>JACCDX010345393.1_pt1 | contig 396446 bp, 381 predicted proteins | sample 7449681 | NCBI WGS metagenome assembly JACCDX01 (sample SAMN15323450, study PRJNA562643) | freshwater metagenome | isolation source: river surface water | place: USA:Blue River Watershed | collected 2017-08-18 | reverse complement strand
GGTACACCAGAGTCCCTCACCATCAATGCAGGCAGCGGTGCAGTGCTCTTTGCAGAGACCTTGGGCGATGCAGGTGACTTGGGCGACCTGGTGGTCAACAGCACGGGTGCTACGACCTTCACCAAGGCGGTGGATGCAGCCTCAGTAACCACCAACGCAGGTGGCACGGTGGTGATCCAAGGCGGTCGGATAACGACCACAGGTGCTCAGACTTATGGTGACGCCGTGGTCGTGACCACCGACACCACCTTGGATGGCGGTTCATTGAGCTTTGCCGACACTTTGATGGGTGACAACTTGGCCGCGCATGACCTGACCTTGTACGCCCGCACTGGCGATGCCTTGTTCGATGCCGCCGCGGGTGGTGCGACAGGGCCGATCGACATGTTCTGGGTCACGGCCGCCAACGACACGGTGTTCAACGATTTGGTGACTGTGGCGCACCTGCAAACCGGCACCACGGGCACCACGGTGTTCAACACACCCAAAGTGATGACAACGGGTCCCTCGTCCATGGTGTTTGGCAATGATGTGGTGGTCTCGGTCGCGAGCTTCACCTTTGACAGCACCAACGATGGTGTGTTGAGCGCAGGCGCCAACATCACCTTCAACAAGACCTTGAGCAGTGACAGCGCGGGTTTGAGCGATGTGGTGGTGCAAGCGGGTAGCGATGGTGTGGTGAGTTTGTTGGGTGCGGTGGGAGAAGATGCGAGCGGCAACAACCGTGCGCTGAAGTCCTTGCATGTGACGGCAGGTGGCGGCATCGTGATCGGTGGTGGCTTGGTGCAGACCACCGGCGCACAAACCTATGACAACCCCATCGAGCTCTCCAGCTCAGTGACATTCACAGCAGATTCTTTGACTTGGGGCAGCGTGACAGCCACCAGCCCCAACGTCAATTTGACACTGTCAACACAAAGTGATCAGGTGTTGACAAACATCGCCATCACGGGCAATTTGGATGTGACCACCGGCATTGGCAATCAAGTGGGTGGTGTGTCTCAAGCCGCCAACACGTCACTGCAAATTGGCGGCACGAGCACGTTCACGGCCCACACCAAAACAGGTCAAACCGCGGTGTTGAACAACGAGGGCAACGAATTTGCCCAAGCCCTGTCTTTCCTCACCAGCAATGGCGGGTCATGGAATTTGGTCGATGTGAAGAGTGAGGTTGCGTTGACCATGGGAACGACCACGGTGGATGGTTCGATTCAATTGGAAACCAGCACGGGTGATATTTCACAAACAGGTCCGATGACCATCAGCGGCACGTCCAATTTCAAAGCGGTGACCGGCAGTATTTTGTTGAATCATGAGGACAATGTCTTCGAGGATTCTGTATCGGTTGAGACGCCCCAATCTTTCAAGATCAGTGCCACCGGTGCCCTGAGCATGGATCAAGTCAAAGTGGGGCAAGATGCTGAGATCAACAGCACAGGTATTTTGGACCTTGGCAAGGGCATGTACGCCGGCAAACTCAAAGCCAACAGCGGTGGTTTTGACATCAAGCAATCGGGTGCCATCACCTTTGGCAGCGACGTCGATTTGGATGCGGGGAGTGCCAAGATTGAACTGATGAGTCCACTCAATATGTGGAAGGGTGCATTGGTGTTCAAGGGTGGCGTGATCATCATCAACCATCCCTCGCTCATGAATGCCGTCAATGCCGGGATTTTGATCGTGCGCGCCAACACCACACTGGGCGCATCTGGCACTGGGGCAGCCGCTGGCAATGGGTCATCCAGTTTGCAGTTTGCAGAGCCTGTCAGCAAATCAGGACCAGCCATCTCGGTGTCCGTGGACAAACCTGCCACCGCCAACCAATCCGGCATGATCACCGTGGCGGTGTCGCCTGAAACAGCCGCTCCAGGACGCAGTTTCAGCTTTGAAATCGATCCCAAAGTGGTGAGCAACCAGCCTGCCGCCAGCAGTGCATTGAAAGTGTCGCAAGTGGACGGCAAGCCCTTGCCTGAGTGGCTCCGTTATGAACCTGAATCCAAAACATTCGTGGCCAAAGATGTGCCAACAGGCGCATTCCCACTGCAGTTGAAAGTCACCTCTGGTGGTCAAGAGACCGTGATGGTGATCCGTGAGCAGGATGCCAGGTGATCAGGGTTGCCCAAAGTTCAGGGGCAAGCCGACATAGTTTTCAGCCAGCGACTTGGACAAGGCTTCGCTGTGGACCAAGTAGTCCAACTCAGCCTCTTGCATTTTTTGGCCAAAACCTGCGCTGTCGGGAAAACGGTGCATCAAGGTGGTGAACCACCATGAAAAACGTTCTGCGCGCCAAATGCGGGCCAGTGCACGCTGCGAATAATGGTCAATGCCCGCGCTGCTGTGTTCGTTGAAATACTCGATGAAAGCGCTGCTCAGGTACTTCACATCGCTGGCAGCCAGGTTCAAACCTTTGGCACCGGTGGGCGGCACGATGTGGGCTGCGTCACCCGCCAAGAACAAGCCGCCAAAGCGCATCGGCTCGGCCACGAAACTGCGCAGCGGTGCGATGCTTTTTTCAATCGAGGGGCCGATGACCATGCGCTCGGCCATGTCGGGGTCGAGCCTGAGCCGCAGCTCGTCCCAAAAGCGCTGATCGCTCCAGTCTTCGACTTTGTCGGTCATGGAACATTGCACGTAATAGCGACTGCGGGTCATGCTGCGCATCGAGCACAGCGCAAACCCCCGGTCGCTGTTTGCATACACGATGGCATGGGGTGACACTGGCGGCACATCGGCCAACACACCCAACCAACCAAACGGGTACACCTTTTCATACTCGGTGATGGCGTTCTTGGGCACACTGGCACGGGCGACACCGTGAAAGCCATCACAACCTGCGATGAAGCGGCAATTGATGGTGTGACTCACACCATCTTGGGTGTAGCGCACTTGCGGATGATCGCTGTGAAAGTCATGCAGGCTGACCTCTTGTGCTTCATACACCGTGTTCAGTCCCAGCGCGGCGCGTTGCGCCATCAAGTCTTTGGTGACCTCGGTTTGACCATAGGCGGTGACGACGCGCCCCCCCGTTAACTCGGTGACCGCAATTGGATGCCGCGTGTTTTTGAACACCAGTTCAATGCTGTGGTGCACCGTACCGCCTTCACTCACACCAGCACCCACACCGGCTTCATGCAGCAAGTCCACCGTCACTTGTTCCAAGATGCCTGCGCGTATGCGCCCCAGCACATAGTCGGGGCTTTGGCGCTCAAGCACCACATGGTCGATACCTGCTTTGTGCAGCAAGGCGCCCAGCAACAAGCCGGAGGGACCTGCGCCAATGATGACGACTTGGGTGCTGCGGGTGGACATGCTCAAACTCCGAGGTGTTGGTTCAACAAGTCGGGTTGGCTCAAAAGTTGGGTGCTGGAGCCATGGAACACCACCTCGCCTTTGACCAATATGACATTGTGTTGGGTGATCTGGGTCACGTGTTGCCAGTTTTTGTCGACGATGACGGTGCTGATGCCCGACTTCGCCACCAAAGCGCAGATGCGCCATATCTCCAAGGCGATCAGGGGTGCCAAACCTTCGGTGGCTTCGTCGAGCAGCAGTAAATCCGGGTTGGTCATCAAGGCCCTGCCAATGCTGAGCATTTGTTGTTCGCCGCCACTGAGTTGTTGTCCGCCATGGCTGAGCCGTTCGCCCAAGCGTGGGAAGGTGTCCAGCACCCTTTGGTAGGTCCAGTCTTGTTGACCGCGAATGCCGGGGCGAGCGGCCATCACCAAGTTTTCATGGACACTCAGGTTGCCAAAAATACCGCGGCCTTCGGGCACATAAGCCATGCCTTGATTGGCGATGGCATACGGTGTTTCAGCGTGTATGGCCTTGCCTTGAAACATGATGGTGCCACTGCGGGGTTTGACCAAACCGGTGATGCTTTTCAACAAGGTGGACTTGCCCATGCCATTGCGACCCATCAAGCCCACTGTTTGGCCCCGCTCAATTTGGAAGTCCAAGTTGCGCAGGACATGGCTGGCACCGTAATAGGTGTTGAGGCCGCTGATCTGGAGCAAGGTGTCGCTCATGCTGTGGTCTCACCTAAATAGGCCGCTTGGACTTTGGAATCATTGCGAATGGCCTCGGGGGTGCCCGAAGCGATGACGGTGCCGTTCACCATCACGGTCAACACATCAGCCAGCGCGAACACGGCGTCCATGTCGTGTTCGACCAGCAGCATGGCGTGGTCTTTTTTCAAGGCATGCAACAAGGCCACCATGGTTTCTGCTTCTGCAGCACCCATGCCGGCCAAGGGCTCATCCAGCAGCAGCACCTCAGGCTCTGTCGCCAAGACCATGGCGATTTCAAGTTGGCGTTGGATCCCGTGGCTCAGCACCGCAGCGGTTTTGTCACGCACCGAGGCCAGACCTGTCATTTGCAAGGCGCGTTCTGCACGCGCTTGGACAGCTGGATTCTGGTCGGCGCGGGTGAACCACGACAAGGGGTTGTAAGGGGCATGTGCGTCACGCGCTTGGGCGGCCAGCATCAGGTTGTCCCACACACTCAACGGCAAAAACACATTGGTTTTTTGGTAACTGCGTCCCAAACCCTGCAAGGACAACCGGTGGTGCGGCCAGCCCGTGACCGATTGACCCTTGAGCCACAACTCGCCACTGCTGGCTGGGATGTCACCGCTGAGCAAATGGGTGAGGGTGGTTTTACCCGCGCCATTGGGGCCGATCACGGCGTGCAGTTGGTCTTTGTAAAGCGACAACGACACATCATTGGCCGCCAACAAACCGCCAAAGCGTTTGCTGAGAGATTTGGCTTGGAGCAAGGCTTCAGTCATCTTGTGAACTCCGTGGACGCAGCAAACCCATCAGCCCTTGGGGTGCAATCACCACCACCAAAACGATGAGAGAGCCCATCCACAACTGCCAGTGTTTGCCCAGATCAAACCCGCCTACCGAGGGCAGGTCTTTGAAGAAATGCAAAAACAGCTCGAAACCAAAAGCACCCAAGAGGGCGCCAGCCACATTGCCCATGCCGCCCAAAATCACCATCATGATGGCGTGGGCACTCATGTGAAAACCCATCAACTCGGGGTTGACATACCCTGATTGCGCGGCCCACAAGTAGCCGGCCAACCCGGCCAACGCACCTGCCAAGGTGAAGGCGGTGAGCTTGTAGCTGAAACTCGCATAGCCCAAGGCTTGGGTGCGGTGTTCATTCAAGCGAATGCCGTTGAGGGTTCGACCAAAAGGGCTCCACAACAGGCGACGCAAAAACACATAGGTCAGCAACAAACAACCCAAGGTGAAGTAGTAGATCACCAGCTTGTTCTCAAAATCCAAGCCCAACCCAGCAGGGCGGACATTGATGTAGATGCCATCCGAACCACCCAGACCCTTATTGTCAAAGAACAGGTAGTACAGCATTTGGGCAAACGCCATGGTGACCATGATGAAATAAATGCCTTGGGTGCGCACCACGAAAAAGCCAATCACCAAGGCCACCACAGCAGAGGCCAGCACGGCCAAGGGCAAGGTGGTGAGCCAACTGGCTGCCGAGTCTGGCGGTGACATGAAAGCCAGCACATAGCCGGCCAAACCAAAGTAAGCCGCATGACCCAAGGACACCAAACCGGTGATGCCTTGCAAGATGTCCAAACTCATGGCGAAGATCGCCAAGATCATCATGCGCGTGACCATCTGTGTGTAGAAGTCTTGTTCGGCGAATGGGAAGGCGAGCAAAGCCACCAAGCCCAAGGCCAACAAGAGTTGCACACTGCGTGGCAGTGTTTCCAGGTGTGCTTGTGGGGCGCTCATTGTTTGAACAAGCCTTCTGGTTTGTAAAGCAGCACCAAGGCCATCAACACATAGACCAGCATGCTGGCAAATTGGGGCAACAACACCTTGCCAAAAGTGTCGACCAAGCCGACCAACAAGGCGGCGGTGAGGGCACCACGCACCGAGCCAATGCCGCCAATGACGACCACCACGAAACACATGATCAGCACTTGCGAGCCCATGTGGGGGTAGACGCTGGACAAAGGAGCGATCAACATGCCGGCCAAAGCGGCCAAAGCCACGCCCATCGCGAACACCAGGGCGTGCAAGCGCACGATGTGGATGCCCAAGGCCTGCGCCATGTCACTGTTGAAGGCCCCGGCGCGGATTTTCATGCCCAGTTTGGTTTTGCTGATCAGCAACCACAAGCCCAGCGCCAAGGCCATGCAAATGCCCAGCATGAACAAGCGGTAAGCGGGGTAAGACAGGGTGTCGGTGAGTTGGATCGACCAATCCAAGGCCTGGGGCACGGCGACGCTGTGCACATCATCGCCCCAGATCATGGAGCGCATTTCTTCGAAGATGTAAATCAAACCAAAGGTGAGCAACACCTGGTCCAAATGGCTGCGGTGGTAGAAATGGCGAAACAACAATTTCTCCAACAACCACCCGATGGCCACACTCATCACGGTACCCACCGCGATGGCCAAGGCCAGGTTGTCCCAAGCGCCCGCCAAGGCATAGGCCAGGTAAGCCCCCAGCATGTAAAAGCTGCCGTGGGCCAAATTGACCACGCCCATGATGCCGAATATCAGCGTCAAACCAGCGGCCAGCAAAAACAGCAAGAGGCCGTATTGAACGCTGTTGAGCAGTTGAATGAGAAAGTTAGCGAGATCCATCAACCCAGCTTGCAGCCCACACCAGAATCAGCCAAGGCTTTGGCGGCCACACCCACCACCACGTTTTCTTTGCCTTTGACGGTGCGCAGGTAGATGTCTTGCACCGGGTTATGGGCTTTGCTCATGGTCCATTTGCCACGGGGGCTGTCGATGACCGCGTTTTCCATGGCCGCGTAAAGCGCTTTTTTATGGCTCAAATCGCCTTTGACCGCGTTCGCGCCTTGGATCAATAACTGACCCGCGTCATAACCTTGGACCGCGTACACATCGGGTTGCATCTTGAAGGCTTTGGCATAGGCCAAACGGAAGGCGTCATTGCGTTTGGTGGCCAATGAGGTGCTGTAGTGCAGCGTGGTCATGATGCCTTGTGCAGAGGGTGCCAGCTCATCGTCCAGCAAACCTTCGGTCAAGAAGCCTGAGCCGTAGAGCGGGATCTTGCCCGCCAAACCTGCTGCCGCATAGTCGCGGATGAATTTGGAGGCGCCACCACCTGAGAAGAAACAGGCCACGGCATCGGGTTTGATCGATGCGATTTCTGTGAGCAAAGCCTGGAATTCCACATTGGGAAAGGGCAAGCCCAGTTCTTTGACGATGGTGCCACCGGCAGCCAAGTAGCCTTCTTTGAAACCTTCTCCGGCTTCGTCACCCGCAGCGTATTTCCACGTGATCCACACCGCTTTTTTGTGGCCCTTGTCCATCATCACTTTGCCCAGCGCACGGGTGGGTTGGCTGTTGGTGAAGGAGGTGCGAAACACATTGGGTGCGCACAGAGCGCGGGTGGCGGCATGCATGCCTGCGTTGGGGATGATGCTCAGCACACCAGTTTCACGGGCGACTTTGTGAATGCCCATTTGCACGCCGGAATGCACGGTGCCAACCAGCACATCGACTTTGTCGCGCTGCACCAGTTTGTTGGCGTTTTCCACGCCTTTGGAAGGCTCGGATTCGTCGTCCACCTTGAAAAACTCAATTTCGCGGCCACCAAGTTTGTTGCCAGCTTCTTGCAAAGCCATGCGAAACCCGTTGTCACAGGCAATGCCCAGTTGAGCAAAGGTGCCGGTGTAGGGCAGCATCAAACCAATGCGAACCTTGCCGCTTTGTGCAAAGCTGGGTGTGAGCAAACCGGTGGAAGTGGCGCCCAAAAGGGCTGCAGAACGGGCAAGAACAAGTCGGCGGGTGGTCATGGGTGACTCCTTATTGTTTTAAGTGGTTGCGCGCAGTTTAAACCGTTGAATTTTGCCGGTCGCGGTTTTGGGCAGGTCGGGCACAAATGCCACCCAGCGCGGGTATTTGTAGGGTGCGAGTTGCGACTTGACATGTGCTTTCAACGTCGCCTCGTCCAAACTCAAGCCGGGTTTGGTCACCACATAGGCTTTGGGCTTGATGAGGCCTTCTTCATCGGCCACACCAATCACCGCGGCTTCCAGCACATGGGGATGGGTCATGATCGACGCTTCCACTTCAAAGGGCGAGACGTAAATGCCCCCGACTTTCAACATGTCGTCGCTGCGTCCGCCATAGGTGTAGAAACCCTCGGCGTCGCGGCTGTATTTGTCACCACTGCGGGTCCATTCACCTGCAAACGTGTGCTTGGTTTTGGCTCGGTTGTTCCAGTACATGATGGCCGATGAGGGGCCGTTGATTTGCAACTCACCCAATTCACCCTCGGCACATTCCTGGCCCTCATCATTGACCAAGCGCAGTGCATAGCCAGGCACGACTTCACCAGTGGTGCCGTAACGCACACGCCCTGGGCGGTTGGATAAAAAGATGTGCAACATCTCGGTCGAGCCAATGCCATCCAAGATGTCCACGCCGTATTCGGCATGCCATTTTTTGCCGATCTCTGCGGGCAGGGCTTCTCCCGCACTGGTGCACACGCGCAAATTGAGTTGCTGAGCCGATGGACGTTGTGGGTCGGCCAGCAAGCTGGCGAACAGGGTGGGCACGCCGTAGAACACAGTGGGTTGGTTTTTTTGCAGCAGTGCAAATACATCTGCAGGTGTGGGGCGGGCACTCAGCAAGACCGTGGTGGCACCCACCGCCAACGGAAAACTCAAGGCATTGCCCAAGCCGTAGGCAAAAAACAATTTGGCCGCAGAAAACACCACATCGTTTTCTTGCAAGCCCAACACCCCACGCCCATACAACTCGGCGGTTTGGATGATGTGGCTGTGTAAATGCAAAGTTCCTTTGGGTGAGCCTGTGGAGCCACTGGAGTACAGCCAAAAACAAACATCGTCTGCCAGCGTGTGCGCAGGTGTGGCCAAGGAACTGGACTGGTTCAGCAGGTTGTCCATCGTGACACCTGGAGTGCTGTTGTCACCACCATCCACGATGATTTGCTTGAGGCCTACCAACTCATGCAACATGCCCTCAAAGGTGGGCCACAGGGCCTTGGACACGATCAGTCCTTGAGCACGTGAGTCGCGAAGCATGAACTGGTAATCATGGCTGGTGAGCAAGGTGTTGACAGCGATGGGCACAACGCCTGCCAGCACACAGCCCAAAAAAGCGACAGGCCAATGCAAAGTGTCGTGCATGCATAAAAGCATGCGTTGCTCTTGTTGAAAACCCTGGTCCAACAAGCCCTGCGCAAAACGATGCGCTTTGTCGGACAACTCGGCGTAGGTCAGGGATGCACCTGTGAGCCCATCGATGTAAGCGGCTTTGTCAGCGCGTCCCTCATGCCTCATCAGCAAGTCGCTGGCAGCGTTGTAAGCCTGAGGGATGACCACCATGGGTGGGTTCACGCTGTGATCGGCTTGGCTGGTTGACATGTGAATGGGTGAGGGTCTTGTCGCGATGGGTGCAGATTATTGCCTAGCCATGGATGCAAGAAAGTGCATTTTTTGAGGACTGCAATCGAAAGTAGGGGTTTGTGCGGGTAGAATGACGTCATCGGGGCGTAGCGCAGTCTGGTAGCGCATCTGGTTTGGGACCAGAGGGTCGTAGGTTCGAATCCTATCGCCCCGACCAATCAATCAAAAAGGCCCCACCGGGGCCTTTTTTCATGCATTCTGCCCGTAGCTCAGTTGGATAGAGCAACAGCCTTCTAAGCTGTGGGTCGGGGGTTCGATCCCCTCCGGGCAGGCCAATCAGCTTCAGTGTCCGCCGCCACCGCCACTGGGTTTTTCTTTGGCAGCTTTGTCAAAGAAGTGGTACCAACATTCCTCTTTCGCCAAGATATTGCTCTTGTTGTCCAAGCAGTAATAACGACGTATTTTTTTCTCATGGTCGGTGATGAACCAACTGCGGTAGAGCGTTTTGTTCAGCACGTACATGATGGCCGTGCGTGATGCGGGGCAGCTCTCACCCAAAATACACGAGCGCATGACGTTGGAGCTGGTGTAGAGCTCGATGGAAATGATAGGTAATTTTTTCCCCGAATGGGTGGCCACCAGGCGGACTGCGCAAGTTGAGCCTGTGACCTTGTCCAACCCATCTTTGTCGGCCAGCATGTTGGCCTCTTGTGCCAGCAACTGTCGGTACCACTCGCCAATGACGCCACGGCAAATGAAATATTCCTCGTCGTCGGTTTTGTGGAAAGGCTCGATGTAGGGGCGGCGCTTGGAATCAAAGTAGAACAAAGGCTCTTGGCCTTCAAAGGTTCGTCGGGGGCGTTCGGCTGCGGCAGGCGGTGCTTTTCCGTCTTTGGCCTCTTTGGCAGGGGCTGCGTGATCGTCTTTTTTAGGCTCGGCCTTTTTTTCCTCTTTGGCAGGTTCCGGCTTGGGATCAGTGGCCCAAGCCATGCCAGAGCCAGCCAGGGCCAGCAGCAGGGGCAAAGTGCGTAGCAAAACGTTTATTTTTTTCATGGCGAGGTGCTCGGTCGTTCTGTGGAATCGGCAGAAATCGCCCAGTCTTGAGCGCCCAAGGATCAGGGCGTCTCGACGGTGTAGCAGGTTTGGTCACGGTGCCACTTGCCTGTATCGGTCACGCAGTGGTGCTGTATCAGGCGACGGCTGAAGTCTGACAAGAAGTAAGAACGCATGATGGCCGATCGGTTGGGCACGAAATTGACCGTTCGGAACACCGGACATTCTTCATTCTTGATGCACCGTTCAAACTGGCGGTCGTTTTCAAACAACTGAATGCCGATGCGCCCGGGTGTGAGGCTTTTGTCCGTGCCATAAGTCACGATGCAGGTTTTGGGGTCGACAAAGGGCAATTCTGAGAGTTCGTTGAAATAGTTCATTTCAGCGACCACCAACTCCAGGAACCATGGCGCCACGATGCCTTTGCACTCGTAGTAATCCAATTTGTCATTGTGGTAGACCACTTCGCCCAGCGGTTTGGCGTCATTGGTGAGGCGAATCATCGGGTCTTTGCCCGAATTGGGCGGACGGGCTTTGGACGCTCTGGGGGCCTCTTGCTGGCCTTCTTCGCTCTCCACGCCTTCATTGAGAACAGCTTCTACGCGGCGGCTGAAATTCTCTTCGTCTTGCTTGGCTGTGGTTTCTTTGGTGGGAATGGGCTTGTACTTGGGCTCGGCGGTGGTCGTGCTGTCCGAGCAAGCGGTCAGTGACAAGACCACCCCAAGTGCAGCCATCCAATTGAATGCGGGTTTGATCATGGTCAACCAGGTTGTGGACATGACCCGCATTATCGTTTCATGGGACCTGCCGCCACCCCGTGACCCACAAAACAGGGAAATCAGCGTTTTTGATACTGACTTTTGCCAAACAAGGTTTCCATGGCCTGTTTGTCGTTTTGCAAGGGTTTGCGCAAATCGGCCAAGACCTCGCAACCACGTTTGACAGCCGGACGCTCGCTGATGGTGTCGAACCATTCCTTGAGGCGCGGGTAGTCGTCCCAGTCAATGCCTTGGTTTTTCCAACTGCGCAGCCACGGAAAAATAGCGATGTCGGCAATGCTGTAGCGCTTGCCCGCCATATAGGGGTGTAAAGCCAGTTGTTTGTCCATCACGCCATACAGGCGCTTGGCCTCGTTGGTGTAGCGGTCAATACCGTAGGGCACTTTTTCTGGTGCGTAAATGCGGAAATGATGAGCTTGGCCCAGCATGGGGCCGACGCCGCCCATTTGGAACATCAGCCACTGCAACACCTCGTACTTGTCGCGATCGCTTTTGGGCATGAATTGGCCGTATTTGGCCGCCAAATAGACCAAGATGGCCCCTGACTCGAACAGGCTGATGGGTTGGCCGTCTGGCCCGTGGGGGTCGACCAGGGCGGGAATTTTGTTGTTCGGGCTGATGGTCAAAAACTCGGGCGTGAACTGCTCGCCCTTGCCAATGTTCACCGCATGCGCCAACCAATCACGCCCCAGCCGCTGGCCACATTCCTCCAACATGATGTGGACTTTGTGGCCGTTGGGCGTGGGCCATGTGTAGACGTCGATCATGTCAGCTGCCACGGGTGACAGGCATGTCAACGTCTTGCGGTGCGGTCGAGATGTGGCGGGCCAATTCCAGCTTGGCGATGGCGTTGCGGTGCACCTCGTCCGGGCCATCGGCCAAGCGCAAGGTGCGCTGGTTGGCGTAGGAATAGGCCAAGGGGAAATCATCGCTGACACCGCCACCGCCGTGGGCTTGGATGGCCCAGTCGATGATTTGGCAAGCCATATTGGGCGCAATCACCTTGATCATGGCGATTTCAGTGCGTGCAATTTTGTTGCCCACGGTGTCCATCATGTAGGCGGCTTTCAGAGTCAACAAACGGGCTTGTTCGATCATGATGCGGCCATCGGCCAAACGCTCATGCCACACGCCTTGCGTGGAGACGGGCTTGCCAAAGGCGACACGGCTGTTGAGGCGCTTGACCATCAGTTCCATGGCGCGCTCAGCGGCACCGATGGTGCGCATGCAATGGTGAATACGGCCTGGGCCAAGACGACCTTGGGCGATTTCAAAACCACGGCCTTCGCCCAACAGCAAATTGCCCACAGGAACACGCACGTTTTTCAGGTCCACTTCCATGTGGCCGTGGGGTGCGTCGTCATAACCAAACACCGACAACGGACGCATGACGGTCACGCCAGGGCTGTTGGCGGGCACGATGATCATGCTTTGCTGTGAGTGACGGGGTGCATCGGGGTCGGTTTTGCCCATCACGATGTAAACCGCGCAACGGGGGTCACCCGCACCTGACGACCACCACTTACGGCCGTTGATGACGTAATGGTCGCCATCACGCTCGATGCGAGTTTGGATGTTGGTCGCGTCAGAAGACGCCACTTCGGGTTCGGTCATCAAAAAGGCCGAGCGGATTTCGCCGCGCAGCAAAGGCTCCAGCCATTGGTCTTTCAAGGACTCGCTGGCATAGCGTTCAAAGGTTTCCATGTTGCCGGTGTCAGGTGCCGAGCAATTGAACACCTCGGCCGCAAACGGCACGCGGCCCATGATTTCACACAGAGGTGCGTATTCCAGGTTGCTCAGGCCTTCAGGGGCACGCTTGCTGTGGGGCAAAAACAGGTTCCACAAACCGGCTTTGCGCGCCAAGGGTTTGAGCTCTTCAATCAGTTTGGTGGGGATCCAGGCATTGCCTTTGGCGCGGTTCTCGGCGATTTCTTGGAAAAAGCGTTTTTCGTTGGGGTAAATGTGCTCATCCATGAAGGCGATCAGTCGCGCTTGCAGGGTTTTGACCTTGTCGGTGTAATCGAAGTTCATGTGTTGCTCCTGTTGTTTGTTTTAAATAATGTCAATGTGAACTGCGTTGGGCGAACAACCAGGCCAATTCGGCCATGGGCTTGGCGCCTGCGCCTGAGGCCTTGGCCTGGGCGCTGGAGGCCGTGCCGTCTTCCACCCGCTTGGCAATGCCTTGCAAGATGGCGGCGATGCGGAACATGTTGTAGGCCAGGTAGAAATTCCAATCGGGCTTGAGCGCCGCCAAGGAGGTGATGCCGGTGCGCTGGCAATACAGGTCGATGTACTCGTCCTCAGGCGGAATGCCCAAAGCGTCGATGTCCAAGCCGCCAATGCCCCTGAAACTGCCCGGCGGGATATGCCACGACATGCAGTGGTAGCTGAAGTCAGCCAAGGGATGGCCCAAGGTGGACAACTCCCAGTCGAGCACCGCCAACACCCGGGGTTCGGTCGGGTGAAAAATCAGGTTGTCGAGGCGAAAGTCGCCATGCACGACGCAAGTGGTGTCGGCTCGGGCACTGGCGGGCATGTGCTCAGGCAACCAGGCCATCAGTTTGTCCATCTCGGGGATGGGTTGGGTGACCGATGCCACGTACTGCTTGCTCCAGCGGCCAATTTGGCGGTCGAAATAATTGCCTGGCTTGCCAAAGTTCTCCAAACCCTGGGCTTTGTGGTCCACCGCATGCAACGCCGCGATGACCCGGTTCATTTCCAGGTAAATGGCGCGGCGTTCTGCGCGGTCCATGTCTGGCAAGGACTGGTCCCACAAGACCCGGCCTTGCACAAACTCCATGACGTAAAACGCCCGGCCAATCACCGATTCGTCGTCGCACAGCACATGCATCTGGGCCACAGGTACGCCGGTGCCGTGCAAGCCGCGCATCACCGCGAATTCGCGCTCGATGGCATGGGCCGAGGGCAGCAACTTGGCCACAGGACCGGGCTTGGCCCGCATCACATAGCTTTGGTTGGGCGTGATCAGCTTGTAGGTGGGGTTGGATTGGCCACCTTTGAACATCTCCACTTGCAAGGGGCCAGCAAAGCCCGGCAGATGGACGCTCAGCCATGCGGCCAAAGCCTCGGTGTCAAACCGGTGGGCATCAGCCACCTCACGGGTACCTACAAAATTGTCATCGTTGCTCATGGATTCAGTCCGCTGCGCTGATGGTCATCAGCGCTTGTTGATTGCGAATCACCAAACCACCCGGCTCGATGCGCAAGGCTTCCTCGCGCTCCATGGCCTTGAGTTCTTGGTTGACCCGTTGCCGAGAGGCACCCAGCAATTGCGCCAGTTCTTCCTGCGCCAAGTGCAGGCCGATGCGGATTTCCTCGCCATGGTTGAGCGAAGGCACGCCATAACTGCGTGCCAAATGCAGCAGTTGCTTGGCCAAACGGGCCCGCAGGGGCAGGGTGTTGAGGTCTTCCACCAGCCCAAAGAGCTGCCGGATGCGCCTGGCTTGCAAGCGCAGCATGGCGTCGTAAAACTCCACGTGGGCCGCCAAAATCTTTTGAAAGTCGGCCTTGGCCACGCACAGGATGGTGGTGTCCCCGTGGGCGTACACATCGTGGGTGCGGCTGTCGCCGTCCAAGATGGCCACATCGCCAAACCAAATGCCTGGCTCCACATAGGTGAAGGTGATTTGCTTGCCCGACAGCGAGGTGCTGCTTACCCGCACCGCACCGCGTGCGCAGGCCATCCACTCTTCGGGCGAGTCGCCGCGTGCGGCGATCAAGTCGCCGTCTTTGAGCCGTTTGACATAAGCGCATCGGAGGATGTCGTGTCGCAGTGAAGGTGAAAGTGAAGAAAACCAACGTCCGGCATTGATAGCCTCGCGTTCTTCAATGGTAAGGATGGGATCTTCCATGGACTGTCTTGTCGGTGACCTGAAAAGAAAAAACTGTCACCCGCGGGACCACGGGTACAGCACGAAGAAGGGATAAGCCCGTGTTCAGGCCTTGTAATGCGGGGTTTCTTTGTTCAAAAAAGCCTGGATGCCAATGCCTGCATTGGGATGGTGCAAATTATTCACGAAATGCTGTTTCTCCATGGGCAACTGCGCAAACAAGTCCTGCTGGCTGGCCGCGCCCATCAGCTCCTTGATGCTGGCCAGCGCATTGGGCGCGCGTTGATTGAGTCGTTCAGCCCAGGCCAAGGCGTCCGTCAAGGCCTCGCCTTTGGCACTGATTTGGTTGGCCAGGCCCCATTGGTGCAACTGTTGGGCGGTGACTTTGTCACCCAGCATCAGGATTTGGCTCACCATGGCACGGGGCAGGGCGCGGGCCAAATGCCAGCTCCCGCCACCATCGGGTGACAAACCCACCGAGCTGTAGGCCATGACGAACACGCTGTCTTGCGCAGCCACCAAGAAATCGCAGGCCAGTGCCAAAGAAAACCCCGCCCCAGCGGCTGCGCCTTCAACCGCCGCCAAGACGGGTTTGGGGAAGGTGCGGATGGTTTCGATCCAATTGTGAAGACCTTCAATGCTTTGGGCCTGGTGCTCGGGCGGCTGGGCACGGTTGGCCAGGAGGCGGTTCAGGTTGCCGCCCGCGCTGAAATGCGCACCCTCGCCGGTCACCACCACGCTCAGCACGTCAGGATTGCTTTCGGCGACATTCAAAGCCTCGACGCCTGCGCTGTAAATCTCGGGCCCCAAGGCATTGCGGTGCTCGGGGTTGGACAGGGTCAACACCAAGGTTCGACCCACGCTGTGGCTTTTGAGTTGGGCGGTCATGGTCAGTGGCTGGTGTGCAGCAGGCTCAAACCCAAAGCGCCACGGCGGCGCAGCCAAGGGCTGGGGCGGTAGCGCGGGTCGCCATACACAGTCTGCAGGTTGAACAAGACTTCCAACAGGTTGTCCGCACCTAGGCTGTCGCCCAAGGCCAGGGGACCTTTGGGGTAGCCCAGGCCCAGCGTGACCGCGGTGTCCAGGTCTTGCGGGGTGCAGATGCCTTGTTGGCAAATGTCGCTGGCGATGTTGACGATGGTCGCCAACACCCGTTGGGTGACGAAGCCGCCGCTGTCTTGGATGACGCTCACCGCCTTGCCATCGCTGGCAAACAGCGCGTGGGCTGCGTCACGCATGTCCGAGCGGGTGGCGGGGTTGGTGGCCAAGACACGGCGTTTGGTGGCGGTGTCAGGCATCAGCAAATCAATGCCCACGCAGCGCGCCGGGTCCAAGCGCTCAACGATGGCGCAGGTCGTGATGTCAAAACCCAAAGGGGCGACCAAGCACAGCGCTTGGGGCGAGGGTGCCGAGCCGGTTTCAATCTGAACGCCCAGTTCTTTGAGCAGCTGGAACAGTTCGGGCCTTCTGGCCGCACGCGAAGACACCCACACCGGGGGCAGCGAAGACACGCTGGGGGCAGGGGGGTCGGCGGGCATTTGAGCCTTGCCGTCCACATAGCTGTAAAAACCTTGGTTGGTTTTGCGACCCAACCAACCACCAGCCAGACGCTGGGCGGTGATGACGCTGGGGCGGTACCGTGGTTCTTCGAAATACTGGTGGTAGATGGATTCCATCACCGGATGCGACACGTCCAATGCGGTCAGGTCCAGCAACTCAAAGGGGCCGAGCTTGAAGCCCACTTGGTCTTTCAAAATGCGGTCCACGGTGGCGAAATCGGCGATGCCCTCGGACACGACGCGCAGGGCTTCTGTGCCATAGCCGCGGCCCGCATGGTTGACGATGAAGCCCGGCGTGTCTTGCGCCCGCACACCCTGGTGGCCCATGGCCTGGGCCAATTGACTCAGCGCCTGGCAGGTGGCTTCGCTGGTGGCCAGACCCGCCACGATTTCCACCACTTTCATCAGGGGCACGGGGTTGAAAAAGTGAAAGCCTGCAAATCGTTCAGGGTGTTGCAGGTCAGCCGCCAAGGCGGTGATGGACAGGGAGGAGGTGTTGCTGGCGATCACGGACTTGGGTGACAGCAGGTTTTCCAGTTGGGCGAACAAGGCTTTTTTCACCGCCAGGTTTTCGACCACGGCCTCCACCACCAAATCGCAGGCTTGCAAGTCGTGCAGGTGTTCGGCAGGCGTCAAGCGGCGGCTGTAATCGGCCACTTGTTCGGGACTGAGACGACCTTTTTCTTGGAGCTTGTGCCATTGTTCGCGCACTTTGATGCAGGCTTTTTCTGCGGCACCAGCGACGACGTCGAAGACCTGAACCTGCGCTTGGGCTTGCGAGGCTATTTGGGCAATGCCTTGACCCATGGCGCCCGCACCCACCACGCCTATCTTTTGAAAACTTGTATCCATAGCGATCGATTATGGCCCACCAAGGTCCTGATTGGCCTGTGACAGAATGGTCTGAAAACACACACAAGGAGACACCATGACACTCAAGCTCTGCGGATTTGCCGTCAGCAACTACTACAACAAACTCAAATTGCAGTTGCTTGAAAAAGGCGTGCCATTTGAAGAGGAACTGGTTTGGACCGGCAACAGCCACCCCAAATTGATTTCACGCTCGCCCATGGGCAAAGTGCCTTTTTTGGACACGCCCGATGGTTGTGTGTCCGAGTCCATGGCCTGTGCCGAATACATAGAAGCAGCTTACCCAGCCCATCCGCTGTTGCCCCAAGACCCTTTGAAAGCCGCCAAGGTCCGTGAAATCATCGTGTACCTGGAGTTGCACATTGAACTGGTGGTGCGGCAGTTGTACCCGCAAGCTTTTTTTGGTGGCCAGGTGAGTGATGAAACCAAAGACAGGGTGCGCAAGCAACTGACCAAAAATGTGGCTGCTTTGGCCAGTTTGGTCAAATTTTCACCGTACGTAGCGGGCGAAGCATTCACCTTGGCCGACTGTGCCGCTGCTTTCCACCTGCCGTTGGCGGTGTCTGCCAGCAAGCTGGTGCTGGGAGAAGACATGCTGGCGGCCTTGCCGGTGAAGGCTTATAGCCAGCATTTGGCCACCAACCCCCACATGCAAAAAGTGCTGGCCGACCGCAAGGCCAACAACGAGCTCATGGTCAGCCTGATGGCCGCCAAAAAATAAGCTCAGTTGGGGTAGCTGTTGTGGCGGTTTTCCAAGGCGATGAGGCGGTCGAGTTCGGCGCAGACATCGGCCATGCGGCCAGAAATGACCATGCGACCCGCTGTGTGACGAGGTTGGCGCTGGTCTTCTGCGACGTGTACCACACGCAGCGGACGGAAGGTTTGACTCAGGGGGCTGGATGAGAGGTTCATGAGGGGCTCCTGTGTTTAAAACTGGTTGCGGATCAGACCGACGGCCAAACCTTCAATCTGGAAGGGTTCGCCGGGTTGGACATGGATGGTGGAAAAGTCGGGGTTTTCAGGGTGCAGTGCGATGCCCTGTGGTGAGCGTTGGAAGCGTTTGACCGTGACTTCTTCACCCAAGCGCGCCACCACGATTTGACCGTTGCGTGCGTCGGGCGAGGCTTTCACCGCCAGCAAATCGCCGTCCAAAATACCCACGTCGCGCATGGACAGGCCTTTGACCTTGAGCAGGTAGTCGGGTTGTTGTTGGAACATGGATGCTTCGACTTGGTAGGTTTGTTCAATGTGCTCTTGCGCCAAGATGGGTGAACCCGCAGCCACCCGGCCAACGAGCGGCAAGCTCAGCTGCGCCAAGCTTTGCAGTGGCAGGGTGAATTGCTTGAACGATGATGTGGGCGTTTCTGCCACGGGAGAGCGCAAGCGAATGCCCCGTGACGTGCCGCTGACCAGCTGGATGACGCCTTTGCGCGCCAAGGCTTGCAAATGCTCCTCGGCGGCATTGGGGGACTTGAAACCCAGCTCATGCGCGATTTCGGCACGGGTGGGTGGTGCGCCTGTGTTGTGGATGGCGGTTTGGATCAGCTCCAAAATTTGTTGCTGGCGGGCGGTGAGCTTGATTGGGTCCATGGGGCTCCTGCACAATGCGTTGGGTTTCAGGGTGGGTGCCTTTTGAAAAACTGTTTAGGCATCCAGTAACTGTATTTTTAACCAGGTTTTCCAGTTTGGCAAGCATGCAATTGCAAAAAAATCAAAAAATCCTCATGTTGGGCACAGGGGGCACCATTGCTGGTTTGGCACATGACCCATCAAACCCCGGTCATTACAGGGCTGGCCAGTTAGGGCTGACCAACTTGCTGGAAACTGCCGGCTTGGCTGTGAACCAACTGGAATTGCAAGACATCGCTCAAATTGACAGCAAAAACATGGTGCCGGCTGTTTGGCTGCGGTTGTTGAGCGCTATGTGGCAAGCGCAAATGCGTGACGATGTTCAAGCCATCGTCATCACCCATGGCACCGACACCCTGGAAGAAACCGCTTTTTTGTTGCATGCCATGGGGCCATGGGCCAAGCCTGTGGTGCTCACCTGCGCCATGAAACCCGCCAATGCCCCCGAGCCTGACGGTCCTGTCAATTTGCGCGATGCCCTGTGTTTGGCGCAATCCAGTGACACGCCTGCCGTGTCCGTGGTGTGTGCCCATCAGGTGCATGACCCGATGCACCTGCAAAAAATCAGAACCGATCAAGACGATGCGTTTTCCAGTGGCCCTGCAGGGGTGCTGGGGCAGGTGCGCGATGGTCAGTGGCAGCCCTCACGTGTCGCTCAGGCTTACACAGGGTCCAAGCCCAGTTTGGAGCACTTGTTGCAGGCAGCGTGGCCCAGGGTGGAATGGGTCAACCACCATGCCGGCGGACAAGGTCAGGTGGTGCAAGCATTGATGGCACAGGGACAGCCGCCCCTGCACGGATTGGTAGTAGCCGCTACCGGCGCAGGGTCCGTCAGTACTGAGTTTGAAGCTGTGCTAACCCAGGCAAGCCAGCGAGGCGTTGCAGTTTGGGTGAGCAGCCGCTGTGTGTGGGGGCAGGCGTTTTTCCATGAACCCAAGGCGTGGGGCGTGACCACTGCCCTCAGCCCGGCCAAGGCGCTGGTGGCCTTGACGCTGCACTTGCTCGCGGCTGAGAAGGTTTAAGACGCCAGCGCTTGCAAAGCGCGGTGCTTGATGTCTTCCACGCTGCCTTGTCCGCTGATGGCGCGGTATTTGGGCGCAGCAGCAGGGTCGGTCTTGGCCCACTGCGCGTAGTAATCCACCAGAGGACGGGTTTGGGCGCTGTACACCTCCAAACGCTTTTTCACGGTGTCTTCTTTGTCGTCGTCGCGCTGAATGAGTGGCTCGCCAGTGACGTCGTCGTGGCCTTCCACCTTGGGTGGGTTGAACTTGACATGGTAGGTGCGGCCCGAGGCCACGTGGGCACGGCGACCGCTCATGCGGTCAATGATGGCGTCAAAGGGGACGTCGATTTCCAACACACAGTCGAGTTTGACGCCAGCTTCTTTCAGGGCATCGGCTTGGGGAATGGTGCGGGGGAAGCCGTCGAACAAAAAGCCCTTGGCGCAATCGGCGTGGGTGATGCGTTCTTTGACCAGCCCGATGATGATGTCGTCGCCCACCAAACCACCCGCGTCCATGACTTTTTTGGCCGCCAAGCCCATCTCGGTGCCCGCTTTGACGGCGGCGCGCAGCATGTCACCGGTGGAAATTTGGGGGATGCCATATTCTTGGCAAATGAAAGTGGCTTGGGTGCCTTTGCCGGCGCCGGGTGCGCCCAACAGAATCAATCTCATTGTCGTCCTTGGTGGTTCAGCCCCATCTGTGTGGGGCGTTGTCGTTCAATGGGTCAGAGAATAGCATGCAGTCTTGACGGCTTACTTGCTGGAAACGTCAGTCAAAAGGCGACGCACACGCTCCAAATCTTCAGGGGTGTCCACACCCGCTGCGCTGGCCTGCGCCGACACATGCACCGCGATGTGATGACCGTGCCACAGGGCGCGCAACTGCTCCAAAGACTCGGCTTGCTCGGTGGGTGCTGCGCTCAATGTTGGAAAGGTTTTCAAAAAACCCACCCGGTAGGCGTACAAACCGACATGCCGCAGCACCGGGTAGGGTGGCAACTGGTCGGAAGGGCCATCCCGCCAAACCGGGATGCTGGCTCGGCTGAAATAGCTGGCTCGATGTTGGGCATCCAGCACCACTTTGACCACATGGGGGCTCAGCCAATCGGCTGTGTTGTCGATGGCGTGGGCCAAGGTGCTCATGCTGCAGTCGGGGGAGGCTGACAGCCAATCAGCAACCGCATCGATCAGCGCGGGTTCAATCAGGGGTTCATCCCCCTGCACATTTACCACGATGGCGTCATCGGGCAACCCCAGTTGCTGGGCAGCTTCTGCGAGGCGATCACTGCCGCTCACATGGTCGTCTCGGGTCAACAGGGCATGGACGCCATGGGTTTGGCAAGCTTGCACGATGCTGTTGTGATCCGCCGCCACCACCACTTGCGTGGCTTGGGATGCCAAAGCGCGTTGCGCCACCCGCACCACCATGGGCAAGCCGGCCAAATCAGCCAGGGGTTTTTGGGGCAGTCGGGTGGAGGACAGGCGGGCCGGAATCAGCACCACAAAGGGCTGCTTGGCCATTCAGCTGTCCAATTCCTCGTCGGTCAGGGTACGGGCTTCGACTTCCAGCAAAACCGGGATGCCATCGCGGATGGGGTAAGCCAAGCGGGCGCTGCGCGACACCAATTCGGCCTTCTCAGGGTTGTGAACCAAGGGGCCTTTGGTCACGGGGCAGACCAGCAATTCAAGCAGTTTTTTGTCCATGCTTGGATGATAGTGCGTTGAGCTGGACCAGCAAGGCGTCCCATAAGGCTTGTGGCAAGGTGCAGACCAGCGGCACGGCCCAGGTTTGCGGTTGACGCAGCCACAGTTTCACCGCATCTTTCTCAGTGCAAAACAGATCTTGGTCATCCGGGCATTGCCACACGGTCAGCGGGGCATGGTCAGGCAGGCTGTGCGCCGCGCTGAGGTGGATGCCGTGATCGCGCAAGGCCTGAAAAAACACCTCGGGCTGGGCAATGGCCGCCAGGGCTTGAACGGTTTCACCTTGCCAACTGGCCAGCGGGCGTGTCTGACCCATGCCGTTGACCGCCATGTCCGCCAACCGTCGCTGGGCCGAATGACTGTCGCCCAAAGGTTTCTCGCCGGTATGCACGATGAACTGCGGCACCTTCGGCTTGCGTGGCCAGGTTTCTCGCAAGGGTCCGGCAGGCAGTAAAAAACCGTTGCCCAATCCGCGGTCATCAAACACACAAATGGCCAGGTCGTGGTGCAGCGCGCGGTGCTGCAAACCATCGTCACTGATGATGAGTTGGGTGTTGGGATAGGCTTTGAGCAGGGCTTGGGCAGCTTTGGCGCGTTGCTGGCCGATGAATACGGGCACTTTGCTGCGTTTTTTCACCAACAAAGGTTCATCGCCGACTTGCATGGCGGGGCTGTGGGGGTGTACTTCTTGGACGTTTTGCTGCGCGGTTTCTTGGGCCCGGGCGATCACGCCGACCTGCCAGCCCATGGCCTTCAATTCAGCGGCCAGGTGCATGACGATGGGTGTTTTGCCCGTGCCACCCACCAGCACATTGCCCACCACCAGCACGGGGACGGGCAGCTTGGTGGGGCGCTTCAAGCGCAAGGCGTAGACCAACCAGACAGCGAACAGCCACAATCGACTGAGCAAGGTGGTCGGCCACAACAAACAGGCCAACCAGCCACGGCTGAGCCAGGCTTTTTGCAACACAGAAGCCCCAGATCGCATGAATTCAGGGCTGAGCCGCGGTGGTTTGGGTTCTGGCTTGCGCCGCGAAGGTGATTTGCTGCAAGCCGGCGTTTTGCGCCGCTTCCAAGACCAGCATCACCGATTGATGGCTGGCTCGCGCATCCGCGTTGATCACCACCAGGGGGTTGTTCACCTCTTTCGCCGCGGCGGCCAAGGCTTGCCCCAGTGCAGTGATGTTGTTCCCTGGAACCTGAGTTTTGTGGACAACGAACTGACCATCGCCGGTGACGGTGATGCGGATTTCACGCGGTCTTTCTTGTTGCGGCGTGCTGTCGGCCTGAGGCAAACGCAAATCCAATTGGGTCAGGCGACCGTAGGTGGTGGTCATCATCAAAAAAATGAGCACCACCAGCAACACATCGATGAAGGGGATCAAGTTGATCTCGGGTTCACTGGACTTGGGGCGGCTGAATCGCATGGTTTACTGGCCCGCTGACTTGGGGAAGAAATGGCGCACCAGACGCTCGCCATCAATTTCAAGTTCGACCACGAGGTTGTCCACTTTGGCGCGCAAATGACGCCAAACCACCAAGCTGGGAATGGCGATCACCAGGCCGAATGCGGTGTTGTAGAGCGCCACTGAAATACCGTGGGCCAACTGCGCCGGGTTGCCAGCCCCCGGTGTTTGCGAGCCAAAAATCTCGATCATGCCCACCACCGTGCCAAACAAACCCAACAAGGGGGCCGCGGAGGCGATGGAACCCAGGGCACTGAGGTAGCGCTCGAGTTTGGCTGTGACGCGGCGACCCGCGGCTTGCACCTGGGCGCTGAATTCTGCTTCGCCACACAGGGGGTTGCGCTGGATGGTTTGCAAACCCGCCGCGATGATTTCACCCAAAAAAGAATGGGTTTTGAGTTGCTCAATGGCTTCAGGTCGGGGCAGGGCTTGGGCTGACATGGTGAGCACCTCGTCGAGCAATTTCTCGGGGAGCACGCGCTTGGTTTGCAGGCTGTAAAAACGCTCGATGATCAAGGCCAGGGCCAAGATAGAACAGGCTAAGAGGGGCCAAATGGGCCAGCCAGCGGCTTGTATGATGCCTAACAAATGAGGTCTCCCGTCAAGAATGACGGCGATTATGGCCCAGCTTCAACCTCCAACCAGCGCCACCAAGCCCGCATGACGCCCAGCTCCCCGTCCTCTTTGTCCAGCCGCATGTGGACGGTCAGTGGTTTGTGCCATGCCATCAGCGATGCCCTCAAAACCCGCTTCAACCCGGTGTCCGTTCAAGGCGAGATAGCGGGTTTCACCCGCGCTGCGAGTGGGCACTGTTATTTCACCTTGAAGGACGATCAGGGCCAGATGCGCTGCGCCATGTTTCGTCGATCTGCCGAGTATTTGAATTTCCAACCGCGTGACGGCGATTTGGTCGAGATCCAAGGTCGGGTTGCACTGTACGAACCTCGTGGCGAATTGCAATTGGTGGCCGAGGCCATGCGACCGGCCGGTGCCGGTCAGTTGCATGAGGCTTTTTTGCGGCTCAAGACCAAGTTGGAGGCCGAGGGTTTGTTCCATGCCGAGCGCAAACGAGACATCCCCCAACGCCCCCGCGGCATCGGGGTGGTTACCTCCTTGGGGGCCGCAGCTTTGCATGATGTGGTCAGCGCTTTGCAGCGGCGCGTGCCGCACATCCCGGTGCGCATTGCGCCCAGTTTGGTGCAAGGTGCGGAGGCCCCAGCCCAGTTGATTGGGGCGCTGAACGCGCTGCAAAACTGGCCTGATATCGACGTGATTTTGTTGGTGCGCGGCGGTGGGTCGATGGAGGATTTGTGGGCATTCAATGACGAGGCCTTGGCCCGTGCCATCGTGGCCAGCCAGGTGCCGGTGGTCAGCGGTGTCGGCCATGAAACCGATTTCACCATCGCTGATTTTTGTGCCGATTTGCGGGCCCCCACGCCCACGGCTGCCGCCGAGTTGTGCGCCATCGCCCAAGCAACCGAGCTTCAGCATTTGAGACAGCTTCAAGAACCCCTGACGCAAAGGGTGCATTGGCGATTGGACCAAGCCGAACAGGCCTTGGACCGCGCCGAACGCCAACTGGGTCGGCCTTCCGGGTGGCTGCACCAGCAGCAAACCACTTGCAACCAGTTACAGCACCGTTTGGGGCGTGGTGTGGGTCAAAGCCTGAACCGGCGGCAACTTCAGTTGCAACCCCTGGCAGTGCGTTTTCAGCGCGGCGTGAGCGACGGACCCATGTTGGCCAGACATCGCTTGGACAAATTTGAAATTTTGCTCAGTTCATTAGACCCAGGCTTGGTGCTGCAGCGCGGTTACGCTTGGCTGCAAAACCAGGAAGGCCGTGCCTTGAGTTCAGTCAAAGACCTGAAAGCAGGCCAGCAGGTGCAGGCTCAATTGGCGGACGGGCACGCCGTGCTGACCGTGAACGCCACCAGCGACAAGGCTTAGCGCGGGTTGTCTTTGAACAGCTCGCCTTTGAGCTTGAAGCCTTTTTTGACCCCTTTTTGAGCGAACCAGCCCTGTTTCATCTCCAGAACAAAACGCACGGGTTTTTCTGAGCAATGCGAATCGGTGGTTTGGGGTTTCATGTCGGCCAGGTTGACGATGGTGCCGTCGTCAGCGAGAAAAGCGGCGGTCAAGGGGAGCAGGGTGTTTTTCATCCAAAAACACTGCTGAGACGCTTGCTCAAAAACAAACAACATGCCTTCATGATGAGGCATCTCGGTGCGGTTCATCAGACCAATTTCGCGCTGTAAGGGCGTGGCCGCCACTTGCACATCCATTTGGTGCATGCCTGCTTGCAGCTGGATGCGGGGCAAATTGAGTTGGGCTTGCTGTGCTTGTGCGCACCACGCAAGGCCAAACAGCAACAGAGACAGGGCAAATCGGGTCATGGTCGGGTCAGGGTCGATGGTTAGAATGAAAACAGAAGGGTTGGCCCAAAAGGCACAACTCCCCTTTTAATTCACGGAGATTGTCACTTGTACCAGCATATCAAGGTGCCCACCCAGGGCGAAAAAATCGTCGTCAACAAAGACATGTCGTTGACTGTGCCTGAACAGCCCATCATTCCTTACATCGAAGGTGACGGCACTGGTTTGGACATCACCCCTGTGATGCTGAAAGTGGTCGATGCAGCCGTGGCCAAAGCTTACGGTGGCAAGCGCCAAATCCATTGGATGGAAGTCTATGCGGGTGAAAAATCCACCCAAATTTATGGCCCCGATGTGTGGTTGCCTGAAGAAACCTTGGCCGCGCTCAAAGAATACGTGGTGTCCATCAAAGGCCCGCTGACCACCCCCGTGGGCGGTGGCATCCGTTCCTTGAACGTGGCCCTGCGACAAGAGCTCGATTTGTACGTGTGTTTGCGCCCCGTTCAATATTTCAAAGGCGTGCCTTCTCCTCTGAAAGAACCCGAAAAAACCAACATGGTGATCTTCCGCGAGAACTCGGAAGACATTTATGCGGGCATCGAGTACGAAGCTGAAAGTGACAAAGCCAAGAAACTCATCAAATTCTTGATTGATGAAATGGGCGTCACCAAAATCCGCTTCCCCAACACCTCCGGCATTGGCATCAAGCCAGTTTCGCGTGAAGGCACTGAGCGTTTGGTGCGCAAAGCCATTCAGTACGCCATTGACAACGACAAACCCAATGTGACCATCGTCCACAAGGGCAACATCATGAAGTACACCGAGGGTGGCTTCCGTGATTGGGCGTATGGTTTGGCGCAAAAAGAATTTGGCGCGCAATTGATCGACGGTGGCCCCTGGTGCAAGTTCAACAACCCCCGCACCGGCAAAGAAATCATCGTCAAAGACAGCATTGCCGACGCGTTCTTGCAGCAAATTTTGCTGCGCCCCGCTGAATACAGCGTGATTGCCACCTTGAACCTGAACGGCGACTACGTGTCTGACGCTTTGGCTGCCCAGGTGGGCGGTATTGGCATAGCCCCTGGTGCCAATTTGTCTGACTCCGTGGCCTGTTTTGAAGCCACCCATGGCACCGCGCCCAAGTACGCTGGCAAGGACTATGTGAACCCCGGTTCTGAAATCTTGTCCGCAGAGATGATGCTGCGTCACATGGGCTGGAAAGAAGCCGCGGACCTGATCATCTCTTCCATGGAGAAAGCCATTTTGAGCCGTAAAGTCACTTATGACTTTGCCCGCTTGATGGATGGCGCGACCCAGGTGAGTTGCTCGGGCTTTGGTCAGGTGATGATTGACCACATGTGACACTTGTCACGCCCATGTTCAAAGAGCCCCGTTCAGGGGCTCTTTTTTTGAATCAACACAAGTTTCAAGCGTTTTGGGCGATCAGGTTGGCGCGGAATTGGGGCGTGCGCAAGCGTGAGCCCTTCATGGGGTTGGTGAGTGGGGAGGGGGATTCCATGGCGGGTGCAGCAATGACTTTGATGTTTTTGGCCATCCAACCGCGCGGACCTTCCATGGGCTCATAAACCACGCTCGCACCTTGTTGCAGGGTTTTGAAGCCCGTCATGTCGACTTCGCTGAAATGGGCGAACACGTCGCTGCCAATTTCTGAAGATTCGATGAACCCAAATCCCTTGTGGTTGTTGAACCATTTGACAATACCGAATGCCATGTCAGTTTCTCCTGTGACTTTCTTTTGAATACATGAAACATGAAAAATTAATTCAAACAAATTACATGACAGAAATAAAAATAAGTAAAGTACTATTTTGGATGATGTGCTGTCAGTCTGGCGGTCATTGATACCCAGGCGCTGACCGCACACTGCACCTCGATAGAATCAAACCATGGCCAGCAAAACCCCCACCCCCGCCGTCCCACCGAACCAGGGTTCAGATGGCGATTCCGTTGTTTTAGAGCGCCGAACCCAGCGAACACAACCACCTCAGATGTACCAGGTGGTCATGCTCAATGACGATTTCACCCCGATGGAATTTGTCGTGCGGGTGTTGCAGGAGTTTTTCAACAAAGACAGAGAAGCCGCCACCCAGATCATGTTGAAGATCCACCTGGACGGCAAAGGCATCTGCGGCGTTTATTCCAAAGACGTCGCCGCCACCAAAGTCGATCAGGTGCAAGACGCAGCGCACCAAGCTGGCCATCCGCTGCAATGTTTGAGTGAGCCGGTTGAATAAACACCGCTTGTTTCCATATACAGTTGACCCCAAGAACGTCCAAGGAAGAAATCATGATTGCCCAAGAACTTGAAGTCAGCTTACACATGGCCTTCGTAGAAGCCAGACAGCAGCGTCATGAGTTCATCACCGTCGAACACCTGCTGTTGGCCCTGTTGGACAACCCCAGCGCGGCCGAGGTGCTGCGCGCTTGCTCAGCCAACATTGATGATTTGCGCAAATCCTTGTCTAACTTCATCAAAGACAACACGCCGCAAGTCGCCGGTACCGACGAAGTCGATACCCAACCCACGCTGGGCTTTCAGCGGGTGATTCAACGCGCCATCATGCATGTGCAGTCCACCGGCAATGGCAAAAAAGAAGTCACGGGTGCCAATGTGTTGGTGGCCATCTTCGGTGAAAAAGACTCCCACGCGGTCTACTATTTGCACCAACAAGGCGTGACCCGTTTGGACGTGGTCAATTACATCGCCCACGGCATCAAAAAGAGCGACCCACAAGAGCCTGCCAAGAGCAACGAAGCATCGGCACCTGAAAGCGAAGAGTCCAACGAAAAGTCTGAAAAAGCCTCGCCTCTGGAGCAGTTCACCCAAAACCTCAACCAAATGGCCAAGGACGGCAAGATCGACCCACTGATCGGCCGTGAATACGAGGTGGAACGCACCATTCAAATCCTGTGCCGCCGCCGGAAAAACAACCCTCTGTTGGTGGGCGAAGCTGGTGTGGGCAAAACCGCCATTGCCGAGGGCTTGGCATGGCGCATCACCCAAAAAGACGTGCCCGAAATTTTGGCCGAAGCGGTTGTTTACTCGCTTGACATGGGTGCTCTGTTGGCAGGCACCAAGTACCGTGGCGATTTCGAGCAACGCTTGAAAGGCGTGTTGAAGTCCTTGAAAGACAAACCGAATGCGGTGTTGTTCATCGACGAAATCCACACCTTGATCGGTGCGGGCGCTGCTTCGGGCGGCACCTTGGACGCATCCAATTTGCTCAAGCCTGCACTCAGTTCAGGGCAACTCAAGTGCATTGGCGCCACCACCTTCACCGAGTACCGTGGCATTTTTGAGAAAGACGCAGCACTCAGCCGTCGCTTCCAAAAAGTCGATGTGGTCGAGCCCACCATCGAACAAACCGTGGATATTTTGAAGGGACTGAAGTCTCGCTTTGAAGAGCACCACAGCGTTAAATATGCGGTGGCCGCGTTGCAAGCTGCCGCTGAACTCAGCGCCAAATACATCAACGACCGCCATTTGCCCGACAAAGCCATTGACGTCATTGACGAGGCTGGTGCTGCTCAGCGCATTCTGCCGGCCTCCAAGCGCAAAAAGACGATCAGCAAGTTTGAAATCGAGGACATCGTCGCCAAAATCGCCCGCATTCCGCCCGCCAGCGTCTCCAACGACGACCGTGGCAAATTGCAAACCTTGGAACGCGACCTCAAGAGCGTGGTCTTCGGTCAAGACAAGGCCTTGGAAGTGTTGTCCTCTGCGGTCAAGATGGCCCGTTCAGGCCTGGGCAAGGCCGACAAGCCCATCGGGGCTTTCTTGTTCAGCGGACCCACTGGCGTTGGCAAAACCGAAGCGGCCAAGCAATTGGCTTACATCCTGGGCATTGATTTGCTGCGCTTTGACATGTCCGAGTACATGGAGCGCCATGCCGTCAGCCGTTTGATCGGTGCGCCTCCGGGCTATGTGGGCTTTGACCAAGGCGGTTTGCTCACTGAAGCCATCACCAAAAAACCGCATTCTGTGTTGTTGTTGGACGAGATCGAAAAAGCCCACCCCGATATCTTCAACGTGCTGTTGCAGGTGATGGACCACGGCACACTCACCGACAACAACGGCCGCAAGGCTGACTTCCGCAATGTCATCATCATCATGACCACCAATGCGGGTGCAGAAACCATGAACAAGTCCACCATTGGCTTCACCAATGCCCGTGAGCCCGGGGATGAAATGGCCGATATCAAGCGCTTGTTCACGCCTGAATTCCGCAACCGACTGGACGCTACCGTCAGCTTCAAACCGCTGGACGAGGTGGTCATCATGCGGGTGGTCGACAAGTTTTTGTTGCAACTCGAAACCCAGTTGGCCGAGAAAAAAGTCGAAGTCACTTTCACCGACGATTTGCGCAAACACCTGGCCAAAAAAGGCTTCGACCCACTCATGGGTGCCCGTCCTATGCAGCGCCTCATCCAAGACACGATCAGAAAGGCCTTGGCCGACGAATTGCTGTTCGGTCGCTTGACCGATGGCGGTCGGTTGACCGTGAGCTTGGACGACAAGGAAGAGGTGGTGTTGGACATCCAAGCTTTGCCAAAAAAAGAATCCCGCAGTTCCAAATCAGAGCCTGCTGAACCCGAAGAAGCAGAGGCCAATTGATCGTGGCAGGACACAGCAAATGGGCGAATATCCAGCATAGAAAAGGTCGCCAGGACGAAAAAAGAGGCAAGATCTGGACGCGGGTCATCCGCGAAATCATGGTGGCTGCGCGTTTGGGTGGCGGCGACTTAGACACCAATCCACGCTTGCGAATGGCGGTTGAAAAGGCCAAGGCGGCCAACATGCCCGCCGACACCATCAAACGCAACATCGACAAAGCCACCGGCAACTTGGAAGGCGTTCATTACGAGGAAATTCGTTATGAAGGCTATGGCATCGGCGGCGTGGCCCTGATGGTCGACACCATGACCGACAACAAGGTGCGCACCGTCGCTGAGGTGCGCCACGCCCTCAGCAAACACGGTGGCAACATGGGCACCGAAGGTTCGGTGGCGTTTCAATTCAAACATTGTGGACAGCTCATCCTGGCACCAGGCACATCAGAGGACAAGGTCATGGAAGTGGCTTTGGAAGCGGGTGCAGAAGACGTGTTGACAGACGATGAAGGCGCCATCGAGGTGCTCACCCAGCCAACTGATTTTGAAGCGGTCAAAGCCGCTTTGGACGCAGCAGGATTGACTGCTGGCATGGCTGAAGTGACCTACCGTGCAGAAAACACCATCGAATTGAGCGAAGAAGACCAGGTCAAGATGCAAAAAATCTTGGATGCACTGGAAGAACTCGATGATGTGCAAGAGGTTTATCACAACGCTGCTTTATGAAAATCCTCGTCATTGGCTCAGGTGGCCGTGAACACGCGTTGGCATGGAAACTCACCCAGTCTCCCCAGGTGCAAATGGTTTATGTGGCACCTGGCAATGCGGGTGTCGCTCGCGACAAGAACCTTCAAACCCTGCCCATCACCGACATCGTTGCCTTGCGCGAATGGGCGCAGGGAAATGACATCGGCCTGACCGTGGTGGGCCCTGAAGCTCCTTTGGCTGCAGGCGTCGTCGATGAGTTTCGTGCGCATGGTTTGCGAATTTTTGGACCAACCCAAGCCGCCGCGCAACTCGAAAGCTCCAAAGCCTTCTCCAAGGCCTTCATGGAGCGTCACCATATTCCGACCGCCCGCTACCAAGCTTTCGAAGACGCTGGATTGGCCCACGCATACGTCGATCAACATGGGGCGCCCATCGTGGTCAAAGCCGATGGCTTGGCGGCTGGCAAAGGTGTGGTTGTAGCCACCACGCTGGCACAAGCGCATGCTGCCATTGATGACATGTTGGTCGACAACACCTTGGGTGTGCAACACAACGCGGGCAAGGCCAGGGTGGTGATTGAAGAGTTTTTGGATGGGGAAGAAGCCAGTTTCATGGTGATTGCCCAAGGACTGGTGGCCCTGCCGTTGGCCACCTCGCAAGACCACAAACGGCTGCTGGATGGCGACCAAGGTCCCAACACCGGCGGCATGGGTGCTTACTCACCCGCGCCTGTGGTCAGCCCTGAGATACACGCTCGGGTCATGCGTGAAGTGATTCAACCCACGCTCAAGGGCATGCAAGCAGACGGCATTCCCTACACGGGTTTTTTGTATGCCGGCCTCATGATCAGCCCTGATGGCAGCCTGAAGGTGCTGGAATTCAATTGCCGCATGGGCGACCCCGAGACGCAACCGATATTGATGCGCCTAAAGAGCGATTTGTTGGAGGCCTTGCTGGCTGCCACAGACAGCAACCCGTCCTCGCTGGGCCAACTTGAACTGGAATGGGACAGACGCTTTGCGCTGGGGGTGGTCTTGGCTGCGGCCAACTACCCCAGTACCCCTCGCCAAGGCGATCCCATTCAAGGGCTGCCAGTGGACCAACCAGATGTCATGGTGTTTCATGCGGCCACCAATATGCAGGGGCAAACCATCGTGACCCAAGGCGGTCGTGTGTTGTGCGTTACGGCCTTGGGCGACACCGTTCGGCAGGCCCAAAACCATGCCTACGAGGTGGTTGACGCCATTCATTTTGACGGCATGCAATGCAGACGCGACATCGGACATCGCGCCCTCCGTCGTTAACCCTGAAGCTTGGAAGAGGCATCAATGAACAATGCGTTTGAACCCGTGAGAGCCTATTTATTGGATCTGCAACAGCGCATCACCACGGGCATTGCAAACTTGGATGGACAAGGTCAGTTTCTTACCGACGCCTGGGAAAAGCCCCCCGGTGAAACATTGCAAGGCAATGGCATCACCATGATCATGGAGCAGGGCGCTGTTTTCGAGCGTGCAGGCTGTGGTTTTTCACACGTCACAGGACCTAAGCTCCCACCCTCAGCCACCCAGCATCGGCCAGAACTGAGCGGATCGGCCTTCGAAGCCATGGGGGTGTCACTGGTGTTCCACCCTCGCAACCCTTACGTGCCCACTGTCCACATGAATGTGCGTGCCTTGCTGGCCAAACCAGAAAAGGGTGACCCTGTGGCCTGGTTTGGCGGTGGCATGGACCTGACGCCCTACTATGGTTTTGAAGAAGATGCGGTGCATTTCCACACGATGTGCAAAGATGCATTGCAGCCTTTTGGCGAGCATCTCTACCCCCGCTTCAAAACCTGGTGTGATGAGTATTTTTTCTTGAAACACCGCAACGAGCCCCGGGGCATTGGCGGTATTTTTTACGATGATTTTTCCGAATTAGGCTTCGATGGCAGTTTTGCCATGATGAAAAGCGTAGGTGATCATCTGTTGAAAGCTTATGTCCCCATCGTTGAAAAACGTCAACACACCGCATATGGTCAACGCGAACGTGATCATCAGCTCTACCGCCGAGGTCGTTATGTTGAATTCAACTTGGTGTGGGACCGCGGCACCCATTTCGGCTTGCAATCGGGTGGTCGAACCGAATCGATCCTGCTGTCCATGCCGTCCTTGGTGAGCTGGTCTTACCAACACCAACCCGAGCCAGGTTCTGCCGAAGATCGATTGACGTCTTATTTCTTGCAAGCGAGAGACTGGGTCTGAGCACCACCGCAGTCATCCAACGTGTGGGCCTGTTTGGTGGGGCGTTTGACCCCCCGCATGAGGCACACCGTGCCTTGGCACAGATCGCTGTGGAGTCCTTGCAGCTGGATCGCTTATACCTAGTACCTACAGGGCAAGCTTGGCACAAGTCCAGACCTTTGACCCCGTCATACCACCGCTTGGCCATGACCCGCTTAGCCTTTGAAGGTGTTCGCAACACGGTGATTGATGAGCGGGAGTTGAACCACCCTGGTCCGAGTTATACCGTGGACACTTTGGCGTCGCTGCGCAAGGCGCATGATGGCGCTGATTTTTTCTTGCTCATGGGGGCTGATCAAGCAGCTAAATTCACCACCTGGCACAACTGGGCTCAAATTGCCTTATGGGCCCAACTGGTCGTGGCCGATCGCTCCATGGAGGAGGGCACCCAGATGCCGCCACTTGAATGGCACAATCTCCCTGATACAAAAGCAGTGCCATTGCACATGCCCTTGATGCCGATCAGTGCCACCGATATTCGCAGGCAGATCAAGCTTGCCAAGGTGCCTGACGCGGCCCTTCGACCCTCGGTGCGCCAATACATTCAACAACATCATCTCTACACGGATCAACATGACTGAAGCCTCAGAAAAAAAAGACGTCCAAAAACTACAACGTGTGATCGTTGACAGCTTGGAGGACATCAAGGCGCAAGACATTGTGGTTTTCAATACTGAACATCTGTCCGCGCTGTTCGAGCGCGTCATCATTGCCTGTGGCACCTCGAATCGGCAGACCAAAGCCCTGGCAGCCAGCGTACGTGATGAAGTCCGAGAAGCCGGCTTTGGCAAACCACGCATTGAAGGTGAAGACAACGGCGAATGGATCATCGTGGACTGCGGTTCGGTGGTGGTGCACATCATGCAACCATCGATCCGCCAGTACTACCACTTGGAAGAAATTTGGGGTGATAAACCTGTGCGCATCAAACTGGGTGCGCCCAAGCCCAAGGTAGAAAAGAAGGAAGCACCCGTTCCGGTAAAGGCTGCCCCCAGCAAAAAAACGGCTGCCAAAAAAAGTTCCGCCCACCAAACAGCCGTCAAAAAATCTGCAGCTGCAAAAGCTGCGCCTGCCAAAGCAGCCGCCAAAGCACCCGCGAAGAAAGCTGCCCGCGCTGCCAAGAAGGCATGAGGTTGTGGGTGGTCGCTGTGGGTCAGCGTGTACCAAGCTGGGCACAAACAGCTTGGGACGATTACGCCAAACGATTTCCACCCGATGTCAAACTCACTTTGAAAACAGTGAAAACCGAGCCGCGCGGCTCTCGCACCCTTCCTCAAATTTGGGCCGCAGAGCTTGCACGCATCGATGCTGCTGTTCCGAAAGACTGCCACCGGGTATGGCTGGACGAAAAAGGCAAACGCTTGAGCACGGTGGCTTTGTCCGAGCGATGGCTGGCATGGCAAGCACAAGCACAGGACGTGGCGATCATCATTGGCGGACCAGACGGGTTTGACCCTGCCATCAGGCAAGGCAACCATGACCTGATCAGCTTGTCTGACTTGACCCTGCCGCACGCCATGGTGCGGGTGTTGTTGGTCGAGCAACTCTACCGCGCATGGTCCATCTTGACCAACCACCCATATCACCGCGAATGACAAACGTGTTTGTTTATTTGGCGTCACAAAGCCCAAGGCGACAGCAACTGTTGCAGCAAATCGGTGTGCCTTTCGAGGTGCTCTTGCCCAATGACGCCCAGGCGGCAGAGGCCTTGGAATCGGTGTTGCCCGATGAAAAACCCTTGGCTTATGTTCAAAGGGTGACGCGCTTGAAACTCAAAGCAGCGCAAGCCCAACTGGCCCAAAGCCAGCGTGAATTACATCCTGTTTTGTGTGCAGACACGACGGTCGTTTTGGGTCATGACATCTTGGGTAAACCAAGCAACCACCAAGAAGCCACGCAGATGCTTGCGCGTTTGTCAGGACAAACACATCAGGTGTTCACGGCTTTGGCTTTGTCAGATGGGCGTCGAATACACCGCGCTGTCAGTCGTTCCAAAGTGGTTTTTACAGCCTTGAGCCCAGAAGATATTGCTGCCTATGTGGCCAGTGGAGAACCCATGGGCAAGGCCGGCGCCTATGGCATACAAGGACTGGCTGCGGGTTTCATCAAAAGCATCCAAGGCAGTTATTCAGGCATCATGGGTTTGCCTTTGTATGAAACCAGTCAACTGTTGCGCCGTTTGGCAAAGGATTGAGCATGCAACACGATATCTTGATCAACTGGTCGCCCCAAGAGACCCGGGTGGCGGTGGTGGAAAACGGCGCACTGCAAGAGATTCACATTGAACGCGCCCTTGAGCGTGGACTGGTGGGCAATGTTTATTTGGGCAAGGTGGCCCGGGTATTGCCAGGGATGCAATCAGCCTTCATCGACATTGGCTTGGACCGGTCCGCGTTCTTGCACGTCGCCGATGTGTTCAGTGTGCACCCTCCCAAAAGCTCAGAAACAGATCCAACACATGCGCCGTTGGTTCCTATCGAAAAACAGGTGTTTGAAGGTCAAACATTGCTGGTTCAGGTCATCAAAGATCCCATTGGCAGCAAAGGGGCTCGCTTGTCGACGCAAATCAGCATCGCAGGGCGTTTATTGGTTTTTTTGCCGCAAGACAACCACATCGGTGTGTCTCAGAAAATCCCGCAAGAGCAACGCGACGCCCTGAGGCATCGCTTGGTCAACTTGGCGCATCAAGGTGAAGACAAAGGTGGCTTCATTCTTCGCACCAATGGGGAAGAAGCATCCGACCCCGAATTACAAGAAGACATTGCCTACTTGCGTAAAACCTGGGCCAAAATCAAACATGCCAGTCAGCATCTGCCGCCCAAGTCCTTGCTGCATCAGGATTTGAACCTGCTGCAAAGGGTGCTGCGCGACATGGTGCTGGATTCCACCCAAACCATTCGCTTGGATTCCAATGAGCAGCACCAGATGCTGCAAGAGTTTGGCAAAGAATTCATGCCCTCGTCAGTGACGAAGTTATCCCACTACAAGGGGGAGCGGCCAATTTTTGACCTCTACAACATAGACGATGAAATCCAATTGGCCTTGGGACGCAAAGTGCTGCTCAAGTCCGGTGGTTATTTGATCATTGACCAAACCGAGGCACTTACCACGGTTGACGTCAACACAGGTGGTTTCGTTGGTGCGAAAAATTTTGACGACACCATTTTCAAAACCAATTTGGAAGCTGCCGGTGCCATCGCACGTCAACTTCGACTGCGCAATCTGGGTGGGGTGATCGTCACAGACTTCATCGACATGCAACGTGAGGACCATCGCGAAGCTGTGATGACTGAATTCAAAAAACACCTGTCTCGTGATCGGGTCAAAACCACCGTGAGTGGCTTTTCATCATTGGGACTGGTGGAGATGACGCGCAAGCGCACCCGCGAATCTTTGGCCCAAATGTTGTGTGAACCTTGCGAGCACTGCCAAGGGCGCGGCATTGTCAACACGGTCAGAACGGTGGCCTACAACATCTTGCGTGAAATCTTGCGTGAAGCACGTCAATTCAGTCCCAAGGAATTCCGAGTACTTGCACCCCCAGCCGTGGTGGATTTGTTGCAAGAGGAGGAAAGCCTGCATCTTGCTGGGTTAAGCGATTTCATCGGGCGGCCCATTTCCCTTCAAGCCGAATTTGGGATGGGCCCAGAACAATTCAGCATCGTGTTGCTATGAACACCATGATGACAACGGCGAACGCCCATTCCATCCCGATCCTGACTTACCACCAGATTGCTGAGGCACCTTTGCCAGGTGCGCCGTTCAGGAGTTTGTACGTCACACCTGAGCGATTCAAGCAACAGTTGACTTGGCTGCAACGGTTTGGCTATCAAGGCTTGTCCATGCGTGACCTCATGCCTTATTTGAAGGGTGAAAAGCAGGGGAAGGTGGTGGGCATCACCTTGGATGATGGCTATTTGAACAATTACACCGACGCCATGCCCCTCTTGCTGCAGCATGGCTTCACCGCCACCTGCTACGTGGTCAGCCAGTTGCTGGGACGCAGCAACGAATGGGATCACGCTATCGGCATTCAACCAGCGCCATTGATGGGTGCTCAGCAGATCAAAGGTTGGGCTGACGCTGGAATGGAAATCGGTGCACACACCCGCACCCACGCCAATTTGGTCCAATCTTCAGATGAAAACATGCAAGCAGAAATCAAAGATTGCAAACATGAATTGGAAGATATATTGGGCCAATCAGTGGACCAGTTTTGTTATCCCTTTGGTATTTACGACAGCAGACATCCACCCATGGTGAAAAATGCGGGTTACACAGCAGCCACCACCACCCACCGTGGGCGCGTCATGTCGGGTTCCGACATGCTGGAACTCAGACGCATACCCGTGGTGCGCTCGACCTATTGGCCACAGTTCTTGCTGAAAGTACTGACCAATTATGAAAACAAATACTTGAAGAAAGATGCGCATGTCGATGGCTGAACCTCGACTGCGCATCGCCATCTTGACGCGCCATTTCGGTCGGCACAAGGGTGGCGCTGAAAACTACGCGGTGTCCTTAGCCGAACAATTGGCTGAACAACACGAGGTGCATGTTTTTTGCCAAACTGAATTCAATGCACTGCCGGCTATCACCACCCATGTCATGGGATGGTTGTTGAACAAGCCTCGCTGGCTCAATATGTTGCTCTTCAGCCTGTGGACCCGCAGACAAACACGCCATGGTTTTGACATTGTTCATTCTCATGAAAATGTGTTCCACGGCAATGTGCAGACTTTTCATGTCAAACCTGTCACCCACAACTTGTTTCATGGTCAACAGGGCATGCGCTTGGCACTGACTTGGTTGAAAGTGTTGTTGAGTCCTCGCTTGCTGTCTTACCTGGCTGTTGAAAGAGCACGGGTCCGCAAGCCTGATCACAAAATACTCATCACAGCCTCTCAGTTGTTGAAAGACTTGTATGTCCGCACGTTTGCATTGCGACCCACAGATGTTCAAGTGCTCACCCCTGGGGTGTCTGTGGTTGCGACAAGCGCAGACAAGCAGGAACAAGCGTTGTTGAAAAATAAATGCAAACAAGACCTGCATTTGCCCCAGGACAAAAAACTGCTGTTGATGGTGGGGCACAACTACCAAAAGAAAGGCTTGGCTGTGTTGCTTCAAGCCTTGGTTCATCTGCCAACCCAATTGGCCTTGGTGGTGGTGGGTGATACCCATCAAATCCCAACCTGGCAACTGAAGGCTCAGCAACTCGGCGTGTCTGACCGTGTTTTTTTCTTGGGTCAACAAAGACAGATGGACCAGGTTTACCAAGCCTGTGATGTTTTCGTGCATGCCACCTTGGAAGATGTGTTTCCCATTGTGGTGCTTGAAGCCATGAGCCATGGTTTGCCGGTGGTGGTGAGTCCTGCGCCTTATTGTTTGTCCTCAAACCTGTTGACCCATCAAAAAGAAGCTTGGGTCCTGACTGACCCCCGCGATGGTCAAGAATTGGCAACAGCACTCATGCGAATTGATGCTGATCCGGTGTTGGCGAAGGAATTGACGCGCCATGCACTCATTTTTGTGCAGCAGTACAGCTGGGACCATTTGGTGCAGCAGCAAATTCACATGTACCGAAAACTTTTGTCCAGACCTGCATGAACCCGAAACGCATCCTGATGATCAAGTCCCACAGCATGGGGGTGGGCGATGTGCTGCGCAGTTCAGCCGCATGGCGCGTGCTGAAAAATAAATGGCCGCAGGTGGAATTGCATCTGTTGTTCTTGAGCAAACACGCAGGTTATGCCACCGAGTCTTTGATCAAACAGCACCATTTGCTCAGCAGCGCGCATTTCATCACAGTGCGCGCGCATGACCCTTCGGTGTCGAATGCCGCCCGTGTGCCAATCACCACACTGATACAGCAAGTGCAAACCATCGCGCGTGAACTCAAGCCTGAGCTGATCATTGACTTTGAGCCCCATGGCATGAAAACCAGTTTGCTCACCTGGATGGCTGCCCGCGTGTGTCAAGCCAAGACACTGGGTATTGCCCAGTTTCCAGGACGGTCTTGGTTTTATGACCAATGTGCCAACAGTGTTTCAAACTATGCGCAAAGCCACGGCCTGAGCTTGCCCATGGATTACACCAACCGAGATTTTGTGGTGTTGCAGGCCTTGGGCTTGGAGCGATCCGGAACGCCAATTGAACTTGCGTTGAGCGAGGAAGGGGAACGTTTCAAACAGAAGCTGATGGCCGAGTTGCCAAGGGATCTTCCTGTGGTGGGGTTGAACATTGGGTGCGGGACGCAAGATGCACTGGTCAAGCGCCCAGACATCAACCATTTAGCCCGTTGCATTGCCTCTTTGTACAGGAAACAGCCATTTAATTTGGTGTTAAGTGGGGCGCCCTTCGAAAAAGATGTGAATCAACTATTTCTCAACACCTTGTCTGGTTTATTGCCATTTCCACCTCGCTCCTGGGACTTGGCTGGACAGACAACATTGCCCGAATCTGCAGGTTTGATTGATGCCTGTGACCTGTTCATCACCACAGATTCTGGGCCTTATCACATGGCAGTTGGACTGCGCAAACCCACTTTGGTCTGGTTCACTTACGGTGAGATCACGTCATTTCACGACAACATATGGGTCAACCGCGTGATTCAACCCACCGAGCAGGAATTTGTGGCTGCCATTGACAAGCTTGCATGGCTCAAATCACATCAAGACTTGAGTTCTTCAGCTTGAACATCGCGGCATAGGCGCCATCCAAAGCCAGCAAACTGGCATGGGTGCCGGTTTCTACGATTTGTCCGTGACTCATGACCACGATCCGATCAGCTGATTCAATGGTTGACAAGCGGTGCGCAATGACCAAGGTGGTTTTGCCCCGCTGTAATTTCTGCAATGCTTCTTGCACCAGGCGTTCGGATTCGTTGTCCAAGGCCGACGTCGCTTCATCCAAAATCAGCAACGGTGAATCTTTGTACAAAGCCCTGGCGATCGCCAAACGCTGCCTTTGTCCACCCGACATGCTGGATGCGTTATGCCCGACCAAGGTATCCATGTGATCGGGCAAGCTCGCCACATAGGGCCCCAAATTGGCTGCTTCCAAACAAGCAACCACCCTGGCTCGATCGGGTATCTGACCCAAGGCCACATTGCAAGCCAAACTGTCGTTCAGCACAACCACGTTCTGACTCACCATGGCGAATTGATCTCGCAGATGCTGCAAATCCCATTCGCGGATGGAAACCCCATCCAGTTGAACATCACCCTCGTTCCATTCCACAAACCGGGGCAGGAGATTCACCAAAGTGGTTTTGCCAGAACCTGAACTGCCCACCAAGGCCACGGTTTCACCTGGGTGAATGTCCAACTGGATGTTCTTCAATGCCCAAGGTAAATCATGTTGATACTGAACCCCTACATTTGCAAAACGCAAATGTCCTTTCGATCTTGCAATCTTGAACTGACCTCCGACTTCAACAGGCGTGTGTTCGATCAATTCCAAACCACGTTCGAGCGCCGCCAGTCCTCGGGTCAAGGGACCTGCAACCTCGGACAAATGCTTGATGGGCGCGACCAGCATCAACATGGCCGTGATGAAGGATGCAAACCCGCCCACCGTCATGCCACTTTCTTGGCTTTGCATCAGGGCAATGCTGATGACAGCCGACAAAGCAATCGCTGAAAAAAGTTGAGTCAAGGGTGTGAGACCAGATCCCGCGGTGGCTGATTTCATGGCCAAACGTTGTAACTGCAGAGCCAGTTTCTCAAATCGATTGAACTGTGTCTGCTGCGCCGCATGCAAACGAATTTCCCTGAATGACAAAGCGGCTTCTTCCACCACATAAGCCAGATCATCGGTGGCCAGTTGAGAATTGCGAGTCAAGCTGTAAAGGCGTTTGCTGATGGTTTTCATGAGCCAAGCGACCGAAGGCAATAAAAAGGCCACGATCAGGCTCAACTGCCAATTGAGGTACAGCAAATAAGCCACCAATGCGATCAATGTCAAACTGTTTTTCAACACATCCATCAAGGCATTGACAAGCAACTGCGCGCCAACCTGCACCTCATACACCAGGGTGTTGCCCAGGGAACTGGCGTTGTGCTGTTTGAACAAGCTCAATTCAGCATCTTGCAACCTGGCGAACATGTCCATGCGCAAACGCAGCAAGCCTTGCGTCGTCGCTTTGGCGATGGCAATTTGCCCAATGAACATGCAACTGCCACGCACCAAAAACAGACCTATCAAGGCAACGGGCACCATCCAAATCGATAAATTGTTTTGTTGAAAGCCCTTGTCAAGAAGGGGTTGCAACAATGCGGGGATCAATGGCTCTGTCAAAGAGACCAGGGTTAAGGTAGCGATTGCGGCCATCCATGCCACAGGCGGTTGGGTGAAATAGCGACCCGAACGGTACAGACGTTTGAAAAAAGCAGGGGTGTTCAGCATGTTGACCGCACTCAATAGATGCCTTGGATTATCACCGTAGACCCCATGTGCATGGTTAGAATTGAGGCATGTCATTGAGCGTCATCATCATTGCCCACAATGAGCGCGAGAACATCCGCGACTGCCTGGCCAGTGTGGCCTTTGCTGATGAATGCATTGTGCTTGACGGGGGCAGTACGGATGACACTGTCGACATCGCCACATCCATGAATGCCAAGGTTGTTCAAAGTCATGAGTGGCATGGTTTTGGACATCAAAAGAATTTAGCCTTATCGCATGCAGGGTCTGATTGGGTGTTGTCCATTGACGCCGATGAACGCATCACCCCTGAATTGGCTGCCGAAATTCAAATCGCCATGACCCATCAGGATGTCGATGTGTATGACATGCCACGACGCACCAATTTCTGTGGCACTTGGATTCAGCATTGCGGTTGGTCACCCGACCGTGTGCCCCGCTTGTTCAAGCGTGGCAGCGTTTCATTCAGTGCTGACAAAGTACATGAACGTTTGATCGGGGAGGGTATGTCTCGCATCGGTCACTTGCATCACGTCATGCTTCATTTCAGTTACCCGACGCCTGCGCATTACTGGCATAAACTCCAAACCTACAGCCTTGCATGGGCTCAACAAAGGCATGCTCTTGGACAAACAACCAGTATATGGAGAGCTTTTTTGTCAGGCTTCGCGGCATTCGTGAAAAGTTATTTTTTTCGTTTGGGTTTTTTGGACGGGTCCATGGGTCTGGTGGTCTGCAACATGCAAGCCCAGGCTGCTTTTGGCAAGTACTTCACCTTGTATTACTTGAATCAAACAAAAAAATGATGAAATTCATTGCACCACTCATTCTGTCTTTATCTTTCAGTTTGGCACACGCAGAACTCAAGGTTGATGTGTCTGGCATTGGAACCACGCAAATTCCGATTGCCATTTCTACATTCAGGGGTCAAGACAACGCACCTCAAAAGCTTTCAACCATTGTGTCAGCCGATCTGGAGCGCAGTGGTCAGTTCAAACCTATCGACCCTGGCATCCCCTTGGACGAAAACAGTCGCCCCGACTTCAATGCCATCCGATCCCAAAATGTCGATTCCTTGCTGACTGGCAGTGTGACCAAATTGTCAGATGGCCGATTTGATGTGCGCTACCGACTGTGGGATGTCATCAAAGGCCAAGACCTCGGCGGTCAAAGCTTTGTCATTGTCGCCAGTGATTTGCGGTTGGTGTCACACCGCATCGCCGATCAAATTTATGAAAAACTCACAGGGGATAGAGGCGTTTTTTCAACCCGGGTGGCCTACGTCACGAAACAAGGCAGTAAACACTATTTATGGGTGGCCGATTCGGATGGTGAGAATGCACAAGCGGCGCTGACCAGTCCTGAGCCCATCATTTCCCCCCGATGGGCACCGAACGGGACTGACCTGGCTTATGTGTCTTTTGAATCTCGCAAACCTGTTGTCTATGTCCATGATGTAGCGAGTGGCAAGCGTCGCATTGTTGCCAACTTCAAAGGTTCCAACAGCGCACCAGCTTGGTCACCAGATGGCAAGACATTGGCCCTCACCCTCAGTCGTGATGGTGGTTCACAAATTTTCACCATAGATGCCAAAGGTGGAGAACCCAAAAGAATTAGCCAGTCAAGCGGTATTGATACAGAACCAGTATTCACGGCAGATGGCAGTGCCATTTATTTCGTCAGTGATCGCGGTGGATCCCCTCAAATTTACCGAACTCCTGCCAACGGCGGGCCTGTTCAACGTGTGACTTTTTCCGGCAACTACAACATTTCCCCAGCCTTGAGCCCTGATGGTCGCTGGTTGGCCTACATTTCGCGCATGGGTGGGCAATACAAATTGCACCTGTTGGATTTATCAACTGACAAGGTTTATCCTCTGACGGACAGCACCGTGGATGAGCGCCCGAGTTTCGCTGCCAACAGTAAACTTCTCATGTATGCCACTCAAGTTCAAGGCAAAGAGGTGCTCATGACCACCACACTTGATGGCAAAATAACAACTCGTTTGGCTGGACAAGCCAACAACACACGTGAGCCCCACTGGGGACCATTTTTAAAACCCTGATTGGAGTATCTTGTGAATAAATTTTGTCTGTCTATCGGTATGGCAGTTTTACTTTCAGCATGTGCCTCTGGCGTCAAACTGAATGAAGTGCCCGTTGAAGACAAGGCAGGTTCTTCGGTTAGCGCTACCAGCGAAATCAAACCAGCCACCAACGTTCCTGAAGCTAAATCTGCTGTTGCTCCGGTCACCAGTGTGGCGTCCGACAATTTAGCAGCAGGTCCCCAAGGTATCGCCAAGGTGATTTATTTCGACTACGACAGTTTTGTTGTCAAGGCCGAATTCCAAAGTGCCATTGAAGCCCATGCACAATTTTTGAAATCCAATCCCAAAGCCAAAGTTTCTTTGGAAGGTCATACCGATGAACGCGGTGGACGCGAATACAACTTGGCCTTGGGGCAAAAACGTGCTGATGCTGTGCGTCAAAGCTTGAGTCTCTTGGGCGTTTCTGCTGCACAAGTGGAATCTGTCAGCTTTGGAGAAGAAAAGCCTGCCGCACAAGGCACAGACGAGGCATCTTTGTCCAAGAACCGTCGCGCTGAATTCTTTTACCGATGAAACCATTCATCAGGCACGCAGCCTGGGTGCTGGTTGTGGCCAGCACCTGTTCGCATGCAGCTCTGTTTGAGGACGAAGAGGCTCGACGGGCTATTTTGGATTTGCGGCAGCGTATTGAATCTGTTCGTCAGTCACAAATCAGCGGCGATCAGGGAGTACAAAAATCTCTCGATCAAGTGATTCAAATTCAACGTGCTTCTGAGCAAGAAACAAGCTCGCTTAGACAGTCTTTGCTTCAACTTCAAATTCAAATTGACAGCTTGAAGCAAGACATATCCACCCTTCGTGGAGAACGAGAGCAACTGCTTCGTGAAATCAACTTGCTTCAGCGCGCTCAAAAAGACGCTTTGTCACTTGTCGATGAGAAGTTGAAGAGCGCTGAAGAACGGATGAAAACCATCGACCAGCGTTTTGACAAACTGGAGCCTGTCACGGTTCAAGTTGATGGCCTGGAGTTTGAGGCTGATCCTGTTGAGAAAAAAGAGTTTGATGCGGCCTTGGCTATTTTTCGCAAAGGCGAATTTGCAACAGCTTCTGCATCATTTGCGTCTTTTTTGCGCAAGTACCCCAGCAGTGGTTACAGACCCAGCGCGCTGTTTTGGCTGGGCAGTGCCAAATATGTCACACGTGATTACACAGATGCGGCCAATCAACTGCGTTCATTTGTCAGCATGAACCCCAACCATGTGCGAGTTCCTGAGGCGATGCTCACCCTGGCAAATGCACAACTCGAAATCAAACAACCCAAAGAAGCTCGCAAGACCCTCGAAGATTTGGTCAGATTGTTTCCTGAAGGGGAAGCTTCTATTGCTGCCAAAGATCGTTTGTCTCGTATGAAATAAATGCTTGCAGCATTCACTAACGATGCCGATTCAGACCGCCGATTTGGCGGTCTTTCTCGTTTATACGGGCACAGTGGTGCTTTGAAAATCCGCTCGGCGCATGTGGTCGTGGTTGGCATAGGAGGTGTGGGCTCTTGGGCCGTGGAATGTTTGGCTCGAAGTGGGGTCGCTGAATTGACCTTGATTGACTTGGACCATGTTTCAGAATCGAACATCAACCGTCAACTGCATGCCCTGACTGACACGGTTGGCATGCCCAAAGTCCTGGCCATGAAAGAGCGCATTGCGCAAATCAATCCAGCGTGCAAGGTGCATGTGATTGAAGAGTTCATCACGCCAGACAATATCGAAATCTTCATCTCCAACACTGTCGATGCCGTGATTGATGCTTGCGATCAAGTCAGCGCAAAAGTAGCCCTGGCCGCTTGGTCTATGGCGCATCAAATGAAGTTGGTCACCGTGGGTGCTGCTGGTGGCAAACAATTGGCTCATCTGGTTGATATGACAGACTTGGGTTTGTCTAGCCATGACCCTTTGCTGGCCCATGTGCGGCAGCAACTTCGTAGACAGTATCAAACGCCCGCCAAAGGATGCATGGGTGTGCAGGCGGTCTTCAGCAAAGAGAAAGTCAGTGCACCACCCAATGTCCAATCAGCTGACAGAGACAACTCTCTCAACTGCCATGGTTATGGTTCTGTGGTGACGGTCACGGCCACCTTTGGTAACTGTGCGGCTGCTTGGGTCTTGAATCAATTGGCCATGCAAAGTTTTTGATGGCGAGTCAAAAATGGTCAAAAAACAGCATATAATTTCAAGCTTCGCGGGGTTACCAAAAAGCTCAGCGATATGATGGGACGTTAGCTCAGTTGGTAGAGCAGCGGACTTTTAATCCGTTGGTCACAAGTTCGAATCTTGTACGTCCTACCACCCTCATTCAAAAAAACCAGTTCACAAGTAACTGGTTTTTTTTCGTCTATACCAAAGCTTCGATGCGCTCTGTGAGTTCAAGCCAACTGATTTCTAACTGTTGCAATTCAGACTCGACTGCTTTGAGTCGTTTGCCTTGTTGAGCCAGATCAGAAGAAGAAACGTTTTGCGACATGGTGGTCTGCAAACTGACTTGTTCTGCCTGCAGAGCCGCCATTTGTAACTCAATGAGCGTCAATTCTTTTTGCAGATTTTTAGTGTGTATGGGATTGGTTTTTTTGTGCTGGGTAGCGGGCATTTCCTGCTGAGATGGGGGCTTGGGCTTTGCAGCAACCACAGCCTCCGCGCGCAAGCGCTTGGCCTCTTCCAAGAGGTATTGTTGGTAATCATCCAGATCACCGTCAAATGGCGTAATGCCGCCTCTTGAGACCATCCAAAATTCATCGCAAACCGCCCGGAGCAATGCACGGTCATGGCTCACCAGCATGACCGTCCCCTCGAATTCATTCAGAGCCATGGACAGCGCCTCGCGCGTGGCCAAGTCCAAATGGTTGGTTGGTTCATCCATCAGCAACAGGTTGGGTCGTTGCCAAACCAACATGCACAGAACCAAGCGGGATTTTTCACCACCGCTCATGCTGCCAACAGCTTGCTTGACCATGTCGCCGCCAAAATTAAATTGGCCCAAGAAGCTGCGCAAATCCTGTTCCCGAGTCGCTTGTCCTGACAATTTGGCTTCGACGGTCAATTTCTTGGCCAAGGCGATCATGTGCTCCAGAGGGTTGTCGTTAGGCCGCAGCACATCCAACTCTTGTTGGGCGAAATAGCCTATGTTCAAACCCTTGCCTTCTGTCATGTCGCCACTCAAGGCCTGCAAATCTCTTGCAATGGTTTTCACAAGCGTCGACTTGCCTTGTCCATTGGCCCCCAAGATGCCTATGCGCTGACCGGCTAATACTGAACGATTGATGTGCTGAACAATCACGGTAGGAGGAGTTCCGTCTGGCGTACCAGCTGGGGCAGGGTAGCCAACACTCACGCCATGCATGCTCAGCATCGGGTTGGGCAGATTGGCAGGTTCTTTGAATTCAAAACTGAAGTCAGCGTCAGCCAACAGCGGTGCAATTTTTTCCATGCGGTCAAGTGCCTTGACCCGACTTTGCGCTTGTTTGGCTTTGCTGGCCTTGGCTTTGAAGCGAGCAATGAATTTTTGCAAGTGAGCAATCTTGTCTTGCTGCTTGGCAAAGGCATTTTGTTGCAACTCCATTTGCTCGGCACGCATGTCTTCAAATTTGCTGTAATTTCCACCATACCTGACCAATTTGCCAGCATCGATATGCAAAGTAACGTTGGTCACTGCATCCAAAAATTCGCGGTCATGGCTGATGACCACCATGGTGCCTTCATAACGCTTGAGCCAAGCTTCCAGCCAAACCAAAGCATCGAGGTCAAGGTGGTTGGTAGGTTCATCCAACAAAAGCAGATCAGACGGGCACATGAGCGCTCGGGCCAATTGCAATCGCATCCGCCATCCACCTGAAAAACTATTGACTGGATTGTCCAATTCGGTGGTCTTGAATCCGAGCCCCAAGATAAGCGCTTGTGCACGAGACTGGGCATCATGCTCGCCTGCATCGTACAAAGCCATGTAGGCATTGCCCAGTCGTTCCCCGTCATCAGTGGCCTCAGCAGCCTTGACCTCGGCTCGGGCCTCTTGCAAGACTGTGTCGCCTTCAATGACGAATTCGGTGGCACTGGCATCGGTTTCGGGCATGTCTTGCGCAACTTGTCCCATCCGCCACTGACTTGGAATGTGGAATTCACCCAAATCCTCATGCAAACTGCCATTGAGCAATGCAAACAATGACGATTTGCCCGCACCATTGCGCCCCACCAAACCTACTTTCTCACCAGGGTTCAGCGTGACAGTTGCGCCTTCAAGCAACACCTTGGCGCTGCGGCGCAAGGTGACATTTTTTATCGTGATCATGGTTGAAAACCGCTTTGTGTCAGCGCTGAGTGGGTGAGAAGCAAGACCTGGTCATCACCGGCACTCGTGCTGAGCCACACAGGAGCCAACTGAGGAAAAGCCGATTCGAAATGGACCCGCTCATGCCCAATTTCAAGCACCAGAACCCCGTCTTGGGTCAAATATTGCGGGACGTCTTGCAAAAGTTGCCGAATGAAATCCATGCCATCTCGGCCGCCAGCCAGGGCCAATGCTGGTTCGGCCAAAAATTCTGCAGGCAGCGTCGACATCCTTTGAGCATTCACATAGGGCGGATTACAAACAATCAGATCAAATGGCCCTCGGGCTTGATTCAAGCCATCTGAAAGGGTTAATTGCACGCGGTCATTCAACTGGTGCCGCTTTAAGTTGATCGCGGCCACAGCCAATGCATCTGATGAAATATCCAAGGCCTGCACATTCATCTGCGGGTAGGCCATGGCCAGGAGAATCGCCAAACTACCGCCACCTGTGCACAGGTCCAAAGCCTGATTGGCTTGAGGATGCAACCAAGGGTCCATACTGCCCTCGGCCAACACTTCGGCGATCAAGCTGCGGGGAATCAAGCATCGCTCATCCACATGAAATGAAATGCCTTGCAACCAAGCTTCCTGGGTCAAATAAGCCAGTGGTTGGCGTTTCTCAATGCGTTGTGCAAGCAAACTCAAGACGGCGGTTTTTTCCTCAGAGCTGACTTCATCGCAAAGGGTTCGAGTATCTGTGTCCAAAGGGATACCCAATCGCCACAAGACCAGCCAAGCTGCTTCATCTTCTGGAGTCAACGTACCTTGTCCAAAGCTCACCCCTGCATTCAACAAAGCTGTCGCGCAGTGGTCTATCAATTGAGAGGGTGTCATGCGCTGATGGGGCGCACCGAAGCAGCGGATAGACCTTGCAAAATGCGTAGATAAATGTTTTTTAACAGGTCAATATCGGAGACTCGAACAAATTCATCAATCTTGTGGATGCTGTCATTAGGGGGGCCAAGTTCAATGACTTGAGGACAAATTTGAGCGATGAACCGAGCATCGCTGGTGCCACCAGAGGTTGACAGCTCTGTTTGAAGACCGGTTTCTTGGTGAATCGCTTGTTGAACCACAGTCAGTAAATCGCCGGGCGTGGTGATGAATGGCTGCCCGCCCAAGGTCCATTTCAACTGGTAATCCAGCTGATGTTTTTGCAGCACGGATTCAAGCCGCTCTTGCAACTGCTCTGCTTTGGATTCGGTACTGAAACGGAAATTGAAATCAACCACCACGTCACCCGGGATGACATTGTTAGCACCTGTTCCCGCGTGGATGTTGCTCACCTGCCAACTGGTGGGCTGAAAATACGCATTGCCCTCATCCCAATGGATGGCGGTGAGTTCTGCCAAAGCAGGGGCCAACAGGTGGATGGGGTTTTTGGCCAGTTGGGGGTATGCGATATGACCCTGCACGCCTTTGACCGTGAGTTTGCCACTCAAGGTGCCACGTCTGCCATTTTTCACCATGTCACCAGTTTGATGCACGGCGGTGGGTTCGCCGACGATGCACCAATCAATTTGTTCACCACGTGACTTCAGTTGCTCAACCACTTTCACTGTGCCGTCGACAGAAGGCCCTTCCTCATCACTCGTGAGTAAAAAAGCAATAGAGAACGCTGAAGCAGGTTCGAGATGCAGGTGCTCTTCAGTGGCCACCACCATGGCAGCCAAAGAAGTTTTCATGTCGCTGGCCCCACGGCCAAACAACTTGCCATCGCGGTGGCTTGGTGTGAAAGGGTCTGTGGACCATTGTGTCAATGGCCCTGTCGGCACCACGTCGGTGTGACCAGCAAACACCAAGGTTTTGGCATGGGCCAAAGAACTGCGTTTCACCGCCCACAGGTTGCTCACCCGAAAATTGTCGGGCCCAAAATCCATGCGTTCACACTCAAATCCCAAAGGTGCCAAACGCGATTGAATGATGTCCAAACAACCAGCGTCCTCTGGCGTGACCGAGGGGCGCGCTATCAATTGTTCAGTGAGTTCCAGCGTACGAGACATGAAGAATCAGTCGCGCAACAAATCGTTGATGCTGGTTTTGGAGCGCGTCTGTGCATCGACACGCTTGACCACGATGGCCGCGTACATGCTGTATGCAGCGCCATTGGCTGCGGTTTTAGGGATGTTGCCGCTCACGACAACAGAACCACTGGACACTCGTCCGTAGGTGATCTCGCCAGTGGCACGGTCAAAAATAGGGGTGCTTTGACCAATGAAAACGCCCATGCCCAACACAGAATTTTCTTCAATGATGACGCCTTCAACCACTTCAGAACGGGCGCCAATGAAGCAGTTGTCTTCGATGATGGTCGGGTTGGCTTGCAAAGGCTCCAATACACCACCGATGCCCACACCGCCAGACAAATGCACATTTTTCCCAATCTGGGCACATGAACCCACGGTGGCCCAAGTGTCGACCATGGTGCCAGAGTCCACATAAGCCCCAATATTGACATAAGAGGGCATGAGGATGGCACCTGAGGCCACGTAACTGCCACGACGGGCCACAGCTGGCGGCACGACACGAACACCCGCAGCCTTGAACTCATCATCGCTGAGATTCGAGAATTTGGTTTTCACTTTGTCGTAAAAGCCAAGATCGCCAGCCTTGATGATCTGATTGTCGTTCAGGCGAAAGCTCAACAAAACGGCTTTTTTCAACCATTGGTGAACGGTCCATTGACCAACGCCTTCCCGGGTAGCTACACGCAAACGGCCCGCATTGAGTTCGGCAATCACATGGTCTACCGCCTCGCGAACTTCATGAACCGCGTTGGCCGCATTGATGTTGGCACGGTTGTCCCAGGCGTTGTCGATGATGTGTTGAAGTTGGTGCTGTGCCATGGTTGTTTTCTTTTCAGTGTTGAGAGGATTTTCGATTTTGGACAAATGAAACAATGCGTCGCGCTGCTTCAAGACATTCTTCAGGTTGTGCCACCAAGGCCATGCGGATTCGACCCTGGCCAGGATTGAAACCGTTGACTTCACGAGCCAAATAGCGTCCCGGCAACACGGTCACATTGTATTGAGCCAGCAAGTCGCAGGCGAATGCCTCGTCATCACCCCCGGGCACGGCGGCCCAAAGATAAAAACCGGCGTCTGGCAGCGACACATCGAGCACCTGCGCCAACAAAGGTGTGACTTGTTCAAATTTGCGTTTGTAAAGGGCACGATTGGCCGCAACGTGTGCCTCATCATTCCATGCGGCCATGCTGGCGGCTTGCACCATCCCACCCATGGCACTGCCGTGGTAAGTGCGAAAGCGTAAAAATGGGGCAATGAGTTGGGCGTCACCCGCCACAAAACCGCTTCGAAGGCCCGGTACATTGCTTCTTTTGGAGAGACTGGTGAAACTGACCAAGTTATGGAAATCAGTTCGACCCAAAGCCTGGGCCGCTTGCAAGCCCCCCAAAGGCGGTGTCTCGCCAAAGTAAATTTCGCTGTAGCACTCGTCAGAGGCCAAAACGAAACCGTATTTGTCGCTCAAAGCAAATAGCTTTTCCCATTCAGCCAGGGGCATCACCGCCCCGGTGGGGTTGCCAGGCGAGCAAACAAACACCAACTGAGCGCGCTGCCACACATCATCCGGCACACTGTCCCAATCCACCGCGAAATTTTGGCTGGCCACACTGGGAACATAGTGGACTTGCGCCCCACCAAGCAATGCAGCACCCTCATAGATTTGATAAAAAGGATTGGGTGACACCACCAAAGCATCCGCACGACCATCCAAAATGGTTTGTGCAAATGCAAACAGGGCTTCGCGTGACCCATTGACAGGTAAAACCTGTGATTCCGGGTCGACATGAACGCCATATCGACGCTGAACCCAATCTGCACAGGTCTGACGAAAAGCCAAACTGCCTGCCGTGGCAGGATAGGCTGACAACTCTTGGGTGTGTTGGCTCAACGCATCAATGACCAGGGCAGGGGTGGCATGTCTTGGTTCCCCAATGCCCAGGCTGATCGGCGACCATTCTGAGCTGGGCTTGACGTCTGAAAACAATTGTCGTAAGCGCTCAAACGGATAGAGGTGCAATTTTGATAACAGAGGGTTCATGGCTGATATTATCGGGGGCATGTACAGCCATCTCGATCCATCCCGGGCACAAGACTTCGCCATGGACAACGACCAAATGCTCAATTTGGCCGAAACCTTCGAGTCCAGCCTGACGCAAGACCTGTCTTCACTTCAATCTGCCCTGGAAAATCAAGATCCCGATCCCTTGCGCCGATTGCTGCACTCTCTCAAAGGCTATGTCACTTTTCTCAGCAAAGCGGAACTCAGTGGCCATGTGATTCAATTGGAAGCCATGAGCCGACAAAGCCCCATCGAAGAGTTGAAAACCAGGGTTCTGCAAGTCATGCCTTCATTGCAAGCCCTGCTTTCAGAAGTGACTCACTGGAAAACCACCACACTGGTCAAGTAATTCATTCAGGCTTGCCTCCTTTTTCAATCATCAGTCTTCGTTATCAAAGGGTTCTGGGTGCGTCTCAATTCAATCAAGTTGTCGGGCTTCAAATCATTCGCTGACGCCACCAATTTCATGCTGCCTGGTCAATTGGTTGGCGTGGTGGGTCCTAATGGTTGCGGCAAGTCCAACATCATTGATGCTGTTCGCTGGGTGTTGGGCGAGAGCCGTGCGAGTGAATTGCGCGGTGAATCCATGCAAGATGTGATTTTCAATGGCACCACCTCCCGCAAAGCGGCCAGCCGTGCCAGTGTGGAACTCGTTTTCGACAACAGCAGTCACCGCGCAGGCGGACAGTGGAGTCAGTTTGCTGAAATTGCGGTCAAGCGCGTCTTGACTCGCGATGGGACCAGCAGCTATTACATCAACAACCAACCCGTGCGTCGTCGCGACGTGCAAGATGTGTTTTTAGGGACAGGTTTAGGACCCAGAGCCTACGCCATCATTGGACAGGGCACCATCAGTCGCATCATCGAATCCAAGCCTGAGGAATTGCGCTTGTTTTTAGAAGAGGCAGCAGGCGTTTCCAAGTACAAAGAGCGCCGCCGAGAGACTGAAAACCGACTGAGTGACACCCGCGAAAATCTGACACGAGTTGAGGACATCCTGCGAGAGCTGAATGCCAATTTAGACAAGCTTGAACGTCAAGCCGAAGTGGCTCAAAAGTTTCATGACTTGCAAAGCCAGGCCACGCTTCGTCAACATCAATTATGGTTTTTAAAGCGCGCTGAATCACAAACCGAACAAGTTCATCTGCACCAACAAGCCGAGTTGGCTGCGACCAGTTTGGAAGCCAAAACGGCTGATTTGCGTCAGGTGGAGGCCGGTGTTGAAACCATTCGACAGGCACACTATGAAGCAGGTGAACAGGTTAATCAAGCCCAAGGTCAGTTGTACCAAGCCAGCGCCGAAGTTGGACGTTTAGAGGCTGAAATCCGCTTCGTGGTGGAAGGTCGCCAACGGGCCCAAGATCGCCTTTTGCAAATTCAAGCGCAATTGTCACAGTGGAGCACGCAATCCCAGCAAGCGCATGAAGAGGCGCAAAACCTGATCGACAACCAAGACACGGCCCAAGAACAGTTGGCTGTTTTGCGTGAAGAATTTGAACTCAAAAACGAACAAATACCTGAGATTGAACAATTTTGGCGTGATGCTCAACAGCAAGTCATCAACCAATCTGCTTTGGTCAATGAAGTCCAACAACAAATCCAAGTCTTGGCTGCCGAACAACGTGGTTTGCAAGAGCAGGCCCAGCAGTTGGCCCAACGTCAGGCTCGTTTGCAAGCGGACCAACAAGCGCTGAACCTGCCTGAACATTCCCATCTGGATCAACTGAAAACCCAATTTGATCTGGCTGAAGCGCAATCCATGCAGTCTCAGGCCCAACTCCAAACATTGGAGGACATGGCCGAGGAAGTAGAAACAACGCGTCGCCAAGCGCAAGAGGCCGCCAACCAAGAATCAGCCAAGCTGGTGGAACTGCAAGCCAGGCAGCAGGCACTGAAAGCGCTTCAAGACAAACTGCGCACCGATGAGCGCTTAACGCCTTGGCTCAGCAAACATGGACTGGAAGGCCTGCAGCCCCTGTGGAGCAAGGTGCACATCACTCCCGGATGGGAACAAGCGCTCGAAGCTGCGCTGCGTGAAAGATTGGCGGCTCTTGAGGTCGGTCGCATTGACAGCGTCAAAGCATTCGCCACTGATGTACCGGTGGCCAAGCTGAGTTTTTACACACCTGCTGTGGCTGTTGCCACGCCAGCCAAACATCAATTGCCGAAACTGTTTGATCAACTCAAACTGAGCGATGCTGGCCTGAGTGGTTTGTTGGCCGATTGGCTGACAGGTTGCTACACGGCTGCCAATTTAGATGAGGCCATGGCATCTCGGGGTCAATTGCAGCCAGGTGAGCAAATCTTCATTGCTCAAGGACATTCCGTCGGGCTGCACAGTGTCAATTTTTATGCCCAAGATTCTGAACAATCGGGGTTATTGGCTCGTGCGCAAGAAATCGACAACCTTGAAAAACAAATTCGTGCCCAAGCTTTGATGAGTGAGGAAGCACGTATCCACTTGTCACGTGCTGAAAGTGCTGCAGCGCAGTCGACCCAAGAGCGAACTCAAAAACGCGTTGAGGCCACTCAAACCCAAGCCAAAGCACATGACTTGAAACTGGAATATTTGCGTCTTCAGCAGCAAGCAGATCAAGCCAAGGCCAGGCAAGGCCAGTTGCAAACTGAAGTAGGTGACTTGCAAGCCCAATTACTGCAATTGCAAACTCGCTCGGAAGAGGCTGAGTCGCGTATTGAGTCTTTGGACATGCAGTTGGCGCAGACCCAAGAACGTCATGCTGGTCTGCAAGAAAAATCCATGGCGGCTGAGCAACAACTGCACCAAGCACGTGAGGCTTTGCGCCAGATGGACAGGCAAGTTCAAGAAGCCGACTTCAACATGCGCAGTTTGTCAGCCAAATTGGCTGAACTGCAAAGAACCCAGGACACCGCGGCCAAACAGATTGAAAGCCTGCAAACAGAGCAAACACGTCAGCAATCCGAATTGGATTTGCTCAGCGACAGTGCCGCACAAGCTGGTTTGCAAGACGCGCTTGCCCTCAAACTCGAGCGCGAAAGCTTGTTGGCCGCCAAACGCTCTGAATACGATGATCTCACTACACGATTGCGCACCAGCAATGAAGATCGCCTGAAAATTGAACGTGAACTGGAGCCCCTGCGTCAACGCATTGTTGACAGTCAATTGAAAGAACAAGCAGCGCGACTCGGGTTTGAACAATACGATCGCTTTTTGCAAGAAGCGCAGGCGGATGTGGCCGAGATTGAAGCATCCATTGAAGCTGACAAGGTCCGCTTGACCGGTTTGCAATCCGACATTGACCGCTTGCAAAGAGAAATTCAAGGTCTGGGGGCTGTCAATTTGGCTGCGTTGGATGAGCTCGGTACAGCGCGCGAACGCAAGACTTTCTTGGATGCGCAATCCACCGATTTGAATGACGCCATCACCACCTTGGAAGATGCCATTCGCAAGATTGATGGTGAAACCCGAGCGCTACTGGGTGATACGTTTGAGACGGTGAATCAACATTTTGGCCGTATGTTCCCCGATCTGTTCGGTGGTGGAACAGCCAAACTCATGATGACTGGGGATGAAATTCTGGACTCTGGTGTGCAAGTCATGGCACAACCCCCCGGCAAGAAAAACCAGACTATTCACCTGCTGTCAGGTGGCGAAAAAGCCCTCACGGCGATTGCGTTGGTGTTTGCCATCTTCCAACTCAATCCGGCACCTTTTTGCTTGCTGGACGAGGTGGATGCACCATTGGACGATGCCAATACGGACCGCTATGCCAAATTGGTGACCAAAATGTCCTCTGAAACACAATTCTTGTACATCTCCCACAACAAGATCGCCATGGAGATGGCCGAGCAACTGATTGGCGTGACCATGCAGGAGCAGGGTGTTTCGCGCATCGTGGCCGTTGACATGGAAGCAGCTGTCACCATGGTTGAACCCACATGAGCAATTTGCAACTTTGGCTGGCCATCTTAGGAGGCTTGGTGCTGGTGGTCGTGGTGGCGCACAGCACCTGGACTTCCCGACAAAATCAACCGAAACAAGCCGAACCCTTGGTCAGTCAAGAGGAGTTGGATGCCTTGGTTTCCACGCCCATTGAGGACATGGCTGACAGCGATGTACCCCTTCACGGCATCTCCGGCATGGGCAATGAACTGCCTGTGATGGATGCACGTTCTCAGTTGGATGCCTTGATTGATGTGATTGCCACCATGGAGTTGGATACACCGGTCTCTGGCGAGGCAGCCATCGCCGCGCTGCCTCCCATCCGCCGTGTGGGCAACAAATTATTTTTGGTAGAAGGCTTGAATGCGGATTCCGGAGAATGGGAAGCTTTGCAGACCCAGCGCTACTACAGCGCCTTTCAAGCGGGCATGCAAGTGGCCAATCGACAAGGACCACTCAACGACATCGAGTTCTCCGAGTTTGTGGTTAAAACCCAAGCTTTCGCCGAGGTTTTTTCTGCCACACCTGAATTTCCAGACATGCATGAAGTGGTCGCGCAAGCGCGAGAACTGGATCAGTTTGCCAGCGCCCATGACGCCCAGTTGGGCTTCAATCTGCAGTCACGAAAAGCTGCCTGGAGTCCTGGCTATGTCCAGCAACAAGCTGCCCGTTTGGGTTTCGTGCCTGGTGTGATTCCTGGTCGCATGGTGGTGCCTGCCAGCACCCCTGGTATGCCGCCAGTGCTGGTGTTGACATTCGATGCACGCGCTGCTTTGGCGGAAGACCCCAATCAAGCGGCATTGAGACACATCAGCCTCAGCTTGGATGTGCCTCAAGTTGCACAATCTGAGCAAGCTTTTGCCAGACTCTGCGAGGTGGCGCAACAGCTGTCTCAAGCCATGGACGGTTTGGTGACCGATGACAACGGACAAACCTTGTCTGAGTCCTCCATCCAAATGATCGACCACGACCTGCGCAGTTTGTACGAGGCCTTGGCCGCTCGGGATTTGGCGGCCGGTTCATTGCAAGCGCGTCGTCTCTTCAGTTGATACCCATGCAAGAACGCGCTGCATGGTTGCGGCAAAGATTGTTGGAAGCCGCCCATCACTACTATGTGCTGGATGAGCCGATCATCCCTGACGTTGAATACGACAGTTTGTTCCAAGAACTGCAATCTATTGAAGATCAACACCCCGAACTTCGCACCCCAGACTCACCTACGCAACGTGTCGGTGGACAAGTTTTGGACAGCTTTGTCAGTGTCAGACATGCAGTACCCATGCTCAGCATTCGCACCGAAACAGACACCGAGGCCAGTGGTGCAGAAAATTTTGATGCGCGCATACGCAAAGAATTGGCTCTGACGCCCACCGATCCGCCCGTTGAGTATGTGGCTGAATTGAAATTTGACGGTTTGGCCATGAGCCTGCGTTATGAGCATGGTTTGTTGGTTCAAGCGGCCACGCGTGGTGATGGCGAAACCGGGGAAGATGTCACCGCCAATGTCCGCACCATTGCCCAAATTCCACTGCGACTCCACAATGCCCCGCCAGTTCTGGAGGTGCGTGGCGAGGTCTACATGGCCAGGGCGGATTTCGATGCTTTGAACGAACGTCAACGCACTCGCATTGCAGCTGGGGAAAAAAATGAAAAAACATTCGTCAATCCGCGCAACGCGGCAGCGGGTGCCGTACGTCAATTGGATTCGAAAATTGCGGCGCAACGGCCTTTGAGTTTTTTTGCCTACGGAACGGGTGAGATCACACCGCCCAGCCAAGGTGGTCCTGTGTTTGAAACCCACCATGAGCTGCTGATGGCCATCGCTGCTTGGGGCTTTCCTGTGGCCCAACAAACCCAGGCAGTGCAGGGGTCCACGGGTTTGGTGGCATTTCATGAGCACATCGGACAAACCAGAGACAGTCTGCCGTTTGACATCGACGGCGTGGTGTACAAGGTCAATCGTCTGGAATGGCAACGTCTTTTGGGCTTTGTTTCACGCGAACCACGGTGGGCTGTGGCCCACAAATACCCCGCACAAGAACAACTCACCACCGTGCAGGCCATCGAAATCCAAGTTGGTCGCACTGGAAAGCTCACCCCGGTGGCCAAACTGGCCCCTGTCTTTGTCGGAGGGGTGACTGTCACCAACGCCACCTTACACAACGAAGACGAAGCACGTCGCAAAGATGTGCGGGTGGGTGACACGGTGGTCGTGCGCCGAGCAGGCGATGTCATCCCAGAGGTGGTGTCCGTGGTCTTGGAAAAAAGACGCCCAGATGCGGTGGTATTCACCATGCAGCACACCTGCCCCGTTTGCGACAGCCCGGCAGTCCGAGAGGAAGGGGAAACCGATTACCGTTGCACGGGGGGCTTGTACTGCAGCGCTCAACAAAAGCAAGCTATCTTGCATTTCGCCCATCGACGAGCAGTGGACATTGAAGATTTGGGTGACAAGTTGGTGGACCAATTGGTGGATACAGGCTTGGTCCGGACACTGGCTGATTTGTACAAATTGGGATTCAGCCATTTGGCCAGTTTGGATCGCATGGCAGAAAAATCAGTCAATAACTTGCTCAGCAGTTTGGAAAAGTCCAAAACCACCACCTTGCCGCGATTTCTGTTTGGCTTGGGGATTCGGCATGTAGGTGAGGCCACGGCCAAAGACCTGGCTAAACACTTCGGCAGCATCGACGCCATCATCAACGCAACCACGGATCAATTGCTGCAAGTGCGCGATGTCGGTCCGGTGGTCGCCAATAGCCTTCGCACCTTCTTTGATCAAGCCCATAACAGAGAAGTAGTAGAACAACTCAGAGCCAGTGGTCTTCATTGGTCAGAGGGTGCCTCCATGGCAAGCGCCCCCATGCCTTTGGCGGGCCACACCTATGTGCTCACCGGAACTTTACCCACCCTGAGTCGAGACCAAGCCAAAGACATGCTGGAGGGTCTGGGAGCCAAAGTGGCTGGCAGTGTGAGTCAAAAAACAACCGCCGTGGTGGCTGGCACGGAAGCGGGCAGCAAGCTCGAGAAAGCCCAAGCATTGGGCATCACCATCTTGGATGAATCGGACCTGTTAGCCCTGGTGGCTTCACACGGTGGCAATGCCTACCAGCCTTGATCGACCATCAAGCTTGCAAGGCTGCCAATAATTCTGTTTCTATTTCCAACTGAACTTTGTTGTGCTGCAAGGCGGCACCGTCGATCAAAAAAGTATCTTCCACCCGCTCACCCAAGGTACTGATTTTGGCCAACAGCACGTTGATGTGGTGCTGAGCCAGAACTTGAGCCACCCCGTACAGCAAACCCACACGATCGCTGGCCGAAATGGAAAGCAACCAGCGTTGTGCTTTTTCATCAGGCTGCAGGCGAACACGAGGCGCCACCGGAAAACTTTTCACACGACGAGACACACGACCTCGACTTGGTTTGGGCAACTCCCCACCTTTTTCGATGGCCAGTTTCAAATCGTTTTCCACCATGGGTGTGAGTTCACGGTAATGCGCGCTCAACATCGGTGTGACCACTTGAAAAGTATCCAAAGCAAAGCCATTGCGGGCTGTATGGATCTTCGCATCCAAGATGCTGAAACCTGCTTGGTCGAAATAACCGCAAATACGGGCAAACAAATCAGCTTGGTCGGGGGTGTAGACCATCACCTGCAAACCCTCGCCAAGTGGCGAGAGTCGCGCTTTGACCGTCACACCCGCTTCTTTCCCTTCGGCTTTGGCCAAGGCCAAAGGCCGCGACAGTTGGCGCGTGTGCCAAGCAATGTCTGCCGCTTCATGGCGCATGAAATACCCCACATCCAAGGTGCTCCATAAGTCTTTGTGTGACTCAAAGGGCATGGCGTATAAATTCAGGGTTTCCAATGCTTCACACTTGCGCATTTCTACCAAGGCGTCTGGGTCGTGGGCTTGTCCACCCAAAACTGCGGCGCCTGCGCGGTACAAATCTTCCAGAAGTTTGCCTTTCCAAGCATTCCAGACCTTGGGACTGGTGCCGCGAATGTCCGCCACTGTCAACAAATACAGCCCACGCAAATAACGTTCATTGCCTACGCGTTTGGCAAAGGCCTGGATCACCTCAGGGTCGCTCATGTCTTGTTTTTGCGCCACATGGCTCATGGTCAAGTGTTCACGCACCAAAAATTCAATGAAATCTTGGTCTGCCTTGGCAATGCCATGTTGACGACAAAACAAACGGACCTCTTTGGCCCCTAAATCCGAGTGGTCTCCGCCACGCCCCTTGGCGATGTCATGGAACAAGGCGGCCACGTACAAGATCCATGGTTGATCCCAACCTGCTGCGAGTTGGGAGCAAAAGGGGTATTCATGGGCATGCTCGACGATGAAAAAGCGCCTGACATTGCGCAACACCATCAAAATATGTTGATCCACTGTGTAAACGTGGAACAAGTCATGCTGCATTTGGCCGACGATGCGCCGAAACACCCACAAGTAACGCCCCAACACCGAGGTCTGGTTCATCAAGCGCATGGCATGCGTGATACCTTGGGGCGACTTCAAGATGCGCATGAACATGGCGCGGTTCACTGGGTTGCGCCTGAAATCGGCATTCATCAAACCACGCGCGTTGTACAGGGCACGCAAAGTGCGGGCGGATAAACCTTTGATACCCACCGTTTCTTGATACAGCAAAAAAGTTTCCAAAATCGCTTCAGGATGGCGTTGGTACAACCCGTCGTCGACGACTTCCAACATGCCTGATTTTTCAAGGAACCGTTCATTCAAGACTTGAGGCGGGTGGGCTTGGTCTTGCTTGAACAACCAATCTTCGATATTTAAATAGATGATTTGGTTCAACTGACTGACCGCTTTAGCAGACCAGTAATACTCTTTCATCAAGGCTTCACTGGCCGCGCGTCCGTGCTTGGGACCTTGCGGTGTCGAAGCCAGCCCCAAGTCTTGTGACACCATGGTTTGCAAGTCGAACACCAAACGGTCTTCCCGTCGCTTGGCCAACCAGTGCAGACGCCATCGGATCAGCAACAACTGATCCTCGTTGTGTTGGAGCTGGCGTTGCTCTAAAGGGGTGATCATTCCCTTGGTTTTCAAGTCTTTCCAAGTCGATCCCAGCCCGCTGGCTTTGGCCAACCAAAGCAACATGTGCAAATCACGCAAGCCCCCAGGGGACTCTTTGCAGTTGGGTTCTAACGAGTAAGGGGTGTTTTCATACTTGCTATGTCGTTGCTGCATTTCAAGGGTTTTGCCCGTGAAAAATGCACGTGGGTCCATCTGCGATTTGAAGGCTTGTTCAAACTGCTGGTAAAGCGCCACAGAACCCACCACACAACGTGACTCAAGCATGGCGGTTTGCACCGTGATGTCGTTGATGGCTTCAGTGAGGCATTCGCCTAAATTGCGAACACTCGAGCCAATTTCCAAACCCGTGTCCCAACAACTGCCAATGAATAGCTCTATTTTTTGTTGAAGTGCCTGGTCGGTGTCGACAACCGCATGAGCGGGCAACAACACCAAAACATCCACATCAGAATAGGGAAACAACCCACCCCGTCCATAGCCACCAACCGCCACCAAGCAAGCATCTGGCGGCATTTGTGCTTGGGTCCACAAGTCAGTCAGGGTGCCATCGCAGAGATGGCTCAATTGAGCGAGGTGCTGATGAACGTGCCTGGCATTTCGCAGGGTTTGAACAGCAGCACATTGCGCCAATAAATCGCTTTTGAGTTGCTTGAAATTGGAGTTCACTGCCTCAGCACACCGAAGTCGAAACGAACGAGGGCAGAGGGGGACTGCCAGCTGACAGCGTCAATACCTCATAGCCTGTTTGCGTCACCAGCACCGTGTGCTCCCATTGGGCAGACAAAGAATGGTCTCGGGTGATGATGGTCCAACCGTCGCCCATTTCTTTGATATCGCGTTTGCCAGCGTTGATCATGGGTTCGATGGTGAACACCATGCCAGGCTTGAGTTCTTCCAAGGTGCCGGGCTTGCCGTAATGCAGGACCTGGGGTTCCTCGTGGAACACCTGGCCGATACCGTGTCCGCAAAATTCGCGCACGATGGAGAAGCCCAATCCTTCAGCAAACACTTGTATGGCATGGCCAATGTCCCCTAAACGTGCACCGGGCTTGACTTTGACGATCCCGTGCCACATGGCGTCATAGGTCATTTGACACAGCCTCTTGGCAGCGATGGAGCCTTCACCCACGATGAACATGCGACTGGTGTCGCCATGCCAACCATCTTTGATGACGGTGATGTCAATGTTGACGATGTCACCCTTTTTCAAGGCCTTGTCATTGGGAATGCCATGGCAAACCTGGTGGTTGATGGACGTGCAAATGGATTTGGGGTAGGGATTGCGCCCACTGGGGTTGTAGTTGAGCGGGGCAGGGATGGCCTGCTGAACCTGGGTGATGTAGTTGTGGGCCAATTGATCAAGCGCGTTGGTGGTGACACCTGCTTGCACATGGGGCGTGAGGTAATCCAACACTTCCGAGGCCAATCGACCAGCCACGCGCATGCCCGCAATGCCCTGTTCATCTTTGTAAGTAATCATGGAGTTGATTATCTCAGGCTGTTCAAGGTCTGTTTGGACCTGAGGCTTATCGCTAAAATCTGAGCCAGCACAGCCGCTTGCGGCACGAAGATGCGTTATTCCTCACAAGGCCAGCCCGTGACCCTACAGATCAGCACTTTCATTGGCGGCTCCGCCTTCAGCCCATTCAAAAACCAACAATTACTGACGTCTCTGCAAGCGGTCAGTCCCGAGATCTTGGGCTTGACCGCCGAACATGTTTATCTGCTGGCCACCGAGCAGCCTGTGACTGACAAGGATCAGCAACGCATGGCCGATTTGCTGACTGCAACACCAGCAAGCGCTTCGTCCGCAGTTGCGCAACCATTCAACTTGGTGGTGTCTCCACGCATGGGCACTGTGTCCCCATGGGCATCCAAAGCCACGGACATTGCCCGCAATTGCGGTTTCAAGTTGCGGCGACTGGAGCGATTGACAGTATTTCATCTGCAATGGTCGACGCAACAACAACCAGACCCATCGACCCTCGCGAAATTGCATGCCCTGGTGCATGACCGCATGACCGAATCAGTGTGGTCCTCAGTGGTCGAATCACATGCCTTGTTTGACAGTCTGCCTGCCCCTTCCTTGGCATTGGTGGATGTGTTGAAAGATGGTCGCTCGGCCTTGGAAAACGCCAACCGCGATTGGGGTTTGGCTCTGGCCGATGATGAAATTGATTACCTGCTCACGGCATTTCAGCAACTTCAACGCAACCCCAGTGACGCCGAGTTGATGATGTTTGCCCAAGCGAACAGTGAACATTGCCGCCACAAAATATTCAACGCTGATTTTGTGATCGATGGACAAGCGCAAAGCCACAGCCTGTTTGGCATGATCCGCAACACCCACAAGTTGCATCCTGAGCACACCGTGGTCGCTTATTCGGACAATGCGGCCGTCATGCAGGGGCATGAAGTCGAGCGTTTCACTGCAGCTTTGCAAGGTTACATGCCTCGCTATGACAAAAGCCGGGGCATTCACCATGTCTTGATGAAGGTCGAGACACACAACCATCCCACGGCCATTTCTCCCTACCCAGGGGCCTCCACGGGAGCAGGTGGAGAAATCCGCGATGAAGGTGCAACAGGCCGGGGGGCCAAGCCCAAAGCTGGTTTGACTGGATTCAGCGTGTCCAAACTGTGGGGCAGCCAGTTGGGTCAACCCGCTCACATGGCATCTGCTTTGGCGATCATTACCGAAGGCCCTTTAGGCGGTGCCGCATTCAACAACGAATTTGGCCGTCCCAACCTGTTGGGTTATTTCCGTGAGTACGAGCAAGTTGTCGATGGGATCCAGCGCGGTTACCACAAGCCCATCATGTTGGCGGGTGGTTTGGGTGTCATCCGTGATGAACTCACCCACAAAATTGAATTTCCACCTGGCACTCTGCTGATCCAACTCGGTGGCCCCGGCATGCGCATCGGCATGGGCGGGGGTGCCGCCAGTTCATTGGCGAGTGGTAGCAACAGCGTCGCGTTGGACTTTGACTCGGTGCAACGCGGCAACCCCGAAATCCAACGTCGGGCACAAGAGGTCATCAACCATTGCAATGCCCTGGGGGCAGCCACTCCCATCTTGGCCATCCATGACGTTGGGGCGGGCGGTTTGTCCAATGCCTTTCCAGAGCTGGTCAATGATGCAGGCAGGGGTGCTCGCTTTGATTTGCGCCAAGTCCCGCTGGAAGAAAGTGGCTTGTCACCCAAAGAAATTTGGAGCAATGAAAGTCAAGAACGTTATGTGCTGGCCATTGACCCTGCATCGCTTGATCAATTTCAGTTTTTCTGCGAACGCGAACGCTGCCCATTCGCGGTTGTGGGTGTGGCTTCTGGAGAACGCCAATTGGTGGTCAGTCAAGCGCCTCATCCCACCCCAGTGGACATGCCTTTGGATGTTCTGCTGGGCAAGCCGCCCAAGATGCTGCGCGACGTGAAACGGGTGCAGCGTCAGTCACCGCCACTGGATCTGTCCAACATCCAGTTGCAAGACGCCGTCATCCAAGTCCTCAGCCATCCCACTGTGGCCAGCAAGCGCTTTTTGGTCACGATCGGTGACCGCACTGTGGGTGGTCTGACCCACCGTGACCAAATGGTCGGACCTTGGCAAGTGCCGGTGGCCGACTGTGCCGTCACCTTGGCAGATTTCAAAGGGGTCGCGGGTGAGGCGATGAGCTTGGGTGAACGCACGCCCTTGGCAGCCATCAACGCGCCTGCCTCAGGGCGGATGGCGGTTGCAGAAGCCATCACCAATTTGCTGGCCGCCCCCATTGAATTGGGCAAGGTCAAGTTGTCTGCCAACTGGATGGCTGCTTGTGGGGAAGCGGGTGAGGACGCCGCGTTGTTCGACGCCGTGCAAGCGGTGGGCATGGAACTCTGCCCAGCCTTGGGCATCTCTATACCTGTAGGCAAAGACAGCTTGTCGATGCGCACCCGGTGGCAAGACCAGGGCCAGACCAAACAAGTGACTTCACCCGTGAGTTTGATCATCACCGCTTTTGCCAGTGTGGATGATGTGCGTGGTAGTTTGACACCCCAATTGAATGCCAATCTGGCAGACACCAGTTTGATCTTGATCGATTTGGGCAAAGGCCAACAGCGCATGGGGGGCAGCATCCTTGCGCAAACACTGAACCAAGCCGGTGGCGATGTCCCCGATTTGGACGATGCACAAGACCTGATACGTTTGGTCCATGCAATCAATGCATTGCGCAGCAAAGGCCATCTGCTGGCTTACCACGACCGCAGCGATGGTGGCTTGTGGGCCACTGTTTGCGAGATGGCGTTTGCAGGCCATGTGGGTGTGGCACTCAATTTGGATCTGCTGGTTAACGAGGGTGACGGTATCCATGACAGCAAAGCCGATCACGGAGACAGCAAAAATTGGGCGCAACAGGTGCGTGTGCGACGCGATGAGCTGAGCTTGCGAGCCTTGTTCAATGAAGAATTGGGGGTGGTGTTGCAAGTGGCCACGGCACAGCGTGACCAAGTGATGCAGACTTTGCGGCAACACGGCTTGTCGAAACACAGCCACGTGATTGGCAAAACCAGACCGGTGGGCTCCGACATCAGCCGTGGCGTCGGGGAGCTGAGTGTCTGGCGCGATGCCCAAGAGATTTTTGCTGCTTCACTGCACGATTTGCACCAAGTCTGGGACAGTGTGAGTTGGACAATCACCAGGGAACGCGACAACCCGATGACAGCTGACGCGGAACATGCAGCCGCAGGTGTCCCTGAGGATCCTGGCTTGCACATGCATTTGACGGCTGGCGCATTGGACAACGTGGCAGCACCCTATATCCATGCAGCCCGACCGCGTGTGGCCATATTGCGCGAGCAAGGTGTCAACTCGCATGTGGAGATGGCGTATGCCTTCACCGAGGCTGGCTTTGAAGCCTATGACGTGCACATGACCGATTTGCAGCAAGGTCGTGCGAATTTGAAGGATTTCAAAGGCGTGGTGGCCTGTGGTGGTTTCAGTTATGGCGACACCTTAGGCGCGGGGATTGGCTGGGCACGCAGCATCACCTTCAACCCGATGCTGGCAGATCAATTTGAAGCTTTTTTCAACCGCACAGACACTTTTGGCTTGGGTGTGTGCAATGGTTGTCAAATGTTTGCCGAACTCGCCACCTTGATTCCCGGTGCGCACAACTGGCCGCGATTCACCACCAACCAAAGTGAACGGTTTGAGGCTCGGTTGTCCATGGTGGAAGTGCTGGACTCTCCCAGTTTGTTTTTCAAGGGCATGGCGGGCTCTCGCCTGCCGATTGCCGTTGCGCACGGCGAGGGCTTTGCCAACTTCCAGGTGCGCGGCTCGCATGCCGATGTGATTCAGGCCATGCGGTTTGTCGACAACCATGGTGCACCCACAGAGGCCTACCCGTTCAACCCCAATGGCAGCCCTGGTGGCTTGACAGCAGTGACCACCGCAGATGGCAGGTTCACAGCCATGATGCCCCATCCGGAACGCGTTTTCAGGCATTTGCAGTTCAGTTGGATGCCGCAGCAAACGCTCCAAAAAGTGGAAGATGTCAGCCCGTGGATCCGTTTGTGGCGCAACGCCCGTCGTTGGGTAGACTGAGCTGACAACTGATTCAACAAGGAGTACACCCCATGAGCACCACACGCGACCGTGAATTGGCAGACACGCTCTACACCAGCTACACCAAATTACGTCAATTGCAAGCGGATCTGCGCGTCTTGAGTGGGCTGCAACCCATGTCCACCGAACTGGCTGTGGTGGCTGCGGACAAAGCCCAAGACCAGGACCACATGAACATGGGCCATCATCCGCATCATGCAGTTTCAGCAGAAACCAAAGCACTGGCCGATGCCCTGGAGATCGTCACCAACGTCAACCAACGCTTGGAACAGGTGGTCAAGCACTTGGTGTCGCACCATACCGATGCCAGCAGCATCATCAATGAGTTTGAAAAAATACGAACCGGTGAATTGCTCAACAGCCAAACATTTGCCCTGGCTCACGTGATCAAGTCGGAAGCCAAATGAAAAAGGCCCTCGCAAGAGGGCCTTTTGACTGGGGTTGCCAGTAGAACATCACTCAATCTTGGCTTTGTCACGCAAGCTCTTTTGGAAATCGATCAGTTTGTTTTGTTGCAACTGCTGAACGATTTGTGGCTTGACTTCTTCGAATTTGGGCACAGGCACTTCACGCACATCATCCAAGCGAATCACGTGGTAACCGAACTGGCTTTTCACAGGGGTTTCTGTGATTTGACCTTTTTTCAGGGCCACCATGGCGTCGGAAAATTCCTTCACAAAACTGTTGGCGTTGGCCCATTGCAGATCGCCACCATTGGCACCTGAGCCAGGATCTTTGGATTGTTTTTTGGCAATCTCTTCAAACTTACCGCCTTTTTTCAAACTCGCAATGATGGCCTTGGCTTGTTCTTCTTTTTCCACCAGGATGTGGCGAGAGTGGTATTCCTTGCCATCGCCATTGCTGGCCATGTAACGGTCGTACTCGGCTTTGGCCTCTGCGTCATTGATCACCACATTTTTTTGGAAATCGGTGAACAGTTCGCGGATCAACAGGCTTTGACGGGCGAGTTCCATTTGGAATTTGAATTCTTCATTGCCGTCCATGCCACGTTTTTGGGCTTCTTGGGCGAAGATTTCACGGGCAATGACTTCTTCACGAAGTTGTTCTTCCATTTCAGGACCAACTTGTTTGCCAGAGCGCTCAAGTTGGGCGGCCAGGGCGCTCAAACGGGTTTTGGGAACAGCCTTGCCGTTCACAATGGCCACGTTTTGGGCCTGGGCACCCAACGCCAATGTGCCCAAGAGAACGGCGATTGCAGCCGTTGACATTAATTTTTTGTTCATGGAGTTCTTTCGAAATAGTCTAGGCCTCAGGCCATCACAACAATAAGCAATACGTCACTGCGGCGCATCCACAATTTCAATGGCCAGCGCATGCATGCCCTGGTCGGTGAATTGTTGCAGGGCATCATACACAAGCCGATGCTTGGCCACCCGACTCAATCCTTGAAAAACCCCAGACCCGATTCGGACCCGAAAGTGTGTGCCTTGTCCAGACCCGTCGGCACCTGCGTGGCCGGCATGCGCAGCACTTTCGTCCAACACCTGAAGTGCAAAGGGCTCTAATTGTTCGCTCAAACGCTCGTGCAGTTGATCGGCAGTGATGTTCATGATTCGTTGCTCTGTTGTTCGTCAGGGGCAGGTTCTTGTATGTGGCGACTGAGAAACAGTGCTTGCGCCAGGATGAACAACAACATCAACCCCATGCCGCCAAATAATTTGTAGCTGACCCAGGTGTCGGTATCGAAGTTGTAGGCGATCCACAAATTGATGACACCCATTGCTGTGAAAAAACCAGACCAACTGAACATGAGAGTGCGCCATACAGGGTCGGGCAAGCTCAGCTTCGAACCCATGAGCAATCGCAAAAAGTTACGCTTGAACAACCAGTGCCCGATCAACAAGGCACCACCCATCAGCCAGTACAAAATGGTGGGTTTCCATTTGATGAAAGTTTCATCTTGGGTGATGAGCGTAGCACCGCCAAACAACACGATGACCACCAAGCTCACCCATTGCATCGGTTCGACATGCCCGGTTTGTTTATAAAGCCAGCCGATTTGCAACAAGGTGGCCACAATCGCCACCGCTGTGGCGATGAAGATACCGGCCATTTTGAAGGCCACAAAAAACAAAATAATCGGGAAAAAATCCAACAATAACTTCATGTCAATCCTCTTGAGGCACAAACCCCAATGCTGCCGAGTTCATGCAATAGCGCAACCCTGTCGGCGCAGGACCATCTGGAAACACATGACCCAAATGGGCACCGCAATGGGCACACACGGTTTCGGTACGGACCATACCGTGGGCTCGGTCAACCCGCTCTTCAATAGCCTGTGCTTCAGCCGCTTTGGAAAAGCTGGGCCACCCGCAACCTGCATCGAACTTGGTGGCCGAGTCAAACAATTTCGCATCACAGCAAATGCAGTGGTAACTGCCACTGGCCCAATGTGATTCAAAGCGGCCTGTGAAAGGTCGTTCTGTGGCGGCTTGTCGTGTGACCTCAAAGGCGAGGGGTTCGGCATTCTTGGCGATCAAGTGCGCACGCCATTCGGCGGGAGTTTGTGGCAATGTCATGAAGAGCAACTGATGGAAATGGAGGAAGCCCAGTCGGGCGGAAAGGCGGCCATGGATTCAAAATGAGGATGTTCGTCAAAAGGTCGGCGCAAAATCGATTGCAAGTTGTGCACACCTGAAAAGTCGCCTATTTTGGCCTGCTGAATGGCGGCCTCGGCCAAATGGTTGCGCAAAACATATTTCGGGTTGATCTGCATCATGCGAATACCCGCTTTGACATGGTCTTGTTGCGCGATTCTTTGGACATACTGCACCAACCATGCATCCCAACGGTCAGCTTGGATGAACATATCGCGCACCGGCGCAAACGCTGTTGTCCAGTCAGTTTGCGACAAACGCGCAACAGCTTGGCTGAGCCGTCGCCAAAAAATCGGTGCATCGGTTTTTTCAGTGGCCAAGGTTTGCAGCAAGCCTTCAATCAAAGCATGGTCTTCAATTTGCACTTGATCAAGACCCAGTTTTTGGGCAAATCGTTGGTCCATCAGCAAGGGATAGTCTGATTTGAATGTTTCCAGAGCAGCGAGGGCCAGATCGGTGTCTTCCAGCAGGGGCATGAGGGCTTGCGCCAAACAGTGCAAATTCCAATAGGCGACTTGCGGTTGTCTGGCGTAAGCGTAACGCCCTTGGTGGTCCGAATGGTTGCACACATGGCCTGGGTTGAACCCATCCAAAAATTGAAAGGGGCCGTAATCGATGGTGAGACCCAGCATGCTCATGTTGTCGGTGTTCATGACGCCATGGCAAAAACCAACAGCCTGCCAATGGGCGATCATCTCAGCGGTGAGTCGACTGACCCGCCCCAACAAAGCTGCATAACGTCCAGGCCCAGCAGTGACTTGCAACAAGTCGGCAAACTGATGCTCAATCAAAAAATCTGCCAACCGACGCAAGTGATCCGTTTGACCCAAAGCTGCAAAATGCTCGAAGTGGCCAAAGCGCAAAAAACTGGGTGCCACCCGCGTGACCACAGCCGCAGTTTCAACCTCCTCTCGCAACACCTTGTCGGGTGAACCCACCAAGCACAATGCACGTGTGGTGGGGATGCCCAAGCCATGCATGGCCTCACTGCACAAATACTCGCGGATGCTGGAACGCAGCACTGCACGTCCATCGCCCATGCGGGAGAAAGGCGTGAGTCCTGCGCCTTTGAGTTGCCATTCTTGATGGCCTGTGGGGGTTTGCAGTTCGCCCAACCACAAAGCACGTCCATCGCCCAATTGACCCGCCCAGACACCAAACTGATGGCCGCTGTAGACACTGGCCATGGGCTGGCAGTCAGGCAAAACTGCCGCACCGCCCAAGGCTTGAAGTGTGGGCTCAGACCAAAAATCTTCCGGCAAACCCATTTCATGAGCCAGCTCGTGGTTTTGCGCGACCCAATGCAAATCTCGCAAAGGTGTGGGTCTGACAGGGGTGAGAAACGGTGCGCCAAGTTGGGCATAAAGATGCCGCCAGGGCAGAGAAACAGAGGAGGTGACAGTCGATGGCATGCAAGGATTGTGCACAATACCCGGAAACAACACGTGGCGAAGTGCCATTCGAAGAGCCATTCAAGGAGACCCTCCCATGCTGGGATTGATGCAAAGCCAAAACCTGTCGATTTCTTCCCTCATCGACTTTGCCGAAAAACACCATGCCGACACCGAAATCATTTCGAGAAGGGTGGAAGGCGACATCCATAGCAGCAACTGGGCAACGATTGCCAAACGTTCTCGCCAAGTGGCCAATGGCTTGGATGCCTGGCAAATTCCACAAGGCGATCGCATCGCCACCTTGGCGTGGAACGGCTACAGGCATTTGGAAATTTATTTTGGCGTGAGTGGAAGTGGTCGCGTGTTGCACACCTTGAACCCACGTTTGCACCCGGAGCAAATCACTTGGATCGTCAACCACGCGGAAGACCATGTGCTGTGCTTTGACATGACGTTCTTGCCGATCGTGCAAAACATCCATGCACATTGCCCCACGGTCAAGCACTGGGTCGCTCTGTGTGATGCAGACAAGTTGCCTGCCGATACCGGTATTCCCGGTTTGGTCAGTTACGAGGCTTGGCTGCAACCGCATTCCAACACCTATCAATGGCCCGAGTTGGATGAAAACACGGCATCTTGCATGTGCTACACCAGTGGCACCACGGGCAACCCCAAAGCAGCGCTGTACAGCCATCGTTCCACCTTGCTGCACGCCTATGCATGTGCCTTGCCAGATGTCATGTGCTTGTCGGCCAGAGACAGTGTGCTGCCCGTTGTGCCCATGTTCCATGTCAACGCCTGGGGGATCCCCTACAGCGCGGCCATGGTGGGATGCAAGCTGGTCTTCCCCGGTGCGGCACTGGACGGCAAGTCGGTGTATGAATTGCTCGAAACAGAACAAGTCACCCTGGCTGCTGGTGTGCCCACGGTCTGGCAAATGCTTTTGGGCCATTTGAAAGCGGGTGGTTTGCGCTTCACCCACTTGAAGCGCACCGTCATTGGCGGATCAGCCTGTCCACCCGCCATGATTCAGGCCTTCAATGATGAATATGGTGTCGAGGTGTTGCATGCATGGGGCATGACCGAGCTCAGCCCCTTGGGTACTTTGTGCACCTTGAAAAACAAACACCTGGCCTTGCCCGCTGAAGAGCAATTGAAAATTCGCTTGAAACAGGGCCGCGCGATTTTCGGTGTTGATTTCAAGATCGTTGACGACCAAGGCCAAGAGCAACCCCATGACGGTAAAGCCTATGGCGATTTGTTGGTCAAAGGTCCTTGGGTGGTGCGTGAATATTACAAACAAGAGGGCGGTTCGCCCTTGGTCGATGGTTGGTTCCCAACAGGGGATGTCGCCACCGTGGATCCTGAGGGTTTCATGCAAATCACTGACCGCAGCAAGGATGTCATCAAATCAGGCGGCGAGTGGATCAGTTCGATCGATGTGGAGAACATCGCCATGGCCCACCCGGACGTGGCAATGGCCGCGTGCATTGGCATGGCTCACCCCAAATGGGATGAACGCCCGATCGTGGTGGTGGTGAAAAAGCCAGGCGCGAGTTTGGAACGCGACGCTTTGATCAAGTTTTATGACGGCAAGATCGCCAAATGGCAAATCCCAGACGATGTGGTGTTTGTTGACACCATTCCCTTGGGTGCGACCGGGAAAATGCTGAAAACCCGCCTGCGCGAGCAGCTCGCAGATTACAAATTGCCCGTCTGAACCATTCCTAACAAAGCGTGGGCTAGGGGATTCCCTAGCGATGAAGCCATTTGTTTGAAGTTAGGCTCATGGTTGTTGGCAAGAGGAGAAAAAAATGCGGTTTTACAAATGGGCGGGTGCGTTGACACTCAGCGTGTTGTGTGTGGGTCAAGCCTTCGCACAAAAAGGAGAGACCGTCAAAATTGCTTGGATTGACCCTCTGTCTGGCCTGATGGCACCTGTGGGTTCCAACCAACTGAAAACACTGCAATACCTGGCTGACGAATACAGCAAAAGCAATGCCGCTGGTGTGAAGTTCGAAGTCATCGGTTTGGACAACAAACTCAGTCCAGCTGAGAGCTTGAACCAACTCAAATCGGCCATTGACCAGGGCGTGCGCTACATCACCCAAGGCAATGGTTCGTCGGTGGCAGGTGCATTGATCGATGCGGTCAACAAACACAACGAGCGCAACCCTGGCAAAGAAATCATCTTCCTCAACCACTCCGCGGTGGACCCTGATTTCACCAACAGCAAATGCAGTTACTGGCATTTCCGCTTCGATGCAGACACCTCGATGAAAATTGAGGCACTCACCACCTTCATCAAGGACCAGCCCTCGGTCAAAAAAATCTACCTGCTCAATCAAAACTATTCGCACGGCCAGCAGGTGGTCAAGTACGCCAAAGAAAACTTGGCGCGCAAACGTCCTGACATCCAAATCGTCGGGGAAGATTTACACCCCTTGGCGCAGGTGCGTGACTTCTCACCCTACATTGCCAAAATCAAAGCCTCTGGTGCCGACTCGGTGATCACCGGTAACTGGGGTTCTGATCTGGCTTTGTTGGTGAAAGCGGCCAATGAAGGTGGTTACACAGGCAAATTCTTCACCTATTACACCGGTGTGACGGGTACGCCCACGGCCTTGGGTCAAACCGCAGAAGGTCGGGTGTTTCAAGTGAGTTACGCCCACTACAACATGGGCGGCATCATGGGCAAGCACATGGCGGGCTTCAAAGCCAAGTACAACGACGATTTGTACACCGGGTCCATGGTCAGTATTTTTGACATCTTGAGTCTGGCCATGGCCCAAGCCAAGTCCACCGACCCTGTCAAAGTGGCAGCAGCCATGCACGGCATGAAATTCAAAGGTTTCAATGGCGACATGGAAATGCGCAAGCTCGATCACCAACTGCAACAAACCATCTACATCACGGTCTGGCAAAAAGCCGATAAAAAATACCCCTACAGTGCCGAAAACACCGGCATGACCTTGGCACCTGTGAAAACCTTCGAGCCCTATGTGTCGAGCACACCCACCAGTTGCCAAATGAAATTGCCCGGGTGACAGGCATGTTGAAAGTTTGATCGCATGGAGTTTTTCCTGGTCTCCATGCTCAATGGGTTGAGCTACGGTTTGCTGCTGTTCATGCTCAGCTCGGGGCTGACGCTCATCTTCAGCATGATGGGCGTTCTCAATTTCGCCCATGCCAGTTTCTACATGGTGGGAGCTTATTTGGGCTACACGCTGTCTGGCGTCTTGGGGTTTTGGCCTGCCTTGATCATCGCCCCTGTGCTCACCGGCATTGCCGGGGCCTTGTTTGAAAGCCAGGTGCTGCGTCGGGTGCACAAAATGGGTCATGTGTCCGAGTTGCTGGTGACCTTTGGACTTTCTTACATCGTGCTGGAGTTGGTGCAACTGATTTGGGGGCGGGTGGCTGTCGAGTTCAGTCCTCCGGCCTTGTTACAGGGCCCCGTCTTCACCCTCATCAACCATGCCGAACAAGGTTTGTCTGTGGTGATGGGTGTTGGAGGGGAAGCATGTCAAACCGCAGACAGCGCAGTGCGCGTGGTGTGCACGCCATTTCCCGCCACACGGGCCTTCATCATGGGCACCGCTGTAGCCATGGTGGTGAGTTTGTGGTGGGTGCTGACCCGCACCAGAGCCGGCCTGATCATCCAAGCGGCGCTCACCCATCCCGAAACTGTTGAAACCTTGGGCCACAACGTGCCACGCATCTTCATGTTGGTGTTCGCCATGGGCACCGGTTTGGCAGGCTTGGCTGGAGTGATTGGCGGCTTCACCTTCATCACCGAACCCGCCATGGCAGCCACCGTCGGCTCGGTGGTGTTTGTGGTGGTGGTCGTGGGTGGCATGGGTTCGCTCAGCGGTGCTTTTTTGGCATCTCTGCTGATTGGGGTGATTCAAACCTTTGCGGTCGCCGTGGACTATTCAGTCTTGCAACTGCTCCAAGACATGGGCGCCACCCTCACACCCAGCATGCAATCCAACACCATGCTCAAACTGTCGATTTCACAAATCGCACCCATCCTGCCGTATTTGTTCTTGGTGTTGATCCTCATCTTCCGACCCCGCGGTTTGCTGGGTACCCGGGACACTTGAAGCCATGAACCCAGCCGCCAACAGCACCTTGCAAAGCACCGCCATCTGGCTGGGCTTCGCCTTGCTCTTGCTGGTCGTCCCTTGGGTGTTCACCAGCAATTTGTCCCTCACCATGCTGTCGCAAATGGGCATCGCCATCATTGCTTGTTTGTCATACAACATCTTGTTGGGGCAGGGTGGCATGCTGAGTTTCGGTCACGCTGTTTACACCGGCCTGGGCAGTTACCTCACCATCCATGCGCTCAACGCCGTGGCACAAGGGCATTTGCACATCCCCGTCATGCTGTTGCCCCTGGTGGGTGGGGTGGCGGGCTTGGGTTTTGCGGTCTTGCTGGGCTTTGTCACCACACGCAAATCGGGCACCGCTTTCTCCATGATCACCTTGGGCATGGCCGAACTGGTGTTCGCCATGTCGCTCATGTTCGCCGAATTTTTCGGCGGTGAAGCTGGTGTGTCTGGCAACCGCGTGGTGGGCGAGGCGTTTTGGGGCATCACCTTTGGTCCCCAGCGCCAGGTCTATTACCTGATCGCGGTCTATACCTTTGTGTGTGTGGTGTTGCTTTATGCACTGACCCAAACCCCCTTGGGCCGTATCTTGAACGCGGTGCGGGACAACCCAGAGCGGGTGGAATTCATCGGCTACAACACCCAGCAGGTGCGTTACCGCGCGTTCATCATCGCTGGTTTTTTTGCAGGCATCGCCGGTGGCTTGGGCGCCTTGAATTTTGAAATCGTCACGGCCGAGGTGGTCGGCACCGGACGCTCAGGTGCCTATCTGTTGTTCACTTTCTTAGGTGGTGCCACCTTCTTTTTTGGGCCGATTTTGGGCGGCATCCTGATGGTCTTGGCTTTCGTGTTGCTGTCTGAACTCACCAAGGCCTGGTTGCTCTACCTGGGCTTGCTGTTCTTGTTCATGGTGGTGTATGCGCCAGGAGGTTTGGCCGGCATTTTGGTGTTGAACTGGCGTGTGCTCAAAGCCGGTGCCTTGCGTTGGTTGTGGCCAAGTTACTTGGGTTTTCTCTTGTCGGCTCTGCTGATTCTGGCCGGTGCCGGTGCCTTGGTAGAAATGATTTACCACCTGCAACTGAATTCAGCCTCTGGCGGCGAACTGCCTTTCGCAGGTTGGGTCCTCAACACCCATCTGTCCAGCCACTGGGTGGTGTCTTCCATGGTTTTGCTGCTGGGTCTGGGTGTTTTTGAACTGGTGCGCCGCCATTTCAACCAAGCTTGGGACCAGGTGCAGCACCATCTGAACGCGCCATCTCAAAAGGAGGCGTCATGACCACGCCCTTGTCACTGTCGCTCAAAGGCGTTCGCAAGCAGTTTGGCAACACCGAGATCATCCGCGGATTGGACTTAGATGTGATCAGCGGTGAACGCGTGGCGGTGATCGGCCCCAATGGCGCTGGCAAATCCACCATGTTCAACCTGATCAGCGGGCGTTTTGCACCAAGCAGTGGCGAAATTCATTTGAACGGTCAGCGCATTGATGGACACAAGCCTTTTGAAATCAACCGCATGGGCTTGTCGCGCAGCTTTCAAATCACCAATATTTTTCCCAAGCTCAGCGTCTTCGAGAACCTGCGTTGCTCGGTCTTGTGGAGCCTCGGTCACCGCTACAGCTTTTGGAAATTCTTGGGCAATCTGAAAGATGCCAATGAATTGGCCCAAGCCTGGATGGAGAAAATCCACCTCGGCAGCAAACGTGATGTCTTGGCCATGAACCTGACCTATGCCGAGCAACGTGCATTGGAAATTGGCATCACCATGGCGGGTGGCGCCAATGTCATCTTGTTAGATGAACCCACTGCCGGCATGAGCAACAGCGAAACCGAGCGTTTCATTGAACTGATCAAAACCGTCACCCAAGGCAAAACCCTGTTGACTGTGGAGCACGACATGGGCGTGGTGTTTGGCTTGGCCGACAAGATCGCGGTGCTGGTGTACGGCGAAATCATTGCTTATGACACCCCCGACAAGATCCGCGCTAACGCACGGGTACAAGAGGCTTACTTGGGCAGCATGGAAGAGCAGGGCCACTGACATGCTGCAAGTCCATCAACTCCACGCTTATTACGGCAAGAGCCATGTGCTCCAAGGCGTCAACTTCGAAGTCAGAGAAGGTGAAATCGTGGCTCTGCTGGGTCGCAACGGTTCGGGCCGCTCCACCACGGCCAAAGCCATCATGGGCTTGGTGCATTGGGAAGGTGAGATGCGCTTCAAAGGCCAAAGCCTGCTGCACCGCAAACCCTTTGACATCGCCCACATGGGTTTGGGCTATGTGCCTGAAAACCGCGACATCTTCCCCAAACTCACGGTGCATCAAAACCTGCTCCTCGGCTTGAAGGGTGACAAGCCCACAGGTCGCTGGAATTTCGAAGACATGTACAACTTGTTTCCTCGCTTGCGCGAACGACAACACACCGAGGCAGGCGTGTTGTCGGGGGGAGAGCAGCAAATGCTGACCCTGTGCCGCTCGCTCATGGGCGATCCTGACCTGATCATCATTGACGAACCCACCGAGGGGCTCGCCCCCAAAATCGTGGCGCTGGTGGGCGATTTTTTGCGCGAATTGCGCAACCGTGGCGTCTCGGTGCTGTTGATTGAGCAAAAACTCACCATCGCCATGAACATCTCGGACCGTGCCTTGGTCATGGGCCACGGCAGCATGGTGTTTGATGGCACCCCGGCACAGTTGCGCGAAAACGCGTCTGTGCGTCAGGAATGGTTGGAGGTATAAAATAGAACGAGCGTTCTTTTTTGTGCCTTTCCCCCTGTTTCATCTCCTCGAATCCCCGCATCTGACAAGGAAACCTCATGAGTGCTGACTATGCAGTTCACGGCAATGTCGCTGTGATCACCCTGAACAACCCGCCGGTCAACGGTTTGGGTTTGGCGACCCGACAAGCCTTCATGCAGGGCTTGGACAAGGCCGTGGCCGACCCTGCGGTGCAAGCCATCGTGGTCACGGGTGCCGGCAAAGCTTTTTCAGGCGGTGCCGACATCAAGGAGTTCGGGTCACCCAAAGCCTTGCAAGAACCCAATTTACTCAACCTGATCACTGCTTTGGAAAATTGTCCCAAGCCCACCGTGGCGGCCATCCATTCTGTGGCCATGGGCGGCGGTTTGGAGTTGGCCTTGGGTTGTCATTACCGTGTGGCTGCACCCGGCACCGATGTGGCGCTGCCCGAGGTCAAGTTGGGTCTTATCCCTGGTGCGGGCGGAACACAGCGCTTGCCACGCGTGATTGGTGTGGAAGCGGCCTTGAACATGATCGTGAGCGGAGAAGCCATCAAGAGCGACATGCTGGCCATGTTGCCCGGTCAAAAATTGTTCGATGAAATGGCCAGTTCCAAGGATGCGGTGGTCACCGAGGCCATCGCCTTTGCGCAATGCGTCATTGGCACATCGCCGCTGCCCCGTGTGCGCGACTTGCCATGCAAACACCCCAATGCGGATGCCTTCTTCAAGTTCAGCACCAACATGGTCAATGGCATGACCAAGGGCAAATACCCCGCACCTTTGAAATGCATTGAAGCCGTGCAAAACGCCACCAAGATGAAGTTTGACGACGGCATGACCGCCGAGCGCACCATCTTCATCAACCTGATGTGGACTCCTGAATGCCGCGCCCTGCGTCATTTGTTCGTGGCGCAACGTGCCACGTCCAAGATTGACGATGTGCCCGCCGACACGCCCAAGCGTGAGATCAAGAGCGTGGCCGTCATTGGTGCCGGCACCATGGGTGGCGGCATCAGCATGAACTTCCTGAATGCGGGCATCCCGGTCAAGATTTTGGAAATGAAGCAAGAAGCCTTGGACAAAGGCATTGCCATCATCGAAAAAAATTACCAAGCCCAGGTGAAAAAAGGCAAGTTGAAGGAAGACAAATTCCAGCAACGCATGGCCCTGTTGTCGACCACCCTGAACTACGAAGACTTGAGTGACGCCGATCTGGTCATTGAAGCTGTGTTCGAAGAAATCGGTGTCAAAGAGCAGGTGTTCAAAAAGCTCGACGAGGTGATGAAGCCCGGTGCCATCTTGGCGTCCAACACCTCCACCTTGGATGTCAACGCCATCGCCCATTTCACCCAACGTCCGCAAGATGTGGTCGGTTTGCACTTTTTCAGCCCGGCCAATGTGATGAAGTTGCTCGAAGTGGTGCGTGGTTCGGCCACGGGCAAAGACATCATGGCCACCGTCATGGACGTGGCCAAAAAGATCAAGAAAACTGCCGTGGTCTCAGGCGTGTGCGATGGTTTCATCGGCAACCGCATGATCGAGCAGTACAGCCGCCAAGCCGGTTTCCTGATCGAAGAAGGCTGCACACCCCAGCAGGTGGACCGTGCAGTGGAAAAATTCGGTTTCGCCATGGGCCCGTTCCGCATGGGCGACTTGGCGGGCAACGACATTGGTTGGGCCATCCGCAAACGTCGTTATGTGGAAAAGCCCGACATGAAGTACAGCAAAACAGCCGATTTGCTGTGCGAGCAAGGCCGTTTTGGTCAGAAAGTGGGCAAGGGCTGGTATGACTACCTGCCCGGCAAACGTGATGCCATCCCCAACAAAGACGTGGAAGACATGATCGCCAAGCACCGCAGCGACTTGGGCATCACGGCGCGCAAAATCAGCGACGAAGAAATCGTGCAGCGCTTGGTGTTCTCTTTGGTGAATGAAGCGGCTTACATCTTGGAAGAGGGCATTGCCGCCCGAGCCAGCGACATCGACATGGTCTACATCACCGGCTACGGCTTCCCGATTTACCGTGGTGGCCCCATGAATTACGCCGATCAATTTGGCCTGTTCAACGTGGTGCAGGCGATGAATCGCTTCGCGCAAAACCCACACGACGATGCCCAATTCTGGCAACCCGCTCCCTTGCTGGCCCGTTTGGTCGCAGACGGCAAAACATTCAATTAAGGAACCACCATGACCAACGCTGTCATTGTTTCAACTGCTCGCACACCCTTGGCCAAGAGCTGGAGAGGCGCTTTCAACATGACCCACGGTGCCACCTTGGGCGGACATGCGGTCAAACACGCCATTGCCCGCGCAGGCATTGACGCTGCCCATGTGGAAGACGTCATCATGGGTTGCGCCAACCCCGAGGGCGCGACCGGCGCCAACATCGCCCGTCAAATCGCCTTGATGGCCGACTGTCCCATCACCGTCAGTGGCCTGACCATCAACCGTTTTTGCTCGTCCGGTTTGCAAACCATTGCACTGGCTTCACAGCGCGTGATCGCCGGTGAGGGCGATGTGTATGTGGCAGGTGGCGTGGAAAGCATTTCCTGTGTGCAACAAGAAATGAACCAGCACATGCTGATGGACCCCGCGCTCAACAAAAAGAAGCCCGAGATTTACTGGAACATGCTGCAAACCGCCGAGCAAGTGGCCAAGCGCTACAACATCGGCCGCGACGCCATGGACGAGTACGGTGCGGCCAGCCAGCAAAAAGCCTGTGCTGCGCAAGCCGCTGGCAAGTTCAACGATGAAATCGCTCCCATCACGGTGCAAGCCGGTGTGGTCGACAAGGTCATGGGCATGATGACCAAGCAGGTCACGGTCAGCGTGGACGAAGGTCTGCGCGATGGCACCACCAAAGAGGGTATCTCCGGCATCAAGCCCGCCATGCCTGGTGGCGTGGTGTCTGCTGGCAACGCTTCGCAGTTTTCCGATGGCGCGGGTGCTTGCGTGGTGACCAGCGAAGACTACGCCGCCAAACACAACCTCCAACCCCTGGGCCGCTTTTTGGGCTTTGCGGTGGCCGGTTGCGAACCCGATGAAATGGGCATTGGCCCGGTCTACGCCATTCCCAAAGTGTTGAAACGCCTGGGCTTGAGCATCAATGACATTGACCTGTGGGAGTTGAACGAAGCCTTCGCGGTGCAAGTGCTGTACTGCCGCGACAAACTGGGCATTCCAGCTGAGTTGCTCAACGTCAACGGCGGTGCGATTGCCGTGGGTCACCCTTATGGCGTCAGCGGTCAACGCCTGACCGGCCACGCCTTGATCGAGGGCAAGCGCCGTGGTGCCAAGCGCGTTTGCGTGACCATGTGCATTGGTGGCGGCATGGGTGCGGCGGGCATCTTTGAAGTGCTGTGATTGCTTCGGCCTGCGGCCTCGCAATGACAAATATGTCTTTGCGAGCGAAGCGAAGCAATCTCTCGCATGGCCAGCGAAGCGATGCCATCTCTCGTCATGGCGAGCGAAGCGAAGCCATCCAGTGCGAGATTGCTTCAGCCCTTTGGGCTTCGCAATGACGCTTTAAAGTAAATCCATGGCCCTCAGACAAACTGTTGATTTTTTGCTGTACGACTGGTTGGCCACGCAAGGGCTGACGCAACGCGAACGCTTTAGCGACCACTCCCGCGACACCTTCGACGCGGTGCTCGACACCTGTGAGCGCATTGCCCGCGATAAATATGCACCGTTCAACCGTACGGTAGACATTCAAGAACCTGCTTTTGATGGCGAGAAGGTCATCTTGCCCGCCTGCACCCAAGATGCGCATGACGCCTATGTGCAAAGCGGTATGTTGAGTGCGGCCCAAGACTTCGACATTGGTGGCATGCAACTGCCTTACACCGTGGAAGCGGCCGCCAACGCATTTTTCGCTTGTGCCTCAGTCAGCATTGGTGGTGGCATGTTGACCGTGGGCAACGCCAATTTGCTGATGAAACACGGCACGGACTTGCAAAAACAGGTGTTTGCGCTCAACGAGTTCAACGGCCGTTTTGCGGGCACCATGTGCTTGAGCGAACCGCAAGCGGGTTCGTCTTTGTCTGATGTGGCCACCCGCGCTACGCCTGACGGAGACGGTCATGAACAAGACCCCTTGGGACCTCGCTACCGGCTCAAGGGCAACAAGATGTGGATTTCCACCGGCGACCATGAGTTGACCGAGAACATCATTCACTTGGTGCTCGCCAAAATCCCTGGGCCAGACGGCAAAACCATTCCCGGCACCAAAGGCATCTCACTCTTCATCGTGCCGAAAAAATTGGTGGACACCCAAGGCCAACTCACTGGCGAGCGCAACGATTTGGCCCTGGCAGGTTTGAACCACAAACTGGGTTGGCGCGGCACGGTCAACACCTTGCTGAACTTTGGCGAAGGCAAATACCCGGTGCGCGGTTCATCAGGCGCGGTGGGTTATTTGGTCGGCGAAGCGGGCAAGGGCTTGCAATGCATGTTCCACATGATGAACGAGGCCCGCATCGGTGTGGGCTTGGCCGCCACCATGCTGGGATTGGCGGGCTACTACGCATCGCTGGACTATGCCAAAACCCGCTCCCAAGGCCGACCGCTCGGACCCGCAGGCAAAGACCCATCGCAGCCGCCGGTGCGCTTGATTGAACACGCCGACATCAAGCGGATGCTGTTGGCGCAAAAAGCCTATGGCGAGGGCGCTTTGGCACTGGGGCTTTACTGCGCCCGTTTGGTCGACGAACTCCACACCGGCGACGAATCGCAACAGCACCAAGCCCAATGGCTGCTGGAGGTGCTGACACCCATCGTGAAAAGCTGGCCCAGCGAATGGTGCTTGGAAGGCAACAGTTTGGCCATCCAAATCCATGGCGGCTATGGCTACACCCGAGACTTTCCCGTCGAGCAATACTGGCGCGACCAGCGCCTCAACATGATCCACGAGGGCACACACGGCATCCAGGCCATGGATCTGCTGGGACGAAAAGTGCTGCTCGACAAAGGCCGGGGCCTGCAGATACTGAGCGAGCGCATCCAAACCACCATCGCACTTGCTGACCGTCATCGCGAGTCCGTAGAAGATCATCGCGAGTCCGTAGAAGATCATCGCGAGCCCACAGAAGGTCATCGCGAGCGAAGCGAAGCGATCTCACTGCAAACCCACGCCCTTGCCCTGCAACAAGCATGGACAGATGTGGTGCAAGCCACTCAAGCCGCATGGCAAGGCGACGACCCTGCCTTGTCCTTGGCCAACGCCGTGCCCTATATGCAAGCCTTTGGACATACCGTGTTGGCATGGGTTTGGCTGGATGTGGCCTTGGCTTCGCAAGGCGAGGGCGATGCCAACCACGGTCGCCGACAGGCTTGCCAATTTTTCTTCCAATACGAGTTGCCCAAAATCGGCGCCTGGTTGAAGGTGGTGAACAGCCGCGACAGCACCTGTGCCGACATGCCCGAGTCGGCTTTTTAATTCAATCCTCATCAAACAGAACCCAGCCATGACACGCACTGTGAAACAACTCTTCGATTTATCCGGCAAAACCGCTTTGGTAACCGGCGGCTCTCGCGGTTTGGGCCTGCAAATGGCCTATGCCTTGGGCGAAGCAGGGGCCAGCGTGATGCTCAGCGCACGCAAAGCCAACGAATTGGAACAGGCCGTGGCAGAACTCAAGGCCGCTGGCATTGATGCGCATTGCATGGCGGCGAACTGTGCCGACCCCGACGATTTGCAAAAACTCGGTGCCCACACGCTGGAGACATTCGGCCATGTCGATGTGTTGCTGAACAACGCGGGTGCGGCATGGGGTGCGCCTGCCGAGGACCATCCTTTGGAAGCCTGGGACAAGGTGATGAACCTGAATGTGCGCGGCTATTTCATCTTGAGCCAATACATCGGCAAGCACAGCATGATCCCCCGACGCAGCGGCAGCATCATCAATGTGGCGTCCATCACCGGTTTGGGTGGCAACCCCACCGGCATCAACACCATCGCCTACAACACCTCCAAAGCAGCGGTCATCAATTTTTCTTGCGCCTTGGCGGGTGAATGGGGTGTTCACAACATCCGTGTCAACTCGATTTGCCCTGGCTTCTTCCCCAGCAAAATGACTGCAGGCACTTTCGAGACCTATGGTGAAGATGAATTGAAGTCCCACGCGCCTTTGCGCCGTTTGGGCGACGACGAAGACTTGAAAGGCATCACGGTGCTGTATGCATCCGATGCTGGCAAACACATCACCGGCCAGTGGCTGGCGGTGGATGGCGGCGTGAGCTGCATCACAGGCGGATAAACCAGGAGACACACATGCCCCAAAACCCCCAAATCCATTTGGTCAGCCGACCCAGCGGTGAACCCACAGCTGACAACTTCCAATTGGTCACCGCAGACACGCCCGCTCTGAAAGACAACGAGGTGTTAGTTAAACACCATTACCTGAGCTTGGACCCCTACATGCGCGGTCGCATGAACGACACCAAAAGCTACACCGACCCCCAACCGCTCAACAGCGTGATGATCGGTGGCACCGTCGGTGAGGTGGTGGAGAGCAAGAGCCCCAAGTTCGCGGTCGGCGACAACGTGGTGGGCATGGGCGGCTGGCAAACCTACAGTGTGGTCAACGCTGAGGCGGTGGGCATGCTGCGCAAGGTCGACACCACCCATGTGCCGATCAGCCATTTTCTGGGTGCGGTGGGCATGCCAGGCGTCACGGCCTGGCATGGCTTGGTGCGCATCATCAACCCCAAAGCAGGTCAAACACTCACCGTGAGTGCCGCCAGTGGCGCAGTGGGCAGTGCATTCGGTGCGCTGGCCAAAGCCCGTGGCTGCAAGGTGGTGGGCATCGCCGGTGGCAAAGACAAATGTGATTACGTGGTGAATGAACTTGGCTTTGACGCCTGCATTGATTACAAAGAACACAGCGATTACCTGTCTTTGTCCAAAGCTCTGAAGGTGGCTTGCCCCCATGGGATTGACGGCCATTTTGAAAACGTGGGGGGCATGGTCATGGACGCGGTCATGTTGCGCATGAACCAATTCAGCAGCATCGCGGTCTGCGGCATGATCGCGGGCTACAACGGCCAACCCATCCCCATGGCCAACCCCTCGCTGATTCTGGTCAACCGCATGAAAGTGCAAGGCTTCATCGTCAGCGAACACCCGGCCGACTGGCCAGAGGCTTTGAAAGAACTCGGTGCCTTGGTGGGCAGCGGACAGTTCCGCCCCCGTGAGACGGTGGCGAACGGTTTGGCCAACGCGCCTGAAGCCTTTTTCGGTTTGCTCAAAGGCCGTAACTTTGGCAAACAAGTGGTGAAAATCTGAACATGATCCTGCACCATTACCCAGCCTCGCCGTTTGCCGAAAAAATCCGCGCCATCCTCGGCTTCAAAAACCTGAATTGGCATGGCGTGACCATCCCCTCGGTCATGCCCAAGCCCGACCTGATGCCGCTCACAGGCGGTTACCGCAAAACACCGGTGCTGCAAATTGGCGCTGATGTGTATTGCGACACCGCGCTCATTTGCGATGTGTTGGAACACCTGGCACCGACGCCCTCGCTCTACAACCAAGCGCCCAAGGGCTTGGTGCGCAGCCTGGCGCAATGGGCCGATAGCTTGTTGTTTCCCGTGGCCATGGCCTACAACTTCCAACCCGCAGGAGCGGCCCATGTGATGGCGAGTTTCACGCCAGAAACAGTGCAGGTGTTTGCAGCCGACCGCCAAGCCATGCGGGGAGGCGGCGCACGCATGCATTTCGCGGACGCCACGGCCATGTACAAAAGCCATTTGCGCCGCATCTCCAGCATGCTGGAAGGCCAGTCCTTTTTGCTGGGCAACACGCCTTGTCTGGCCGACTTCTCGGTCTACCACTCGCTGTGGTTCACCAGGGTGCAAGTGCCCATGCTGGCGGGCATTCTGGAGGCCACGCCTTTGGTGAGCGCCTGGGCTGACCGCATGGCGGCCTGGGGTCACGGGCAGACCACCACCATCAGTGCCGAGCAAGCTTTGCAAGCGGCCAAGGGGGCCACGCCATTGGCCGTCGAATCCGAGTTTTTCCAGGATGACCACGGCATCGCGTTGGGGAGCCGGGTCACGGTGGCGGCAGAGAGTTTTGGCACCGAGCCCACGGCGGGTGAATTGGTGGCCGCCACCCGCACCCGATACACCTTGCGCCGCCACGATGATCGCGTTGGCACGGTGCATGTGCATTTCCCACGTTTGGGGTTTGTGATGAAAAAGGCAGAGGCATGATTTCGAATTTCAAAGGCAAAACCGCTGTGTTGACCGGCGGTGCATCAGGTTTTGGACTGGAATGTGCCCGCATCGGTGCCTCGCTGGGCATGAACTTGGTTTTGGTGGATGTCCAAAAAGACGCCCTCAAACAAGCCCATGACGACATGAAAGCCCTGGGCGCCACGGTCATGGCCAAGCGGGTGGATGTCTCCAAGGCCGACGACATGCAAGAACTGGCCACGGCTGTGCAGGAGCGCTTTGGTGCGCCGCACTTCGTGTTCAACAACGCCGGTGTGGGCGCAGGCGGCTTGGTGTGGGAAAACTCGGTGAAAGACTGGGAATGGCTGTTGGGCGTCAACTTGTGGGGTGTCATTCACGGGGTGCGCTTGTTCACCCCCATGATGCTGCAAGCCGCCAAAGACGATCCGAGCTACCAAGGCCACATCGTCAACACCGCCAGCATGGCGGGTTTGCTCACACCACCCAACATGGGCATTTACAACGTCACCAAACATGCCGTGGTGTCCCTCACCGAAACCCTGTACCAAGACTTGAAACTGGTGAGCGATCAGGTGAGCGCCAGTGTGTTGTGTCCTTACTTTGTCCCCACCGGCATCAACAGCAGCGAGCGCAACCGCCCTGAGGGTCTGAAGGCCGAAGCGCCCACGCAAAGCCAACTCATTGGTCAGGCCATGAGCGACAAAGCCGTGAGCAGTGGCAAGGTGAGTGCCGCGCAAGTGGCGCAAATGGTGTTTGACGCCATGCAAGCCGATCAGTTCTACATCTACAGCCATCCCAAAGCCTTGGGCAATGCGCAAACCCGCTTTGACGCCATCGTCGCTGGCCACAACCCGCCCGACCCGTTCGCCGAACGTCCTGAGATTGGACAGCAACTGAGACAAGCATTGCGGGGTTGAGGGCATGTTGACGATTGAGAACCAGCTCGCGCAAGAGCTGAAAGTGCGTCCTGAGCAGGTGCACAGCGCTGTCGCATTGCTCGATGGTGGGGCCACCGTGCCCTTCATTGCCCGTTACCGCAAAGAAGCCACGGGCAATTTGGACGACATCCAGCTGCGCGAGTTGGAGGCCCGTCTGGCCTATTTGCGCGAGATGCAGTCGCGCCGCGACACCATCATCCAAAGCATCACCGAGCAGGGCAAGCTCACCCCCGATTTGCACGCCGCCTTGCTGCAAGCCGCCACCAAACAAGAACTCGAAGACCTCTACCTGCCCTACAAACCCAAGCGCCGCACCAAGGGCATGATCGCCCGCGAAGCAGGCTTGGAAGCGCTGGCCGATTTGCTGCTGGCCGACCCTTCTCGGGACCCCGCTGTCGCAGGCCAGGCTTTTGTGCTGAAACCGGATGCGATCGAAGGTGCGGATTTCTCCACCTTGCAAGCGGTGCTCGATGGCGTGCGGGACCTGTTGTCCGAACGCTGGGCCGAAGATGCGGGGCTGCTGAGTTTGCTGCGCGAATGGCTGTGGCTCGAGGCCAGTTTGCAGAGTCAATTGGCCAAAGGCAAGGACGAACACAACCCCGATGTGGCCAAGTTCCGCGACTATTTGGACTACGAAGAACCCTTGTCCAAAGTGCCGTCGCACCGGGCCTTGGCAGTATTCCGTGGTCGTGCTTTGGACATGCTCGAGGTCAAGATCAAGGTCCCTGAGACAGAAGTGCCTGCTGACAGCAAGGCCAAACCCGAATCCATGGCCATGGGACGCATCGCTGGCTACTTAAAGTGGCGACACCAAGGCCGTGCCGCCGACGACCTGCTGCGCAAATGCGTGGACTGGACCTGGAAGGTCAAGCTCAGCTTGTCGTGCGAGCGCGATTTGCTGACACGTTTGCGCGAGTCGGCTGAGAAAGTGGCCATCAAGGTGTTTGCCGACAACCTGCGCGATCTGCTGTTGGCCGCGCCCGCAGGACCGCGTGTGGTGATGGGTCTGGACCCAGGTATTCGCACGGGTGTGAAAGTGGCGGTGGTGGACGCCACCAGCAAGCTCGTGGCCACCCACACGGTCTACCCGCACGAACCCCGCCGCGATTGGGACGGCGCATTGCACACCTTGGCCCAGTTGTGTGTGACCCATGGTGTCAACCTGATCGCGATTGGCAACGGCACGGCCAGCCGTGAAACCGACAAACTCGCTGCCGATCTGATCGCCCAACTGGCCAAACTGCCGCAAGCGCAGGCGATTCAAAAAGTGGTGGTCAGCGAAGCGGGCGCATCTGTCTACAGCGCCAGTGAGTTGGCCAGCCAAGAAATGCCCGATGTCGATGTGTCTTTGCGTGGCGCGGCCAGCATCGCCCGCCGCTTGCAAGACCCCTTGGCCGAGTTGGTGAAGATCGACCCGAAATCCATTGGGGTGGGGCAGTACCAACATGATGTGAACCCGTTTGAGCTCAGTCGCAGCTTGGAGGCGGTGGTGCAAGACTGCGTGAACGCGGTGGGTGTGGACCTCAACACCGCCAGCGTGCCTTTGCTGAGCCAGGTGTCGGGCCTGTCCAAACACATGGCGCAATCGGTGGTGCGTTGGCGTGAAGGTCATGGGGCTTTTGCCAACCGCCAGCAACTGCTGAACGTCTCGGGCTTGGGGCCCAAAACCTTCGAGCAGTGTGCAGGTTTCTTGCGCATCCGTGGTGGTGACAACCCCTTGGACATGACCGGGGTGCACCCGGAAAGTTACCCCGTGGTGGAACAGATCCTCAAGCAAACCGGTCAGCCCATCGAAAACCTCATGGGCCGCGCCGACATGCTGGCCAGCCTGCGCCCCGAGTTGTTTGCCAATGAAGGCGTGGGCGTCATCACGGTGCGCGACATCCTGAAAGAAATGGAAAAGCCCGGGCGTGACCCGCGGCCCGCGTTTGCCGTGGCGCGGTTCAATGAGGGCGTGGACACCGTGGCCGACTTGAAACCCGGCATGGTCTTGGAGGGTACGGTCAGCAATGTGGCGGCCTTCGGTGCTTTTGTGGATCTGGGCGTGCACCAAGACGGCTTGATCCATGTGAGCCAGCTCAGCCACAAGTTCATCAGCGACGCCCGTGAGGTGGTGAAAACTGGCGACATCGTCAAGGTGAAGGTGCTGGAGGTGGATCTACAGCGCCAACGGGTCAGCCTGACCATAAAACTGGATGCCGCGCCGGTGGCGCGGTCCGACAACCACCGATCCGATCGTCCACGGGGTGGCAGTGGCGCCAAACCATCCTTTCAGGACCGCGCTGCGCCAGCTGCAAGCGGTTCGGCCATGGCCTCGGCCTTCGCCAAATTACAAGGAATCCAGAAAAACAAGGGCTGATTAACTTAATAGTACTCATATGTGAATTTGATTGCTATAATAATATTCATTTTAAGCTGTTAAAAATGAATATTTTGATTCTAAATAATCAAAATCAACCATTTCACCCAAGGTGGTTGTTGTTGTCATTGCTGGTCCTTTTTGTGGCCTCAGCCATGCCCATGATCAACCCGGTCACCCCGCGGCTCAACTCTGATGTCTGGGCGTTCATCGGCTTGGGGTTGTTCGGCTGGGTCACCCATGTTCAGTGGTCCAAAACCCAACAAGACAATGTGGTCCAAGTCAATGCCTTGGCTGTGTTGTGCGGCTTTTGGCTGTTATGGGCTTGCGTCCAATTCAGTTTGGGCATCAACCAAGCTTATTTCAGCTACTTTTTAGTGTCCATTTCTTATTTGTTGGGTTTGGTGTTGCTGTGCATCTGGGTGGACATGTGGCGGCAAACAGGCCAAAGCCATCGCCTGAGCCAAGCGGTGATGGTGGCTGTCCTGGTGGCCGGTTTGTTCGAAGCGGTGGGCATTTGGATGCAAATGCTGCAGATTCCTCACTGGCTGAGCCCCTGGTTGAATGCCTCTGCCTCGCTTCCCAGGCAAAGTGGTTTTTTGAGCCAACCCAACTTGTGCGCCACCCTGATGGTGTGTGCCATGGTCAGTTTGATTTTTGTCCAACCTGAGGAGGACAACACAGCAGCCAAGCCCAGCCTGTGGCGCTTGAGCGCCTTGGCCTTCATGATGGTGGCGGTGTATGCCACGAGTTCTCGCACCGGTTATCTGGAGATTCTGGTCATCAGCGGTGTGTTGGCCTGGGTGCGCAAACGCTTAGACATTTCCTGGGTCTGGGTGGGTTTGGTGGCTTGGTTGGCATTGACCATCGCCTTGGGCGAATGGCTGGGGCAAATGGGTTGGATTTCGAGCCAACTGTTGCAAGCATCGGCTGAGGCCGTCTCGGGTTCAAGCGCACACCGCCTGCGCATCCTGGCAGAAGTTTGGCAAGTCATTCAAGCCCACCCCATCGCAGGTGTGGGTTGGCGGCAATTGCAAGTCACGGGTGTGTTGACCCCTACCATCGATGAACCGGTCGACCATGCCCACAACCTGATCGCGCAGATACAAGTTGAACTGGGCTTGCCCGGTACCTTGAGCCTGCTCGGTTTTGGCGCCTACATCCTGCTGAAAAACAAACCCTGGCAGCACCTGAGCACGGACCGAGCCGCCATGATGTGCGTAGCGATCGCTTTGCTGATTCACAGCATGCTCGAATACCCGTTGTGGCATGCCTTGTTTTTGTTCCTGTTTGGATTGGCCGTCAGCTTATTGATCGGCGGCGGCTACCGCATGCGGATCCCCATGCGTTTGTTGCAACTGTCATGTGTGGGCTGGTTGGTGCTGACGTCTTGGTTTTTCTGGGATCATCAAAAAGCCGTGTCTGCCTACCAACGCTTTTCGCAAAACCATGCGGCAGATGAGTTGATCGAATCCAACAAGTCCATCTGGTGGAACAAACTGCTGTTAGAAAGCGTTTTCATGCTCAACACTCGCGTGAATGACAACACCCGACCCTTGCTGCGACAAATCGCCAAAGCCAATGCGAACATCTATTCGCAATCCATCTTTGTGAACATGCCCTTGATCGAGATCATGATCCAAGACGGCGAATATGAAGTGGCCAATCAACTGGTCCGACGGGTTTGCTTTAACTTTCCGCCCCAGACCATGTCGGCTGTTCTCATACACTTGGCTCAATTCAAAGAACCTTCCTATACCGCGTGGTCAGCACAGTTACCTCCCCACATCAAAAATTGCACCAAGTGAACAGGGCAACCGTTTGAAAGCCTTGCAAATTCATGCTGGGCCCAAAGCCTTGGCCCACCTGTCTCAGCAGGGTTTGCTGCCGCAGCACATCAGTGTGGTGCCCGCCGCAGCAGGCGGACCCAAAGGCTTGATCTTGGGTCCCATGGACCGGTATTTGTTTGGTCAGTGGCTGCCGCGCAGCACCCAACCCCTGGACTTGGTGGGCGCCTCGATTGGTGCGTGGCGCATGGCCACGGCTTGTTTGCCCAACCCTGTGGCTGAACTGCAAGCGCTGGAAGACGCCTATATCCACCAACATTACGAACTCGCCCCGGGACAACGCAGGCCCACACCCCAGCAGATCAGTGAGGATTTCAGAGCCAATTTGCATGGCTTTTACAGTGGTCGGATTCACCAGGTGTTGCAACATCCTCGTTACCGATTGCATGTGATGACCTCGCACGGGCGTGGCATCTTGGCCAAAGACGGGCCCATTCGCTCATCCGTGGGCTATGCGGGGGCCTACCTGAGCAACCTGGTGAACCGCCGTGCCATGGGCGCATGGCTGGAACGGGTGGTGTTCTCCAGCCCGTTCATGGGCGTGCCCAACCCCTTGCCGTTTGCCACGCAGGACTACCGCACCCAGCAATTTGCCTTGAGCGAGGCCAATTTTTTGGATGCGGTGCAAGCCAGTTGCGCCATTCCTTTTGTGCTGCAAGCCGTGCATGACATTCCAGATGCACCGCGCGGCGCCTATTGGGATGGCGGCATCACTGATTACCACCTGCACCTGGATTACCGCAGCGCGCGTGGTCTCACCCTGTACCCGCATTTTCAACAGGCGGTGGTGCCAGGGTGGTTGGACAAAGCGCTGAAGTGGCGACACCACAGCACACCTTTTCTGGACACGACCATAGTGCTGTCCCCCAAACCGGCCTGGGTGGCCAGCTTGCCCAACGGCAAACTGCCCGACCGCAGCGACTTCATGACCTATGGGCAAGACCTGTCGGCACGGGTGGCGGTGTGGAAAAAAGCCGTGGCTGAGGCCGAGCGCTTGTCTGATGAACTGGCGCAGTGGTTGCTGCGCCCTGACATCAGCATGGTTCAAGCGCTGTGACACGCTGACGCCATGCCATGCGCCATGGCTAGAGGTTGCGGGCCATGTGCACATGGTCCATGCCCGCCTCTTGGTAAACCTCTCCTTGTCGGACGAAACCATGCCGTTGGTAGAACTTTTCGGCACTGCACTGGGCGTGCAACAACACGCTGCGGTCGCCTCGTTCGCGGGCGGCGTTCATCAAACCGCTCAACACTTGGGCACCCAGAGCTTGCCCTCGCAGCTGTCTTAGCACCGCCATGCGGCCAATTTTGGCAACGCCATCGGTGGCGGGCAGCAAGCGCCCTGTCGCCACAGGCAGTCCCATGCGGTTGCACAACACAGCGTGCACACAATGGGCGTCACGCTCGTCCCATTCCATCTCTTGCGGCACGCCTTGCTCATGCACAAACACCTCGGTACGCAAGGGCGCAGACAAGGCTTGGAGATCGGCCCATGAACCCAAGGTCAAGGTGGTCATGGCCTCGCCTTGCTCAAAGCCCAGCATGGTGTCGCGCAACACCTGGGGCACGGGCAGAGATGTTTTGGTTTTTGGATTTGCAAACACATAGATCAGTTCGCCTTTGACCAGCAGGTCTTGACCCCGAAAAACGCCAGCTTCAAATGCAATCGATGAAGTGCCAATGCGGGCGCAGCGCAGTCCCACATGCAGCAAATCGTCATATTCAGCAGAAGCCTTGTATTCCAAACTCGACTTCACCACGTACAAGTCGCCGTCCAAGGCCTTCATCGTGTCTTGGTAGGGCAGGGCAATGGCCCGCCAGTAGTCGCCCATGGCGGTGTCCAGGTACATCAGGTAGTGGCCGTTGAACACAATTTGTTGCAAGTCCACCTCCACCCATCGTACGCGCAAGGGGTGGAGAAAACGGAAATCGGTGCGTTTCATGGTGAAGTCGAAGGCGTTAAAGTCGACGCATCCTACAACGCTCATAAGCCCTTTGCCCATGTCCAGTTTCATCTATCTCACGCAAATCCACATCGAATCGGGCGCTTTGAAATACCTCCGCGACGAATGCCAGAAAAATGGCATCCATCGACCCCTGATCGTGACCGACGCGGGCATCAAAGCCGCTGGTTTGCTGGACAAAGCACTGCACGCCTTGGACGGTTTTCCCTGCGCGGTGTTTGACGCCACCCCCTCCAACCCCACCGAGGCGGCGGTCAGGGCGGCCACCGCCCTGTGCCAAGCGCAAGCTTGTGACGGCATCATTGCTTTGGGGGGAGGGTCCTCCATCGACTGCGCCAAAGGCGTGGCGATTGCCGCCACCCACCCTGGACCCCTGACCACCTACGCCACCATCGAGGGTGGATCGGGTCGCATCACATCGAAGGTGCTGCCCCTGATTGCCGTCCCCACCACGGCTGGCACCGGCAGCGAGGTGGCGCGCGGCGCCATCATCATCGTCGACGATGGCCGCAAACTGGGTTTCCACGCCTGGCACCTGATGCCCAAAGCCGCCATCCTCGACCCCGACCTGACCCTCGGCCTGCCGCCGCTGATGACCGCTGCCACAGGCATGGACGCCATCGCCCATTGCATGGAGACTTACATGTCCACGGTGTTCAATCCGCCAGCAGACGGCATCGCTTTGGATGGTCTGGCACGGGGTTGGGCACACATTGAACACGCCACGCAACAAGGGCAAGACGCTGATGCCCGGTTGCAGATGATGAGCGCCTCCATGCAAGGTGCGTTGGCGTTTCAAAAAGGGCTGGGTTGTGTGCATTCCCTCAGCCACAGTCTGGGCGGTATCAACCCAGGCTTGCACCACGGCACCTTGAACGCCATGTTCTTGCCGGCCGTGATTGCTTTCAATGCACCCGTCCTGCAAGCCTCGCATCGCTTGGTGCGCATGGCCCAAGCCATGGGTGTGGCCGTGGGCAGTGACCCCGCGGCCAGCTTGGGCGAGACCATCAAGGCCATGAACCAGCGCTTGGGATTGCCCAGTGGCTTGGCGGCCATGGGGGTGGTTGAGGCGCAGTTTGACGCCATCATCCAGGGCGCGCTGGCAGATCATTCCCACAAAACCAACCCCCGGGAGGCCTCCGCAGCGGATTACCGGGTCATGCTGCAAGCCTCAATGTGAGCTGGAGGGCTGCAGGACCTTGTCACTTCCCATGACGACTCAGATGTCGTCGCGCAGCTCGTAGGGCAGGGGGTGCAAGGTCAGGGATGCGCCTGTGGACGTGCGCAAAGTCACTGCACCCGATGTTGAACCAGTGGGTGTTGCAAAAGCCGCTTCCAAGGCACTGTTTTGCAAACACACCAAGGCCCAATCGCCATGTGCGGGGTGACTGGCGGTGTGGGCCACGATGCCAACAGGTTCGGCGGAGGTCTGGGATTGATCGGAGCCGGCGGCGACAGAACCCGTGAACACCTCTTGCCCAACCAGCAAAGCCTTATCGGATGACACCAGGTAGGTGCGCCGCTTCAACGTACCGCGAAACTGGCTGCGCGCCACCACCTCTTGACCGGGGTAGCAGCCTTTTTTGAAGTTCACGCCGTCAACCGACTCGTAGTTCAGCATTTGCGGGACAAAAGCCTCGAAGGTGGCGGCTTGCACATCGGCGATGCCACTGAGCACCTCGCCCAACTGCCAGTCTGCCAAATTCAAAAGGGGCAGATCTGCCGACATGGGCCCGACCACCAAGCTGCGGAACACACCGACCGCCGGGTACAAGCTCAGTTGCCAAGCGCTTGGCGCCTCCGTGTTGGCTGCTGCTGGATGCCACGGTTGGCAAGACCAAGGCGCACCGCAATCAGCTTGTAACACCCCCCATACCGGCCAGTCGGCTGATGCATCACTCAATTTGACCTTGGCCCTGAGCACGAACATGGACAGGCGTTTCAAGGTTTGGGGCAGCAGGTCTTGGCGCATCACCAACAGCACCTCCTCCTGGCCAGTTTTGAAGCCCACCATGCTGGCCTGCATACGCCCCTTGGCATTGCAAAACGCGGCCAGTCGGGCTTGCCCAGGCTGGATCAGCAGGAAATCTTGCGTGAGTTGGTTGTGCAAAAAAGAAGCGGCATCGGGGCCAACAGCACGGATGACACCCAGGTGGGGCAGGGCGCAAGCGCCAGCGCTTGGCAGAGGAGGAAATGCGGTGTAGTCAGTCATGCGTCCATTATCATGTGCGCTTTCAAATTCAAGCGGGACGATCCGGTGAAACCCAGGTTTTGGCGCAATGTGAAGCGGGTTGTCATGACCGGTGTGCTGACCTGCTTGGTGCTTGCGGCGATGGCCGCATGGTGGGTGTTGCAGCCTTTGTCCATGCGGCACAGCACGGTTGATTTGTCGATCGAACCCGGTCAATCCGTCAAATCCATCACCCAGACTGCGGTGCAAGCGGGCATCGACACCTCGTCCACGGCGCTTTACTACCTGTTCAAACTCAGCGGCCAATCCAAGCAAATCCGCGCGGGCAATTACGAAATCACGGGCGACACCACCCCTTGGGAACTGCTGCAAAAACTGGTGCGTGGCGAGGAAACCTTGCGCGGGATCACCTTGGTGGAAGGCTGGACCTGGCGGCAGTTCAGACAAGCCTTGGACAAGTCCGATTTGTTGAAACACGACTCAGCCGGCTTGACGGATGACGAAATCATGAGCCACCTCGGCAAAACGGGTGTGGCCCCAGAGGGGCGTTTTTTCCCAGATACCTACATGGTGGGCAAAGGCACCTCCGATTTACACCTGCTGCAAAGGGCAGCACAAGCCATGGATCGTCAATTGACCACGGCCTGGTCGCAACGGGACCTCGGCTTGCCCCTCAAAAACGCAGAAGAAGCGTTGATTTTGGCCAGCATTGTCGAGAAAGAAACCGGACGGGTGAACGACCGACCCATGATTGCCAGCGTGTTCATCAACCGCTTGCGCATCGACATGCCCTTGCAAACCGACCCGACCGTGATCTACGGCATGTTCGAGCGTTTCGATGGCAATTTGCGCCGCGTCGATTTGCAAACCGACCACCCCTGGAACACGTACACCCGCAAGGGCTTGCCCCCCACACCGATCGCCATGCCAGGCAAAGGTGCTTTGACCGCCGCCCTGCACCCCGCCACCAGCCAGGCGCTGTACTTTGTGGCCCGGGGTGATGGCAGCAGCCAGTTCAGCGACAACCTGGCCGATCACAACGCGGCGGTCAACCGCTATCAGCGTGGACAAAGCGCCAAGGCACAATAAGCCGCATGCAAACCGGTTTGTTCATCAGTTTCGAAGGCATCGATGGTGCGGGCAAGTCCAGCCACATCGACGCTTTGGCAGGGGCTTTCAAGCAAAGTGGCCGCACCGTGGTCCAAACGCGCGAACCTGGCGGAACCCCCTTGGCTGAAAAGTTGCGCGACATGGTGTTGCATGACGCCATGGACCCGCTGTGCGAGGCTTTGCTGGTGTTTGCCGCCCGCCGCGACCACCTCCACCAGGTGATCGAACCTGCTTTGGCGAGAGGTGAGGTCGTGCTGTGCGACCGCTTCACCGACGCCACGTTCGCGTACCAAGGCGCAGGGCGCGGTTTCAGCTTGGCGGTCTTGTCTCAGCTCGAACAGTGGGTGCAGGCCTTGCCCAACGGCGGCTTGCGCCAACCCGATCTCACGGTTTGGTTTGCCTTGGACCCGGCCATCGCCGCCGAACGCCTGAGCGCTGCCAGGCTGCCAGATCGGTTCGAATCCCAGCCTTTGGCTTTTTTCAGCCAAGTCCACAGCGGTTATGGTGCACGCGCTGCTGCCGAACCCGAACGTTTTGCCCAGATCGATGCCAGCGCATCCCTGGAGCAAGTTCGAGCTGCCGTTGTGGCGGCGATGCACTTGCGCGGCTATTTGCCCATCCACGCATGAGCAGTCTGGCCCCCTGGTTGCAAACCCAACTGAGCAGCTTGGTCCAGCGTCCAGGCCATGCCTTGTTGCTGCAAGGTCCGTCTGGTTTGGGGCAGTATGAACTGGGGCTCGCGTTGGCCGCGGCTTGGCTGTGCCATGCACCCAAGTCAGTGGGTGCTTGCGGCACATGCCCCAGCTGCCATGGCATCGAGGTGCGCGCCCATGCTGACTTGTGCGTGCTGATGCCCGAAATCGACATGCTGGCCTTCCAGTGGCCGCTGGCAGAAAAAGCGCAAAAAGAGATCGATGACAAAAAGCGCAAACCCAGCAAAGAAATACGGGTGGACGCCATGCGCGAACTGCTGGGGTTCACCCAGACCACTGGCTCAGGTGCGCGGGGCAAGGTGGTCTTGATTTACCCTGCCGAACGCATGAACACGGTGACCGCCAACACCCTGCTCAAAACCCTGGAAGAACCACCTGGAGACACCCGGTTCATCTTGGCCACCTCGGCATCGCATGAACTGCTGCCCACGGTCAGGAGCCGATGCCAGGTCCACAAGCTGCAATGGCCCAGCACGGAGGATGGATTACGCTGGTTGGTGCAGCAAGCTGTGCCAGAGGGTGAAGCCCAGGTGCTGCTCAAAGCTGCAGGCGGTCGACCTGATGACGCCTTGCAGTTGTTTCAACTGGGCTTCCAAGCCAAAACTTGGCGAACCTTGCCGCAGCAGTTGTTGCGCGGCGATCCAGGCGTGTTGGGCGACAACAACCCAGGTTTGGTCCTGGCTTGTTTGCAAAAGGTCTGCCACGACATGTTGGGTCAAACCCAAGGGGCGGCCCCGCGTTTTTTTGAAGCCCAGGACTTGCCTTCAACAGGCAATTTGGCCGCATTGAGCCAATGGTCGCGGGACCTGATGCACAGCGCCCGCACCGTCGAGCACCCCTACCAAGCCGGCTTGCTGATGGAAGCTTGGGTCAGCCGTGCCCAACGCGCCCTGTCTGCCCGCCACTGATTTCGCTGAAAACCATGTTCACCGATTCCCATTGCCATTTGAATTTCCCCGAGTTGCAAGCCCAACTGGCGCAGATCCGCCAAGACATGGCAGACGCCCAGGTCAGCCGCGCTTTGTTGATCAGCACCAAGCTTGAAACCTTCCCAGATGTCCACCGAATCGCCATGGACCACGCCAATTTTTGGTGCACGGCAGGTGTGCATCCCGACGAAGAAGGTGTGCAAGAGCCCCAATTGGATGATTTGCTGCGCATCGGTCAGAGCCCGAAAGTGGTGGGCATTGGCGAAACCGGCTTGGACTATTACCGTTTGGGTGAGCGCACCGTGGCGGATATGGCCTGGCAACGCCAGCGTTTTCGCTTTCACATCCGGGCAGCCCAGCAACTGAAAAAGCCCCTGGTCATCCACACCCGCAGTGCGAGCGAGGACACCCTGGCCATTTTGAAAGAAGAGGGCGAAGATGGTTCGGGTCAGGCGGTTGGGGGGGTGTTTCACTGCTTCACCGAAACCCAAGCGGTGGCCAAAGCCGCCCTTGAACTGGGCTTTTACATCTCGTTTTCTGGCATTTTGACCTTCAAAAATGCCCAAGATCTGCGAGACATCGCTGCGTGGATGCCCATGGATCGGATGCTCATTGAAACCGACAGCCCCTACCTGGCCCCCGTGCCACACCGTGGCAAAACCAACAACCCGTCCTATGTGCCCTGGGTGGCCCGTCAAATTGCGCAGGTGCGTAACTTGAGTGAGGACGAGGTCGGCCAACAGACTTCGGCCAATTTCGACCGTCTTTTTCAAGGTGTGTTGTCATGAGAAACTTCTTGAGAAAATACCTGTATATATATGTATTTACAGGGTTTTTCAACGTTCATGCAGGTTCCTATGAAGATTTTTTCAGGGCTCTGGAGCTGGACCAATCCGACACCATGCAAGCCCTGTTGACCCGCGGTTTTGACCCCAACAGCCCGAATCCTCAAGGGCAACCTGCCTTGATTTTGGCCATGCAAAAGGGCTCGCCCAAAGCGGTGAATTTGCTGGTGAACTGGCCTGGGAGCAACCTGAGCATCCAAAACCTGCAAGGCGAGACGCCCCTGATGCTGGCCGCCATCCACAATCAGCTGGATTTGGCGAAATTGCTGATTTCTCGGGGTGCAGCTGTCAACCAACCCGGATGGACGCCTTTGCACTACGCCGCGACCAAAGGGCATGTGGACATGATGCGCTTGTTGATCGACGAACACGCCTATTTGGATGCCGAATCACCGAATGGCACCACACCGCTGATGATGGCGGCGTTTTACGGCACGCCCATGGCCACGAAATTGTTGCTGGAAGAGGGCGCAGACCCCCGGATCAAAAACAAACTGGGGCTGAGTGCCTGGGACTTTGCCAACAAAGCACCGGTCAAACCAGACACGGTGCAGTACATCCAAGCGTTTTTAGCTGCGTGGGCTCAGAAATACCCTGAGCAATGAAAACAAGAACATCTCAATTGTTGCTGTAGCCAATGAATCGGCTCACCACAACAGCACCGCGCAGTTCGCCCAATTTGTAACCCACAGCCCGGTCATCGGGATACAAGGCCTTGAGTTTGGCTTGAACCTCAGGGCTGATGTCTTCGGGGCTGCCGTGACAAGCGAGGCAGTTGGCTTGCATCACAATGGGTTTGGCGTAGCGCAATTCCATGCGGGAGCCAGCGCCTGCCTTGACCGCTTGCACAAATTCCATATCAGCTGGCTTTTCACCACGCGTCAAGCCCTGAGCAAATTGCTTCAATGCATCGACTTGCCAGTCATTGGGCGTGCCCAAAACCGGGTTTCGCACGCGGGTCCCAACCCGCGCGATGGTGATTCTTTCCTCGGCACTGATGCGCTCAGCGATGGCTGGCGCTTCCACATTGCACACCGCGATGGCGTTCTCAGGGCCGCCGCTGGCCATGGCTGCTTGCAGCTTTTGTCCTAATTCTTTCAGCATGGCCGCTGCCGCCTCGCGACTTTCTTGCATCGGGTTTTCGCCTTTGTAAGCGAATGCGAGTCCCAGTCCACAACCAAGTGTGCTCAGCAGCAGACCTTTCGCCACCCAGCTTGCTACAGGGTGAGTGGCCATTTGAGAGATGGATGATGGGGTGCGTTTCTTTGTTAACATAATATGCATCGTATTAAATGGAGGATGAGGAAAAATCAGGCTTTCTCGACAGGTTTCAATTGGATGGCTTTGTGTTCCAGAAACTCTTCAAAGCCATATTTGCCATTTTCACGGCCATTGCCAGACTGTTTGTAGCCACCAAACGGTGCATGGCCATTGAAAGGTGCGCCGTTGATGTCGACCTGGCCGGTGCGCATTTGACGTGCCACACGCATGGCACGGGCTTCGTCTTTGCTCCAAACGCCGCCACCCAAACCATAAATGCTGTCGTTGGCAATGCGCACAGCTTCAGCTTCGTCTTTGTAGGTCAAGATCACCAAGACAGGCCCAAAAATTTCTTCCCGCGCCAAGGTGTCCTGGGGCTGAACCCGCAACACCGTGGGCTGTACAAAATAGCCTTTGGCAAACAGTGGTTTGTCGGGGCCGCCGGCCACCAGTTCGGCACCTTCGGCCAAACCTTGCTGAATGAAGCCGATCACCCGGTCGCGCTGAGCGGCGCTGACCAGGGGACCCAAACGGGTGCTTTCGTCCAAACTCGGACCCAAGGTGTATTTGGCCATGGCTGTTTGGACCAAGGCTTTCACTTCCTCATAGCGGTCTTCTGGCACCAGCATGCGGGTGTGGGCCGAGCATGTCTGACCACTGTTGAGCAAACAAGCGCTGATGCTGCCTTTGACAGCCGCTTCCATATCGGCGTCAGGCAAGATGATGCTGGCCGATTTGCCGCCCAATTCCAGCGCCACACGCTTGACCGTGTCGGCAGCCAATTCAGCCACACGCTTGCCCGCACGGGTTGAGCCCGTGAAGCTCACCATGTCCACCTCGGGGTGGCTGGCCAGCACTTCACCCACCACCGGTCCTAAACCATTGACCAGGTTGAACACACCAGCTGGCAGGCCTGCGGCATGGATGATCTCGGTCAATACCATGGCGTTGACCGGTGCGATTTCACTGGGTTTCAACACCACCGTGCAGCCAGCGGCCAATGCAGGCGCCACTTTCAGAGTGATTTGGTTCAGCGGGAAATTCCAAGGCGTGATGCAACCGACCACGCCGATGGGTTCGCGCACCACCAAGGAATTGCCCACTTTTTCTTCATACTGGTAAGCCCTGGCGACTTTCGCGGCATTGCCCCAGTTGAAAACGGGACCGCCGACCTGCACCATCTTGGCCAGTTTGATCGGCATGCCCACCTCGCGGGCAATGGCAGTGCCCATCTCGTCGGTGCGCGCTTTGAGGCCCGCCACGATTTTGTCAATATAGACACAGCGCTCCTCCACGCTCAATGCAGACCAAGCGGGAAACGCTGCACGGGCTGCCAACACCGCTTGGGTGGCCTCTTCGGCCGTGCCTTGGGGAACTGTCGCCATCACTTCCTCGGTGCTGGCGTCATGCACCTCGAAGACCGCTGAGGATTGGGCCTTGTGCCAAGCGCCGTTGATGTAGTGGCTGTCGTAAGTGGTCATGAGTGGTCCGAAGCAGTGTTTGAAAGATTGTAGGGACGCTCAGTGCCCGTGATGCGCCCAGAGCAAAAAGGCTTCGCGCCCCTCGCGCAACAAGGACACTTCTTGGCCAACGGGCAGGCAGAGCTTGGTCGCCACATGACCAAAAGGCAAACCTGTGAGAACTGGCGTTTTCAGTTGGGTGCGCAGCCAATCGACCACGGTTTGCAACTTGAAGCCCTTGTCATGGCTGCTGAGTTTGTAGTCGGTGAAACTGCCCAACACAATGGCTTTTTGCTGCGCCAAAACGCCTGCATGCAGCAGTTGGGTGAGCATGCGCTCAATGCGGTAAGGATGCTCGGCCACGTCTTCCAAAAACAGCACGCCGCCTTGCACACTGGGCATGTAAGGGGAACCCACCAGGCTGCACAAGACCGACAAATTGCCACCCCACAAGGTGGCATGCTCGGCCAGCAGCGGCTTTTTGGGCAACCAGTCCAGATCGGATGCCGGCAGTCGCCAACCGGCCCCTTCCCCCCTGCCCTGCGCCATGTCATCAAAACAAGCCAGGGTGATGTCGTCCAGGTCTTCGGCACCAAAGTCGCTGGCTGCATGGGGCCCGGCCCAGCTGATGGCAGCTGTTTTGGCCAACAAACCCATTTGCAAAGCGGTGAAGTCGCTGTGACCCACCCAACGGCTGCCCGACTTGATGGAGGCTGCGATGGTCTTGTAAGGCAGCCGTTTCAGCAATCGTGTGAGGCCATAACCACCGCGCGTGGGCATGACGATGTCGGCACCACTGGCGGCAGCTCGGCTGATGGCCAGCAGGCGGGTGTCGTCATCGCCGGCAAAACGATGATCGCTGCTGAGGGCGTCAGGGTCCAGTTCGACATCATGACCCAGCTTGGTGAGGCGTTTCACAGCCAATCGCAAGGCCGCTTTATCCCGAACTGCGCCGGAAGGGGAGTAAATGTAGATGTGCATGCTTGTCCTTCAATTCACCTGATTGTCAGGCCAAGTGGCTGTCGTCATTGCGTCGGGGATTGCTTCACTGTCGTTCGCAATGACCAGTGGTCATCGCGATGAGCGAAGCGAAGTGGCGATCTCATGACGCCAGTACTTTCAAGGCGAGCTTCGCCACCTCTTCTCCGTGCTCCTGCACAAAATGTCCAGCATGGGGCAGCAAGACGGGCTCGGGGCAGGACTTGATGTGGCGGCGCAATTCACGCATCACCTCTTCACCCAAGACCGGGTCTTGCTGGCCAATCACCATCAAGCTTTTGCCTTGCCACTCATCGCGCCAAAAGGCTTGTGCTTGTCGCGACACCTCCGCACCAGCACTGTCCTTGAACTCGGGCACCATAGGCGGGAAAGCCCGCAACGCGGCTCTGTGTCCCGCATCCGGAAAAGGTGCGTTGTAGGCCGCACACTCGGCTTCGTTCATGTGCGGGTTGCCTCTGGCAAAAAGCTTGGCCACGTCGAACAAGGGTTTCTCCGCGCACATCTGACGCCAAGCCAAAAAACCTGTGCTCAGAGGATGCTCGCCCGTTGCCAAGCTGGTGTTCATCACCAGCAAGCCTTGGTAACGAAGCGGTGCCGCCATGGGCAAGGTCAGTCCCAGCAAGCCGCCCCAGTCTTGCACCACCAAGTTCACGCCTTGTAAATCCAAGGCCTCGACAAACTCCAGCAGCACCTGGCGGTGCCATTCAAACCGATGTGCGCTGTCTTTCTTCGGCTTGTCGCTTTTGCCAAAGCCAGGCATGTCTGGCGCCACCACCCGGTGGCCCGCTTGCAAAAACACAGGCACCATTTGTCGGTAGAGGTAGCTCCAGGCAGGGTTGCCATGCAAACACAGCCAAGTGACCGGGGCATCTTGCGGACCTTCATCCAAGTAGTGCATGCGCAAGCCTTGCAAACTGGGCAAGTCGCTGATGTACTGGGGCACCCAAGGGTAGTCAGGCAAGTTGGCAAAACACGACTCAGGCGTTCGCAAGGCGTCATCCCGCAAGCGGGTGTTGGCCGCTTGTGCTTTGTGCAGTTGCCGTTGTTGTTTGAAAAAATCTTGCAGCAAGCTGCTCGCCTCCCCTGCCCTGACACCACCTTGATGCACCGTCTGGTGATTCAGTCGCGGTTGATCAAAGAGGTTGATGACAGAACCAGCCGCACCCGTTTTAGACTCCAAAGCGCCCCACACCACCCTCTTCATGCGAGCCTGCAACAGGGCACCAGCGCACATGGCACAAGGCTCCAGCGTCACGTAAAGCGTGCAATCGTCCAAACGGTAATTGCCCAACTTGGCCGCTGCCTCACGCAAGGCCAAGACCTCGGCATGGGCACTGGGGTCGTTCATGCCAATCGGGGCGTTGTGCGCCTGAGCCAGTACCTCACCATGGCGCACGACCACCGCGCCCACGGGCACTTCACCTGCCGCTTGTGCCAAGCGAGCTTGGTCCAATGCCAACTGCATGAAGTCATCATCTGTGGTGTTCATGGCTTGGGCACCAAACTGGCAACCAACTGCGCCAATGGGTGCTCACGCATGAGCTTGACAGCATGTTCAGGATGGGTGAAGTGGGCGGGCAAATACATCAACGCCAGATGTTACCCAAGCGCGTTGACTCAGTCCCGTTGGTAGTTCAGCAAACGCCCACGGTACGGCGTGGTGTCTTGCAAGGGTGTGAGGATGTCGGTTTGGGTCAAGTCAAAACCACGGCATTGCATGGCTTTGTGAAATGCCGAACGCTGCCCCCGGTTGGGGTCGATGATCAGCACTTGCGCATGATCAGCCGCATGCCGTTGAATAAAGCCTGCGAGTTGCTCGGGATGGTTGCGCTCATACAGCACATCACTGCCAATGATCAGATCAAACTCACCCAGCGTCGATTCGTGCTGTGCCCAGTCCCCTGCGGCATATGCCATGTTGGGCAACCCATTGAGTCGCAAATTGGCCCGTAAGAAACGCTGGGTATATGGATGCACATCGGATGCGGTGATGTTGCCCAATCGCCGGTGAATGACCAAACTGGCCAAGCCCAAACCGCAGCCAATTTCCAAGATGCGAAGTTGCGCAAGCGGCCATGTTTGCATCAGGTCGGCCATCTTTTGTGCAGAAGGCCATACCAAGCCAAACAAGGGCCAAGTAGCCGAAGTCACGCCAAGAGATAGCGCCAAGCCAAGGGGGTCGTGGAATTGTTGTTTGTCAAGCAAGGACCGGATGTGAAGAGCAGCGCCACCGGCGACTGCCACATCTTCTTGTTTGACGAGGTAGCCCAGTCCGGCGTCGGACGGGCTGGGGTTCAAAACCGGCGCTTACGTGGCCCGCTGGGTCCTTTGCCTTCGATGTGACGGAAGGTGATGCGACCTTTGGTCATGTCGTAAGGGGAGAGTTCCAAGGTGACCTTGTCACCGGCCAAGATGCGGATGTGGTGCATGCGCATCTTGCCTGCTGTGTAGGCCACGAGTTCGTGGCCGTTGTCCAAGGTGACACGGTAGCGTGAGTCGGGAAGCACCTCACGCACCATGCCGGACATTTCCAACATTTCTTCTTTGGACATCAGAATGCCTTAAGCGTTTGGCGCTTAATCGGCTGTTTTGATGTTGGACGCTTGCAGGCCTTTGGGGCCGGTGGTCACTTCAAAGCTGACGCGTTGACCTTCTGCCAGGGTTTTGAAACCTTGGTTCTGGATCGCGGAAAAATGAGCGAACAAATCTTTGCCGCCGTCTTCGGGAGTAATGAAGCCAAAACCTTTGGACTCGTTAAACCATTTCACTGTACCTGTTGCCATGTATTGCATTTCTTTAAAAAAAAGGGAAGCCCCCCTCGGGGTCGAAGGTCAAGGATGCAGCGTGTGACGAAGGGAGAAATACCTAGAAGGGCAAAACTAAAAACGAGCAACATCGACATAACTTGATAATCGAGTCGCCACTATGCCTGTGTTTGCGGCATAAAGCAATCTTTATTTGAATTTATGGCTTAATATGGTTGATATGAGTGATATTCGCCTCTTGAAACAAGTTTTACAGCAGCACCGAACCATCGCCGTGGTGGGTTTGTCCGCAGATTGGTTCAGGCCTTCCTATTTCGCGGCCAAATACATGCAAGAACACGGTTACCGCATCATCCCGGTCAACCCCAAATACCCCGAGATCCTGGGTGAAACCTGCTACCCCGACTTGGCATCCATACCGCACCCGGTGGACATGGTCGACGTGTTTCGCAAACCCTCAGACACGCCAGCGATTGCGGCACAAGCCGTGAACATCGGCGCCAAAGTGTTGTGGCTACAACTCGGCGTGGTCAATCTGGAGGCACAAAACATCGCCGAGCAAGCAGGCCTCAAGGTGGTCATGGACCGCTGCGTGAAAATTGAACACGCTCGTTTGTTTGGTGGCCTGGGTTGGTTTGGCGTCAACACAGGCGTGATCTCAGCCCAACGACAAATCCCTCCCACGTTCACATCCCATGGCTGATCGACAATTTGGTTTTGACACCCTGAGCTTGCATGCGGGACAGATTCCCGATGCGGCCACGGGCAGTCGCGCGGTGCCCATCTACCAAACCAGCGCCTATGTGTTTGACAGTCCCGAACACGCAGCGAGCTTGTTCAACCTGCAAACCTTTGGCAATGTGTATTCGCGCTTGTCCAACCCCACGGTGGCGGTGTTCGAGGAAAGGATCGCATCCCTGGAGGGCGGACGTGCTGCCGTGGCCACAGGCAGCGGCATGTCGGCCCAAATGATTGCCTTGCTGAATGTGTGTGAAGCCGGTGACCATATCGTGGCGGCCAAAACACTGTATGGCGGTACGCACACCCAACTCAGTGTGAATTTCAAAAAGCTGGGCATTGACACAGTCTTCGTCGATTCGTCTGACCCTGAGAATTTCGCAAAAGCCATCACCCCCCAAACCAAGGCCCTGTATGCCGAAACCATGGGCAACCCATCACTGAATGTGTTGGACATCGAAGCCGTGGCCCGCATTGGCAACCAGGCCGGGGTGCCCTTGTTCATTGACAACACCTTTGCCAGCCCCTATTTGTGCCGTCCCTTTGAATGGGGTGCGGCCATCAGTCTGCATTCAGCCACGAAATTCATAGGCGGGCACGGCACCACCATGGGCGGTGTCATCGTGGAATCAGGGACATTCCCTTGGGACAACGGGCGATTCCCCAGCATGACCGAGCCCTCCCCTGGTTACCACGGCGTGCGGTTTTTCGAAACCTTTGGCGACTTTGGCTTCACCATGAAATGCCGCATGGAGGGCATGCGCACCTTCGGACCAGCGCTCTCACCTTTCAATGCTTTTTTGTTGTTGCAAGGCGTGGAAACACTGTCTTTGCGCATGGACCGACATTGCAGCAATGCACTGGCGGTCGCTCAGCATTTGCAACAGCATCCCAAAGTCGCTTGGGTCAACTACCCTGGCTTGCCCGATCACCCTGACCATGCCTTGGCACAAAAATACATGCCCAAAGGTGCTGGCGCGGTACTGAGTTTTGGCGTCAAAGGGGGCACTGCCGCTGGTCAAACCTTCATTGAGAGTGTGGCGTTCTTATCCCACTTGGCCAATATTGGAGATGCCAAAACATTGGTGATCCATCCGGCCTCCACCACGCATCGCCAACTCTCTGAAGAACAACAAATCGCTGCGGGTGTGCCGCCCGACTTGATTCGCCTGAGCGTGGGCTTAGAAACCCTGGATGATATTTTGTGGGATATTGATAAGGCCCTGGCCAAGACCTGAAAGGTTTACACAATAAACCAGAGCACCAACAGGCTGATCAAGGTGTACTTGGTCAATTTGTAAACCGTGCGGTTCCAATGTTTGAAGGCACGGCGTTTTTCTTCCAACTTGTCATGCCAGTGGGTCAGTTTGTTGATGGCACCGGTTTGATCACGGCCGTCATTGGGCGAGCTGGCTGCGGACATGACCACCCGACTGAACCAGCGGTTCAATGAAGCAACCCAAGCAGCACGGACCGGTCGTTCAACATCGCAGAACAAAATAATGCGGTTGTGCGGGGTCTTGTTGTAGGCCTCATGGATGTAGGTTTCGTCGAACATGACCGCCTGACCATCGCGCCAACTGTGCCGCTGTCCATCCACATCGATGTAACAAGCATCGTCATTGGGCGTCACCAGGCCCATGTGAAAACGAAGTGAACCCGCATAGGGGTCCCGGTGCCGATTGAGCTGACCACCAGGGGGCAACTCGGCAAACATGGCTGCTTTGATCGAGGGGATGGATTTGAGCAAGGCCACGCTTTGGGGGCACAACTCGGCAGCTGAAGGGTGACTGGCGTCATACCATTTCAAGTAAAAACGTTTCCAGCCGTATTTGAAAAACGAATTGAAACCAAGGTCGTCATGGTTTTCAGCCGCTTTGATTTGCTGCAACTGAGACAGGTGCACAGCCTCATCACGAAACACCTGCCAGTTGTCTTCCAGCACTTTGAGCTCAGGGAATTCGCTCATGGCGATATAGGGTGTGGTCGGTACTTTGGAGAACAAGACCATGAGGGCATTGATGGGGGCCAGCAACACCGAATGGTCCAGAAACAAGCGACGCCAAGGCAGCCTGACTTGGCCGCGGAAATGGCCAAACAACACCGCTGACATCCAAACTGAGACCACGATCCACTTCATGTCGCTTCCTTATTCCCACTCGATGGTGGCGGGTGGTTTAGAACTCACATCCAGCACCACCCTGTTGATGCCACGCACCTCGTTGATGATGCGCCCCGACACTTTTTTCAGCAAGGCATAAGGCAGTTCGGCCCAATCGGCGGTCATGAAATCGCTGGTCACCACAGCACGCAAAGCCACAACGTAGTCATAGGTGCGGCCATCACCCATGACACCCACACTCTTGACTGGCAAGAACACGACAAAGGCTTGGCTGGTGGCCTCGTACCAATTACGCGGCACTTGCGTGCCACCAAAGGCTACCGAAGTGGCCTCACCCTCAAACGGTGTGTTGCGCAATTCTTCAATGAAGATGGCGTCAGCGCGGCGAAGCAAATCAGCATAGTCTTTTTTCACCTCGCCCAAGATGCGCACACCCAAGCCTGGTCCAGGGAAGGGATGGCGATAAACCATGTCGTGGGGCAAGCCCAATGCCACACCCAGTTCACGCACTTCGTCTTTGAACAAATCACGCAGAGGCTCGAGCAATTTCAAACCCAGTTGCTCGGGCAGTCCACCCACGTTGTGGTGGCTTTTGATGGTGACGGCTTTTTTGCTTTTCGCTCCACCGCTCTCAATCACATCCGGGTAAATCGTGCCTTGCGCCAAAAAGGTGGCACCCTTGTGCCCGCCAGAGCCTGCTTTGAGTTTGGCCGCCTCTTGTTTGAACACGGTGACGAATTCTGCGCCGATGATTTTGCGTTTGGCTTCGGGGTCTGATACGCCTGCGAGCTTGCCCAAAAACAAATCGCTGGCATCCACCCGGATGACTTTGGCGTGCAGCTTGCCCGCAAACATGTCCATCACCATGTCACCTTCGTTCAAGCGAAGCAAACCATGATCGACAAACACACAAGTGAGTTGATCACCGATGGCGCGGTGAATCAGGGCTGCGGCCACAGAAGAATCCACACCCCCCGACAAACCCAAGATGACCTCTTCATCACCCACTTGCGCGCGGATGCGGGCTATCGCCTCGTCCACATAGCTGCCCATCACCCAGTCAGGTGCGGCTTGGCAAATGTCGAGCACAAAACGATTGAGCATGGCCCTGCCCTGCACCGTGTGGGTGACTTCCGGGTGAAACTGCACACCGTAAAAATGCCGCACCTCATCGGCGAAACCTGCAATCGGGCAACTGTCTGTGCTGGCCATCAACTTGAAGCCAGATGGCAGCTCGGTGACTTTGTCACCATGGCTCATCCACACTTTGAGCATGCCGTGGCCTTCGGGCGTGGTGAAGTCGGCGATGTCTTTGAGCAAAGCGGTATGACCACGTGCTCTCACTTCCGCATAACCAAATTCACGGGTTTGGCCTGCTTCCACTTTGCCACCCAGTTGCTGCGCCATGGTTTGCATGCCGTAACAAATACCCAAAACGGGTATGCCCAACTCAAACACAGCAACTGGTGCGCGGTCATCCACCTCGTAAACACTGGCGTGACTGCCCGACAAAATAATGCCCTTGAGCTGGCCATCTTGGGCGAACTCACGCACCCAACCACTGCTCACATCGCAGGGATGCACTTCGCAATACACATGGGCTTCACGCACACGACGAGCAATCAACTGCGTGACCTGCGAGCCGAAATCAAGAATCAGTATTTTGGAATGGGACATGGTGGTCGACTGCATCACAGCCGCATGAGCAAGTTATTCAGCCCTGTAATTGGGTGCTTCTTTGGTGATTTGCACATCGTGCACATGGCTTTCGCGCATACCTGCGGCTGAGATTTCCACGAATTCGGCTTGGTTGCGCATGTGTTCGATGGTGGCACACCCGCAGTAACCCATCGATGCTCTGACACCGCCTGCCATTTGGTAAACAATGCTGACCATGGAGCCTTTGTAGGGCACACGGCCCTCGATGCCCTCGGGCACCAATTTGTCGGCGTTGGGGTTGCCAGTGGTGGCTTCTTGGAAATAACGATCTGCGCTGCCTTGTTGCATGGCGCCAATGCTGCCCATGCCGCGGTAACTTTTGTAACTGCGACCTTGGTACAGAATGACCTCCCCGGGTGCTTCTTCCGTGCCTGCAAACATGCCGCCCATCATCACGGTGGAGGCACCAGCGGCAATGGCTTTGGCAATGTCACCGCTGTAACGAATACCGCCATCTGCAATGAGCGGAATGCCGGCGCCTTGCAAAGCCATGGCCACATTGTCAATGGCCGTGATTTGCGGCACACCTACACCCGCGACGATGCGGGTGGTGCAAATAGAGCCCGGTCCAATACCGACTTTCACTGCATCAGCGCCTGCTTCAGCCAGGGCCAAAGCGGCAGCGCCTGTGGCGATGTTGCCACCCACCACGTCGATATGTGGGTAGTTGTGTTTGACCCAACGCACGCGCTCAATCACCCCATGGCTGTGACCATGGGCGGTATCAACCACGATGGCATCCACACCCGCCTTGACCAAGGCTTCAACGCGTTCTTCCGTGCCCTCGCCCACACCGACCGCAGCACCCACGCGCAGACGTCCTGATGAATCACGTGCGGCATTGGGGAAACTGGTTTGCTTGGTGATGTCTTTGACCGTGATCAGCCCTTTGAGTTCAAACGCCCCATTCACCACCAGCAGGCGCTCGAGTTTGTGTTTGTTCAAGAGCGCTTTGGCTTGTTCGGGTGTCGTACCTTCGGGCACCGTGATGAGTCGCTCACGTGGCGTCATGATCTCCTTGACCTGCACGTCATAACGGGTTTCAAAACGCAAGTCGCGCCCACTGACGATGCCCACCACTTTCCCACCCTCGCACACAGGGAAACCAGAAATGCCCATTTGGTCAGACATGGCCATGACCTGGCGAACCGTGTGTTGCGGTGTGATGATGACCGGGTCTAGCAACACGCCGCTTTCGTAGCGCTTGACCTTGGCCACCTCGGCAGCTTGTTGCTGGGCGCTCAGGTTTTTGTGGACGATGCCCATGCCACCTTCTTGCGCGATGGCGATGGCCAAACGTGCCTCGGTGACCGTGTCCATGGCGGCGGACACCAAGGGCAAGTTCAAGGAAATTCGGCGCGAAAATTGGGTTGAGAGTTGGGTGTCCTTGGGCAGGACCTGTGAGAAGGCGGGGACCAGCAATACATCGTCGAAGGTCAGCGCTTTGCCAAGTAGGCGCATGGGATATCTCCAAAAGACGGATCATACCGATGTTGTCAGCCCAGATCTCCCACCAAGGCCCGCAAGCGCTTGGAATGAAACCAATTCGACTGATTTATCATCAAGCTTGTTGTATATAGCTTTATAAGTCCAACCCCCATGGCTCTGCGTTTACTCACACCAGCAGCATCCTACCCAGGCGAAGCGGCTGGCGTTGTGAATCACCATGGCTGGCACAGACCATTTGTCGAAATTTATGCCTTGATTGGGGCCGTTGTTTGCTTCATCTCGGCCTTCATCCCCACCTCCTTCTACCACCCCAAGATGCTGCCCATGGCGTGCATGGGGTTTTTGCTGCTGTGGGTTGCCTTCAGACTGGGGGCATCGGTCACCCTTATTTTCAACCTGACCAACTTTTTGGCCAACCTGCTGGCCCTGTACCTGCTGTATGCAACAGGCGGTTTGTTGTCAGTCAACTTGGTTTGGTTTTTGGGCCTGGCTTGGGTTCCTTTTGTCCTTTTGAAATTCAAAGTGGCACTGGCCTGGTTGATTTTTCAATTCAATGCCTTGTTGCTGCTGTTGTTGGCTTCACAGTTGAATTGGGTAACGGCAGTACCTGACACCTCCACCGATTTTGTTTTTTGGAATCTGTTCATCAAAGTCCAAGCTGCGCTGTGCATGATTTTCATTTTGGATTTCTTGGATCGCAGTCAAAAGAAACAACTGGATGACTTGCGCGCACGTGGCGATGAACTCCAAGCCATTCACCAAGAACTGATCCGCGCGCAAAGCCACAAAGATGAATTCATTGCCTCTGTGGGTCATGAGCTGCGCACGCCCATGAACGCCATTCTGGGGCTCAATGGTGTTTTGAAAGACCAAGTCAAGCATGCACCCGATGATTTGCAAAGGGTGGAGGTGATTCGTGAATCCACCCAACACCTGTTGGCCGTGGTCAACGACATCTTGGACTTCTCGCAACTGCAAGCGCAGCGCATGACCTTGGGGTTACAGCCGGTTTCATTGCCAGATCTGGCCCATGAACTGCATGTCAACCTGCAAAGCCAAGCCTCAGCAAAACACCTGCAAGCGCCCTTTGAGTTTGATGACCAGTTACCAACATGGGTGATCAGCGACAGCAAAAGGCTGATGCAGATGGTCAACAACTTGTTGGAAAACGCCCTGAAATTCACCTCAGAGGGGCATGTGGCGCTGCGTTTCCTCCGTTGCGAATTGGGTTTGCGGGTTGAAGTTGAAGACACGGGCATTGGCATGACCGAAGAACAACAGTCGCAAATATTTGGGGGGTTTGAAAAATCAAACCAACACACCTTCAAAATTTATGGTGGCACCGGCTTGGGTTTGTCCATCTGCGACAAGCTGATTCAACTGCAAGGTGGCCGCATGGGCGTGCACAGCCATGTCAATCAGGGGTCCTTGTTCTGGCTGGAAATGCCCCTCACCGTCACCAATGCCCCTCCTACACACCCTACAAATCGGGCGGCCACCGTTGCACCATCGCGCCTGTTGATCGTGGATGATCACCCGGTCAATTTGCTGGTGGCGCAACGCATGGTTCAAAAAATCTGGCCGCAAGCCCATGTCGACACCGTCAACACGGGCACTGCGGCCCTTGAATTGTTGAAAACAACATCTGTTGACATCGTGCTCATGGACATGTTCATGCCGGACATGGATGGCGTGCAGGTGAGCCGGGCTATTCGCCAAATGCCTGCTCCTCAGAACCACATTCCCATCCTGGGTTTGACCGCGAGCAGCAATGTGCTGGACCATCAACAGTGCCGTGATGCGGGCATGAACGATGTTGTGTTCAAGCCCTTGGAAGCACATGAACTGGAAAAAAACATTGTGCGTTGTTTGAACCAACGGCAAGGACTCTTGCCATGACCCATTCGCAGCGTCGCCAATGGGCCGATTGGATGATTCGACTCACCCCTGCTCGCATGCGACAAGGGCGCATGCCCTTCATGTTTTATGCAGGCCTGGCGTTGATGCTGGCCATCAGTCTGTTGTCATTTTTCACCCCTGCCGTCGTCAGCGCAGAAGGTCGAAACACCTTCATTGCAGTGATCGCGGTTTGTCTGGTGCTGATGAATGCAGGTGCCACGATCAACCAAGGACTGGGGTTGGTGACCATTTATGCTGTGGTGCACATCAGTCTGGCTGCTTACTTCAGTCAGGGCTTGTATTCACCCAGAATCAACTGGTTGTTCCTGATCCCGATGTTGATGTCGTTTCTGATCAGTCGCAAAGCCGGCTGGATTTGGACCGCGGTGATCATTGCTGTGTTCACTGGCGTAGCCTTCCTGACCATTGATCAGCAGTTACCGAACAACACCCCCTTGGGCAAACAACACGAAATCTACAATTTTTTGGTGTACGTTGTGGTGACTGGGATTTTGGTGGCCATCACCATGATCTTTCAAGGCTTTTCCCAAAAAGCCCTGATGGAGATTCAAAATCGAAATACTGAACTGGAATTGAAACGGCAAGAACTGCAAGCCATTTTGGACATTCGTGATCAGTTCATCGCATCCGTCAGCCATGAATTGCGCACGCCCATGAATGCCATCATGGGTTTCAACGACTTGATCCGCGAAAACCAAGCAGGCAACGCCAAAGCGCAAGAAGTCCTGCAACTCACACAACAGTCAGGTGAGCATTTGTTGACCGTGATCAACGACGTGTTGGATTACTCGCAATTTCAATCGGGCAAATTGGGTATTCACCCAGAAGCCTTTGAACTGCGAAAAACCATCGACAGCGCAGCGGCTTTGTTCTCCAGTCGCCTCAAGAGCATGCGTTTGACCTTTACCTCCGAAGTGGACGACACCCTGCCCGAATGGATCATGGCAGACCGCCATCGGTTGATGCAAATTCTGGTCAATCTGCTGGGCAATGCCATCAAATTCACCCAACAGGGATTCGTGAAACTTCGGGTTCAAAGAAGCGGCACTGAGATTTTGTTCGAAGTGCATGACAGTGGCATCGGTATCAGCCAGGATCAACATGAGTTGGTGTTTGAGCGGTTTTCACAAGCCACCGTGCAAACCCAAAGCACCTATGGCGGCAATGGCTTGGGGCTGGCCATCTCCAAGCGTCTGGCAGAGTTGATGGGCGGGGGCATCGGTGTTCAAAGTGAACTGGGCGTGGGCAGCTGTTTTTGGTTGAAGTTGCCCTTGGTGGCGACGCAAGCCCCGACCAGCACCATCGAAACCCAAAGAAAAGCGATTGACATTCGCAACCTGCCTTTGCGTTTTTTGATTGTGGATGACATGCCCATCAACCGTTTGCTGTTGAAACAAATGCTGTTGATGGAGTGTCCTCAAGCCAAAATCAGCGAGGCAGAAAATGGCCTGTCTGCTCTGCTGCTGATGAAAATCGTCAATTTCGACATGGTCTTCATGGACATGCTCATGCCACAAATGGATGGCATCGAAGCTTGTCAACGTATTCGCCAAGAATTACCTGAACCGTTCAACAGAACGCCCTTGTTGGGTTTGACGGCCAATGTGAATGCGATTGACCGAGAACGCTTCATTCAAGCAGGTGCAGATGGTTTTCTGCTCAAACCTTTTGACCGCAAAACCTTGATGGCTGAAGCCGAGCGATTGTTATCTGGACTGGTAGAAGACCAATTGAGACGGATTCACAGTACTCAGTAGCCTGCTTTTGCGCCAGGCTTGCGCCGAGCAAACAAGCCTGCTGCTCGACTGCCCTGTTTTTCGAAGCGCTCTCGCCTGGCCACTTTGGGGTCTACCCTCAAACCGCGCAGCCACTCGATTCGGTCATCTTCCTTCAAAGCTTGTGACATGGATGCTGGTTTGCCCCACACCGCGACATGCCACAGATGGGGCGGTTGCGTATGGAACAAGGGATAGACCGTTTCTAAGTGACGGGCCGCATCCGCCACGGTGGCCCCAGGGTCAGCTTGCCATTCAAATTGATGGCATTCACGCGGCCCCCAACCAAGCACAAGCAAGACCTTCATCGGGGATAGACCGCCTCGGCACGTTTGACAAAAGCATCCACCAAGGTGGAGGCGATCTTGTCAAACACAGGCCCGACCAATGCGCCGAACATGGAATCGAAACTGTAGCTGAGCTTCAACTCCACACGGCACGCCTGCTCATCACCCAAAGGGATGAAATTCCAAACACCATCCAGGTGTTTGAAAGGTCCATCGATGAGTTGCAGCTGTACTTGCCGTCCAGGGACATGGGTGTTGTGGGTGGTGAAACTTTTGTGCAAGCCGCCAAAAGCCATGCCAATGCGCGCAGTCATGCCATCGGTTTCGGTGGACACAATTTGTGTCTGGTCACACCATGGCAAAAAAGCAGGGTAAGACGCCACATCCACCACCAAATCGAACATTTCTTGGGCGGTGAACCAGATCAATACAGACTTCTCAACGGTTTTCATAGAATGGGGCTTGTGCCTTGATGGCAATAGGGGTCATTGTAGAGACCCCACCCACCCTTTTGACCCCTTTCATGGCCAGCAAAACTGCACCCCAGACCCGTATTGCGGACAACAAAAAAGCCGCCTTCAACTATTTTTTCGAAGAACGCCTCGAAGCAGGCATGGTTCTCGAAGGATGGGAGGTCAAGGCTGCCCGCGAGGGCAAGGTCCAACTCACCGATGGCTATGTGGTGATTCGCAATGGCGAGATGTTTGTCATTGGTTGCCAGATCAATCCGCTGAAAACCGCCTCCACCCATGTCAACCCCGATGCAGTGCGGTCGCGCAAACTCTTGTTGCACAAAGATGAAATCAGGCGCTTGATTGGCAAGGTTGAACAAAAAGGCTATACCTTGGTGCCACTGAATTTGCACTGGAAAAATGGCCGCATCAAATGCGAAATTGCATTGGCCAAAGGCAAGGCCGAGCATGACAAACGCGACACCATCAAAGACCGCGAAGGCAAACGAGAAGTTGAGCGCGCCATGAAACAGCGCGCCCGCTGACCCTCAACTGCTCATATGGGCTTGCCCAGCCACGATATGAAGTCGCTGATCGCATCGCTCACTCAAGGCCCGGTCGTGTGTGACCAACACCAAGGTGGTTCCGAGTTCTTTGTTCAAGTCCAGCATCAACTGCATGACGTTTTCACCAGTCGCATGGTCCAGGCTGCCAGTGGGCTCGTCGGCCAGCAACACATCAGGTTTGACCACAAAGGCGCGCGCCAAAGCCACCCTTTGCTGCTCTCCGCCGCTCATCACTTTGGGATAGTGGTTCAGTCGTTCAGACAAACCCACGCGAGCCAACATGTCACGCGCCACAGGTTTGGGATTGGGGTGACCCGCCAGTTCCAAGGGGAGCATGACGTTTTCAATGGCCGTGAGAGGTGCTAGCAATTGAAAACTTTGGAACACAAAGCCAATGTGTCGGGCTCGCAATGCCGCACGCTCATCTTCATTCAAGGCAAACAGATGTTGTCCGGCGATATGCACCGTGCCTTGGCTGGGTGTGTCCAAGCCCGCCATGATGGCAAGCAAGGTGCTTTTCCCCGATCCTGAGGCGCCGATGATCGCCATGGTTTGACGGGCCTGCAAGGAAAAATGGATATCGCGGAGAATGTCCAAGGTGCCTGTGGCATCTGTGACCGATTTGGACAAATGAGAAACAACGATCAAGGGTGAGGACATTCTGTGAAATTTGTGTTGAAACGCCGTGACTTTAACGCCCAATGTCTAACGGCTGTTCTCGCCGCATCTTTAACCACCTCATTGCATGCGGTCACTCCCCCGACAATCCTGGTTGTGGGCGACTCCTTGAGCGCCGAATATGGCATTGCCAGAGGCTCGGGTTGGGTGGCATTGCTGGCCGATCAATTGCGACAACAAAGCATGAACTGGCAGGTGATGAACGCCAGTATCAGCGGGGATACCACCTCAGGGGGATTGGCCAGGCTCAATACCTTGTTGAAGCAACACCAGCCCAAGGTGGTGGTGATCGAACTCGGCGGCAATGATGCATTGCGCGGCTTTTCACTTTCCATGAGTGAAAACAATTTGGTGCAAATGGTCAAGGCATGCCAAGCCGTCAAGGCCAAAGTGCTGTTGGTTGGGATGCAGGTGCCTCCCAACTACGGGGCTGCGTATGCACGGGACTTCACCAACATGTTTGCGCGTATTGCAAAGCAACACCAAACCGGACTGGTGCCCTTCATGCTGCAAGGCGTGGCCGACACCTCCGACCCGACAGCCATGTTCCAAGCTGACCGGATCCACCCCACCGCCAAAGCCCACCCGATCATCTTGGCTAATATTTGGCCTCAGCTCAAGAAATTGCTCTGATGGCTGTCCATCCAATTTCTGCTGAGCAAGCCATGCAACGCATGGCATTGCCTGCTGGCGAAGCAGGGGCGTTCAGTTGCATCATTGATGCACGAAGTGAATCTGAACATGCGCTCGACCATTTGCCAAACGCCCTGAATTGGCCCTCGCTCACCGACGAAGAACGGGTGCGCGTGGGCACGCTGTACAAACAAATCAGCGCCTTTGAAGCCAACAAAGTGGGCGCTGCCTTGGTTGCTGCCAATATCTCTCAGCACATCCAACAACATGTGATGGCCTTACCCAAAACTTGGCAACCCTTACTTTACTGCTGGCGTGGCGGCAAACGCAGCGGTTCCTTGGCATTGGTGCTGGGTCAAATTGGGTTCAAGGTGTGGTTGATCGAAGGTGGCTACAAAGCCTTTCGTGCGGAGGTGGTGCAAGCCACTTCACGCCTGGCCAAGGGTTTGAAATTCCAGGTCATTGCTGGCCCCACGGGTTCAGGCAAAACCCGCTTGCTGCATGCACTGCGCAACACAGGGGCGCAGGTACTTGATTTGGAAGCTTTGGCGAATCACCGCAGCTCGGTACTGGGACGCATTCCAGGTCAAATGCAACCGAGTCAAAAACAATTCGACATGCGCATCTGGCAGCAACTGCAACAATTCGATGCCCACCGCACCGTGTTTGTCGAGGCGGAAAGCAAGAAAGTTGGCAATGTCAGCATCCCAGAGGCTTTGGTGCAAGCCATGCGCCGCAGCCCTTGCATCGATTTGCAACTGAGCGATGAAGAACGGGTTCATCTGTTGATGGAGGACTATGCATTTTTTGCACAAGACGCAGAATTGTTTTGTCAACGCCTGCAGGTACTGACTGCCCTGAAAGGCAAAACCGTGATCAACCAATGGCAAGATTGGGTTCGTGCTGGTGAAACAAAGCAGGTGGTCAAGGACTTGTTGATCAGCCATTACGACCCGACTTACGCCAGGTCAGTGGCTCGCAACTTTGTGCAGTTCGACCATGCCCATGTGGTCCCACTGGCCAGTTGCCGCGAGGAGCACATGGTCCAAGCGGCCCAGCAGTTACATCAACGGTTTGCTTGAGCCTGCAGCAGGGCCTGTGCCAGATCGGCCTGCAAATCTGCCACGTCTTCAAAGCCCACTGCCAGGCGAACAAAGCCCCCTTGCAGCAAGTCTGAAGCAGCCATGCTTCGCATGCCCTGCAGTTGGTAAGGCACCACCAAGCTGATGGGACCAGCCCAGCTGTAGCCCAATTTGAAGAGTTTCAAGGCATTGCAAAACGCATCAATTTGCGAGGCTGTGAAGCCAGGATGAAAGCGCAGACTGAGCAAACTCGCGGCCAAGCCTCCGGCATGCACTGGCTCCGAACTGACGAGGTTGTCGGCACACAGGTGACGCCAATGCGCATGACCGGGAGAAGATGCCACCGCAGGGTGCAACACTTGCGCAAAAGCATCTTGCTGCAAACACCAAGCAGCCAGTTGCCTGCAGCTTTGATCCTGCGCTGCATAGCGCATGGCCATGCTGGGCAAAGAGCGCAACACCAATTCAACATCGTTACCAGCCACGCCAAAACCCATTCGCATGTGGCTGAGTTTGAATGCCCGCGCCAGTTCATCACTGCACGTGGTGACGCTGCCCATCAGGACATCGCCGCCGCCACTGGGGTATTTGGTCAGGGCGTGCACACTGATGTCCACACCCATGGTGCTGCCTGCAGGGCCAGGCAATGCAAAGGGTTGAAAGGCCAGTCCAGCACCCCAGGTGTTATCCAACGCGCACAGCACACCCGCTGAGTGACATACCTGGACCAGGCGCGGTAAATCCGGAAACTCCAGGGTGACCGAACCAGGCGCTTCGAGCCACACCAATCGGGTGGATGGGTTGATGCGGGCGGCCAGGTCTTCTGGCTGCATGGGGTCATAGTATTGGTGCGTGACCCCAAAGCGCGCCAATTCGCCTTCGGCCAAGGTTTTCAGGGGGCCGTAGGCGTTGTCAGGCAACAAGATCTCGTCCCCTGCCTTCAACAAGGCCATGTTCACTTGCGCCAAAGCGGCCAAACCACTGGGTAGCAACACACAGTGCTTGGCACCCTCTAGTTCACACAAACGCTCTTCTAGGGTGAATGTGGACGGGGTGCCATGCAGACCGTAGGTGTAGCCCGATTTGTCCATCCATTGCCGATGCCGCATGTCTCCCACATGCTTGAAGAAAACCGAGGAGGCTTTGTAAACCGGCAGTTGAGGTGACGCAAAGTCACCGGGGGCTTGGTAGGGATGGTGAATAAGTTGGGTGATCGGCTTCATGCCATCAGACCCGCCATTTCTCCAGCAAATTGGCAGGGCGCGTGGTGTCATAGGCCTCGAAGGGCTGATGGATCCACGGGTTGGTGGGCAAAAACTCGACTGAAAAATCAGGGGTGAAAGACGATACCCCTTTGGTCCAAATCACGGCACTGCGCAACTCGGTAATGGGCGAATAGTTGTTGCGCAACAAGTCAATCACTGCGTTCAAGGTGTGGCCCGAGTCGGCTAAATCGTCCACCAATAAAACGCGACCAGCGATTTCGCCCTTGGGGGTGGTGATGAAGCGGGCAATGTCCAAATGACCTTGTACCGTGCCACCATCAGATCGGTAAGAACTGGTGGACATGATGGCCAAGGGTTTGTCGAAGATACGGGACAACACGTCACCAGGCCGCATGCCGCCACGCGCCAAGCACAAGATGGTGTCGAACTCCCAACCTGACTGGTGCACCTTGATGGCCAGTTTTTCAATCAGGTTGTGGTATTCGTCATAGGAGACATAAAGGTGTTTGCCGTCTTCAGTCAACATGGCTGTGCTTTCTGTGGGTGGGGTGGGTCAAGCGTGAAAAGGATGGTGAACCATGATGGTGTGATCGCGATCGGGGCTGGTGGAGATCACGTGAATGGGCACACCAGTCACATCGGCAATCCGCTCCAGGTAATTGCGAGCGGCTTGCGGCAGTTTGGCATAGTCGGTGATGCCCACCGTGGTGTCACTCCAACCCGGCATGGTTTCGTAAATGGGTTTGCAACGGGCAATGTCGTCTGCGCCCATGGGCAAGATGTCGGTGACTTGCCCATCCAATTCATAACCAGTGCAGAGCAACAGTTCTTTCAACCCATCCAGCACATCGAGCTTGGTGATGCACAAGCCCGACAAGCCATTGACCTGTGCACTGCGTTTGAGCAATGCCGCATCGAACCAGCCGCAACGGCGGTAGCGACCGGTGGTGGTGCCTTTTTCCGCACCCACAGTGGACATGTGATAGCCCGGTGTGCCAGGCTTGTCCCATTCAAGTTCAGTCGGAAAAGGTCCGCCACCCACACGGGTGCAATAGGCTTTGGTGATGCCCAAGATGTAGTGCAGCATGCCAGGACCCACGCCTGACCCCGCAGCGGCATTGCCAGCCACGCAATTGCTGGAAGTCACGAACGGATAGGTGCCATGGTCGATATCGAGCAAGGTACCTTGGGCACCTTCAAACAGCAGGTTGCTGCCCGCAACATGGGCATCATTGAGTTCGCGAGACACATCGGCCATCATGGGTTTGAGTAACTCGGCATGCTTCATGGCTTCGTCGTAAACCGGTTGAAACTGCACCTCACCATGGGCCATGTAAGGCTTCAAACCATCGCCGAAATCAAACTTGGCAGAACCCAGAAAAGTGGTCAGCACATGGTTGTGCAGTGCCAGCAGTTCGCGCAACTTGGCGGCAAACCGATCGGGGTATTTCAAATCTTGCACACGCAAGGCGCGCCGTGCGATTTTGTCTTCGTAGGCTGGGCCAATGCCCCGTCCTGTGGTGCCAATTTTTTCAGAACCACCCTGCTCCCTGGCCGCTTCCCGCGCCACATCAAGGGCCGCATGAAAAGGCAGGATCAGAGGGCAAGCCTCGCTGATGCGAAGGCGTGACCGGACCTCAACACCGGCTTTTTCCAGGCCTTCGATTTCTTCAAACAATTTGGCCGCCGACAAGACCACACCATTGCCGATGTAGCACTTCACACCCGCCCGCATGATGCCACTGGGAATCAAATGCAAAGCTGTTTTCACGCCATTGATGACCAGGGTGTGACCCGCATTGTGACCACCTTGAAAACGCACCACGCCATGCGCACTCTCTGTCAACCAATCGACGAGTTTGCCTTTGCCTTCGTCGCCCCATTGGGTGCCGACCACCACCACATGCCGTCCGTGCTTTTTACTCATGGCTTTGAAATATAGAAATTAATGAGAACCAAGGGGCTGAACTGTCCAGCGACCTTGTTGGAGAACCAGTTCGCGATCACACTCGAACTCGTCTACTTCGCTGTCATGACCCGGCAACATGCACACCACGGTGTGCCCCTGGGCGCGGCATTCGGCAATGGCCAATTGCAAAGCTTTGTCATCGCCCCAAGGTGCGCGAATCGCAGGCTGAGGCTTGGGATGTGGAAGCAAAGAAACCAGGGCTTTGATGTCCAAACTGAAACCAGCGGCAGGTCGCTTACGACCAAAAATCGCACCCACCTCGTCATAACGACCACCGCGCACCAACGCATCACTGGACGCACGCACGAACACGGAAAAACGAGGTCCGGTGTAGTAGGCATGACCACGCAAATCAGCCAAGTCAATACTGACCTGGTGGTTGAGGTGAGACGCCAGCCATTCCAATTGTTCTAAGGCTTCCAGGACTTGTGGCCAGGCGGCGAATTCTTTTTTCGCAGCACTCAAGACACTGACATCGCCATACATTTGCACCAAGGCTTGCAAGGCTTGGGCCAGAGCTTGCGGCAATTGCTGTGACAGCTGACGAATTCCGCTGATGTCTTTGTGAATCAGGGCTTGGATCAAGGCTTCATGCTGACCCGTGGAAAGTGATTGACCTTGGAGCAAGGCGGGCAGGATGCGCGCATCACTCAGGTCCACATGAAAATCTTGTAGCTGGGCAGCGCTCAAACTGTGCAACGCCAATTGCAAAATTTCCAAATCCGCTTCTAAGCCAGCATGACCGTAAATTTCCGCGCCCAACTGCAAGGGCTCACGTGTGGCGTAAGGCCCCGGCGGCAGGGTGTGCAACACAGGCCCGCAATAACAAAGGCGGGTCACGCCTGAGCGATTGAGCAAATGCGCATCGATGCGGGCGACTTGGGGTGTGGTGTCCACCCGCAAACCCAGGGTGCGACCAGAGAGTTGGTCGACCATCTTGAAGGTGTGTAAATCGAGTGCACTGCCCGAGCCAGAGAGCAGTGATTCCACGTGCTCGAGCAGCGGAGGCATGACCAACTCGTAGCCAAAACCTTGTGCGGTGTCCAAACACAAGCGTCGCAATTCTTCGATGTGCCGGGCCTCTGAGGGCAAAACATCTGCAATGTGATCCGGCAAAACCCAGGCAGCCATGGAATAGTAGAGTGCTGTTAAAACAAGGATTCTACTGGTCTGTCCTGGGGTTATTTTTTGGCGGCACTGCCTGCACCGCTGCCGCGCATGGCCTTGAAGAAATCGCTGTTGGGGTCGAGCACCATCACGTCCGATTTCTTGTTGAAACTGGATTTGTAGGCTTCCAAGCTTTGGTAAAACTGTGCGAACTGTGCATCTTTGCCAAACGCATCAGCATAGAGACGCGCAGCTTCAGCGTCTCCCTCGCCTTTGATTTTTTGAGCATCTCGGTAGGCATTGGCCAGGGTCACCTCGCGTTGACGATCAGCGTCTGCGCGAATTTTTTCGCCTTCGGCGCCACCAGTGGAACGCAGCTCGTTGGCCACGCGCTTACGCTCGGCTTCCATGCGTCGATAAACCGACTCGGTGATGGTGTCGACATAGTCGGCGCGGGTGATGCGCACATCCACCACATCAATGCCCCATGGGTTGCTGCCTTTGACGATTTCAGTCACTTCACGCTTGACATCGATCATGAGATCCTCACGTTTGAGAGACAGCAAGTCCTTGACCGTGCGCTTGTTGATTTCCTCTTGGAACGCATTGCGCACCACGCGGGTCAGTTGTTGCGCACCAGCTTTTTCGTCCAAGCCCACATTGCGGATGTACTGTGAGGGGTCTGAAATGCGCCAACGCACATACCAATCGATCACCATGCGTTGCTTCTCAGCGGTCAGCATGGGCTCTGAGTCCACGTTGTCCAGGGTGAGCAAGCGCTTGTCAATGAAGTTGACGTTTTGAAATGGTGGCGGCAGCTTGAAATTGAGGCCAGGCTCGGTGATGACTTTCTTGATTTGACCCAAGGAATACACCACGCCATATTGCCGTTGGTCAACCACAAAGATCGTGGAGCTCAACAGCAGCAGCGCCAACAAAAGCGAGGAAATGTAAAAACCTAATTTATTCATGATGGGCTCTCAGCGTAAGTCGCGGTCGCGTTGGCGGTTGTCTCTGGCACGGCTGTCGCTCAAGGGTGGCGGCGTTGGCGCGGCAGGCTGGCTGTCGGCGACGGCAGCTTGTTCAGCTGCACCGGCAGCCGCAGGCGCATTCACGCCGTTCATTTGCATGATTTTGTCCAAGGGCAGGTACAGCATGTTGGAGCCTTGGCGCGACTCGACCATGACCTTGGTCACATTGCTGTAGATCTCTTTCATGGTGTTGATGTACAGCCTATCGCGGGTGACCTGGGGCGCTTTTTGGTATTCGCTGTAGAGCGATTTGAAGCGTTGTGCATCACCTTGGGCCTGGGCCACGATGCGAGATTTGTAAGCGTCAGCTTCTTGCTTCAAACGCGCTGCAGAACCCACAGCACGTGGAATCACGTCATTCGCATAAGCCTCGGCTTCGTTTTTGGCGCGTTCGCGTTCTTGACCTGCTTTGAGCACATCGTCAAAAGCGGCTTGTACTTGCTCGGGGGGACGCACACCGCCTTGTTGCAAGTTGATGCCCACCACCTCGATGCCCACGTTGTATTGGTCCAAGATGGTTTGCATGATTTTGCGCACACGGGGCGCGATTTGCTCGCGGTCTTCAGACAGCGCAGCGTCCATGCGCATCTTGCCGACCACTTCACGCACGGCAGTCTCAGCGGCTTGCATCACCGCATCCGTGGGGTTTTTGCTCTCGAACAAATATGCACGTGCATCGGTCAATCGGTATTGCACCGCAAACTTGATTTCAACGATGTTTTCATCTTCCGTCAGCATGGCCGACTCACGCAGACCCGTGGCCTTGATGATGGCGTCGCGACCGATGTCGAGAGAACGAATTTGGGTGACGAACACCACCTCGTGGCGTTGAATCGGGTATGGCATGCGCCAGTTGATACCCGCACCCACGGTGCTGTGGTAGCGGCCAAATTGGGTGATCACGGCCTGTTGACCCTCTTGCACGATGAAGAAACCCGTGGCCAACCAAATCAAAAAGATGATGCCTGCCACCAAGCCCAAACCCCAACCTGCATTTTTGAAGGGGGGTTGGAAACCACCGCCACCGTTGGGTGGGTTGCCGCCAGGACCACGTTTACCGAGCATTTGACCGATCTTGCGGTTGAGCTCGCGCCAGAGTTCGTCCAAGTCGGGCGGACCGTTGGGAGGCTGTGGCGGCCGACGTTGTTCCTCGGGTTGGGGCCCGGATGGGCCACCTGAGGAACCTTGCGATGGTTGTTGGTCATCGCCACGCCCCCATCGACCATCATTGAGGTTGAATACCGGCCAAGTCCAGAATTTGTAGTTCATGCGCAATCAGTTCAAAAAAACTTGCAAGCCCACATTGTGCCTAAAGCCCAACGGGGTTCAATAACCTTATGCCGGTTCATGACTTGGCACCATCGCAGACAGGATGTCTGCGTGTTGTTGTGCTTGGGTCAGCAAACGCTGGCGCAAACTGTCGACATTGAAGCCCGTGTGCGCACTCAAGAAAATACGCGGCACCGCCAGATCGTCCAGCATGTAGACATCTTGCAGCATGCGCGGTTGTTGTCCAGGGGCCAATGCATCAACCTTGTTGTAGATCAGCAATTGAGGCACATCCGCGGCACCAATATCGGCCAGGACCGACTGCACCTGTGCAATTTGCTCGGGATGCCCCGGGTGAGAGGCGTCCACCACATGCAGCAGCAAATCAGCAGAGGCCGCCTCTTGCAAGGTGGCGGCGAAGGCGTCGACCAAACCATGCGGGAGGTCGCGGATGAACCCCACCGTGTCGGACAGAGAAATTTGACTGCCCTGCCCTTGGTCGTTGTGCAAATACAGCTGCCGGGTGGTGGTGTCCAAAGTGGCAAACAGTTGGTCAGCGGCATAGGCCCGTGCTTTGACCAGGGCATTGAACAAAGTGGATTTGCCCGCATTGGTGTAACCCACCAGGGAGACATTAAAGACTTGGTTGCGTTGGCGCTGACGGCGTTGGGTTTGGCGCTGCTTTTTCACCTTGTCCAAGCGTTCCTTGGTCCGTTTGATGGATTCGCCAATCATGCGACGGTCCAACTCGATTTGCGTCTCGCCGGGACCTCCGCGCATACCAATACCACCACTCTGCCGCTCCAAGTGTGACCAACGGCGAACCAAGCGCGTGCTGAGGTATTGCAGACGGGCCAATTCCACCTGCAACTTGCCCTCGTGGCTGCGCGCGCGCTGGGCGAAGATTTGCAGGATCAACATGGTGCGGTCGTTCACCGGCAAGCCCAGGGTGCGCTCGAGGTTGCGTTGTTGCGCCGGGCTGATCGACTGGTCAAACAGCACCTCGGTAGCACCATGCAACAGGGCCAATTCTTTGATTTCCTCGACCTTACCCGAACCCACAAACATGGCCGCATCCGGCGCTTTGCGCTTGCAGGTCAACCGGGCCACGGGGTCCATGCCTGCGGTCGTGGCCAGTTGCGCCAACTCATCCAACTCGGCATCGAAATGCGGCAAGCCTAAGTCAACGCCGACCAGCAAGGCCGTGGCGCGGGAAGATTCGTCTGAATGGTTCAAGTTGGGGGGTGCTGGGCGCTGAAGAAAACCATCAGGCCTGCTCGTCAGCGGCATCTGCTTGACCAAAGTTCACCGGGCGGCCTGGCACGATGGTCGAGATGGCGTGTTTGTAAACCATTTGGGTGACCGTGTTGCGCAACAGCACGACATACTGGTCGAAAGATTCAATTTGTCCTTGCAACTTGATACCGTTGACCAAATAAATGGAGACAGGCACATGCTCTTTGCGCAGGATGTTGAGAAACGGGTCTTGTAAAAGTTGCCCTTTTTGGTTCACGATATTCTCCGTGTTTGATGAGGATGTCCGAACATACCACAGCCCAATTGCCCCTGTAGACATAAGGCTTGCATGACTTCAGGTGATTCAGCCCTCTTTGTCTGTGTAGGGGTTGTGCGAGGTTTTGAATTCAATGCGCAAGGGCGTGCCTTCCAGGGAAAAAGCCTTGCGAAAACGCCCTTCCAAAAACCGTTTGTAGGCCTCGGTGACATGCTCAAGCGAATTGCCATGGATGACGATGACCGGGGGGTTCATGCCGCCCTGGTGGGCATAACGCAACTTGGGTCTGAACATCCCAGACCGATTGGGTGCTTGGAACTGCACCGCTTCCAACAACAAACGCGTCAGCACCGGGGTAGACATTTTGCACATGGCGGCTTTGTGGGCTTGGGCAATCGACTGCCACACAGGCCCCAGTCCTTGGCGTTTTTTCGCTGAGATGTGGTGCAATTTGGCGAACTTCAAAAATGCCAAGCGATTTTCGATGGATCGTGCCAGCAACTCGCGTTGGTAAGCGTCGACCGCATCCCATTTGTTGACGGCCAACACCACCGCCCGACCCGACTCCAAGATGAAACCTGCAATGTGGGCGTCTTGTTCGGTCACGCCCTGGGTGGCGTCCAGCAACAGCAGGGCCACGTTCGCTGACTCAATCGCCTGCAAGGTTTTCACCACGGAAAATTTTTCAATCGCCTCGAAAACCTTGCCACGGCGACGCAAACCCGCCGTGTCAATCAACTCGAACATCTGGCCATCACGCTCAAAAGGCACGCTGATCGCGTCACGGGTGGTGCCCGGCATGTCAAAGGCCACCAGTCGCTCCTCGCCCAGCCACGTGTTGATCAGGGTGGATTTGCCCACATTGGGGCGTCCGACCACCGCCAATCGCAAAGGCTTGAGTTCGTCGTCAGCGTCTTCGTCGTCATCTTCAGGCAGGTGCAAGGGTTCGAGCGCCAACTCGATCATGCTGCGAATGCCCTGCCCATGCGCTGCCGATACCGGCAGCACCTCGCCCAGACCGAGTTCGTAAAACTCCACCAGGCGATGCCCTTGCTGCATGCCCTCGGCCTTGTTGGCCACCAGCAAGCAGGGTTTGCCCAAGCGACGCAAGTAGTTGGCGATGTGATGGTCTTGGGCCGACATGCCCTCACGCGCATCCACCACAAAAATCACCGCATCCGACTCGGCGACGGCTTGGCGGGTCTGCTTGGCCATTTCTTTGAAGATGCCGCTTTCGGCGTCTGGCTCGAAACCGCCGGTGTCGATGACGATGAACTCGTGTTTGCCCAATTTGGCGTTGCCATAGTGACGATCGCGCGTCAGACCCGCGTAGTCGGCCACAATGGCGTCACGGGTTTTGGTGATGCGGTTGAACAGGGTGGACTTGCCCACATTGGGGCGCCCCACAATGGCGATGACTGGTTTCAAGATGAAGCGCTGCCTTTCAAGGCAGTCGGTAGGCGAGCAACCGTGCGTTGCGGGTCAAAATAACAAAACCACCCTCGGGCAAGGCAGTGGGTTTGGACGCAAAACCTTCAGCAGGCGTTTTGACTTTGTTAAGCAGGCTGCCGTCCTTGGTCGACAAGATATAGAGCCAGCCAGCAGCATCACCCACCACAATCCCTTGGGGCGTCACCAACGGGTCGGTGAGTTCGCGGTATTTCAAACGGTCGCTGTCCCAGGCTCGTTCGCCCGTGCTTCTGCCCCAAGCGCGCACCACGCCATTGGCCTCTGTGCCCACCAAGATGTTTGCATCACCGTCGACACCTCTCGCGCCTTGGGCTGGACGGGTCCACAACACGCTGCCCCTGGCAGCGTCCACACAACCGATTTGGGCTTGGAAGGCGCGTACACAAACCGAGTTGCGCAACCGAGTTGGGCTGGCCACCAAGTCGACCAAACGCTCTAGGTCGTTGATGCCGCGGGGTGTGGCAATGGGCACTTCCCAGCGGATCTGACCGTTGTCAGGGTTGATGCCAGCCAAACGGCCACCCAAACCCACCAACAAGGTGTTTTGAAAGGGCATCAACACGCCATTTTGTTTCAACACCAGTGCCTCACCAGGGCGTTGCTGGGTCCATATACGCTGGCCGTTGGCCAAGTCGTAGGCCATGACCGAGCGGTCCGCCAGCAGCAAAAAAACCCGATCACCCGCAATCAAGGGATTGGTATAGGTTGGGGCAGTCAAGCGACTACTCCATGCCACTTGACCTTGCTTGAGAACGACCAGTTCATTGTTGCTGGTGACTGCTGCAACAGACTGTCCGTCAAAGCCGACACCCGCATTCAGGTCAGCTTCCAGCTCTTGTTTCCAGACAAGTTCACCGTTTTGGGTGTTGACCACTTGCACTTGGCCACTGCGTGTGGCTAAGGCGAGTTGTCCATTGACCAGGTTCAAGGACTGGTTCAAACCGGTGTCACCCCCGACCTTGTGGTTCCACAAGGGTTCAATCGCTTGGCTACCGCTGGCTTCACCGACCGCCTGGGGGGCAGGCTTAGGTGTACCACATGAAACAACGCCCAATATAGTCAAAACGAGGAGTGACCACTTCAGATGGCGCGGGGAAAAGAGGTTCATTGTTTCTTCTCAGCGGCGGCTGGGGCGGCCCCCAAGGTGGCCAATTTGATGTCAATGATGCGTCGGTATTCGTTGGCGTCTTCCAGAGCCTGGTAGGCGCTGAGGAACAACGCTTTGGCTTCCTCAGGCTGGCCTTGCAGCACGGCGATGTCGCCCAGGCGGTCGTCGAACAAGGCTTTGAAACCGGCCGGCGGTGTTTGCGCCAGGATCAACGCCTTGGCCTTGTCCAGGTTGTTGGCTTCCATGTTCAAGGCCGACAAACGCAGGCGGGCCAGCGCCACAAAACCCTCATCTTTGCCATGGTCGATCACCCACTGAAGGGCTTTTTCGGCCTCGGGCAAGTTGCTCTTGTTGGCGTAAACGCGGGCAGCCAGCAAACTGGCTTGTTGGGTGTGGGTGGTGCGGCCAAATTGGTCTTGCAGATCAGCCAAAGAGCGGGCCAACAAGGGCAGGTCAGATTCGCGGGCGGCTTTTTCGAAGGTGTCGTAAAGCACAGCAGCCTGACTGGCTTGGCGTTGTTGCCAATATTGCCAGCCGTTGTAAGAGGCGTATGCCAACAAGGCCAGCGTGATGACGCCTGTGATCAGGTTGCCCCAACGGCTCCAAAAATGCTTGAACTGGTCGAGTTGTTCTTGTTCTTCGAGGTCGAGATGCGTGGCCATGGGCTTCCAAATGTTCAAAAATTCAAGTGGCTGATTGTAGGGTGCGACCCCAGGCGGCGATTTGGCTCAAAGGCTCGCTGCGCTGCGCGCCCTGCCCGTCCCGCAAGCTTTTGACCGTGACCTGCCCTTGGGCAAGCTCATCGGGGCCGAAAACCAGTGCAAAACTGGCACCGCTGCTGTCAGCTTTTTTGAACTGCGACTTCATGCTGCCCATGCCCTCGCTGCTGTTGGCGGGGGCGTGCATTTGTACCGAAACTCCCATACTGCGCAGGCTTTGCAGCACCGGCAGCACCGTGGGCAAAGCGGCAGTTTCGGGGATGATGGCGTACACATCGGGCGCTGTTTCGACACTGAATGCGCCCTGCTCTTTGAGCAACTCCAGCACCCGCTCCACACCCAAAGCCCAACCCACCGCTGGGGCGGGTTTGCCGCCAATTTCTTCAATCAGGTAGTCGTAGCGGCCACCGCCACACACCGTGCCCTGTGAACCCAAGCGCTCGGTGATGAACTCGAACACGGTGAGGTTGTAATAGTCCATGCCGCGAACCAAGCGCGGGTTGATGGTGTAAGCCACGCCGTTGGCATCCAAAATGGCTTTGACGGCATTGAAATGCGCCAGGCTTTGCTCGCCTAAGAAGTCCAGCAACTTGGGTGCGGCCTCGTTCAAGGCTTTCATCGCGGGGTTTTTGCTGTCCAAAATCCGCAAAGGGTTGCTGTGTAAACGGCGTTTGGCGTCTTCGTCCAGTTGATCGGCGTGCTGCTCATAGTAAGCAATCAAGGCGGCGCGGTGCTGCAAACGTTCAGGCGGTTGGCCCAGGCTATTGAGTTCCAAACGCACATCGGTCAAGCCCAAAGCCTTCCACAGGGCGTTGGCCAACAAAATCAGTTCGGCGTCCACCTCGGGACCGCCAAAACCCAGCGCTTCCGCACCGATTTGGTGAAACTGCCGGTAGCGGCCACGCTGGGGGCGTTCATGGCGGAACATCGGGCCCATGTAATACAGGCGCTTACCGCCCTCGTAGAGCATGTTGTGCTCGACCACCGCCCGCACCACCCCTGCCGTGGATTCAGGGCGCAAGGTGAGTTGCTCACCGTTCAGGCGGTCTTCAAAGGAGTACATCTCCTTTTCCACGATATCGGTCACCTCGCCCAAGCCGCGAATAAACAGTGCGGTCGGTTCGACGATGGGGGTGCGGATGTTGCGGTAGGCGTGCAAGCGCATCACCTCGCGAACAGCGGTTTCCAAAGCCTCCCAACGCGCGGAATCGGGCGGCAATATGTCGTTCATGCCTTTGACGGCGGTTAATTTCTCAGCCATGGTGATCTAAGGCGGTGCGCGTCAGGCGCTGACCGCGAATTTTTTTTGGATGTAGTTTTCGACGATGTCGTGGAATTCCTTGGCGATATTGTCGCCGCGCAGGGTGAGCGCTTTTTCGCCATCGATGAACACGGGTGCAGCAGGTGCTTCACCCGTGCCGGGCAGGCTGATGCCGATATCGGCGTGCTTGCTCTCGCCAGGCCCGTTGACGATGCAGCCCATGACCGCCACTTTCAGGCCTTCCACGCCAGGGTACTGCTTGCGCCAGACCGGCATTTGCTGGCGCAAAAAGTCGTCAATCTCTTGGGCCAGTTCTTGGAAGGTGGTGCTGGTGGTGCGACCGCAGCCGGGGCAAGCGGTGACGCTGGGCACAAAGGTGCGCAAGCCCAAAGCCTGCAAAATTTCAGTGGCGATCAACACCTCTTGGGTGCGGGCTTCGCCGGGCTGGGGGGTAAGTGACACACGGATAGTGTCGCCAATGCCTTCTTGCAGCAGCAAGCCCAAAGCCACGCTGGACGCTGCGGTGCCTTTGGTGCCCATGCCCGCTTCTGTCAAACCCAAATGCAGGGAATGGTTGGTTCGCTTGGCGAGTTCACGGTAGACCGCCACCAAATCTTGCACCCCACTCATCTTGCAGCTGAGGATGATTTGGTGGCGCGGCAAACCCAAACGCTCGGCCAGCTCGGCCGATTCCAGTGCAGACGTGACCAAGGCTTGGTACATCACCTGTTTGGCGTCCCAAGGCGATGCGCGCAAAGCGTTTTGGTCCATCAGTTTGGCCAGCAGCTCTTGATCCAGGCTGCCCCAGTTCACACCGATGCGCACCGCTTTGTCGTACTTGACAGCCGCTTCGATCATTTGCGCGAACTGCTTGTCGTGTTTGTCGCCCTTGCCCACATTGCCAGGGTTGATGCGGTATTTGGACAGCGCTTGGGCGCAATCGGGGAATTCGGTCAACAAGCGGTGACCGTTGTAATGGAAGTCCCCGATGAGGGGCGCCTGCACGCCCATTTTGTCAAGCTGCTCGCGGATGTAGGGAACAGCCTTGGCGGATTCGGGCGTGTCCACCGTGATACGCACCAACTCTGAGCCGGCCAACGCCAGTTCTTTCACCTGGATGGCGGTGCCGATGGCGTCACCGGTGTCGGTGTTGGTCATGGACTGCACCCGCACTGGGGCGTCGCCACCCACGGTCACCACATGGTCGCCCCAACGCACCTGGGCTTGCAGGCTGCGGTGCCTGGCGGGGATGGAAAAAGGAATGGCTTGTTCGGAAGAGCTCATGGATTCATTTTGCCGTATCAAGCGTGGATGCGGATGGTTTTGGCCCGTCTGCCCGACACGTCAGTGCGGTCTTGGATGTCACCCGCCAATTGGCCGCAGGCGGCGGCAATGTCGTCGCCCCGGGTTTTGCGGATGGTGGTGACGATGCCGGCGTCGCTGAGCAAGGCGGCGAAGGCCTTGACCCGCTCTGGCGATGAGCGCAGCAAGCCCGAAGCGGGAAACGGGTTGAAGGGGATGAGGTTGAACTTGCAGGGGGTGTGCTCGCCGTGGGCGGGGCGCACCAAGGCGATGAGTTGCTGGGCATGTGCGTCGCTGTCGTTCACACCATCCAACATGCAGTACTCGAAGGTGATGAAGTCACGCGGGGCATGGGCCAGGTAGTCGCGGCAGCTTTGCAGCAACTCGGCCAAGGGGTATTTGCGGTTCAAGGGCACCAGTTCATCGCGCAGGGTGTCGTTGGGCGCATGCAGAGACACCGCCAAGGCCACCGGGCAGTCTTGGCTCAAGCGTTCGATCATGGGCACCACGCCCGAGGTGGACACGGTCACACGGCGGCGAGACAGGCCATAGCCATGGTCGTCCAGCATGGTTTTGAGCGCGGGCAGCAAGGCGCTGTAGTTTTGCAAGGGCTCGCCCATGCCCATCATCACCACATTGGAAATAACCCGCTCGTCCACGCCACGCTCTTGGCGCAGGGTGCGTTCGGCGAACCACAGCTGGGCCATGATTTCGGCAGTGGTGAGGTTGCGGCTGAAACCTTGGGCGCCGGTCGAGCAAAACGGGCAACCCACGGCGCAACCGGCTTGCGAGGACACACACAAGGTGCCGCGGTCGGTTTCGGGGATGAACACGGTTTCAATCGCATTGCCCTGCCCCACATCAAACATCCATTTGATGGTGCCATCGGCCGAATCGTGGCGACTGACCACTGGGAGGGGGGTGATGCAGGCTTGGTCTTGCAGCTTGGTGCGAAGACTTTGGGCCAGGTCGGTCATCTGCGCAAAGTCAGCGACGCCTTTGTGGTGGATCCAGCGAAACAACTGGACCGCACGGAATTTTTTCTCGCCCTGGGTCAAACACCAGGCGACCAACCCGTCCAGATCGAAATCAAGCAGGTTGGTCTTCATGGCGGTGCGGCGAGAACCGCTTTCAGTGACCGTAAACGTTCATTCCGGCGAAGAAGAAACCGATTTCGTGGGCGGCGGTGTCGGGGCCGTCTGAGCCGTGCACGGCGTTGGCATCGATGCTGTCAGCGAAATCAGCGCGGATGGTACCTTTGTCGGCCTTCTTGGGGTCGGTGGCACCCATCAGGTCGCGGTTTTTCAGGATGGCGTTCTCGCCTTCAAGCACTTGGATCATGACGGGGCCGGAAATCATGAAATCGACCAAATCTTTGAAGAAAGGACGGGCTTTGTGGACCGCGTAGAAAGCTTCAGCTTCGCCACGGCTCAGGTGGGCCATGCGCGCAGCGATGACCTTGAGGCCTGCGCCTTCAAAACGGGCATAGATTTGACCAATAACGTTTTTAGCAACAGCGTCGGGTTTGATGATGGAGAGGGTGCGTTCGATAGCCATGAGAATGTTTCCAAAAGGTTGTCAAAAATAAGGGGGAATACCCATTAACCGCCCATTTTAGCCCTGCGCGGCAGGGCCTTCTTGCGGGCGGCATGGGCTTTGAGCTCTTTGCGCTGACGGCTCAGGCTTTCGCCTCCGATGAAACCATTGCCTGCGGCACCACCTGAGCGGGCTTTGTTGCCGGCAGGCGAGGTGGATTTCACCACCGCTGACTTGCGCACCGGCGCTGTTTTGGCCGACACGCGACCCAAACCAGCGCTGCGCACCAGTTGTTCGGTGTCCAAGGCGTCGAGTTCCATCCAATCACCGCGCTTCAAACCGCGAGGCAGCAGCATCTTGCCGTAGCGGATACGAATCAGCCGGCTGACCGCATGGCCGACCGCCTCGAACATGCGGCGCACCTCGCGGTTGCGCCCTTCTTGGATGGTGACCCGGTACCAGCAGTTGGCACCCTCACCACCGCCGTCTTCCAAGGTGCCAAAACGGGCTTCGCCGTCTTCCAGTTGCACGCCAGCCAGCAGTTTGGCTTTTTCAATGTTGCTCAATCTACCCAGCACCCGCACCGCGTATTCGCGCTCCAGACCAAAACGAGGGTGCATGAGTTTGTTGGCCAATTCACCCGAATTGGTGAACAGCAACAGCCCTTCGGTGTTCAAGTCCAAGCGCCCCACCGACTGCCATTTGCCTTGCTGCAAACGTGGCAATTTGCGAAACACTGTGGGACGGCTTTGCGGGTCGTCGTGGCTGACGATTTCACCAGTGGGCTTGTGGTACGCGATGATGCGCGGCGGCGGCGGCTCAATGCGCAGGTGCAATGGACGGCCATTCACCTTGACATGGTCGCCGTACTGGATGCGTTGGCCCACATGGGCGGGTTGGTCGTTGACCAGGACCCGGCCTTGGGCAATCAGGGCTTCCATTTCCAGCCGAGAGCCCAAGCCAGATTGGGCCAACACTTTGTGCAATTTCGGGGTTTCGGGCTGGGGGCCCAGCACCCGTTTGGGCGCCTCTGTTGCCGTGTCGATCACGGGCTCGAGGTCAAACTCACCCGAAACCACTTCGTTGAATTGAATGCCTTTTTTATTCACGCGGTGCCGCCTGGCGCATCGTCATGTTCTGGACCAGCAGGTGTGTCATGGGTTTCTTCGTGGGTCTCGGCGTCAAGCGCCATGGTCAGTTGAGAGGGATCGCCCTCCTCGATGGGGGTGACCAGTTGCTCGAAAAAGCCTTCGCTGGCGCTTTGCGTTTCCAACGGCGGCAATTGATCGAGCGAGGCAATACCCAAATCGTCCAAAAATTGGCGTGTGGTGGCATAGAGCATAGGGCGTCCCACAGTTTCACGATGGCCAATCACCTCGACCCAGCCACGATCCTCCAGTTGCTTCACAACCATCGAATTGACCGTGACGCCGCGGATGTCTTCCATGTCCCCTCGGGTGACCGGCTGACGGTAGGCGATGATGGCCAAGGTTTCCATGGCGGCACGCGAGTATTTCGGGGGCTTTTCAGGGTGCAGCCGGTCCAAAAAATCACGCATTTCAGGGCGGCTTTGCATGCGCCAACCGCTGGCCACATTCACCAACTCCAAACCACGCTGTGTCCAATCTTGTTGAATGTCCGTCAAGAGTGTTTTGATCGTGTCGGCACCCAAGGCGTCATGGAAAAGCTGACGCAATTCCCGCACCTGCAAAGGTTGGTTGGCGCATAGCAGTGCAGTCTCTAAGACACGCTTGGCATCCAAGCTGTTCATCGTGTGTGGTCCGGGGGATGTGGGGGGCTCATTCTATCTGAGGGGCTTGCAGGTCCATGGCGGCCAAAGCCGCCTGCATGTCGGTGGGCATGGGGGTTTGAAACTGCAAAGTTTCTCCAGTGAAAGGGTGGGCAAATCCCAGCCTGTAAGCGTGCAATGCTTGGCGCTCAATCTGAGGGCTGACAGAACCGCCATAAAGACCATCAGCCAGCAGCGGCAAGCCAATGGCCGCCATGTGCACCCTGATTTGATGGGTGCGTCCGGTGTGCAAGGTGCAATGCACCAAACAGCCTTGGTCATTGCTGTCCAAGCAGTGCAAGCTGGTTTGGGCTGGCTTGCCCGATTGGCGGTTCAGGTCGATCACCGCCATGCGCAAGCGGTTGCGTGGATCGCGTCCGATTGCCATGTCCACCTCGCGGTCATGTTCGCCTCGCCAAGGACGCTGGGAAATGGCCAGGTATTCGCGGTGCACCTCACGCGCCGCGATCATCTCAACCAAGGCATCCATGCAAGCCCTGGTGCGCGCAGTCACCATCAGGCCACTCGTGTCCTTGTCCAAACGGTGCACGATGCCGGCGCGGGGCACCTGTTTGAGCTGCGGATCCAAAGCCAACAAGCCGTTGAGCAAGGTGCCGCTCCAATTGCCAGGCGCGGGATGCACCACCAAACCAACCGGTTTGTGAATCACGCGCAGGTGTTCATCTTCGTATACCACCGCCAAGTCCATCGCCTGCGGCAAATAGGCTTGTGACATCTCGGTGGGCTGCAAGCGAACGCGGTAACTTTCCGCGGCTTTGACCAAATGCGCCACCTTGGTGACGGCCTTGTCACTGCCGATTAAGGCCACACAAGCGTCTTCGATCAGGTGCTTCAAATGGTTGCGTGAAAATTCTGGCAGCAGCTGAACCAGCGCTCGGTCCAGGCGCTCGCGGTGAAGTTCGGTGGGGATCAGGATGTCACGCAGTTCGACATCAGTGTCCAAGTCATCTGGCTCAACCTCGGTCAGCCCAGCGGGCACAAGAGGTTCGTGAGAGGGTGGACGCATCGTTGATAATGAGATCAGTTCAAAGCCTGAAGGTTCAATGTGTTGAGATTTCTTTCATTATCGGTGGTGTTGTCCTTGGTTTTCTTGGTTGGTTGTGCCACCGAAGAAAAAGACAGAACAGCCAGCATGACGCCCGAAGACATGTATGCCGAGGCCAAAGAGAATCTGCGCGGCAATTTGTTTGACAAAGCCATCCTGATGCTTGACAAACTCGAAGGTCGAGCAGCCGGTACCCCTTTGGCCCAGCAAGCACAACTGGACAAAGCCTATGCCCAGTACAAAAGCGGGGACCGTGTGTCGGCGATCAACACCCTTGAGCGCTTCATCAAACTCAACCCGGCGAGTCCTGCCATGGACTACGCCATGTACCTCAAAGGCACGATCAACTTCAACGATGACCTGGGACTGATGTCCAAATGGTTCAAGCAAGATTTGGCAGAGCGCGACCAACTCGCTGCGCGTGAATCTTTCGAAGCCTACAAAGAACTGGTGACCCGTTTCCCCCAGTCCAAATACGCTGAAGACGCCACCCTGCGCATGCGCCACATCGTGAACTTGCTGGCGCGCTCTGAAGTGAAGGTGGCTCAGCACTATTACAGAAAAGGGGCTTATGTGGCGGCCATCAACCGTGCACAAACCACCATCAACGACTACCCCAACATCGCCGCGGCGGAAGACGCGCTGATCATCTTGATCCAGTCCTATGAGGCATTGGGTTTGACCCAACTCAAAGACGACACCCTCAGGGTCTTGAAACAGTCTTACCCTGACAGCAAGTATTTCCCCAAGCCACCTCCTGCACCCAAAGCGTCAGAGAAAAGCTGGTTCAACTTTTGGTGATGGCGCGCAATTCAGCGAGCAACTCGGGCAGTTGCTCAATGCGCTTCATGGGGGGCAAGCCCGCCAATAAGCGCCGCCCATAACCGGTGTTGACCAAACGGTTGTCACACACCACCAAAGCACCCCGATCGGTTTCACGCCGAATCAAACGCCCCGCCCCTTGCTTCAACGAAACCGCTGCTTCCGGCAAAAAATAATCGTTGAATGAGCTGCGGCCCTGCGCTTCTAGGCGCTGGCTGCGCGCCTCGACCAAGGGGTCGTTGGGGGGCGGGAACGGCAGTTTGTCGATCACCACAGCTTGCAAAGCTTCCCCGGGCACATCAAAACCTTCCCAAAAACTGGCGGTGGCAACCAGCACGCAACCCTTGAAGCCCGGCTCAATCGCTTGACGAAAACGTTGCATCAGCTCTCGTTTGGTGCTCTCCCCTTGCACCAACACATTCAATTCACCACTGTCACCCACAGTGGCTTGCATCTGCGCGCCGATCGCACGCAAGGCACGCACGGTGGTGGTCAACACCAAGGTGCGCCCCCCCAATGCGCGTGCCATTTGAATGGCCAAGTCACCCACTTCAGCGCTGTGGTTTGGGTCCTTGGGCGGCACCATCAAACGAGGCACATGCACCCAAGCCTGCGCTTGGTAATCGAACGGACTTTGCACTCGCAGCACTTGTGCATTCACCAAGCCACAAGGCTCGGTGAACCAAGACAGCCGATCGTCATCGCCCAAGGTGGCTGACGTGAAAATCCAGCTTCGGGGCAGCGGTGCGTGGTCGGGTTGAGCCGTGGTGTCGCCTTGGGGCAAATCCAACAGACGCGATTGCACCACCTCGGCAATGTCCAAAGGGGCCTCGAAACAACGCATTTGCCCCCCCACCTCCAACCAACGCACAGAGCCACTGGGACAGTCTTGTTCGAATTGCGCAATGGTGCTCAACACGTCACTCACGCGTTCATGCAAACGCTGGAAATCAGGGGCTGCATCCACCACCAATTCTAGGGCGGATTGCAAACGGGTCGCACTGTCGCTCACGTCTTGCAGCGCTTGTGCCCATTCCAGCGGATGCACTCCTTGCGGTTCAGGGTCGTTCCATTTGAGTTTGGTGTTGGCCGGGTGCTTGCCCACAACCAAACGCCAGTCACGCAAGCTGCGCTCAAACTCCGCCACCACCGCTTGCCAGTCCACCAAGCCACGGGCGAGTTGCAAACCGGCAGCCAAGGTGTCGCGGGCCAAATCCAGCAGTTGGCCAGTGCCCAGTTGCTTGCCTAAAAACTGAATGCCGGTTTCATTGAGTTGATGGGCTTCGTCAAAAATCACCACACGCACGGTCGGCAGCAACTCGGCCATGCCAGACTCACGCACCGCCATGTCCGCGAAAAACAAATGGTGGTTGATCACCACCACATCGGCTGCCATGGCTTCGCGTCTGGCGGCATTGACATGGCATTCACGCCAATGAGGACAACTCGAACCCAAACAGTTGTCGCGGTTGGAGGTGATCAATGGAATCAGCGCCGACCGCTCATCCAGCGAAGGCACCTCGGCCAAATCGCCAGTGCTGGTGGTGCGTGCCCAGGCTTGCACCTGAGCCAAGGCCCGCACAGCCGTGCGGTCGGGTAAGGTGGCGGCTTGCTGTGCCAATTCCAACCGCTGTTGACACAGGTAACTGCCGCGCCCTTTGAGCATCGCCAAACGCAACGGCAACCCCAAGGCTTGCAACAACTCAGGGATGTCACGCGCAAACAACTGGTCTTGCAAGGTTTTGGTGGCGGTGGACACCAACACACGTTCACCACTGAGCAAAGCCGGAACAAGGTAAGCAAAGGTTTTACCCACACCCGTGCCCGCCTCGACCACCAAGGAACCACCGTTTTCGATGGTGTGTGCCACCGCGACAGCCATGTCGGTTTGCCCCTCACGGGGTTGAAAAAACACGGTGGCCCTGGCCAAGGGACCCTCCGGGGTGAACACCTCCCGAACGCTGTCTGAAAGAGCGTCAGTCAAGTGAATATCCGCTCATGGCTGGGTTTCGTCGCGAGGTGGCAAGGGTTGAACCGCAGGGTTGCGCTTGGCCCTGTCTTGCTCTACCTGCTTGCGGTGTTGCTGGGCGTCTTCCAATTTGCGTTGGTAGGCCTCTTGGGCTTTGCCACTGTTTTTCAATTTGGCTTCATGGGCGCGTTGGCGCTCGAGCAATGCGACCAGTCGCTTGGCTCGTGCTTCGCGATTCGCCTCGATCTCGTTTTCCTTGTCCAGATGCTGCTCATTTTTTTCAAGGTGGCGCTGCAACTTGTCCAGGTTGAGTTCTTGTGCTTCACGACGACGCTCGGCTTCTTGCAGGCGTTTCTCGTCGCTTTGTCTTTCCTGGGTACTTTCGATGGCGCGGGCACTGCGCTGTTGGCGCTCTGCGTCGTTGAGCACCAACTCGCGGCGGCGCAATGCGTTGAGCAATTGCGTTTTCACCTGCTTAGCCTCTTGCTTGCAGGCGTTGACGGCAATTTTTTGATAACAGACCTTCACCTTGCTGGCATAGGCTTCATCAGCGGCTTTTTTCTCTGTGGCAATGTGCAGGCGTTCGGCCTGAATGTCTGCAGCGGTCAGCACCTCAGAAGGCGCAGACGGCTCTTGTGACCAGGCTGCACCCATCAAGAGCCAGAGCGTCATCGCAGAAAGTAGGTGTGTCATGTGAGTGAAGTATCCACCACGCGACGCCCCAGTGCCAAAAAGGCAGCCGACTGCATTTCCCGCAGGCGAGAAGCCGTGCGGGGAAATTCGTGTGACATGGGGCCTTCGGTGTACAGCGCCTCGGGCTCGACATCGGCTTCAATGATGAGTTTGACATGACGGTCGTACAGCACATCGATCAGCCAGGTGAATCGTCTGGCTTCAGAGGACATTCGAACTTCCATTTGAGGCACACCGCTCAAAAACACCGTGTGGAATTGGCTGGCGATTTCTAAAAAATCATTTTGGGAACGCGGTCCACCACACAACACCTTGAAGTCAAACCAGACCAAACCACCGGCGCGTCGTTTGGCCCGGATTTTCCGTTCTTCGATCAGGAGCAAGCCATCTTCATCGGGGGTTTCAGCCAATCGGGTGAAGGTTTGCTGCATCAAGGCCTGGTTCTGCTCACTGCAGGGTGTGAGGTAGAGCTGGGCCTGCTCCAGTGCCAGGCCACGGTAGTCGGTGCCGTTGTCCACATTCACCACGGTCATGGTGTCGTTGAGCAAGGCAATCGCTGGCAGCAAGCGATCGCGGTGCAGCCCATCGGGGTACAACTCATCGGGTTTGAAATTGGAGGTGGTGACAAAGCCGATGTTGTTGGCCTGCATGGCCACCAACAAGCGGTGGAGGATCATGGCGTCCGTGATATCCGCGATGTGAAACTCGTCAAAGCAAATCAGCTTGAAACGCTTGGCCATGCGCCGACCCAGCTCATCCAAGGGATTGACCGTGCCTTGCAGCTCGCGCAATTCGCGGTGCACCTCACGCATGAATTCATGAAAATGCAAGCGTGTTTTGCGCTCGATGGGCACAGCATTGAAAAAACAATCCATCAAAAAGCTTTTGCCCCGCCCCACCCCGCCAAACAGGTACACACCCTTGGGAATGTCGGGGTGGTTGATCAGCTTTTTCACCTTGTTGGCGCGTTTGTGTTTGTAGCCGGTCCAATCCTGGGCGCACTGCTCTAACGCGTCCACGGCCCTCAGTTGCGCGGGGTCGCTCTGAAAGCCGCGGGCTTGCAATTCGTGCTGGTAGATGGATGAAACAGACATGCCTTGTATTGTGCCTTGGCAATCTTGAACAGGATGAAGTGAGAGTCACATTCGCACAGCCCTGCTCAAGCAAAAAGCCTGCTGTCACCAGCAGGCTTTTGAACTGGACATGCGTGCGATTAAAAGTTCAGCGTCCGCTTGTCCACCGCCAATGCCGCCTCTTTGGTGGCCTCGCTCAAAGACGGGTGGGCATGGCAAATACGTGCGATGTCTTCCGCTGACGCTTTGAACTCCATGGCCACCACGGCTTCAGAGATCAACTCCGACACTTGCGGGCCGACCATGTGCACACCCAAAATTTCATCGGTTTTGGCATCCGCCAAGAACTTCACCATGCCGGTGGTGTCGCCCAAGGCACGTGCACGTCCATTGGCCAAGAACGGGAAAGTGCCAGCCCTGTAAGCCACGCCATCGGCTTTGAGTTGCTGTTCGGTGCGACCGACCCATGCAATTTCAGGGCTGGTGTAAATCACCCAAGGGATGGTGTTGAAGTTGACATGGCCGTGCTGACCCGCGATGCGCTCGGCCACCGCCACGCCCTCTTCCTCGGCTTTGTGGGCCAGCATGGGGCCACGCACCACATCGCCCACCGCCCACACGCCGGGCAAATTGGTTTTGCAGTCCGCGTCCACCACAATGGCACCACGCTCGTCCAGTTGCAAGCCCACAGCGTCAGGTTGCAAACCGTTGGTGTTGGGCACACGGCCAATGCTGACAATGAGCTTGTCGGCGTCCAACTTCACCGCCTCACCTTTGGCGTTGGTGTAGTTGACGGTCACGCCTTTTTTGCCGTTGACGATCTCGCCGACTTTCACGCCGAGCTCGATCTTCAAACCTTGCTTGTCAAACGCCTTCTTGGCTTCTTTGGCGATTTGCTCGTCCACAGCCCCCAAGAACGTGGGCAGGCCTTCCAGGATGGTGACCTCTGCGCCCAAACGACGCCAGACCGAGCCCATCTCCAAACCGATGACGCCAGAGCCGATGAGCGCCAATTTCTTGGGTACTGCGCCCACGCGCAACGCACCGTCGTTGGACAACACATTGACCTCGTCAAATGGGGTGCCAGGCAAAGCACGGGCACTTGACCCTGTGGCGATGATGATGTGTTTGGCGGTCAGTGATTCTTCCGTGTTGCCGGCCACTTTGATTTCATAGCCTGCATCGGACTTGCTGGCAAACGCACCCCGACCATGGAAAAACGTGACCTTGTTTTTCTTGAACAAATACAAGATGCCATCGTTGTTTTGCTTGACCACGGTGTCTTTGCGCTTGAGCATTTGGCCCACGTCCATCTTCACGCCGGTGGCAGTGATGCCGTGCTCAGCGAAATGGTGGTTGGCGTGGTCGAAGTGCTCAGACGATTGCAGCAAGGCTTTGGAGGGAATGCAACCGACGTTGGTGCAGGTGCCGCCGGGGGCGGGACCACCGTCAGTGTTTTTCCACTCGTCAATACAAGCCACTTTGAAGCCCAGTTGCGCGGCACGGATGGCAGCGATGTAGCCACCGGGGCCTGCGCCGATGACGATGATGTCGAATGTTGTGCTCATCTTGCTGTCCTTAAATGTCAAACAACAAACGAGCAGGGTCTTCCAGCGCTTCTTTCATCGCCACCAAGCCCAGCTCGGCCTCGCGACCGTCAATGATGCGGTGGTCGTAAGACATGGCGAAGTAGTTCATGGGACGCACCACCACTTGGCCGTTCTCCACCATGGCGCGGTCTTTGGTGGCATGCACACCCAAAATCGCCGACTGGGGTGGGTTGATGATGGGCGTGGACATCATGGAGCCGAAGGTGCCGCCGTTGGAGATGGAGAAGGTACCGCCGGTCATCTCTTCGATGCCCAATTTGCCGTCACGCGCTTTCACGCCGAACTCGGCAATTTTCTTTTCGATATCGGCAAAGCTCATTTGGTCGGCGTTGCGCAAGATGGGCACCACCAAGCCACGGGGCGAACCCACCGCGATACCGATGTCGAAATAGCCGTGGTAGACGATGTCGTTGCCGTCCACCGACGCATTGAGCACTGGGAATTTCTTCAAGGCGTGCACTGCGGCTTTGACGAAGAAGCTCATGAAGCCCAGCTTCACGCCGTGCTCTTTCTCGAAACGCTCTTGCATGCGTTTGCGCATCTCCATGACGGGTGCCATGTTGATCTCGTTGAAGGTGGTCAGGATGGCGTTGGTCGATTGCGATTGCAACAAACGCTCGGCCACACGGGCACGCAGACGGGTCATGGGCACGCGTTGCTCGGGGCGTTCGCCCAAGTCCACGCTGGGTGCGGCCACTGGCGGCAGCGCTTTGGTGGGCACGCCGGTCGGAATGACGACGGCGGTGGACTGCACGCCACCGGCCACGGCAGACAACACGTCGCCCTTGGTCACGCGACCGTCTTTGCCGGTGCCGGGCACCGAGCCGGATGCGAGGTGGTTGTCGGCCATCAGCTTGGCAGCAGCCGGCATGGCCACGCCTGCATGGCTGGCACTGGCAGGTGCAGCAGCCGCCACAGGTGCAGCAGCGGCAGCGGGTTTGGCGGCAGCAGCAGAGGCAACAACCGGCCCCGTCGCAGAAGCGGTGGCGGTGGTGTCGATGCGGGCGATCAGTTCCTCGGCTTTGACGGTGGCACCGTCGGCGGCGACGATCTCCACCAACACACCAGCGGAGGGTGCGGGGACTTCCAGCACCACTTTGTCGGTTTCAACGTCGATCAAGATCTCGTCGGCAGCTACTGCTTCGCCGACTTTTTTCTTCCATTGCAACAAGGTGGCTTCCGCCACGGATTCTGAGAGTTGCGGTACTTTGACTTCAATGATGGCCATGATGAATATTCCTGAATGAGTTGGGCAGGCTTGACGCAGTGCGTAGCAAGCGGCTTACTTGGTCAATATGAAACCCTTGAGGCGTCCAAATGCGCCATCGACCAGGGCTTTTTGCTGGTCTTGGTGCAAATGGGAATAGCCCACTGCGGGTGAAGCCGAGGCAGCGCGACCGCTGTAGCCCAGCTTTTGGCCAGTGGCCATGTTTTCAAACAGGTAGTGCTGCACAAAGAACCAAGCGCCTTGGTTTTGTGGCTCATCCTGGCACCAGACCACCTCGGTGGCGTTGGGGTATTTCTTCAACTCGGCAGCGAAAGCCTTGTGCGGGAAGGGATAGAGCTGTTCCAAGCGCAGCAACACGGTGTCGTCGTGGCCGTTGTCTTCGCGCTTTTTGGACAGGTCGTAATACACCTTGCCGCTGCAGACCACCACGCGTTTGACCTTGTCGGCCTTGATGTCCTTGGTTTCAGGCAGGATGGTTTGGAAACCACCCTTGGTGAACTCGGACACCGGCGATGTGGCGTCTTTGTGGCGCAACAGCGATTTGGGCGTGAAGATGATCAGGGGCTTCCTGAGGTTGCGCACCATTTGGCGACGCAACACATGGAAGATTTGGCTGGCCGTGGTGGGCTGCACGATTTGCATATTGGTGTCAGCGGCCAATTGCATGAAGCGCTCCACACGGGCTGAGCTGTGCTCAGGGCCTTGGCCTTCATAGCCGTGCGGCAGCATGAGGGTGATGCCGTTCACACGGCCCCACTTCACTTCACCTGACGCGATGAACTGGTCGATCACCACCTGTGCGCCGTTGGCAAAGTCGCCAAACTGCGCTTCCCAAATCACCAAGGTGTTGGGGTCGTTGGAGGCGTAGCCATATTCAAAGCCCAGGACCGCTTCTTCCGAGAGGATGGAGTCGATGACGGTGAACGGCGACTGGTTGTCGGCCGCGTTTTGCAAAGGGATGTAAGTGCCGGTGTCCCACTTTTCGCGGTTTTGGTCGTGAATAACCGCGTGGCGGTGGGTGAAGGTGCCGCGTCCGCAGTCTTCGCCTGACAAACGCACAGGGAAGCCACTGGCCACCAAGGAGGCGAACGCCATGTGTTCGCCCATGCCCCAGTCCACCGGCAAATCGCCGCAGCCCATGGCAGCACGGTCGTCATACACTTTTTTCACCAGCGGGTGGGGGGCCACGCTGCTGGGGATGGTGGTGATGCGCTCGGCCAAGCGTTTCCACTCGGTCATGGGGATGGCGGTGTCAGCCGCATCGGTCCATTTTTTGCCCAAGAAAGGCGACCAGTCCACGGTGAACTTGGTTTTGAAATTGGTCAGCACTGGCTCGGAGGTGTTTTTGCCCGCATCCAAAGCCGCGCGGTAGGCCTTGACCATGTCGTCGCCCAAAGACTCGCCCAAACCTTGAGAAGCCAAACGATCGGCGTAGAGCTTGCGGGTACCGGGGTGGGCCGCGATTTTTTTGTACATCAGCGGCTGGGTCAGGCTGGGCGTGTCTTGCTCGTTGTGGCCCAGTTTGCGGAAACAGGTGATGTCCACCACCACGTCTTGGCGGAATTCCATGCGGTATTCCAGTGCCAGCTGCGTGGCCAAGACCACGGCCTCGGGATCGTCGCCATTCACATGCAACACCGGCGCTTCCACCATCTTGACGATGTCGGTGCAAAACACGCTGGAGCGCATGTCGCGGGGGTCGGAGGTGGTGAAACCAATTTGGTTGTTGATGATGATGTGCACCGTGCCGCCCGTGGAGTAGCCACGGGTTTGGGCCAGCGCCAGGGTTTCTTGGTTGACGCCTTGGCCACCGAAAGCGGCATCTCCATGCACCAACACCGGCAGCACTTGGCTGCCTTTGGGGTCGCCACGGCGGTCCATGCGTGAACGCACCGAGCCTTCCACCACAGGGTTGACGATCTCCAAATGCGAGGGGTTGAACGCCAAAGACAAATGCACCGGACCGCCAGGGGTGGACACGTCCGAGCTGAAGCCTTGGTGGTATTTCACGTCGCCTGCGGGCAGGTCTTCGGGGGCGGTGTGGTCGAACTCGGCAAACAGGTCTGAAGGCAATTTGCCCATGGTGTTGACCAACACATTCAGGCGGCCACGGTGGGCCATGCCGATCACCACCTCTTGCACGCCTTTGGAACCCGCCATATGGATCAACTCGTCCATGGCGGCGATGAAACTCTCGCCACCTTCCAACGAGAAGCGCTTTTGGCCCACGTACTTGGTGTGCAGGTAGCGCTCCAAGCCTTCGGCGGCGGTGAGGCGGTCCAGGATGTGTTTTTTCTTCTCGGCGCTGAAGGTGGGTTTGCTGCGAATGCTCTCCAGCTTTTGCTGCCACCAACGTTTTTGCGTCATGTCGGTGGTGTACATGTACTCGGCGCCCAAGGTGCCGCAATAGGTTTCACGCAAAGCGTTGACCAGCTCACGCAGGCTCATGCGGTCTTTGCCGAAGAAGGTGTTGCTGGTGTCGAAGACGGTTTCTTGGTCGGCGTCGCCAAAACCATAGAACGAGGGTTCGAGTTCAGGGATGTTGGGGCGATCGGTGCGTTGCAGTGGGTCCAGATTGGCCCAGCGTTGGCCCACGTTGCGGTAGGCAGCGATCAGCTGCTGCGCAGCCGTGCGCTTGCGGCCCATCTCGGCGTCGGCACTGGCCATGACCACGCGTGTGCCGCCTTGTTTGGCGCGTTCGGCGAAGGCATTGACCACCGGCAAATGCGGCACGTCTTTGGCGTTGCTGCCGTCAACGGCGGGAACGTGTTGAAGGGCGTCGAAATACTGGCGCCAGCTGTCGGGCACGCTGCCGGGGTTGGCGAGGTAGTTTTCGTACATCTCTTCGACATATGGGGCGTTCCCCCCGAAGAGATAAGTGTTGCCTGCATAGGCTTGATAGACGGACGAACCCGTCTGCGATGAATCGCTCATGGCGCTGACCTCCGTTTCCCTTCAGGAAACATTAGCTTGGTTGAAGAACCCTCCACGACACGGCTTGACCGACTGGTGGATGCGACCTAAGGGGCGGCCCCTTGGGTATGTGCGGCGATTGTGCCACCGAAGCCTGACAGTTTCACGACAAATTTAAAAAAATGGTCCCCAAGCCGTGCAGCTATGAGTTGAAGGTGATCACAACCGAAAAATGCATTTCGCTTGACCGCCGAGCTGGGTCTAACGCGTAGCGAACGTTGCCGCTTGCGGCGGTGAACGGCGTTTGAGCCCATGTCGGCGGATAAACAGTCGTGAATCAATGGGAAACAGAGCCCCAAGAGCACTTAGCCCAGTTGTTCCTTGATCTGCTGCAAAGGCGTGGGATCGTCGATGGTGGTCAGGTCGCCGGGGTCACGTTTTTCGCAAACCGCTTGAATGGCGCGTCGCAGCAATTTGCCGCTGCGGGTCTTGGGCAGCAAACTCAGGAACAACACCCGTGCCGGCCGCGCCACCGCGCCCAACTGACTGTCCACCAGTTTCATGATCTCGCCTTCCAGCTTTAAGCGGGCAGATGCCTCTCCCAAAGCGGCGGCGTCCTTGGCCACCACAAACGCCATGGCCACCTGGCCTTTGAGCTGATCGGCCACGCCGACCACCGCCACCTCGGCGACATTCGGGTGGCTGGAGATGCTTTCTTCAATTTCTCGGGTACCCAGGCGATGCCCAGCCACATTGATCACGTCGTCGGTGCGACCCAAGATGAAGTAGTAGCCGTCCTCGTCGCGCACACCCCAATCGAAGGTGGAATAGAGCAGCTTGCCGGGGATGCTTTTCCAATAGGTGTTGACAAAGCGCTGGTCGTCGCCCCACAGGGTTTGCAAGCAACCGGGCGGCAGCGGCCCCTCGATGACCACCACGCCTTTTTGGTTGGCGCCATGCAAAGGCTCGCCGGTGTTTTCATCCACCAATTTGACGTCATAGCCGTACATGGGCACGCCAGGGCTGCCGTATTTGCTGGGTTTTTTCTGCACGCCGTTGGCGATGGTGAGGATGGGCCAGCCGGTTTCGGTTTGCCAGTAGTTGTCGATGATGGGCTTTTTCAAGCCATCGGCAATCCACTGCGCCGTGGGTTCGTCCAGCGGCTCGCCTGCCAAATACAGGGCTTTCAGGCTGGAAATATCGTATTTGCTCAAAAGTGCTGGGTCTTGCTTTTTCAGTACCCGAACCGCCGTGGGCGCGCTGAACATGTGTGTGACCTTGTACTTTTCGACCAGCTGCCACCAAATGCCGCCATCGGGTCGGGTGGGCAGGCCCTCGTACATCAGCGTGGCCATGCCCGCGAGCAGCGGGCCGTAAATGATGTAGCTGTGTCCCACCACCCAACCGATGTCGCTGGTGGAGAAATACACCTGCCCTGGTTGGCCTTCAAAAATATGCTGCATGCTGGCCGCCAAGGCCACCGCATAACCGCCGGTGTCGCGCTGCACGCCCTTGGGCTTGCCGGTGGTGCCCGAGGTGTAAAGGGTGTAGCTGATGTGGCTGCTGTCCACCCATTCGCAGGGCACTTGGGCGTTCAAATGGTTTTGGCGCAAGGCTGCATAGTCGTGGTCACGCCCCACCACCGCGGTGAAAAGCTCCAGACCACGGTTGACCATCAGCACGGCCGAGGGCTTGTGCTGGCTGAGTTGAATGGCCTCGTCCAACAAAGGTTTGTAAGGCACGACCTTGCCACCGCGTGAGCCTGCATCGGCGCTGATGACCAACTTGGGCGAAGCGTCTTCGATGCGGGACGCCAAGGCATGCGCCGCAAAACCCCCAAACACCACTGAGTGGATGGCGCCAATGCGCACACAGGCCAGCATGGCAAAGGCCGCCTCGGCGATCATGGGCATGTAAATCAGCACCCTGTCGCCCTTGCCCACGCCCAAACTTTTCAGAATGGCCGCCATGCGCTGCACCTCGACACTCAGTTGAGCAAAGCTGTAGGTGACCTCGGTATGGGTTTCGGTAGAGACATAAATGAGCGCAGGTTTGTCGGCGTGCTGGGCCAGGTGGCGGTCCACCGCGTTGTGGCACAAATTAGTTTGACCCCCCAAATACCAGTTGGCAAAGGGCGGATCAGCGTAGTCGCAAATTTGGGTGGGCGCTTGGTGCCAATCAATCAGCTTGGCCTGCTCACCCCAAAAACCATCGCGGTCGTCCAAAGACCGGCGGTAAAACGCGTCATAGTTGCTCATTCAGTCTCCCCTTATGGGCTCTTTTTATTTGATCAAGGCTTGGACGTCTTTGAACAGCGGGTGCTCTGCGGTTCGCAGCCATTCGAACAACACCATCTCGGTGGTCACCAGTTCTGCACCGGCCCCCGCCAAGCGGTCGTAGGCGGCATCGCGGTTGCGCTCGGTGCGAGAACTGCACGCATCGGTCACCACCCACACCTCAAATTCGTCTTCCAGCAAGTCCAAAGCGGTTTGCAACACACACACATGGGCTTCCACCCCTGCCAGCACCACGGCGTTGCGCTCAGGCGCAGCCGCAGCGGGCTTTTGCAGGTGCTTGGGCAGGCTGCGTGCATTGCCAGTGGGCGGTTTGGCGATCACCTCGGGACGCAACCAATCCGTCAAACCTTCTTCACAAGCGCTGAAATGCATTTTGGCCAGTGTTTGCCTACACAGGGCTTGCAACTCAGGCGCATTGCTGCCCAATTTGCCAGGGTTTTGCTCGGTTCCCCAAACAGGCAGATCCATCAGGCGAGCGGCTTGCGCCAAGCGCAGGGCATTGGCCAAACACAGATCGCCTTGGAAAATGGCGGGCAACAAACGCGCTTGCAGGTCGATCAGCACCAATTGGCTGTGGTCAGCGTCGATCAACATGGCTCAAATCCTCACCACCACACGACCGCGCACCTGCCCCGCCATCAGCGCTTGGGCTTTCTCGGCGGCATGGTCCAGGTCCACCTCTTCGATCATGCTGTCCAGCTTGGCGATGTCCAAGTCGGTGGCCAAACGGTCCCAGGCTTGCTGGCGCAACGCCAAAGGCGCCATCACCGAATCCACGCCCATCAAACGCACATTGCGCAAGATGAACGGCATGACCGTGGTCGGCAGATCAAAACCTTGCGCCAAACCGCAAGCCGCCACCGCGCCGCCATAACGGGTTTGCGCCAAGGCATTGGCCAAGGTGTGGGAACCCACCGCGTCCACCACGCCAGCCCAGCGTTCTTTTTGGAGTGGCTTGCCAGCGGCAGACAACTCGGCGCGGTCGATCAAACTCTGCGCACCCAAGCCTTTCAAATAGGCTTCTTCAGATGTTTTGCCGGTGGCGGCCACCACTTGGTAGCCCAGTTTGGCCAACAAGGCAATTGCCACGCTGCCCACACCGCCGGTGGCACCGGTCACCAAAATCTCGCCGCTGCCGGGCTTGACGCCTTGCTGCTCCAAGGCCATGACGCACAACATGGCGGTGTAACCCGCGGTGCCAATCGCCATGGCTTGTCGGGGGGTGAAAGCTTGGGGCAGTTTCACCAGCCAATCGCCTTTGAGACGGGCTTGCTCGGCCAGACAGCCCCAATGGGTTTCGCCCACGCCCCAACCGTTGTGCACAAAGCTGTCGCCTGCTTTCCAGTTCGGGTGACTGGATGACAAGACGGTGCCCGCACCGTCAATGCCCGCCACCATGGGCCAAACCCGCACCACCGGGCTTTTGTTGGTGATGGCCAAGCCGTCTTTGTAGTTCAGGGTGGAATACGCCACCTTCACGTGGACATCGCCTTCGGGTAAGCGGCTTTCGTCCACCGACTGGATGGATGCTTGGAAGCTGGGTTCTTTGTCTAATAAAAGTGCGCGAAACATGGCGGTCCTTGTCATTTGGAGGCAGAAAAGCATGGATTGTGCGTCAGGCGGGCCGGGTTGAGCCTTACCTTAGAATCCCAGGTTATGAAGCGCGTCTTGTTTTCACTGTTGTTGACCATGGGTTTGGCCCATGCCAACCCCAGCTCCCCACCTGCCGATGACCTGGAGTCCTTGTTGGCGCAGCGTGGTTTGGTCGCGCAATTCACCCAAATTGGCAAAAACGTCTCCGATCAAGCCTCTGATTTGGTGGTCAATGCCATGGGCTACCTCGGCGTCCCCTACAAACGCGGTGGCAACGGCGCATCCGGTTTCGATTGCAGCGGTTTTGTGCGGGCCATGTACGAAAACACCTTGGGTTTGGTGCTGCCCCACAACGCCAAGGCCCAAGCAACTGTCACCGAAAAAATCGATCGAAGCGAGTTGCAACCCGGCGACCTGGTGTTCTACAACACCCTGCGCAGGACATTCAGCCATGTGGGCATCTACATCGGCAACGGTAAATTCATCCATTCACCCCGAACCGGCGGTGAAGTGCGCATTGAAAACATGAGTGACACTTACTGGGTCAAGCGTTTCAATGGTGCGCGTCGGGTCAACCCCGAAACACTGGTTTCCAGCGCTCCCGCCAACCCTCGTTGATCGCCGCCACCGCTGCTGTCGCGGTGGCTTGATTTCCCCATTTCCTTGGTTTTGAGAGAGACAAACCATGACTGAGCCGATCCTGATTGCGCGCAGCAGCACAGCCGAGTGCTTTTTACTCCCCCAGTTGGTCAACCGCCATGGCCTCATCACCGGCGCCACCGGATCAGGCAAAACCGTCACCTTGCAAACCATGGCCGAAGGTTTGTCGCGCATCGGAGTGCCCGTGTTCATGGCCGACGTCAAAGGCGACCTGAGCGGCATGAGCCAGGTCGGCAAGTTGTCCGACAAGATGGCCGCTGTGTTGAAAGAACGCGGCCTGGACACCCCCACCTTTGCCGCCTGCCCCGTGACCTTGTGGGATGTGTTTGGGCAACAAGGCCATCCGGTGCGTGCGACGGTGAGCGACATGGGGCCATTGCTGTTGGCCAGGATGCTCAACCTGAATGACACCCAAGCCGGTGTGTTGAACCTGGTGTTCAAGATTGCCGACGACAACGGCTTGCTGCTGCTGGACTTGAAAGACCTGCGCGCCATGCTGCAGCATGTGGGTGAGAACGCCAAGGACTTCACCACCGAATACGGCAACATCAGCGCGGCCAGCGTGGGCGCCATCCAGCGCGGCCTGTTGCAAATCGAGGGGCAAGGCGGCGACCAGTTTTTTGGCGAACCCATGCTCGACATCCACGATTTCATGCAAACCGATGGCCAAGGCCATGGCGTGGTGAACATCTTGGCGGCCGACAAATTGATGCACTCACCCCGGCTGTACGCCACGTTCTTGCTGTGGATGCTGTCCGAGTTGTTCGAGCAACTCCCTGAGGTGGGCGATTTGGAGAAGCCCAAATTGGTGTTTTTCTTCGACGAAGCGCATTTGCTGTTCAATGAAGCGCCCAAGGTCTTGGTGGAACGCATCGAATTGGTGGTGCGTTTGGTGCGCTCCAAAGGCGTGGGCGTTTATTTTGTGACGCAAAACCCCTTGGACCTGCCCGACAGCGTGCTCGCCCAATTGGGCAACCGGGTGCAGCACGTGCTGCGCGCCTTCACCCCCCGCGACCAAAAGGCTGTGACGGCCACCGCCCAGACCATGCGCCCGAAACAAGGCCTCGATGTGGAAGCGGCCATCACCGACTTGGGCGTTGGTGAAGCTTTGGTGAGTTTGCTCGACAGCAAAGGGCGTCCCAGTGAAACCGAACGCGTTTTTGTGTTGCCCCCAGGCAGCCAACTCGGTCCGATCACTGCAGAGCAACGTCAAACCTTGCTCAGCAACTCACTGGTAGCGGGTGTGTATGAAAAATCGGTGGACCGCGATTCAGCTTATGAGCAACTGAAAGGTCGCGCCCCTTCGATGGATCAAGCTGCGGTGGACCAAGCGCAGCAAAGCATCCAGCGCGCTGGTGCAGCCGACCCTGCGGCAGAAGGTGGCTGGGTGAGTGGCGTGTCCGACATCTTGTTTGGCAGCACCGGCCCACGCGGCGGTCGCCATGATGGCGTGGCCCAGTTGGTGGTCAAGAGTGCAGTCCGTACCGTGGGCTCGGCCATTGGACGTGAAATAGTGCGTGGTGTGTTGGGTGGCTTGTTGGGTGGTGGTGGGCGTCGACGCTGATGTCTTGAGTAAAAAACCGCTCATTGATCAGATTATTTGATTGAATTCGTCAAAATTCTTTCATTGTTTTGTTCAAAGCACGCCTAAACTGCTCACCATGAACAGCGAAGCCCATCTCCCAACCCGTTACACTTGGCCAGCGGTCATGCTGCACTGGGTGCTGGGCTTGGCATTGTTGGGCATGTTTGGCATGGGTTTGTACATGGTCGACCTGCCCATCTCGCCCCTGCGCTTGAAACTCTTCAACTGGCACAAATGGGCGGGTTTCACCGTGTTGGCGCTGTCGGTGTTGCGCTTGATTTGGCGCTTGACCCACCGTCCACCTGCTCTGCCTGAGCCCGTGGCCGCAGCCATGCCTGCTTGGCAACACTGGGCACACCATGGCACCCACCATGCGTTGTATGCCTTGTTCTTCATCGTGCCGCTGGTGGGGTGGGCCTACAGCTCCGCCGCAGGTTTTCCGATTGTGTTGTTTGGTGTGCTGCCCCTGCCCGACTTCGTGCCTGTTGACAAAGCCTTGGCCGAACTCATCAAGCCTTGGCATGAAATCAGCGCTTTCACCATGATGGGCTTGGTGTTGTTGCATGTGGCAGCCGCTTTGAAGCACCAGTTTGTCAACAAAGACCAATTGCTTCACCGCATATGGCCCACACGTCATTGAATGAAAGGTTTAGATCATGAACGTCACCCGCTTTTTATTCTCATTCGCGCTGCTGAGCAGCCTGCTGGCCAGTCCTGTCCTGGCTCAGCAAGCGCTGGTGCCTGCCCAAAGCGAAATCGTGTTTGTCAGCAAGCAAATGGGCGTGCCTGTTGAAGGCCGCTTCAAAAAATTTGACGCCAAGATTGCATTCGACCCCGCCAAACCCGCAGCCGGCAAAATTGGTTTCGTGGTGGACATGGCCAGCGCCACCTTGGGCGTCAAAGAAACAGATGCCGAATTACCCAAAGCAGACTGGTTCAACACCGCCAAATTCGCCCAAGCCACCTTCCAATCAGGGGTCATCAAGGCGATGGGCGCTGGCAAGTTTGAAGTGGCTGGCAAACTCACCATCAAAGGCGTTTCTCAAGATGTGTCAGTGCCTGTCACGCTCACCCAAAACGGTGCCACCACAACCGCTGTCGGCGCCTTCACGCTCAAGCGACTGGTGTTCAAAATCGGCGACAACGAATGGTCAGACACCTCCATGGTGGCTGACGAGGTGCAGGTGAAATTCAAATTCGCACTCACCGGCATCAGCAAGCTGTAAGTTTTTTTCAACCCGCAACCCTCAGGAGATTTCATGCGTTCACAACTCATCGCCGCGGCTTTGGCCGTTACCGCTGTCGCAGGCACATCAGCCCAAGCAGCCACCTACAACATCGACCCTACCCACACGTTTGTCACCTTCGAAGTGACCCACTTTGGCACCTCCACCAACCGTGGCCGCTTTGACAAAAAAGAAGGCGTGGTGCAATTTGATCGCGCAGCCAAAACCGGCTCGGTCAAATTGACCATCCAAGCCGATTCCATCAACACCGGCACCGAAGCCTTCAACGCCCACTTGAAAAAGCCTGACTTTTTCGATGCAGCCAAGCACCCCACCATGTCTTTCAGCGCTGACAAATTCAGCTTCAATGGCGACAAAGTCTCCGAAGTCGCTGGCAGCCTGACCATGCTGGGCAAAACCGTGCCCGTGGTGTTGAAAGCCACCAACTTCAATTGCTACGACCACCCCATGCTCAAGCGTGAAGTGTGCGGTGGCGACTTTGAAACCACCATCATGCGCAGCGACTGGGGCATGAAATGGGGCATCGACTTTGGCATTCCAGACAAAGTCAAACTGCTGATTCAAGTCGAAGCAGCCAAGCAGTAATTGCTGCTGATCCTGAAGGGTGCTCACCCTTCAGTCCAAGCCGTCCGCCTCACAGGTCGACGGCTTTTTTTGCGCCCGTCCAACCTGAAACCCATCGAAATCAGTTCACAATCATCCTCTTTGACCACTGAGAATTTTTCGCAGCTTTATGGCCATTCAATGGTTCCCCGGACACATGCACCTCACGCGCAAAGCGATTGGGGAGCGGATCAAAAACATTGATGTGGTCATCGAAATGTTGGATGCACGCCTGCCCGGCTCCAGCGCCAACCCCATGTTGGCAGAGCTCATCAAAGGCAAGCCGGCCCTCAAGGTATTGAGCAAGCAAGATCTGGCTGATCCAGCACGCACAGAGCTGTGGCTGTCGCATTACAACGCCCAAGCAGGCGTGTTGGCCATCGGCTTGGACACCAGCATGAGCCACCCCGCCAAGGCCCTGATAGATGCTTGCTACCGACTCGCCCCTTTGCGCGGTGGCATGGTCAAACCCATGCGGGTGTTGATTTGTGGCATTCCCAATGTGGGCAAGTCCACCCTGATCAACACCCTCAAAGGCAAACGGGCCACCAAAACAGGCGATGAAGCGGGTATCACCAAAACCGAGCAACGCATCGCCCTGGCCGATGACTTTTACTTGTACGACACGCCTGGCGTGATGTGGCCGCGCATCATCGTGGCGCAAAGCGGCTACAACCTGGCCGCCAGTGGCGCCATTGGCGTGAACGCGTTTGACGATGAAGAGGTGGCGCTGGAATTGCTGAACTACCTGATTCCCTATGCCCCGCAGGCATTGGAAGCGCGTTACAAGATGTCCCAAGTGCAAGACCTGAGTGACGAGCAGTTGTTGGAAGCCATTGGTCGTCAGCGCGGTGCAGTGCAAAGCGGCGGTCGTGTCAACACCACCAAAGCAGCACAGTTGGTGATTCACGATTTCCGAAGTCTGGCCCTGGGGCGATTGACCTTGGAAACACCCGACGAATTTGCCGCTTGGCTCAAAGAAGGCAGACAAGCCGATGCCGAGCGCAGTTTGCAGAAAGAGGCGAAAAAACAGAGACAGCCTCAACCATAATCATCTGCACATCTCTCAAATCATGGTAACTAGCGAGGCATCCAACACACCTACTCGGTTGAATCAAACCATGGTGACTCCCCACGCGCGTCGCAATTTCCTGCTGTTTTCCTGTCTTTTGGGCGCTGGTGCCAATTCCCTGATTTTCGCTTTCGTAGAGCAGCCTGGCTACGACCACAACATGAACTTGATCGCCACGGCCGTTTTTTGGGGCTTGGCATTGTGGGTCCCGCTCAAGCGCGGATACGAACTGGTGTGTCACCTGGCCATGCTCACGGCCTTGACCTTGCTGACCTATGTCACGGTCAACACAGGTGGCATCAACTCTCCGGCCATGGTCTGGATGACCATCCTGCCCGTTCCCGCCCTGATGATGCTCGGCAGTCAAGCAGCTCTTTTTTGGATGGGCACCATCATCGTGATCATCTTGGTTCAGTTCACTGGGGTGATACAAGGCTGGATCGATGGATCGGTAGTGCGTGACATCTCCACTGTGTCCTGGGCGTTTTTGGACAAAGTCAATGTCGCCATCAGCCTCATGCTGGCAGTCAATTTTTTCGACCGCATGCACAAACGTCAGATGACCAAAGTGGAGCAGCGAAATGTCGACTTGGAAGCCACCCACACCGCCCTCACTCAAGCACAGGCCCACAAAGACGAGTTCATTGCCTCGGTGGGGCATGAGCTGCGCACACCGATGAACGCCATTTTGGGTTTGAACGGTGTTTTACAAACCGAGTTGGCGGACGAACCTGACAACGCTGAAATCGCCAGCCTGATCCGAGACTCCACCAGCCAGTTACTGACCTTGGTCAACGATATTCTTGATTTTTCTCAATTGGAAGCTGGTCGTTTGAACCTGATGGAAAAACCATTGATCCTCGCGCAAACCTTGCAACATGTGATCGCACCCTTTGAGGCGCGCGCCAAAGAAAAAGGTCTGCGCCTGCATTGGTTCTTGGACCCTCTCTTGCCTGAAAGTGTGGTCTTGGATGGACAACGACTTGCGCAAATCTTGAACAACCTCTTGGACAATGCATTGAAGTTCACCACGCAAGGTGAGATTGAACTGAAGGCAACACGGATCGACAACGTCATCCGTTTGGAGGTGTCGGACACGGGGCGCGGCATCGCACGGGATCGTCAAGAAGACGTGTTCAAACAATTCGAGCACGCCGATGTGCAAACCAACCGCGCCTATGGTGGCACCGGACTGGGTTTGGCCATTTGTGAGCGGTTGGTGAGTTTGCAAGGTGGTCGCATCGGGCTGCAAAGTACGCTGGGCCAAGGCTCTGTTTTTTGGCTTGAACTTCCCTTGAAAACCGCCGAAACACCGGCCGCAGAGGCCACCTATTCCTCCAAAACATTCACCTCGTCATTGAATTTTCGTTTTTTGCTGGTGGACGACAACGCAGTCAATTTGATGGTAGCCAAATTGGTGCTTCAAAAATGCTGGCCCAATGCCACGGTAACCACGGCCAGCAGTGGCGAGCAAGCCTTGGAATTATTGGCAGACCACAATTTCGACTTGGCTCTGATGGACATGATCATGCCTGGCATGGATGGACTCGAGACCACCAAGCGCATTCGCATGAGTACGCGCCCTGAAGTGGCTGGTATGGTGGTGATTGGATTGACCGCCAACACCACAGCGCGTGACAAAGAACGTTGCCTGGAAGCAGGCATGAACGATGTGCTGTCCAAGCCGATGGAGCCCGCCGTGGTCCAAACCACGATCACGCGTTGGGCGCAACCCATCATTGGCAAAGGTCTGAGCGGGTTGTATTCATGAACAGACCCACACCTGGCAACACCTTCATGGATGATGTGCTCTTGAAGTGGAAGCGCGAATTTCACAAGCGCTTTCCTGATCCCAAATCGCCATATGCGTTGTTTTTGATGCTGTTCAGCTTTGTTGCTTTGACATTCAATTCAACCGTCGCAGCTGACCCCATCAGCATCGCGTCATCGCTGATCACCGCCTTCTTTTGTATCTGCTTATTGATTGCATTTGCCAAAGGCGTCAGTTTGATCAGCATCACGCAAATTGGACATGTGTTGGCCTTGATCCATTTGTCGGTGGTGATTTGGTTGGACCATGGCATTTATTCTTTGGGCAACCATTGGTTGCTGGTTTTCATGGTGTCGCAGTATTACGTCATCAACCGTCGCTCCGGCTTCATTTGGCTGGGCATTGTTTTGTTGGCCTTCAGTGTGCAAACTTGGATCGGTCATTACCACCCACCAAGCACGCCAACCCTCAGTGGCGCTGACAGAGCCGCCATGTCTTTGGCCAATATTTTGTTACCGACCATTGGCATTTTCTTGGTGCCACAGTATTTCCAACGTTTGTTCGACCACGCTTTGTCGTTGAATCACAAACGCCAGCACGAACTGCAAGAGAAGCAGCGAGAGCTCGAACACACCCTGCTGATGCGCGAGCATTTCATTTCGTCCGTGAGTCATGAGCTGCGCACCCCGATGAACGCCATTTTGGGATTGAACGCCCTGCTTTATGAACGAGTGAAAAACAAACCCCAAGCGCAAAAAGTATTGGCCTACACCCGCCAATCTGCCGATCACCTGATGACCGTGATCAACGACGTGCTGGACTATTCACAGTTTCAATTTGGACAAATCAAAGCCCGTGTAGAACGATTTGAGTTGCAAACCACTGTGAATGCAGCCTTTGAATTGTTCAAGCCGCGCATTGAAAGCACCCGACTGATATACGAATGTCACATCGACAAGGATGTCCCGCATTGGGTTGACACCGATAGACATCGATTGATGCAGGTTTTGGTCAATTTGCTGGGCAATGCCATCAAATTCACCCACAAAGGCAGCGTGACTTTGCGGGTAAGGGTGGTGGACCAAGGCGTGGAGTTCAGCGTTCAAGACACGGGCATTGGCATCGCACTCGATCAGCAAGAAAAGATTTTTGAGCGATTCAGCCAAGCAGATGTCAGTATCCAATCTCAGTACGGTGGCAGTGGATTGGGTTTGACGATTTCCCTGCGTTTGGTGCAGATGATGGGCGGTCATATGAAGCTCGAGAGTGTGGAAGGTCAAGGTTCACGGTTTGTATTTTGGCTTCCACTTCAAGCGCAAGCAGCACCTCAAGGTTCTGATCAGATTGATCGCCAGCATCCAACGCATCAAAGCCGTGACCATCGGTTTTTGGTGGTCGATGATCATCCAGTCAATCGATTGCTGGCCAAACAAGTCCTTCTGCGCGAATGGCCGCAAAGCATCGTCGATGAATGCGAGAACGGTGCCAAGGCGCTGGATATCCTGCAATCAGGACAACGCTATGACATGATGTTGATCGACATGGTCATGCCTGTGATGGATGGCATTGAAGCCACCCGCCTTGTACGGGGTTCTACCGATCCATTTTTGAGCAAAATGCCCATCTTGGGCCTCACAGCCAATGTGAGCGAACAAGACCTGACGCGGTTTCAACAAGCAGGGCTCAACGGCTTGCTGCTCAAGCCATTCGATCTAGAACGCATGCGCCATGATGTGGCTGCCTTGCTCGCATTACCCTCCAAGGCTTCATGAAACTAGCCTTGCTGTCTGACATCCATGCCAACTTGCAAGCCATGCAGGCCTGCATGGCCCATGCCCAGTTGCATGGTGCGGATCGATTTGCACTCTTGGGTGACTTGGTCGGCTATGGCGGCAACCCCTCGGAGGTGGTGAGTTTGGTCATGTCATTGGCCAGCCAAGGCGCTTGGGTGGTCAAAGGCAACCATGACGACATGGCCGTCCACCCGCCTGTCAATGCTCAACACATGGGCAGCAGCACAGCGGCTTGGACCCACCAGCAACTCGATGGGCATCAATTGGCTTTTTTGCAGCAACTGCCCCTCACCATCACACACGACCACGTCATGCTGGTGCATGCCAGCGCCCACAACCCCGATACATGGCGCTATGTCGACGATGAACGCTCGGCGGCGCAATGTTTGTCAGCCGCACAAACAACACATGCCGCCACCCAGCATGTGTTGGTGGGGCATGTGCATCACCAATGTTTGTTTTACCAAGGGCATGCACGTGGCTTGATGCCGTTCAAACCCACCCCCGGCGTGGCCGTGCCGTTTCCAACGACACGTGCAGGTGTGGTGACGATTGGCTCGGTGGGCCAGCCCCGTGACGGCGACCCCAGAGCCATGTATGCACTGCTGGACTTGGGTCTTTCTCGATTGACCTTTCACCGCGTTGCCTACAACCACACGGCAGCAGCAGCGGCCATTCGTGCGGCTGGCTTGCCAGACTACTTTGCCCATCGTTTGGAGACAGGCCATTGAAGCTGCTGGAACCTGGCACCGTCCTGGACGGCTTTGAGATTCGCGCCTGCATCCACGCAGGCGGCATGGCGCATATCTACCAAGTGGACTATGCCGCTGATGCAGGGGGCACACAGCGGCCAAGCGAGTTCCCCATGGCCATGAAGATTCCGCGCATGACCGCAGGCGATGGCGCAGAAAACATCATCAGCTTCGAGGTGGAGCACCTCATCATGCCCAACCTCACCGGGCCACATGTGCCTCGGTTTGTAGCGGCTGGTGATTTGTCGCGCATGCCTTACTTGGTCATGGAATATGTCAACGGCGACACCCTGCAACAGCTGATGGACCAACACCCAGACATGTCCCCCGAGGAGATCGCCCAACTGGGCGCAGCAGTGGCACGAGCTGCACACAGCTTGCACCAACAAAACGTCTGCCACCTCGACTTGAAACCCGCCAATGTGTTGATGCGTCCCGATGGCAGCGCGGTCATGCTGGACTTTGGGCTGTCCTGCCATGCGCATTACCCTGACTTGCTGGCCGAGGAAATGCGCAAAGCTGTGGGTTCACCGGTTTGGATCTCGCCCGAGCAAGTGGTGGGTGTGCGTGGCGACCCGCGCAGCGATGTGTTTGCCATCGGCGTCATGCTCTACCAAATGGCCACCGGTGAATTGCCCTTTGGCGAACCCGTCACCACTGGTGGTTTGCGTCAACGCTTGTGGATGGACCCGGTGCCGCCTCGCAAGCACCGCCCCTCCGTGCCGGCTTGGTTGCAAGAAATCATTTTGAAATGTTTGGAACCCATGGCGGTCGACCGCTACCCCTCGGCAGCGCATTTGGCTTTTGATTTGAGTCACCCAGGCGATGTGCGCATCACCCAACGAGGACAACAAACCCAAGGCACAGGGTGGTGGGTGCATCTCAAACGTTGGCTGCGTGCGGCTGGCATGCATTACCAACCCAGCCCAGTGCCTTCACAGCAAATAGACGAAGTGCCCATCATCATGGTGGCCATTCCCTACAAGGATGTGCAAGACGCCACCTTGTATGCATTGCGCGAAGCCGTGCAACGCTCATTGGGCTTGCGCCCAGGCGCTCGATTGGCCTGTGTGACCGTGATTTCACCCAATGAGACCAGCAGCACCCAAAGCGATCAAAGCGAGACCAGTGTGCATCGCTTGCACCTGACACGCTTGAAGCAATGGGCCCAGCCGCTTGATTTGCAAGGTCATCAAAGTTCGTTTCATGTGCTGGAGTCTGGCGATGTGGCCGAGGCCTTGTTGGCTTATGCCAAAGGCAATCAGGTGACCATGATCATCATGGGGGCCGCCACACACGGCTTGCACATGCAAGGCTTGATCGCGACCGTGCCTATTCGCGTCGCCATGGATGCGCCGTGCAGCGTGGTCTTGGTTAAGCAGCGCTTGCCGTTTGAATGTTTGGGCGGCCAGCCCTGACGGGTGCTTGTTTTTCCATGACCTTGGCAAACAAGGGATGCGCCAACCACCCCGCCAACCAAGCCTTCACCGCTGGCAACGGCAAGGCCTCAATCCGAGCAGGCTGCACCGCTGCAAACTGCCGAACAAAGGGAAACATGCCGATGTCTGCGGCGCAAGGGGTGGCACCGCCCAGCTGTGGCATGGTTTGCAGCTGCGCCTCTAAGGGTTGCAACAACACCGTGATGGCTTGAGCAGCGTGGTGCTCTGCACCCATGGCGTCGCTGTAGCGCTGCGGGTATTTGTAACGGTCCAAGTGGTGCTTGAATTCACCATCGCACACCGCCCATAACTGTTGGATGTCAGGCGTTTGCGCCCTCGCCCACCAGCCCTGTGGGTCGCCGGTTTGCGCAAAAGCCCAGCGCATGATGTCCAGGCTTTGCTCCAACACCTCGCCTGAGGGCAGCACCAACACCGGCACCGTGCCTTTGGGCGACAAAGCCAACATCTCGGCAGGCTTGTCACGCAAGGAGGTCAATTCATGCGCTTGGTAGGCCACACCCGCCTGCAGCAAAGCCATGCGAGCCCGCATGGCGTAGGGGCAGCGGCGGTAGGTGTAGAGCAACAGGTTGGACATGTGAACCTATGCTTTGATGACCATTTACCTTCTGGCAGGCGGCACATCCGTACAACTGCCATGCGCCACTTCCGCCGCCATGCCGATGCTTTCGCCCAGCGTGGGGTGGGGGTGGATGGTTTTACCGATGTCCACCGCGTCTGCGCCCATCTCAATCGCCAAAGCGATCTCGCCAATCATGTCGCCTGCGTGTGTGCCGACAATGCCGCCACCCAAAATCTTGCCGTGACCATGCGCTTCGGGTGAATCATCAAACAAGAGTTTGGTGAAACCTTCGTCGCGGCCATTGGCGATGGCGCGTCCAGATGCTGCCCAAGGGAACAAACCTTTTTTCACCTTGATGCCTTGCGCTTTAGCCTGGTCTTCAGTCAATCCCACCCAAGCCACTTCGGGATCGGTGTAAGCCACACTGGGGATGACACGGGCATCAAACACGCTGCAGGCCAACTCGTGTTTGTCTTGCAACTCACCCGCAATCACTTCTGCCGCCACATGGCCTTCGTGTACCGCCTTGTGCGCCAACATGGGTTGCCCCACCACATCGCCAATCGCGAAGATGTGCGGCACGTTGGTGCGCATTTGTGGGTCCACATTGATGAAGCCACGCTCGGTGACCTCCACACCCGCTTTGTCGGCACCGCATTTTTTGCCGTTGGGCGTGCGACCCACCGCTTGCAACACCAAGTCATAGACCTGCGGCGCAGGTGCGCCCTCACCTTCAAAGGTCACTTCTATGCCCTTGGCCATGGCACGTGCTGACACGGTTTTGGTTTTCAACATGATGTTGTCAAAGCGTGGCGCATTCATTTTTTGCCAAACCTTGACCAAGTCGCGGTCAGCGCCTTGCATGAGTCCGTCCATCATCTCGACCACATCCAGACGTGCGCCCAAGGTGCTGTAGACCGTGCCCATCTCCAAGCCGATGATGCCGCCGCCCAAGACCAACATGCGCTTGGGTACTTTGGCCAGTTGCAATGCGCCTGTGCTGTCGACCACGCGAGGATCGTCGGGCATGAAAGGCAGATGCACCGCTTGGCTGCCCGCGGCGATGATGCAGGTTTTGAAGCTCACCACCTGTGTTTGGCCGGTTTTGTCTTGCGCTGTGCCCGTGGTTTCTTCCACCGACAAATGGTGGCTGTCGACAAACACCCCATAGCCGCGCAGCACAGTGACTTTGCGCATCTTGGCCATGGCCGCCAAACCGCCAGTGAGCTTGCCAATGACTTTTTCTTTGTGACCGCGCAAGTTGTCGATGTTGAGTTTGGGCTTGCCGTAGTCCACACCGATGTCGGCCAAGTGGCTCACCTCGTCCATCACCGCCGCCACGTGCAGCAGCGCTTTGGAAGGGATGCAACCCACGTTCAAACACACACCACCCAATTGGGCATAGCGCTCGACGATGGCGACTTTCAGCCCCAAGTCTGCGGCACGGAATGCGGCGCTGTAGCCACCGGGGCCACCGCCTAAAACAATGAGGTCGTAGTCGCGGGGTTCAGATGTCACTGCGAGGCTTGGGGCCGAGGGAGTCTGGGGTTGCTTCGCTTCTGTCGTGGATTGCTTCGCTGCTGTCACTGCGAGCCCGGAGGGCGCGGCAGTCTCTATGTCGGGAGATTGCTTCGCTGCTGTCACTGCGAGCCCGGAGGGCGCGGCAGTCGCAATGACGTTATTTGTCACTGCGAGGCCGGAGGCCGAAGCAGCCTGGGGTTGCTTCTCTTCGCTCGCAATGACTGAATCAATGCTCACAATCACAGAACCCTGCTTAACCTTGTCACCCAACTTCACTTTCAACGATGTCACCACACCCGCATGGGAGGATGGAATTTCCATAGAGGCTTTGTCGCTCTCCACAGTGATCAGGCTTTGGTCCACCGCCACGGTGTCACCCACCTTGACCAGCAGTTCAATCACAGCCACTTCGTCAAAGTCGCCAATGTCAGGTACTTGAATATCGATATTTGCCATGACAGTCCTTGACCTTAAAGCAAGACGCGACGGAAATCGCTGAGGATTTGACCCAGATGGGCGTTGAAGCGCGCAGCTGCAGCTCCATCAATCACACGGTGGTCCCAGGTGAGCGACAAGGGCAGCATGAGGCGAGGCTCAAACTCTTTCCCATTCCACACCGGTTCCATGGTGCTGCGGCACACGCCCAAGATGGCCACTTCAGGTGCGTTGATGATGGGCGTGAAATAACGACCGCCAATGCCGCCCAAGCTGGAGATGGTGAAGGTGGCACCCGACATTTCCGCAGGGCTCAGCTTGCCTTCACGGGCTTTCTTGGCCAGCTCGCCCATCTCGGCGCTGATTTGCAAAATGCCTTTTTTATCCGCGTCTTTCAGCACAGGCACCATCAAACCATTGGGCGTGTCAGCCGCGAAACCGATGTGCCAATAGTGTTTGTACACCAGCGCATCGCCATCGAGCGAGCTGTTGAACTGAGGGAACTTTTGCAAAGCCGACACACAGGCCTTGATCAGGAAGGCCAGCATGGTGACCTTGACGCCTGATTTTTCGTTCTCTTTGTTGGTCGCGACGCGGAAGGCTTCCAGCTCGGTGATGTCTGCATCGTCGTGGTTGGTGACGGCAGGAATCATCACAGCGTTGCGCAACAAGTTGGCACCGCTGATTTTTGGGATGCGACCCAATTCTTTGCGCTCGATGGGACCGAACTTGGCAAAGTCCACCTTGGGCCAAGGAATCAATCCCAGACCGGCTCCATCACCCGCAGGTGCTTTGCTGGACTGCGCTTGTGTGCGGGTTTCGCCTGCCATGACAGCGCGGCTGAAGGCTTGCACATCCTCTTGCGAAATGCGCCCTTTGGGTCCGCTGCCTTTGATTTCATTCAAAGGTACGCCCAACTCACGGGCGAATTTGCGCACCGAGGGTGAGGCGTGGGGTAAGCCCGCGTCATTGCGAAGGCCATCGGCCTGTGGCAATCCAGTAGATTGCTTCGCTTCAGTCACTGCGAGCCCGGAGGGCGCGGCAGTCGCAATGACGGGAGGTTGCTTCGCTTCGCTCGCAATGACAGGCGGCGCAATAACGTCAGTCTCCAGAACCAAAATCACCGAGCCTTGCTTGACCTTGTCGCCCAATTTCACCGACATGGCCTTCACCACACCTGCATGCGACGAGGGGATTTCCATCGAAGCCTTGTCAGACTCCACGGTGATCAGGGACTGCTCTGCGCGAACTTTGTCGCCCACCTTCACCAGCAGTTCAATGACGGCCACTTCATCAAAGTCACCAATATCGGGGACATTCACTTCCATTGTTGCCATGTGTTTTCTCCCCAGAATCAAGCGTGAAGCGGATTGATTTTGTCCGCTTGCAGTTGGTATTGTTGAATGGCTTTGGCCACGGTTGCAGCGGGTACCGTACCTTGTTCACTCAAGGCTTTGAGCGCCGCCACCACGATGTAGTGGCGGTTCACCTCAAAGTGCTCACGCAATTTACTGCGGAAATCACTGCGACCAAAACCATCGGTGCCCAGCACTTTGTAAGCGCGACCAGCAGGAATATATGCGCGGATTTGCTCGGCATAGGCCTTCATGTAATCGGTGGACGCGACCACCGGACCTTCATGGTCTGCCAGTTGCTCAGCCACAAACGACAAGCGCGGCTTGTCCGTGGGGTGCATCAGGTTCCAACGCTCGGCCTCGGCACCATCGCGAGCAAGTTCGTTGAAGCTGGGGCAACTCCACACATTCGCGGCCACGCCCCAATCGGCGGCCAACAAATCACGCGCCGCCATGGATTCACGCAGGATGGTGCCCGAACCCAGTAAGTTGACGCGAGGCAATTTCTTGGCACCCTCTGCAGGTTGCAGCAGGTACATGCCTTTGATGATTTGCTCTTCCGTCCCCGCAGTGAGGCCAGGCATGGCGTAGTTTTCATTCAGCAGCGTGAGGTAATAAAACACGTTCTCTTGCTTTTCCACCATCCGCTTCAAACCGTGCTGCATGATGACCGCTACTTCGTGCGCAAAGGTTGGGTCGTAGCTGACGCAATTGGGGATGGTGCCCGCCAAGATGTGGCTGTGGCCGTCTTCGTGCTGCAAACCTTCGCCATTCAAGGTGGTGCGACCCGATGTGCCGCCCAACAAGAAACCACGCGCTTGCATGTCACCCGCTGCCCAGGCCAAGTCGCCAATGCGCTGGAAGCCGAACATGGAGTAGTACACATAGAACGGAATCATGATGCGGTTGTTGGTTGAGTAAGAAGTTGCTGCCGCAATCCAACTGCTCATGCCACCGGCTTCGTTGATGCCTTCTTGCAAAATTTGACCGGCCTTGTCTTCCTTGTAGTACATGACCTGGTCTTTGTCTACCGGCGTGTACTGTTGGCCATCGGGGTTGTAAATGCCCACCTGACGGAACAATCCTTCCATGCCAAAGGTACGTGCCTCGTCCACCAAAATGGGCACCACACGTGGGCCCAAAGCTTGGTCCCGGAGCAACTGCGTGAGAAAACGCACATAGGCTTGGGTGGTGGAGATTTCACGACCCTCCACCGTGGGCTCGGTGATGGCTTTGAATGTCTCCATCGATGGCACGGTGAAATGTTCATCGGCTTTGGTGCGACGGTGAGGCAAATAACCACCCAAGGCTTGGCGGCGCTCGTGCAAATAGCGCATCTCGGGGGTGTCGTCGGCAGGCTTGTAGAAAGGCAGCTTGGACAACTCGCTGTCGGGGATGGGGATGTTGAAGCGGTCACGGAAGGTTTTGATGTCTTCGTCGGTCAGCTTCTTGGTTTGGTGAACCGTGTTCTTGCCCTCGCCGGAAGAACCCATGCCAAAACCTTTGACGGTCTTGATCAACAGCACCGATGGTTGGCCCTTGTGCTTCACAGCAGCTGCATAAGCGGCATACACCTTTTGCGGGTCGTGGCCACCACGGCGCAAATTCCAAATATCGTCGTCGCTCATCTTGGCGACCATCTCCAAGGTGCGTGGGTCGCGGCCAAAGAAATGCTTGCGCACATAAGCGCCATCATTGGCTTTGAAGGCTTGGTAGTCACCGTCCACGGTTTCCATCATGATGCGACGCAAGGCACCGTCTTTGTCGCGGGCAATCAAGGGGTCCCAGTTGCTGCCCCAGATCAGCTTCAACACATTCCAGCCAGCACCACGGAACTCACTCTCCAATTCTTGGATGATCTTGCCGTTGCCTCGCACCGGGCCATCCAAGCGTTGCAAATTGCAGTTGATGACAAAAATCAGGTTGTCGAGCTTTTCACGCGCGGCCAAACCAATGGCGCCCAGTGATTCCACCTCGTCCATCTCACCATCGCCACAGAACACCCACACCTTGCGGTTCTCGGTGTTGGCAATGCCACGGGCGTGCAAATATTTCAAAAACCGCGCTTGGTAAATCGCCATCAAGGGGCCCAAGCCCATGGACACGGTGGGGAACTGCCAAAACTCGGGCATCAGCTTGGGGTGCGGGTAGCTGGACAAGCCCTTGCCATCCACTTCTTGGCGGAAGTTGAGCAGTTGCTCCTCGGTCAAACGTCCTTCTAAATAAGCACGGGCATACACACCGGGCGACACATGGCCTTGGATGTAGAGCAAATCGCCGCCGTGGTTTTCGTTCTCGGCGTGCCAAAAGTGGTTGAAGCCTGCCCCAAACATATGGGCCAGCGACGCAAATGATCCGATGTGGCCACCCAAGTCGCCGCCATCGGCGGGGTTGTGGCGGTTGGCCTTGACCACCATGGCCATGGCGTTCCAGCGCATATAAGCACGCAAACGCTCTTCAATCTCGATATTGCCGGGGCAGCGTTCTTCTTGGTCGGGTTCGATGGTGTTGACATAGCCCGTGTTGGCGGAGAAAGGCATGTCGATGCTGTTTTCTCTGGCGTGTTCCAGCAGTTGCTCTAACAAGAAGTGCGCCCGCTCTGGGCCTTCCGAGGCGATGACTGCCGACAAGGCGTCCATCCATTCGCGGGTTTCTTGGCTGTCCGAATCGTTGGCGGCGAAGGTGCGCAAATGGTCAGGTGCAACAGACATGTTTGTCTCCTTTGTGGGGGTGGTTTTATCTATTCAAAGCACGGCGCGTATTTTTACATGATTTCAAATTGCGCCGCACAGTTTCATAATGCAAAATTTATTGATTCGGATGCCATGCAACTCCCCCTAAACTCCAGTCCACATGCCAAAAAACCTGCTCAAGACCCTGAACGCCAAATGGAAGGCGTGGTGGAAACTTCAAAGCCCCAGTCGACAAGACCGAGTCGCCTTGTTGGCTCCGATTGCAGCCGTGGCCATTTTTCTTCTGACCATCATCAGCAGTGTGGGCTATTTGCGCATTGAAGAAATGGAGCGTGAACAAGAAAGTGTTCAACGCGATTTGGAGTTTGCCAATCAGAAAATGCGTTTGCACTTGCTTGAACAGCAGGAATTGATGTTGCGCTTGGCCAGAGACACCAGCAACGACAAGCAGACCGCCATCGAATTCGCCAACAGTGCCATGGATTTGGCCAAGCAATACCCAGAAGTGGCCAGCATCAGTTGGATTGATGAAATGCGGCGAGTGCGATCCAACTACTCATCTGGTTCTGTAGAACTGCTGCAATTCCATCGTCAAGGTGCATGGCTCGACCATCCGCAGACTGAAGACACCTATTTATTGGCCAAAGAACTCAGACGGTCGCTTTACTCAACACCCATTCTGTTCAAAAGTTCAGACAACAGTGGTCAAGTTGAAGCCCATCTCCAACTGCACATCCCCATGTGGAGCAAAAACGCATTCAAAGGGGTGGTCCTGATCGAGTACTCACTCGAAGGCTTGCTTCGGTACGCTGTGCCTGCGGAGGTGAGTGCGCGACACGCTGTCTCTTTGGTAGACACGAATAATCAATTGCTGGCAGGTCAAAGCATCAAGCCTCGCACAGGCTTGTTTGAATACTCCCCATGGGAATCCAAAGCCTACGAATACACAGTGCCTGTTTCCACCGTGGGCAACAGTCTGCAATTGCGTGCCCAGGTCTACCGCACCTCGCAAGTGTTGATTGGCAGTGGTTTGTTCTGGCTTGTTTTGTTGCTCAGTGGCATGACCACTTGGATGCTGATTGGTACATGGCGACACACCCGGCGACGGCTGCAAGCACAGCAAGCTTTGGTGGCTGAAACCAATTTCAGACGCGCCATGGAAAACTCCATTCTCACGGGCATGCGTGCCATGGACATGCAAGGCCGCATCACCTATGTCAATGCGGCTTTTTGTCAAATGACCGGTTGGACTGAAAAAGAATTGGTGGGTTTGAGTTCGCCTTTTCCCTACTGGCCTGATGAAGACCGCAACATGCTCAACACCAAGCTGTCCGATCAACTCAATGGCCGAACCACCATGAGCGGTTTTCAGATCCGGGTGAAACGCAAAAATGGCACGCTGTTTGATGCCCGTTTGTATGTTTCACCACTCATTGATGCCTACGGTCAACAAACAGGCTGGATGACCTCAATGACCGACATCACCGAGCCCAACAAAATCAGGGAGCAGTTGTCCGCCTCATACGAGCGCTTCACCACGGTGCTGGAGGCCTTGGACGCGTCCGTCTCGGTGACACCTTTGGGCAGCACTGAACTGCTGTTTGCCAACAAGCTTTATCGGCAATGGTTTGGCAATCAAAGTGAAGGCCACATCAATTTGGTGACGCAAGCGGGTATGGCCAATCGCGATTCAGCCTCCACAGATGAATCTGTTGACGACATGGCAGGCATGCCCAGCGTCAACCTCACGCAGGCTCGCCCTGAAAATTCGGAAATTTACCTGCCCAACCTGAACAAATGGTTGGAAGTACGTTCACGCTATTTAAACTGGGTGGACGGTCGCTTGGCGCAAATGGTCATCTCCACCGACATCACCTCGCGTCGACTGGCCGAGGAACAAGCCGCCTTGCAAGCAGAACGTGCCCAATCAGCAAGTCGCTTGATCACCATGGGCGAGATGGCTTCAAGCGTGGCTCATGAGTTGAATCAACCGCTCACGGCGATTTCCAACTATTGCAATGGCATGCTCAACCGCATCCGCGGTAACCAAATCACTGAAGAAGAATTGCTCACGGCACTGGAGAAGACATCCAGACAAGCACAAAGAGCGGGACAAATCATCCAACGGATTCGCAGTTTTGTGAAACGCAGTGAAACCAACAAGGTGATGTCCCCTGTTGCACCCATCGTCACCGAGGCCGTTGAATTGGCTGATATCGAGTTGCGTCGTCGCCAAGTCAAACTCAGTCTGTACATGTCGGACCGTATTTCCAGCATTGAAGTAGACCCCATCTTGATTGAGCAAGTGCTGATCAATTTGTTGAAAAATGCGGCTGAAGCTATTGAGCATGCCAATCGACCTTTGAACCAGCGACATGTCGAATTGCAAATCGTGCCCAAAACAGTTGAGAACCAAGCTGTGGTGGAATTTTCTGTGACGGACAGTGGGGTTGGCATGAGTCCCGAAGTCATGTCACGTGTGTTCGAGGCTTTCTACACCACCAAGGTTGAAGGCATGGGCATTGGCTTGAATTTATGCCGCACCATCATCGAGTCGCACCAAGGTCGAATGACAGCGGAGAACATCTACAATGGAAACGAAATCATTGGTTGTCGGTTTTCATTCTGGCTACCCGCCAAACCAAGCATGATTCCCCTTTAACGACGGCTTCTTTATTTGCAGGTTGGAGTGATTGATGAGTTTGATTCCCAAAAAAGGCAATGTGTACGTGGTGGACGATGACGAGGCCGTTCGCGATTCGCTGCAATGGTTGCTCGAGGGCAAAGACTACCGGGTGCGTTGCTTTGACTCTGCTGAATCTTTTCTCAGCCGCTACGACCCCCGCGAAGTCGCTTGCCTGATTGTCGACATCCGCATGCCAGGCATCACAGGACTCGAATTGCAAGACAGGCTATTGGAACGCAAGTCACCCCTGCCCATCGTGTTCATCACGGGACATGGCGATGTGCCCATGGCCGTCACCACCATGAAAAAAGGGGCGATGGACTTCATCCCCAAACCTTTCAAGGAAGAAGAACTGCTGAGCGTGGTGGAACGCATGCTGGACCAAGCCCGCGACGCCTTCGCCGACTACCAACACGCTGCCAACCGCGACGCCCTCATGGGCAAACTCACTGCCCGCGAAGCACAGGTGCTCGAGCGCATCGTCGCCGGTCGTTTGAACAAACAAATTGCGGATGACCTGGGCATCAGCATCAAGACAGTAGAAGCCCACCGTGCCAACATCATGGAAAAGCTCAACGCCAACACCGTGGCCGATCTGCTGAAGATTGCCTTGGGCCCCACCTCTGCCAAATCCTGAGGATCATTTCCATGCCAGCTCAATTGATCGATGGCAATGCGCTGTCGCAGCAACTTCGCACCCAAGTCAGTGAACGGGTTGCGCAACTCCAAGCCAAGGGTGTGACAGCAGGATTGGCTGTCATCTTGGTGGGCGATAACCCAGCCAGTCAGGTATATGTTCGCAACAAGGTCAAAGCTTGCGAACAAACAGGCATCCATTCCTTGCTTGAAAAACACGACGCGCAGATGAGCGAAGCGCAGTTGCTGGCTCGTGTTGATGCCCTCAACAAAGACAGCAACATCCATGGCATCTTGGTTCAACTGCCCTTGCCTGCCCATATCGATGCCCAAAAAGTCATTGAGGCCATCGCCCCTGAAAAAGATGTGGATGGCTTTCATGTGGCATCAGCAGGGGCATTGATGACAGGTCTGCCAGGCTTTTGGCCCTGCACACCCCACGGTTGCATGAAGATGCTCGAGCACATCGGCTACAACCTGCGCGGCAAGCATGCAGTGGTGATTGGCAGGAGCAATATCGTGGGCAAACCCATGGCCATCATGCTGCTGCAACAACACGCCACGGTCACGGTCTGCCACAGTGTCACCACCGACTTGAAACACCACACCTTGCAAGCCGATGTCATCGTCGCCGCAGTTGGTAAGCGCCATGTGCTCACGGCGGACATGGTGAAACCTGGTGCGGTTGTCATCGACGTTGGCATGAACCGGGATGATGAAGGCAAGCTTTGTGGTGATGTGGATTTTGAAGGTGTGCTTCAAGTTGCCAGTCACATCACCCCGGTGCCAGGCGGTGTTGGACCCATGACCATCACCATGTTGCTGGTCAACACCTTGGAATCGGCTGAACGCGCCTCATCTGGCAACGCATGAACAATCCCCTGCTCGACTTCACTGGCCTTCCACGCTTCAATGAGGTCACCCCTGACCTGGTCGCACCGGCCATCTCCGAACTACTCGATCAAGCTGACCGTTCACTCACCACCGTGACTGCCGATCAATTTCCCGCTGATTGGACAGCCATCTCCAATGCATTGGACACAGCCACTGAACGGCTGGGCCGTGCTTGGGGCATGGTGAGTCATTTGCAATCCGTGATGGACACACCCGAATTGCGGGCGGCCTACAACGCCGAGTTGCCCCGGGTGACCGACTTCTGGACAAGGCTTGGTGCCAATGAAGCTTTGTTCGCCAAGTACAAAGCCATCGACCCCAGCACGCTGAACCCTGAACAAACACAGGCACGAACCCTGGCCTTGCGCAACTTTGTGCTCTCAGGTGCTGAACTGCAAGGCGATGCCAAAAAACGCTTTGCGACCATCCAGGAGCGACAAGCCGAAGTCAGCCAGTTGTTCAGTGAACATGTGCTCGACGCCACCGACGCCTGGTCGTTGTTGGCGCAAGAAGATGACATTGCAGGCATTCCTGCGGACGTGTTGCAAGCCGCCAAGCAAGCAGCTGAATCAGACGGTTTGCAAGGCTACAAACTCACGCTGAAAATGCCTTGCTATTTGCCGGTGATGCAATATGCCACCAGCAGTTCATTGCGTGAAAAACTCTACCGTGCACACGCCACACGCGCTTCCGATCAGTCCGAGCAAACACAATTCGACAACACGACCTTGCTGCAGGAAATACTTGCACTGCGTCAAGAAGAAGCCGAGTTGCTGGGCTATGCCAACCATGCTGAGGTGTCACTTGCCAGCAAAATGGCCGAATCGCCCAATCAAGTCATGCACTTTCTGCGCGATCTGGCGCAACGGGCCAAGCCCTTTGCTGAGCAAGATCTAGAGGAAATGCGGCAATTTGCGCGCAACGACTTGAACATGCCCGACCCCCAAGCATGGGATTGGACTTTCATTGGCGAAAAGTTGAAAGAAGCCCGTTACGCCTTCAGCGAACAAGAGGTTAAGCCTTATTTCACAGCACCCAAAGTGCTCAGCGGCTTGTTCAAAATTGTCGAAACCTTGTTCGAAGTATCGATCCGCCAAGACCAGGCTCCGGTCTGGCATCCCCAAGTGAGCTTCTATCGCATTGAACGCCAAGGCGAGTTGTTGGGTCAGTTTTACCTGGACCCAGGTGCACGCAAAGGCAAACGAGGCGGCGCTTGGATGGACGATGTGCGCGCTCGCTGGTTGCGCCCAGACACCCAACAATTGCAAACACCAATTGCCCATTTGGTGTGCAATTTTGCCGAAGGCGTCAACGGGCAACCGCCGTTACTGACCCATGATGATGTGATCACTTTGTTCCACGAATGTGGTCATGGGCTGCACCACATGCTGACCCAAGTGAATGAACGAGATGTATCAGGCATCAGTGGCGTGGAATGGGATGCTGTGGAATTGCCCAGTCAATTCATGGAAAACTTCTGCTGGGAGTGGTCAGTGCTGCGACACATGACGGCCCATGTGGACACAGGTGAGCCGTTGCCACGGGCGTTGTTTGACAAGATGCTGGCAGCCAAGAATTTCCAGAGTGGTCTGCAAACACTGCGTCAAATTGAATTCTCGATGCTTGATATGCGGTTGCACATGGAACCCGCGCGCTCCCATGAGGTGATGGCCGTGTTGCATGAAGTTCGCGATGAGGTGGCTGTGTTGCATCCGCCCGCTTTCAACCGCATGCCCCATTCATTCAGCCATATTTTTGCGGGTGGCTACTCGGCGGGGTACTACAGCTACAAATGGGCTGAAGTGCTCAGCGCCGATGCCTATGCGGCGTTTGAAGAAACATGGGATGCGCAAGGTGAGCACAGCATCGACACAGGACGACGTTATCGACAAGCCATTTTGGAGGTCGGTGGCAGTCGCAACGCGATGGCGTCATTCAAGGCCTTCAGGGGTCGTGAACCACAGCTCGATGCCCTGTTGCGTCACCAAGGCATGGCAGCAACCAACGCCGCGCACTGACGCGCGTTCAATACCGAAGGGTCTGCACGCCGCTGGGCGTGCCCAACAAGCAAATATGGGCTTTTTGATGGGCAAACACCCCCACGGTGACCACACCTGGCCATTGGCTGACCTGGTTCTCAAATCCCAAGGGATCGGTGATTTGAAGGCCTTGCACATCCAACAGGTGCTGGCTGTTGTCAGTGACCAAGGGCAACCCGTCTTTCAAACGCAATGACGCACGGCCACCCATGGATTCAAAGCGTCGAATCAACGCGGGTGCCGCCATCGGGATGATTTCCACAGGCAATGGGAACCTGCCCAACACATCGACACGTTTGGAGTCATCGGCAATACATACAAATTGATCAGCTTGTGCGGCCACGATTTTTTCGCGGGTCAAGGCAGCACCGCCACCCTTGATCATGTAACCATGTCCATCGATTTCATCTGCACCATCAATGTAAACGGCCATGCGGCTGACTTGTTCCAAATCAACCACCTTGATCCCCCGCTCTTGCAGGCGCTGGGTCGATGCCAGAGAACTGGACACAGCGCCTTTGAATGCAATTGGGCAACTTGCCAGCGCATCAATGAATTTGTTGACGGTTGAACCTGTGCCCACACCGACCCATTCATTGGGGACGATGTATTGCAAGGCGGCCAAGCCCACTTGGGTTTTCAATTCATCTTGGCTCAGAGAAGGGGTGCTCATCGGTGACAATTCCTAGGTTGATTCCATTCCAATTATCCATGTCTCTCTTGCCCTACTCCTTGCTGCGCCCCTTGTTGTTTGCATTGGATGCTGAAACTGTGCACGAGCACACGATTCACATGCTGGCTTTGACCCAACACAATTTGTTGCGGCATGCGTATGCGCAAACCCGGGTGGCAGACCCCATCAGTGTGGCAGGTCTTCAGTTTCCCAACCGTGTGGGCTTGGCCGCTGGTTTGGATAAAAACGCCCGATGCATTGATGCGTGGGCATCCATGGGTTTTGGTTTTGTGGAAGTGGGCACAGTCACCCCGGTGGGTCAACCCGGCAATCCCAAGCCCCGCATGTTTCGCCTGCCGCAAGCCCAGGGCTTGATCAACCGACTGGGTTTCAACAACGAAGGGCTGAAAGCCTTCATCGACAACGTTCGCCAAGCGCGGTTTCGCCATGGTGCGGGACCTCATATGTTGCTGGGGCTGAACATCGGCAAAAACGCAAGCACGCCGATCGACCAGGCGATCGATGATTACCTCACCTGTTTGGATGCTGTGTTTCCGCATGCGGACTATGTGACGGTGAACATTTCCAGTCCCAACACCCAAAATCTGCGGCAACTGCAAACCGATGAAGCCTTTGCCAATTTGTTGATCGCCTTGGATGCCCGGCGGCAAGCACTGGTTGAACAGCACCACAAGCATGTGCCTTTGTTCATCAAAATTGCCCCCGATTTGGACGAGGCTCAAATCGAACAACTCTGCAACACCCTTCGTCGTCATTGCATGCAAGGTGATCAGGTGAAAGACCAAGCATGGGGTTTGGTGGCCACCAACACCACCCTGTCAAGGCAGGCGGTAGTTGGTTTGCCGCATGCCGATGAAACCGGTGGCTTGTCGGGTGCCCCAGTGCGAGAGGCTAGCAACCGCGTGATCCGAGCACTGCGCCAACAACTTGGATCTGCTTTTCCCATCGTGGGCGTGGGCGGCATCTTGACGGCTGAAGATGCGAGCGCCAAATTAGCAGCAGGTGCCGATCTGGTGCAAATTTACACGGGCTTGATTTACAAAGGGCCGTCCTTGGTTGGGGAAGTGGCCACCAAGCTCAAGCAACACGGGGACACGTAATCAGCGGCTGTGCGCCCAATGCACGTCCCAATTGGCCTTGTATTGCGCAGCCAGCTCTTGGGACTTGAGCACCAGCAGGTTTTCAGCGTTGCGGGTTTGCGCAGAGTTGGTGAAATTGAAACTGCCGGTGATCACGATGCTGCCATCGACCACGATCACTTTGTTGTGGGCGATGGCATGTTTGCCATCGTGTCGCCAAACCATGTCGTTGGCCGCCATGAGATCGATCACATAGCGGTTGCTGGTCTCGCTCCTTTGATCGAGCAGCACCCGGACCTGAACACCTCTGGCGTGGGCGCGAATGAGTGCTTGGGCGATGCCGTTGTGGGTGAATCCATAGGCTTGCACCAGCACCTCTGTTTGGCTTTGATCGATCACGCTTTGCACGGCAGCCGCGGCATCCGCGGGTGGTGTGAAATACAAACCCAGCACTTCGGCTTGAGACAGAAGCTTGGTATCCACTTCCGGCTCAGCATCGTTGGCTGTGTTTTGTGCCAAGCCAGGCTTGTTGATCATCAATGCGGCCATCAGCACAACCAAGTTCATCAACCAACCCACATGTCCCGGCTTAAACTCTGATTTGTATTGATGACCAACTGGCATGTCCTGACACCCTATGAACCCTTCTGCATCTGCGTTGACCGCCCACGAAATGGCGCAAGCGCTGGACCAACACCCTGACTATAAAGTGCTGCGTCGCTTGGTCACCAAACAAGAATTCCAACCCACGCAACCAGGGCAGGTTTTGCAGCGTGCCGTGGTGCTGGACACTGAAACCACTGGTTTGAATGTGGAAGAGGACCAGGTGATTGAGTTGGGCATGATTGTTTTCGAGTTCGATCCAGAACTGGGCAGCATTCACCGTGTGCTCGACGTGTTTGATGAATTAGAAGATCCGCTGCGTCCTATCCCACCTGAAACCACCGCAGTGCACCACATCACCGATGACATGGTGCGTGGCAAGCGCATCAACGACAGCAAAGTAGAAGAGATTTTGAAGAGTGCATCGGTCGTGATTGCCCACAACGCGTCTTTCGACCGACCCTTTGTGGAGAAACGCTGGCCAATATTTCAAGACAAACAATGGGCTTGCACCATCCGTGACATCGACTGGAAAAGCGAAGGTGTCAGCTCTGCCAAGTTGGAATTTTTGCTTCAAACACAAGGCATCTTTTATGAGGCCCACCGGGCAGAAACAGACTGCTGGGCTTTGCTGCATTTGCTCTCGATGGTGCTGCCGCAAAGCCAACAAAGTGCGATGTTGACCTTGTTGGAGTCCCTGAACCAACCCCAACTGCGCTTGTTTGCCACCGGGTCACCGTTTGACAGCAAAGACATGCTCAAAACACGCGGCTATCGGTGGGCGCCAGAGATCAAATGCTGGTGGCGACATGTGTCATCGGACAAGGCACTGCGCGAAGAATTGGAATGGCTCAAACACAAGGTCTACCAAGGCAAACGCGCCAGTGTCGAGATCGAGTCTGTGGGTGGATTGATCCGCCACTCACAACGACAAGGGCAAAAAACAGTTCAGGTGCTTCAGTAAGAAACCACTTGCCAAGGAACCGGACACGTGGGTGTGTAGGGGTAGTACTGCTGAACGGGTTGGCAAAAATAAGCCACCCTGGCTGGATCGTTGACCACGGGTGGTGAGATGTACACCGTGGTGGGGGGCAGTGAGGGCTGTTGTGCCAAATAAATGGTGGTGCCGATGGCTGCGGCAGAAATCCAAGGTGCCCAGCCCCATCCATGTTGGCGATGGCTGTGACCGCCATGATGACCGTTGTGGTGCCATTGGTTGCGAATCACCTCTCTTCTTTGAGTTTGCCAACGAACAGGGTCTGCCATGACCGCAGAGGCCGCAAAAGACGACGCGATCAGAATGAGAACAAATTTATTCATGGAAGCTCCTCAAATGAAACCCGCGGAGATGGTGGCGAGCACCATGACAACGCTGCTCGGATGGTTTGCGATGACGCAAATGGCATAACATCTCTCCCATGCAAAAAGTATCGCTTCCACTGCTCGTCGTCGGTGTTGTCAGCATCCTGTGGGGCTCAGCCAACGCAGCCCCTTACGAATACCCATCGGTCCCATTCCATGACATGCCGCATGCTTTGCAAGAGGGCTACAAACATGAAAAACCCAATTTAGGGGAGATCGGCCGTTGTGTGGTGGCGTATGACAGCTCAGTGGCTGAAGACAAAATGATCTTCACCTGTTCGATCTACGTGAAGATGTCGGCCGTCGCCGAACGAAAAGCCATGGAACGTTGTGAAGGCTTGCGGGCATCCAAGGGCATCAAGGGCCCATGCCGTGTGGTCAAGGAGTGAGTTTGTGCACCAGGCCTTGAATGGCCAATGCATAACCCTGAATACCCAGTCCGACCACCGTGCCCACTGCCACGGGCGAAACATAAGAATGGTGGCGAAATGCCTCGCGTGCGTGCACATTGGAAATATGCACCTCCACCACAGACAAGCCAGTGCCCTTGATGGCGTCGTGCAAGGCCACCGATGTGTGGGTGAATGCACCAGGGTTGAAGACCGCGCCCAAGACCTGTCCAGTTGACTGCATCTGCCCGAATTCGTGAATTTTGTCGATCAATTCACCTTCATGGTTGCTTTGAAAACAAGTCACTTCATGACCCAGCGCCGCAGCTGTTTGGGCACACAAGGCTTCCACATCGGCCAAACTGGCGTGCCCATATTGCTCGGGCTCACGGGTGCCCAGCAGGTTCAAATTGGGCCCGTTGAGAATGAGGATTTTCATGAATCAAGTATACGATGACCCCTTGCGCCGCACTGGCGCAGAGGTCGCAGGGAGGGCGCATGATCCGCTTGGTTGTTTTTGATGCTTACGGCACTTTGTTTGATGTTTACTCGGTCGCCAGCTTGACCGAAAATTTATTCCCAGGACAAGGCAGTGCCTTGTCCACCCAATGGCGCGACAAGCAGATCGAGTACAGCCGCCTGATCTCATTGAGTGATCCGCTCAACCCCTTGGGTAGCCGACACTTCCAATCGTTTTGGGACATCACCCGATTGGCGCTTCAATACAGCTGCCAAAAGCTGAACTTGGAGCTGACCCCGGCCAAGCAAAAACAACTGATGGATCAATATGCCCACCTGAGTCCGTTTCCTGAAAACCTGATGGTCTTGCAAGCCCTGAAGAAGATGGGCATGCGCAGCGCCATCCTGTCCAATGGCAGTGTGGACATGTTGCAAGCGGCCGTCGCCAGTGCGGGCATGACCGGGTTGCTCGACAAAGTCATGTCAGTCGACGAGGTTCGACAATTCAAAACCTCGCCCCAAAGTTATGGTTTGGTCGCTCAGCATTACCCGGTGGATGTGCGCGAAGTGCTTTTTGTCTCCAGCAACAGCTGGGACACTTTGGGCGCCACCTGGTTTGGATTCAAGAGTTTTTGGGTGAATCGCCAAAATCTACCGTTTGAGACCCTGGGACCACGTCCTACCCACAGTGGATCGATATTGAGCGACATCTTGCCGCTGCTTTGACCGCCATTGGGCCCCATATGGCTCTCTAAAATACAGCCCCATGCGAAAAAACACATGGCATCGATGGGGGGTGGCATGGCTGCTGAGTCTGGTAGTCACGCAGAGCCACACCATGGGGCTGTTCTCGAAAGAACCCCCACTGCGGCAAACCGAGTTGAGTCCAGCTGAATTGTCCCAATTGAAGATTCAGTCGGGCTGGGCCGACGACGACCCCAAGCTGATGTTGTTTGAAGTGGGCAACAAACTCAGCGGTCCGGTGTTTTGTGTGGGGGCCAGTTTTGAGTTCAAGGATGGCAAAAAACGCAACCAAGCCTTTGAACCCAAACTCTACATACCCGCCAACAACAGCCGCCGCGTGAGCGTTCGCGACATCGATAAAAAAGAACTGAAAACCTTTGGCTTCAGCTGTTTGTGCATGAAGGCCTCACCCCAAGGCCCCTGCGAAAACGCGTTCAAATGAATCAGTTGTTGTTTGGCCCTGCTGCGGGAGTGCTGGGACCCGACGCAGCGGCGGGCATGGCTGGCTTCATGCTTGAAAAACTGGTGGATGAACCGCCGGGTGCCACCACAGGAGGTGCACCAACTTGTTGCATTTCACCGCGGAATTCACCGCCACGCTCGATTTGAATTTGTGAATATTCCAACTTGCCTGACACCTTGCCTGAGGCGCGGATGTGCAAGTGATCACGGCAATGGATGACCTGGTGCAACTCACCCTCGACCTCGATGCTGCGGGCGGTGACCTTGCCTGTGATCTTGCCGGACTGGCCAATGAAGATTTCTTCAGCAGTGAGTTCCCCATCGATGGTGCCGTACACCGTGGCTTTTTTAGGGACATTCAAAGTGCCTTTGAAGGTCACGCCGTTGCCGATCACGAGGTTGTTGGATTGATCAAGATTGGTTGCCATGGGACGTCCAGGGTTGGTGGTTGAGGATCAGAAAAACAAGAAATAGCCGTTCAGGGTGCACAAAGTGCCCGCCATGCCCAACAGAAAAGCCACATTGAACATGGAACGCCTGCCTGTGATGATAGCGAGTGATATCGGCACCATGGCCAAGCCAGATACCCACGAAACGCCGTTGGTTTTGAAGGGGTCTGCGGCTGCTTCGGCCAATTCCTCGTGATCTGGGTTGTCCATGGCGGTCTGTGAAAAAGTTGCCGGATTGTAGGTCAGCGTTTGGCGGGTTTCATCTCGTAAGGCGCGATGCTGACAGCCTCCAACATGTAACCGGTGACGCCTTGGGAGGTGCTGACCCGCGCTTCTTTCAGCTCACCCTCCACCCACAGCACGTCCATGGATTCAGGCATTTTCTTGATTTTGCTGCTGGCCGTGGGTCGCACCAGGACGATTTGGTTGGAGGGTGGTGGGGGCGTGTGGATGCAAGCGCCAAAGTACGGCACCAGCAGGAATTCGCGCTTGCTGTTGCGGTCGGCATCGAGTGGGACGGCATAACCGGGAAGCCGGACTTTTTGGTTGACCTGGGATTTGACGATGGGGGCGTTGTCCAGTTTTTGGCGCAAATCGCTCATGGCTTTGTTGGCCTCTGCGCTGTTGTCTTGCAAAGAGGCCAATTTGTTCATCTTGGCCATCTCTTTGGTCATCTCCTGCACCCAGTCGTCCGGCATGAGATCGTTCCATTCAATGGTTTTATAGCCCGGCGTTTGGGCATACAACGGACCCAGCAGGGTCCACGCCGAAGCGGCCAGCAGCCAATGACGGCGGTTCAGATCAGATACGTGGGTCATGCGTGGTCCTTTTCAAACCGTGGGGGGATGCAATCCATCCATGAGTGACAAGCGATAAGCGCGCCAAGCAGGCAAGACACTGGCCAGCAAGGCTACCGCCGCCAATGCCAACAAGCTCAGCCAAGCTTGGGCTGATGGCCAGCCGGGTTGCACCATCACACCAAATTGAATGCGCAAGACGTCCTGCGCAGCCCACATCAGGGATTGGCTGAGCAGCTCGCCCAGCAGCAAACCCACCAGGCAGACCAACATCGATTCGAGCATGACATAGCCCAACAATGCTTTGGGCGATGCCCCCATGGCCCGCAAGATGGCGAGCTCTTTGCGCCGTCCGGCCATGGCCACCAGCAATACCGCGGCGACACTCATCATGGCGCTCACCGCCACCAACAGACCAACCAATACCAGGCTGTTTTCAACCACCTTCACCACTTGCCACAGCTCGTCCAAGGCCACGCCAGGCAGGACCGCCATCAGCGGATCTCGTGGCAGGCTTTCAATTTGGCGTCGCACCGAAAACACCTCGGCTCGGTTGTGCAAACCCACCCAGACGGCCGACAAGCTGACCGGTTTCAGTTCCCTGGCATCCAAAGGGGGGCCTTTGGGTGCGAGCGCACTCGCCGACTGCAAGGCCTTAGGTGAAATCCCCAAACCCCAGCCTTGGTGCATGGCCTCGAACCCCTCTAAATTCACCAACACTGTTCTGTCGATTGGCGCACCCGTGGCCTGCAAAATGCCCACCACCTTCAGCGGCTGATCATCATGGTCGGTCGCTTCTGGACCACCACCGCTGCCGTGCGTCATCACCAGCTCATCACCCAATTGATGGCCGAATTGGCGCGCCACCTCGGCCCCGAGCACCACTTCGGTCAGCGCTTCGGGCTGTTGGGACGGGTTGCCAAAGGGGCGCCCTTGCGCCCAACGCAAGCCCTGCCCTTGTGTTTTGAACTCGGTGAACAAGGTGGGTGTGGTGCCCAGCACCGGGTGTCCTTGGTAGGTGTCGCCCAGCTGAACAGGCACGGCCCAGCGCACCTGGGGCATCTGTTGAATGGCTTCAAACCCGGCAAAACCCATGTTGCGGCTGGGGCGGCCAATTTGAAAGACGCTGTAGAGCATGAGCTCGGTGGCACTGCCGCGTGGCCCCACGATCAGGTCGACACCGCTCAAAGCGTTGGAGAAACTGCGGCGGGCGTCGTCACGCAACTGCTGCACGCTGAGCAAAATCAACACCGACACAGTGACCGAGAGCGTGACCAAGGACAGCGCGTGTCGCCTGGACCAAGCGCTGTGCCAAGCCAAACCCAGCCAAAACCTCATGCGACCCCCTTGTCAGGCCAGACATGCACCTGGTGAAAACGATCGGCCAAACGGGCGTTGTGGCTGACCATGACCACGCTGGCGCCTTGACTGGAGGCGGTGCTGAGCAAGAGATCGAGAAACTCACCTTGATTGGCGTCGTCCAAGGCCGAGGTGGGCTCGTCGGCAATGATGAGCTGCGGTTGGCCCATCAAGGCGCGCACCGCTGCCACCCGCTGCTGCTGACCCACCGACAACTGATGCACCGGTTGATGCCACAGTGAGCCGGGCAAACCCAGGCGTTCAGCCAGTGATTGGGCTTGTTGTGCGGGGCTGCCGAAAGTTTGGGTGGCCGCTTGGGCGCGGCTGGGAAAGAGTTTGGTGGGCAACAAGGCATTGGCTTGGGCGTCCAAAAAGGGCAGCAGGTTGAATTGCTGGAAGATCACGCCCATGCGCTCACCACGCAATTGGTCGCGGGCCACAGGGCTGAGGTGCGCCAGGTCATGACCCAACACCTCACAAACGCCCTGCTGCACCTGTTGCACCCCCGCCAACAAGGAGAGCAAGGTGCTTTTGCCACAGCCGCTGGGCCCTTGGATGAACAGGTTTTCACCCTGCAACAGCGCCAGCTGTTCAATCTCAAACAAGGGCGGCGCAGTGCCCCAAGCATGAGAGAGTTGCGAGAGCTGCAGGGCGTGGGTCACGGTTTACCAGCGAAGCACCGGGTCTTTGGCTTTGAGGGTGACGCTGGCCTGCCCTTTGGGGCTCACCATGTCCACCTTCAATGCGCTCAGACGAGGGTTTTTTTTGAACAAAGGAATTTCAATCTGCTTCAAGGCGCTGGGCTGGCTACAGCTGAATTCAAGCTCCGCATCCAAGTCGCTGTGCTCGGATTTTTTGCCGTTGAACAGATCGGCGTTGACCTGCAAGGACTTGGACTGGCAGTCGGCCGCCGCAGGCAAGCTGATGAAATAACTGGCTTGCGCCACCGCAGCTTGTAAATCAGCCAAGGCCTTTTTTTGTGCAGGGGTTCGCGGCAAATGCTCGAAGCCCAGCAAGCTGTCCATGGGTATTTCAAAGCTGGCTTTGACCGTGCCGCCCTGCACCACCAGCTCCACATTGCCCAGGCCGTGCGAGTGAGCGGCGTGTTTGTCGCCCGCCATCGACCAAGTGCAACATATCAAGAGAGGCAATGTAGCCAAGCGAGCGAATGTGCGTTTCATGATTTTTCCAATCTAGAATTTTTCCATTCTAGAAGATGACAAACAACATTGGGGGAATCAGTGCGGCATCCACATGGCCAAGGCGGGCAGCCAAGCAACGCCGAGCAACAGCAGCGCGGTTTGACGAAAAAAACCATCTTGCGCATGTTTTTTGTGTAAGTAGGGAATCAAATCGGTCAAAGATATATAGGTAAAACTGGCCACAGTGATCATTAATACGTAAGAAATGCTGGGACCTGGCTCTAACAACGTCCAACCCACACCAGCGCCCAACAAGCTGCTCAAGCCCCCCATCAGGTTGAGGCGCAAAGCTTTGCCTTTGGACCAGCCCGACGAAAAGTAAATGGCAAATTCTGCAATTTCTTGCGGCAATTCATGTGCAAAGATGGCTGCTGTGGTGGTCACGCCTAACCAAGGGTCAGCCATGAAGGCGCCTGCAATCAACAACCCATCAACAAAATTATGCACGCCGTCCCCGACCATCAAGGCGTAGCTTGCAGGCAGCAAGCCCCGCTCTGCACCGGTATCCGTAGGCAATGCACCAGCATGCTGGTGTCGCCACAAAGCGCTTCGTTCCAAAAAATAAAACCCTAGCAAGGAAATGAGTAAAACCCCAAACAAGCGATGGGGGTCTACACCCTCGTTTTCTAAGGCCTCGGGAAGCACATCGAGCAAAGCGGCAGACAGCATGGTTCCAGCTGAAAAAGCCACCATCAGGGACAGCACTTTATGGGGCACTTTATGGGCCGCCCAAAAAGCGACAAGCATGCTCCCTACGGTCGAAAGCACACACGCCAACAAAATCCAAACCAGTGTCATATCCAAGGGTCTCAGAGAAGTCTTTTAGAAATAAAGTTGCAAACCCAATTTGATGTTTCTGCCAGGCAAGGGCGCCTTGGGACGGCCCGTCACCGTGTCTGCAGCGGTGGTGGTCAACACAGAGGTGGCGGGATAAGCCAATTGGTCGGTCAGGTTGTCAACCTTGAGGTACCACACAGCTTGGTTGGCTTGGATGGTTTGTCGGTAACTGAGTTGGGTATTCCACAAGGTGTAACCGGCGGTCGCCACCTGAGTGGACGCCAAGCGTGGGGCTTGTGCCTTGTCCATCCCCAGCGACCAACGCCAAGGCCCAGACTGCCTTGACAAAGCAGCGCCCCAACGCAAGGGTGCAATACGCGGCAAGGCTTCTCCCGTGTCCAGGTTGCTGGCACGAACGGAATCTGCCCGTAATTTGAGATTCCACAAGGCAAGTCCATCGATGGCTGGAAACAAGCCGCTGCTGCCACTTAAACGCAGTTGCGCCATGGCTTCCCAGCCTTTGAACTGGGCTCGCACCGCGCTAAACGCATACTTATCCCAGCAATCGTTGTCGGCGTCAGCACTGATACAAGCAACGGTGTCTGTACCTGCGCCACCGACAACACCATCGCCATTGACCACATCGCCTGTGGCATTCAAACCGATGTAATTGCCAAAGCGGTTGTCAAAGTAATTCAGGCTGGCAGTGTGTGGCCCCTGCCCCCATGCCATACCGATGTCCATTTGACGGGCTTTTTCGGTTTGCAAAGCCACCGAGCCTTGCTCATAGGCGGAGGTGGCCACATGCACACCGTCAGCACGCAGCTCATAGTCTTTGGGCGCCCGTGCGGTACGCGCCCCATGGGCTTTGAGCGACACATCAGAAGTGATCTTGTACAACACCCCCAATGAAGTGCTGATCGGCGAGAACGTGTTGGTGGTCGCGGCGGTGTAACGGGTCGACCCGTCACCCGCTGGATCGAAGGCATCGCCATGGACTTTGACCGCTTCGGAACGCAAACCAAAACTGAAACCTCCCCATGGTTTTTTCAATTCTTCAACCCAATAAATCGCGGATTGCCGGGTTTGGGTCGACGGCATGAAGGCCTCCGCGCCATTGGCTGCAAAGCGGCTGTCTTCACCTTGCCAGCCTACAACGCCTTGCCACTGCCCCCAAGCGCTGGCCACGGCTTGGTGCTTGGCGCTCCAGCGCAGTTCTTGCCCCTCTTGGCTGAACACCGTGCCCACCGCGCCCGATTCGTATTCCGAATGCTGGTAATCGGTGTTGGTGAACTGCACCCGCATGTTGTCCCAGCCGCTCAGTGGATGGCGGATTTCAGTTTCCAAGGCATAGCGATCGCTTTGCATGCCTATGGTCACCGTATCCTCGGCCACCGTGCCGTAAGTGCTGTTGTGGTGCGTGCCTGACAAGCCCAGATAACCTTTGTCCCAAAAGACCGAGCCGCCCAAGGCATAGCCACGGCTGGTGTTGGCTGAATTGCAAATGGCCTTGGCTGAGGCACTAGAGCCCGACTTCGTACAGGCCAAGGTATCTGGCACGCCCATGTCACCGCTGTGCCTGCCAAAGGCATCCACATGCAAGCCATATCGTTCGTTGCCAGACTCGAGCATCACTGCAGCGCGGGACTCTTTGTTGACCGTGGACCAACCCACATCGGCCTTGCCGCTCAAGCCCTCCATGGGCTGTGTAGGAATGCGGTTGTCGATCAAGTTCACCACGCCCCCGACAGCGCTGCCGCCGTACATGATGGCTGCCGGCCCTCGCAAAACTTCTATACGCTCGACCGTCAATGGATCTGATGGCACTGCATGGTCATTGCTCAGGGCAGACACATCATGCGAGCTTGCGCTGTTGTTCAAGATTTTGATTCGGTCGCCATCCATGCCGCGGATGATGGGGCGGCTGGCGTTGGGTCCGAAATAACTGCTGGACACGCCCGGGGTGCTTGCCAATGTTTCACCCAAGGTGCTTTGAGCATCCATGAGCAACTCCTCGCCGTGCAAGACTTGCACGGCTTGTATGCCCTCGGCATTGCCCAAGGCATTGCCCGTCACCGTCACTTGTTGCAAGCGCTCAGGGCTGGCCGCGGGCATGTCTTGGGCTTGCGACACAAGCGCTTGGACAGACAGGATAGCCAAGCCCAAGTACTTGGCCGACGGGGCCGCCTTTTGGGGTGAAAATCGGTCCATGGAATCCTCCGTTACACGATAATGATAATTCATTATCACATAAACCGCTTATCCCCATGGAACGCATTACCAAACAAGGCACGGCCATCCTCAACGCGATCAAAGCCGCCGAACGCCCCTTATTGGCACAAGAAATTTTGGATGCCGCAACGGCAGAGGCACCAGGGATGGGCATCGCCACGGTGTACCGCAATATCAAGTCCTTGCTTGAACATGGTCTGATTGGCACGGTCTACCTGCCGGGCGAAAACCCCCGCTACGAGTCATCGCACCACCACCACCATCACCATTTCCACTGCACAGTTTGCGACAAGGTGTATGACATACACGACTGTCCGGGCAACATGCAACAACTCGCCCCAGATGGCTTTCAAGTGAACAGCCATGAACTGACGCTTTACGGCAGCTGCAGCACCTGCAGCCTCAGCCCCCCGCTACCTTCAGCATGATCTTGCCAATGTGGGTGGATGACTCCATCAAGGCATGGGCTTGTGCCGCATGCGCCAAGTCAAACACCTCATGAATGACCGGCTGACACTGGCCCTTTTCCATCAGCGGCCAGACCTGCTGTTGCAGCTCTTGAGCCATCTGCGCCTTGTCGGCTGCGCTGCGGGGTCGCAAAGTGGACCCGGTGAAGGTCAAACGCTTGACCATGAGCGCAATCCAATCCACCTCGGTTTTGGAGGGCTGTAGGAACGCGATTTGCACCAAACGGCCATCGACCGCCAAGGCTTTGAGGTTGCGCTGCATGTAGTCGCCGCCCACCATGTCCAAAATGATGTTCACGCCTTTTTGCTCGGTGTCTGCAAGCACCTGGTCGACAAAGTCTTGGGTGTTGTAGTTGATGGCGACATCGGCACCGACCTTCAAACAAGCCTGGGCTTTGTGCGCATTGCCCACCGTGCAAAGCACACGCGCACCAAAGGCCTTGGCGAGTTGGATGGCAGTCAGGCCAATGCCCGAAGAGCCGCCATGCACCATGAAGGTTTCGCCAGCTTTCAACTGCCCCCGCTGAAACACATTGGTCCAGACCGTGAAATAGTTTTCAGGCAGTGCCGCAGCTTGCAACAGATTGAGGCCCTTGGGAATGGGCAAGCACTGACCCTGGGGGATGCACACATACTCGGCATAAGCACCGCCATTGGCCAGGCCACACAACCAGTCACCCAGCTTCCAGCGGGTCACACCTTCGCCCAAACCCACCACCTCGCCAGAGGCTTCCAGACCCAAAATCGGCGAAGCGCCTGGTGGGGGTGGATAGCGACCACTTCGCTGCAAACAGTCGGGTCGGTTGACGCCTGCATAGGCCACCTTGATCAACACCTCGCCTGCGGCAGGCGTTGGCACCTCGGTGCTTGCCAGCGCCAGCACCTCGGGTGGGCCGCCATCACCGTGGGCGATGAAATTCATGCTCGTCATGTCTGTCCCTTGCTGTCATTCGAGGACGCAGGATAGCACCGCGTCAGGGGGCGACGGGCACTTGTTGCGGGCTGCGATGCTTTGACGAAGGGACCCACCGCGGCAGCCCTTGGGCATCGATGTGCGCCTCATGGACTTGCCAAGATGTCACCCCTTGTTGGGTCAGGCTCAGCTGCACCACCCAACCGGTGTTGTTGACTGGGTTGTCGAAACCTTCAAACACAAAATTGCCCAGGCTATAGAACACCGGCTTGCCTTTGTAGACCTCGGCGTCTTGCACCAAATGGGGATGGCCGCCAATGACCGCGTCAACCCCCGCATCGATCATGAGGCGGGCCAAGCCACGTTGCCGCTGATTGGCCAAGGGGTCTTCCCAACCCCAGTGCATGACCGCCACCAACACATCTGCGCGCCCCGGACCTTTGGCCCAGGCGATGTCGCGCAACACCTGCTCGTCCTCGCTCCAGGCAATGCCCGGCTTGTCATGGTCAGCTTCAAACGAACGGGGTTGAAATTCGTTGTAGCCCAACACCGCCACGCGCAGACCTTTTCTCTCCACGATGTAAGGCTGGTGCGCCTGGGTCAGGTCGTCACCACCCCCATAAATGCCCACGCCCGCATGCCGTAAACGGGCCAACATGTCGGCGAACGCCGCGGGGCCGTAGTCGCCCGAGTGGTTGTTGGCCAAACCCACAGCATCAAAGTGGCGTTTCACATACCGCATGGCACGCGGGTCCACCCGAAACACATTGGGTTTGTCAGGCTCGGCTTCCCCTTTGTTGGAAATCACACATTCCAAATTGCCAATGCGAATATCGGCAGATTTGAGCAAAGGGGCAAAACTGGCAAACGGGTCACGCCCTTGGCGCATGACCCGCTCGGGCAAGCCATCGAGCATGATGTCGCCAACCACCACCAGACTCACCGTGTCATTGGCGGTCGCACTGACCGACATCTGCACACACAAGATCAGCGCCATCCAATATTTGTTCATGGTGTACCCCGGATCAAGGCGCATTGGTAAGCCAGCTCTTTGCCCAACACCGGCGAATACAGCGCCACCCGCCCGGTCAGGGCATCAGGCGCAGGCTGGGTCATCGCAGTCGGATTGACATATTTGCTGTGCTGCATGAGCATGGGTTGGCGCCTGGTTTGGTAATAGGCGTAAATATTGACCAAGTCCACGCGGTCACCCTCGCCCAGCACCACCGCCTTGAAACGGAAGCGCTCGCCAATCTGGATGCTGGGCGCCGTGTAAGGATCGTGGCGTGGCAAAAATTCGTGGGTGTGCACCTCGCCATTGACTTCAATATGGCAACGAAGCAAGGCTGTAGCCCCCGTGGTGGCATTCGCCGAGGACATCGCCAAACAAGCCAGCAGCAAACTGGCCCATCGCCATGCTTCCCTGCGGCCCTGCTTGTGTGAATGCGCTGCGGTCATCATGAGCCGACCGCACGCCAAATCAGGGGCTCGAAATGCACACTGCCCAGCGTGCTGCTCAGGGTCATGCCGCCCTCTTGGATGGTGGCTTGCAATTGCATGCTGCGCTCAGCCATGCCGGCCATGGCTTGAGCGGCTTCGGTCGGTATGCGCACCACCCCCAATTTGCTCTGACGGTTAAGTTTGTTCTCGATGCCACGCCACCACACCTCTGCTGCATGGTGAAACGCGTAAACCAGCACCTGGTCTGATTTGCTGCAAGCACGGTTGAGCGGTTTTTCTTCGGGCTGCCCGACTTCGATCCACAGGCGTTTTCGGCCGGTGAAATCGGTGAGGGACACGTCTGGATCGTCCGGGTCGGACAAACCGGCCCCGAACGCCAGGGTCGCATCGCCTTGACACAGGTCTTGAACTTGGTGGGCATTGAGTGCCAGGGCCACCAGACGAACCATCATGCGTTCGTCGGTCTCACTGGGGTGACGGGCCAGGGTCAGCGCATGATCAGCATAGTGGTTGTGATCGATGTCTGCGATTTGCAGCTGCGCTTTGTAGATGGTTGATTTGAGGGCCATGCCCGATGATAGTCGGGGCCCACGGATGGGACGGCTCGCGGGGGTTGCCGATCAGGCTTTGACGGCGCGAAAACCAGAGTAAAGGCGAGAGACGGGACGGCTGCGTTGCTCAGCCTCTTGAGCGAGTTGGGTTCGGATGCGCTCGAAGGTATTGCGAATCGGGGTGTTGGCAGACGGTACTTGCTGATAGCGATGATCGATCTCAAGGCTGCTGGTGTCCGATTGGGTTTGGATCAACTTGTTCATTCAAGGTCTGGCGTTAACGGCGATGGTGAAGTCAACGTTTCCTCGAGACCAGCGGATGACAAAAATCAACGAAAACAACAATAAAAAAACAAAAAGGCATGAAACGAATACCAATGAATTCGTTTCATGCCTGTGGCGCGCCGTGTTCGTTCAGAGACCCGGCTTGAACGGTTTGGATGAGGCTGGCGGTTGGGGGGTTGCAGGTGCTTTGGCCTGGACCTGGCCGCTGGGGTGCTGGGTCATTTGGCCCTTGAACTGACCGCCCCGCTCGATTTCGATTTCAGAGTAGTCCAGGTTGCCCGACACACTGCCACTGCGGTGGATCAGAATATGGTCATGGCAGACAATGTTTTCAGCCAAAACACCATGTACATCAATGACTTGCGCGTTGATGTGGCCGGTCACGCTGCCCTTGGGGCCAATTTGCAAATCAGTCACCGTGATTTCACCATTGACGGTGCCATTGATGCTGGCGCGGCCTGGCGCTGAGATGGAACCGTTGAAAATCACACCCTCGCCAATGATGAGGTTGCTGTTTTGTGGGCTGAGTTCAGACATGAAGTTCCTTGTTCAAGAGCTGGTAATGCACTACGAATAGATTCATTTTAGCCAGGAGTTTCATTGGAAATACACCTGCTTGAATTAAAAACCTGCTCTGATGCCCTTGAATTGGTATTAAAAACGGCAGATCCTGAGCTGGTGAAGCGGTTGATCCAGCCTCAAGTCTGGTCTGTATCTTCCGATCAAAGCAGAGCAAGACTTTCTTGCAACCCTTGGAAAAGATTGAGTATTTAAGCAAAAATGAAGGCAATGACCAAATACCTGTACTTGGCGATATTCATGACGGTGGTGAACATTCCACTGTTCATTTATTCCCAGACATGGGTACGTGGCTCGTCGCAGCAGGCCCCAGCGCATGCCGACGTTGTTGCCGCAAGCGACCCACATGCCGATCCCCATGCCGATCCCCATGCCGATGCGCATGCTGATCCCCATGCGCACGCCACCGAAGCCCCTCCAGACACGCCCGCCGAGTCCCCCGCGGTGTTGGCCGCCATCGCCGCCCTGGAAGAAGCCGAAAAGACCCGCTACAAACCACTGGGCGACTTGTACCGCCCCCCCTTGCTGGGCAAATGCAAAAAACTGTTCGAACGCTTCGGACGCCAGCACGACCCGGACAAACCATTCAAGGCGTTTGTCTACAGCTTTGATGGCGAAACCGCTTACTGTGCTGACGCCTACACCGCCAAAGGCCTGCGCCAAGCCGAAGAAATTGCCCTGCGCGACTGCGAGGAAAACCAAGAGGGTTCAGGAAAATACTCGCCGTGCCGAATCTATGCATCTGAAGAAAGCAAATAGGTAGAACAACATGGATTGCGCAGCCTGCGGAAAACCGATTTCAGTCACAGCCAAGTTTTGTGGCAAATGCGGTGCGCCTGTCAAACGGCCCGCCAAAGCCCCAGATACCGAGACAGCCCCTGACTTGCTGTCAGACGATGGGCATGGCCATGCGCATGCCCAAGAAGAGGTGCATGCCCATGTACCCCATGCCGATCCAGCCCCGGTTGCCGCAGACACAGAGATTGAAGATTTGGTGGTCACCCTCAGCCCCCCACCCGCGGCCAGTTTGAACAATGCATCGCTGATGGCATTGGATTTGAACTTGGACGATTTGGTCCAGTCTTCCAACGAGCCGGTGCTGGTGGCGAGCGAGCCAACAGCGCCTGTGCCCTCCTTTGCTCAGGACGAGGTCCATGACCAAGGCGCGCTGCAACGCCTCGAGCAACTCCAGCAAGAACTGAAAAAAACACTGGAAAAACATTCCTTGCTGCTGGACTTCATTTCCTTGGCTTCACAACAGCAAACCCACCAACAGTCTCAACCGGACCCCAGCGAGCCGCTGCTGCACAACCTGATCGAGCAGCAAACCCAGTTCGCGGTGCAACTGGCGCAGCTGCACAACCATGTCAGCCAAGCCGCGCCTGGCGCTGGCGGTCGTTTGCCCGAAGAACTCAAACTGCTGCTGGAAAAGCAACGCATTGAAATTCAAAAGTCTTTCACGTTGGGCATTGCGCAAAACACCGAGAACCTGACCACGGCGCAAGCGGCCGAGATGACCAAGGTGCAAGACATGTTGACGGCCAACACCTTGGCGGCCCAAGCCATCGAGAAAAACCTCACCCCCTTGATTCAAAGCGTCAACGATCTGAAGACCAAGGTGCAGGCGGTGGTGAAAAAAGTGGATGAATTGCCTGCTGCCTCCCGCAAAACCAGCCACCATGACGACAGTGACGACAAACAAGGCGGTGGTGCCATGATCTTCGTCATTGGCCTGTTGTGCGGTCTGACCGTGGTGCTGAGTTCTTTGGCCATTTACAACTTCCTGTCCCACGACAGCCATGCCACGGCTGCGGCCCATGATGCTGCGCCAGCCGACACGGCCGCCCATGATGACAAAGCCAGCGCGCACGACAAGCCCGCGGCCCACAGCAGCAAAGACAAGGCCCATTGAGATGATCTGCACCAGCTGCTATTTCATCAACCCCAGCGAGAACGTCTTTTGCCAAAACTGCGGGTCGCAGCTCCCGCACGTGCAAAGCCACAAGCCCAGCAGCATCTCGCCCATGATCCTGGCCAACACCTTGGACAACAGCTCCTTGTTGGTGGCCCGTGGCCCATGGGAACTGCGCTTGGACCTGTTGCTGCCGTTTTTGTTGTTGGCGGCCTTGGTGTTTGTGTTCACCCAAAACAACACCTATTCCCTGGGGGTCCTGCTGTTTGGCATCGCCTTCGCCCTGTATAAAGCCCGGGACATTTGGCAAATCATCCAGCAAACCATCCCGGTGGAGTTGATCAACAAAACCATCATCGCGTATGGTCCGGCCAACACCAGCGGACGGTTTGCCCTGCCTACTGGGGTGCTCTATCTGCTGTCGGATGGCCTGTATTTCAAATCATTTGACAGCCACGAGGACATTTCCTTCATCCATATCGAAATCTCGTTCACCGAAAGCGCTGTGCGCAAAGGCGGTTTTTCGTTTTTCCAAAATTGGCATGAAATCGAAATGAACAACGGCATGAACGAGCGCTTCACCTTCACCGTGCAAAACGGCGGCGAATGGATGCTGCTGATGAAAGTCTTGCGCAACGAATTGCTCAAACGCTGAAAAGCGCGTTAAATTGGCGGCTTCAAATCAGGAGACTGTCCATGCGTTTCGTCAGATGGGCCACACTTGCCGTGGCATTGGGTTGTTCAGGGGTCCATGCCGCCAATTTGGGGGCACCGGCCGCCAAAAGTTCGGACATGGGCAAGGCGCAAACCCAAATCGAACAAAACGACTGGCCCGCGGCCGTGGCCCGTCTTGAAAAATATGTGAAAGACAACCCCAAAGATGCCGATGGCTTCAATCTCTTGGGTTACAGCCTGCGCCAACTCAAGCGCTACCCCGAGGCCATCCAACACTACAACGAAGCCTTGCGCCTGGACCCGCAACACCGCGGGGCGCACGACTACCTGGGTCAAGCCTATGTGCAACTCAAAGAGATGGACAAAGCGCGTGAGTTGCTGGCCTCACTGGAGAAGATCTGCGGCCTGCAGTGTGAGCAGTACCTGTCCTTGAAAAAAGCCATCGACAACGCCGCCAAGCCCTGAGTGGATCAGTCGGCTTTCCCCGACTTCAGGGGCAAAGCAGTTTTGTAGCGCACCTGTTTCAAGGCGAAGCTGCTGCGGATTTTTTCCACCCCCGGGATGGGGGTGAGTTGCTCGAGGATGAATTTTTCCAAGGCGGCCATGTCGGCGATCGCCACCCGGATCAGGTAGTCCGAATCGCCGGTCATCAAATAGCACTCCATCACCTCGTCATGCTCGGCGATGCGCTGCTCGAATTCGGCCAGCGCCGACTTGGATTGCTCTTTCAAACTGATGGAAATGAACACATTGAGGCCAAGGCCCAGCGCCTGCGGCTGGGTGAGCGCCACGTAGCGCTGAATCACACCCGCAGCCTCCAAGGCCTTGACCCGGCTCAGGCAGGGCGAAGGGGACAAATGCACCCGTTTGGCCAGCTCCACATTGGTGAGCGAGCTGTCTTCTTGCAACTCGGCCAGGATTTTGTAGTCCACCGCATCCAAAAGCATATTTCACCTGTATATTGATATTTAACAATATTTTATGCCAAATATATGCCTCAATGAGGCGATTTCGATACCAAATATGGCGCCTAACAGCTTACAGTGATGCTCATCTTGTGAGACTGCCACGACCCGGGGGCTAGCAGTGACGCATCTTTATTTTGGACATCACCATGTTGCAACGCACCTCTGACCTCGACCCGATTGAAACCGCCGAATGGCGCGACGCCTTTCAAAGTGTGGTGCTGCTGCATGGCCCCGAGCGCGCGCAGTATTTGCTGGACCAACTCGTGTCCTTGGCCCACCAAAGCCAAATTGGCTGGTCGCCCGAGTTGGTCACGCCCTATGTGAACACCATTCCTGTGGAGGCGCAAAAGCCCTATCCCGGCGATTTGGCCATCGAGGAAAAACTGGCCTCGCTGATGCGCTGGAACGCCTTGGCCATGGTCGCCAAAGCCAATGCTGCTTATGGCGAATTGGGTGGCCACATCGCCAGCTATGCCAGCGCTGCGGATTTGTTCGAGGTCGGTTTCAACCATTTCTTCAAAGGCCATGACAGCACACAAGGTGCGGACCTGGTGTTTTTCCAACCGCACAGCGCCCCGGGCGTCTATGCCCGGGCTTATTTGGAAGGCCGTTTGAGCGAAGACGATCTGAACCACTATCGCCAAGAATTGAGCGCCCCAGCTGTGGGCGCACGGGGCTTGTCCAGCTACCCCCACCCCTGGTTGATGCCCGATTTTTGGCAGTTCCCCACCGGCTCCATGGGGCTGGGGCCGATCAGCTCGATCTACCACGCCCGCTTCATGCGCTACCTGACCCACCGCCAGTTGCAAGACTGCAGCGGCCGAAAGGTCTGGGGTGTGTTTGGCGACGGGGAGATGGACGAACCCGAAAGCATGAGCGCCCTCACCTTGGCTTCGCGCGAAAAACTCGACAACCTGGTGTGGGTGGTGAACTGCAATTTGCAGCGCTTGGATGGGCCGGTGCGTGGCAATGGCCGCATCATCGACGAGTTGGAAAAACTCTTTCGGGGTGCCGGATGGAACGTCATCAAACTCATTTGGGGCAGCGACTGGGACGGCTTGTTTGCACGAGATACCCAACAAGCTTTGGTCAAAGCGTTTGCCAATACGGTGGATGGGCAAATGCAAACCTTTGCCGCCAAAGATGGGCGCTTCAACCGCGACAGCTTCTTCGGGCAAAACCCCGAATTGGCCCAACTGGCCCAAGGCCTGACCGATGAACAAATCGACCGATTGAAACGCGGCGGCCACGACCTGGTGAAGATCCATGCCGCCTATGCCGCTGCGGCCCAACACAGCGGGCAGCCCACGGTGATCTTGGCGCACACCAAAAAAGGCTATGGCATGGGCCAGGCGGGTCAAGGCAAGATGACCACGCACAGCCAAAAGAAGCTGGACGACGAAGCCTTGTTGGCCTTCAGAAACCGCTTCAATTTGCCCTTGAGCGATGCGCAAGCCACCAGCATGTCGTTTTACAAACCCGCCCCAGACAGTGCCGAGATGCAGTATTTGCAGCAGCGCCGTGGCCATTTGGGCGGCTACCTGCCCGAGCGGCGCACCGTGGCCGAGGTGGTGCCAGTCCCCGCACTCGAGAGCTATGCCTCATTTGCCCTGCAAGCCGAGCAGAAAGAGATGTCGACCACGATGGCGTTTGTGCGCATGCTCGGCCAATTGCTGAAAGACCCTGTGTTGGGCGCGCGCTTGGTGCCGATCGTGGCCGACGAGGCGCGCACCTTTGGCATGGCCAATTTGTTCAAGCAAGTGGGCATTTATTCCAGCGTGGGCCAAAAGTACGAGCCGGAAGACATTGGTTCGGTGCTGAGTTACCGCGAAGCCATGGACGGGCAAATTTTGGAGGAAGGCATCAGCGAAGCAGGTGCCATCGCCAGTTGGACCGCGGCGGCCACCAGTTACAGCGTGCATGGCTTGGCCATGCTGCCCTTCTATATTTATTACGCCATGTTCGGCTTTCAGCGGGTGGGTGACGCCATTTGGGCCGCCGCCGACCAACGCGCCCGTGGCTTTTTGCTGGGAGCGACTGCTGGGCGCACCACCTTGGGTGGCGAGGGATTGCAGCACCAAGACGGCTCCAGCCATTTGGTGGCGGCCACCATCCCCAATTGCAAAGCCTACGACCCCGCATTCGCCTCAGAAATGGCGGTCATCATCGACCAAGGCATGCGCGAGATGCTGGTGGAGCAACAGGATGTGTTTTATTACGTCACCCTGATGAATGAAAACTATGCCCAGCCTAATTTGCAAGCAGGTTCGCGGGAAGCCATTTTGAAGGGCTGCTACCCATTAACCGCGACCTCAGCCAAAAGCGCTGCACCACAAATCAGCCTGATGGGCTCGGGCGCCATCTTGCTGGAGGTGATGAAAGCCGCCGACATCTTGGCGTCGCAAGGCATTGAAGCCGAGGTGTTCAGTGTGACCAGTTGGAGCGAATTGGCCAGGGACGGACAGCACCAAGAATCACTGGCCTTGGCGGGTCAGACCCATGTACCCGCGTTCGTGCACGAGCAGATGAAGGCAGCCAGCGGTCCGATCATCGCGGCCACCGACTATGTCCGCGCGGTGCCTGAAAGCATTCGGGCTTACCTGCCCGCAGGGCGTCGCTACATCACCTTGGGCACCGACGGGTTTGGCCGCAGCGACACCCGTGCGCAGTTGCGCGCTTTCTTCCAAGTGGATGCCGCCAGTGTGGTGCGCGCCGCCCGCCATGCCTTGGGCTTGCCCAGCCCAGCCTGACACTCAGGCGTGGGTTTTTTCGAACTGGTGCATGTAGTTCACCAAGGTTTGCACACTGGCGTAAGACATGGCGTTGTAAATGGACGCCCGCATGCCCCCGGCAGAACGGTGGCCGCGCAGTTGCACCATACCCTGCGCCTGAGCACCCTGTAAAAACGCGGCATTCAAGTCCTCGTTTTTCAAAAAGAACGTCACGTTCATGCGCGACCTGTCGTGTCGCGCCACACGGTTGCTGAAGAACTGGCTGTGGTCGAGGAAGTCGTAGAGCAAATCAGCTTTGCGCTGGTTGTGCGCCTGCATGGCCGTCAAGCCCCCTTCGAGCTGAATGTGCTGCAACACCAAGCCCATGATGTAGATGGCATAGGTGGGTGGCGTGTTGTACATCGAGCCCTGCTCGGCCTGGGTTTGGTAGTTGAAAGCCGATGGCGTGATGGGCAGGGCATGGCCCATCAGGTCGTTGCGCACGATCACCACGGTCACGCCCGAGGGCCCCATGTTTTTCTGCGCACCCGCATAGATGACGCCATAGCGCGACACATCCAAGGGCGCCGACATGATGTTGGACGACATGTCCGCCACCAACGGCACAGCGCCGGTGTCGGGCGTCCAGTGGCATTCGACCCCCCCAATGGTCTCGTTGCTGCAGAAATGCACATAGGACGCATCGGGGGACAAGCGCCATTGGTCTTGGGTGGGCATGTGCAGGAAACCACTGTCTTGGCTGCTGGCGGCCAAATGGGTTTGACCGTATTTAGCGGCCTCTTGCATGGATTTTTGCGACCACACGCCGCTCACCACATAGTCCGCGTGACCGGTGCGACCGATCAAATTCATCGGCAGGATGGCGTTTTCGGCAATCGCGCCACCTTGTAAAAACAACACGGTGTAGTGGTCGGGCACGCCCAACAAACTGCGCATGAGGGACTGGGTTTCGGCCAGGATGTCGGTGAACTCAGGACCCCGGTGGCTCATTTCCATGACCGACATGCCCGAACCCCGCCAATTGAGCATGTCAGCGGCGGCTTGGTGCAAGACGGATTCGGGCAAGGCGGCGGGACCGGAGCTGAAATTGATGACGCGGGACATGAGCAAGTCAGGGTTGGTGTTGCGAAAATGAATTTTTATTTAACTTCAATCACTTATGATCCGGTGTTAAATTGGATTATTCAGCTATTTTTGTTAAATTTGTGAAATGTCTTGTTTGAAATCACTCGCCCTCGCCCTCTTGCTGATCAACCTGGGGGCCTGCGCGAGCCATTCCTCGAAAGCCATTGGCCAATTGGATGATAAGAGCGAAGCCTTTGGCACGGGCGCCTGTCAAAACGCGCGTCACAACGCCTGGATCCACGACGAGGTCAAAACCCACAAATTGTGGGCAGCCCCATCGGTGTTGTTGTTCGCCGGGCCAGTGGCGGCGGTGCCCTTGTTTTTGACCAATGTGGGTTTGAACACCGCAGACCGCCTCCATGCCAGCGACATCACAGCGCGTTGCGGGGGAACACCACCCACACAATCAGCCATGACTGAAAGCATTGCACTGGATGCGGCATTGGACCTGACGGTAGGTGCCGTGGTGCCGGTCGGTTCAACGCTGGCCAATGTGGGTGGTCGTTGAACGGCTGCTCAGCGCCCCGACTCACTCAGATCGATGCTTTCATGCGCGGCAATCCGCTCCAAGGCCTCCTCGAACAAGGCCCGGGCCGAGCCTGACACCGCCGTCAAGTAGGCGTGCAAACTGGCGTCTTCCACCGAATTGTTCAAGCAATCCCGGCTGTACTGCTCAAAACTGTTGAGCTGAAAAATCAGGTCCGCCACATGCTTGGGGCATTCGCACAGCACTTGGGTGGAAATGCCCGCCACCCGCAACAGCACCTGGTCGCTGTACTTGCGCGGGGTGATGGTGGCCGCGCCAGACAGTTTGTGGCCTGACTCCACCAGCAACACCGACTGGATGATGTCGCTCAAGTCACTGTCGGAGACGGGTTCGCGCCGGGCGATGACACCGGCGGCTCGCAAGGCTTGCAAAGCATGTTCGGTGGCAAAGTGGTAGACCAACAGCACCTTGCCCACGCCCAGTTGCGTTTTGAGTTGCATGAGTTCTGGGCAAATGCCAGCTTGCACCGCGCCCATTTGCACCAACAACACATCCGGCGCTTCAACGGCTGGCGACTGGTGCAAGGCCTGTTTCACATCTTCATGCACTTGCGTGACCTTGAGCACGGTTTGCTGAAACAGACTGTTGAATTTTTCGGTTTCCAAGCGCCTGGCCAGACCCAAACCCACCACCGCCAGAGACACGACCGAGGGCATCGATCTGGTGGTGGCTGTCGAGGATTGGGCGACACGGGAATCGTTGAGCAGCTTTTGCAGTTGCGATGGTGTCATCTGGCTCAAACTGCTGATGGCATGGCCTTGCATGGTCAGGTTCTTGAGGAGCGTGATTTTCAGCAAGTCGGCATCGCTGTACAGGCGTTGCCCGCCTTCGGTCTTGGGTGGCGTGACCACCGCATAACGTCGCTCCCACACCCGCAGGGTGGCCACGGGGACGCCCACCATTTTGGCCACAGCGCCGATGCGGTAGATGCCGGTGTGGCTGATGGTTTCTGCTGAAGACTCTGACATGGCTGCATTCCTGGTTACATGAATAGGTTTTGTAGATGTATTTTATAGATTTTTCATTGAATTCAAAGAAAAACATTGAAAAACCTGCGTTTCAGCCTACATTTCGTTCAAGACCAATCGGTTGAATAGGTTTTGAACTTAGGAGTACGCCATGTTTTCGAATCTGATACACAACGCCGTCCACGCTTTGTTGTTGGTCTGCAAGTACCAAGCGAATGGACCCGTCACCACCGAATTCATCAGCAAACGTCTGGGTTTGTCTATTTCCTATTTGGAATCCTTGATGTCGCAACTCAAGAAGAATGGTTTTGTCATTTCTTACCGCGGCCCGGGCGGCGGCTACTGTACCCAAGGCAAACCCAGCGAATTGAAACTCCTTCGCTTGATCCAGTCTTTCGAGAGCCAAACGCCCGCCAAGCCCCGCAAAGTCAGTCCCAAAGGCGAACTCCAGCAGGATTTAGTGGACCACTTGATGCACCACTTCATTGAAGCCGAGCTGGCCCACATGCACTTCGAGGCCTTGTTGGCGCTGGTTCCTGATGCAAGCTGGGGACATGTGGCTCCGACCCAAGCGCATTCGCCCATGCTGAAAAAGTTCAAGCCGCTGCAAATCCACAAATTGCCAAGCGGCCCCAACTCGGTGTTCAGCTTGGCCCAGTCCATGGCGGCTTGACCGCCTGACTGATGCGCTAGAGTACCCGCTGTTTTTCAGCGGCGGTACTCATGACGACAACAGCAACTCCCCTCACCTGGCGTGAGCACATCGAAGTGTTCATGGCCCACAGCATCGTCCAAAATGGCTTGGTGGTGCTGATCATCCTGAACGCGATCATTCTGGGTCTGGAAACCAGCAACGATTTGATGGTTCATTGGGGTGAGGTGCTCCATTGGCTGGACCATGCCATTTTGTTGGTCTTCATCGCCGAAATCGTGGTGCTCATCTCCGCGCGAGGGTGGGGCTACTTCAAAGATTCTTGGTGCGTGTTTGATTTCATTGTGGTGGGCATCGCATTGATACCAGCGTCCGGCTCTTTGTCTGTCTTGCGCGCCTTGCGGGTGTTGCGTGTTTTGCGTTTGATCAACAAGGTCGAGAGCATGCGCAAAGTGGTGGGTGGTCTGCTGGGCTCCTTGCCCGGTTTGGGGTCCGTGTTTGGACTGATCATGATTATTTTTTACGTGGCGGCGGTGATCGCCACCAATTTGTTCCGACATGAATTCCCAGAATGGTTTGGCGACCTCGGTTCGTCCGCTTACACCTTGTTCCAAATCATGACCTTGGAAGGATGGTCGCAAGACATCGCCCGGCCGGTGATGGAGGTGTTCCCTTACGCCTGGGTGTTCTTCATCCTGTTCATCCTGATCGCCACTTTCGTCATCTTCAACCTGTTCATCGCCGTGATCGTGGACTCCATCACGGCCGACAAAGAAAAAGACGCCAGGAACCAGCTTCAATTCGACACGATCGAACAGGAGGTGTTGTCACTGCGTGCAGATTTGGCTCATATCCGCCAGTTGCTGGAGAAGAAATAAACGCGCCCTGCTGAACACAGGTCAGCCCTTGAACCCTCAGTTCAGTGCGGCGCCACCTGCGCCGTTTCTTTCAAACGCGCCAACAACTGCGCTTTGAGCTTGGCAAAGTTGAGGGTCAAGGTTTGTTGGGGGAATCGGCATTCATAGGAACTCAGATGTCCAGATTGCCCAATGGTGATCTTGCAGCCAAAAAAGTTCTCGTAGAACCGAACCACCAAGATTTCGTCCAAGGCGTTGCGCTCGACATCGTTGATCAGCGCCTGTGTCAATTCGGGGGGCAAGCTGAAGGTCACTGGTGGAATGACGACTTCAGCTTTGCTGCTGCGTTGAACAGGTGCAACCACCTCGACAGGCGCCTCTGGCTTGGGTGGCAGCAGGTCTAAAAACTCCTCCCAAGGAATCACCGTTTTGGCTGGGTCCAGGGACAGGCTGGAGATCTTGAACAAGGCATAGATCGGGCACACGCGCACCGCAGCAGTGATCAGCAACAAGACACCGCCCCAAAACGGCCAGGTGAATTCAAACGACCACGCCACCGAGATCAAAGCGATACCCAGAACCATGCGCACGAAACGGTCGGAGACCCCCATGTTGATCCAGGGATTGAGAGTCGGCATGTTCATCTTGCAGTGTGTCCGTTTGGGCTTTCAATGACATGCACCGCCGGGGTGCATTTTGACTTTGTTGGTGCATGGATGCCTGCATGTTGACAAGACGCACCAACAACTTGCACCTTTGCGGATCAACACACTGCGGCATGAAGCATGCTTAGTATGCATCAGCAGTTTGCAGCAGAGACAGGAATGCCATGGCGACCCCAATTTTCAATGAAATGAGTGATGCAACAGGTTTGCCACGTCCGCATTACGAGGCTTTCGACGCCTGGCTCAAAGGTGTCAGCAGCGAGATGGTGCAGCTCAAGCAAAACGAAGCTGATTTGATTTTTCGACGCACCGGCATCACGTTTTCACTCAACGGGGATGAAGACGGCACCGAGCGCCTGATTCCCTCCGACCTGATTCCCCGCATCATCGATGCCAAAGAATGGGCTCACCTGGAAAAAGGCTTGGTGCAACGGGTCAAGGCCATCAACATGTTTTTGCACGACGTGTACCACGAGCAGCGCATCCTCAAAGCTGGCTTGATACCGACAGAGCAGGTGTTGGCCAATGCGCAGTTTTTGCCCATGATGTTGGGCTTGGATCTGCCGCATCAAACCTATGCGCACATTGCAGGCGTGGACATCGTGCGCCACTCGGATGGTGGTTTCTACGTGCTGGAGGACAACCTGCGCGTGCCTTCGGGCGTGTCTTACATGCTGAGCAACCGCCTTTTGATGATGCGCTTGTTCCCCGATTTGTTCCGCCGATACGCCGTGCGCCCCGTCGAGCATTACCCGGCCCTGCTGTTGCAAACCTTGCGCTCATCCAGCTGGGTCGAACAACCCACGGTGGTGCTGCACACACCCGGTCGGTTCAACAGCGCCTACTTCGAGCATGCCTTTTTGGCCAAGCAAATGGGCATTGAGTTGGTCGAGGGCTCTGATTTGTTTGTGCGTGACGGGTTTGTCTACATGCAGACCACCGAGGGACCACAGCAGGTGGATGTGATTTACCGCCGCGTGGACGACAACTACATGGACCCTTTGAGTTTTGAACCCGACTCGTTCATCGGCGTTCCCGGCTTGGCCTCGGTTTACCGGCAAGGCCATGTGGTGATCGCCAATGCCTTGGGTACTGGCGTGGCCGATGACAAATCCATCTACCCCTACGTGCCGGAGATGGTCAAGTTTTACTTGAGCGAAGAACCCATCTTGAACAATGTGCAAACTTGGCAATGCCGCAAACCCAATGAATTGAGCCATGTGCTGGCCAACCTCTCGACACTGGTGGTCAAAGAGGTGCACGGTGCAGGTGGCTATGGCATGTTGGTGGGCCCCACCGCCAGTCAACAAGAAATAGAACATTTCGCGACGCTGCTCAAGGCCAACCCAGACAACTACATCGCGCAACCCACTTTGAGCTTGTCGGCCTGCCCGATTTTTGTCGAACAAGGCATCGCCCCCAGGCACATCGACCTGCGCCCGTTTGTGTTGATGGGCAAGGACACCCGCATCGTCCCAGGTGGCCTCACCCGCGTGGCGCTGCGCGAAGGCTCATTGGTGGTCAACTCCTCCCAAGGTGGCGGCACCAAAGACACCTGGGTGTTGGAAGATTCGGAGGCCCTCTGATGTTGTCACGCGTCGCTGCTCAGTTGTATTGGTTGTCTCGCTACTTGGAACGCGCAGAAAACATGGCGCGTATTTTGGAAGTGGGTCAGTCGTTCGCCTTGTTGTCGAGCTCAGACACCAGTCGCGCTGCATCTGATTTGGTGAAAGAACCCTTGGTCATCACCGACACCTTGGCCGCCTTCGAGGCCACGGGTCGCCCCCTGCGCGCCGATCAGGTGGCGCAGTTCTTGGCCTGGGACCCAGATCACCCGTCCTCCATCTTCAACTGCATCCAGTCGTGTCGAGAAAACGCGCGCGCCGTGCGGGGCGCATTGACGGTCGAAATGTGGGAATGCATCAACGACACCTGGCTGGAATTGTTGGTGCGCAAGAAGAAAAACAAAGGACCAGATCATCCCGTGGACTCCGGTTTTTTTGAGTGGATCAAGCAACGCTCGCATCTGTTTCGCGGTGTGACTTTCGCCACCATCCAGCGCGATCAGCCCTACCACTTCATACGCCTGGGCACCTACCTGGAACGAGCGGACAACACGGCGCGCATCCTGAGTGTGAAGACCTTGGTTGATGCTGAAACCAATGACATGGTGGACGATTACTACCGACTGGGTGCGGTGTTGCGCTCCGTCAGTGCCCTGGAAGCCTACCGCGACACCTACCGTGATTCCATCGATGCCGACCGTGTTTCTGAGTTGCTGATTTTCAATGCGCGGGTGCCTCGCTCCTTGCTGTTTTGCTTGGATGAAACCGCTTACATCCTGGAACAACTGCCCCAACAAACAGGTCGCGAAGCGCGCAAACGTTGCGCCAATCTGTTGGCCAATCTGCGCTTTGGCACCCTTGCAGAGGTCTACGGCTTGGGGTTGGAAAACTACCTCGAACAGTTCGTGGAAGAGAACATCAATCTGGCCCATGCGGTGCAAAAAGACTATTTGGAGACACTGGCATGAAGCTCCATGTGCTGCACGAAACCCGTTACAGCTACGACCATGATTTCAAACGCAGCATTCAAATGTTGCGCATGACGCCTCCGTCCACAACGCGACAACAGGTGCTGAGCTGGACATTGCACCTGCCGCAAAAAGCCACCCCTTGGGTGGATGCCTTTGGCAACCAGTGCCATTGCCTGGTACTGGAGCATCCCGCCAAAGACATCGTGCTGCAGGCCGAGGGCGTGGTGGACATCCACGGCAAAAGCGAAGGTGAGCCTGAGGGTCCTGTGCCGCACGCGGTTTTTTCACGGCCAACTCCCCTGACCCGCGAAGACGCCGCCATCAAAGAGTTCATCGAACCATTTCGCAATACCGTGAAATCGCGCCCCTATCTGGGCTTGCATGATGTCATGTTGGCCTTGCTGGACCGCATGCCCTATGAAAAAGGGGTGACCCATGTCGGTGACACAGCCGCGCAATCGTTTGCCAAAGGCCGCGGTGTTTGTCAGGACCACACCCATGTGTTTTTGGCTTGTTTGCGTTATTTGGGGGTGTCTGCACGCTATGTCAGCGGCTATGTGCATTCAGCCGACCAAGGGCATGTGGCCAGCCACGCTTGGGCTGAAGCTTGGATTGGCTCGCGTTGGGTGGGCTTTGATGTCAGCAATTCCAATGGCGCAGACCAGGGTCATATTCGTTTGGCGCATGGCTTGGACTATGAAGATGCCAGCCCCGTGCGCGGCGTGCGCACAGGTGGTGGCACAGAGACCATGCACAGTTTTGCAAAAGTAGAATCCGGCTTTTCTTCTCAGCAATAAACGTCGATGACCTACTGTGTGGCCATGGTTTTGAATGAAGGCTTGGTGTTTGCGTCGGACTCGCGCACCAATGCCGGCGTGGACCATGTGTCCACTTTTTGCAAGATGACCGTGTTTGAAACACCGGGTGAAGGTGTGGTGGTCATGCTCAACAGTGGCAATTTGGCCACCACCCAACAAGTGGTGAGCAAGGTGCGGCAACATGCCCACGACACAGGGCAACGGCTGACCGCCATGGGATCCATGTTCCATGTGGCTGAGTTGGTGGGCAAGCAACTTCGCAACACGATTGCCACCACCCAGAATGAAGCCCCAAACCAAAGCGATGTGGATTTTTCCGCCACCTTTTTGGTCGGTGGACAACTCATGGGCGAAGCACCGCGCTTGTTCATGGTCTACCCGCAGGGCAATTTCATCGAGTCCACAGCTGACACACCCTTTTTTCAAATTGGCGAAAGCAAGTACGGCAAACCAATCTTGGACCGCGTGATCCAACCCGAACTCAGCATGTCCAAGGCCATGAAATGCGCCTTGGTGTCGTTTGACTCGACCATCAAGAGCAATTTATCGGTGGGATTGCCCATCGACTTGGCCATGATTGGGCGTGACCAGTTGTGCATCAGCAAACGACACCGTGTCGATGCAGAGGACGCGTATTTTCGCGATTTGCGCAGCAGTTGGAGCCAAGGCTTGCGCCAGGTGTTCAACCAATTACCCGACCCGGACTGGCTCAGATCGACCTGATTTTTCGCATGTTCTCGGTTGTTAAGATCGATCTACACCGAGGAAATTGACCATGACAATCCTGCGCTCCATGCTGTTCGTGCCAGGCGACAGCGAGAAAAAATTGGCCAAAGCCGCCAGCACCCCAGCAGATGCCTTGATCTTGGATTTGGAAGATGCTGTGGCCGTCGAGCGGCTAGAGACTGCGCGAGGCATGGTCTGTGAATACCTGCTGCAACATCCCCGTGGTCAGCAGCAAGCATGGGTGCGCATCAATCCCTTGCAAACCGATTTGGCCCTCAAGGACTTGGCCACTGTCATGCGGGGTCGCCCCGATGGCATCGTGTTGCCCAAGCCCTTGAATGCGCGCGATGTGATCCAACTGGATCACTTTCTCAGTGCGCTGGAAACACGCGAAGGCATCACACTGGGCAGCACACGCATCATCCCGGTCGCGACCGAGGTGGCGGGTGCTTTGTTTGAACTCAACAGCTATGCTGGTGCCAGCCCTCGCTTGGCGGGACTCACCTGGGGCGCCGAAGACCTGGCCACCGCCGTGGGGGCCTCCACCAACAAAGACGCGCATGGCGAATTTGATTTCACGTTTCAGTTGGCTCGCTCGATGTGTTTGTTGGCGGCTTCCCATGCACAGGTGCAAGCCATCGACACCTTGACCGTCGATTTTCGTGACACTGACCGATTGACCAAAGACGTGCTGCGTGCGCGCCAATCTGGCTTCACAGGCAAGCTGGCGATTCACCCCGATCAAGTGCTGCCCATACATGCTGGTTTGGCCCCTGACGCCCATGAGGTGGCCCATGCACAGCGCATCGTCGATGCGTTTGCCCAAGCGGGTGGCGCGGGTGCGGTGCAACTCGATGGAAAAATGGTGGACAAACCTCACCTCACACAAGCACTCCGCTTGCTGCAACTGGCACAAAAGGATTGACCATGGCTGGACTGTATTTCGAAGAATTTTTTGTCGGCCAGGTGTTTCAACACGCCATACGACGCACGGTGTCTGAGATGGACAACGTGATGTTCTCTGCCCTGACCCACAACCCCGCCGCACTGCATTTGGACGAGGAATACTGCAAAAACCATTCCGAATTTGGCCAACGGATCGTCAACAGTGTGTTCACGCTCGGCTTGATCGTGGGCGTTTCTGTCGGAGACACCACGCTGGGGACCACCGTGGCCAATTTGGGCTGGGACGAGGTGCGTTTCCCGAAACCGCTGTTTCATGGGGACACCGTCCGGGTGGAAACCGAGGTGCTGGAGCTGCGAGAAAGCAAATCAAGACCCCACCAAGGCATAGTGATATTCCAGCACCGGGGCTACAACCAGCATCAAGAATTGGTGGCCTTTTGTAAACGAAGTGCGTTGATGCTTCGCAAACCAAGTGCTACATGAAGCGGACAAAACAAGGGTAAACCCTCGCGTCATGTCCAAGACTAGGGCAAATCCCTAGATGTCACACAACGGGAAAGATGACGGAATCTTGCTAACATCTTACGCAGGCTATGTCGCCTTCTCTCTCCCTAAGGAAACTCAGTGAGCATTACCAAAATCTCCGCCGTAACACTGGCAGTCTCAACACTGTTTGCTACAGCAGCTGTTGCACAGGACCAAAACCTGTCTACCCTGCAACGCATGGGCAACACCAACACCAACATGAACATTCCTACCGTTCCACAAGAAGGTAAGAATGCTGACGCTTTGCGCGCCAACTTGAAAAAAATCAAGTTGCCCGAAGGCTTCAAGATCGAGTTGTACGCTGTGGTGCCTGACGCACGTTACATGGCTGTTGCACCTTCTACCAACATGTTGTTCGTTGGTACACGCAAGACAACCGTCTGGGCTGTGACCGACCGTAACGGCGACAACACTGCTGACGAAGTCAAGCCTTTCGCACCTGCGATCAAATTCTCCAACCCCAACGGCGTTTGCTTCACCAAAGACGGCTTCTTGGTCGTTGCTGAATCCAACCGCATGTTGCACTTCCCAGCCGCTGAATACTTCTACGAAGGTCCAGACGTTGCTGTGGGCGTGATCGTGCCTGAAGGCAAGATGATCCCCGTGGAAGAGCAATCTTTCAACCACACTGGTCGCGTTTGTAAAGTTGCCAACGACGGCAAAATCTACGTGACTCTGGGCCAGCCTTACAACGTCCAGCCCAAAGACAAAGTTGCTCTGTATGACGAAGTCGGTATCGGCGGCGTGATCCGTTACAACGGTTTGGATGGCACTGGCCGCATGGTTTACTCCAAAGGCATGCGTAACCCAGCCGGTTTGACCATCGGACCAAAGGGCGACATCTGGACAACCGACAACCAAGTTGACGGCCTGGGTGACGACATTCCTCCCGGCGAGTTGAACAAGCTGACCAAGGCAGGCGAACACTTCGGTTTCCCCTTCTACAACGGCAAGTTCAAAGTGGCTGGTTCTGCTGCAGCACCTGACCTGAAGGACATGAAAGAGCCAGCCGGCATGATCACTCCTCAAGTCGAGTTCCCTGCTCACCAAGCTCAATTGGGCGTGGCGCACTACACCGGCAAAATGTTCCCTGCCAAGTACCAAGGCGGCCTGTTCGTGGCTTCCCATGGTTCATGGAACCGCACAGAGCCTAGCGGCTACTTGTTGAACTTCGTGCCCATCAAGGCCGACGGCAATGCAGGTGCAGCTGAAGTGTTCGCTGACGGCTTCTTGGACAAATCCACCAAGCGCGCCATCGGCCGCCCTGTGGACGTTGCCAACCTGCCTGACGGCTCCATCCTGGTGTCTGACGACTACGCTGGCGCGATCTACCGCATCAGCTACAGCCAGTAATCCACTTTGATTCACGGGCTATTGGCCTGTGATCAAATCCAAAGCGGGGCCTCTTCGGAGGCCCCGTTTTTTTACGAGGAATTCATGAACAAATTAGCATCTTTCATCTTCATCAGCCTGGCCATTTCAGCTGTGCAGGCTCAAGCCCAAGACGCCGCGGCGGGTCGCGCCAAAGCAGACGCGGCATGTGCCTTGTGCCATGGTCTAAATGGCATTGCCACCATGCCCAGCGCGCCCAATTTGGCGGGTCAAGCCCCTCTGTACACCAGCGAACAATTGAAAAATTACCGCAGTGGCAAACGTCAACACGAGGTGATGGGCGTGATTGCCAAGCCCTTGACCGATGCGGAAATTGCCAACTTGGCTGCCTGGTACAGCACCATCAAGGTCACCGTTGAAGCGCCTTGACGTTTTCACATGGTGTGGGCTGTGCATCTGTGTGATGTTGGCTACGCCCGTTGCGCACGCGAGGAAAAGCGTGCGCTTTTTGACGGCGTCCGAACTGCATGCCAGCTTGTTGTCGACCGATGAGACTGTTCGTTTCAGCGGACGCAACTACATCATGGGGGTGGTCGACACCTTGATGCTCACCAAAGACGCCCCTATTTGCTTGGGTGAACAAACAGAAATCAATCTGCTGGTTGACACGGTGCAAGCACAGTTGGTGCAGCGACCGGACCTGTTGAAATACAACGCAGCCAGCGTGGTGCGCGAAGTGATGGTGGCCAATTTCCCTTGCGTGTGACAGCACAGATGCGTGCTTGCATGGGTTAGGATTTGGCATGACTTACGACAGCACCCGTCCTTACCCACGCGACCTGGTCGGTTATGGCCAACACCCCCCTCATGCGCAATGGCCAGGGCAAGCGCGTGTGGCGTTGCAGTTTGTGCTCAATTACGAAGAAGGCGGTGAAAACGCCACCCTGCATGGTGATGCAGGTTCGGAGCAGTTTTTGTCGGAAATGTTCAGCCCGCCCAGTTTCACCGATCGCCATCTCACCATGGAAGGCATCTACGAATACGGCTCACGGGTGGGTGTGTGGCGCATCTTGCGCGAGTTTGAAAAACGCGGCCTGCCACTCACCGTATTCGGTGTGAGCATGGCCTTGGAACGCCACCCCGAACTGACCGCCGCCTTTGTGGAACTGGGTCATGAAATTGCCTGCCACGGCTGGCGTTGGATCAACTACCAACAAATCGATGAAGCGACCGAGCGCCTGCACATGCACAAGGGCCTGGAGATCATCCAGCGCATGACCGGTCAGATGCCCGCTGGTTGGTACACCGGGCGCGACAGCCCCAACACCCGTCGCTTGTTGCTGGACCATGGTGGCGTGGAATACGACAGTGATTATTACGGTGACGATTTGCCTTTTTGGATGAAGGTGCAAAAAACCAATGGCGATGTGGTGCCTCATTTGGTGGTGCCCTACACCTTGGATGTGAACGACATGCGGTTTGCACTGCCACAAGGCTATTCACAAGCAGAAGATTTTTTCACCTACTTGCGCGACAGCTTTGATGTTCTCTACGCCGAAGGTGCAGAATCGCCCAAGATGATGAGCGTGGGCATGCACTGCAGGTTGCTCGGTCGACCTGGTCGTCTGTTGGCCTTGCAAAAATTCTTAGACCATGTGGCCCGCCACGACCGAGTCTGGGTGTGCAAACGGGTCGACATCGCCAGGCATTGGAAGCAGGTGCATCCCATTCAAGACACGCATTGATTTTTCAAAGAACCTCTATGAGCAACTACCAAGCTATCGATCAATGGATTGACCAGCACTTCGACGAGCAAGTGAAATTTTTGCAAGAGCTGATTCGCGTGCCCACGGATTCGCCCCCCGGCAACAACACACCGCATGCCTTGCGCACGGCCGAGTTGCTCAAAGGCTTTGACATGCAAGCCGAGCAGTTTGAAGTACCTGCCACCGAAGTACATGCACATGGCCTCACCTCGATCACCAACTTGATCGTGCGCAGACGCTATGGTGACGGCCGTGTGGTCGCCCTCAACGCCCATGGCGATGTGGTGCCTCCTGGCGAGGGTTGGACCCATGACCCCTATGGTGGCGAGATCGATAACGGCCATATTTTTGGCCGCGCTACAGCGGTCAGCAAATGCGATTTCTCCACCTTCACCTTTGCGGTGCGCGCCCTGGAAGCTGTGGCCAAACCCACCAAGGGGTCGGTCGAGTTGCATTTCACCTATGACGAAGAATTTGGCGGTGAACTGGGCCCCGGCTGGTTACTGGCACACGGGCACACCAAGCCCGATTTGATGATGGCTGCAGGCTTCAGCTACCAAGTGGTGACGGCACATAACGGTTGCTTGCAAATGGAGGTCACGGTGCATGGCCGCATGGCCCATGCCGCCATCCCAGACAGCGGTGTCGATGCCTTGCAAGGGGCTGTGGCCTTGCTCAATGCGCTGTATGCCCAAAACATCCTCTACAAAAACATCCGTTCCAAAGTGGAAGGCATTTCTCACCCCTACCTGAACGTGGGCTTGATTGAGGGGGGTACCAACACCAATGTGATCCCCGGCAAGGTGGTGTTCAAACTCGACCGCCGCATGATCCCCGAGGAAAACCCCGCAGAGGTTGAAGCCGACATCCGTGCGGTGTTGGCCCAAGCCGTGGCCGACTACAACGCCAGCCGGGATGCCGAGCACGCCATTTCAATCGATATTCACCGCATGCTCATGGCGCATGCCATGAAACCTTTGGCAGGCAACCAGCCCTTGGTGGCAGCATTGCAAAAACACGGTTCCGAGGTGTTTGGCGAACACATCCCTGCTGTCGGCACACCGCTCTACACCGATGTGCGCTTGTATGTGGAGCGAGGCATTCCAGGCGTCATCTATGGCGCAGGACCCCGCACCGTGCTGGAGTCACATGCCAAACGCGCTGACGAGCGTCTCAACTTGGAAGATTTGCGCCGTGCCACCAAGGTGGTTGCGCGCAGTTTGAGCGATCTGCTGGCTTAAGTCTGGGTCGATGCGCTGGCCAGTTGCATGTGCGCTGGCAAATCATGCCAAGCTGACTCAAATGCATTGTGGGATTGCACAGCAGATGGCATCTGCTGATTCAAGTACAAATTCAGTCCCGCTGACACACTGTCGATCAGCGGCAAAGCCACACGGTCTTGCAAGGCTTGCGCATAGCCCGCCAAACCGGCCCCCCCCAAGATGATGGACTTGGCGCCAGTCTGAGCTGCTTTGTTGCATGCTTGCGCCAACACCCGCAATGCCATGTCCCTGTCGGCCAGTAACTGCGCGCCAGTTTCCTGCACGATTTCAATGCCAGTCAGGTGTTGGTCAAAACCCAGGTTTTGCGCCAAACGGTGCAACATGGCAGGCCAATGCACGCCACCTGTGACGATGGCGAAAGAACCCAAGGTGCTGGCCTGAATGAATGAAGCTTCAGCCAATCCACTGACCGGACAAGCGCTGCTGGCACGCAGTGCAAACAAACCCGGGTCCCCAAAACAAGCGATCAACACGCCATCCGGTGGTGTGTCGGTGTGGCTGATGTGGTGCGCCCATGCATCGAGCAAGGCATGTCCTGCGACCGCAGCACTGGCTTCACAGGCGATGTAGGGCGCGCCAAATCGCGCGGTGGTGCATTGCAATTGCACATCGGCTGGCAGCAAACCAGAGATCCATGATTGCAAGCGCGCTGTTGTGGCTTGCCCCGTGTTGGGGTTGATGACCAGCAAGTGACGCATGGGCTCAGTCCTGCAAGAGGTGCTCCAAGGCCAAGCTGCGTGCAGGCTCGACCTGGAAATTCAACTGAGTCTCGATGGTGTTGAGGTGCGCAATCATCAACTGCACTGCCATCGTGGTGTCGCGCAAGCGGATGGCATCCAACAATTGCCGATGCTCCTGGCATCCGCAAGCAGCATGCTGACGACGCAGCACCCGATCTGGGGAGCCCCAAGCCATGAGGATCAAACAGGTGCGCGACACCAATTCGCGCATGAGCCGGCCCAAGGTTTCATGGCGGGCCACTTCTGCAATGTACAAGTGGAATTCGCCCGACAAACCAATCGCTTTGTGCATGTCCCCTTGTTCTTGCGCGAGTTTGTCATCGGCCACCATGCGCGACAAATGCGCGATGTCTTGCGCCTGTGCGTTGACCATGAAGCGCTGCAACAACACCGGTTCAATCAAGCGACGCGTTTCAAACACCTCTTGCGACTCTTGCTGGGTGGGCTGAGCCACCGAGGCACCACGGTTGTGGGTGTGGGTGATGATTTTTTCATTCGCCAATCGCACCAAGATAGGTTTGATGCGGGTGCGAGATACGCCAAAAATACTGCACAGTTTGTCCTCGGTGAGGCGCGTACCTGGTGGCAAACGGTGGTCCAACACCGACTCGACGATGCGCTCGTAGATGGCCTGGTCAGACAGACCAGCGACCGCATCCAAGGGCATGTGCACGCTGGTCAACGACGCCCTCTTTTCAGCCAAGCAGACATGGCCAAGGCCAAACCAATGACCAAGAAAGACACCAAGGTGGTGAGTGTGCCCAGTGCGTAAATGGCAGGGTTGGTGACCGTGGTGGTCAGGCCTTGCAATTCCAAGGGCAAGGTGTTCACGTCACCGATGGCTTGCGAGGTGCGGGCAATTTCGTCCCAACTGAGCGTGAAACCAAACATGCCCACCCCCACCACAGAGGGTGCGATCAGGGGGAACACCACGTGTTTGAAGGTTTGCCAGGGTGTGGCACCCAAGTCTTGGGCGGCTTCCTCATAGGCCGGGTTGAAGCGGTTGAAGACCGCAAACATGATCAGCAAGCCAAACGGCAAGGTCCAGGTGAGGTGCGCCCCCATGGCCGAGGTGAACAAGCCCAAAGACGTGCCAAATTCTTCCAAGGTGCTGGTCATGCCCCAGGCTTCAAACACCGCTTTCAAACCACTGTCGATCAAGCGGAACTGCAAACCGATGCCCAAAGACACGATGATGGACGGCATGATCAAGGAGGCCACGGTCACATAAAACAAGGCATTGCCGCCCGTGAGTTTTTTGCGAAAAGCCAAACCCGCCAACACCGAGAACAACATGGTCAAGGTCATGACCACGGCGCCCAACATCAACGAGCGTTTGAGGGCAGCCGCAATATCGACCACGCCCAAACCTTCAGACAACTTGTGAAACCAATGCAATGACATGCCTTGCAAGGGGAAGGTCATGCCACCATCAGGTCCTTGGAAACTCAAGATGAAAATCGTGATCATGGGGCCATAGAGGAAAAGCACGAAAGCGGCAAACACCACCAGCAATCCCCAGAAGCCAGCAGGTTTTTTCGGTTCGTAATTGGCTTGGCCCATGGTTCAAAGCTCCTTGCGAATGTCAACCAAGCGGGTCAGGCCCCAAATGATCATCAAGACCACCAGCAACAAAATCACGGCGTTGGCCGCCGCAAGAGGGAACTGTAAAAACGAGGTTTGCACTTGGATGATTTTGCCCACCGAGGCGATTTGCTGTCCGCCCATCACGCCAATGGTGACGAAGTCACCCATGACGATGGTGATGACAAAAATAGAGCCAATGATGATGCCGGTGCGGGACAAAGGAATGATCACATTCCACAACGTTTGCCAAGGTGTGGCACCCGTGTCGTAGGCCGCTTCAATCAGCGAGCGATCGATACGCATCATCGAGTTGAAGATGGGCACGATCATGAACATGGTGTAGAGATGCACAAAGGCCAACACCACAGAGAATTCAGAAAACAGCAGCCAGTCGATGGGTTCGTGCACCAAACCCATTTGCATCAAGGTTTGATTGACCAAGCCGTTGCGACCCAGCAAGGGGATCCAAGAAATCATGCGAATGACATTCGAGGTCCAAAAAGGCACGGTGCATAGCACAAACAACAGGGTTTGCGTGGACGAAGAGCGCACACAAAACGCCAAAAAATACGCAATGGCAAACCCCAGCACCAAGGTGATCAGCCACACCATCAGGCTGATGCGGATGGTGGACCAATAGGTCTTCAAAGTGACACACACATCCCCATAGTCGTTCAAGCGAGAGCAGCCTTCAAAAATACTGAAATAGCTGTGCAAGGTGAACGCAGGAATCATTTCATATTCATTGAATTCCCAGAAGCTGACCATGACGATCAGCCCCAAGGGAATCAGAAAAAACAGCAGAAACACCAGTGAATACGGCGTGGCTTGCCACAACGCAGACATGCGCAGAGGTGCAGCCGAGGTCAAGGTGTTCTGCTGTTCAGTCATGGTCTATGGCATCAAGCAGCGACGAATTCGTTCCACTTCTTGACCATGTACTCGTTCTCGTCCATCACGGCATTCCAGCAAGCGATGCCGCCCATGCGGGTTTCATAGCTGCCACCGTCACGCACGCTGCCTGCTTTGGCCAGCAAATCACCGTTGGGCGATTTGATGTCTTTGGCAGCAGGTTTGCCTTCCATCCAGTAGGCCCATTCGTAGGCTTCCATTTTGGCTTTGGCTGTGTCGAGCACCGCGCTGTAATAGCCTTGACGGTTCAGGTAAGCACCCGCCCAGCCATCCAGGAACCAGTTGATGAACTCGTAGACGCCATCGGCTTTTTTGCCAGTGACAGACTTGGGCACGCCGAAACCAGCAGCCCAGGCACGGTATCCCTCTTTCAAAGGTTGGAAGGTGCACGCAATGCCTTTGGTACGCACGGCTGTCACCGCAGGCGACCACATGGATTGAATGACCACTTCACCGGACGCCATCAGGTTGACGGATTCGTTGAAGTCTTTCCACAGGGCACGGAACTGACCGGCTTTTTTGGCTTCGATCAGGGTCTTGATGGTCAGGTCGATTTCGGCCTTGGTCATGTTGCCCTTGTCGGGGTACTTGTAAATGCCTTTGGCTTCCACCACCATGGCGGCATCCATGATGCCGATGGAAGGGATGTTCAAAATGGCAGCTTTGCCTTTGAACTCGGGGTTGAGCAACTCGGCCCATGAGTTGATGGGGCGCTTGATCAGGTCAGGACGAATACCCAAGGTGTCAGCGTTGTACACGGTGGGAATGAGCGTCATGTACTGGGTGGGCGTGGCAGAGAACGTCTTGCTGTCTGGTTTTTCCAGGTACATGACTTTCTTGGGTGCGGTGCCTTGGTCACCGACTTTTTTACCCGCCACTTCGCCTTTGGTGAACAAGGTGGTGATTTTGTCGGCGTTTTTGATGCGCTTGGTGTCAATGCCCAGCAGGTTGCCTGTGGGCACGATTTTCTTCAAAGAGAAGTATTCGGTGTCGATCAGATCGAAGGAGTTGGGTGCAGTCACGGCACGCTTGGTCACATCGTCTGTGGTGACGGCCACATATTGAATTTCAATGCCAGTGGCTTTTTTGAATTCTTCGGCAATTTTTTTGTCTTGGTTCACCGCGGTGCCCAAATAACGCAACACGATTTTTTCTTGCGCATGCACGGCTGGAAAGATACCGCTGGCCAGAATGGCTGCAGTGCCTTTCAGCACAGAGCGACGATCTGCCGCGATGGATTCAACAGGCTGTTTCACTTCTTTCATGGTCTTCCTTAGAGGTGTGGTGGGAGGGTGAATGCCTGAGTTCGTCAGGCGGCGATGGGGGAACTGGTTTTGGTCGGTGCCAGGGCGTGGCTGTCAGCCTCGGCCCATTGCAAATGGTAGGTTTGACCGGCACGCCATTCGGGCTTGACCTGGTGCTCTGGCAGCATGACGCTGATGGTTTCAGCACCAGGCGCCTTGGGCGCAAAGGCCAGCAGGCTGAACGTACCTTGAAACTCAATGTCGATCAGGTCAGCCTCGATGCGCGGTTGTTCGCTGCCAGACACCGTGTCGTGCACCGAAATTTTGTCGCTGCGCACCGCTACCAAGCCCTGTGCATTGTTCAAAATGTTGTGGCCGCCCATGAAGCGCGCCACGAATTCGGACGAGGGTCGGTTGAACACCTCTTGCGGGCTGCCCGATTGCTCAATGCGCCCATGGTTCATCACCACCATGGTGTCGGCCAAGGCCATGGCCTCTTCTTGCGAATGGGTCACATGGATGAAGGTGAGTCCCAGTTCTTTTTGCCAGTGCCGCAATTCGGCGCGCATTTGAATCCGCAAAAACGGATCGAGAGCAGACAAGGGTTCATCGAGGAGCAGCACGCGGGGTTGCATGATGAGCGCCCTGGCCAAAGCGATGCGCTGCTGCTGACCGCCCGACAACTCGGCTGGGAAACGTTGGGCATATTGCGACATGGCCACACGCTCCAGCAATTCAGCGGCGCGTTGGTGTCGCTCGGCTTTGCCCACACCGCGCATCTTCAAACTGAAGGCCACGTTGTCCAGGGAATTCAAATGGGGGAACAAGGCATAGCTTTGGAACATCATGGCCGTGCCGCGCTCGGCAGCGGTGGCATGGGTGATGTTTTTACCACCCAACACCACGTCGCCCGAAGTCACCACCTCGTGACCGGCCACCATGCGCAAGGTGGATGTTTTGCCACAGCCCGAGGGGCCCAGCAAACAGCAGTAGTGGTTGGTGGGAACCTGCAAATTGATGCTGTCAACCGCGATGCTGGTGGCGCTGTAATGCTTGGAGAGGGAAATCAGTTCCAGGGTGTTGTTTTGAGCGGTCGGGGAATGGGCCATGCTTGTCCTTAGCAATCCTGATGCCATGCCCCTGAGGGCTGATTGCATGCAAAGATAAACCAGATTGCATGCAATGTGTGCATTTTTTGACTTGTAGACGCCCAATCAAGGTGCAAACCAAGGGTAATCCATAGGTCGCGGGCACCAAATCAGGGCTGAGTCACCCCCCTCGCAAGGGGCTCTAATCCAGCGAGAATCTGGGCTCCTGACAGAAAGCCCGATCATGAAAGACCTGCCCTACGTTCACCTGATTGACCACCCCCTGGTCCAACACAAACTGACCCTGATGCGGCGCAAAGACGCCAGCACCAACAGTTTTCGCACCTTGCTCAACGAGTTGTCCATGTTGATGGCTTATGAGGTGACCCGCGACATGGAGGTGTCGTATGTCGAGATCGAAACACCCATGGAAAAAATGCAAGCCCCCACGATTGATGGCAAAAAACTCGCCCTCATCAGCATCTTGCGCGCGGGCAACGGGATTTTGGATGGCATGCTGCAAGTGGTGCCGGGTGCAAGGGTGGGTCATATCGGGCTGTACCGCGACCCCAAGACCTTGGAGGCTGTGGAGTATTTCTTCAAGGTGCCGCAAAACATGCACGAGCGGGATGTGATCATGGTCGACCCCATGCTGGCCACGGGCAATTCAGCTGCAGCCGCGGTGACCCGTATCAAGAAAACCCATCCGAAATCGATCAAGTTTTTGTGTTTGCTGACCTGCCCTGAGGGCATCACCGCCTTGCATGCGGCGCACCCCGATGTGCACATCTACACCGCCGCTATCGACAGGCAGCTCAATGACCATGGTTACATCTTGCCTGGCTTGGGAGATGCAGGTGACCGTATTTTTGGTACCAAATAGTTTTGTCATTGCGAGCGCAGCAACCCCCGTCATTGCGAGGAGTTCAGCGGACGAAGCAACCCCCGTCATTGCGAGCGCAGCGAAGCAAACTGATTTAACTCGCCCAGCCCCGCCAGGTCGAATGCCGCTCACCGCAGCGAAGCTGCGACGTTCACTACGCATCCGACCCGTCGTGTCTGTCAGATAGAGGTGAACAGCTTCACGCTCAAGCCCTGTTCACAAAGCCTGGATTAGGCAATACACCTTCCAGCACTGGCACATTGGCTTTGCGTACAGACACTTTGCCGCCTGTGGCCGCCAGCCATTGCTCGGCCACTTCCCAAATGGGTTTGAGGTTTTGTTTGGCAGCCTCTTCCGACACCGGTGCCCAGCCTGCGACTTTGTAGGTTTTGTCGGGGTCGATGGGTTTGTCGTTCAACACCATGTTGTGGATGCGCTGCCCCATGCTCGACATGGGTCGGCAGGTGTATGTCAAGCCGCCCACACGCACCATGTCTCCGCCCTGCTGGTAATAAGGATCGGCATTGAACAAATTGTCCGCCACATCTTCCAAAATGGTTTTGATCATGCTGCCCTTCATGGGCGTGACCGTGGCATAGGAATAAGTGGTCGCCGTCATGTCCATCAACCACTCTTTGGTGATGGCCTGACCTGGCAGCAAACTCGTGCCCCAACGGAAACCAGGAGAAAACGCAATTTCAGCACTTTGCACATCCAGCATCGCGTCCAACAGCAACTGGTCACCCGTGCCATTGAAGTTGCCACGTCTGTAAAGCGTGCCTTCGGTGATGGCCAAGGTTTTTTGCAGTTCAGCCAAATAAGGGGCTCGAATGCTGGTGATGAGTGATTGCATCTGCGTATCAGCGGGCAATAAATTTGCAAACACGGGCATGAGTTTGTAACGGAAGTCGGTCACCTGTTTGTTTTTCACTTCCAAGTCCAACACGCCCAAAAACTTGGCATTGGAGCCGGCGTTGGTCACCAAGGTTTGGCCCGACTTATTCGCCACCACTTTAGCCACAGGCATGCCGTCATGCGTGTGGCCACCCAAGATGGCGTCCAAACCGCTGACACGTGAGGCCAACTTTAAATCTACGTCCATGCCGTTGTGCGACAGCAGCACCACCACTTGCGCACCTTTGGCACGCGCTTCCAAAATGGTTTTTTGTAGGTTCTCTTCTTGGATACCAAATTCCCAATCGGCCACCATGTAGCGCGGATTGGCAATCGGTGTGTAGGGGAACGCTTGGCCAATGATGGCGCAAGGCACGCCGTTCATCTCGTGCATCACATAAGGCTTGAAGACTTGGTCGCCAAAGTCTTTGGTCTTGATGTTTTGCGCCACGAACGACATCTTGTCGCCCAGTTTTTTCTCGACCAATTCGGTCACTCGGTCCTGTCCGTAAGTGAACTCGAAATGGCCGGTCATGACATCCACGCCCAGCAAACGACAGGCGTCCACCATGTCTTGGCCTTTGGTCCACAGCGCGGTTGCTGATCCTTGCCATGTATCGCCACCATCGAGCAACAAAGCGCCCGGCCGCGAGGCCTTCATGCGTTTGACCAAAGTCGCCAAATGCGCAAAGCCCCCCACTTTGCCGTAGCGCTTGGCCGCCTCTTCAAAATTCAAAGTGCTCAAAGCATGGGCTTGTGCGGTATTGGGTTTGACGCCTGTTGCTTTGAGCAGTTCAGCACCTACCAAGTGAGGCAACTGCCCTTTCATGGCCCCCAAGCCCAAATTCATGGTGGGTTCGCGAAAGTGAACGGGCAGGAGTTGCGCATGGCAATCGGTCATGTGCAAAAAAGACACTTGGCCAAAACGTGGCATGTCGTACAAGCCTTCAGCATCGGCAGCGTCTTTTTGCGCAAAGCTGGCCATGGGCATGCCGCCGGCCATGCCAGCACCCAACACCTGCAGAAATTCACGTTTGGTCAAGTTCATAGCGATGCCTGCTTATTGGTTCACGGGGGATTTCGGATCGAGCAACAAGGCCATCAGGTGCTGCAACTGGGCTTCAGTCAGGATGCTGTTGTGGCCAAAGCGCGGCATGTTGGAGCAGGCGTTGTAGCCGCGTGCATTCCACAATTTGGCCCAGGTGTATTCAATGATCGGCTTGGAGGTGGGGCTGTTCACATCAGAGACACCACGCAACTTGCCGTAGTTGTACAGACTGGGCCCCAAGGTGCCGTATGAAATTTCAGTATTGCTGATTTGGTGGCAGTTGTAGCAATTGCCGCCATTGACCGAACCCTCTTTGTCTGACCAAGTTTTGCCGCGACCATCTTGGGCAATGATTTCACCTGCCTTGTAGTCGCCGATGAACAGACCGTTGCTGGGCCACTTGATGGTCTTGAAGTTGTCGTTGCGTATTTGTTCAGTCTGCTTGTCTGACAAAGGCTTGCCCTCATACTCGGATTGGCTGCACAGACGGTTGGCCTCGTCCGGGGTCAGCCTGTCCATGCCAGCCTGCCCTTCGGCGCGAAAAGACGCCGTCAAAACCGGTTGGACTTCCTCAAGGTAGTTGCTGCTTTTCATGGTGGGGGTGGCACAGGACGCCAAGCCCAGCGTCATGGCCAGCACAGTCAGGGTTGGAATAGGGAATGTTTTCAATGTGATTCCTTTGAACATCAACGACGAATGGCGGGCGCAAAAGCCACCGCATCTTTAGAGGTCACGCCCAAATACACACCCAAGGCCGTGCTGGCATCGCTGCCAAACACGGCATAGGGGAAACGCTGTTGTCGGTAGCAATCATTCAGCCGCAACTGCATGCTCCACATTTGCCCGTTGGAGACGCGATAGGCAGGCCATGCACCAAAGCCAGTGACAGCACCCACTTGGGTGGTGAGATTGGGCAAGTCTTGCAAGCGAATGCGTTTGCCATCTTGGGCATGGCAGGTGGCACAGGCGAAATCATGGGTGCCAGAGCGAAAGTAAAACAACTTTTTGCCCAAGTCGAACATGCGTTTTTCTTCTGCATGAGCTTGGGGCAAATTGAAGCGCATGCCTTTGGACTCGGCTGCCACCCATGTGGCCAAGGCGGTGATGGTGGTCTGCTCTCCCTTGCCGTAAGGCGTGTTGCGGATTTGCTCGGCATCAAAGCCTTGCAAAGTTTCCATACAGGTCAGCAACCTTGACTCCAGGTCTTGCACTTTTTGGGTGTCCGCAAAATAACGCGGCAACTCCGCCCAAGCGCCCTTGACTTGGCCCGGTCCTTTGCCTAAATCGCACTGGGCCAGCGATGCTTTTTTCGGACCACGCGCTTGTTTCCAAAGGTCTTCGCCTTTGGCTTCAAACAAATCGGCAGGGTTGCCGTCTTGCAGCATGGCACGGTATTCGGCAATGCCATCAGATGTCGTTTTTTGGGCATATGCCGTTGTCGCGGTAACGACCAAGGCCACAGCGGTCATGGAAGCGGACAGGCGTCTCATGTCAGGACACCGTGGTTTCATCAGAGCGGGTGTCGCCCTTGTTGTCTTTCCAAGTCACGCCCACTTTGTCGCCTGCTTTGCCGTTTTTGATGGTGAACTGCAAGAACGGGTTTTTAGAGACACCAGGGCCCCACTCGGCAGAAAAAACGGGTTGGCCGTTGTGGGTGGCGGTGACGTCTTGGATGTGCCAAGCAGGGACGATGGCGCCGTTGGCGTCTTTGCGTTGTCCTGACTCCATTTCGTGGCTCATCAAGACACGAACATTGATTTTGTCACCGGCTACTTGGGCACGAATGCGCATTGGATCTGCCATGTTGTTTCTCCTTGAATGTGTGTGTTCAACCGCCGCAGCCACCCAAGGTGACCTTGACTTCTTTTTTGGTGAAAAGGGTTTTGCCGTCCTCCATGACCGCCACTGCGTACACATCGCAGGACTGACTCATCTTGGCGCGGGTTTGGAAATTGGCATCCACCGATGGATTGACATTGAATTGCGCAATCAATGGAGAAGGGTTTTTTTCCACCAACAGCAGCAATTTTTTGGCACCAGGCAAACTGGTTTGCACCGTCATCGGCACCACCGCGCCGTTTTCGGCAATGTCTGGCGCTGTCAAACCGACATCCTTGCTTTCGGTGGGCATGGGCAAGCCCAATGCTTTGAAAACATCGGTCATGGTTTTGGCATCGAAGGCTGATTTTTCAAAGGCCTGCGCCAATTCGGGCAGCATGCCAGCGCCCATCATCAGGCTGACAACCGCAAAGCTGCGTTTGAGTGCATCGCGACGTGTTTGCATTTCATTTCTCCTTGTTGAAGTTCAGGGTTTGGCGCTGCCCGCCAACCATTCGGCGATGGCTTTGGCGTCAGCAGGTTTGAGGGTTTGCGCCGGCATGGGAATGCTGCCCCACACGCCCGAGCTGCCCATCAAAATTTTGTTGGTCAGGTAGTCCAACTTACCGTTGTGCTTGCTGGCGACATCGGTGAAGGCTGGACCCACCACTTTCTTGTCCAAGCCATGACAGGCCAAACAATTGTTGGCTTGCAACAAGCCCATGACAGCATCGTTGGGGCCTTTGGGGGTGTCTTTGTCAGGTGCAGCTGCTTTTGTACCGGCGGCAGTGGCAGCCGTGCGCAAAGTGTTCACCCCTTTTTGCTGACCCACCAAGCGGTTTTGATCAGCCAAGTTGCCATGTGCGTCACGCGCAAAGTCGGGCAACATCGACGTGACCTTGACATCGGTGGCGCAGTTTTTCATGCAGGCGGTGTTGGCCGTGTCAGGCTTCTTGGTACCGCCCATTTCAGGACCTGGCCACATGTGGTGCTGGGTGGTCACACCATGGCGGTTGGGCATGCGTTCTTGTGCTTGAAAGATGGTTTTCTCGTTCAAAACGAAGTTGTCATCAACGATGCCACTCAAATTCAGCATAAAGGCTGTGACTGCATAAACCTCGTTGGTGCTGAGTGTTTTGGGCGCATTCCAGGGCATGGCGCGGTTGATGTAGTCCCACACCGTGGACACGCTGGGGGCTTTCATGAAGGTGGTTCGGGCTGGAAAAGACATGTCTTTGAGTTTGGCCACGCGACCCGTTTTCACATCCTCAGCAGCTACGCCGCCCACCAGAGGATTGAACACCTCATTGGACTCCCCAAAGATGCCATGACAACTGGCGCATTTGGCCTCCCAGATATCTTGACCCTGGGCTACCGAGCCTTCACCCTTGGGCAAACCTTTGAAATCGGGGCGGACGTCGATGTCCCACTTGGCCACTTCGGCAGGCGTGGCGGCGCGACCAATCCCCTGGAAGTTCTGCTGGGCCTGTGCCGTTGTCACGCAGGCGAAGAGCAACACGGTGAACTTGAGTGTGTTCATGGCCGAATCAAGCGACTTGTACATTTTTCACCTCGCCACTTTCTTGCACCAACCATGATTGAATGGCGTTGTTGTGATAAATGGAACGCGTGCCACGCACATCGCGCAATTGCTTGAGGGTGGGCTGCACAAAACCAGTGTCATCGGTGGCTCGGCTTTGGATGATGCAAGGCTTGCCATCCCAAACCCAATCGAGGTTGAAACGGGTCAGGCATTTGCTGAGTACCGGTGACTCCAAACGTGCTGGCTTCCAGTTGGCGCCACCATCGACAGACACATCGACCTTTTTGATGGCACCGCGGCCCGACCAAGCCAAGCCGGTGATGTTGTAAAAACCTTTGTCCAGCAAAGCTTGACCACCTGAGGGTGTGGTCACCACGCTCTTGCACTCTTGGATGCCGCTGTATTGGCGGTGCGTGCCATCGGGCAGCAAATCAATGTAGTGAATGGCTTCGTCCTTGGTGCCGTAGGGCTTGTCACCCAATTCAATACGGCGCAAATACTTGACCCAACTCACACCTTGCACACCAGGCACCACCAGGCGCAAGGGGTAGCCGTTCTCAGGACGCAGCATTTCGCCGTTTTGACCATAGGCCACCATCACTTCGCCTGATTTGATGAGGCTCATGGGGATGGTGCGGGTCATGGACGAGCCATCACCGCCTTCGGCCAATACAAACTGCCCGGCTTTCAAGTCTGCGCCGCAGTGTTCCAAAAGAGTGATCAGCGGCACGCCGGTGAACTCGCTGCACGACAACATGCCGTGGCTGTATTGCACCGTGGGAACCGCGACATTGCCCCACTCCATGCCGGTGTTGGCACCGCACTCGATGAAGTGAAAACGCGAGACCGATGGCAAGCGCATCAGGTCGTCCATGGTGAACACCTTGGGAGTTTTCACCAAACCATTGACCATGAAGCGGTGTTTGGTGGGATCGATGTCCCACCATCCTTGGTGATGCCGCTCGAAATGCAAACCACTCGGGGTAACGATGCCAAACAAGGATTGCAAGGGCGCAAACGACACAGAAGCTTGGGTGGTTTGGGTCAAGCCTGGACTTTGTCGGCGCTGCAAATTCACTTCAAATTTCGAAGGCTTGCCATAACCTGGGGAAGCCACGCCCTGCCCCAAACCGGTTGCATGGGCGGGCAGGTTCAAGATGTTGGGGTCGCCTTCGGAGGCGTTTTGTGCAAGGGCTGCTGCACTGGCGGTCATGCCGGCTGCAGCGGCAAAGGCTTTGCTGAGGAAATCACGGCGACCTTGAGACGTTTGTTGCTTCACCGCCTGTATGTCTTGCTGAGACAAAAAATGCTCAGGCGCTTTGAGAATTTGACCGGGCTGCTTATTCACATCAGTTTCCCTTAAATGTAAATTTATAAATTAACTGTAAATAATATATAACTTCATTAATCAAATAAATCCTAGTAGAAACCCTAGTTTTAAGCATTATTTCAAGCTCTCTTGTTCCATCAACAGGTAGGTGTTGAAGGCATTCATGCGGTTGGCATAATTAAAAAGTGGCAAATTTGAAAATTTTGACCAATCAGTGCGCTGATAGGCCTCTTCAAACGACAAGCCCTCATCAACGGCTCGTGACATGCTGGCACGTACATATTGCAAATAATCCTGCGTGAGTTGCAGATCTTGGGTGAAGGTTTGGGTGGCAGGCCCATGTCCAGGGACAGCCCACTGAACGGTCAAGGCAGACAACGATGTCAAGCCTTGTTGCCAATGCCGACTGTCAGCCTGACCCACAAAGGGCACACGTTGGCGAAACATCAAGTCACCTGCGAACAGCACCTGTTGCTGAGGCAGATACACCACCAAGTCTTCCAAGGAATGGGCAGGACCCAAATGCATAAGTTGAAACGTCACGCCGCCCAAGTTCAATGAGCGGTCAGCAGTTAGCCATTCATCGGCAAACACCAATTGCGTTTGTGCATCCACCCACGGGGCCAAGTCAACGCGGGACGCGGCCAAACGTGCTTGCGCAGTTTCTGAGTGAAGGTAGTTTTTGCCTGCTTCATGGGCCCATATGCGAGCGCCAGCCGCTTTGAACACCTGCAAGCCGTAAATATGGTCGGCATGAAAGTGGGTGACGATGACATCTGTCACCGGCAAAGAGCTTCGCTTTTTGATGGCTGCCAACAACTGCCTGGCCAAATCGGGCGAGCCCAGGGCATCGATCACCACCACCCTGTCTTGGGTGATGACAAAGCCTGCATTGGAGATGAAATTGCGGTTGGACGAACTGCCCAAGGCGGCCAAACCCTGCACAAAAAAGACCTCCGGCTGCAGCTCGATGGGACACACCCAACAGTTGTCGGTGGTCTCAGCGGCTTGTGTTGGGGGCACCCATGAGAGCCCAGCCCACAACGCCATATGCAACAACCCAAGCAGCCAGTTCTGCCGCTTGAACATCATGGCTCAGCCCAAAGCCCGATAAGCCTTCAATCCACCGGCGATGTAACGGGCATTGACATAGCCCATCTGGCGCAAGGTGTTGGCGGACAAAGCGCCACGGTTGTTGGCATTGCAATAGCACAGCACCGTGGTGTTCAAGTCGGGTAACACGCTCTCGATGTTCATCTCCAGCTTGCCGCGACTCACATGCACAGCGCCCGCCAAATGGTCGGCGTCATGCTCTTCTTTGTCACGGATGTCCAGCGCCACAGCGCCTTGCGCCAACAGCGCATCCACTTGGTCTGGCAAAACGCACTGCACCTGTGCCATAGCTGTGTCTGCCAATTGTTGAAATTTCTGGGTATAGGCCATGTTCGTCTTTCAAAACTTCAGTAACTGAGGTGGGTGGATTTGCCCCAAAACACCCGGTAGGCAAACACGGTGTAGCCAATGATGACCGGCAACACCACCACCACGCCATAGAAGATGACCAGCAAAGCTTCGGGCGCACTGGCGGCTTGCCAGATGTTGAGCTTGTCAATCACCAGCCAAGGGAACAAGCTGTAGGCCAGTCCGTAAAAGGACAGCAGGAAAATGCCCACGGTGCTGGCGAAAGGCACGCCTGCGCCGTATTGATTGCCCTGGGCGAATCGCACCGGCAGGCGCTTCAAGCTGCGCTGAATGACCACAAACAAAGCCATGGTCACCGCCGGAATCGGCAGCAGCATCAGCAGGTTGGGAAAGCTGAACCATTTTTCAAAAATACGTGGGCTCACCCAGGGCGTGGCCACCGAAATGGCCACCACCCCAGCGGCGGTCAGCCACAAACTGCCCTGCGCCCAAGCCACGGCCCTGAGTTGCAAAGCGCCTTCGGTTTTCATGATCAACCAACCGGCACCCAACAATCGGTAAGCAAACACCAAGCAAAAACCAATCAAAGCGCTGAAGACATAAGACGCCGTGTCCTGCTTGAAGCCAAGGATGAGCTGACCCAGCATGAAGCCCTGCGCCCACGATGCCAGCACAGAACCGATGTAGAAGGTTTTGTCCCACAGTGGGCGGTGATGCGCTTTGGCCTTGACCCTGAAGTCAAAGGCCACGCCGCGCAGCGACAAGGCCACCAACATGAGCGCGACCGGCAGGTACAAAGCGCCCAAAATAACGCCGTGCGCCATGGGGAAACCCACCAGCAACACGCCCACACCCAACACAAGCCAGGTTTCGTTCGCATCCCAAAATGGGCCAATGCTGGCGATCATGGTGTCTTTGTGATCCAGCGTGTCGGCGCTGTCGAGCAAAGCACCCACGCCCAGGTCGTAGCCGTCCAAAATGACATAGGCCAACATGGACAAGGCCATGACCAAGGCAAATACCAAAGGGAGCCAACCGCCAGGGCTGGTGAGGTCAATACCGAACTCAGACATGGCGCAATCCTTGGTTGTTCAAACGAGTCTCTTCACTGCCCAAGGTTGTCTTTTTGGCCAGGTAAAACACCACCGACACATAGGCAGACAAGAGCGCCGCGTAGAGGGTCAGGTACATGGCCAAGGAGAGGGCGATGTTGCCTGCTGGCACTTGGGAAGCGGCTTGTGCCGTGGTCAGCACCCCATGTACCAACCAAGGTTGGCGGCCAATTTCAGTCACATACCAACCTGCGACCAGCGCCACCCAGCCTGCAAAGGTCATGGCCACCAAGACCATGGCGGTGCGCTTGGACAAGGTGTTTTTGAACTTCAATTCGTAACTGGCAAACCAGCTGACAGCCAGCATCAGCAGACCCACACCGACCATGATGCGAAACGCCCAAAACACAGGCCCCACAGGTGGGTGTTCGGCAAAGTCCTTGATGCCCTTGACCTCGCCGTTCCAGTCGTGGGTCAGGTAAAAAGACGCCAATTTGGGAATGGCAATTTCATATTTGTTGGACTGCGTGGCCTGGTCAGGAATGGCAAACAACACGGCAGGCACACCTTGCTGTGTCTCCCAAATGCCTTCCATCGCTGCCAATTTGGCGGGTTGGTGATGCAAGGTGTTCAAACCGTGCATATCACCCACCCAAATTTGTACGGGTATCGACACCGCGGCAACCATCACACCGGTGCGCAGTGCGGCCAACACGTCTTTGGCACGGTCCCCTTTGAGCCAGCGGTAGGCGCTGATACCGGCCAACAAGAAGGATGCGGTGAGGCCAGAGGCCAGCAACATGTGGGTCATGCGGTAAGGGAAAGACGGGTTGAAGATGACCTCGAACCAACTGGTGACATGGGCTTGCCCATTGATCATCTCGTAGCCCGCTGGGGTGTGCATCCAAGAGTTGAGCGCCAAAATCCAAAACGCAGAAGCCGTGGTGCCCAAAGCCACCAACCAAGTGGCCAAGGTGTGAACGCCTTCGCTCACCCGACCGCGCCCAAACAACATGATGCCCAGGAAAGTGGCCTCTAGAAAGAAAGCGGTCAGCACCTCATAAGCCAGCAAAGGCCCGGCCACATTGCCCACGGTGTTCATGAAACCTGGCCAATTGGTGCCAAACTGAAAACTCATGGTGATGCCACTGACCACGCCCAAGGCGAAAGTCAGGGCAAAGATCTTGATCCAGAACTGGTAGGCGTCCATCCAATGCTGCTCACCGGTGGCCACAAAGCGGGTTTTGAAAAACAACAAAAACCAGCCCATGGCGATGCTGATGGTGGGAAACAAAATATGAAAAGTGACATTCGCTGCGAACTGCAGCCGCGCCAGCACAACGGGGTCAAGAGCGTCCATGGTTTATCTCAATCGGCAGGGGTTTCAGGGTTGGTTTTGATGGCACAGGTGCTGAAGCCAAACAAGGTGTAAGGCATGCAAATGCCCACAACACCGGTGGCCAAGACGATGACGCCCAGCCAGCCCCAAACGCCAATGGTGCCCGTGGCCGCCAAGACGATCAGCGCCAATCCGATGACGATGCGAAGAATGCGGTCGATGCCGCCAACGTTTTGAGTCATGGTATTTCCTTGAAAGGTGATGGGTCTGTTTAAGCCTTGAGCAACGCAGCGCTGACCCAACGCGCCAAGTCGGGGGCCGACATCGCCCCAGGCTGTCTGGTAATTTCACGGCCACCCGCGAAAACCGCCAAAGTGGGAATGCTTCGGATGTTGTACTTGGCCGCCAAGCCTTGTTCGTCTTCGGTGTTGACCTTCACGAAACGGGCTTTGCCTTGCATGTCTTGGCTGACTTTTTCATAAGCTGGCGCCATCATGCGGCACGGGCCACACCATGGAGCCCAAAAGTCCACCACCAGGGGTAAATCGCTTTTAGCCAACTGTGCATTGAACGCGGCTTCACCGAGGTTGTCAGGGTGGGCCGTCAACAAGGGCTGATGGCATTTGCCGCAGTTCAACTCGGCTTGCAGTTTGTCGAAAGGCACGCGGTTGGTGGCGTTGCAGTGGGGACAGACCAAATGCAGGGGGTTCATGGTTTTCTCGCGACAAACCCCACCAAAGCCGACATGCCCGAGTGGCCTGCGCCCTCTTGGATGGTGGTTTCATAGGTGTTGCAGACCAACACATCGTAGCCCGCGAAAGCCTCGCGCATCAGTGCGTCGTCGTACAAATGGTCCAGCTTGCCCGGGCCGCCGGTGTTGAACTTGAGTTGGTTTTTGCCATAGCCTTGGATGATCAGCAGACCACCCGGCTTCAAGCTGTCCTTGATTTTTTCAAACAAAACAGCGCGTTCTTCAGGCGCTGCAAACTGGAAAAAAATGCCCGCCACCAAGTCGTAATGTGCCGTAGGCCAATCGAAAGACTGCCAGTCGCTACAGGTGAAATTCACGCTCACCTGGTGCTTGGCAGCCAAGGCTTGGGCTTTGACGATGGCAGGTGCCGAGAAGTCGAAGGCATCGACGCTCAGTCCTTGCTGGGCCAACCACACACTGTTGCGCCCTTCCCCATCGGCCAAAGCCAGTGCATGGCCCTTTCCTATCAAAGCAGCTTGGGATACCAAAAAGGCGTTGGGCTCCTCACCAAACACATAGTCGGGCGTGGAGAAGCGCTTGTCCCACATGGCTTGGGGGTTGGTGAATCCGGTCATGGCTGTGGGACCCTCAAAGCGCGTTCAAAGGAATCTTGGCGTAGGCAATACCGTTGTCTTCCTTGGGCGGCAACTCGCCTGCACGGATGTTGATTTGCACCGCCGGCAGGATGAGCACCGGCATTTCCAAGGTGGCGTCACGCTTGGTGCGCATTTCCACAAACTGGGCTTCGCTGATGCCGTCATGCACATGGATGTTCTTGGCCTTTTGCTCGGCCACGGTGCTCTCGAAGTTCACAGGGCGGCCATTGGGTGGGTAGTCGTGGCACATGAACAGCCGTGTCTCTGGGGGCAGGCTCAAAATTTTGCGGGTCGAGGCATACAAGGTTTTGGCATCTCCGCCGGGGAAGTCGCAGCGGGCCGTGCCGACATCGGGCATGAACAGGGTGTCACCCACAAACACTGCATCACCAAATTGGTAGGCCACGCAAGCTGGCGTGTGGCCCGGCACATACAGGGTGTGACCGGTGAGGTCGCCCACTTGGATGGCGTCGCCATCGGCAAACAAATGGTCGAACTGCGAGCCATCCAATTTGAAGCTGGCTTCCATGTTGAAGATGCCTTTGAAGACTTTTTGCACGCCACTGATATGGTCGCCAATGGCGGTTTTGCCGCCTACGTGTTCCTTTAAATAAGGTGCCGCGCTGAGGTGATCGGCATGGGCATGGGTTTCCAAAATCCATTCCACTTTCAGGTTATTGGTTTTGACGAATTCGATGACTTTGTCCGCCGAATGGTGGCTGGTGCGGCCCGACTTGGGGTCGTAATCCAGCACCGAGTCGATGATGGCGCAAGCAGACCCTGGTTTCTCGTAAACCACATAGGTGACGGTCCAGGTGGCAGGGTCAAAAATACCGTGAACTTGGGGCTTGTAGCTGGCTGTGCTCATCGAGAACTCCTGTTGAATTAGATTTCCGATAATATATTGACAAATATTTTGTTTGTCAATATACTTTTCGCATCTTCTTCAAAACAGCCAGGAAAACTGCCCATGGACACCACCACCTTGGACCTCGACAAAATGAAAGCTTCGGCAGGAAACGCCTGCCGGCTCATGAAAGTGCTCTCCAACCCCGACCGCCTGATGCTGCTGTGCCAGCTGTCCCAAGGCGAAAAGCGGGTGGGTGAGTTGGAAGACATTTTGGGCATTGTGCAGCCCACCCTGTCCCAGCAACTCACGGTGTTGCGTGACGAAGAGCTGGTGACCACACGCCGCGACGGCAAAAACATCTATTACCAAATCGCCAGCCCGCAAGCGTTGGCGGTCATGAACGTTTTATTTGAGCAATTTTGCGGACCCCAAACAGGAGACAACACATGAACATCGATTGGGCACATTTCACCCCCTTCGCCTCCCTGACTGGCGGCGTCATTTTGGGTATCGCTTCGGCCATCTTCATTTTGGTGAATGGCCGTATTTTGGGTATCAGCGGCATTGTGGGCGGACTGTTTCCTCCCAAGGTGGGGGACACCTTTTGGCGCATCGCCTTCATGCTGGGCTTGTTTGCCGCTCCGACGGTGTTTCATGCTGTGGTGCCTGCCGAGTACATCACCACGCCACGCATTGACGCCACCGACATGATGGTGGTGGCTGCCGGATTGCTGGTGGGTATCGGCACCCGCTATGCCTCGGGTTGCACCAGCGGCCACGGCGTGTGCGGTTTGTCTCGCCTCTCGCCCCGCTCCTTGGTCGCCACCCTGTCTTTCATGGGTGCTGGCTTTGCCATGGTCTATGTCATGCGCCACCTCGCCATCGTTTAAGGACAACATCATGATTCAGAAAAACCATCTCCACCACGTCGTTGAATTCATCGTCGGTCTGTTGTTTGGCCTGGGTTTGATGCTCTCAGGCATGACCGATCCCGGCAAAGTCATTGGCTTCCTGGACTTATTCGGCACCTGGGACCCTTCACTCGCACTGGTCATGGGCGGCGCCATCATGGTCGGCGTGTTTGCTTTCACTGTGGCCAAAAAACGCACCACCACCTTTTTGGGTGGCGTATTGCGCTTTCCCACAAACATGGACATCGACAGGAAACTCGTCATTGGCAGTTTGATGTTTGGCGCTGGTTGGGGCTTGGCGGGTTTCTGCCCAGGCCCCGCACTGGTGTCCATGGCCGATGGCCAACCCAAGGCACTGGTGTTTGTGTTGGCCATGCTTGTCGGCATGTTGGGCTTTGAATTGATGGACCGTTTTGTCCACGCCCCCCGCAAAGCCAAATTGAACGCAGCTTGAACCTCACGATTGGAGTCATCATGGACATCAAAGCACTCACACCGCATCTTTCCGTCACCCCACAAGTCTTGGTTGCTGAACTTGAGAGCGTGGCGCAAATGGGTTTCAAGGCCATCATTTGCAACCGCCCTGATGGCGAAGGTCCGGACCAACCCAGCTTCAAAGAAATGGAGCAAGCGGCGATGGCGCTGGGCATCCCCATGAGCTATTTGCCCGCAGAAACAGGCAAGGTCAGCGACGCGGACGGTAAGGCTTTTGGTGAACTGCTGGCCACCCTGCCAGGCCCTGTGTTGGCTTACTGCCGCACCGGCATGCGCTCCACCACCATGTGGGCATTGTCGCAATCGGGTGTCACACCTCTGCCGCAGATTTTGGAAGCCTCGCAAAAAGCCGGGTTTGATATGAAGGCTTTGGTGCAACGTATCGCCAACGGCGGTAAAACGCCCAGCAACCAAGCGGACGCCAGCCACGATGTGGTCATCGTGGGCGGTGGTGCCGCAGGCATTTCCGTGGCGGCCAGCTTGCTGCAACGCAGCCCGCAACTGGACATCGCCATCATCGACCCCGCAGATGCTCACTTTTACCAACCCGGTTGGACCATGGTGGGTGGCGGCATTTTTGAAGCGGCAGACACCGCCCGCACCATGGCGTCTGTCATCCCCACCGATGTGAGCTGGATCAAGGCCGCCGTGGCTGCTTTTGAGCCGGAGCACAACCAAATCATTTTGGAAGGCTGCCGTGTCGTGAAGTACAAGCAGTTGGTGGTCTGCCCTGGTTTGAAACTGGACTGGCAGGGCATTGAAGGCTTGAGCGAGACCTTGGGTCGCAACGGCGTCACCTCCAACTACCGCTTCGATTTGGCCCCCTACACCTGGGAGCTGGTGCAAAACTTGAAAGGTGGCAAGGCGCTGTTCACCCAACCGCCCATGCCCATCAAGTGCGCCGGTGCGCCGCAAAAAGCCATGTACTTGTCGGCCGACCACTGGACACGCCAAGGTGTGCTGAACAACATCGACATCCAGTTTTGCAATGCGGGTGCGGTGCTGTTTGGCGTGGCCGACTATGTGCCCGCCCTCATGGAATACGTGAAGAAATACCGCATCGGGCTGAACTTTGGCGAAACCTTGGTGGCTGTCGATGGCCCAGCGCACAAAGCCACCTTCATGAAAAACTTGGCTGACGGCAGCAAAGAAAAAGTGGTGCGCGACTTCGACATGATCCATGTGGTGCCCCCGCAAAAAGCCCCCGACTTTGTGCGTGTCAGCCCCCTCGCTGACGCCGCTGGTTGGGTGGATGTGGACCCCGCCAGCCTGCGCCACAAAACCTACGCCAATGTGTTTGCTTTGGGCGATGTGGCCAATACCACCAACGCCAAAACCGCTGCCGCGGCTCGCAAGCAAGCGCCCGTGGTGGCACACAATCTGTTGGTGGCTTTGGGTGGGCTCAAAGGTGAGGCCAAGTACGACGGTTATGGCTCCTGCCCCCTCACGGTGGAGCGCGGCAAGATCGTGTTGGCTGAGTTCACCTACGGCGGCAAGTTAGCACCTAGCTTCCCCTCTTGGCTGATTGACGGCACCAAGCCCTCAGCTTTGGCGTGGTACCTGAAAGAGCGCATCCTGCCTCCCATCTATTGGGAAGCCATGCTCAAAGGCCGTGAATGGATGGCACAACCTGAAATGGTCGGCTGATGACTGCACTCTCACGCTGGCTGCCCTCGGTCCCCCTGATGGACTGGGGTCGCCAGTACAACCGCGACACCTTCACCAACGACGCGGTGGCGGCCCTCATCGTCACCATCATGCTGATCCCGCAAAGCTTGGCTTATGCCTTGCTAGCGGGGCTGCCGCCCGAGGTGGGGTTGTATGCCAGCGTAGCACCCTTGCTGCTTTATGCGGTGCTGGGCAGCAGCCGTGTGTTGGCGGTGGGTCCTGTGGCTGTGGTGTCCTTGATGACTGCCGCAGCCGTGGCGGAACACGCTGCTGCTGGCACACACGCCTATTGGCAAGTGGCCATCACCTTGGCGTTTTTGTCAGGCGGCATGTTGCTGATCATGGGTTTGTTGCGCTTGGGGTTCTTGGCCAACTTCTTGAGCCACCCGGTCATCTCGGGTTTCATCTCTGCGTCGGGATTGCTGATTGCGCTGAGCCAACTGAAAACCATCATGGGTGTGAAAGCCGAGGGTCACAACTTTGTGGAGCTCTTGTCTTCGCTGCTGCACCAAGCCTCGAACATTCATTTACTGACGCTGGGTGTGGGCATCGCCGCCACCGCGTTTTTGTTTTGGGTGCGCAAGGGTTTGAAGCCTTTGCTCATCTCAGCAGGTTTGAAACCCAAGCTCGCCGATGTGCTGGCCAAGGCAGGCCCGGTGGTGGCGATTGCCCTCACCACCCTCTTGGCTTGGTCACTCGACTGGCAGGGCCAAGGCATGAAGTTGGTGGGCACGGTGCCGCAAGGCTTGCCACCCCTCACCGCACCTTTGTGGGACTTAGCGCTGTGGCAAGAACTCTTGGTGCCAGCCTTGCTCATCAGCGTGGTGGGCTTTGTGGAGTCGGTGTCGGTGGGTCAAACCTTGGCCGCCAAACGCCGCCAACGCATTGAACCCGACCAAGAACTGGTGGCCTTAGGCGCCAGCAATTTGTCAGCGGCCTTCACAGGCGGTTTTCCCGTCACCGGCGGTTTTGCGCGTTCGGTGGTCAACTTTGACGCCGGTGCGGTCACACCCGCAGCCGGTGTGTACACCGCGGTGGGCATCACCTTGGCTTCGCTGTTTTTAACGCCTGCGCTGTATTACCTGCCACAAGCCACCTTGGCGGCGACCATCGTCGTGGCGGTGTTGTCCCTGGTGGACTTCGGGATATTTAAATCCACTTGGCGCTTTTCCAAACTCGACTTCATGGCTGTCGCCACCACTTTGCTGGCCACGCTGCTGGTGGGTGTGGAGAGCGGTTTGGTCATGGGTGTGGTGGTGTCCTTGGCGCTGTTTTTGTTCAGAGCCAGCCGCCCCCACATCGCCACCGTCGGCTTGGTGCCAGGCACTGAGCATTTCCGCAATGTCACCCGTCATGATGTGTTGGTCAGCCCCAAGCTGGTCTGCCTGCGGGTGGACGCCAGCATGTTCTTTGCCAATGCGCGGGGCGTGGAAGACCGCATCAACGCCGAGGTGGCTGCACGCCCTGCGTTGGAACATGTGTTGTTGCAATGCTCGGCCGTCAACGACATCGACGCCAGTGCTTTGGAAAGCTTGGAGGCGATTGCCAGCCGCTTGAAAGACTCGGGCATCGCCCTGCACTTCTCGGAAATCAAAGGACCGGTGATGGACAAGCTCAACACCACCGAGTTTTTGCAGCATTTGCATGGCCAGGTGTTTCTCACCAACTACCAAGCCATTCAGGCTTTGACGCCTGAAGTCATTCAGGCGCATTGAACGCTATGCAACTGGGTCTGCGCCACAACCTGAACCAAGTGGTGCAACAACTGTTGCAGGTGCTGCTGGTCGGCATGACGGTCGGCATGATGCGCAATGTGGTGCCTGCTTTGGCCGAACAAGAGTTTGGCGTGCCACGTGGCTCATTCCTTCTGCTGGTGACCTTTGTGGTGGCCTTTGGCCTGGTGAAAGGCGGCATGAATTTCATGGCCGGCAGACTGGCCGAACAGCTTGGACGCAAACGCGTGCTGTTGCTGGGGTGGTTGGTGGCCTGGCCGATACCTTTCTTGATTTACTTCAGCGCCAGTTGGAACGGCATTGTGTTGGCGACCCTGCTCCTAGGGGTGAACCAAGGTCTCACTTGGTCGATGACGCAAACCTCGGCGCTCGATTTCACCAAGCCCCAGCAGCGCGGCTTGGTCATTGGCCTGAATGAATTTGCGGGTTATGTGGGCGTGGCCTTGGCGGGTATTGCCACAGGTTACGCCGCCACATGGCTGGGGGCTCGAAGCGGTTTGCTGTGGTTTGGTGCCGCGGTCATTCTTTGCGGCACCTTACTCACGGTGTTCGCAGTGGTTGAGAGCCAAGCTTGGAACACATTGCACACTGCGCAAGCCCCTGTGCCTCAAGGCGCTCCCCTCTCCACCCTCGGGATTTTTGTGCTGATGTCGTGGGGCGACCGCCGCATGATGGCGCTGAGCCAAGCGGGTTTGGTGGAAAAGTTTGTCGATGCCTTGGTGTGGATGATTTGGCCGCTGTACTTGGTGCAACACGGTGTGCCGCTGACAGACATTGGCTGGGTTCTCAGCAGCTACGGCATCACCTGGGGCGTGGCGCAATTGGCCACAGGCTACTACTCGGACCGCGTGGGCAGACACCGCCTGAATTGGATGGGCATGTGGCTGTGTGGTCTGGGTGTGGCGGTGTTCCCACTGGGTGGCAACACCTGGGCTTGGGTAGCATCAGCCGCTGTGAGCGGTTTGGGCATGGCCATGCTCTACCCCAACCTGAGCGCTGCCGTGGCCGATGGAGCCGCACCGGCATGGCGAGCCTCTGCGATTGGCATTTACCGGTTTTGGCGTGACATCGGTTATGCCGTGGGGGCTTTGGGCATTGGCTTGACCGCTCACCTGAGTGGCAACTTGGATACCACCTTTGCTTTTGTGGCCATCAGCATGTGGCTGTCGGGCGCATTGCTGGCGTGGTGGGGCCACAAGGACTGATCACCAAGCGTGCAATTCATTCACAGGGAAGCGCTTCTCTTTGACGGCACTGACAAAGGCTTGCATCGCACCCAAGATGGTGCCGGACTCGTTCATGAAGTTGTGGGCGAATTTGGGCACCTTGCCTTGGGTCACACCGATCATGTCGTGCAGCACCAAAATTTGCCCCGCAGTGTCGACACCTGCGCCAATGCCTATGGTGGCGCAGCTGGTCAAGGCCTTGGTGATCTTGGCCGACAGCACAGCAGGCACCATTTCCAACACCAAGGCTTGCGCACCTGCGTTTTGCAGCTGGATGGCGTCTTGCATGAGTTGCTCGGCACCGCTCTCGGTGCGTCCTTGCACGCGGTAGCCGCCCAAGGTATTCACGCTTTGGGGTGTGAGCCCCAAATGGCCACAGACTGGGATGCCGCGAGTCACCAAAAATTCCACCGTAGGGGCCAGCCAAGCGCCGCCTTCGAGTTTGACCATGTGGGCCCCGGCTTTCATGAGCACAGATGCACTTTCAAAAGCTTTTTCGGGTGTAGCGTAGCTGGAGAAAGGCATATCACCCAAGATGATGGGGCGGCCATGTTGCTTTTGCAAACCACGCGCCACACATTCGGTGTGGTAGCGCATGGCTTCCAACGTGACAGGCAAGGTGCTGTTGTGGCCCTGGCAAACCATGCCCAATGAGTCACCCACCAACACAATTTCTACGCCTGCCAAATCGGCCACAGCCGCAAAACTCGCGTCATAGGCCGTCAGCATGGTGATTTTTTCGCCCTCGCTGTACATCTTCATCAAGCTGTGCATGGTCATGGCCGGACGTTTGGGGGACTCGGGTGTGGTGGGCTGAACGCTCATGGTTATTCCTGTGCAAAAAAGAGGTGTCACAAATGCGATGTCGTATTGTGCATTTGCCATTTATCATCGTCCACACCTAACACCATCAGCCCATGGCGTGTCTCTTAAGTGACCGTCAACAGAGGAGCCTTGTCATGCATGCACAGACCGAGACGAGCGAAGCACCTGTCAACTCGCCGATGAAAATTTTGCTCGCCAGTCTGATTGGCACGACCATCGAGTACTTCGATTTCTACATCTTTGGCACTGCCGCTGTCTTGGTATTTCCCAAACTGTTTTTTGCAGCCTCCGACCCCAGCATCGCCATCTTGCAATCACTGGCCACCTTCGGTTTGGCCTTTGTGGCGCGGCCCGTGGGTTCAGCTTTGTTCGGACATTTCGGAGACCGTATCGGCCGCAAAGCCACCTTGGTCGCGTCGCTGTTGACCATGGGCGTGTCCACCGTGTTGATTGGCTTGCTGCCCTCCTACGCTGCCATTGGTATAGCAGCGCCCATCATCTTGGCTGTGCTGCGGTTTGGTCAGGGACTGGGCCTGGGCGGTGAATGGGGTGGTGCGATTTTGTTGGCCACTGAAAATGCACCCCCTGAAAAACGCGCTTGGTACGGCATGTTCCCGCAACTGGGTGGGCCGATTGGTTTCTTCATGTCGGGCAGTGTGTTCTTGGCGCTCACCACCCAATTGCAAGAGGCCGACTTTTTAGAGTGGGGATGGCGCATTCCTTTTGTGGCCAGCGCCTTGTTGGTGGTGGTGGGCTTGTATGTCCGATTGACCATCTCGGAGACACCACAGTTCCAAAAAATCATGGCGATGAAAACTCGTGTGAAAGTGCCCATCCTCGCAGTGATCACCCAACATCCCCGCTCACTGATGCTGGGCATGATGTCGGGCTTGGGTCAATTTGTGCTGTTCTACCTGATGACCGTGTTCACCCTCAGCTGGGCCACCACATCTTTGGGTTATGCCCGGCAAGACTTCTTGGTGCTGCAACTCATTGCAGTGGTGTTTTTTGGTTTGTTCATTCCAATCGCCGCCAAAATTTCAGATGCCAAAGGCAGAACCCACGCCCTGACCTTGGGTGCGGTGGGTATTTGCATCTTGGGCTTGGTGCTGGGTCCGATGTTGCAAGCAGGCAGTTTCACCACCGTGCTGGCTTTGTCGATTGGCATGGCCCTCATGGGCATGTGTTTCGGCCCGCTGGGCGCCTTGATGTCCGACCTGTTCCCCACTGAAGTGCGTTACACAGGGGCATCGTTGACCTTCAATTTGTCTGCGATTGTGGGTGCTTCATTTGCCCCGTACATCGCCACCTGGCTGGCCACCAACCATGGCTTGGAGTATGTGGGCTACTACCTGTCAGGCATGGCGGGCATCAGTGTGTTGGCCTTGCTGGCGGTGAAAAAACAAAATGTGAGTTTCAGCTAGCCGTGTCTGCGCTAGGGTAAACACTTTGCAACTGAGGGGCGATTCAGTCACAGTTGGGGTTTGTGACGTCCAGAAGCCCCAAGGAATTTTGCATGCTTGTTCGCCTCTTGTATGTCAGCCAGCCCGTTGGTCCCATCACGACCGCGGTCACCTCGTCCATCTTGGCCTTGTCGACTCAATTCAACAAACAAGAAAACATCACCGGTGTGCTCTGTCAAGGCTCAGGGCTTTACATGCAGGTCCTGGAAGGGACCAGGTCCAAGGTCAACCATCTCTATCGGAAAATTTTGGCGGACCAACGACATGAGCGTGTCGAATTGCTGTCCATGGAAGACATCACACAACGACAATTTGGCCAGTGGTCCATGAGCTTGGTGCATTTGTACAAAGACGATCCCATGGTGAAGATGGGACACCCAGAATTCGACCCCTACGCCGCCAGTGGCAGCGATGCCCTGAAGTTGATGAGCAGTCTGATCAAAGCGGGAATTCCGATTGACAAGGTCGATCAGTGACCTGCTGCTCAATGACAAGCACTGATTGCCAACGGCCCAGCAACTTATTTCATGCAATTAGCGTAGTACGTGGTGGTGCCGGGCCAATCTGAGAACACACCAATGACACCAACGTCTTTGGCCAACACGTCCAAGGCCACCAACATATCGCCTTCGTTCTCAATGACCGAGTTCACGGTCTGGTAATACCAACCACCTTTTTCAAGCGCCATCACCCCCGAGCGTTCGAGCGACCAAGCGATGATGTTCAAACCTGCAGCTTTGGCATTGCGGGCGTAGCTGGAGGCCACCATGCGCTTGTCTTTCACGTCCAGCAAAGCAAACAAAGGTGGCGCCACGATCTGAATACCCTGCGCTTTGTACTGCTTGAGTTGGTCCAAGTTGGGCAATGCAGCAGGGGTTTCCGCCGCATCCAAAAAAACGGCTTGCTTGCCGTAGGCGGGTTCGTGTTGAATCCAATGCAAGACATCTTGTTGGTTGAAGGATTGCGCAAACACATCTGAAGCGGGCACCTTCGCCGCCTTGTACTCGTCAATCATTTTTTGGGCATAGTCAGCTTGCGAGAACCCGTCAAACGGCATGGGCACAACCGCCTCTTTCAATTCAGGGGTCATCTTGACACCCAGCTTTTTGAACAAGGCGATCGATTCCTGGTGGGTCACGAGGGTGCCGCTGGTGGGACCGCTGTACAAGTCGGTGCGCCAACGCTGTGTGCCCTTGACGAACTCCGCCACCGTTGTGGCCATGGGGTTGAAGGCGTCCATCTTGCCGCGCAAGGATTTGAACTCGGACAAGGTGATGTCACTGGTTCTGCACTCAGCGCTGGCAGGTGTCTGGGTCACAGGGTCGTAGGGCTTGAAAGGCTTGGTGCACTTGGCGGCCAAGGGGGTCAGCAAGATATTGGTGGTGGTGTGCAAATCATTTTGTGCATGCCGACACACCAAGGCTTTGTCTTTGGTGAAAGTCACATCACACTCCACCACGCCTGCACCCATGCGAACTGCCGCTTCATAGGACTCCACCGTGTGCTCTGGGAACATGAGGGCAGCACCGCGGTGACCAATGGAAAAATCACTTTGACTCAGCGGCTTGTTGGCACAACTTTCCAACTGGGTTTTCAAGGGTGAAGGTTTCATCTGGCCGATGAGAAAGTAAGGTCGGGGACCCACTTGCACATTGAAAGGCTGGGCTGACAAACTGCTGCTGGTGAGGCAAGCAGCGACCAGCATGAAGGTGGTGGCTATGTGTTTCATGAAGTGTGATGGTTCCTGTTGATGGCTTGTCGTACCTGTTGCCTAGAAGCTTGGGGGTCAAGGTTGACACACCGCTTGGGTGAACTGCCCCTCGGGACTGAGTGCGGTGATGGCCACGCGGTAGCCACCGCCCTCAGCAGCCGTCACCAACACACCATGCTCAGGCATGTTCAACCTGGTTGCGGCAAGGCTGGCAAAGGACCATACCTCGCTCAACTGCGGGACCACGCCCACCACACTCGCCCCTAAGGCGGGCAACGGCCCAGACTTGAGTCGGACCAGATGCACATGCAACTGGTTTTGGGTTCGTTTGTTTTTGGAGTTGACCGCCAGAGCCAGTTCACCCACCGGTATACGCTGGATGGCCACATCCCACGCAAACTGCCAAATACCGTCAGGTCGCAAGGGGTCTTCAACGCCAGTGATGATGGCTTTGGGCATGGCCAGGCCGTGGACAAATTCAGCGGGGCAGCCACACATCTTGATGTCCCGAATGGCCACGAATTCGGAGGTTTCAGCCCACACCTCGGTCGTTGCTTGGCACGTGGACTTTCCAGCACAACCCGCTTGCAACACAGGTGTTCTGCATTGCTCACAGTAGCCTGTGGTTGCGGGCTTGATGCACTGCTGAACAATGTGTTTCAGGATGTCGCTTCTCTCCAGAGCGTGTGACAGGCTGGATATGAAGACACAGACCACGCACAGCAGCACTGATCTGACCAAGCTCAATGTGCAAATGGATATCGCAGAAGCCGGGATGAACTGAAACATGGAGATACAAAGGACTGGCCAAACAATGTCCTTTATAACTTACTCATGTGAAGGCTTGATGTTCATCCATGTTTAGGACCAATATGTCCTCGCAGCATCGCCAACCCCAGCATGGTGACCAGCATGGAAGCGCCCAGCAAATTGAGATAGGCGTTGGCGCCACCCGCTGTGATCATGGCTGCACCGGCAAATGCACTGACAAACGCCCCGATCCGACCAAAGGCCATGGCGGTGGCGGCACCAGTGGTGCGGATTTCGGTCGGGTAGATGTGGGCACACAAAGCAAACATGGCGCATTGCAAAGCAGTGACAAACAAACCATGCAAGCCCAGCCCCCACAAAAAGGTGTCTGGCGTGGCGGTGATGTTGACGATCTTCAAGCCAAAGGCTGTGACCGCAGACATGGCCGCCCAAAAGACCATGGGTCTGCGCGAGCCATAGCGGTTGATGGCGGCGGCACAGAGCACCGCACCAAAAATGCCACCGAAGTTGTAAGCAGTCAGTCCCATGCCAGACAAAGCGGGCGACAAACCTTCAGTGGTCAACATGGTGGGTAACCAACTGTAGGCGGTGTAGATGGAGAGTTGGATCATGAAAAAAGCAAGCCACAACCAAGAGGTGTCATAAGCCCTGCCTGCGCGAAACAACTCGGTGACATGACCACGCTGGGCTGAGGCGCCGACACCATCGGTGAATTGAATGACGTTGGACACCTCACAGCGCATGTTGTGCAACAAGGCTCTCAACTCCTCCCAACGCGATGGCTGACGCGCCAGGTATTTGGGTGATTCGCGCAAAGTGAACAACAACAGCACAGCGAAAGCAATCGCCATCGCTCCACCGATGAAAAAGAAGACACGCCAACCCTGGGCCGGCAAAATTTGTGCAGCCGCCAAACCAGCCAGCATCCCGCCTGCTGGGTAGCACACGATGGCTGTCGTCACCGCCATGGTTCGGTGACGCAGGGGGATGAACTCGGCGGTCAAGGTGGTGGCAGCTGGCAATGCAGCGCCAATCCCCAGGCCTGCAAAAAACCGAATCAAGGCGATGCTGAGCACGTCTGTGGACAGCCCGATCAGCATGGTGGAGGAGCCAAACAGCAAAATGCTGGCGATCAACACTGGTTTGCGACCAAATTTATCTGCCAAGACTCCGGCGCTCAAGCTGCCGATGGCCATGCCCGCCAAACCACTGGCCACCGCCATCGAAAAGGCGGCTCGGGTGGTGCCCCACTCTTGCATGATGAGTGGGATGGCGTATCCAATCATTTGTCCATCAAAACCATCCACCACGATGGCCAAGGCGGCCAACACATAAATCATTTTTTGCAGGGAGGACAGACCGCCTTGATCAATCGCACGAGAGACATCGAACTGCTGCTGGTCCGAAGTTGCTGCTGTATTCATGGGTTTTCCTGTGGCTGGTGATGGAGGGTTGATGCTCAATCATTCTAGGAAGACCACCTTGATTAGCAGATAGGATTTCGTGAATACAGTTCATTCAGCAGATGAATGTACATACGCATACATCTATGTATGGACGACAAAAAGCTTTCAAAGGAAGCATCTGAGTAAAGTGAGGGACACAGAATCGTGAAACACCCAGGTGGTGGACCTATCTGTCAATCAGGGAAGTTGGTGCGTGGTGAGGGTTTCGAACCCCCGACCCCCGCCGTGTGAAGGCGATGCTCTACCACTGAGCTAACCACGCAAGCTTGCTGCTGCAAGAGCGGCATATTTTGTCACAAAACAAGCGGCTTTTCGGCTCTTCGCCAAATTGTTTTTCCATCACTGGCTTTGTCAATTTGCCGCAAGACTTCTTCATGTGCCTGCAATTCTTCAGCTGTTGCAGGAATCATTTTGAGTTTGAATTGGCTGAAATCTATCTTCGTAGCGCTTGCATCGCCCTCTTCCATCACGTCATGGTCAATCAACAATGCATCCTGACCGCGTGTCAAATTGATGTAGACGTCCGCCAGTAACTCAGCATCCAACAATGCACCATGCAATGTTCTGGCGGCATTGCTCACACCCAATCTGTCACACAGCGCATCCAAGGAATTTCGTTTGCCAGGATAAATTTCTTTGGCCATGGCCAGGGTGTCCAGCACCTTGCCAACATGATCCTTGAATGCAGGCTTGCCGACCAACTCCAATTCTTTGTTCAGAAAGCCGATGTCAAATGAAGCGTTGTGGATGATGATGTCAGCATCGCGGATGTAGTCGATGAACTCATCGACGATGAATGCAAATTTGGGCTTGTCTTGCAAAAACTCATTGGTGATGCCGTGAACTTTGAGCGCATCTTCATGGCTTTCACGTTCTGGATTGAGGTAGTAATGGAAATTGCGGCCAGTGAGTTTTCGGTTGAGCAATTCAACACAACCGATTTCAATGATGCGGTCTCCGGCCTCTGCCGACAGGCCAGTGGTTTCGGTATCCAGCACAATTTGTCGCATTGCAGTCTCAGTGATTTTCTTTGGCGTGGTTAATGGTGTAACGCGGAATTTCAATCAACAGATTCTGCTGCCCCACGATGGATTGGCAACTCAATCTGGAGTTGGGCTCCAAGCCCCAGGCGCGGTCTAAAAGATCTTCTTCCATGTCATCGGCTTCGTTGAGGCTCTTGAAGCCCTCACGAACCACCACATGGCAAGTGGTGCAAGCACAACTCATGTCACATGCGTGCTCGATGTTGATGCCATGGTCCAGCAAAGCTTCGCAAATCGTGTTGCCAGGCAAAGTTTGAATTTCTTTGCCCTCTGGGCAAAGTTCGATATGCGGAAGTATTTTGATGATGGTCATGACATGCTGCCAATGTGTTTACCTGCCAAAGCACTGCGAATGCCCTCGTTCATGCGAGCAGCTGCAAAGGCCTCGGTACCTTTGGCCAAGGCTTCTGTGGCGGCCTCAATATCCGCAGGCTTTTCCAAGGACTTGGCTGCAAGCACAGCGGCCATGAGTTGTTGAATTTGCACTTGTTCTTGCTCGCTCAGCAAATGCGCATCTGCATCCAAGGCGCTTTGCGTGGCCAACCACATCCGGTCTGCCTCCAACCTGGCCTCGGCCAATGCACGTGCATTTTTATCAAACTCAGCGGTGTGGAAACTGTCTTGCAGCATGTGGGCAATTTGCTCATCTGACAGGCCATAGCTGGGTTTGACGTCGATATGCGCCTGCACGCCGCTTTTGGTTTCCAAAGCCGATACGCTCAGCAAACCATCGGCATCGACAGTGAAGGTGACACGGATACGCGCTGAACCAGCCGCCATGGGTGGAATACCGCGCAATTCAAAACGAGCCAAGCTGCGGCAATCCTTGACCAGATCACGCTCTCCTTGGACCACATGCAATGACAGTGCTGTCTGTCCGTCTTGGTAGTTGGTGAAATCCTGCGCCATGGCCGTGGGTATGGTTTGGTTGCGCGGCACGATGCGTTCGACCAATCCGCCCATGGTTTCAATGCCCAAGGACAAGGGAATGACATCGAGCAACAACAACTCACCATCCGGGTTGTTGCCACTCAACTGATTGGCCTGGATGGCAGCACCAATGGCGACCACCTCGTCCGGATTCAAATTATTCAAAGGCTGGCAGCCAAACAGTTCAGCAACGGCTGCTTGAATTTGAGGCATGCGTGTGGAGCCCCCCACCATGACAACCCCTTGGACATCAGTGCTTTTCAAACTGGCATCGCGCAAGCTTTTCTTCACCGCTTGCAATGTCCGTTGAGTCAAGTCACGGCTGGCAGCCTCAAACTGCTCACGAGTGACTTGCATTGTCAAGGCGCCGTCAGTCAGAAGCGCATTGAAGGTGGTGGCCGTTTGCGTAGAAAGCTGCTCTTTGCAAGCCCTGGCTGCCATCAGCAACTTGGACTTGTCCGCATCGGTGTGGGCATGTCGGTTGGCTTGCTGCAAAACCAGTTCCAACAAGGCATGGTCATAGTCATCACCACCCAAAGCCGAGTCACCACCCGTTGACAGCACCTCGAAAACACCACGACTCAATCGCAAAATCGAGATGTCAAAGGTGCCACCACCCAAGTCGTAAACGGCATACACACCCTCGCTGGCGTTGTCCAAACCATAGGCGATGGCTGCGGCTGTGGGTTCGTTGATCAACCTGAGGACATTGAGCCCAGCCATTTGTGCCGCATCTTTGGTCGCTTGTCTTTGTGCATCATCAAAATAGGCTGGTACGGTGATCACCGCGCCATACAAATCGTCGTTGAAGGTGTCTTCTGCGCGTTGCTTCAAGGTCGCAAGAATTTCAGCGCTGACCTCTACTGGTGACTTCACACCCTCGCATGTTTGAAGCCCCAGCATGCCGTTCAAATCAACCAGTTGGTAGGGCAAGCGGTCGCGGTTCTGGATGTCCTTGACACTGCGACCCATGAAACGCTTGACCGACACAATGGTGTTGGCAGGATCATCTGCTTGCGTGGTCTGGGCATCGTGACCAATCTTTCGACGACCACCCGGCAAGTACCTGACCACAGAGGGCAAAATCATGCGCTGCTGTGCATCAGGCAAACACTCGGCAACGCCATTGCGGACACTGGCCACCAAGGAGTGGGTCGTACCCAAGTCAATGCCAACAGCTATGCGCCTGGCGTGAGGATCTGGCGCTTGTCCAGGTTCTGAGATTTGTAACAGTGCCATGTGCTTATTTTGCCTTCAGTCATTTTCTAATCGGTCAAACTGTCGACGAAGGTCTTGTTCGAATTTATCAATGAACATCAAAGCACGAACTTCACGCACGGCATGATCCCAGTCATGCTCCTGGTCCAACAGAACCGTCAATTGGCGCAAAGTTGCTTGTCGATGTTGCTCTATGTCGGTGTGCAAAACGTCCAACGCAGCGACTGAATCAGCCTCCTCCAATGCTTCACGCCATTGCATTTGAAGCATCAAGAACTCTGGGGGCATGCTGGTGTTGTCTTCAGCGCGCACAGGCGCGCCGTTCAATTCGCACAAATAGGCAGCTCGGCTGAGTGGGGACTTGAGTCTTTGATACGCCTCGTTGATACGGACCGACCATTGCATGGCTAGCCGTTTTTCACTGGCACCTTGTGACACAAACTGATCGGGGTGAACTTGACGTTGGAGAGTTTTCCAGCGGGTATCTAAGTCTGATCGATCGAGATCAAAAAACTGTGGCAGATCGAACAACTCAAAGTCATTGGCCGCCAATGAAATCGGCTGATTCAGAGATCCAGAATTCACTTCAAACTCGGAATGACTCACCACAACCACAACGATCTCGTTCGTTGGGGTTGTTGAATTTGAATCCTTCGTTCAAACCTTCACGAACAAAATCAAGTTCAGTGCCATCCAAATAAGCCAAGCTCTTAGGATCGATGAGAATTTTCAAGCCGTGCGCCTCGAAGACCACATCCTCTGTATTGAGGTCGTCCACGTATTCAAGTTTGTAGGCCAAACCAGAACAGCCAGTGGTCTTCACGCCCAAACGAACACCAACGCCCTTGCCCCTTTTGGTCAAGTAACGGTTCACATGCCGAGCAGCGGCTTCAGTCATTGAGACAGACATGATCAGTGCGCGTGTTTCTTTTTGTAATCTTCAACTGCTGCTTTGATGGCGTCTTCAGCCAAGATGGAGCAGTGAATTTTCACAGGCGGCAGGGCCAATTCCTGGGCAATTTCACTGTTTTTCAAGGCGGCCGCCTCGTCCAATGTTTTGCCCTTCACCCACTCAGTCACCAACGAGGAAGATGCAATGGCGGAACCACAACCGTAAGTCTTGAATCGCGCATCTTCAATCACACCCGTTTGAGGATTGACCTTGATTTGCAATTTCATCACGTCGCCGCATGCAGGTGCGCCCACCATGCCGGTACCTACGGAATCGTCACCCTTTTCAAATGAACCCACATTGCGGGGGTTTTCGTAGTGGTCAATCACTTTTTCACTGTATGCCATGTTGATCTCCAATATGCTTAATGTGCAGCCCACTGAATGGTGCTGAGGTCAATGCCTTCTTTGTACATGTCCCACAGGGGGCTTAAATCACGCAGCTTGCTGACATTGGTTCGGATGGTTGAAATGGCGTAATCAATTTCTTCCTCAGTCGAAAAACGACCAATCGTCATGCGAAGACTGCTGTGCGCCAATTCGTCACTTCGACCCAAAGCCCTGAGCACATAGCTGGGTTCCAGACTGGCAGAGGTACAGGCAGAGCCAGAGGAAACGGCCAATCCCTTGATGCCCATGATCAGGGATTCACCTTCGACATAGTTGAAGCTGATGTTCAAGTTGTGTGGGACACGCTGGGTCAGGTGACCATTGACAAACACCTGCTCAATGTCTTTCAAACCATTGAGCAAACGTTGTTGCAAATGCTTGGCTTTGGCAACGTCTTGGGGCATTTCAAGCTTGGCCAAACGGAATGCCTCGCCCATACCCACGCACTGGTGGGTGGGCAAAGTGCCACTGCGCATGCCACGCTCGTGCCCACCACCGTGCATCTGCGCCTCAAGGCGGATGCGCGGTTTGCGGCGCACGTACAAAGCACCAATGCCTTTGGGACCATAGGTTTTGTGTGAAGCCAAGCTCATCAAATCCACGGGCAGCTGCGACATGTCAATCTCAACTTTGCCTGTTGATTGCGCAGCGTCCACATGGAAGATGATGCCCTTTTCACGGCACATGTTGCCAATGGTCACGATGTCTTGAATGACACCAATCTCATTGTTGACGTGCATCACGCTGATCAGCGAAGTGTCTGGACGAATGGCGTCCTTCAAACGATTGAGGTCAAGCAAGCCATCTTCTTGCACATCCAAGTAAGTGACCTCAAAGCCCTGCCGCTCCAGCTCACGCATGGTGTCCAACACGGCTTTGTGTTCTGTTTTGACCGTGATCAGGTGCTTACCTTTGGACTTGTAAAAGTGTGCAGCGCCTTTGATGGCCAGGTTGTTGGATTCGGTGGCCCCTGAAGTCCAGACAATCTCGCGCGGGTCGGCGCCGATCAAATCAGCCACTTGACCACGAGCGGCCTCAACAGCCTCTTCGGCCTCCCAGCCCCAGGCGTGGCTACGAGAAGCAGGGTTGCCAAAATGCTCTCGCAGCCAAGGAATCATGGCATCCACCACCCGTTGGTCGCAGGGATTGGTGGCGCCGTAGTCGAGATAAATAGGGAAATGCGGTGTCATGCCCATGATCGATCAACCTTTGACAAATGAATTGCCCAGCGCAAAGACTGAATTGGGGGCATTGACGCGAATGGGTTTGACCACGGGCGCAGACGAGATAGCCCGCTTGATCATGGGCTTGTCCTCCACTTGAAGACCCTTGGCCAACTGATCGTCAACCAATTTTTGCAGCTTGACCGAACTCAAAAAATCGATCATGCGCTGGTTCAAGGAGGTCCAGAGTTCATGCGTCATGCAGCGACCTGATTCACCAAGGCAATTTTCTTTGCCAGCGCAGTGTGTGGCATCGATCGGTTCATCGACAGACAGGATGATGTCCGCCACAGAAATATCGCCCGCATTTCGACCCAGGGTGTAACCGCCTCCGGGTCCACGGGTAGATTCGACCAGGTTTTGGCGGCGCAATTTGCCAAACAACTGCTCAAGGTAGGACAAAGAAATTTGTTGCCGTTGGCTGATGGCCGCCAAGGTCACAGGACCATTGTTTTGGCGCAAAGCCAAGTCAATCATGGCTGTCACGGCGAAGCGGCCTTTGGTGGTTAAACGCATGTGTTACTCCCAATAAAGTCTTTGTCGACTGGTTTAGTCAAGTATAGCAGAAAACCAAACAAATCAGTCGGGTAATAGGCTGGACTCATGGGATCTTGTCTTGAGCAGAGGCCCCAAAAGTCAGGGCCCGCAGGCGTGCCAGTTGATCCCTGGTTGATGCCGCCTGCTCAAACTCCAGGTTTCTGGCGTGTTCCATCATTTGTTTCTCTAAACGTTTGATCTCCTTGGCCACGTCACGTTCGCTCATGTCTTGGATACGCGCATGCTCGATTTCAAGGCGCATGGCATCTTGATCCGACTTCTCACTGTAGACGCCATCGATCAAATCTCGAATGCCTTTGACAACGCCCCTTGGGGTGATGCCATTCAAGGTATTGAAAGCAATTTGCTTGTTCCTGCGACGCTCTGTTTCACCAATGGCCCTGGACATAGAGTCCGTCATTTTGTCTGCATAGAGAATGGCTCGCCCCTCCAAATTGCGGGCAGCTCGGCCAATGGTTTGAATCAGACTTCGTTCAGACCTCAAAAAACCTTCCTTGTCTGCATCCAAAATGGCCACCAGCGACACCTCGGGCAAGTCCAGACCTTCGCGCAACAAATTGATGCCCACCAACACATCAAAGGCGCCCAATCGCAAGTCACGAAGGATCTCTACCCTTTCCACAGTGTCGATGTCGCTGTGCAAATAGCGAACTTTCACCCCGTTGTCGCCCAAATAGTCCGTCAACTGCTCGGCCATGCGTTTGGTCAAGGTCGTGATCAAAACCCGTTCATTTTTGTCAACACGAATGCGGATTTCTTGCAGCACATCATCCACCTGATGGGTGGCGGGTCGCACCTCGACTTGGGGATCCACCAAGCCGGTGGGTCTGACCACCTGCTCCACCACTTGACCTGCGTGTGTTTTTTCGTAATCTGAGGGTGTTGCAGACACAAAAACCAATTGACGCATGCGTTGCTCAAACTCTTCCAACTTCAATGGCCTGTTGTCGAGCGCGCTGGGCAAACGAAAACCATATTCAACCAAGGTGGTTTTGCGTGCCCGGTCCCCGTTGTACATGCCTGAAAACTGTCCCATCAGGACATGGCTCTCATCAAAGAACATGAGTGCATCTTTGGGCAGGTAGTCGGTCAAGGTGCTTGGCGGTTCTCCGGGTGCCACACCAGACAAGTGCCTGGTGTAGTTTTCAATGCCCTTGCAATGCCCCACCTCACTGAGCATTTCCAAATCAAAACGAGTCCGTTGTTCAAGCCTTTGTGCCTCGACCAATTTGCCCATGCCGACCAGCTCTTTGAGACGTTGGTCCAATTCCAGCTTGATGGTCTCTACCGCCGCCAAAACTTTATCGCGTGGGGTGACGTAATGGCTCGATGGGTAAACCGTGAAACGCGGGATTTTTTGCCGCACTCGCCCCGTCAGGGGATCTAGCAGTTGCAGGCTTTCTATCTCGTCATCGAACAATTCAATGCGAATGGCCAACTCGCTGTGTTCAGCAGGAAAAATGTCAATCGTGTCGCCTCTCACGCGAAACCTGCCCCTGGAAAATTCCATGTCATTTCGCTCATACTCCATGCGCACCAGCTGGGCAATGATGTCGCGCTGACCGGGCTTGTCGCCTGTCCGCAAAGTCATCACCATCTGGTGATAGCTTTCGGGTTCTCCGATACCGTAAATGGCTGACACGGTGGCCACAATGATGACGTCACGTCGCTCAAGCAAGCTTTTGGTACATGACAAACGCAGTTGCTCGATGTGTTCATTGATGGCACTGTCTTTTTCAATGAACAAGTCACGCTGCGGCACATAAGCCTCAGGTTGGTAATAGTCGTAATAACTGACAAAGTATTCAACTGCGTTTTTAGGGAAGAACTCGCGAAACTCGCTGTACAACTGCGCAGCCAGCGTTTTATTGGGCGCATAAATGATGGCAGGTCGGCCCAGTTGGGCAATGACATTGGCCATGGTGAAGGTTTTCCCAGAACCCGTCGCACCCAGCAAAGTTTGGAACATTTCTCCATCTTGAACACCCTCGACCAGGGCTGTAATGGCCGTCGGTTGATCGCCTGCTGGAGGGTAGGGTTGAAACAACTCAAAGGGAGAGCCTGGGTAAGTTTTCCACTCACCTTGCGCAGGTTCAACCGCAGTTGCTGAAGTGTCGGTTTCGAAAATTGGACTGGTCATGTAAGAGGTTGCAAGCAGGCACCGGGCAGCGAGCGCTACCCGCTAAAATCAGGTGAACTGAGTAGCCTAACCTAGTCTGCGATGTTTTTTTCGCCTTATCCCTTACCCCTGCTGACCAAGGACTGACGATGTCACTGTTTTCTGCCGTCGAAATGGCACCTCGCGACCCTATTTTGGGCCTGAATGAACAATTTGCTGCTGATCAATCCCCCATCAAGGTCAACTTGGGTGTTGGTGTTTATTTTGATGACAACGGCAAACTGCCCTTGCTGGAATGTGTACAAAAGGCTGAACAGGCGATGATGGCCAAGCCCACTGCGCGAGGTTACTTGCCCATCGACGGCATCGCAGCCTATGACAGTGCTGTCAAAAATCTGGTGTTTGGTGCCTCCTCAGAACCCGTGTCTTCGGGTCGTGTGGCCACTGTGCAGGCCATTGGTGGAACAGGTGGCTTGAAAATTGGCGCTGATTTCCTTCACAAATTGAACCCCAGCGCCAAAGTGCTGATCAGCGATCCCAGCTGGGAGAATCACCGCGCCTTGTTTGCTGCAGCTGGATTCACAGTAGAAACCTATGCTTATTACGATGCCGGGTCTCATGGCGTTGACTTTCAAGGCATGTTGAAAAGCCTCAATAGCGCGGCACCTGGGACTGTCGTGGTTCTTCATGCTTGTTGCCACAACCCCACCGGTTATGACATCACATCTGCACAATGGGATGAAGTGGTGAAAGCGGTAAAAGAGCGCCAACTGACCGCTTTTTTGGACATGGCCTATCAAGGGTTTGGACACGGTATTTCAGAAGATGGTGCCGTCATTGCCAAGTTCGTGGCAGCAGGTCTTGATTTCTTGGTCTCCACCTCATTTTCGAAGAGCTTCAGCTTGTATGGCGAGCGCGTAGGTGCCTTGTCTGTGCTTTGTCATTCAGCAGACGAGGCCGCCAAGGTCTTGTCTCAACTCAAAATTGTGATTCGAACCAATTACTCCAACCCACCCACCCATGGTGGCGCGGTGGTTGCGGCCGTCTTGCAAAACCCTGAGCTGCGTGCCCTTTGGGAACAAGAGCTCGGTGCCATGCGGGTTCGTATCAAAACCATGCGACAAAGTTTGGTTGATGGCTTGAAAGCTGCTGGAGTGCAAGCCGATATGAGCTTCATCACCAAACAAATTGGCATGTTCAGTTACTCGGGATTGAGCAAAGAACAAATGATTCGTTTACGCACAGAATTTGGCGTCTACGGCACTGACACTGGTCGCATGTGTGTCGCTGCGCTGAACAGCCAAAACATTGGACATGTTTGCAACGCCATCGCCACCGTTTTGAAAATGGCCTGAACATGGCAATCAAGGCTTTGATCTTCGATGTCTTCGGAACCCTGGTGGACTGGCGCAGCTCCATAGCCCAAGCATCTCAAAAACACCTCTCGCCCTTGGGGCTCCAGACCAATTGGTTGGAATTTGCCGATGCATGGCGACAAGAATACGACCCGGCCATGGAAAAAGTCCGCAGTGGCCAACGCGGCTTTTGCAAACTCGACGAATTGCACAGAGACAATTTGGACTTGATTCTGAAACGCTGGGGCTGGGATCAAGTGAACGAAGTCACCAGACAAGAACTCAATAAAGCATGGCATCAATTAGAAGCATGGGCCGACGTTGGTGAGGCGATGACCTTGCTTCGACAGCAATTCTTATTGGCGCCTTGCTCGAATGGTCACATTGCCCTCATGGTCAACTTGGCACGCCACAACCAATGGCACTGGGATGCCATCTTGGGGGCTGAAATAGCCCAGGATTACAAACCTCAAGCGCGGGTTTACCAAGCAGCGGCTTCTGCGCTGGGCTTGGCATTCAATGAAACCATGATGGTTGCCGCGCACTCCTCTGACCTTGAAGCAGCCGCAAAGGCTGGTTTGCAAACCGCTTTCATCGCCAGGCCAGATGAATACGGGCCGGGATTAGGCGAATCCAAACCCACAACGCGTGTTGATGTTGAAGCTGAAAACCTGCTTGCATTGGCCCAGTTGTTGGCCAAGACAAACTGATTTTTGCCTTGAAAAAAATCTCTCCCGATCAAGCTTGAACACCCGGTCTAATCTGAACTTACGGTCTTCAAACAGCTTTATCTGCTGTTATATTGCAATGCAACAAACACTCTGACAGGTCAAAAATGCTCTACCAATTCTATGAAGCCCAACGAGCAATGATGGAGCCCTTTGCAGAATTTGCATTAGCTTCCTCCAGGATGATGTCCAACCCGGCTTCTCCGCTGACCCAAACGCCCATCGCCCATCGCATATCTGCCTATTACGACCTCATTTACCGCCTTGGCAAGGACTATGTCAAACCTGAATTTGGCATCCACAGCGCGCAGATCCATGGATCAGAAGTGGCTGTCCAAGAGTGCATTGATTTAGACAAACCTTTTTGTGAGTTGCGTCGCTTCAAATGCTACAGCGACAACACAGCCACACTGGACGTGATCAAAAAATTGCCTTCCGTTTTGATCGTGGCACCACTCTCAGGTCATTACGCCACTTTGTTGCGTGACACGGTGAAAACCATGATCAAAGACCACAAAGTGTTCATCACTGATTGGAAAAACGCGCGCTTGGTGCCCATGAGTGAAGGTGAATTCCACCTAGATGATTACATCAACTATGTTCAAGAGTTCATCCGCCACATTCAAAAAACAGATGGTCATTGCCATGTGGTGAGTGTCTGCCAACCCACCGTGCCTGTTCTCGCGGCTGTATCTCTCATGGCCAGTCGGCATGAGCCTTTGCCACTGAGCATGACCATGATGGGTGGTCCTATCGATGCCACCAAGTCCCCCACGGCCGTGAACAACCTGGCGATGAACAAAAGCCACCACTGGTTTGAAAACAATGTGATTTACAGAGTACCCGCCAGCTTTCCCGGTGCCGGAAGACGTGTGTACCCAGGTTTTCTCCAGCACTCAGGCTTTGTGGCCATGAACCCAGATCGCCACCTGAAAAGCCACTATGAATACTTCAAGGATTTGATCAAGGGTGACAACTCAAGTGCCGAGTCGCATCGACAGTTTTACGATGAATACAACGCGGTCTTGGACATGGATGCCGACTATTATTTGGAAACCATCCACACAGTGTTCCAAGATTTCAAATTGGTCAAAGGCACTTGGGATGTCAGATCAGAGGCTGGGAAAATTGAGCGCGTTCGCCCTCAAGACATCACCAACTGCGGCTTGCTGACCGTTGAAGGTGAACTGGACGATATTTCTGGTTCAGGGCAAACCAAAGCCGCACTCAAGTTGTGCGCAGGCATTCCAACCCAGCATAAAAAGCACTATGAAGCCATCGGTGCTGGTCACTATGGCATTTTCAGTGGTCGCCGTTGGAGAGACTTTGTGTATCCGGAAGTTCGGCAATTCATCATGGATCACCATGTGGCTCCTTCGACCGCCAAGGCACCTGCCCGTCGTGTAAACCAGGCCAAATCTGTCGTGGCACCCAAACGCAGGAAAATACCTGCAACCCAGTGATAGCCGTCGAAGCCATTCTCAAGGTTCTGCCGCAAACGCAATGTACGCGGTGTGGCTATCCTGATTGTGCTTCTTACGCAACCGCTATCGCCACAGAAGAAGCGGCCATCAATCTTTGTCCCCCCGGCGGTCAAGAAGGCATTCGAAGGTTGTCCCAATTGACTGGGCAAGCCATTGTTGAACTGGACCCCAACCACGGCACTGAAGGCCCCAGGCAATTGGCTTGGATCGACGAAGATTGGTGTATAGGTTGCACGCTGTGCATCGATGCCTGTCCCGCAGATGCCATCATCGGCACTCACAAACTCATGCACACTGTGATCGAAAGTGAGTGCACTGGCTGCGAACTCTGCATTCCTGTTTGTCCAGTTGATTGCATCCATTTGGAAATTGCCACGCCCCACAAAACTGGCTGGTCAGCTTGGTCACAAGATCAAGCTGACCGGGCGCGACTGCGGTATGAGCAAAAACAAGCGCGCAATCACACAAAAGAACCACTGCCTGTCAAAGTGACAGATGACGCCAAATCAAGTCGTTTGGAGGCCGCACTGCTCAAAGCCCAACATCAATTGAAAGCATTGTCAGCCAAGTGATCAGGTGTGGATGGCGTATTTATCCAGAGTGGCATAAGCATCAATGACTTCAGGAGGTGCTTGGACCAATTCAATGAGCACACCTTCACCCGATACAGGGAATTCATCATTACCCTTTGGATGGATAAAGCAAATATCAAAACCTGCCGCCCCTTTTCGGATACCCCCGGGTGCAAACCTCAGACCTTGTTGACTCAGCCATTCAACAGCTTGGGGGAGTTGGTCTATCCACAAACCAACATGGTTGAGGGGGGTGGTGTGAACAGCAGGTTTGAGCGCGATGTCCAATGGTTGCATCAAGTCAACTTCCACTTTGAAGGGTCCTTGTCCAATGGCACAAATGTCTTCATCGACATTTTCCCGCTCGCTTTGGAAAGTTCCCGTCAAGTCCAACCCCAAGAGTTCAATCCATAGTTTCTGTAATCGAGATTTATCGGTCGCACCAATCGCAATTTGCTGAATCCCGAGCACTTTGAAAGGACGACTCATGCGAACTCCACAATCACTTGGTCTACTGTCAAGGACTCGCCTTTGTGTGCCATGACGCTTTTCACCACGCCATCTTGGGCTGCGAACAACACATTCTCCATTTTCATAGCCTCAATAACGGCTACACGCTCTCCAGCTTGAACTTTTTGACCAACTGTGACTGCCACATCGACCAACAGGCCGGGCATGGGTGACAATACGAAACGACTCAAATCTGGTGGTGCTTTGAATGGCATTTTTCTATACAACTCTGCCATTCGTGGTGACACTACCAAGGCGTCAATTCGACGACCATGATGCTGAACTTGCAAGACCAGGGGGTTCTTGACGGAACCTCGCTCGACTTGAGCCTTGAATGGTTGCCCATTGACGGTGCCTGCGATGGCGATGTCATTCAAACGTGAATGACTGTGTATCGTGTAGTCTTTACCGTTGAGTTTGATGACCGCTGTGCCGGGCCCACCAACTTCCTCCACCTGAACCTCATCAAAGAAATGTTCACCGTTGGCGTCCAGTGTGATGACTGCATAAGTTTGGCCCACCTTGACGTCATAGCCAGGCAATTGGCCACTCAAACTGGCAGCACGTTCGCGAGATTTACGACGAACAAATGCGGCTAAGGCCACTAAGAAATCAGGATCTTCATGGGAAACATCTTCGGCATGGAATCCCTTGCTGAAATGCTCAGCAATGAACCCCGTGTTGAAATGACCGGCGACAAAATCAGGGTGAGCCAGTAAAGCTGCCTGAAAAGGAATGTTGGAACTGATGCCGCGAATGACAAAACCATTGAGCGCCTCGCGCATCTTGTGAATGGCGTCTGTCCTGTCTTTGCCATGCACAATCAACTTAGCAATCATGGAGTCATAGTGCATGGAGATTTCACCGCCTTCTTGCACACCGGTGTCCACGCGCACACCCATCAACTGGGAAGTGTTCGACTGAAACATGGTTTGAGGGGGCGGCTGAAAGCGAACCAGGCGACCTGTGGAAGGAAGGAAATTGCGAAATGGATCCTCTGCGTTGATCCGACATTCAATAGCCCATCCATTTCGTTGAATGTCTGATTGTTTGAATGGCAGTTCTTCACCAGCAGCCACGCGAATCATCCATTCCACCAAATCAAGTCCGGTGATGGCTTCTGTGACAGGGTGCTCCACTTGGAGTCGGGTGTTCATCTCAAGAAAATAAAAACTTTCGTCTTTACCAACAACAAACTCCACTGTGCCAGCACTTTGATATTGAACTGCTTTTGCCAAAGCGACAGCCTGCTCACCCATGGCTTTTCTCGTCGCGTCACTGATGAAGGGCGATGGCGCCTCTTCGATGACTTTTTGATGCCGACGCTGAATTGAGCACTCGCGTTCGTTCAAATAGACCACATTACCCTTGGCATCGCCCAGCAATTGAATTTCGATGTGACGAGGTTCTTCAACAAATTTTTCAATGAACACCCGATCATCACCAAAACTATTGCGTGCTTCGTTCCTGCAAGAAGTAAAACCTTCATGAGCCTCTTTGTCATTGAAAGCAACGCGAAGCCCCTTCCCCCCTCCGCCAGCTGACGCTTTGATCATCACCGGGTACCCAATGCCTCGGGCAATTTCTACCGCCTTTTCAGGGGTTTCTATGGCTTCATTGAAGCCTGGGATGGTGTTGACCTGGGCTTGAGCGGCTAATTTTTTTGAGGCGATTTTGTCGCCCATGGCAGCAATTGCTTTGAACTTGGGGCCGATGAAAATGACGCCTTGTTCTTCACAGCTTCGAGCAAAGTCTTCGTTTTCACTCAAGAATCCATAGCCGGGATGAATAGCTTCGGCACCTGTGGATTTGGCGGCGGCAATCACCACATCCGCCTTGAGGTAACTTTCACGACTGGCCGCAGGGCCAATGTGAACAGCTTCATCAGCCAAAGCCACATGACGAGAATTGCGATCAGCTTCCGAATAAACAGCGACAGTGGCGATGCCCATTCGTTTGGCAGTTGCAATCACTCGACAGGCAATTTCACCGCGGTTGGCAATCAATATTTTTTTAAACATATGTTTCTCCATACCCAATCATCAAAGCGGGATATTTCCGTGTTTGCGCCATGGGTTCTCTACTTTTTTATCTTTCAGCATGACCAGTGATCTGCAAATTCGCTTGCGTGTTTCACTGGGCAAAATGACGTCGTCAATGAATCCTCTGGCACCTGCGACAAAAGGATTGGCAAACCTGTCTTTGTATTCGGCTTCTTTGGCTGCCAATTTGGCGGGATCACCTTTGTCTTCTCGAAAGATAATTTCAACTGCACCTTTGGCACCCATGACCGCGATTTCAGCATGCGGCCAAGCGAAATTCACATCGCCACGCAAATGCTTCGAGGCCATGACGTCATATGCCCCTCCATAAGCTTTGCGGGTGATCACTGTGATTTTGGGGACGGTGCACTCGGCATAGGCGTAAAGCAACTTTGCACCGTGTTTGATGATCCCGCCAAACTCTTGGGATGTACCTGGCATGAAACCGGGTACATCCACGAAAGTAATGACAGGGATATTGAAGGCATCACAAAAGCGAACAAACCTTCCCGCCTTGATGCTGCTTTTGATATCCAAACAACCTGCAAGAACCAATGGCTGATTGGCCACAATGCCAACGGTTTGCCCAGCCATTCTGGCAAAGCCAATGAGAATATTTTTGGCATACTCAGATTGCAGCTCGAAAAAATCACCATCATCAACAGTTTTGGTGATGAGTTCTTTCATGTCATACGGCATATTGGGATTGTCTGGAACCAGGGTATCCAAACTGATGTCCATGCGATCCGTCGGATCGCCACTGGGCCTGACTGGAGGCTTTTCGCGGTTGTTCAGAGGCAAATAGTTATAGAGCCGGCGCAACATCAACAACGCTTCCACATCGTTGTTGAAAGCCAAATCAGCAACCCCGCTCTTGGTTGTGTGCGTGATTGCCCCGCCCAGCTCTTCTGCGCTGACTTCTTCATGTGTGACTGTCTTCACAACATCGGGGCCTGTGACAAACATGTAAGAACTGTCCTTCACCATGAAAATAAAGTCAGTCAAAGCTGGAGAATAAACAGCACCCCCAGCCGATGGTCCCATGATCATGCTGATTTGAGGAATCACGCCGCTGGCCAAGACATTGCGTTGGAAAACCTCAGCATATCCGCCAAGTGATGCAACCCCCTCTTGGATGCGCGCACCGCCAGAATCATTCAAACCAATCACAGGAGCGCCGACTTTCATGGCTTGATCCATGATTTTGCAAATTTTTTCTGCGTGAGTTTCAGACAACGCACCACCGTAGACAGTGAAATCTTGACTGAAGACAAAAACCAATCGACCATTGATCATGCCGTACCCAGTGACCACACCATCACCAGGAATTTTGCTGTCTTGCATGCCGAAATCGGTACATCGATGTTCGACAAACATGTCCCACTCTTCAAAGGTTCCTTCGTCCAGCAAGATTTCCAAACGTTCTCTTGCGGTCAACTTGCCCTTGGCATGCTGGGCGGCGATTCTTTTGTCACCCCCGCCCAATCTGGCAGCTGCGCGTTTTTTTTCGAGTTGTTGAATGATCTCTTGCATCTCTCTACCTCTTCAGTGAATCTCTGTTTTGTCAAGCTGGATTGTTCAATTTGGCCAATAACTGTCTGGCAGCAGTTGAAGCAGCCATGCGTCCATGTAGCACGTCTTGCGTCAACATTGGCAGCAATTCTGCAACCTGGGTATTGGTATCAAACATTTGCTTCAAACCTGTCTGTATGCGATCGTTCATCCACGTGAGCAACTGGGTCTGACGCCGACTGTTCCATTGGTCAGTTTTCATTTGAAGCTGCTGAAATTCAAGCACATTGCTCCAAAATTGACTCACACCTTGACCATCAATCGCACTCAAGGTCATCACCTGAGGCGTCCAGGATTCAGTGGATTGTTCAGAGGCATTGAATCTCTTCCCATGCAACAAATGCATGGCACTTTGAATAAATGCTTGCGCACGCTTCGCCGCATCCATATCCAAATCTGCTTTGTTGATCATTACCAAATCAGCTAATTCCATCACGCCTTTTTTGATCGCTTGCAAGTCGTCACCTGCGTTAGGCAACTGCATCAAAACAAACATGTCTGTCATACCAGCGACTGCAGTTTCACTTTGTCCCACACCAACCGTCTCAACGATCACGACTTCGTAGCCCGAAGCTTCGCACAACAACATGCATTCACGCGTCTTTTCCGCGACACCTCCCAAAGTGCCACTGCTTGGACTGGGTCGGATGAATGCATTTTTTTGAACCGATAACTGTTCCATGCGCGTCTTGTCTCCCAAGATGGAGCCGCCTGAAACTGTTGAAGATGGATCAATTGCCAAAACTGCCACTTTATGACCTTGTTGGATCAACCACAAACCCAAACTCTCGATCAATGTGCTTTTTCCAACCCCAGGTACACCACTGAGACCAATTCGCAAAGAACGTCCCGTGTGGGGCAAGATGGCGGTCAACAATTCATCGGCCTGAGTTCGATGATCACTGCGTGTTGATTCAAGCAAAGTGATGGCCTTGGCCAAATGACGGCGTTGCTCAGCCCCTTGGCATTTCAAAATACCATCTGCCAATTTGGTGGAATAACTCATCACCGGTCAATTTCAACCGGCCTTGTCCAGGGCCAATTGAATGTGATGTAACACGTCTTTGGCACTGACTGGGATGGGGGTCCCAGGACCGTAAATACCTTTCACACCCGCAGCGTACAAGAAATCGTAATCCTGTCGCGGTATCACGCCACCCACGAACACAATGATCCCTTGACCACCTTGTTTGTGTAGTTCCTCAATGATGGCAGGTACCAAAGTTTTGTGTCCCGCCGCCAATGTAGACACCCCGACGGCATGAACATCATTTTCAATCGCCTGCCTGGCGCATTCTTCAGGGGTTTGAAACAAAGGCCCCATGTCAACGTCATATCCCAAGTCAGCAAAAGCGGTCGCTACCACTTTAGCGCCGCGATCATGACCATCTTGTCCTAATTTTGAAATCATCACTCGAGGACGTCTACCCTGCTCGACCGCGAAAGCTGCAATGTCGGATTTGAGTTGATCCCAGTAAGCCATGGTATCCCCTTCACCACTGGCGGCGTCATACGCCGCAGCATAAACACCGCTGACTTTTTGCGTGTCAGCTCGATGACGGCCAAAAACCTTTTCTAAAGCATCACTGACTTCACCGACGGTGGCACGCACGCGCATGGCATTGATCGACAAGGCCAGTAAATTACCCGTGTTGTAATGAGCAGCTTCAGTCAACGCCGACAAAGCCTGATCGACAGCGGATGAATCACGTTTCTTCTTGATGTCATTCAAGCGACTGATTTGCGATTCACGTACTTTCACGTTATCAATATCGCGAACTTCAACAGCATCTTGTGTCGACAATTTGTATTTGTTCACCCCGACAATGACATCTTGCCCCGAGTCAATGCGAGCTTGTTTATCTGCTGCTGCTGCTTCAATTTTCAGTTTGGCCCAGCCAGATCCAACAGCCTTGGTCATGCCGCCCATAGCCTGAACCTCTTCAATGATTGTCCAAGCTTGGTCAGCCATGTCTTGAGTAAGTTTTTCCATCATGTAACTGCCCGCCCAAGGGTCGATGACATGCGGAATATGGGTTTCTTCTTGGATGATGAGTTGTGTGTTTCTCGCTATACGCGCTGAAAATTCAGTGGGTAAAGCAATTGCCTCATCAAAACTGTTGGTATGCAAACTCTGCGTGCCGCCAAACACCGCCGCCATGGCCTCAATCGTCGTTCTCACAATGTTGTTGTAGGGATCTTGCTCAGTGAGCGACCATCCAGATGTTTGACAGTGTGTGCGCAACATCAAGCTTTTGGGGTTCTTGGCACCAACCCCTTGCATGATGCGACACCACAACAATCGAGCGGCACGCATCTTGGCAATTTCAAGGTAGAAATTCATGCCAATGGCCCAAAAGAAGGACAACCGCCCAGCAAACGCATCGACATCCAAGCCCTTGGCCATGGCGGTTTTGACATATTCCTGACCATCTGCCAATGTCAAAGCCAGCTCTAAAGCTTGGTTGGCACCAGCCTCTTGCATGTGATAGCCGCTGATACTGATGGAATTGAACTTGGGCATGTGTTCAGCGGTGTAAGCAATGATGTCACCAATGATTCTCATGCTGGGCTCTGGTGGGTAAATATAGGTATTCCTCACCATGAACTCTTTCAAAATATCATTTTGAATCGTCCCACTCAATTGATCCTGCGCAACGCCTTGCTCTTCCGCAGCAATCACATAACCCGCCAGAACAGGGAGCACCGCGCCATTCATGGTCATGGAAACAGAGACTTTGTCCAAAGGTATTTGGTCAAACAAAATCTTCATGTCTTCAACTGAATCAATGGCAACACCCGCTTTGCCAACATCCCCCGTGACACGAGGATGGTCTGAGTCGTAGCCTCGATGTGTCGCCAAGTCAAAGGCGACAGAAACACCCTGCCCGCCAGCAGCAAGGGCTTTTCGATAAAAAGCATTGGATTCTTCTGCAGTTGAAAACCCTGCATATTGACGAATTGTCCAGGGTCGAACGGCATACATCGTGGCTTGTGGCCCCCGCAAGTAGGGCGCAAATCCGGGCAAGGTGTCTGTGTAACTCAACCCTTTGATGTCTTCAGCGGTGTACAACGGTTTGACTGAAATACCATCAGGCGTTAGCCAATTCAAGGTGGTTAAATCACCGTTGGGCGCAGATTTGACTGCCGCTTTTTTCCAATCGTCTAGAGAAAATGGTCCAAATTGGTTCATTGATTTATTCATCTTGCATCAGTTTTTCACACAATCGGCGAAGTAATGGGTCTTGCCATTTTCATCTTTGACTTCAACCAAACCATGAATATCTGTTTCGAATCCGGGGCACTTGAGATTGAATTCTCTGGCAAATTTCAAGTAATCCACAATGGTTTGGTTAAAGACTTCACCTGGTATCAAAAGAGGAATTCCAGGAGGATAAGGTGTCACCAAACTGGTCGTGATGCGTCCTTCTAGCTCATCGATCGGCACGCGCTCGGTGTTGCGGTGAGCGATCTGTGCATAAGCATCACTGGGCTTCATCGCCGGGGTCAAGTCACTCAAATACATTTCCGTAGTCAACCTTGCGATGTCATGCTTGGCATACAAGGTATGGATGTGGTGACAAAGATCGCGCAGGCCCATTTTTTCATATTGGGGCATCTTTTGACAAAACTCAGGCAAGATCCGCCACAGTGGGTGATTCCGATCGTAGTCGTCTTTGAATTGCTGCAATGCAGTCAACAAAGAGTTCCAACGACCTTTGGTGATGCCAATCGTGAACATGATGAAGAAACTGTAGAGTCCAGTTTTTTCAACAATCACGCCATGTTCAGCCAAAAATTTGGTGACGATGCTGGCTGGAATACCCGCTTCGTCAAATTTACCGTCCAAGTCCAATCCGGGTGTCACGATCGTGGCTTTGATCGGGTCAAGCATGTTGAACCCATCAGCCAGATCCCCGAATCCATGCCAATTGGTTGACTCAGATTTTTTATTTTTTGATTTTTTCTCTGCCTTAATGATCCAATCTTCCGCACGACCCACACCATCATCTACCAGATGATCTGGCCCCCAGACCTTGAACCACCAGTCTTGACCATATTCATCATCAACCTTGCGCATGGCGCGTCTGAAGTCAAGCGCTTCGGCAATACTTTCTTCAACCAGCGCAGTGCCACCTGGCGGCTCCATCATCGCTGCCGCCACATCACAGCTTGCAATGATGCTGTATTGAGGGCTTGTGCTGGTGTGCATCAGATATGCTTCATTGAACAGGTGCCGATCCAATTGCATGCGCTGTGAATCCTGAACAAGAACATGACTGGCCTGACTGATACCAGCCAATAATTTGTGCACCGACTGTGTCGAGTAAACCATTGCGTCCATAGGACGCTCACGCTTTTTACCCATGGCGTGATAGGTTCCATAAAAGGGATGGAAAGCAGCATGCGGCAACCAAGCTTCGTCAAAATGCAAATTGGGAACGTAACCATCCAGTAGCTTTTTGATCGTTTCAGTGTTGTACAAAACACCGTCATAGGTTGACTGCGTCAGCGTCATTACTTTAGGCGTGATCTTTGATGTATTCAAGCCCTTGAGCAAGGGATTGGCTTTGATTTTGGCTTGAATGACTTCTGGTTCAAATTCTCTTTGCGGAATAGGTCCGATGATGCCAAAGTGATTGCGTGTTGGCTTCATGAATACCGGTATGGCACCAGTCATGATGATGGAATGCAAAACAGACTTGTGACAATTCCTGTCGACGACCACCACATCGCCAGGTGCTACGGTGTGATGCCAAACAATTTTGTTGGATGTGCTTGTTCCGTTGGTCACAAAAAAACAATGGTCGGCATTGAAAATACGGGCTGCATTTCGCTCACTTTCACCGATGGCGCCATCGTGGTCGAGCAGTTGCCCCAGTTCTTCAACGGCATTACAAACGTCCGCTCTCAGCATGTTTTCGCCAAAGAACTGGTGAAACATTTGACCCACAGGACTTTTCAAAAAAGCCACGCCTCCCGAATGACCTGGGCAGTGCCAGGAATAGGATCCATCCTCGGCGTAATCCAACAAGGCTTTGAAAAATGGCGGCTGAACGCCTTCTAAATAACTTTTGGCCTCCCTGATGATGTGTCGGGCAACAAACTCAGGCGTGTCTTCAAACATGTGAATAAAGCCATGCAACTCACGCAGAATATCGTTGGGAAGATGCCGAGAAGTTTTGGTTTCTCCGTAGACATAGATAGGTACATCTGCATTTTTGCGACGTACTTCTTCAATGAAACTGCGCAAGTTGACAACCGCCGGATCTAAATCAGGGCCTGGTGTGAATTCTTCATCATCAATAGACAAGATGAAGGCACTAGCTCGGGATTGTTGTTGTGCAAACTGACTGAGGTCACCGTAACTGGTCACACCCATGACTTCATAGCCCTCGCCTTCAATGGCTTGTGCAAGCGCCCTGATACCAAGACCAGATGTATTTTCAGAGCGGAAATCCTCGTCAATGATGACAATAGGAAAACGAAATTTCATCAGTAACTCCAGGATTTATCACATTCAGGCAATCCTAAAGTGTACCCTCCGAGAGCACTGATACAATGGAAAAACAGGAGAGGTGGATGAGCGGTTTAAGTCGCACGCCTGGAAAGCGTGTGTGGGTTAATAGCCCACCGCGGGTTCGAATCCCGCCCTCTCCGCCACACTAAATATTCAACACCCACCAATTCCATATGAAGAACTGATGGGTGAAATATCAATTATTTCTTTGTATCGTCTGATTTAAAAGCATCTGAAACTGTGGTGGAAACAGACTCATAAGCAGAAGTAATGGTCGAGCATGCAGTCAAACTCAGACTGAACAATATGGCGATGGAACAGACCTTGATCATTTGTTTCATTTTTTTCCTAATGAGGTTTGGTTGCAAATCCTTTAGCATCTTAAATCAAAGTTTCTAAGTGACCTCAACCGATTCCGCATAAAAACAGATTAAATTTTATTTTTTATTAGCCCGTAAAGACTATCTTTGGTAGCGCTTCATCAACTCATTTTGCGCACTCAATTGCAATTTGGGATTGGTCCCTGATTGCTTGGTGTAGTTCCCATCAGGCATTAATTGCCATGCATCCTTTGAGTCATGGAGATATGCAACCAAACACTCATCAATGATGCGTTGCCGTAAATCTTGATCAAGTACTGGCCAAGCCAATTCGATGCGGCGCATCATGTTCCTGTTCATCAAATCGGCACTCGACAGATAAAGCTTCTCCTGATCACCTGTTCGAAAGTAAAAAACCCTCGTGTGCTCAAGAAAACGACCAATGATCGATCTGACTCGAATTCGATCGGTGAAACCAGGCACTTGCGCTGGCAAGATACATGAGCCTCGAACGATCAAATCGATTTCTACCCCATCCTTTCCGGCTTGAACCAACTCATTGGCCAGTGCCTCATCGGTCAATGAATTCATTTTCAAAATAATGCGACCAGACACACCAGACTTTGCAGCTTTGGCAACAGCTTGTATGGTTGAGAAGAGCTTTTGTTGCAGTTGAAAAGGTGCAACCCATAAATGATTAAGCCTATCCAAACGGGTTTGACTTGCTAATTGAGAAAACACCTGATCCATGTCAGCAGTGATTTTGGCATTCACAGTCAAGTAGCTGATGTCGGTATAGAGACGCGCAGTTTTAGCGTTGTAATTTCCAGTTGAAAGATGACCGTAACGCACCAAACGTGATCCTTCTCGGCGTGTGATCAAGAGCATTTTGGCGTGTGTTTTGAGGCCCACCACACCGTACACAACTTGAGCGCCTATGGACTCTAGACGCTCCGCCCAATTGATGTTGGCTTCTTCATCAAAGCGAGCCTTGATCTCTACAACTGCAGTGACTTCCTTGCCTTTTCGAACAGCCTCACGCAACAAATCCATCAACTCAGAATCAAATCCAGTGCGGTAGATGGTTTGTTTGATAGCCAAAACTTGCGGGTCATTGACTGCCTCTTTCAAGAAATCCAAAACACCAGCAAAACTCTCAAATGGTTGATGAATGGATACATCCCCTTTTTTGATTCTAGAAAAAATAGATTCGTTCTCATTCAATTGCAAGGGATAACAGCCCTGGTGCGCTGGGAACAACAAGCGCGGTCTATCAACCAAATCAATGATTTGATTCAATCGAACCAAATTCACCGGTCCTGCAACCCTGTACAAAGCTTCATGAGGCAGGTGAAATTGGGAGAGGAGAAAATCCGAGAGGTAATCTGAACATCCCGAGGACACCTCCAAGCGCACTGGCCTCCCAAATTGGCGATGCTCCAGTCCATGTCGAAGAGCGGTCCGCAGATTTTTTGCATCTTCTTCATCGACCAATAACTCAGAGTCACGGGTCACGCGAAATTGTGAAAATTGCCCAACTGCCCTATCTGGAAAGAGATCTTTCAGGTGTGCCCGGATCACACTAGAGAGCGTGACCATTTGAATCGCTTGACCTGAGATGCGAGAAGGCAACAAGATAACTCTCGGAAGAGATCTGGGCACTTTGACAATCGCAATTTCGTTCTCTCGTCCAAATGCATCTTTCCCAGACAAGCGAACAATGAAATTCAACGATTTATTGGCCACTTGTGGAAACGGATGGGCAGGATCGAGCCCCACGGGTGTCAACAACGGTCTGACTTCTCTTTCAAAAAACTGTTTCACCCATTGATGCTGTTCAAGCCTTCTGTCGCCATATGTGATGAGATGAATACCGTGCTTCTGAAATGAAGGAACGATTTCTTCGTTGAATACGCGGTACTGCTCTTGTACCAATAGATGAGCAACTTCAGAAATATTTCTGTAACTGTTGACAGAGTAAGCTGATTGAGCGCTTTTTTTATCTACCTCGTGCAGGTGAAGTGGGACACGAACTTCAAAAAACTCATCTAAATTGGATGAAACAATGCAAAGATAACGCAGTCGTTCTAACAAGGGGACATCATCGCGTTTTGCCCAATCCAAAACACGCTGATTGAACGCTAACGTGCTTTCATCGCGATCAATGAATTTATTCAATGTAGATGTCATATTCAATCACGCCAACAAGTCAACGAGAGATTGTGCATAACTGCGAGCGAGCGACTCCTCTTCAGCTTCAACCATGATTCTTAAAACGGGTTCCGTGCCACTAGGTCTGATCAGCACTCTGCCTTTACCTTGCAATTGCGCTTCAACTAATTTCAATTGTTGCTGAAAATTTGAGTCTATTTTCCAATCTGTCATGGAACGCAGCTGCACATTCAATAGACATTGAGGGTACAAATCAACACCCTTGAGTAGGTCGGACATCGAGGCATTAAATCGGATACAACTTTGTAGGACCTGTAAAGCACTGATCAATCCATCACCCGTCGAATGCTTGTCCAACATCAACAAATGTCCAGAGCCTTCACCCCCAAGCACGCATTTTTTTTCAACCATCATTTCCAGTACGTAACGATCTCCAACATTGGCCCTGTGAAGTGTGACACCCACATTTGACAAAGCTATTTCAATGGCTTTGTTGGTCATCAATGTACCGACCACCCCGGTCAACGCCTGACCTGATTTCAATCTATCCATGGTCAGCAAGTACAAAAGCTGGTCTCCGTTGAATAAACGACCCGTCGAGTCGACCAATTGCAGCCGGTCTGCATCACCATCAAGTGCGACCCCAAAATCTGCCTGATGCGTGAGAACGGCCTGAATCAATGTCTCGGGATGTGTTGCGCCCACATCCTTGTTGATATTCAATCCATCGGGTGAACACCCAATACTGATAACTTCTGCGCCTAATTCTGAAAAAACCTTGGGAGCAATTTGATAAGCCGCACCATGCGCGGCATCAACCACGATTTTTTTCCCTTTGAAAGACAGATGGTGATCAAAAGAACTCTTGCAAAATTCGATGTAGCGACCAGCTGCATCATCAAGGCGTTTGGTTTTACCAAGAGCAGCAGAGGTCACCCAGCTAGAGGCTTGCTCCAATTTACCCTCTATTGAGATTTCCCATTCATCATCCAATTTAGTGCCTTGGGCACTGAAAAATTTAATGCCATTGTCATCGAATGGGTTGTGACTTGCACTGATCACAACGCCCAAATTGGCTCTCAGAGCCTTGGTCAAGTAAGCCACACCGGGGGTGGGTAAAGGTCCAAGCAGGACCACATCTACACCGGCTGAATTGAAGCCTGCCTCTAACGCAGATTCCAGCATGTAGCCTGATATTCTAGTGTCCTTACCGATCAACACTAAAGGACGCTGGGACGTTGCCTTCAATTGGTGACCAACTGCATTGGCCAGTCTGAGAACAAAATCAGGTGTGATTGGGGCTATCCCCACAGTACCGCGAATGCCATCAGTTCCAAAATATTGACGTTTCATATCGATAATTTTCTATGAAAGGAGCGTTGAGCTGACATGCTCTGTAGCTGCCCATACCTGCAAAGCATATTTTGTTTGAGCAACATCATGAACCCGCACGATGGACGCTCCGTTTTGAATTGAAATCAATGCCGCAACCACACTGGGAATGACTCGTTGTTCAACTGGTAAACCTGTCACAGCACCCAATGACGATTTCCTAGACCAACCCGTCAGGATCGGTAGGTTTAAATCAGACAATAATTTTTGGTGATTCAAGAGCTGAAAGTTTTGCGCAACAGTTTTTCCAAAACCAACACCTGGATCAAGCACCAAGCGATCACGCTGTATCCCTGATTGGTCTGTTCGTTTCAATTGTTGGATGAAGAAATCAACGACTTCAAGAACAGCTGGGTCCGGCATGGGATTTTGTTGCATGGACAGTGGCTCTCCATGCATATGCATCAAACAAACACCACAAGTGTAGGGAGTCACGATTGACATTGCATCTCGAACCCTCAAGGCATGGATGTCATTGATGATGTCCACCCCCAAGTCCAGAGCTTTTCGCATATTCTCTGGATGGTAAGTGTCCAAAGACAGGGGTTTATTCCATGTCAATATTTCTTTGATTACCGGTTCAATCCTTTGCCACTCTTGCTCGTGAGAAAGTGGAATTGCCCCAGGACGTGTGGACTCCCCACCAAGATCCAAAATATCAGCACCTTCAATCAACAACTGATCTGCCAAAGCCAAAGCGTGCTTGGTTGAGAAATCGGCCACCTGGGTTGAAAAAGAATCAGGTGTTGCGTTGACGATGCCCATGATCAAAGGGGTCGTCAGAGGTATGTTGAATCTTGTGGTGCGCCAAAAATCAAAATGGGGCCGAAGCCCCATTGAAGATGGTGTCTTGCCGTTCATCATGCAGCAGATGGAGATGCATTGGGCTGAACAGCAGGTGTCCCGCCAGAACCATCACCTGACGAAGGTGTGCGGGGCGTCCAATCCTTTGGAGGCCTTGGTGTTCGTCCAGCCATGATGTCATCCAATTGCTCACTGTCGATGGTTTCCCACTCAAGCAAGGCTTTTGCCATCGCATGCATTTTGTCTGAATTGTCCTCGATGAGGCGTCTGGCCAAACTGTATTGATTGTCAATGATGCTGCGAACTTCATCATCTACTTTCTTCATGGTCGATTCGCTCATATTAGTGGTCTTTGTGACAGACCGACCCAAGAAAACTTCACCTTCGTTTTCAGCATAAACCATTGGGCCTAAAGCTTCAGACATACCGTATCGCATCACCATGTCTCTGGCAATCTGAGTGGCTCTTTCAAAATCATTGGATGCACCAGTGGTCATCTGGTTCATGAAAACTTCTTCAGCAATTCTTCCACCGAATAACATGCTGATTTGGTTAAGCATATAAACACGGTCATAGCTGTAACGATCTGCTTCAGGAAGACTCATGGTCACACCCAGCGCCCTACCGCGCGGAATGATCGTGACTTTATGAACGGGATCGCACTTTGGAAGCAATTTACCAATCAGTGCATGACCAGACTCATGGTAGGCCGTATTGCGACGCTCTTCCTCTGGCATCACCATGCTGCGCCGCTCAGGGCCCATTAAGATTTTGTCTTTGGCTTTTTCAAAGTCTTGCATCTCAACGACACGCGCATTGCGTCTTGCAGCCATCAAAGCGGCTTCATTGGTCAGATTAGCCAAATCGGCGCCACTCATACCAGGGGTACCACGAGCAATGACGCCAGGAGACACATCTTGTCCCACAGGAATTTTCCGCATGTGAACGTTCAAAATTTGCTCGCGACCACGGATGTCTGGGAGGGTGACGTAGACCTGGCGGTCAAAACGTCCAGGCCGCAACAATGCAGCATCAAGAATATCTGGACGGTTGGTGGCAGCGACCACGATGACACCTAGATTGGTCTCAAAACCATCCATCTCCACCAGCATCTGATTCAGAGTTTGCTCTCGCTCGTCATTACCGCCGCCCAAACCAGCTCCACGCTGCCGTCCAACCGCATCAATTTCATCGATGAAAATAATGCAAGGAGCATTCTTTTTTGCATTTTCGAACATGTCACGGACGCGGGCTGCGCCCACACCCACAAACATTTCTACAAAATCAGAGCCCGAGATGCTGAAGAAAGGTACCTTTGCTTCTCCAGCAATGCCTTTGGCCAACAGCGTTTTGCCTGTTCCAGGCGGACCAACCAACAATAAACCGCGAGGAATGCGTCCACCTAATTTTTGGAATTTTTGAGGATCTTTTAAAAAGTCGACGACCTCTTTGACCTCTTCTTTGGCTTCATCGCATCCAGCAACATCCGCAAAGGTGACCGTGTTGTTGTTTTCATCCAGCATTCTTGCTTTGCTTTTACCAAAGCTGAATGCGCCGCCTTTACCGCCGCCTTGCATTTGACGCATGAAATAAACCCAAACCCCAATGAGTAAGAGCATTGGCCCCCAGCTGACCAGCAAGGTCATCAAGAGTGAACCTTCTTCACGAGGTTTGACATCAAACTTCACATTGTTGGCAATCAGGTCACCTACCAAGCCTCTGTCAAGGTAGGTGGCATTGGTGCGAATTTTTCGATCATCAACAGTGGTGGCTACGATTTCAGTACCACCCTGCCCCTCTTGGATCGTGGCTGATTTAATGCGTTTGCCACGAACTTCTTCGAGGAAATCGGAGTAAGCCAAGTACCCGTTACCCGCCTGCCCTCTTGTGTCGAATTGTTTGAACACAGTAAATAGCACCAGAGCTATTACCAACCAAACGGCTAATTTAGAAAACCAAGGGTTGTTCAATTCGAACTCCAGTCAGAAGATGCTCAGCGAAACGCTGAGACATTAAGTGTTGATCATTTTAGGCTTTTCAAGACGCCCACATCATTCAAGAGGAATACCCTGTCGGAAAAAACAATTGAAACATTCAACAATGAAATGATGGTCAATAACACCAAATAAATAACTATTTATACCTCATTATTTTCATTTCAAACCAAGTCCAACCAAAAAATTTTCAGCTGACTTGGCTCTGCTGGCCTTTGGCTTGTAGGGTTTCACCACCTTGAAAGAGGTTTTGAACAATTGAACCACTTGGTCGTATCCGTTGCCATGAAAAACTTTGACCACCAATGAGCCCTCTTTTTTCAAATGAACTTTGCAAAAATCGATGGCCAATTCAATCAAATGAATCATGCGACTTGCATCAACCTCTGAGATACCCGAAAGATTGGGGGCCATGTCAGACACAACAGCATCTAACGTGCGATCACCTATGTGATGAGCCAATACATCCAAAATCTCCTGCTCGCGAAAATCACCTTGAAGAAAAGTAACCCCATCAATGGGCTCCATCGGCAAAATATCAACCGCAAATAAAGTCCCGGTCAAGTCACCCGTAGCGGCCCCATCTGGTGCCATGCGTCTGCGCAAATATTGACTCCATGCACCTGGCGTGGACCCAAGGTCCACCACTACCATGCCCGGCTTGAACAAGCCGAAAGCTTCATCAATTTCTTTCAACTTATAGGCTGCTCGGGCTCTGTAGCCTTCCTTTTGAGCTTTTTTAACGTAAGGATCGTTGACATGATCATTCAGCCATGCCTTGTTGACTTTTTTACTTTGAGTTTTAACCTTCACATCTTATCCATTTGCATAAGGCAGATAATACACACATGACTTCCATACAACTCACCCCTGCCGAGCGTAAAGTACATCGAGCCAATGCTCACCATCTTGACCCTGTCGTCATGATTGGCAATGATGGGTTAACGTCCTCAGTGATTAAAGAAACCAATTTAGCGCTGAACGCACACGGCTTGATCAAAATTCGGGTCCTAGGCGACGATCGTCAACAAAGAGAAGCCATCTTTCAAGAACTAGCCACTCAACTTCATGCTGCTCCGATTCAACACATCGGCAAGTTATTGGTGCTTTGGAGACCTATTCCTGAAAAGGAAAGAAAAATAGACGAAGACAGAAATCCAGGTCCACGCGAATTCAAGGTTCTCAAATACAGCAGCAGGGGCGGTCAAAGACCAGAGATGAAACGAGTGACTGTTCTGGGCAATCAGCGCTTGGCTGCTGGCGGTCAAATCAAAAGGGCAAAACCCAAACAAAAATCAGTCAAGAAATCTTCGCAAGCCCAAAGTTAATTCAGTTGTAAGACACCTTGAGGATTTCGTAAGATTTAACGCCTCCAGGTGCTTCAACATTGGCGATGTCACCAACCTCTTTGCCAATCAGTGCACGTGCAATGGGACTGCTGATATTGATGAGCCCAAGCTTCAAATCTGCCTCGTCTTCTCCAACGATTTGATAGGTCACTGCATCCCCAGTTGCTTCGTCTTCAATCAAGACTGTTGCACCAAAAACCACTCTGCCACCAGCGTCTAGGGTTGAAGGATCAATGATTTGTGACATTGATAATTTGCTTTCAATTTCTTGAATACGACCTTCAATAAACCCTTGCCTGTCCTTCGCTGCATCGTATTCAGCGTTCTCACTCAAGTCACCTTGGGCCCTGGCTTCAGCAATGGCGTTGATCACCCAAGGTCTGTCAACTGTTTTCAAAGTGTGCAGCTCTTGTTTGAGCTTTTCAGCTCCAACTTTGGTAATAGGTATCGTGGCCATGAAATTGAATTAATGAGTAATTGAAGAGGTCGACAATAAATGATGCAAGGCTTGAAGTGAGTTGACGTCTAAATTATCCAAATACTCCATCCCCGCGACTGCAGCTTCTGCGCCCGCAATGGTGGTGATGGTGGTCACGCGAGCCATCAGGGATGAAGTTCTGATTTGGCGCGAATCAGCAATGGCATTACGACGTTCTTCGACGGTATTGATCACCAAGGCAATTTCATTGTTCTTGATCATGTCCACCACATGGGGGCGTCCTTCAGTCACCTTGTTCACTGCAGTGACCGAAAGTCCAGCAGCTTGTATGGCAGAAGCCGTGCCTTTGGTAGCGAGAAGTTCAAAACCGTAGGCCAATAACTTTTCAGCAATCACAATGGCTCGAGGTTTGTCCGCATCCTTGACGGTCAAAAATACCTTTTTCACAGGATCGGTTGGTCTTGGAAGACGTGTACTGGCACCGAGTTGACTCTTGACGAAGGCCTCACCAAATGTTTTGCCAACCCCCATGACCTCGCCAGTTGATTTCATTTCCGGCCCCAGAATGGTGTCAACACCGGGAAATTTGACAAAAGGAAACACCGCTTCTTTGACACTGAAATAAGGCGGCGTTATCTCGTCAGTGATACCTTGAGATTTCAAGGATTGGCCAACCATGCAGCGCGCAGCAACTTTGGCCAGTTGGATACCGGTTGCCTTACTTACAAATGGCACAGTTCGGCTGGCTCGTGGATTGACCTCCAAGACATAGATGATGTCTTGCCCATTCAGTGATTGGATAGCGAATTGCACATTCATCAAACCAACCACATTCAATCCGCGAGCCATGGCTGCTGTTTGCTTTTTCAACTCGGCCACAGTTTCATGAGCCAGGGAATATGGTGGCAATGAACATGCGGAGTCGCCACTGTGGACACCAGCCTGCTCAATGTGTTCCATGACGCCGCCGATGAAAACATGTTCGCCATCGCAAATAGCATCAACATCACATTCAATGGCATCATTCAAAAAACGATCTAACAACACAGGAGAGTCATGACTGACCTTGACAGCTTCACGCATGTAGCGCTCTAGGTCCCGTTGTTCATGGACAATTTCCATGGCCCTGCCACCCAACACGTAGCTGGGTCGAACTACAAGCGGATAACCCAGTTTTTTTGCGCTTTCCAAGGCCTCTTCCTCGGTCCTTGCAGTGGCGTTGGGTGGTTGTCTCAGTCCAAGTTGATGCAAGAGCTGTTGAAAACGCTCGCGGTCTTCGGCAGCATCGATCATGTCGGGAGATGTACCAATGATCGGAACGCCCTCTGCTTCTAAACCCAAAGCCAATTTAAGTGGGGTTTGTCCTCCGTATTGAACGATGACACCAAGAGGTTTTTCCTTATCGACAATTTCCAAGACATCTTCCAGAGTCAAGGGTTCAAAATAAAGTCGATCGCTGGTGTCGTAATCAGTTGAGACAGTTTCAGGATTGCAATTGACCATGATGGTTTCATAACCGTCTTCACGCATCGCCAGGGCTGCATGGACACAGCAATAATCAAATTCGATGCCCTGCCCAATTCGATTAGGCCCTCCGCCCAGCACGATGATTTTTTTCTTGTCCGATGGTGCAGATTCACACTCTTGGTCATAACTTGAGTAGAGATAGGCAGTACGGGTTGAAAATTCAGCCGCACAAGTATCAACTCTTTTGTACACAGGCCGAATATTCATGCTTCGCCTTGCTTCGCGAACTTCTTTTTCGGTAGTCTTCAATTGTTTGGCAAGACGCCGATCTGAAAATCCTTTTTGCTTCAGTAGCAACATTTCATCGGCACTTACATCTTGCAACTGATGCTTTTCGAGATCAAGTTCAATTTTGACAATCTCTTCTATTTGGACTAAAAACCATGGATCGATGTGAGTCAGCGCGAATACTTCATCAACCGTCATGCCTTGTGCAAATGCATCTCCAACATACCAAATACGCTCAGGACCAGGTTCACCAAGTTCTTTTTCCAACGTTTCCCGGTCTTGGGTTTTCTCATTCATGCCATCTACGCCGACTTCCAGCCCGCGTAACGCCTTTTGAAATGACTCCTGAAATGTGCGCCCAATGGCCATCACTTCACCAACAGATTTCATTTGGGTGGTCAAACGACTGTCTGCCGTGGGAAATTTTTCAAAAGCAAATCGAGGAATTTTGGTAACGACGTAGTCAATGCTGGGCTCAAAGCTGGCTGGGGTCATGCCACCTGTGATGTCGTTCTTCAATTCATCCAGCGTGAATCCAACAGCCAGTTTGGCTGCGATTTTTGCAATTGGGAATCCAGTTGCTTTAGAGGCCAACGCTGAAGAACGCGACACACGCGGATTCATTTCAATCACGACCATGCGTCCATCTTTTGGATTGATTGAGAATTGGACATTGGACCCGCCAGTATCAACACCAATCTCCCGCAGAACAGCCAAGCTTGCATTGCGCAAAATTTGGTATTCCTTGTCGCTTAAGGTTTGAGCCGGAGCCACAGTGATGGAATCTCCAGTGTGCACGCCCATGGGGTCTAAGTTTTCGATTGAGCAAACGATGATGCAGTTGTCGGCTTTATCACGCACGACTTCCATTTCATACTCTTTCCAACCGAGCAAAGATTCCTCAATCAAGAGCTCGCTGGTAGGAGAGGCCTCCAAGCCCCGCTTGCATATCGTTTCAAATTCTTCAGCGTTGTATGCGATTCCTCCGCCGGTGCCGCCTAAGGTGAAACTGGGACGAATGACAACCGGAAATCCAACCATTTTTTGAACGGACCATGCTTCGTCCAAGCTGTGTGCAATTCCTGAACGCGCAGAGCCAAGACCAATCTTGGTCATGGCATCTTTGAATTTCAAGCGGTCCTCTGCCTTATCGATGGCCTCTGGCGTTGCACCAATCAATTCAATGGGTTTGCCTGTATTGAGTCCACGGTATTTATCAAGCACTCCGTTGCGCCATAAATCAAGGGCACAGTTGAGTGCAGTCTGACCGCCCATGGTTGGCAAAATAGCATCGGGCTGTTCTTTAGCAATGATTTTTTCAACTGTCTTCCAAGTGATCGGCTCAATATAAGTGACATCAGCAGTCGCTGGGTCAGTCATGATCGTGGCTGGGTTGCTGTTGATCAAGATGACTTTGTAGCCTTCTTCTCGAAGCGCTTTACAGGCTTGAACACCTGAATAGTCAAATTCACACGCTTGGCCAATCACAATGGGGCCAGCGCCAATTAACAAAATACTTTTGATGTCTGTACGCTTAGACATGCTGTCTCACTGCCATTGAATTGATAAATCGATCAAACAAGTACCCTATGTCATGCGGACCAGGGGAAGCCTCAGGGTGACCTTGGAAACTGAATGCAGATTGCGACGTCAGTTGTAGACCTTGCAAACTGCCATCAAAAAGGCTGATGTGCGTTGGCTTGACGTTAGCAGGCAGAGATTTTTCATCAACTGCAAAGCCGTGGTTTTGGCTTGTGATGGATACACGACCCGTCGCCAAATCTTTCACAGGATGATTGGCACCATGGTGACCAAATTTCATTTTGTATGTTTTGGCCCCAGCGGCAAGCGCCAATATTTGATGGCCTAAACAAATTCCAAACAAAGGAATTTTTTGATTCAAAAAATCTCTGGTTGCCTCAATAGCGTACGAACAAGGTCCTGGATCACCTGGGCCATTTGACAAAAAGACACCATCTGGTTTGAGTTTCATGACCTCCTTGGAAGGAGTTTTGGCAGGTACGACGGTTACCTGGCAACCACGGGAAGCCAGCATTCGCAAAATATTGGTTTTCACGCCAAAGTCATAAGCGACTACATGTCGCTTAAAGTCAGACAATTGAACGTATCCCGTTCCCAATTCCCACTCGGATTCGTTCCAAGCGTAGGTCTTCTCAACAGAAACCTTCTGGGCCAGATCCAGACCATTCATAGAAGGGGCTTCTTGCGCCAAAGAGATAGCAATTTGAATCAATGAAGGTTCGATAACTTGATGCGTTTCAAGCGCCAAAATTGCACCGTTTTGAGAACCTTTTTCCCTCAAATGCCTGGTCAACATTCGTGTGTCTAAATTGGCTATGCCCACAGTTTGATTGGCAATCAAATAATCACCCAAATTACTTTTGGCTCTGAAGTTAGAGTGAGTGATGGGTAAGTTTTTGATGATCAAACCAGTTGCGTGTATTCGACTGGACTCTTGATCTTCATCTGTCACACCGTAATTGCCAATGTGCGGATAGGTAAGCGTCACCATTTGATGGCTGTAACTGGGGTCTGTCAATATTTCCTGATAACCCGTCATGGAGGTGTTGAATACCACTTCGCCAACAGCTTGACCAGTATGGCCAATGGAATGTCCAGTAAAGACAGTGCCGTCTGCAAGTGCCAGTAATGCGGGAGGATGATTTCCCTGAAGAGACAAAAGCACTCAGATCTCCGAGATTCGGTGACGCCCTTTGCACCAGAGAGGCCCTCTCTTTGGCTACTATCAAGGGAATTGGCTTTTTATCGAGCGAAAGGCGTTCAGGTGAAAAGAAAGTGCCTGATTATAACCCTGCGGGTTTACCCTCGTTGATACTGAATTCATTCAATTCAATCGACTGGAACTTGCATACAAGCAAATCGCCGCTGCAGCTGCGACATTCAATGACTCTTCTCCACCGGGTTGCTCAATTCGTACTTTGGTGTGTGCTTGTTCAAACCAAATTGGTGACGCACCTTGACCCTCGTGGCCCATCACCCACATGCAAGGTGTTGGAATTTGTTGGGCGGTCACCAATTCCTGCAGAGCTTGGCCATGGTGAGAACTGGTGACCATAACAGGCATGTTCAATGTCAAGATAAATTCAATTGACAGTGATTCGAACAAATTCAATCCAAAGTGAGCCCCCATGGCCGATCGAATCACCTTCGCAGACCAAAGCGCACCCGTTTGTGGTGTGGTGATGACTTGCAAAAATCCAAACGCAGCAGCGCTCCTCAAGATGGATCCCATGTTGCCGGGGTCTTGCAGACGATCTAAAACAACTGTGGGTATTGTGGGATTTAAGAAAGATGGTTCTGGTAAACAAACGAGACCACCAATCCAGGATGGAGAAGCCAGGGTACTCAGATTCTCCATCAACTGTCGTGGAATGATGGTGATTTGCTTTGAATGCAGACGCCAGAAATTGACTTCCTGAGACTTGTCTTCTGTCAAAACAATCTCCTCAAAATCCCAGCCTCTCGTTAGTGCTGATCGGCAAAGATGATCACCCTCTATCCACACTTGTCTGTGCTCTTTGTATGCGGTGTTGCCATGCGCCAGTTCTCTGATCTGCTTAACCCATGGATTCGATTTAGAAGTGATATTTCTGATGGTCATGCGCCACCACCCAGTTGAACTTGATTGAGAGATGCACTGACAGGCGCAAAAGATTGACGATGAACTGGGGTTGGACCGTGTTTGTGCAAGGCCGCCAGGTGTGCCGCCGTGCCATATCCTTTGTGTTGAGCAAAACCATAAGATGGATAAATTTTGTCCATCTCAACACACCACTGATCACGCTCAACTTTAGCCAAAATAGAAGCTGCCGATATGCAAGGGACCTTGGCATCCCCTTTGACAATAGCTTCTGCGAGTACGTCAAGTTGAGGCAACCGATTGCCATCAATGAGCACTTTCCCCGGCTTCAATCTCAACCCTTGAACAGCTCGTTGCATCGCAAGCATGGTGGCATTCAACACATTGAGTCGGTCGATTTCCTCAACCGTTGCAAAAGCCACTGAAGAGCAAAGCGCATTTGCTTTGATAGTGATGTAAAGCTTCTCTCTTTGTTTGGGCGACAGTTTTTTCGAATCGGCAAGACCCTTGATAGGTAGAAGTTCATCCAAAATGACTGCTGCGGCAAACACAGGTCCTGCCAATGGCCCTCTACCAGCTTCATCAACACCGGCAAGCAGAGTTGGCCCATCCCAATCTAAAGGGGATTGTTCAGAATTTAAGAATTTTTGAGATTGCATCAGCGGACAGAGAAGCAGTATCTTTACGGAGCAAATGGTGCATATGTTGAAATTTATCCCGCATATTGGTAATTTTTTCAGGTTGATCAACCCATGATTGAACGGCGCGGGCCAAAGCCATTGGCGTTGATTCAGACTGGAGCAATTCAGGTACAACGAACTCACCACACAAAATATTTGGCAAACCAACCCAAGGCTGCAATCTTTGGCGTTTCATGATTTGCCAACTGAGCCACGGCATGGAATAGGCTATCACCATGGGACATTTGAACAAGGCAGCCTCCAGGGTCGCGGTCCCACTGGCGACCAGGGCAACATCCGCAGCAGTAAGAACCTCATGGCTTTGCCCCGGGAGAAGAATCAATTGAAGAGACTTGGCAAATGGAGCAGCAAGCTGTTTGAGCCTTTCTTCAGTGCCTGGAGCCATTGGCAAAAGCACCTTGAGTGATTCATGCTGCTTGGCGAGAATTGAGGCAGCCTCCAGAAATCGAACTGTCATCTGTTCTATCTCGGATATTCTGCTACCAGGCAAGACGCCCAAAACAAAATCGTGCTTAGAAAGACCTAATTTCGCTCTTGCGGCATGTTGATCAACATGATCTGGAATCAATTGTGCCAAGGGATGACCGACATAAGTTGCAGCGATACCATGCGCTTCCAACAGTGCTGGTTCAAAAGGAAAAAGGCAAAGAACATGATCCACACTTTGGCGAATTTTCTCGATGCGATCAGCTCTCCAAGCCCATATGGAGGGACAGACAAACTGAATGCAAGGTATACCCCTTGTCTTTAATTTTTTCGATAAGTCCAAATTGAAATCAGGGGCATCTACGCCAATGAACAAATCCGGTGGAGTGGTTGATAGGCGAATTTGAAGTTGTCTTCGAATACCAACGATTTCACGATAGTGCCGCAAAACCTCCACATAGCCTCTAACTGCCAACTTATGCATCGACCACCAAGAATGAAAGCCGAGGTTATCCATTTTGGGACCACCGATACCTACCAAATTAACATGGCCCCATCGATCTTGGATCCCATGAATCAAGAGTGAGGCAAGCAAATCACCAGAGGCTTCCCCGGCCACCATGGCGAGTGTTGTAGGTCTGACAGAAGTCGCCATTAATGTTTGTATGGTCAGCGAACAATGCCGCGCTGTAGAGAGACGTTGGACAAGAAGCTGGTCATCAAGGTGCCCACATCGTGAGCAGACGAATTGGTCACGGTCATTTCATATATGGCCGAATTAGCTTGCTCTAAAGTCAATCCATCTCTATAAAGAAGCTTGAACATAGATTTAACGGTCTGTATCTGTTCGGGACTGAACCCTCTGCGCTTGAGACCCTCGTAATTCATAGATCTGGCCTCAGCTGGCTGACCCTGACACATGACAAATGGAGGCAAATCTGCAAATAGAAGTGAATTCATGGCTGTGAAACTGTGGGCACCAATCCGACAGAACTGATGAACCACTGTGAAGCCGCCAAGAATAGCCCAATCATCGACCTGCACATGCCCAGCAAGTTGAGAGCTGTTGGCAAAAATGGTGTGATTACCGACCTGACAGTCATGTGCCAGATGGACATAAGCCATGATCCAATTGTCATCACCTAGAGATGTCATGCCTTTGTCACCGGCTGTGCCAATGTTGAAGGTACAAAACTCTCGGATCACGTTTCGGTCGCCAATAACTAATTTGCAGGGTTCACCGTTGTATTTCTTATCCTGCGGAATTGCTCCCAAAGAATTGAACTGAAAAATTTGGTTATCGCGCCCTATGCTGGTATGCCCCTCGATCACACAGTGCGCACCAACGGTCGTTCCAGATGCGATTTGCACATGAGGTCCGATGACGGTAAATGGACCAATGACCACGCTAGGATCAATCTGTGCAGCAGCATCTACGATGGCTGTGGGATGAATATTGGACATCACTGATCAATCAATGTGTCGCATGGTGCACATCAATTCTGCTTGAACAGCAACTTCTGCACCAACCAAGGCCTGCGCTTTGAATTTGAAAATACCAGCCTTCATACGATCAAGTTCAACATTCAAAAGTAACACATCCCCGGGTTCTACCGGGCGCTTAAATCGTGCACTATCTATGCCCGCAAAATAATAAATCGTCTTTTCATCTGGAACCACATCCAAAGTTACAAACGCCAAAAGTGCTGCAGCCTGAGCCAAGGCTTCCAGCATCAAAACACCTGGCATCACAGGGCGATGCGGGAAATGACCATTGAAGAAGGGTTCGTTGATCGTGACATTTTTCAAGGCGTTGATCGACTTGCCTTTTTCAATATCAAGGACTCTGTCAACCAACAAAATTGGATATCGATGCGGAAGCAACTTCAGTATTTGATGGATATCCATGTTCATCATCCTTGGGATTCAAGCAATTTTTCGAGTTTCTTAACGCGCTCGCGCAATGAGTTGAGTTGTTTCAAGCTGGCAGCATTTTTTTGCCAGCTTCGATTGTCGTCGATAGGGAACATGCCGCTGTATTGCCCAGGCTTCATTAAAGAGTGACTCACCACTGAAGCAGCTGAAATATGCACGTGATCTGTAAGCTCAAGGTGACCGAGAATCACTGCACCGCCGCCTATGGTGCAGTGAGCACCTATACGGGCGCTACCTGCAACACCTACACAACCCGCCATGGCCGAGTGTGCGCCAACATGGACGTTGTGACCTATTTGAACCAAGTTGTCTAGCTTCACGCCATCTTCAATGACAGTGTCTTGTATAGCACCACGATCAACGCAAGTATTGGCACCAATCTCGACATGATTGCCAATCTTGACAGAACCTAGCTGTTCAATTTTGATCCAGTGTGAATCTTCATTCGCAAAACCAAAACCATCAGCACCGATAACAACGCCTGGATGAAGAATGCAAAATTCACCAATCACACATCGTTCAGAAACTGTGACCCTAGAAGTCAAGCGCGTACCAGCACCGATTTTCACGCCAGCTTCAATCACACAAAGAGGCCCAATAACTGCAGTGGGGTGGATAACAGCAGTGCTGTGAATGACCGCTGAAGGATGAATCAAATCCTCATGAACTGATCGATGAATCTTTCGCCAATATTGAGTAGTTTTCGCCCAATACGCATAAGGATTCGTCGTCTCAATGACTGCGGTCAAGTGTGACGCAAGGTGGGCGTTTTCAGGCGACAGAATGACACAGCTTGCACCTGTGCTTTTCAATTGAGATGCGTATTGCGGATGACTTAAAAAACTGATCTGACCATTTATGGCGATGGATAGAGGTGCAAGTCCCTTGATGTCAATGTCGGCATCTCCACGCAAGACACCACCCAAACTTTCAACCAGGCGCCCTAATTTCAGGGTGTCCACAACATTATTTGCCGCTGTTGATGACTTTGATCACTTTCTCAGTGATGTCGTGCTTGGGATTGATGTAAACGGCTTCCTGCAAAATCAAGTCGTATTTTTCAGATTCAGCAACTTGCTTGACAACCTTGTTTGCTTTTTCTAAAACCTGTTGAAGCTCTTCATTTTTTCGAGCATTCAGGTCTTCTTGAAACTCACGTCTTTTCCGCTGGAATTCACGATCCTGATCGGCCAATTGCCTTTGGCGGGTGGACCTTTGTGTTTCAGAAAGGGTGGGTGAATCGCGTTCTAATTTTTCTGAATTGAGCTTCAATGAATTTCCAAGTTCAACGAGGTCTTTTTCTCGCTTGGAAAACTCTTGCTCAAGTTTGGTCTGGGCAATTTTTGCAGTGTTGGCTTCTCGAAAAATACGATCAGTATTGATGAAGCCGATTCGAAAGTCTTCAGCCTGAACTGCCAATGCAGCCAAACAAAAAGAACTCAGAAGGAATAAGCGTGACGTATAAAGGTTCATCAAAAAGCCGTCCCGATTTGGAATTGAAAAGATTGCATTCTATCGCCTTCAAATTTCTTGATGGGTTTGGCCCATGCAAAACGAAGTGGTCCCACCGGCGAAACCCAACTCAATCCAAGTCCAGCTGAAGTTCTCAATTGATCCAAATCAACCTTTTCGTCGTCAATGAATACATTGCCTACATCAAAAAATGTATATAAACGAAGGGTTCGGTCAGCACCAACACCTGGAAATGGGGCTAAAAATTCAGTGTTCAACAAGATTTTTTTCGAACCCCCAACGGGGTAAGTTTCATTGGGGTTGATGCTTTTTGCGTAATCAGTCTGGATGGAGCTTTGCTGGAAGCCTCGCACAGAACCCAAGCCACCGGAATAATAATTTTTAAATGCAGGGTAAGCCCTGCCGCTGTAGCCGGCACCCACACCCAATTCAGCATTGATTGCAAGCGTGTATTTTTTGGTCAGAGGCCAGTATTCTTGATACTGAAGACTGTTTTTGACATAACGTGTATCTCCACCAACACCAATCTCTGAATTCAAACGCGTCAATCGACCTTTATTGGGCACCAATACACTGTCTCGGCCGTCACGAGCCCAGCCTATGGTGACAGGTAAAGAAGACACACTCCGCCCGTAGTCTGCTTCAATTTGTCTGTACGAGGTAGGCAGTGTAGAAACATCACTGTAAGAAATCACGCTTCTTTCATAAGAAATTCCCACAAAAACAGTGTCAATTTCAGCAAAAGGAATACCAAAACTGACTCCCAAGCCAGACGTGTTCAAGTTGTAATCACCATTCTGTAGTAGATAGGGACGCGAATTTTTCTTATAAATATTCAATGTTCGTGAAACGCCATCTTCTGTGAAATAAGGATCGGTGGTATTGACTTGAAAGATCTGGTTGTATTGACTGGTATTGACTTGGATACCTAGCGAATTTCCAGTTCCAAAGAAATTTTCTTGGTTGATGCTGAAAGACAAAAATAATTTTTCGGCCGACGAAAAACCTGCTCCCAATTGCAAGGCGCCTGTGGGCTTTTCAGTCACCTTGACATTGATATCAACTTGATCTGTGGTGCCAGGGACCTCTTGGGTGTCTAAGGTCACTTCAGTGAAATAACCCAGTCGGTCTACCCGATCTCGTGACAGACGGATGCGATCACCGTCGTACCATGAAGATTCCATCTGACGAAATTCACGACGAATGATTTCATCCTTGGTTCTTTCGTTCCCAGCAATGTTGATGCGGCGAACATAAGCTCTGCGCGAGGGTTCTGCCTGGAGAACTATTCGAACTTCATTAGAGTCTCTATTGATCTCGGTTCTTTGTTCTATCCGAGCGAAAGCAAAACCAAAATTACCAAAGTAATCTGAAAATGCTTTTGTTGTTTGCAGTACATCGGTGATGTTGTAGGCCTGACCAGGCTTGATACTGATCAAGGATTTAAATTCATTGTCTCGGCCTAAATAATAGCCTTCGAGATCTACGCTAGAAACAACAAATCTGTTCCCTTCGTTGATATTAATAGTGATATTGATGTCTTGCTTATTGTCAGAAATCGCCACTTGTGTCGACTCAACTCGAAATTCCAGATAACCTCTTGATAAATAGAATGATTTGATGTTTTCCAAATCAGCATTCAGTTTGATCTGGGAATATCGGTCCGATTTGGTGTACCAAGACATGTAATTTGGCTCTGACAAATCCAGTTGGTCTTTCAATGTGGCTTGATCAAATACTTTTGCGCCGATGATTTTCAACTCTTTGATCTTGGCAACTTCACCCTCAACGACCGTGAAGTTCAAATTCACCTTATTTCTTTCAGCGGGCGCTACAGTTGTCACAACTTCAGCGCCGTAAAGGCTTTTGTTGATGTACTGTCTTTTGAGTTCTTGCTCTGCTCTGTCAGCAAGTGCTTTGTCAAACGGACGCCCATCGGAGAGGCCAATGTCCTTCAAGGCTTTCTTAAGCGTATCTTTGTCGAACTCTTTGATGCCGACAAAATTGATTGAAGAGATCAATGGTCTTTCTTCAACAGCAACAACCACAACTTTGCCACTCACTTCAATTCGAACGTCTTTGAAGAGACCCAATCCAAATAAATTTCGAATTGCCAACGTGGCTTTTTCATCTGTGTAAGTGTCCCCAACCTTGAATGGTAGGGTGGCTAGAACATTTCCTGGTTCAGCACGTTGCAAACCCTCAATTCGAATGTCCTCCACTTGGAAAGATTCAACAGCATGAGCAGTCGCCATGAGGAAAAAACCAATAAATAGGAAACTCAAAAAACGAACGGGCGTGTAGAAAAAATTAATCATGTGTAAAGGCGTTGGTGTTGATCGCTTGCCCAGTCAAAACAATTACTTTACATAATAACTCAGATGGGAGAGCACTTTGAGAAGAGAAATCATGTTTGAGCATAAGAAAAAAAGTCAACTCAATTGCCAAGATACTTGCCGGGCGATTGCTCTAGCTTTTTGATCAATCGCCAACAAATCCTCAAGACCTGAAGGCTGGGGGGGAGTGAAGGCAGACAAGGTCGCCAAATTGACGGCATGAATTTGATCAAAGCGGATTTCAAGATTCAAGAATTTCTCGACCGCAATTTCATTGGCTGCATTCAGAACTGCTGTTGTGCCAAAGGGCGCACGCAAAGCCTCCCAGGCAAGCATCAATCCTGGGAATCTTTTGATGTGAATCGGATCAGAAATGGTTTCGAAAGTCATAGGGGGTAAGTTCTTGAAGTTGATGTTGTCTGCTCCAGATGCGATCCTGTCTGGCCAGGCCAAGCCATAGGAGATTGGCATCCGCATATCAGGCGTCCCCCACTGAGAAACGATAGAGCCATCCAGGAATTGAACCATAGAGTGAACAACACTTTGAGGATGAATCACAACTTCTATTTGATCAGGCGCAACCCCAAATAAATACTTGGCTTCAATCACCTCAAGTGCTTTATTCATCATGGTTGCAGAATCAACTGAAATTTTGCGCCCCATCACCCAGTTAGGATGGGCACAAGCTTCTTCAGGTGTCACGGCCTTCAAGGTTAGTGGATCGCGGGTCCTGAATGGTCCACCAGATGCGGTCAATATAAGTTTGTCAACGGTAGAAGACCATAACAGTGGGTTTTCTGGTAGGGATTGAAATATGGCTGAATGTTCACTGTCAATCGGCAAGAGTTTTGCACCACCCAATTTGACAGCATTCAGAAAAACATCCCCCCCGACAACCAAGGCCTCCTTGTTGGCGAGAAGCAAGCGCTTGCCTGAAGAAGCAGCCGCCAAACAAGAGGATAAGCCGGCAGAACCCACAATCGCGGCCATCACAATATCTACTCGCTCATCTGATGCAACTTGATTCAGTGAAGCTTCACCAGAAAGCACTTGAGTCTGAGAATTTTCTGCTTTGAGTTGTTGGCGAAGATTTGCTGCCGAGTCTTCTTTGGCCATGACAGCGAATACCGGTTTGAATTGAAGACACTGCTTGACCATCAAATCTACCTGGGTCGAGCCCGTCAAAGCAAAAACGTTGAAGAGGTTGTCATGACGTGCAATGACATCCAATGTGTTGATGCCAATTGAGCCTGTGGACCCAAGAATAGTTATGTTTTTCTTCATGTAGATGCCCCAGCCAAATTAAGCATCATTGAAATTGCCAACACAGGCAGCATTGCATCAAGTCTGTCCAGCAGTCCTCCATGACCTGGCAGGAGATTGCTGCTGTCTTTAGCGCCCACACTGCGTTTGATCAATGACTCAACCAAGTCGCCCACCACACTCATCAGGGTCATGAACAAAATACTCGCAGAGAAAATCAGCCAACCGCGCATGTGCAATTTTTGAAAAAGACCTTCTTGAAGGATCGGAAACACATCATCCAATGCCAACCACATGAAAGATAAAGCAAATACACCCACAACACCACCAACCAAACCTTCCCAACTTTTCCCCGGACTGATGTGTGGCGCTAATTTATGCCTCCCCCAGCGACGACCTGCAAAATAAGCTGCTATGTCTGCTACCCATACCAATATCAATATAGATAGCAAAAAGCCTGTACCGATTGATTTAGAAAGATAAATGGCTATCCATGAACTGACCAAGATAGAAAGTCCTGAAACCATCCTGACGATCTGATTCGTTCTCAGCCACCTTGGATGACCGCCTTGAAGCAAATAACCTCCAAGCAGCACCCAGCAGGCAGCAGCACAAGTCCAAAAATAAAAATCAAAATAGAAAAAGGAATCCGTGAAGTAAATCACCGAACAAATCGCTACTGATGCAAAGCCCCAGGCGATAGAAATGATCTGGCTGCAATGGTTAAGCCGAGCCCATTCCCATGTTGATGCACCAATCAATATCAAACCGATAAAGGCTAAAAATCTGATGTCAGAATGAAATACGGCAGGCAGCAAAACCAGCAATAAGGCTAGAGCAGTAAAGATACGCTGCTTCAACATATGAATCGGTGTCAAACCGCCATGATTTCTTGCTCTTTAGAGACTATTAATTTGTCAATATCTGCAATATGTTTATCTGTTACTTTTTGAATATCTGCTTCAGCGCGTTTTTGTTCATCTTCTGATGCTGACTTGTCCTTCACAAGTTTTTTGACAGCCTCATTGGCATCTCTGCGTAAATTTCGAACAGCAACCTTGGCATTTTCACCTTCACTGCGCACAATTTTTGTCATTTCTTTGCGGCGCTCTTCTGTCATAGGTGGCATAGGAACACGAATCAAATCACCCATAGATGCTGGGTTAAGTCCTAAATCACTTTCACGAATCGCCTTTTCAATCTTTGGACCCAAGCCTTTTTCCCAAGGCTGAACACTGATTGTTCTGGCATCCAAGAGCGTTACGTTAGCCACCTGCGATAAAGGCGTGGGATTTCCATAATATTCAACCATGACCGTGTCAAGCAGCCCAGGGTTAGCCCTGCCAGTTCTTATTTTTGACAACCCATTACTGAATGAAGCAATGGTTTGACTCATTTTGGTTTCGCTATTTCTTTTTATTTCGTTGATATCCATTGTTCAAAGACCCCTACAGCAATTTAAATATCAATAAATCAGGCAAAAACAAGTGTTCCTTCATCTTCGCCCATGACCACCCTCTTGAGTGCTCCATGTTTGAAAATTGAGAAGACAGTGATGGGCAATTTTTGATCACGGCAAAGAGCAAAAGCAGTTGCATCCATGATACCCAAGTTGCCTGCAATGGCATCATCAAAACTGATGCGACTGTATCTAGTTGCGGATGAATCCTTCTTGGGGTCAGCACTGTAAACACCATCTACCTTGGTCGCCTTCAAAACCATGGCAGCACCTATTTCTGCACCTCGCAGAGCTGCAGCTGTGTCCGTAGTGAAAAAAGGATTACCAGTACCAGCGGCGAACACGACAACCTTGCCTTCTTCCAAGTATTGGAGCGCTTTGGGACGCACATATGGTTCGACCACTTGCTCAATCCCAATGGCTGACATCACCCTTGCTACCAAACCAGCTTTGTTCATGGTGTCAGCAAGGGCCAGTGCATTCATAACAGTTGCCAGCATTCCCATGTAATCAGCTGTGGCTCTATCCATCCCAACTGAACCCCCTGCGACGCCCCTGAATATGTTTCCTCCACCAATCACAACAGCAACTTCCACACCCAGATGGGTAATTTCAGCTATTTCCTCAACCATCCGAACAATGGTGGCGCGATTGATTCCAAAAGAATCATCTCCCATCAAGGCCTCACCAGATAATTTCAGCAATATCCGCTTGTAAGCTGGTTGGGGTTTGGCCATATAGATCTCCGAATTTCAACAAGAGTTTAACGACGAAAAAAAGGGGACTGAAGCCCCCTTTTTGTGAATCAAGCTGATTGCTTGGCTGCAGCGACTTGAGCCGCCACTTCAGCGGCAAAGTCATCAACTTTTCGTTCAATGCCTTCACCTACAACAAACATGGTGAATGCCTTAACGGTCGTTTTGGTCGCTTGAAGCATTTGCTCGACGGTCTGCTTGTCATTTTTGACAAATGGCTGATTAAACAAAGAAACTTCCTTCAGGTATTTTTGAACGGAGCCTTCAATCATTTTGGAGGCGATGTCGGCTGGTTTGCCAGATTCTGCAGCTTTCGCTGTAGCCACAGATCTTTCACGCTCAATCAACTCAGCTGGGACATCAGAACTCGTTAATGAAACAGGTTTCATTGCTGCAACATGCATGGCTACATCTCTGGCAGCTGATTCATCACCAGTGAATTCAACAACAACGCCAATCCTGGTGCCGTGCAAATAAGAAGTCAACAGTTGATCACCACCAAAATATTTGAAGCGACGAAAACTCATGTTCTCACCGATTTTGCCAATCAAGCCCTTGCGAACATCCTCCAATGTTGGACCAAAGCCATCCTGTTCGTATGGCAAGGCACTGAGTGCGTCTATATCTTTGGGGTTGTTTTTTGCGATCAGATCAGCAGCAGAGTGGGCTAACTTAAGGAAGCTGTCATTTTTAGTCACAAAGTCAGTTTCACAATTGACTTCCAATAGCGAGCCAGTGTTGCCATGAATGGCGGCAGCAACAACACCCTCAGCAGTGACACGGGCAGCCGCCTTGCTGGCTTTACTACCCAACTTCACACGCAACAACTCTTCAGCTTTGACCATGTCACCATCAGCTTCTGTGAGGGCTTTTTTACACTCCATCATGGGCGCATCAGTTTTCGCTCGTAGTTCGGCAACCATGCTTGCAGTAATTGCTGTCATAAATAAACTCCTGTGTTTTGAATCAATTGATAAGGTGCGAAAAAGGGGCTACTTGAGCCCCTTGATAGCTTGAGAAGAAATCATCAGGCTTTGGCATCAACCTCGACAAATTCGTCTTGTCCTTCAGAAACTGCTTTGACTACATCATTCACAGCATTGGCGCGCCCCTCAAGGATGGCGTCAGCAATTCCACGTGCATAAAGAGTAACGGCTTTGGAGGAATCATCATTGCCAGGAATGACGTAATCGATCCCCTCAGGGGAGTGGTTGGAGTCCACAACGCCAATCAGAGGAATGCCCAATTTTTTTGCTTCGGCGATCGCAATCTTGTGAAAACCAACGTCAATGACAAAGATCGCGTCGGGTAAAGTGACCATGTCTTGAATACCACCAATGTCTTTTTCTAATTTCTCGAGTTCACGAGTGAACATCAGTTGTTCTTTTTTGGACATTGCATCAAGACCCACTTCTTGTTGGGCCTTCATGTCTTTTAAGCGCTTGATGGAAGTTTTGACGGTTTTAAAGTTAGTCAACATCCCACCTAGCCAACGTTGATCAACAAAAGGCACACCAGCACGCTGAGCTTCTGTTGCAATGATTTCTCTAGCTTGCCGTTTGGTTCCGACCATTAAAATAGTACCGCGGTTAGAAGCCAACTGCTTAGCGAACTTCAATGCCTCTTGAAACAAGGGCAATGTTTTTTCTAAATTGATAATGTGAATTTTGTTGCGGTGGCCAAAAATGTACTGAGCCATCTTGGGGTTCCAAAAGCGGGTTTGATGTCCGAAATGGACACCCGCCTCCAACATTTCACGCATAGACGTAGACATATATTCTCCAAAGGTTGGTTCTTAAATTCAGTTCAACACCAGAGCAAGCTTTGCATGCCAGGGCACCTTGAAAAAACTGATTTGCGATTTACTTGATTGTTTTGAACATCCAAGTCGCCCGATTCTAACACGGGGGAGAGATTGGACTACTTAAGCATTCTCAAGAACTTAACCGCGTCCTACAAACGGCATGTTGGTTGCCATGACCGTGTGATATAGGACATTGGCAGTAAGGGGCAAATTCGCCATGTACAAAATTGATTGCCCGACATGTCCAACATCCATCAGGGGTTCTACGCGTACGTCACCATTGGCTTGAGTGACCCCAGCAGCCATGGGTGCAGCCATCTCAGTGGCTGCATTTCCAATATCAATTTGACCTACTGCGATTTGATATTTACGACCATCCAGCGAAGCAGTTTTGGTGAGGCCGGTAACTGCATGCTTGGTGGCAGTGTAGGCAATTGAATTGGGTCTTGGCGCATAGGCAGAAATTGAACCATTGTTGATGATTCGACCGCCTTTTGGATCTTGCGTCTTCATGATTTTGAAAGCTTGTTGAATGCAATAAAACATGCCATTCAAATTGATATCAACAACCTGTCTCCAAGTTTCAACACTCAATTCTTCCAGAGGAACTGCCGGAGCACTGACACCAGCATTATTGAAAAGCAGGTCTACCCGACCAAACTGATTGACGGTTTTTCCAAACAACATCTTCACTGATTCAGGATTTGCAACATCCGTAGGAACAGCCAAGCATTTGGAGACGTTGCTACTGGTATTTATCAATTCTTGCAAAGGCTCCATTCGCCGTCCCGCCAACACGACGGACCAACCGTCGGATAGTAAGGCCAGGGCAGCCGCTTTACCAATACCAGTTCCTGCGCCCGTCACGATGGCAACTTTTGCATTTTTCAATTTCTATTCCTGATTTCAACGGTTGACTTTACGCTTTGATTTAGCTGATGCACCCTTCATTTTATGAGACGGAGAAGCTGAGCTACTGGTCGTTTTCAATGAAATTGATTTCTTTCGGCCTGATTTTCCTTTGGATTTTTCATTGATCCCTGGGGGCTTGTCGTGATTCGCATCGGATACTTTGGTAATGTTTTTTCTAGCTGATTTTTCCGTCGGCTCAGTAACATTTTCATGAACCCATCTGAAATCGATTTTGCGACCGTCCAGATCAACACGACTGACTTGGACGCGGACACGGGTTCCAATTGAATACCGAATGCCAGTTCTCTCACCTCTTAATTCTTGTTTGACTTCATCAAAACGAAAGTAGTCTGACCCCAACTCGGTGATATGTACAAGCCCCTCGACAAACATGGCATCCAATGTCACGAACACACCAAAACCTGTCACTGCAGTCACAGTTCCGCTGAAATCTTCCCCTAAATGCTCTTTCATGTACTGACATTTGAGCCAAGCTTCGACATCACGACTGGCTTCATCAGCACGTCGCTCATTGGCACTACAGTGCAAGCCAGCAGCTTCCCATGCACGTTCGTCAGCCGTTGAGCGATTTGGTGGCGTAAATTGTTGGTCAGAGCTTTGCTTCTTTTGCGATAAGCGCTTGGCCATTTTCATTTGTGCTTCACCGGGCAAAGGCACCGATGGCAATCGATATGTTTCACCCCTCAAAATGGCTTTGATGACTCGATGCACTAAGAGATCTGGATACCTTCTGATGGGACTTGTGAAATGTGTGTAGGCTGGATAAGCCAATCCAAAATGACCACTATTGCTGGGCGTGTAAATGGCTTGCTGCATTGAACGCAACAACATAGTGTGAATTTGTTGTGAATCCGGCCTGTCTTTGCTTGCATTGGCAATGGCTTGATATTGACCGGGAGTCGGATCCTCGCTCAATGAAGCGGGCAAGCCCAAACTCTTTAAATAATTTCTAAGCAGTTCTCTTTTTTCAGGGGTAGGTCCCTCATGAACTCGGAATAATCCCATTTTCTTGTTGTGCAATATGTAATCTGCACTGCAGACATTCGCTGCCAGCATAGCTTCTTCAATAAGCCGATGAGCCTCAGTGCGAACACGTGGAATGATCCTCTCAATCCGCCCGTTGTCATCACAAATGATCTGTGTCTCAGTTGACTCAAAATCAACAGCTCCTCGAACTTTTCTTGATTTGAGCAGAGATTGATATGCACCATGCAAATGAAGAAGGTTATCAAGTCGATCTTTGTGCTTGATGGCCTGAGGTCCCTTGGTATTGGACAAAATAGCTGCCACATCGGTGTATGTGAATCTTGCGTGACTGTGCATGACAGCCTCATAAAACTGATAGGCAATTACCTGTCCACCATCGTCTACGACCATATCGCAAACCATGCAAAGCCTGTCGACACTGGGATTAAGAGAACACAATCCATTGGACAACTTTTCCGGAAGCATGGGGATGACGCGTCTTGGAAAATAAACACTGGTTGCACGGTCGAAGGCATCTACATCTAATGGACTTCCGGTGTCAACATAGTGCGAAACATCAGCAATAGCTACTAACAAACGCCATCCTTGCTGTGTCCCAAGACTCACAGGCTCACAATAAACTGCATCATCAAAATCTCGAGCATCTTCACCATCGATCGTGATCAGTGGAATATCTCTAAGATCAATGCGCTTGTTGCTATCTGCTGCACTGACTTTATCTGGGAGTTTTGACGCTTGTGCCAGACATTCGTCTGAAAACCGGTACGGCACGTTGTATTTACGGACCGCGATTTCAATCTCCATCCCGGGGTCATCAATATCGCCCAAAACTTCCTGAACTCTACCAACAGGCTGACCAAATAAACTGGGGGGTTCGGTCAATTCTGCAACCACAACTTGACCAACAGATGCGATTCCAATCGCAGTCTTTGGCACCAAAATATCTTGTCCGTATCTTTTGTCTTCAGGCGCAACCAACCATACGCCACTCTCTTGAAGAAGCCTACCGATGATCAGTTGTGATGGCCGCTCAAGAATTTCCAAAATACGACCCTCTGGTCGCCCTCTACGATCTAATTTTGAGATTCGAGCAAGAACCCGATCACGATGCAAGACAGCCCGCATCTCATTCGGAGATAAATAAACATCCGGAAGTCCATCATCACGTTGAACAAAACCGTGACCATCTCGATGTCCTTCTACTTGTCCAGAAAACTCTTCCACAAATTGAGTCGAGTATTGAGTGTTTTTTTTGATATGATCCTCTGCTTTCCTGAAAGCCCAGGTGGCGGAATTGGTAGACGCACTAGTTTCAGGTACTAGCGAGTAACATCGTGGGGGTTCGAGTCCCTTCCTGGGCACCAATCTTACTTGTCAAATGATGCATGATATCTATGAATCATGCGATTGGCAGCCTTGTCATACAGGTATACCCACCAAATCATGTCCTTGGGTATCGACAATACGGACCTTAGTAAATTCCCCAGACTTGTACAATTTACTTAGTTTTTCTGGAGGCAATAGGTGAACAACGCCATCAATCTCGGGGGCATCTGCATAACTCCTGCCGACGCCACCTTTCTTGCCTAACGACTTAGAACTGTCAACCAGGACTTGCATGGTTGAACCAATTCTTTTCTTGAGTTTTTGAATCGAAACTGTTTCTGCAGTGGACATGAACTGCGCTCTACGTTCATCTCTAACTGCCTGAGGAAGCATGCCAACGATGTCATTAGCTTGAGCCCCACTCACCGGACTGTAAGCAAAACATCCAGCGCGATCAATCTGTGCTTCTTGAATAAAGTTCAACAAGTGGTTGAACTCCTCATCTGTTTCACCCGGAAAGCCTGCAATGAATGTACTTCTGATAACAAGTTGCGGGCATATTTCTCTCCATTGATGAATTCGCTCCAGATTTTTTTCTCCGTTAGCGGGCCTTTGCATTCGCTTCAAAACGTCGGGATGGCTGTGCTGGAACGGTATATCAAGATAAGGCAGAATTCGACCTGTAGCCATGAGTGGTAACAATTCATCGACACTTGGGTAGGGATAGACGTAATGCAATCGAACCCATGCCCCATATTTTTCAGCCAACTCAGCCAAATGTTGGACCAATTCGAGAGTTCGTGTTTTGATGGGTCGACCATCAAAAAAACCAATTTGATATTTCAAATCGACACCATACGCAGATGTGTCTTGACTGATCACAAGCAATTCTTTGACGCCAGATTCGAATAATCGTTGGGCCTCCGTGAGTACATCGCCAATGGGTCGGGAAACTAAACCACCTCGCATTGACGGAATGATGCAGAAAGTGCAGTGATGATTACACCCTTCACTGATCTTGAGGTAAGCGTAATGTTTGGGTGTCAATTTGATGCCAGCAGATGGAATCAAATCAATGAAAGGATTACTAGGTTTTGGTAGGTGTTGATGAACAGCGTCCATCACTTCTTGAGTGGCATGTGGACCAGTGACAGCAAGCACACTGGGATGAATAGATTGAACAAAATTAGTTCCGTCTGACTGTGATTTAGCCCCCAAACAACCAGTGACAATCACCTTGCCATTTTCAGCGAGTGCATCGCTGATGGTGTCCAGACTTTCTTTGACTGCATCATCAATGAATCCGCATGTATTCACGATAACCAAATCAGCGCCTGCAAAAGTTTTAGATGTTTCATAGCCCTGGGCGTTCAACTGAGTCAAGAGCAGTTCTGAATCAGTCAATGCCTTTGGGCAACCTAAGCTTACAAATCCAATCCGAGGAGCAGACATCAACGTTTCACACCTATGGCATTGAGCATTTGCTCTTGAATTTGAAGAAACATTTGCTTGGTTTGCTGGGAATAATTAAACATTAAGTTCTGTACAAAGGGATTGGATTGAGACAGTGCTTGCGTCCATATTTCTGGCGTAAGGCTTTGACTTTGCGCAGCTATTTGGTGCTGCAAGTCCAATAAATTTTGAACATTGTTTTCAAGATAATTGCCCATGAGGCCTTGCATTGAATGTCCGTAAAACCTGATCAAATTTGCCAAGACCATTTCTGAAAACATGGGCAATCCGCCAGCCTCTTCTTCCAAAATGATTTGCAAGTAGATGCTCCGAGTTAAATCTTCGCTGGATTTGGCATCGACAACTTTCAGTTGTTGATTACTGATGACCAGATTTTTGATCTCCTGAATCGTGATGTAACTAGAAGTTTGAGTGTCGTAAAGACGACGGTTAGGATATTTTTTGATAACTCGGACCGATCCCTGTGTAGCGTCACCTAGGGGATCTTGCTTAGCACTGAGAACGGGTTTTGAGGACAAGAAAGGACCTGTTGAAAAAGTCGCTTGAGATGAAAGAGTCAAATGGAAAATTGTGACATCTGACCTTGGCAAAAATGGTAGGCGCGATTGGACTCGAACCAACGACCCCCACCATGTCAAGGTGGTGCTCTAACCAGCTGAGCTACGCGCCTTCGTTGCCGAACGACGATATTCTAGCAGTAACTCAGGGCTTCGATCTGGCACGAATAGGTCATCCTCCTTGTCTTCTGGCTGAACGCACGCCTTCAATGTCAGTGACGAGGCTCAGGACTTTTTGTAACCGATGAGTATCCGTTACTTCTATTGTGAAGATCATCCAAGCCAAGCCTTTGACCGACTGCGTATTGACGCCAATGACATTCATTTTTTCTTTCGCAAAAACCTCCGAAATGTCTCTCAATAGACCTTGACGATCGTTGGCTTGAATCTCCACACTCACAGGAAAACAACCAGATTGATCGTCCAGGTTGTACCCTCCCCAGGCCACATCAATCACTCGATCGGGCGTAGTTTTGATCAACTGCAAAAAGTTACTGCAGGAAGTTCGGTGAACACTGACACCCTTGCCACGTGTCACGTAACCTTTGATCTCATCTGGCGGAACTGGTCGGCAACATCTGGCCAGTTGAGTTAGCAAAGAATCCACTCCAACCACCAGAACGCCACTGTCATGGGGAGATGGCTTGTGACGTTGAACTTTTCGTAAAACAAGTTCATCTTTGGGAATACTCTTCGAAGAAGGACGAAATAACTGTTCAATCTGCTTCAGAGAAAATTCGTCCTTACCAACAACTTCAAACAGTTGATCGGCAGACAAAAAACCAAGTTCCTGAGCTAATGTTTCTAATCTGAATGCCGTGCGCCCTTCACGTTGCAGTAGTTTTTCCACTAAATCACGACCACGAGCTATTGTTTGAGCGGTTTGTTGTGCATTGAACCAGGCTCTGACTTTAGATTTGGCCCTGCTGCTGACCACATAACCAAGTTCAATATTCAACCAGTCACGTGACGGCCCACCATCCTTGGTAGTGGTGATTTCAACAGTCTGTCCATTGTGAAGAGTTGTATTGAGGGGCACTAGAACACCATCGACCTTTGCCCCTCTACACCTGTGACCAATTTCAGTATGCAAGGTGTAAGCAAAATCAACAGGTGTCGAACCGCAAGGCAGTTCTATGATTGCCGCTTCGGGTGTCAAAACATAAATTTTTTCGTAAGAGATGGATTTTTCATTCAGATCTTTTCGCTGATCTGAACCAATGGCCATTTCTCGTTCCCAGGCCAAGAGTTGACGAAGAACCGCCATTTTGTTGGCCTGCTCTATTGATGCAGTTGCACCTGCATATCCTTTCACACCGGCTTCTTTGTAAGCCCAATGCGCTGCCACCCCATGCTCAGCATGTGCGTGCATCTCTTGAGTTCTGACTTGAATTTCAAACACTTTCCCAAATTGATCCTCTACAACGGTGTGTAGGGATTGGTATCCATTCGACTTTGGTTTGGCGATGTAATCGTCAAATTCACTTTCTAGCATCTGAAATTTTTCGTGAATCCAAGACAAAACTCTGTAGCAGTCGTCAATAGATTTCACAATGATGCGCAAAGCTCTCAGATCCAACACCTGATTAAATTGAATAGATTTACCACGCATTTTTTTCACAATGCTGTAAATGTGTTTGGGTCGACCCTGTATTTCTGACCTAATTCCTAACGCTGATAATTCACCTTGAATGAGTGTGCGCATGTTGTGAATTTCGATTTCTCGTTCATGTCGCTTTGCATCCAAGAAAGAAGCCACTTGTCTATATGTTTCTGGCTCCAATATCCGAAAAGACAAATCCTCCAACTCCCACTTTATTTGCCATACCCCAAGACGATTGGCAAGTGGCGCGTAAATTTGCAGTGTTTCATGGGCTAGTGTTTCAAACCCACTTGATTTCATCGCCGCGGAGAAACGCAAAGTTTGTAATTGACTGGCCATCAAAATGATGACTACTCTGATGTCCCGAGAAAATGCCAACAACATTCGCCTGACATTTTCGATTTCAATTCGCGTTTGATCATGCGCAGTTCGAACCGAATTGGCTTGTCGTTGTATCTGGAAAATACGATGTGAATCCATGGCCAGTTGAGCCAATTTGTCACCAAATGAAGAAGAGAACAGTTCCTTAGGCTTGATAAGTTGGTCGCACGCAAAAGCCAAATAAGGTGCAGACTGCATGGCTATGGAGCCGCCTATTTCTGCAATGGTGATTGAGACCGCATCCAAGTGATCCAACATTTTTTCACCAGATTGCAAGACCAATTTGTCCAGCAAAGGTTCGGCAAAAGCTCGAACGCTTTGTAATTGATCAAAATCAGCAGCGGTATTCATGATGAAGATAAACAGGGCAAGTCCTGCGGCAAAATCTAAGTTTCTTTATGGTAACGGGTCAGCATCATGAATCAACAATTTTTAATTGACAAAACGGCTCTCATCACAGGCTCAACGAGCGGAATAGGATTGGGTCTTGCTTGCGCCTTAGCCAGAGCAGGAGCGAATATTGTGCTCAATGGTTTGGGGGATTACGAACATGCTATCTCCACCATCAAGGACATTGGCGTCAAAACGCTCTTTCACCCAGCGGACATGCGCAACTCCATCGAAATTGAAGACATGATGAATCAATCTGCCAAAGAATTTGGTCGAGTTGATATTCTGGTGAACAACGCTGGCATACAGCACGTTTCACCCATTGAGCATTTTCCTGTTTCCAAATGGGATGACGTGATCGCCATCAACCTTTCCAGCGCATTTCATACAACTCGGATGGTTTTGCCAAGCATGCGAGCCTCTAATTGGGGACGAATCATCAATGTGGCCTCTGTGCATGGACTGGTGGGCTCAGCTGAAAAATCGGCGTATGTGGCTGCTAAACACGGCATTGTTGGCCTCACGAAAGTGACAGCACTCGAAACTGCCACCACTGGCATCACGTGCAATGCAATTTGTCCAGGTTGGGTTCTGACCCCCTTGGTTCAACAACAAGTAGACGCCAAAGCCAAGCTGCTTGAAATTTCCGACGAAGAGGCTCAACGTCTGCTACTGAGAGAGAAAGAACCATCAATGCAATTCACCACACCTGATGAACTGGGAGAGCTGGCTCTTTTCTTTTGCTCGAAAGCGGGTAACAACGTCAGAGGCGTTTCCTGGAACATGGATGGAGGCTGGGCAGCTCAGTAGCATTTTTTGCACTGTTTGTCTATCCTCCAAATGCATGAATTTGAAATGCTCGATTTTCACTTTATATGAAAGTAAGTGCGAATTCATTGCATTACCTTATTGAGTCTTGTAACGTGGAGGCATGAAAAAACATACACCCAACCCCGAATTAGAGGCCTTTGCAGCTCGTTTGCGCCAGGCCATGAAAGAAGCCGGTTTGAAATCCTCAGCGACACAACTGGCTAATGCATTCAACCTCCGCTATTGGGGAGAAGGCATCACACCGCATGCAGCTCGAAACTGGATGATTGGTGTTTCGATGCCCAAACAAGACAAACTCAAAACACTGGGTGACATTCTTCAAATAAGTCCCCAGGATCTGTTGTTTGGTCCCTCCAACCCCAAGAACAAGGCTAATGAAACAGTGACACCTGCATCAATGAGCATGGGAGATGCAGAAATGCTCAAACAGTATTTGTTGCTGACGCCAGAGCAAAAATGCATGATCAGACATTTTGTCAAACTAGCAACCATCTATCAGCAAATCACCAAACCCCCTCGTGGCGAAAATCCTTCCCCAGGAGGCGATGGGTGATTAACTGGAAATCAACACGATGGCGGTGGCTTCGATGGAGTGTCCCATGCCAACAGGTCCCAATTTTTCTGCAGTTTTTGCCTTGATGTTGATGGCATCTTCTTCGAGTTGCAAAGCAGAAGATATACGTTCACGCATGTTCGGTTTGTACTGTGCAAGTTTAGGGGCCTGCGCAATGACCGTGCAGTCAACATTCACAATGTTCCATCCATTTGTTCTCAAAAGTTGGGCGGTGGCTTGTAACAGGTTCATAGAGTCTGAAGACTTCCATTTGTCATCGTTGTCTGGAAAATGCGTGCCTATATCTCCTAAACCTGCCGCGCCCAGTAATGCATCTGTGATGGCATGTAACAGAACGTCCGCATCAGAATGTCCCAGAAGACCGAGATGAAATGGAATGAGGACGCCGCCAATTTTGAGTTCTCGTCCTGGCACCAATGCATGCACATCCCAGCCCTGCCCAACTCGAAATCGATATGCGTTCATGAAACCACCTTTGGTTGTTGTCTAAATCGCATCAAGGCCTCAGCCATTTCCATATCTTCTGCATAGGTAACTTTGAAATTGAATGCAGCACCTTTGATTAACATAGGAGACAGACCAAGGGCCTCCACGGCACTGGCCTCGTCAGTCACGGTGCTTGAACCCTGATGGAGTGCAGCATCAAGCAAACGCCACCTGAACATCTGAGGAGTTTGTGCCAGCCATTTTTCTTGTCTAGGCAGCGTTTGAGAAACGCGCCCATGAGTTTCAGACTTCAAGGTATCGGGAAGAGGCAAGGCCAATAAGCCGCCAACATCATCATCTTGACAAAAATTAATCAGTTTTTCAATCAAATCTGATGTGATCATGCATCTTGCGGCATCATGAACCAAAACCCAGTCGTTACCATCAATCTCGGATTGCGCTAGCGCGTGTAATCCGGCACGAACGCTTTCAGCGCGGGTTTTTCCACCCGTTCGAGAAATACGAAATTTATTCTGGGGGTGAGACTGAAGAATGGCTTCCATTTCAAGGTCATCTGGCGCTACCACAACAACCCCGTGACACAAACCTGAAATTCCCTGAAACGCTCTCAGCGTATGAATCACCAAAGGGGCATCGATCAGCCATGCGTATTGCTTGGGACCGTTTAAGCTTGCACGAGAACCGCTTCCTGCACAAGGAATCACCACATGAAATTTTGTTGGCATGTTCTTGAAAATAAAAAGCCTGTATTCCTCAAAGTCCAAGAGTATGGATGTGTCATTCTAAAATCATCGCCTATCACTTCCCACGCGCCCGCTAATGGGGGTGTTTATTGCTTCTGAACGCCCAACCATGCAGCTACCTTCTCTTCAAAACAAAAAAAAATTCACCATTTCACGTCCCCCTGGATCTGCTGATGCCGTGTTGATGGCCCAGTTGATCAAAAGAGAAAAACAATCTGGCAGGCGTTTGGTGATCATCACAGCTGACGCGTTTGATACACAACGTTTGCTTGAGGAGATTCCTCTATTTGCCCCTGAAGTACTGTGTGTTTTATTTCCGGATTGGGAAACCTTACCCTACGATACTTTTTCTCCGCATCAAGATTTGATCAGCGAACGGCTCGCTTCGCTATGGCGTATTTCACAAGGTCAAGCTGATGCCGTGCTGATTCCGGCCACAACAGCTTTATACCGGTTAGCCCCGCCATCCTTCTTGGCTGCATATACCTTCGAGTTCAAAGTCAAACAAAATTTGGATGAATCCAAATTGAAATCGCAACTCACGTTGGCTGGATACAGCCATGTGTCACAAGTTGTCAGTCCAGGGGAGTACACAGTCCGGGGAGGACTGATTGACATATTCCCCATGGGCTCATTGGTGCCTTACAGAGTTGATTTATTTGATGATGAAATTGACTCCATACGAACATTTGATCCGGACACACAACGAAGCCTGTATCCAGTCCCCGAAGTTCGCCTTTTACCAGGTAAAGAATTTCCGATGGATGATGCAGCCCGTGCATTATTCCGTGCGCGGTGGCGCGAACTGCTAGATGGCGATCCAACCAGAAGTCGCATCTACAAAGACATTGGAAATGGCGTCGCTACTGCAGGCATTGAGTATTACCTTCCATTGTTTTTTGAAAATACAGCGACAGTTTTTGATTACCTTGGAGAGACATCCTTGGTCGTACTACATGGCGATTTAGAACCAGTATTGCAGCGGTTCAATCAGGATGCTAACGACCGATTCAAACTCTCACAAGGCGACCCTGAACGACCAGTCTTGCAACCAACAGAATTATTTTTAAATACAGAACAATTCTTCAAACTTGTAGCAAGTCATGATTGTTTGGCCATTCGGAAAGTCACACCCCCTGACGTTACAGAATGGGTGGGCGAATTACCAGATTTGAGCGTTGAAAAAAATGCCGAACAACCTCTGAAAAAAATCATCCAAAGACAGACTGTAGCCAATCACCGCTCACTCATTCTGGCTGAAACAGATGGCCGAAGAGAGACTCTTTTGGATTTTTTCCGTGCAGGTGGAATCAATCTCAGCAGCTTTGATACTCTTGATCAATTTATCGAAAGCTCACAATCCTTTGGCATCACAACTGGCAATTTACATGCTGGATTTGCTTGGTGTGAAAGAGGTATTGACATCATCACTGAAACAGAGCTGTTTTCAGTCAGTCCTGTCATTCGGCGACGCCGCAAACAAGAGGAAATCAGTGATGTTGAGTCCCTGATCAAGGACTTGTCTGAGTTACAAGTTGGGGACCCTGTCGTTCACAGTGCCCATGGTATTGGCCGTTATCGAGGTTTGGTCAATATGGACATTGGCCAAGGTAAGGATCTGAACGGTGATGCGATGCTTCAAGAATTTCTGCATTTAGAGTATGCAGACGAAGCTACGTTGTACGTACCCGTGAGTCAACTACATCTGATCAGCCGATACAGTGGCGTCAGCCCAGAACAAGCTCCTCTTCACCGCCTAGGATCTGGCCAGTGGGACAAAGCCAAAAGACGAGCGGCAGAACAGGTCAGGGATGCGGCTGCAGAATTGCTCAACATATATGCAAGACGCGCTGCACGACAAGGACATGCGTTTCGGTACACCCCTCAGGATTACGAAATATTTGCGAATGATTTTGGATTTGACGAAACAGCAGATCAACGTGCGGCTATTCATGCAGTCATTCAGGACATGATCAGCCCCCGTCCAATGGACAGATTGGTTTGCGGTGATGTCGGATTTGGCAAAACAGAAGTGGCGCTTCGAGCAGCATTCATTGCTGTCATGGGCGGAAAGCAAGTTGCCATTTTGGCACCGACAACACTCTTAGCAGAACAGCATTTCCAAACTCTGACGGATCGATTTTCAAAGTGGCCCATCAGAATTGCAGAGATGAGTCGGTTCAGAACAGGAAAAGAAATCAATGCAGCTGTTCTGGGTTTGGCCCAAGGCACGATTGATATCGTGGTTGGAACACATAAATTACTGAGCGAGACTGTTCAATACAAAGACTTGGGCTTGCTGGTGATTGATGAGGAACACCGTTTTGGTGTTCGACATAAAGAGGCATTGAAAGCATTGCGCGCAGAAGTTGATGTATTGACACTGACTGCAACACCTATTCCCAGGACATTGGGCATGGCACTTGAGGGCATGCGAGATATCAGTGTGATTGCCACTGCCCCTCAGCGGCGCTTGGCCATCAAGACTTTTGTTCGATCGGAGGACAATGGTGTGATCAGAGAAGCCATTCTTCGAGAGTTGAAACGTGGTGGTCAGTGCTACTTTTTACATAACGAAGTTGAGACCATTCAAAACAGATTCGACAGACTACAAGAACTGATACCTGAGGCCCGAATCGCCATCGCACATGGACAAATGCCAGAGCGCGAATTAGAGCGCGTCATGCGTGAATTTGTTTCTCAGCGTTACAACATCCTATTGTGCTCAACCATCATCGAGACAGGCATAGATGTGCCAGCCGCCAACACGATCATCATGAGCAGAGCTGATAAATTTGGACTTGCACAACTTCATCAATTAAGAGGGAGGGTTGGCAGGAGTCATCATCAGGCCTATGCCTACTTGCTGGTTCCAGATGTGCAAGGACTGACCAAGCAAGCTGGGCAAAGGCTCGAGGCGATTCAACAAATGGAAGAGCTTGGCTCGGGTTTTTACTTGGCAATGCACGATCTTGAGATTCGCGGCGCCGGTGAAGTTCTGGGTGATAGTCAGAGTGGCAATATGCTGGAAGTCGGTTTCCAGCTTTACAACGAAATGCTGTCAGAAGCTGTTCGTGCTTTGAAAAATGGCGAAGAACCGGACTTGTTGAATCCCGTGAACATCACCACCGAAATCAATTTACATTCCCCTGCACTGCTGCCAAATGATTATTGTGGAGACGTTCATCTCCGCCTGTCCTTTTACAAGAAATTAGCAACAGCCAAAACTGTTGATCAAGTTGACTCTCTGTGGGAGGAGTTGATTGATCGCTTTGGCAAACTGCCGCATCAAGCGAATACCTTGATTGAAACGCATCGCTTAAGAGTACTGGCTAAGCCTTATGGCGTTGTCAAAATTGATGCTGCACCACAAGTTATCCTGGTCACATTCAAACAAAATGCACCCGTTGACGGGATGCGAATTATTCAATTGATTCAGAAAAATAAACACATGAAATTAGCTGGTAACGACAAGCTTCGAATAGAACGCACTCTGGAAGACGTCAAAGATAGAGCTCACATGGTGAGAGATATTTTGCGCTCGCTAGGTGAGCCTGTGACCGTCAAAGAAAAAGCAAAAGCCAATGAATAAACATGTCGAAATTTCACCCGGATTATTGATCCAAGGGTTTGAAGCACCCCTGAAACTCAAGGACTTTAAATTGATTGCGTTTGATATGGACTCTACGCTCATCAATATTGAATGCATCGATGAGGTTGCTGAAGTGGCGGGAAAAAAAGCTGAGGTTGCTGCAATCACGGAAGCTGCCATGCGTGGTGAGATCAGCGATTACAAGGAGAGTTTGCGCCAACGTGTTGCCTTGCTAAAGGGAATTCCTGCCGATTCGTTGGATCATGTTTATGAGCACAAATTAAGCCTGAATCCAGGCGCTCAATTGCTTGTACAGAAATGTCAGCAAGCTGGACTCAAAACATTACTTGTCAGTGGCGGTTTCACATTCTTCACCGACAGAGTCAAAGAACTTCTCAACATTGATTTCTCTCGAAGCAATATTTTTGAAATTCAAAACAATGTCTTAACCGGCAAAATGGTTTCCCAAAGCTGGGGGGATATATGCGATGGCGAAGAAAAAAAGCGCATGCTTTTGCAAACTTGTGCTCAATTGGGTATCACACCACATGAAAGCATCGCCATGGGTGACGGTGCCAATGATTTACCCATGATGAATGTATCGGGGCTGTCAGTGGCCTACCATGCCAAGCCCTCAGTCAAAGAGCAGGCTCAAGTGGTGATTGAATCCGGTGGACTAGACCGTTTGTTGGAGGTCATGATTTAGGGCTCATTATCGGCAAGCCAAATAAATAGCTTGCGCCAATTCCAAAGAAATCCCCTCTACCGAACATAAATCTTGGATACTGGCTTCAGCAACGCCTCTGGCACCACCAAATCGCTGAAGTAATTTTGCTCTTTTTTTCGGTCCGACGCCCTGGATTTCCTCCAGACTGCTAGAGCCTGTTCTGACTTTTGCTCTCTTAGCTCGCATGCCAGTGATCGCAAATCGATGTGCTTCATCTCGTATTTGTGCAATCAGCATCAGCGCTGCAGAATCGCGATTCAAGGTTAACTTTTTGCGGCCATCAGCAAATACCAGCTCCTCAAGCCCTACTTTTCTCCCCTCGCCCTTTTCAACTCCCACCAATCTGGCTAGATCGAGGTCCAAGGACTCAAAAACTTCGCGAGCGATGCTGATTTGCCCTTTTCCGCCGTCAATCAACACTAGATCTGGTAATTTGGCCTCACCCAGTTTGACCGCCTCGGCTAATTTTGAATATCGCCGCGATAAAACCTGTTTCATCGCAGCATAGTCATCACCGGATGTAATGCCATCTATGTTGTAGCGCCGGTATTCGGAGGCCTGCATCTTATGGTGGTGAAAAACTACGCATGAAGCTTGCGTGGCCTCACCCGCAGTGTGCGAAATATCAAAACATTCAATTCGGAAATGATCGAGGTCATCAAGGGCTAAGTCGAGCGCATCAACCAGCGCTCGCGTCCTGGCTTGTTGGGATCCCTCTTCAGCCAGCAATCTCGCTAACTGGATGGATGCATTTTGCTGAGCCATCTCCAACCATACTTTGCGCTGCTCGCGAGGTTGGTGAATGACATGAATTTTTGAACCGGTTTGCAAACTCAATGCGGAGATTAGTAACTTGTCCACTGGTTCACTGGTGATCAAGGTGGGAGGCGGGACGACTTCAAGATAGTGTTGCCCAATGAACGCCTCAAGAACCTCAATGGGCTCTGCTAATTCCACATGAGAGGGAAAATAGGGACTGTCCCCCAGATGCCGACCACCACGGACCATGGCTAGATTGACACAAGCTTTCCCGCCTTGAACCAACACAGCCAAAATATCCACATCCCTGTCATCAACCGTGTCAACTGCTTGTTGATGCAATACCTTTGACAACGCAGTTATTTGGTTTCGGATCTCAGCGGCTTGTTCAAATTCCAAATGATCTGCATGCGACATCATCCTGGTCTCCAACGACTTCATGACATCTTGAGTTTGTCCATTCAGAAAATCACAAGCATTTTTGACATCATGCTGGTAGTCAGCAACTGAAATCAGACCAACACAAGGCGCAGAACATCGCTTGATTTGATGAAGCAAGCATGGTCTCAAGCGGTTTTTGAATATAGTGTCTTCGCAGGTTCTCAACTTAAATACTTTTTGCAGCAATTGAATGGCTTCTCTGACGGCCCAAACACTTGGATACGGACCAAAATAGTCATGCTGCCGATCAACAGCCCCTCGGTAGTAAACCACCCGCGAAATAGTTTTGTGCAGAACATCGTCCGCTGATTGTTTTTTGTTGACCGGTGCTCGGGTGATTTTCAAATAAGGGTAGCTTTTGTCATCTCTGAATAGGATGTTGTAGCGGGGCTTTAATGTCTTGATGAGGTTGTTTTCTAAAAGCAGAGCCTCAGCTTCAGAGCGAACAACCGTGGTTTCCAATTTGGCTATCTGAGCCACCATGTGCCCAATTCGGGTCCCATCGTGTGTTTTTTGAAAGTAGCTGCTGACTCTTTTTTTCAGATGATTGGCTTTGCCGACATACAAGACCTGCCCATCGACGTCAAAATAACGATAAACCCCAGGAAAGCTTGGTAACGCTGCTACTTGAGCCAGCAGTGATGGATCGTGACCAACCCCACCAGGGGATGCCTTGATTGGTGGTTTCATGTCCTCTTTATTTCACCAGGTTCCTATATTGGGCATGCTCAACCAAGGGTCAGCAGGCGGCATAGGCTCGCCCTTTTGCAAGAGTTCGATTGAAATTTCATCAGGCGATCTGACGAAAGCCATGTAACCATCCCGTGGGGGTCTGGCAATCGTGATGCCATGCGACATCAACCTCTCGCAGACTTCATAGATATTGTCTACGGCATAGGCCAAGTGACCAAAATTTCTACCCCCAGTCAATTGCTCAGGGTCCCAGTTGTAGGTCAATTCAACCTGTGCTTGTTCGTCTCCAGGGGCCGCCAAAAATACAAGGGTGAAACGTCCTGCAGGAACATCTCGTTGTCTCAGTACTGTCAGACCCAATGCATCGCGGTAAAAGCGAAGTGACTCGTCCAAGTTGGAAACCCTGACCATGGTGTGGAGGTATCGCATAAATTCCTATTCATATCTTTCTTTGAACTTTACATCAGCATTATCTTTAGCACGGATAAAACTCAACAGTGCCCATGGAAGCGGCTGATCTTTTGTAAACATTGTGACTGAATTGAGTTTATTTATACTAAATGATGAAAAAATAAAGCCCGAAAATACAGTGCATACTGGATTCAACCGTGGCGCTTGTTGATCACTTGAACAACCAACCAAATAGCCAATGACACATAACTCGATCACGTCCTGGCCAATGCCAACTCAACAATCAGACTTGACGGATAATTTCCTATGGACAAAGTAAACACATGCACTTATTGCGCGCTCTCGCCAGCGAGAGTTTTTGATGAAACTGCCTTGTCTCTCGCCTTTAAAGATGTGTTCCCAGTATCTCCAGGGCACACTCTGATCATCCCGAAGAGACATGTTGAATCATATTTCGACCTCACCAATCAAGAACGTGAAGATATGACGGCCTTGATGATGAGAGTCAAGAGCAAGCTCAAGGATGAATTACAACCCAATGGCTTCAATATTGGTATCAATGAAGGCTTTGCTGCTGGACAGACCGTGAGTCACATCAACATGCACCTCATCCCTCGCTTCAAAGGAGATGTATCTGAACCGAGAGGCGGCATACGCTGGATTTTCCCTGATAAAGCAGTTTTCTGGACCCAAAAACCAAACTCCCCAGAAGCGACTTAATCGTCCGTCACCAGAACTCAAGGCCAAGTCATGAACATCGCACATTTCAAACTGTTTTTTGTTTTTTCATGCACTGTGATGCTATGGGGTTGCACCCAAGAGCAGCAAAATAAAATTGGCCGTGAAATACAAAATTGGACAGGAACGAATGGCGTACTTGAGGTTTACGCAGGCGACAAAACTGTGCGACGTTTTTTGAAAATAGACAAGCTCAGCACGGCCATGGGTACCGATGATGGCAAACCCAGGGATTACCGATATGGATATGGGTACCTTGATGAGAATCTGAACATGCAAGTCGACCCGTCAGAAAAGCGTGTGTATTTCGAAATTAGCAACTACACCAACACTCTATTCTTTGAAAATCCGAACTGATTCATCAAGACCACGAAGGTCGCCGCTTTTCGATAAACGCCTGAAAACCCTCTTGAGCTGATTTGTCCATCATGTTGCAAGCCATGGTATATCCTGCTAATTGGTATGCAGGCTCTATACCCATTTCAATTTGTCTGTAAAACAAGGCTTTGCCCATTCGCACGGCAGGCTCTGGTTTTGAAATGATCTTTGAACACAAGTCAAGAACTGCGGAATCAAGCTCTTCGTCGGCTGCGGTTTGATTGATCAACCCTCGATTGACAGCCGTTAACGCGTCAATAAAGTCACCTGTCAACAGCATTTCCATAGCTTGCTTGCGATGCATGTTGCGACTCAAGCCCACACTGGGTGTGGCGCAGAAAAGTCCATAGTTGATGCCTGAAACTGCAAATTTTGCATTTTCAGAAGCTATCGCCAGATCACACATGCTCACCAATTGACATCCGGCAGCTGTGGCTATGCCCTGTACCTGCGCAATCACAGGCTGGGGCATTGTTTGCAGTTTCATCATCAGGCGACTGCATTGATCAAACAACTTTTTGTAAAAAGTATCATCCGGATTTGCTTTCATCTCTCTCAAATCATGCCCAGCACAAAACGCTTTTCCTAATGAGGACAAAACGACAACCCTGCATGCTGGATCTTTCGCAACCGTTGAGAGCGCTGATGACAAGGCATCCAACATGTCAGAGGACAAGGCATTGAAGCTGTCAGGACGGTTCAAAACCAAGCGTTTGACATTGGCGATCGGATTTTCAATGAGCACCCAATCTTCATGCGTATGGGACATATGTTGCACTTTCTAAATTGATCAACAGTCGATATCATGCCATTGACAACATGATGAATCACCAATTGCCTCTGATCCAATTGCGACACAGCGACCCCTTGCCGCCTGTTCATGTCGCTTGGGGGCCAGAAACAGCCGCCCCAGGCCTGCTCGCACTCGGTGGTGGCTTGTCGGTTGAACGCCTTTTTGAAGCCTACACCCAAGGCTGTTTTCCATGGTACAGCGATGGGCAACCAGTGATGTGGTGGAGTCCAGATCCTCGGATGGTTTTAGTGACAGATGAATTTCGACTTCATCTATCTCTTCGAAAGCACATAAAGCAATTAATCAATAAAAATAAACTAGAAATTCGTATCAATCACGACTTCAGGCAGACTATTCAACATTGCGCCTCTTCAAATCGCAAAGGACAAATGGGCACGTGGATCGTGGACGACATAGTAGAGGCCTACGCCCAATTTCATCAAGCTGGCTTCGCTCACAGCGTGGAGACTTGGATTGATGGAGAGTTGAAAGGCGGTCTGTATTGCGTTGCAATTGGCAAAGCTGTTTATGGAGAGTCCATGTTTGCCCTGCAGGCCAATGCTTCCAAAATTGCATTGGCTGCACTCATTTGTATTTGCAAGGCTGAAAGAATCAAGATGATCGATTGTCAGCAATACACAACTCACTTGGCAAGCCTGGGGGCACAAAACATGCAAAGATCCAACTTCATGGAACATATCTCTTTTGCCAAGCATTTGCCACCAGCGAATTGGGCATTCAAACCTTTATACTGGAATGAACTCATGCCAGATGTTTTACATCCATGACCAATCTCAAAGACTTACCTATTCAGACACTCCAGTTTTATGCAACTGCACCTTATCCATGCAGTTATCTGGATAACAAGCTTGCTCGCTCACAAGTCGCCACACCAAGTCATTTGATCCACAACGACACTTACTCCGAATTGGTTGCAAAAGGTTTTCGCCGCAGTGGCCTCTTCACCTACAGACCTTACTGTGATGGATGCCGCTCCTGTATACCGCTTCGAATTGAAGTTGAACATTTTGAATTCAACCGAAGTCAAAAACGTGCCTTGAGACAACATGCCCATTTGGCGACCAACATCACCAAGCTAGGCTATGCGGATGAGCATTACAAGCTTTATCTGAATTATCAAACTGGTCGGCATGCTGGTGGTGGCATGGACCAGGACAGCGTAGAACAGTACACCCAATTTTTGCTGCAAAGCCGAGTCAATTCCAGACTGGTCGAATTCAGAGATGATTCTGGCAACACAGAGTCTGGTGGATTGTTGCGTATGGTGTCTATTTTGGATGTGCTCAACGACGGTTTGTCCGCTGTTTATACTTTTTATGATCCTTCAATTTCGGGATTGGGAACATACAGTGTTTTATGGCAAATTCAGCAAGCGAAAGCACTAGGCTTGCCCTATATTTACCTGGGATATTGGATTGCGCAAAGCCCTAAGATGAATTACAAGGCGCAATTTCAACCTCATCAGTTGCTGATTGATGGCCAATGGGTCAAAGCTCAACCTACAAGTTTGTAAAATTCAACAATGTCAAAAATGGATGATGGATCAGGTCATACCCCTTCAATTCAAGTCTTAGAACGCATGTTTGCATTGATGAATATGCTTGCCGAGAAAGAGGGTTTATCGTCACTGAAAGAAATCAGCGAGAAAACAAATTTGCACCCATCCACCGCCCATCGAATCCTCAATGATTTGGTGTTTGGTCGCTATGTGGACAGACCTGAACCGGGTCAATACAGGTTGGGAATGCGTCTATTGGAGTTGGGTAATTTTGTCAAAGCCCGACTCAATGTCAGAGATGCAGCCATCAAGCCCATGCGCGAATTGCATCTATTGACTCAACAACCCGTCAATTTAAGTGTCAGACAAGGTGATGAGATTGTCTACATTGAAAGAGCTTACAGCGAGCGCTCTGGTATGCAAGTTGTTCGAGCAATTGGTGGCCGTGCACCTTTGCATTTGACTTCTGTGGGCAAGCTTTTCTTGGCAGCTGATGATCCTGCACGCGTCAGGTCCTATGCCACCAAAACAGGTCTGCATGGGCACACGAAAAACAGCATCACCCAACTTGTTGTCTTAGAAAAAGAACTTGCTAAATCGAGACAAAGCGGCATAGCCAGAGACAACGAAGAATTGGAACTGGGCGTTCGCTGCATGGCTGCCGGAATCTATGATGATCAAGGAAAATTAGTCGCAGGACTTTCCATTTCAGCTCCTGCAGATCGTTTGGATGAAAGCTGGCTACCCAAGCTTGAAAATACTGCCAAACGGATTTCAGAGTTGTTAGGGCATCTCAAAGTCTGAGATCAATCAAAGCAGGCCTTGACTATTTCAGGATTGCGTCGCTGGATGCCTCAATTCAATCCATCGACGCACACGCTCAGCATCAGCAGTACGGCTGAATTTACCGGCGGAGTCTAAGAAAACCATCACTAATTTACGTCCTGCAACCTGAGCTTGCATGACCAAACATTGACCTGCCTCAGAGATATATCCCGTTTTTTGCAGGTCAATTGTCCAGTTAGGGTTGTTGACCAACCGATTGGTTGTTTTGTATTTCAAAGTTTTATGACCAACTTCCACATCCATGCCACCCGAGGTCGTTAACTCACGCAAGGTCGGGTCGTTGGCAGCAAATGCAACCAACGTCGCCAGATCTTTTGCACTGGATTGATTACGGCTAGAAAGACCAGTGGGTTCTGCATATTTGGTGTCTCTCATGCCTAGTTGCTGCGCTTTTGCATTCATTTGGGATACAAAAACAGACATGCCTTGTGGAAAAGTACGTCCGAGTGCGTGCGCAGCACGATTCTCACTGGACATCAATGCCAAGTGAAGCAATTCACCCCTTGACAAAGTAACACCAGGACGCAAACGGGAACTGCTGCCCTTTTCAGTGTCAATGTCTTCGGTCGTGATGGTGATCGCTTGATCCATAGGCAAGTTGGCTTCACGGATCACGACACCAGTCATCAATTTGGTGATGGATGCAATAGGCAAAATAGCTTGGTCATTTTTACTGATCAACACCTCTTGGGTATCTTGATCAATCACGTAAGCCACAGAAGATTTCAATGACAACTCATCCGAACTTTCATGCAGTCCTGCGATCCGTCCAAATGAAGGCCGATTAGGTGGTGCTTTTTTCGCGCGCAACTTGATTTTTTGTCGCACGGAAGCCTTGGAGACAGATGCTTTTTTCGATGCAATTTGCTTGTTTCGCGCCTGACCAGCAGATGCAACAGTCGTCATCGATATGGACATCACGGCAATGAGCAAAGGTGCAAGCAATCTGTTCAACATGTAATCCTTGGGGTCATGAAACTTGAGGGTGAGGGCAAGTTTATAAGTAAACAAAAAAATATGCAATATCAACAACTTGCATGCCATTCCTAAAGAATCAAAAAGAATTACTATGGATGATTGCTCGTAGGTGCATTGTCAGCCTTGGGCCGCAACCCGTTCAGATTTACTTTGGAGCTTGTTCAGGGCACTCAGATAGGCTTTTGCTGAGGCAACAACAATGTCTGGATCAGAGCCCACACCATTCACAATGCGTCCGTTGTTTTGAAGCCTGACCGTGACTTCTCCTTGGCTCTCCGTGGAGCCACTGATGGCATTGACAGAATAAAGGACCATCTCTGCGCCACTTTGAACGTGCTTTTCAATGGCTTTCAATGATGCATCCACGGGTCCGTTGCCATCAGATTCACATGAAACTTCTTTGCCTTCATGCGTGATCACAATGGCGGCATGAGGCCTCTCCCCTGTTTCACTGTGCTGAGAGAGTTTGACAAATCCAAACACATCGTCTTCATGAGAGACACTCTCTTCGCTGACCAGAGCCAAAATATCCTCGTCAAAAATTTCGCTCTTGCGGTCAGCCAATTCTTTGAATCTGGCAAACGCTGCATTGGTTTCTGCCTCACTGTCGAGCTCAACGCCAAGTTCTTGCAAACGCTGCTTGAAGGCATTTCGACCGCTTAACTTACCCAACACAATTTTGTTCGCACTCCAGCCCACATCCTCAGCCCGCATGATTTCGTAAGTGTCCCGTGCCTTCAACACGCCATCTTGATGTATGCCAGATGCATGGGCAAAGGCATTGGCACCAACAACGGCTTTGTTTGGCTGAACCACAAAACCAGTCGTTTGACTGACCATTCGACTGGCTGCCAATATGTGTTGCGTATCGATGCCCAATGTCAATCCGAAATAATCTTTTCTGGTTTTAACAGCCATGACAATTTCTTCTAAAGAGCAATTACCAGCTCTTTCACCGAGACCATTGATGGTGCATTCCACTTGTCTGGCACCTCCAATTTGAACCCCCGCCAAAGAATTAGCCACGGCCATACCCAAATCGTTATGACAATGAACTGACCATATCGCTTTGTCTGAATTGGGAATCCGCTCACGCAAAGTTTTGATGAAATGACCATACAGCTCAGGCACCGCGTAACCCACTGTGTCAGGGACATTGATGGTTGTTGCGCCCTCATCAATCACCGCTTCCAGAATTCTGCAAAGAAAATCCATGTCACTGCGATAACCATCCTCTGGGCTGAACTCGACGTCAGCAACCAAGTTACGGGCAAACCGAACAGATTGTTTGGCTTGTTCGAACACCTCATCGGGCGACATTCGAAGCTTTTTTTCCATGTGCAATGCTGAGGTCGCAATGAATGTGTGGATGCGAGAGCTTTTTGCACCTTTAAGCGCCTCTGCTGCACGGGAAATATCTCGATCGTTAGCACGTGAGAGCGAGCAAACAGTTGAATCAGTGATGGCATTGGCAATGGCTTTCACCGCCTGAAAATCACCCTCGGAACTGGCCGCAAAACCAGCTTCAATGACATCGACGCGCAAACGCTCCAGTTGCCGGGCAATTCTCAACTTTTCATCACGGGTCATGGACGCGCCTGGGGACTGCTCACCGTCACGCAAGGTGGTGTCAAAAATGATCAATTTGTCAGACATTAAAAGCTCCTGAGAATGAAATCAAAGGTAAACCCGGACAACTCCAAAAACAAAAGGCCCGTTTGCTGGAGCAGACGGGCCTTGAAAAATGATGCGCAAGCGCTACCAATGAAGCCCGTGAAAGCTGTTCAGTAGCATTAGGTGCTGGGAAATCATGTTTGAAATGTAGCACAGACAAACATCGACCCGAAGATTGACGGGCATTTAATGCAAGCCCATTTCATCTGGTTCTTCGGTTGAAGTGCTGATCACACTGGTTGGCAAGCCCTTAAACCTGCGCCATACATAAACCAAATAACCACTCACGCCATACATGAGAAACAATGAAAACAGCACCACCGGGGGATGGATATTGATGACAGCAATGATCAATGCAATGGAAACAATGACCGCGAAGGGCACACTCTTACGCATTTGAAAATCTTTGAAGCTGTAAAAAGGAACATTGCTGACCATGGTCAGACCCGCATAAAGGCAAAGTGCAAAACTCAACCAAGACATGTCTGACCTGGCAACTTCCATGACCGTGGTTACCCAGATAAATCCCATCACCAAAGCCGCTGCTGCAGGAGAAGGCAACCCTTGGAAAAACCGCTTATCAACCACTGCAGTGTTGACATTGAATCGTGCGAGGCGAAGTGCCGCACAAGCGCAATACACAAAGGCTGCAAACCAACCCCAGCGACCCAAGTCCCGCAAAGACCATTCGTAGGCGATCAGGGCAGGCGCAGCGCCAAAAGACACCATATCTGCCAATGAATCCATTTGAGCCCCAAATGCGGTTTGCGTGTTGGTCATGCGGGCTACGCGTCCATCCAAACTGTCCAAAACCATGGCGCAAAAAATACCGATGGCAGAAGACTCATATTGGTTGCTCATGGCCATCACGATGGCATAGAAACCGCAAAACAATGCAGCCAGTGTGAATAAGTTGGGCAGGACATAAATGCCCTTGCGCAACTTGCTGGGCTGATCTTCAGCGACGTCGTCGAGCTCAGATTTGTTCATTGGCATTGATCTAAACCGACCCATTGATTGCTGGGCAGTGGGTCGGCAAAGATGATTGTTGGGTCATCAATTGCGGCTTTGATCAACCAACTTGTTCTTGGCGATCCAAGGCATCATGGCTCGCAATTGACCACCAACGATTTCAATTGGATGGTCTGCCGTGTTGCGACGACGTGCAGTCATGCTGGGATAGTTCAGGCGACCTTCTTGAATGAACATCTTTGCATAGTCACCATTTTGAATACGCTTCAATGCGTGACGCATGGCTGCGCGGGATTCATCATTGATCACTTCAGGACCGGTGACGTATTCGCCAAATTCAGCATTGTTGGATATGGAGTAATTCATGTTGGCGATACCGCCTTCATAAATCAAATCCACAATCAATTTCAATTCGTGCAGGCATTCGAAGTAAGCCATTTCAGGAGCATAACCAGCCTCAACCAAGGTTTCAAAACCCATCTTGACCAATTCAACCGCACCGCCACACAACACGGCTTGCTCGCCAAACAAATCTGTCTCGGTTTCTTCTTTGAAATTGGTTTCGATGATGCCAGCTTTGCCTCCGCCGTTGGCCATGGCGTAGCTCAAGGCCAAATCACGAGCCTTGCCTGACTTATCTTGGTGAACAGCAACCAGGTGAGGCACACCACCACCTTGTGTGTAAGTGTTGCGAACGGTGTGTCCAGGGGCTTTGGGAGCAACCATCCAGACATCCAGGTCAGCGCGGGGTACCACTTGGTTGTAATGAACATTGAATCCATGCGCAAAGGCCAATGAGGCACCTTGCTTCATGTGCGGCGCCACATTGTGGTTATAAACATCCGCAATTTGCTCGTCAGGGAGAAGCATCATCACCACATCAGCAGCTTTGACAGCATCATTGACCTCCATGACATTCAAACCAGCTTTGCCGACCTTGTCCCATGAAGCGCCACCTTTGCGCAAACCCACCACCACTTTGACGCCGCTGTCGTTCAGGTTTTGCGCATGGGCATGGCCTTGCGAGCCATAGCCGATGATGGCCACTGTTTTGCCTTTGATCAGGCTCAGATCACAATCTTTGTCGTAAAAGACTTTCATGGGTTTTCTCCTTCGTAAATTATTTCAAACTTAAACACGCAATACGCGTTCGCCGCGACCAATGCCACTTGCACCAGTGCGTACTGTCTCCAAAATGGCACTGCGATCAACTGCTTCCAAGAATGCATCGTTTTTGGCGGAGTCGCCGGTGAGTTCAATCGTGTAACTTTTATCGGTCACATCAATGATCCGACCACGGAAAATGTCAGCCATGCGCTTCATTTCCTCACGCTCTTTGCCAACTGCTCTGACTTTCACCAACATCAACTCTCGCTCTGTATAAGCACCTTCGGTCAAATCAACCACCTTGACAACTTCAATGAGTCGATTCAAATGCTTGGTGATTTGCTCGATGACATCATCAGAACCTGAAGTTTGCAATGTCATGCGTGACAAACTGGGGTCCTCAGTAGGTGCCACTGTCAATGATTCAATGTTGTAGCCGCGAGCCGAGAACAGACCGACCACACGAGAAAGTGCGCCCGGTTCGTTTTCCAGCAAAACTGCAATGATGTGTTTCATGATTTCAGGATTCCTCTTTTCGTTGCCCTCCCCCGCTTGCGGTAACAAACAGGCTCGGCAATCAATAGATTCATTAAGTGTGTTTTGAGTGACTGTTCAGATCAAAGGTCTTCACTGCCAAGCAGCATTTCAGTGATGCCTTTCCCAGCTTGCACCATGGGGAAGACGTTTTCAGTTTGATCTGTCCTGAAATCCATGAAAACAGTGCGATCTTTGAGTTTGCGTGCTTCTTTCAGCGCTGGTTCAACGTCCTCTGGGCGTTCAATCAACATCCCCACATGTCCGTATGCTTCTGCCAATTTGACAAAGTTGGGCAAGGCATCCATGTAGCTGTGGCTGTAACGCCCAGAATATTCAATTTCTTGCCATTGCCTCACCATGCCTAAATAGCGGTTGTTGAGAGCCAAAATTTTGATGGGTGTGTTGTATTGCAAACAAGTAGACAACTCTTGTATGCACATTTGCACAGAACCTTCACCAGTCACACAGTAAACCTCGCTCTCTGGCTTGGCCAACTTGATGCCCATGGCATAGGGAATTCCAACACCCATGGTTCCCAGTCCGCCAGAGTTGATCCAGCGCCTTGGCTGATCGAATTTGTAATATTGAGCCGCCCACATTTGGTGCTGACCCACGTCAGATGTCACGTAGGCATCGACATCCTTGGTCAAATTCCAAAGTGTTTCGATCACCGCCTGAGGCTTGATGACGAGATGGTTGGCCCTGTCATATTTCATGCAATCACGAGCGCGCCAGGACTCAATGGTTTCCCACCAGGAGGCTAGCGCCTTGGGGTCGGGTTTCACGGGTGTTTCACGCAGCATCCCAATCATGTCAGTCAGTACGTCCTTCACATCGCCCACAATGGGGATGTCCACTTTCACTCGCTTGGAAATACTGGATGGATCGATGTCGATATGGATGATCTTGCGCTCGTTTTGAGCAAAGTGTTTGGGGTTGCCGATCACGCGATCATCGAAGCGCGCACCTACTGCCAACAAGACATCACAGTTTTGCATGGCATTGTTGGCCTCCACCGTGCCGTGCATCCCAAGCATGCCGAGAAATTTGCGGTCGGTCGCTGGGTAAGCACCCAGTCCCATGAGGGTATTGGTACAAGGAAAGCCGAGCATGTCCACCAGGGTTCGCAGCTCTTGCGAAGCTTCGCTCATCAATACACCGCCACCGGTGTAAATGAATGGTCGCTTTGCAGAAAGCAACAGCTGCAAGGCTTTGCGAATTTGGCCCGCGTGACCTTTTCGCACAGGGCTGTATGAACGCATCTCGACTTCAGCAGGATAGCCCGCGTAGGTTGTTCTTTTGAAAGAAACATCTTTAGGGATGTCGACCACAACAGGACCAGGTCTGCCACTTCGAGCAATGTGGAAGGCTTTCTTCATGACATCGACCAAGTCACGCACATCTTTCACCAAAAAATTGTGCTTCACTATGGGGCGGGTGATCCCCACCGTGTCGCATTCTTGGAATGCATCCAAACCAATGGCATGCGTCGGTACTTGCCCGGTGATGATCACCATGGGAATGCTGTCCATATAGGCCGTAGCGATGCCAGTCACAGCGTTTGTCACACCGGGACCAGACGTCACCAGCGCCACGCCCACATCGCCAGTGGCCCGTGCATAACCATCAGCTGCATGGACTGCTGCTTGTTCATGCCGCACCAAGATGTGTTGGATGGTGTCTTGCTTGTAGAGCGCGTCGTAGATGTGAAGCACTGCGCCGCCGGGGTAGCCCCACAAAAATTTGACGTTTTCAGCTTGCAAACATTTGACCATGATGTCTGAACCATTGAGTTCAACAACACCTGAATCGGGTAGGGTAGTTTGGGCAGAATGGGGATCTGCTTTGGTAATGTCCATGGGTAAAACCTTTGTGAATTTCGGAAACGAAAAACCGAGGGTGCCTCTTCGTCACCTCTTGTGAAAGGACGGCAAGACTTTGGATTTTGAGCCACAGGCGTTTAACACCATGCTCAAATCCTTTTGTCGGGAGCCTTGGATTATGACATTTATTGAATGCTCGTCCCCCTTGGATGGTCCCCATCTCTCATGGCAATGACATAATCCAACGGACCTAACCACCGCGTCGGGTCGCAAGACCAGCCCCTGAATCAAGACGTCGCCCTTCACCTTGGCCTCCGATAAAGAACTTTCTGACTTTCTTGCCAGCGTTGAAAAACGCGCCTTCAAACGCTCGCTCTACCATGTCCGAGACGAAGAAGCGGCTTTGGATATTGTCCAAGAGAGCATGATGAAGCTGGCCGAGAATTACGGTGATAAACCTGCAGCTGAATGGCCTCTTTTGTTTCAGCGGATATTGTCCAACTGCACACTAGATTGGTTTCGAAGGCGCAAGACACGTAGTGCTTTGTTTTTAAATTTCAGCGATTTAGGTGAGGCTGCAGATGGAGATGATTTCGATATTCTGGACATCATGGATGCAGGAGATTCGGCGCAAAGTGCACAAGACCTGTATTCACGCACCCAAACAGTGCAAGAAATAGAATCAGCCGTTCAAAAATTACCCGGTCGTCAACGAGAAGCCTTCTTATTGCGTTACTGGGAAGAACTGGATGTGGCTGAAACTGCAGCAGCCATGGGTTGTTCAGAGGGAAGTGTTAAAACACACTGCTCGAGAGCCATCCAAGCTTTATCCAAAGCGCTCACCGCCAAGGGAATCAAACCATGAACACCATCCATAGCCAACACTCCTCTGCCGACATTTTTGGTCGTCGCGTTGCTGTTCTTTTGGATCAGTCAAACCAAGATTTGCCCTACAACATCTCGGAGCGTTTGCGTGCATCGCGCATGCGGGCGGTTGCAACACGTCGAGTTTCTCAACTCCAATGGCAAACAGCAGAAGAAGCCCAACTACAAAACGGAGTTTTGAACCTGGGATTTCCCAGCAAAGCCTATGCTTTTTTCAGCTCTCTCGTATCTCTCATCCCATTGGTTTGTTTGGCTGCGGGTCTGGTGATGCTCTACGACTTTCACAATGACCAGTCAGCTTTGGAATTGGCTGAGGTTGACTCGGCTTTGTTGGTCGATGACCTTCCACCACAAGCCTACACAGACCCTGGATTCGCCCACTTCCTCAAAAGCGGAAACAGCAGCAAAGATTGATGCCAGCCAAGTTCATGCCTTCATTTTTTTCTGGTCTGCCGCTCTGTTTGTTTCTGTTGCTGATTCCATCTGCATGGGGTCAACCCTCAGTGGCGTTACCCCATGATCACCAGGCCAGATTCAACGACAAGTCACCCGAGACTGGGCCGATCTGGGCCGAGCTTTCTCCCCAGCAGCAAGAAGTCCTCAAACCACTTCAGCCGTTATGGACTGAAATGGAAGAGAACCGCAAACGAAAATGGTTGGCTATCGCCAAAACATTTCACACACTCACCCCACAAGCCCAAGCCACAGCCCAGCAAAGAATGCGGGAATGGGCGGCGTTGACGCCATTGCAAAGATCGCAGGCCCGACTCAATTTTGCGCAGTCCAAGCAAATGACCGCAGATGAAAAGTTGGCCAAATGGGAGGCTTACCAATCCTTGGATGACGAAGCCAAGCAAAGTCTTCTCAAACGCAAGCCAGATCTTCCCAAGGGTGCGGCCACCTCACCCAAGCCCATTGCGGCTGAAAAATTAACCTCTACCCCACTTCCAAAAGACGGGCAAAAAAAGGCCCCTCGAATTGAAACTGGCGAGGTTGATCCACACACCTTGTTGAGGGTGAAAAAAGTCAAACTCATCGATCATGCGGAGCAGCATGATTGAGATTGAAGATGGGTCGGACTCTGCCGTTGAGCAGTTTCGCACCCCCTCGCTGATCAGACGCCTGAGTTGCTGGATTTACGAAGGCATTTTGCTGTTTGGCGTTGTCTTTATCTCTGGGTATTTGTTCAGTACCTTGAGTCAAACCCGCCACGCCTTGGACAATCGCCATGGACTACAGGCCTTCGTCTTTTTGATGATGGGGCTTTACTTCACTTGGTTTTGGCACAAAGGACAAACCTTGGCCATGAAAACCTGGCATCTTCGCGTTGTGGATGTTCAGGGCATGCCCTTGACCCAGCAAAGAGCACTGCTGAGGTATCTATTCAGCTGGGTCTGGCTGCTGCCACCATTGGTGCTTGCCCAGTGGCTCAATTGGTCCTCCTTGGGAAGTTTGGGTTTGGCGGCGATTTGGGTGGTCATATGGGCACTGATGTCGCGCATGCACAAAGATCGACAGTATTGGCATGACCATTGGGCCGGTACCCGCTTGATAGATGCGCGCCCAAAGCATCATGCACAAACCCCTGATTCATCCGTCTCAACATCCTCCCCTCCATGACGCCTGCATTTTCCATTTGCGTCTACTGTGGTGCGAGACCTGGCACCTCGACCGAGTTCGCAGAGGCTGCACGGAAAGTAGGCACTTGGATTGGCCAGCACCAAGGACAGTTGGTGTACGGTGGTGGCAACAACGGCCTCATGGGACTGGTGGCAGACGCCACGCAAGCAGCAGGCGGCCGTGTGGTGGGCGTCATTCCTCATGCCCTGGCTCAAAAAGAATTTGCCCGCCACGAGTGCGATGAATTGCACATGGTGGACAACATGCACCAACGTAAACACATGATGGCTGAACGCGCGGATGCTTTTTTAGCCCTGCCAGGCGGCATCGGTACTTTTGAAGAATTGTTCGAAGTCTGGACTTGGCGCCAACTGGGTTTTCACAACAAACCCATCGGTCTGTTAAACGTCGCCCACTACTACGATGGCCTGTTGCAATTCATGGAACACACGGTTCAACATGGCTTTGTGGCTGATTGGCAAATGGAATACATCGCGCAATCAGACGATGTTGATCAACTTTTACCGAGGTTGGTACAAGCCGCCGGCATGGCCAAGAGCGACGGCTTGCAGGGTATTTAGCCTAGATGGCTGATTCGTCTTGTTCGCCAGTGCGAATGCGCACCACTTTTTCAACGGTGGTCACAAAAATTTTGCCATCCCCAATTTTCCCGGTGCGAGCGGCCGCCACGATGGCATCCACACATCGGTCTAATTCCTCAGACTTGACCACGACTTCCACCTTGACCTTGGGCAAAAAGTCCACCACATACTCGGCGCCTCGGTACAGCTCGGTGTGACCTTTTTGACGCCCGAAGCCTTTGACCTCGGTGACAGTTAAGCCCGTAACGCCGCATTCAGCCAGTGCTTCACGCACTTCTTCCAGTTTGAAAGGTTTGATGATGGCAGTGATTTGTTTCATGGTGCACTCTTTGGATCGAACAAGATGTGGGGCGCTCAAGCGCGGAACAGACTGGTTATAGGATAACGCCAATCTTTGCCAAACCCACGGTGGGTGATGCGCACCCCCAATGGCGCTTGCCTTCTTTTGTATTCATTCACCCTGATCAAGCGAATCACCTGGTCAATGTCGGCGCGTTGGTAACCCGCTGCTTCAATTTGATCTGGGCTCTGGTCCTGCTCCATGTAAAGAGCCAAAATCGCATCCAGCACCTCATAGGCAGGAAGACTGTCTTGATCGGTTTGGTCTGGGCGCAACTCGGCACTCGGTGGGCGTGTGATGATGCGCTCGGGGATGATCTGCAAACCACGGCCGAAAAGATCATGGGCATTTCGCCAATGAGCGAGTTGGTACACCAAGGTTTTGGCCACGTCTTTGATGACCGCAAATCCACCCGCCATGTCACCGTACAAGGTGCAATAACCCGTCGCCATCTCACTCTTGTTGCCGGTCGTGAGCACCATGCCGCCGTGCTTGTTCGACAAAGCCATGAGCAAAGTACCGCGAATACGGGCTTGGATGTTTTCTTCCGTGGCGTCCAGGGGTTTGCCCTGGAAATCGGGTTTCAGGGTGGCGCGAAAGTCCTCGAACATGGGCACGATGGAGAGTTCGTCATAGCGAACGTCCAGGCGTTGGGCCATGTCCCTGGCATCGGTCAGGCTGATGTCTGCGGTGTAGGGTGAAGGCATCATCACCGCCCGAACCCGTTCAGGACCCAAGGCATCCACCGCCACCGCCAGCACCACCGCTGAATCGATACCGCCTGACAGACCCAGCAAAACAGATGGGAATTTGTTTTTGCCAATGTAATCTTGAACCCCCAACACCAGTGCTTGCCAAATGTCTGACAACTCATCTGGCAAGGGCTCAACAGTCGACTTGAGCATCAAAGTTGCCGTGGATGGTTGGCAGGTCACCTCAAACGCAGCCTCTTGAAAGCTGGGTGCACGGCCTGCGAGCGTCCCGTCAGATTGCAAGGCGAATGAACGCCCCTCAAACACCACCTCATCTTGACCACCCACCAAATGGGCGTAAACCAATGGCAAACCGGTGGCCAGGACCCGTTCGCGCATGGCATCCTCTCGCTCACCTGATTTGCCCTTGTGAAAAGGTGATGCATTCATGACGACCAGCAGCTGCGCACCAGCCGCTTGGGCGTCATTGGCGGGTTGCTCAAACCATGCATCCTCACAAATCAGCAGTCCTACCTTGACACCCTCGAGGGCAAAAACACAAGGCTCATGACCGGGCTTGAAATAACGGCGCTCATCAAACACCTGGTAATTGGGCAATTCACGTTTGGCATAGCTGGCCACCACCTTGCCCTCACACAGCACCGAGGCCATGTTGAATCGGTGTTGCACAGCGACCGAACGCGTGCGTTGATCATCTCCACTGGGGTGGCCGACCACCACGTGCATGCCTGGCAAATCCGCCAATCCCACACGGACATCATCCAAGGCCTTCAAACAAGCCTGGATGAACGACGGACGCAAGAACAAATCCTCGGCCGCATAGCCACAAATGGACAACTCAGGCGTGACCAACAGTCGCACGCCTTGGGCATGCGCGTCGCGAGCTGCTTGGATGATTTTGTGGGCATTGCCCGCCATGTCACCGACGGTGAAATTGAGCTGGGCTACACTGAGTTGAAGCGTCATGAATGAAATGCAAAAAGAGCTGAACGATTATGGCATTCGGGTGCATCAGCACCCTGGCGAGATCCCTGCCGATGCTTGGGACCGTCTGCTGGATACCCAAGACTGCCCTACCCCTTTCATGCGCCATGCTTATTTGTCGGCGCTGCATGACAGCGGCAGTGCCACACCCGCCACAGGCTGGACACCCCGTTTCATTTCTTTGTGGCAAGGTGAGAACATGGTGGCGGCCTGCCCGCTCTACCTCAAAGACCACTCTTATGGCGAATATGTGTTTGATTGGGCATGGGCCAACGCCTATCACCAACATGGTCTGAGCTACTACCCCAAGGCTTTGATTGCCGTGCCTTTCACACCCGTGCCCGGCAGTCGTTTGTTGGCCCCAACAGCTGAACTGCGCGAGCTGCTGGTGCAGGCGGTGGTGGCTTGGTGTGATCAAGAGAAGTTGTCCTCGATGCACCTGCTGTTTGGCAGTCCAGCCGATTTGACGGCGTGTGCATCCGCGTCGCTCCTGCAACGGCAAACCGTTCAGTTCCATTGGCACAACGCGGGCTGGTCAGACTTTGATGCTTTTTTGGGCAACCTCACCCAAGACAAGCGGAAAAAAATTCGCCAAGAACGCCGCAAAGTCAACGAAGCAGGCGTTGTCTTTCGCTGGTCCTTGGGGTCTGACATCAGTCGTGAAGACTGGCAGTTTTTCTACCAATGCTACGAGCGTACCTATTTGGAACACGGCAATAAGCCCTACCTCACGCCCTCCTTTTTCAAGCGCATGCAAGAGAACATGGCCGCCAACTGGTTGCTGTTCATTGCCGAGCGAGAAGGCCGACCCATGGCCAGCAGTTTGATTGGTATTCATGGCCACGGCACTGACAACGCGGTGGCATATGGCCGCTATTGGGGTGCGCTAGAGCGGGTGGATTGTTTGCACTTTGAAGCTTGTTACTATCAACCACTGCAATGGTGCATTGCGCATGGGGTTAAGCGGTTTGAGGGCGGTGCCCAAGGTGAACACAAGATGGCTCGTGCCTTGATGCCGGTCAGCACCCACAGTGCGCACTGGTTGGCAGACCCTCGGTTTGCCAACGCAGTGGAACAATTTTTAGAACGAGAAGGCTCAGGTGTTGACAACTACCTGGCGCACTTGGACGAACGCAATCCGTTCAAGCGCACCCCTTGAATCAGCCCTTGGCTTTTTTGTAGTTGCTCATGCCGTCTTGCACCTCTTGACGTGCCGCATCAGGACCTTCCCAGCCCAAAATCTTGACCCATTTGCCTTGCTCTAAGTCTTTGTAGTGCTCGAAGAAGGGGGCGATGGTTTTCAAACGCATGGGGTTCAAGTCTTCTGGTTTTTGCCACTGGGTGTAGATGGACAAAATTTTGTCGGTGGGAACCGCCAACACCTTGCCGTCCATGCCAGCTTCGTCTTCCATTTTCAAAATGCCAATGGGGCGGCAAGGCACGACCACTCCGGGAATCAAAGGCACAGGTGTGATGACCAATACGTCGACGGGGTCACCATCGCCGCTGATGGTTTTAGGCACATAACCATAGTTGGTGGGGTAATGCATGGACGTGCTCATGAAGCGGTCCACAAAGATCGCGCCGGTTTCTTTGTCCACCTCGTACTTGATGGGGTCGGCGTTCATCGGAATTTCGATGATGACGTTGAATTCGTGGGGTGCGTTTTTGCCAGCGGTGACGTTGTCGAGGGACATGTTGAAAATCTCTTCAATTGAAAAAGTGAAATGAAAAACTGCGCTATTTTGTCAGTAATTACCCTGATTTTTCTTACACCTTGGTAGTGATCCTGAGAATACGGTCATTCGGATACCTTACATTCGCGACGTTGGCCAATCACCCTCACTTGTGAGCGTGTGAGGAAGCAACGCAAAGGTGGTGTCAAACAACCCGTTGCGTGGCCCCACCTCTTCGCGAAACAACCAAGGAGACTTTATGACTGGCAATACAGCGCTGTACTTTGCGCTCTTCTGCGGCCTCATCGCCGTGATTTATGGTTTTTGGGCCCGCTCATCCATTTTGTCCATGGACGCAGGCAACGCCCGCATGCAAGAAATTGCCGCGGCCATTCAACAAGGTGCTGCAGCCTACTTGGCACGACAGTACCGCACCATCGCCATGGTCGGTGTGGTGTTGACAGTGTTGATTTACCTGACGCTGGGACAACAAACCGCGCTGGGCTTCATCGTCGGCGCGGTGTTGTCAGGGGCATGTGGCTTCATTGGCATGAACGTGTCGGTCAAGGCCAATGTGCGCACGGCACAAGCAGCGACCCATGGCATCGGTCCAGCGCTGGATGTGGCGTTCAAAGGCGGCGCCATCACCGGCATGCTGGTGGTGGGACTGGGCTTGCTTGGCGTGGGTGGCTTCTTGCTGTTCATTGGCGGTGTGGCCCAACCCGATGCCGCCACGCTCAAGCCACTGCTCGGCTTGGCCTTCGGCTCATCTTTGATTTCCATCTTCGCCCGTTTGGGTGGTGGCATCTTCACCAAGGGCGCTGACGTTGGCGCGGACTTGGTTGGCAAGGTGGAGGCTGGCATTCCCGAAGACGATCCACGCAACCCTGCTGTGATTGCCGACAACGTGGGTGACAACGTGGGCGACTGCGCTGGCATGGCGGCCGACTTGTTTGAAACCTATGCGGTCACCTTGATCGCCACCATGTCACTGGGCGCTTTGATGGCCGTGGCTGGCGGTGGCGGTGCAGCAGTCATGTACCCACTGGTGTTGGGTGGCGTGTCCATCATCGCGTCCATCATCGGTTGCTTCTTCGTCAAAGCTTCACCAGGCATGAAAAACGTCATGCCCGCTTTGTACAAAGGCTTGGTCGTGGCAGGCGTGTTGTCTTTGATCGCCTTTTACTTTGTCACCACCAAGATGTTCCCAGAGCCCCTGCAAATGACCGATGGATCCAGCGTCTCGGCCATGGCCTTGTTTGGTGCTTGTATCGTTGGTTTGGTGCTGACGGCTGCGTTGGTGTGGATCACCGAGTACTACACCGGCACCGACTACGCCCCGGTGAAACATGTGGCGCAAGCCTCTACCACCGGTCATGCGACCAACATCATTGCCGGCATTGGCGTGTCGATGAAATCGACCGCCTGGCCTGTGCTGTCCGTGTGTGTGGCCATTTGGGTGTCCTACGCCTTGGGCGGTTTGTATGGCATCGCGATTGCTGCCACCTCCATGCTCAGCATGGCCGGCATCATCGTGGCTTTGGACGCTTATGGTCCCATCACCGACAACGCCGGTGGCATTGCTGAAATGGCCGAGCTGCCTGCCAGCGTGCGTGATGTGACCGATCCCCTGGATGCCGTGGGCAACACCACCAAAGCAGTGACCAAAGGCTATGCCATCGGATCTGCGGGTTTGGCAGCGTTGGTGCTGTTTGCCGACTACACCCACTCGCTGGAAGCGCGTGGCATCGTCGCCAGCTTTGACCTGAGCAACCCCAAGGTGATCATTGGCTTGTTCATCGGTGGACTGATTCCCTACTTGTTTGGTGCCATGGCCATGGAAGCCGTGGGTCGCTCAGCCAGTGCGGTGGTGGAAGAAGAGCGTCGCCAATTCCGTGAAATCAAAGGCATCATGGAAGGCACGGCCAAGCCCGAGTACGGTCGTGCGGTCGACATGCTGACCACAGCGGCCATCAAAGAAATGATGATCCCTTCCCTGCTGCCGGTCATCGTGCCCATTTTGGTGGGCATGCTGTTGGGTGCAGAAGCCTTGGGCGGTTTGCTCATGGGCACCATCATCACGGGCTTGTTTGTCGCCATTTCCATGTGTACCGGCGGTGGCGCCTGGGACAACGCTAAAAAATACATTGAAGACGGTCACCATGGTGGCAAAGGTTCAGACGCGCACAAAGCGGCTGTGACTGGCGACACCGTCGGCGACCCCTACAAAGACACAGCGGGTCCTGCGGTCAACCCCTTGATCAAGATCATCAACATCGTGGCCTTGCTGATCGTGCCGTTGCTCCCCATGAGCCAAGCGGCAACGGCCAAGCCTGCCCATGTGACCCCACCTGCAGTCAGCGCCCCTGCTGAGGCAGCACCAGCGCCTGCTGCCGCGCCTGCGGCTGAGAATAAATAAACTTGTTCTGGCCTGAGTCGGCTTGTCCGGCTTGCAGAAAAGCCCGCTTCGGCGGGCTTTTTTGCGTCGCCACGATTCCGAGCTTAGCCTGAGCCAAGTTACTCATGAGCTGCCGATAACAACGGCTCGGCTGCATAGCGAACGTCGCTGCTTGGCTGCGGTGAGCAGTAGGCGAGTCGCTGGGATCGGCGAAAAGCCAGGTTGCTTCGGCCTACGGCCTCGCAATGACGCCAATCGGGCACAATGACGGGATGTCAGAACGCGTCATTTCTCTCTTCGATCTTCGCAACCGCCCGGCCGTCATTCCGGCCACGCCCATCCCAGCCACCGGCCTGCTCGGCGACCAGCGCGGCCGCCCGCTGCGGGACCTGCGCATCAGCGTGACCGACCGCTGCAACTTCCGCTGCAATTACTGCATGCCCAAGGAAGTGTTCAACAACGATTACAAATACCTGCCGCATTCATCGCTGCTGAGTTTTGAGGAAATCACCCGCGTCGCCCGTCTGTTTGTGGCGCATGGCGTGCAAAAGCTGCGCTTGACCGGTGGTGAACCGCTGCTGCGCAAAAACCTGGAAATCCTGATCGAGCAATTGGCCGCGCTTCGCACCCCCGAGGGCAAGCCGCTGGACCTGACCCTCACCACCAACGGTTCGCTGCTGCGCCGCAAAGCGGCTGGCTTGAAAGCCGCCGGTTTGCAGCGCGTGACCGTCAGTCTGGATGGTTTGAATGACGAGATCTTCCGCGCCATGAACGATGTGGACTTCCCCGTGGCCGATGTGCTCGACGGCATTGAAGCCGCCAAAGAAGTGGGTCTGGGCCAAGATGCCAAAGGCGGCTTCAGCGGCTTGAAAATCAACATGGTGGTGAAGAAAAGTACCAACCTGAGCGAAATCATCCCCATGGCGCGGCACTTCCGCGGCAGCGGCCTCACGCTTCGCTTCATCGAGTACATGGATGTGGGCGAAACCAACGGTTGGCAAATGGACGAGGTGCTGCCCTCGGCCGAGCTCATCCAACTGCTGCAAGCCGAGTTCCCCTTGGTTCAACTCGAACCCTCGGCCCCTGGCGAAACCGCCCAACGCTGGGGATACGCCAATGCCCAAGGCGAATTCGACCCCTCTCTGGGCGAAGTGGGCGTGATCAGCAGCGTGACCCAAGCGTTTTGTGGCGACTGCAACCGTGCTCGCTTGTCCACCGAAGGACAGCTTTACCTGTGCTTGTTTGCCGCGACTGGCCACGATTTGCGCACCCTGCTGCGCAACGGCGCCACGGATGAAGACATCGCCTCGGCGATTGGCTTGATTTGGCAACAACGCGACGACCGCTACTCCGAGTTGCGCGGGCAAAACCTGCAACCGCCCCCCACGCCCGGCCAAAAACGCGTCGAGATGAGCTACATCGGCGGCTGACACCCGAGCTGGTGGCCCTCAAGCGCCAGCCCTTTTGAAATGCCCTTCCAACCCCCAAGCCCCCACAGCATCACCGGTTGGGTGCTGGCTGGTGGCCAAGGATCACGCATGGGCGGTGTCGACAAAGGCTTGCAAGCATTTCAAGGACAGGCACTGGCCCTCAGGGCGGTGGAACGGTTGAGGCCCCAAGTGAACTCGGTGTGCATCAATGCCAACCGGCATCTGGACGATTACCGCGCTTGGGGCTGTGAGGTCTATGAAGATGCGGTGTCCGGCTTTGCTGGACCGCTGATGGGTTTTCTGACCGGATTGCAACACGCTCCCACGGAATGGTTGATGGTCGTGCCCTGCGACAGCCCATTCTTTCCCCTGGATTTGGTGGCTCGCTTGTCCAGCGAGGTGCAGGCACAGCAAGCACTGCTGGCCACGGTGCATGCCCCAGAAAAAAACCTTGATGGCCAATGGGTATCACGCCCACAACCGGTGTTTTGCCTGCTTCACCGCAGCCTGCGAAAAAGCCTGCAAGATTTTTTGGACACCGGTGGGCGAAAAATAGACGCTTGGACCGTGCAACAGCGCATTGCATCGGTGGATTTCAACTGGGTCAGCGATGACCCGCATGCGTTTGCCAATGCCAACACGTGGGAAGAGCTGCTAGCACTGCAAAACCCAGCACCCTGAGCCCCGTCACGGAGAGCTTCGCGAAGCAACATTCCGTCATTGCGAGCTCAGCGAAGCAACCTTCTGTCATTGCGAGCTCAGCGAAGCAACCTTCTGTCATTGCGAGCGGAGCGAAGCACCCCCACGTCATTGCGAGCGGAGCGAAGCAATCCCCGGGCAGGGACTCAAGCTGGCGACGGCGTGGTGTCCTCGAAGGGCGTGGTGTTGGGGCCTGGGGTCACCTTGCGTGCCAGCAGGGAGTACATGGTGGGGACCACGAAGATGGTGAGCAAGGTGCCCAAGCTCATGCCACCCACAATCACCCAACCGATCTGCTGACGGCTTTCTGAACCCGCGCCCTTGGCCAGAGCCAGTGGAATCGCGCCCAGCACCATGGCGCCCGTGGTCATCAAGATCGGGCGCAAACGCAACGTGGCCGAGCGGTGCACCGCTTCAACCGCGCTCAGCCCAGTGGTACGCAACTGATTGGCGAACTCGACAATCAAAATGCCGTGCTTGGTGATCAATCCCACCAAGGTGATGAGACCAATTTGGCTGTAAACGTTCAAGGTGCTGCCGGTCCATTGCAAGGCCAGCAGGGCGCCCACCATGGACAGCGGCACCGACAACAAAATGACAAACGGGTCGACAAAGCTTTCAAACTGAGCAGCCAGCACCAAGAAAATGAACACCAGCGCCAGCACAAACACGCCTGTCAGTGAACCCGAGGACTGCACAAACTCACGCGAATTGCCATTGACGTCCGTGCTGTAGCCGGTCTTCAGGTGCTTTTGCGAGACACCCTTCATGAATTCCAACGCTTGTCCCAATGAATACGTGGGAGCGAGGTTGGCAGTGAATGTGACGCTGCGTCGTTGTGCGAAGTGATTGAGTTCGCGCGGCACCACCACCTCTTTGAGTTTGACCAAGGCAGACAAGGGCACCATGGCGTCACCTTTGCCGCGAACAAAGATTTTTTCAATGTCCATGGGTGTGCCCCGTTGATTGGGCGCAGTCTGCACCACCACATCGTATTGCTCGCCCTGGCGTTTGTACTGGGTGACGATGCGTCCACCCATGGCGGTTTCCACAGCCCGGGCGATGGTTTCAACCGGTACCCCAATGTCGGCGGCGCGTTCTCGGTCCACCTCCAAACTGATCTCGGGTTTGTTCAAGCGCAAGTCGACGTCCACACTCAGGATGCCGGGGTTTTTGGCAATTTCGTCTTGTAACGTTTTCGTGACCTTGGCCAGGTTTTCATAGCTGTCGTTGGTGACCACAACGAAATTGAAAGGACGCTCGCGAAAGGCCTGTCCCAGGGAGGGAGGCGTGATGGGAAAGGCCATGACACCGGGCATGCCAGCCACACTGGGCATCATCTCTCGCGCCATGTCCAAGGTGGATTTCTTGCGCTGGTCCCAAGGCAAAGCACCCAAAAACACCGCCCCTTGCGCCACCGTGGGGTTGCCCACCACAGCGAAGAATTTGTCAAATTCGCTGTACTTGCGACCGATTTTTTCGAGCATGTTCACGTACTTGGAGGTGTACTCCAAGGTGGCGCCATCCGGTCCATTGATGACGATCAGGATGACACCCCGGTCCTCCATGGGCGATAACTCGCTCTTGGCGGCTTTGAGCAATTGCCACGACCCACCGGCCGCGGCGAGCATGATGGCCACCACCAACCAACGGCGAGAGAACTGCACACGACCGAATTGCCAGGAGGTCAAGGTCCAGTGGAGCAAGGTACTGTAGCCATGGGTGATGGCTTCCAAGCCCCGCCCGATGAATCGATCGAACCTGCTGGGTTGTGGGTTGTGCTTGAGCAGCAACGAGCACATCATGGGCGACAGGGACAGGGCCACCACACCAGACACCATCACCGATCCAGCGAGTGCCAAGGCAAATTCGGCGAACAAACGCCCGGTGCGACCCGGGGTGAACGCCAGGGGGGCAAACACCGCCACCAGGGTCAAGGTCATGGCGACCACCGCGAAACCAATTTCACGCACCCCTTTGATGGAAGCCGCAAATGGGGTCATGCCCTCTTCAATGTAGCGGTAGATGTTCTCCAAGACCACGATCGAGTCGTCCACCACCAAACCAATGGCCAGCACCAAAGCCAGCAAGGTGAGTGAATTGATCGAGAAACCAAAGAGCGCCATCAAGGCAAAGGTGCCAATCAGCGACACCGGGATGGTGATCAAGGGGATGATGGACGCCCGCAATGTCCGCAAAAACAAGAAGATGACCAAGGCCACCAGGGCAGCGGCTTCAAAAATGGTTTGGTAAACAGCTTCGATCGACTTTTCAATGAACACCGAGGAATCGTTGGCCACTTCAATCTTCACGCCGGGTGGCAGGTTTTCTTGGATGCGCGGCAGCATCTTGGTGATGGCCTTGCTCAACTCCAACGGGTTGGCCGTGGCGTTGCGCAACACGCCCAAGGCGATGGACTCGTTGCCGTTGTAACGGACAGAAAATCGTTCAGCCAAGGGGCCTTGCTCAATGCGCGCCACGTCGCCCAAACGGATGGGCATGCCGTTGACCGTGCGCACCACGATGTCTTGGAATTCTTGCGCGGTGCGCAAATCGGTGGCGGTGGTGACATTGAATTCACGCGCTTGGCTCTCTACCCTGCCGGCGGGCACCTCGACGTTGGCGCGGCGCATGGCGTCTTCGACATCTTGGGTGGTGAGCCTGTAGGAAGCCAATCGGTCGGTGTCCAACCACACCCGCATGGCGTATTTGCGTTCACCAAACACCCGAACATCGGCCACGCCCGGCGCGGTTTGCATCATCGGCTTGGCGATCCGGTTGGCCAGGTCGCTCAGCTGCAAGGTGTTCATGGTGTCCGAGCTGAAGGCGATCCAAATGACCGGGAACGCGTCGGCCTCGACTTTGGCGATCACCGGCTCATCAATCCCGGCTGGCAGCCGTTGGCGAACCCGAGACACCTTGTCACGCACATCGGCGGCCGCCGCGTCAGGGTCGCGGGTCAGCAAAAACTTGACCGTGATTTGGCTTTGCTCTTGGCGGCTGATGGAGGAAATGACGTCCAAACCTTCAACGCCTGAAAGCGAGTCTTCCAATACCTTGGTGACTTGGGCCTCGACAACCGCGCTGGAGGCCCCCAGGTAGCGGGTTTCGACCGTGACCGTGGGGTTGTCGATCTTGGGGTATTCGCGCACGACCAATCGGTTGAAAGACACCACGCCCACCAGCACGATGAGCAAGGACAAAACGGTGGCAAAGACCGGGCGACGAATGGAAAGCTCAGGAAGTTGCATCTCAGTTCCTGGTTTCAACCACGCGCAGGGCTGTGCCGTCTTTTTGCAAACGGTGCTGTCCGGCCACCACCACGGTGTCTGTCGCGCTCAAGCCAGAAAGGATTTCAACCTTGCCGGGTCGACGCGCACCCAGTTTGACCTCGGTGCGCAATGACACCAGCTTTGTGTCGGGCGGCAACGGACCCGCGTTGGGCACCGCGTCTGGCGGCACGGCTTTGATGACAAACTGTTTGCCGCCCATGGGCACAATGGCTTCTTCAGGCACCGACAGGGCTGCTTGCTTCATGGCGAACAAGGCATTGACCCGGGCAAACATGCCAGGTCGCAAAGGACCGACCGCCAAGGGTTTGAGGTTGGAAACCGCAGCCCCTGCAGGACACACCGCCTCTGCCGACCCGGGCAGTGCGGCAGCTTTCAACGGGGTGAGGCTGTCATCGGGTGCTGCTTTGGCCTGACCACCTTGGTTGGGCAACACGGCGCGCACACTGATGGAGCGGCCATTGGCATCAATCAGCGGATCGATGGCTTCAATGCGCGCATGGAAAGTGCGGTCTGGCAAGGCATCGATCGTGACTTCGACGGTTTGCTTGAGGCCAACCTTGCCTTGGTAGCGCTCAGGCAAACGGAAGTCCACGTAAAGCGCCGTCAAATCTTCCAAATTCACCAAATCTGCGCCGTCTTTGACATAGTCGCCGATGTTCACCGTGCGAATGCCCAAGCTGCCGCTGTAGGGAGCCACAATCCGCATCCGCTGCCAACGGGCGCAACTCAATGACAACTGGGCCTGCGAGACCGACAAGCTGGCTTGGCTCTCATCCAAGGCGCGCTGGGCGATGAAGCCTTGCGCCACCAAGTCTTGGTTGCGCTTGTGGTTGGCTTGGGCAATGCCCACCTGTGCTTGAGCCTGCTGGATTTCAGCTCGTTGCAAGCTGTCATCCAGCTGGACCAGGGTTTGGCCAGCTCGCACCTGGCTGCCATCGGTGAAGCCCAAAGCAACCACACGGCCCGCCACTTCGGGGCGCACCATGGTGTTTTGTTTTGACTTCAAGGTCCCCACGGTTTGCGCATCGTCGCGCAATGGGGCCATTTCCACCAAAGCCACTTCCACGCCCATGGCACGGGGGGGAGCTGCGGACGCACCACCTGCGGGTGCGCCACCTGCGGGAGGGCCGCCAGCAGGCGCAGCACCAGGGGCTCCTGGGGCACCTGGGGCAGCCGGCGCTTGACCCGCTGTGGCACCAGCCGGGGTAGCGGTTTGAACGGGTTTGTGTTGGTACCACCAACCGCCGACGGCGACTGCTGCAAGCGTGACGAGGATGAGGGCGGTTTTGGTGTTTTGAGAGGACATGTCGCGGGTCTGGTGAGAAGACTGATCAAATCATTATCAGCTTGTTTGCACCATCCGTACACCTTCATTGGCCAAGGCATCGGCCCGCTCGTTTCCGGGATCGCCCGAATGACCTTTGACCCAATGCCATTCGATGCTGTGTCTCGCCTGTGACAGCATCTCATCCAAGATGCGCCACAAATCTTCGTTTTTCACCGGCTGCTTGGCCGCAGTTCGCCAACCACGCGCTTTCCAGCTGCTCATCCATTCGGTGATGCCTTTGCGCACATACTCGCTGTCCATGAAGAAATCAACTTGGCAAGGTCGTGTCAAGGCTCTGAGCGCTTCGATCACCGCGGTCAACTCCATGCGGTTGTTGGTGGTCACCAATTCACCCCCAAACAAATCTTTCTCCACGTCCCCGTAGCGCAAATAAACGCCCCAACCGCCTGGTCCCGGGTTGCCCTTGCAAGCACCATCTGTGTAAATGACCACGCGGCTCATGAATGAGGCTCCTGTTGGGTTTTGTTGATTTTGTTGACCGTTGGAATGGCTTTGCTGGCCGTGGCATTGGCGCGCTTCCAAACGGGACCCAGCAGGCGCATGCCACGCACCCGCTTGACACCCACCAAAAAGTAAACAGCGCCAAAAATACGCCACCAACGAGGGCCTGCGCTGTCCATCCAAGCGGTGCGAGTCAACCAAGCAGGAGACTGCACAGACGGACGGTAACAACCAAATTGCGTGTTCTCCACCTCAAAACTGAGCAATCGAAGCCAGTCGCGCATGCGCCAATGCCCAATGAAATCCAACTCTTCTGGCAAAAAAGACGAGCCCCAGCCCATGCGCTTGTAAAGCCGCGCGCGCTGCTGACTGAGTCCCCACAAGCTCCAGGGGTTGAAGCCGCTGATCACCACCCGTCCCTCAGGCACCAGCACCCGCTCTACCTCGCGCAAACTGGCGTGCGGGTCGTGGCTGAAATCCAAGGTGTGGGGCAGCACCACCAGGTCCAGGCTTTGGTCGCCAAAGGGCAAAGCCACCGGGTCGGTGAACAACGCCGGAGCGACACCATGGTCTGGCGTCCATGGGCTGTGCGCCACCCAGCAATGGCTGATGCGGCTGTTGCGCAAACCTGGCAAATCTGCCAAACCGAGTTGCAAACCGTGGTACCCAAAGACATCGGCCACCGCCTGGTCAAACTGCTCGCTTTCCCAAGCGGACAGGTATTGCCCAGCAGGGGTTTGCAGCCAGGGGGCTAAAGATGCTGAACTTCCTATAATTTGGGGATTCATGTGAATGTCTTGATGGCTGTCCATTCTATTCACCACCTCTCTGGCGGCATGCAGCCTGACGCATGCCCACCCCATCACCCAATTCAATGACCCTCCTCTCTCGTCTCTCCCTCACCAGCTTGGTCTGGCTCATCTGCATCTGTCCTTTGTTGGCTTGGGGCCAAAACACCCAACCCTCTGTCTCGCCGCTGATTGACACCCTGTCACCGATTGAAACCAGCCCCATCGAAAGCGCCAACATCACCGAGGTCGATCTGCCTGCGGATTTGTGGGAGCGCATTCGCCGCGGCTTTGCCATGCCCAATTTGGACGTCGAGCAAGTACAAGACCGCCAGCGTTGGTATGCCGATCGGCCCGATTACATCCAACGCATGACGGCTCGCTCGAGCAAGTACCTGTTTCACATTGTTGAAGAGCTGGAGCGGCGCAACATGCCGACCGAGCTGGCCTTGCTGCCGTTCATTGAAAGCGCCTTCAACCCCCAAGCGGTGTCCTCGGCGCGCGCCAGTGGCATGTGGCAGTTCATGCCCCGCACAGGCAAAGACTTTGACCTGAAGCAAAACGCCTTCAGGGATGACCGCCGAGATGTGCTGGCGTCTACCCGGGCTGCGCTGGACTATTTGCAAAGACTGCACAACATGTTTGGCGACTGGCATTTGGCCTTGGCGGCCTACAACTGGGGCGAAGGCAATGTGGGCAAGGCCCTGGCACGCAACCAGCGCTTGGGCGAACCACTCAATTACACCCATTTGCGCATGCCTGCCGAAACACGCATGTATGTGCCCAAGCTGCAAGCCATGGAAAACCTGGTGGCCAACCCACAAGAACTGGGTGTGGTGTTGCCGCCCATCCCCAACCACCCCTATTTTCAAAGTGTCCCGCTGCCCCGCGATGCCGATGTGGCTGTCATCGCCAAACTGGCCGAGGTGTCGGTGGATGACTTCAAGGCCCTCAACCCGTCGGCTCACCGCCCGGTCTTGCTGGCCAGTGGCACCCCGCAGATCTTGCTGCCCTGGGACAACGCCGAAATTTTTCAGCAGAACATGGCGCAGCATGGTGGTCGCTTGGCCAGTTGGACCGCCTGGATCGCCCCACGCAGCATGAAAGTGGCCGATGCCGCCAAACGCGTGGGGATGGACGAGGATGAACTGCGCAGTGTCAACAAAATCCCCCCCCGCATGCTGATCAAAGCCGGTTCGGCTTTGTTGGTGCCGCGCAGTGCCCATCAGCAACAAGACGTGTCCGCCAAATTGGCCGACTCAGGCCAATTGAACCTGGCACCCGAAGTCACCCTGCGCAAACAGTTGGTGAAGGTCAGAAAAGGCGAAACCATGGCCTCGGTGGCCAAGCGCTACAAAGTAAGTTTGGAACAACTGGCCGAGTGGAACAAACTGAACACCAGCAGCGCCTTGAAACCCGGCCAAAAATTGGTGGTCATGCTGCCCGGCAAAGCCAAGCGAACCAAGGCTGCAGCCTCTGCCAAGCGCCGCCAAAAAGCCAACCGCTGAGCGCTGAGCCCACCGTGGCGCTCATACTTTGAAACGCTTTTGCGCTTTCAAAGCAAATTCGTTGGTGAAACTGGCTTGCAGTGATTTGCGGCCCTCGGCGTGCTGTGGTTCGAGCACATTGCGCAAGCGAAGCGCGGCTTGCACGGCTTCGTTGGACATCAAACCATCCAAGGAAAAACTCTCGCGCATGTTGTCCACTGCGCTCAAATACACCGCCCGGTCGAGCAAGATGGGGTTGTCCAACATATTGCCCAGCAAATCGGAGGGGCCTGCGGTGCGCAACCATTTGAGCGACCGCGCCACGCCAGAGACCACCCCCTGGCACAGTTGGGGATGCTTTTTCACCAAGGACTGAGGGGCGATCAAGCAATTGCCCGGCACCGGGCCAGCAAACAATCGGCGGGTGTCTTTGTCCGATCGGAAATTGCGCACGATGTCAATGTCGTCTTTTTTTTCCAGCAAGGTCATGAGTGGGTCAGGTCCACACAGCGCATCCACTGCGCCGTTGCGCAGGGCGGTCATGGCGTGGCTGGCACTGCCCATGCCCACATGGATCAGGCTGGCAGGACTGCCCCCACCCACGACCATGGCGTAATCCACACAGCGACGCGCCTGTGAATCCAATTCCATGACGCCAATGCGCTTGCCCGCCAAGTCCTGCATCCGTTTGAAATTCGGCAGGGTTTTGCGCGACACCCCCAGCGCCAGTTGCGGGGTTCGCCCAATTTGCATGATCGACATCAACCCCAGCCCCTGGGCGGCAGGGCTGAACAGCAGGTCATAGGGTGCTGACCAAACGTAGACCCCACCACTGGCCATGGTTTCTTGGGTGACAACGCTGCTGGTCTGGTCCAAGATGTCGACACTCAAACCTTCGGCTTTGAAAAAGCCCAGGTGCTCAGCGAGCAACACAGGCAGGTGGTTGAGCGTGGAGGTGTCGTTGACCAGCAGGGTGAGTTTGGGCAAGTCGTTGGTTGCAGCATAGGCGCTTGCGAGCCCCCCCAGCCCCAAAGCACCAGCCAACAAACCCAACGACCAATGGCGGCGTGAGATCCCACCGGTGACTGAAAACGCCTCAGACTTCATCATGCGCTCAAGCTTATCTGGCCAAGGCCAAGCGGGCATCGGTAGCTTCCCGCTTGGTGAAACCCCCAGCCCTCAGGTGATCCTTCTGTCCACCAAGGCGTGGGCAATGGTGCCCAAGTCCACATATTCGAGTTCGCTGCCCACGGGCACACCCCGCGCCAAACGGGTGACGGTGAGGCCCTTGCGCTTGAACACATCACTGAGCACATGGGCTGTGGCTTCACCCTCGGCGGTGAAATTGGTCGCCAAGATCACCTCTTGCACCGAACCATCGCTGACCCGCTCGATCAGTTTTTGCATGCCAATGTCTTTCGGACCAATGCCCTCGATCGGGTTGAGCTTGCCCATCAGCACAAAGTACATGCCTTTGTAGGCTTGGGTGCGCTCCATGGCGGATTGGTCCGATGGGGTTTCCACCACACACAAACGGGTGCGGTCACGGCTGCTGTCTTGGCAGGTGCCACAAATGTCAAATTCCGTCAGCGTATGGCACCGCTGGCAATGCTTGACAGCCCCCACAGCATGGCTCAAGGCATGCGAGAGCAGTTGGGCACCTTCGCGGTCATGTTGCAGCAAATGAAACGCCATGCGCGACGCGGAGCGCTGCCCCACCCCTGGCAGGCGCTTGAGGGCCTGCACCAGGGCTTCGAGCGCAATATGGTCACGCATCAAAACGGCAATTTCAAACCACCGGGTAAACCAGGCATGCCACCGGTGAGTTTGCCCATCTTGGCCTCGGTGGCTTCTTCGGCTTTGCGGGCTGCGTCGTTGAATGCGGCGGCGATCAGGTCTTCCAACATGTCTTTGTCATCGGCCAACAGGCTGGGGTCGATGGTGACCCGCTTGACATGGTGTTTGCAGGTCATGAGGATTTGCACCATGCCGGAGCCGGATTCACCCGTGACCTCGATGAAAGCGAGTTCTTCCTGCGCTTTTTTCAGGTTGTCTTGCATCGCTTGGGCTTGCTTCATCAGGCCGGCGAGTTGTCCTTTGTTAAACATGAGCTACTTTCAAAGAGTGAGAGGTTTGATGGATCCAGGCACGATTTTCCCGTCGAAATCTTGGAGCAAGTGCTGCACATAGGGGTCGTTCATGATGACCGCCTCGGCCGCGGCTTGGCGCTCGTCGTTGCGGGTGGTGATGCGTTTGGCGGGTGTGTCATGCACCGGTCCGTTTTGCACGCTGATTTGGACCGCATGCCCCAGGGCTTGCAGGGCGAGTTGCAGTCGTTCACGGTTGTTGGCGGAGTTGAGCGACTCGCGTTCACATTGGAACACCCAGGTGCTGGCGTCTTGGCTGATGAGCTGGGTTTGCATGGCCAACTCGCGGGTCATCGCCTGGATGAGCTGGGCTTTCACCAGTTCTTGCACCACCTCGAACCATGTGTTGCCCAAGGCTGTGGGAGCGGGAGAAGCCACCGGAGACGGAGCAGTTGGTGCAGCTGTTGGCGTTGGTGCGGTTGTTGGCTTTAGCGCGCTTGGGGCGTTTGGTGGCGCTTGCATGGCGACCGCAACTGGCGGCGCTTCAAGGGTTTTCAGAGTTTTTTTTTCAGCCGCACCTGGGACAGCGTCCTGGGGCTTGAACGCCAGCAAGCGCAGCAGCACCATGCTGAGTGCGGCGTATTCGTCAGGCGCCAGACCCAGTTCAGCGCGGCCATGCAAACACAAGCTGTACAGCAGCTGGGTTTCATCGGCCGGCATCAGCTGAGCCAATTGCACCATGCGCTGGGCATCCGGGTCAGGGTCGGCGGCGGTATCGGCCAAATTCGGCACCGCTTGGAACACCGCCATGCGCTGCAACACCATGCTCATTTCTTCCAGCAAGGTACTGGCAGACAGGCCCAATTGACGCAAAGCCTCACAGGTGTTGACCACGCTGAGGCCATCGCCTTGGGCCAAGGCTTGGATGAAACTGAACACATGGCTGCGGTCCACGCTGCCGAGCATGTCGCGCACCGTGGGTTCTTGCAGTTGGCCGTTGCCAAACGCAATCGCCTGGTCGGTGAGAGACAGGGCATCGCGCATGGACCCCCGCGCTGCGCGGGCTATCAAGCGCAAGGCTTGGGTGTCCGCGGCGATCTGCTCATCGCCCAAGACCTGCTGAAGGTGCTCGACGATGGTCTCGGGGGCCATGGGTCGCAAATTGAACTGCAAACAGCGCGACAGCACGGTGACGGGCACTTTGTGGGGGTCGGTGGTGGCCAGCACGAACTTCAAATACTCGGGCGGTTCTTCCAAGGTTTTGAGCATGGCATTGAACGCCGTGTTGCTCAGCATGTGCACCTCGTCGATCATGAACACCTTGAAACGACCTTGCACGGGCTTGTAAACCGCTTGCTCCAGCAGCTGCTGCACCTCGTCGACGCCCCGGTTGGACGCCGCATCGAGTTCGGTGTAATCGACAAAACGACCTGCATCAATCTCGGTGCATGCGGCGCACACCCCACAAGGCTGGTCGGTGATGCCGGTTTCGCAGTTGAGGGATTTGGCTAGGATGCGCGACACCGTGGTCTTGCCCACACCCCGCGTGCCGGTGAACAAATAGGCATGGTGCAGGCGCTGTGAGCGCAGCGCATTGGTGAGCGCCTGCACAACATGCGATTGCCCCACCAACTGCTGAAAAGTTTTGGGACGGTATTTGCGGGCCAGCACCAGATAGGACATGCCGCGCATTCTACGGGGCGTACAATTTCCGATGACGGGCCTTCCCACATGGTGAAGCGGCCAACCGGGTCAGGTGGGGAACCAAGCAGCCCTAACTGTGGAGCCAGTGCTGGGGTTGAGGCTCGTCAACTATTCCCCTCTTTTTTGCTTTGTTTCAGGCATCAGATGCTGCGATTCGCCGCCAACCTCTCCATGCTGTACCCGGAACGCGAGTTCTTGGATCGTTTTCAAGCAGCTGCACACGACGGCTTCAAAGCGGTGGAGTTCATGTTTGCTTACGACTGGCCAGCCCAAGACATCGCGCAAGCGGCCCAAGATGCTGGCGTTGAAGTGGTTTTGCTGAATGCACCGCCCGGTGGTCAAAATCAGCGCAGTATTTCGCAGGCTTGGGGCCACGGCTCACGCGGAACCGCCTGCTTGCCTGGGCACGAATCGGAATTTCAAAACGGCGTCTTGCTGGCTCTGGAATATGCCCAGGCGCTCAATTGCCCTCGTGTGCATGTGCTGGCGGGGGTGGTGCCCCCTGAGCACCAAGTACCCTCTGCTCTGCCCTTGGCACTCCAAACCAGCCATGCCTATGCCTCTACCCCCGGCCCTTTGCGCGACACCTACATGCGCAATCTGCGTTGGGCGGCTGAGCAAGCCGCTGCGGCTGGCAAAACCATCCTGATCGAGCCGATCAACGGCCGCGACATCCCGCACTATTTTTTGAACAAGCAAGAAGACGCGCATGCCATCTTGCAGGACGTGGGTGCCGCCAACCTCCAGGTGCAGTTCGATCTTTACCACTGCCAAATCGTGGAAGGGGATGTGCTGAACAAGCTTCGCCACTACCTGCCCACGGGTCGCGTTGGCCATGTGCAAATCGCAGGGGTGCCCCTGCGCCATGAACCCGATATCAGCGAATTGCACTACCCCAGCGTGTTTGATTGTTTGAACGAACTGCAATGGCAGGGTTGGATCGGCTGTGAATACCGTCCATCCAGGGGCACAACGCCCGGTGGCACCACCGCTGGCTTGGGCTGGAGGCCGCGATGAACCAGCCCGTGCTGAACATCTCGGCTTACTTGTTCACGCAACTGAACGACACCGCGGCGTTGCGATTGGCGTGTTTGGACAAGGCGCAAGCTTGGCAACTCAAAGGCACCATCTTGATCGCGGAAGAAGGCATCAACTTGTTTTTAGCCGGCCCACCCCAGGATGTGCGCCGCTTTGTGCAATGGCTCCAGCAAGACGCTCGCTTTGCAGCCCTCGCCCCCAAAGACAGTTGGTCGGCCCAGCAGCCTTTCAAAAAACTGCTGGTCAAGGTGAAAAACGAGATCATCCGCATGAACCACCCCGCCATCCAACCCCAGCATGGTCGAGCCCCAGCCGTGCCCGCCGCGACGGTCAAGCGTTGGTTGGACCAAGGCCATGACGATGCGGGACGACCTGTGGTGACGCTGGACACACGCAATGATTTCGAGGTGGACGCCGGTGCTTTTGTGGGCGCCATCGATTGGCGACTCACCAAATTCAGCGAATTCCCTGAAGCTGCTGCGGCACACTTGAACGACCTCAAAGACAAAACCGTCGTGAGTTATTGCACGGGCGGTATTCGCTGCGAGAAAGCCGCCATTTACCTGCGCGAGCTGGGGTTGGAACAGGTCTACCAACTTGAAGGCGGCATCCTGAAATACTTTGAAGAGGTGGGCGGCGCCCATTACCAAGGCGACTGCTTTGTGTTTGATGAGCGCCGGGGGGTCCACCCCGATTTATCCGCGCTCAAAGACGGCGATTAATTGCCGTCGTTCAAGACTTCCAGCACGTCCGAGCGGAACTCGCGGTTGTACAAAATCGCCACGATCAACAAGGTGGTCAGCACAAAGGCCATCGGCGAAAAAAACCACCCCATGGCGGCAAACGAAAAGTAATAGGCCCGCAAACCATCGTTGAAGGTTTCCGCCGCCAAGCCCGTCATGGTGGCCACACGTTGGGCGTAGTCCACTTGTTCTTGAGGGTGGGTCTTGAAATGCTCGGGCGACGGCAAGGCACCGATCATCAGCGAGACAAAGGTGTACTGCCGCATCGACCAAGAAAAGCGGAAAAAGGCGTAGACGAAGATGGCGATGAGCACCAAGATCTTGAACTCGAACACCAAAATCGGCGTGGCCTCAGAGAACGGGATTTCACGCACCAACTCTGCGGCTTTGTCGGTGGTGCCCAGCAGCGCCAGCAATCCGCCCATGATCAAAATGGTGGTGGACGAGAAAAACGCTGGGGTGTTCGAGAGGGTCTGGGTGATGATGCCGTCCAGTACCCGCGGGTCACGGGTCAGAGACACCTGAATCCAGCGGAGCCGAAAACGGTTGGTGGCCGCCAAGATGGATGGACGGTTCACCGACCAGCGGGTGGCGAATTGCGCGTAAACAATCCACGTGGCCAAAAAGAACAGCAACACCAGCCAATCGGCCCATGGGAGCAAACTCAATATTTTCATGACTTCATGCTACTCCAAGGGTCTGTGTGCTGTGACAGACAGACGGTGGTTTGAAAGCTGGCGACCATGGCGTTTCTCCATCCACCATCAAAGGCATGTATGAACAAACTCCACGTTGTGGCCCTGGGCGCATGCGCCTTGGTGTCAGCTGCACAGGCGCAAAACAGCACCATGAATGATTCAGGTTTTTACGGCGAGGTCGGCTTTTCACACATGAGCGTGACAGGCCCCACCGACAGCACCAAACCGCATGGCACACGGCTGCTGGTGGGCCGTCAGATGAACCCCCATCTGGGACTCGAACTCATGTACAACTTCAACACCACCAAAGAAGCCCGCGTGGGATATGACGCGTCCTTCAATGGTGTGGGTGTGTTGATCAAACCCCAAACAGCGTTGTCCGACCAGGTTGATGTGTTTGCCCGGGTGGGTGTGATGAGTGTGAGCATCAATGCCGCAGCAGCAGGCACCCACACCGGAACAGACATAGCCTGGGGCCTGGGCATTCAGACCAAATTCAACAAATCAGCCTATGGCCAACTCGATTACATGAACTTTTATGACCGTGAACGCTATTCAGCCAAAGGCTACAGCCTGTCGGTGGGGGTTTTGTTTTAACGACCGATCAACCGCGCAGTTTGGCAGCCACGTGGGCCACGCGTTCGCCATAGGCTTTGGCGGTGTCCAAGTCGCCTTGGGGAATGTCAGCCGCGGGGCTGGTGGGGCCGACTTGGGCCATCACGCCTGAGTTGGAGCCGATGCGGTTGATGTTGCCGTCGTTCATGGCGGGCTGACCCACCCACACCATGCCTTGTTGCATGGCCAAGGTGATGAAGTACTGGATGGTCGACAGTTTGTCGCCGCTGGGGCTGGCAGAAATGGTGAAACCACCAGCGACTTTGTCTTTCCATGCGCCGCTCATCCATTGCTTGGAGGTGGCATCGGCGAATTTTTTGAACTGCCATGAAGCCATGCCCATGTAGGTGGGTGAGCCAAAAATGATGGCGTCAGCGGCGTTGATGGCGGTCCAGTCGGCGTCGCTCAGATTGCCCTCGGCATCGATGGCGATGAGTTGGGCTTTGGCGCCTTCAGCCACAAATTGGGCGACGCGTTGGGTGTGGCCGTAGCCAGAGTGGTAAACAACAACAGTTTTGCTCATGATTTCTCCCTAAGTAAGCAACAAAAAATTAAGAGGCCAGGTCAAACACCAGCACTTCGGCGTCTTGGCCATGGGTCAATTCAATATGGGGTTCGTTGTCCAATAACAAGGCGTCACCAGCAGCCAGTGGCTGGCCATTGGCATGCAGTTGACCGCGAATCAGGTGGACATAAGCCTTGTGTTGGGGGGCCAGGGACAAACGGGCGGTTTCATCGCCGTTGAACAAACCTGCATAAAGCGCCGCATCGGCATGGATCTTCACCGCCTCACCCGTGGGCGTAGGGCCGGCAATCAAGGCCAGTGCGCCGCGCTTGCTGGCAGGTGCGATGGTTTTTTGCTCGTAACTGGGGGGGATGCCGCGCTGGTTGGGCTCGATCCAAATTTGCAAGAAATGGGTTTCTTCGCCCTCAGCATGGTTGAACTCGCTGTGCTTCACGCCGGTGCCGGCACTCATGCGTTGCACGTCGCCCGGGGGAATGCCTTTGACATTGCCCATGCTGTCTTGGTGGGCCAAATTGCCCGACAACACATAGCTGATGATTTCCATGTCTTGGTGGCCGTGGGTGCCAAAACCGGTGCCCGCAGCGATGCGGTCCTCGTTGATCACACGCAAACCACCCCAGCCCATGTGGGCAGGATCGTAGTAGCCCGCGAATGAAAAGCTGTGGAAAGACTTGAGCCAACCGTGGTCGGCATAGCCTCTGTCTTGGGAGCGTCGGATTTTGTGCATGGTGTGTCTGCTGAATAGATTTCAGTTTACATAACCAAAGTATTCTTTCGGATGCGCGAAATTGATGGCATCATTCAAATTGATTGAACGATTAGCACCTGACCATGCCTTCTGCCCGCGATGTCCTGACGCCCGATGCCCTGACCATGCTCCAAACCATTGCCGACCGTGGCAGTTTTGCCGCCGCGGCGCGTGACATGCACCTGGTGCCCAGCGCCCTCAGCTACCGGGTGCGCCAGATGGAAGAGGCTTTGGATGTGCTGTTGTTTGACCGCACCTCGCGCCAAGCCAAGCTGACGGCTGCCGGCCATGAATTGCTCAGCGAAGGACAGCGCTTGTTGACCGACATGGACAGCATCGCCCACCGGGTGAAACGGGTGGCGACTGGCTGGGAAAGCCAGTTCACCGTGGTGTTTGACAGCATCATCGAGCAAAGCGTGCTGATGGACCTCAGCCAGGCTTTTTATGCGGCCAACCCGCCGACACGCCTGCGGCTGCGCCATGAGACCTTGAGCGGCACCTTGTACGCCTTGACCTCGGGCCAAGCCGATCTGGCGATTGGCGTGGCCATGAACAGCAGCAACGCGATTGGTTTGCGCTTCGCCGAAATGGGGTCGTTGATGGATTTTGTGTTCGCCGTGGCACCCCAACATCCCTTGGCCAGTGCCGAGCAACCCTTGAGTGATGCGGTGATTCAAGCGCACCGGGCGGTGGCCGTTGCAGACTCGATTCCCCAAGGCAATGGTGTGACCATTGGCTTGTTGGCCGGGCAAGACGTGTTCACCGTGCCCAACATGGCGGCCAAGCTCGACGCGCAACTGCGGGGCCTGGGCGCTGGCTATTTGCCCGAGCCCTTGGCACGGCCGTTCATCAAAGCGGGCGCGTTGAAGGAATGCAGCGTGCTCAGACCCCAACGCAGCGGCCAGATGGGCTATGCCTGGCGAGAAAGTGCCCAAGCCAAAGGCCAAGCTGCTGGGGGGGGTCGGGCATTGCAATGGTGGCTGGCACAGCTGAGCCAGCCGATCACACGAGCGGCCTTGTTGGGGCAAGCGAGCAAGCCCAACAGGCCCACAACGGTGTAGAGTGACAACATGAAAAAAATCGCAGTCATCGGGGCCGGCATGGCCGGCATCACGGCCGCTCGCACATTGATGCAAGCGGGTCACGAAGTGCACGTGTTTGAAAAAAGCCATGGTGCCGGTGGTCGCATGTCCACCCGCATCACGCCTTACGGCACGTTTGACCATGGCACCCAGTACTTCACGGTGCGCGACCCGCGTTTTTTGAAAGCCCTCACCGAGGTGCCTGGCACCCAAGCGGTTTGCCGAGCCTGGAGCGCCAATGCGGTGCGGGTGCTGGACCCTTTGGGTCGGGTGATTGAAGCCTCCCTGCCCTTGCGAGAACCGCACTTTGTGGCCAGTCCCGGCATGAACGCCTTGGTTCGCCATTGGGCAGAACCACTGGCTGCAGATGGGCGACTGCATGTGCAGCATCAGGTGCAATTTTTAAAACGCAGCCAGGCCAACAAAGGGACTTGGCAACTGGCGTGTGCCGATGGCAGCCTGCACCCTGGTTTTGACCGCGTGGTTTTGGCGATCCCCAATCCGCAAGCTGATTTCTTGCTGCGTCAATCGGGGGCACCTGCGTCTCAGTTCAAGGGTTTGAAAGCCATGCGCAACGTCAGCGTGGCGCCCTGCTGGACCCTGATGTTGGCCTACCCGCTGGCCAACCAACCCGGCTTGAGCCACCTCGGGCCGCAATGGAACGCGGCGCGCAGTGTGCACCACCGCATCGCTTGGATTTCACGGGAGTCTTCCAAGCCGGGACGTGCCCCACTGGAACGCTGGACGGTGCAAGCGAGCGCGGAATGGTCCGCCGAGCATTTGGAAGACGATGGAGATCGCGTGCAGGCCAAATTGCTCAAGGCCTTCGCCGAACTCACCGGCATCCGGGCCGAACCTGGTTATGCACAAGTGCACCTGTGGCGGTATGCGAAAACCCAGAATCCCTTGGGTCAAACCCATGTGTGGGATGCCCCCTTGGGGCTGGGTTTGTGCGGCGACTGGTTGTTGGGTCACCGCGTGGAAGACGCCTTCGTCAGCGGCTTGAGTGTGGCGCTGGCGATGACCAAGAGGGGCTAGGCCCCTCGCTGTGATTTACTTGCGGCGTGGTTTGTTGAACCAATTGGCCAGCAAAAACAGCATCACAACAATCCAAAAAATAAACAGGACGGTTTGAATTTTCATGGGGTGTCTCCTCGTTCGTGGTGTTCAAAAGGTGCCCTCATGGGCGTTCAAGGTTTGGCTTTCACCAAGGGATTCATGACCAACAGGGTTGCCAACAAAAGTACAACTTCGATGCCATAAACCGTGGAATAAGCAGTTGCCGAGTCGGTGAACTGCGCCACAGTGTCTCGGATGATACCGCCCAACGCCATGGCCAGCCCGGCGGTAGAGGCTTGTACAGCGCCCCAGGCGCCCAGCGCCAAACCGGCTTGCCCAGGCGGGGCTTGGTTCATGGTGGCCGTGAGCGTGCCGTGCCCAAACAGGCCCGCACCAAATCCGATGCAAATTGCCCCCAGGGTGAACAGCTCGCTTGAAGCCAAGGGTGCCGAAATCAGCACCGCCAAAAAAGCGGGAATGCCAACCCAAGCACCTCGGCAGGCCATGCGAAATGGATCTGCCCCCTGGCTCAAGACCTTGGAGGCCCAGGCAAAACCGACCAAACCACCCATGGCCAAACCTGCTGTCAGGTAAGTGGTTTGGGAAACGCTGAGGTGCAAGATTTCACCGCCAAAAGGCTCGAGCAAAATCTCTTCCATGCTGAAGGCCATGGTGCCCAAACCCACCGCCCACAGCCGGCGCATGGCGTTGTCACCGCTGCAAAACAACTTGAACGACGCCATGAAATCGGGGTCTTCTTGCTGGTAGCCGGGCCGACGGTCGCGGGTGCGCGCCTCTTGCTTCCACAGCGCCACCACATTCAGGCACACGGTGATGACCGCTGCAGCTTGAATGGTTCGAATCAGCACGCCTGGTGAAAAATCTTGCAACACATAACCAAACACCACGGAACTGACGATGATGCCGATCAGCAGCATGACGTACATGAGACCCACCACTTTGGGCCGGTCTTCGGGTGGTGCCAGGTCGGTGGCCAGGGCCAAACCCACAGTTTGGGTGGTGTGCAAGCCTGCACCCACCAATAAAAAGGCCATGCCTGCGCCCAAGTGACCCACCCAAGGGGGCGCATGGGCGGCTTGTCCCAGGCCACCCAGGACCAACAAGGCAAACGGCATGATGGCAAAGCCGCCAAATTGCAGCAAAGTGCCCATCCAGATGTAAGGAACGCGGCGCCAGCCCAACTCAGAGCGGTGGTTGTCCGAGCGAAAACCGATGATGGCGCGAAATGGCGCAAAAAGAAGTGGCAATGACACCATGATGGCGACCAAAGCGGCAGGCACTTTCAGCTCGACAATCATGACCCGATTCAGGGTGCCAATCAGCATGGCCAAGGCCATGCCCACAGAAATTTGAAACAAAGACAGGCGCAACAGCCTGCTCAGAGGCAGTTCATCCGAAGCCGCATCCGCAAATGGCAAAAACCGCAGACCAATGCGCGTCCAGCTGCGCGAGATTTTTTCGGTATGGGTGCTCATCTTAAAAATGGACCGGAATTAAACAACCCCGGCCCATTCGGTAGAAATGTTTTGAGCGGGTCAGGCCGTCGGCGTCGAAACAGTCTGAGTGACTGCTGCGGTGGCCGCGCTTCCGTTCAAAAATTTCTTGACCCATGTGGTGTTCAGGGTCAGAGCCAGGTGCACCGAAAACGATGCAATGGCGACTGCTGCGATGAAAACAGGAATGCCAACCGAAGGTTTGACCACTGTCCAAATTTTTCCGTAGATCATGTGGTTCTCCTGTTATTTCAACCAAGGGGAATAGATGTACGCCAGCAAATGTGCCAGCGCGGCGATCATTCCAAAGATTTGAGTTCCTTGGATGAGGTGCCGATGAATCTCTTCCGACTCGGCTTCTGAGAGGCCTGTTGGGCCGACTTTATCTGACATGGTGTTATCTCCTTGAAAGATCTCACGTCCGTGCAAAACCCGCACGAGGGTTATTCATGGCCCCCATGGCCACAAATTCTTAAAAACCTATTTACCTTGTTGTTATTCTAAGTTGACATCTTTAGCTGTCAACCATTATTTACATTATTTCTTGGACAAAACCAAGTTACAGTCGGTTTGGCGCAAGCCCTTGAATTCATTGAGTTATTTGTCGTGAACACCCATTTTTCAGGCTATACAGGCCGATTTGCACCCTCTCCCACCGGGCCTTTGCACGCCGGTTCCCTGGTCGCTGCCCTGGCCAGTTGGCTGGATGCCCGCGCCCATGACGGGCAGTGGTTGGTTCGCATGGAGGACGTGGATGAACCGCGTTGTGTGCCTGGCGCAGCCGAGCAAATCCTGCATCAGTTGGCGCTTTGTGGCTTGGTGTCAGAGGCTCCCGTGCTCTGGCAATCCACGCGCCAAGATGCTTATCAAGCCGCGTTGGATACGCTGGTGACACGGGGCTGGGCCTATCCCTGTGGCTGTTCGCGCAAAGACATCGAGGAATTTCAGGCGCAACTGGGCACAGACCGCAGCAGGCACACGGCAGCGGTCTACCCAGGCACTTGCCGCGATGGATTGAAGGGAAAAACCGCCCGTGCTTGGCGATTGAATGTGCAACTCGTCTTGGACGATCTGCAACTTCCCACCCCCTGGCGATGGCACGACCGCCGACTGGGAGATCAGCATCAAGACCTGGCCCAAGCGGTGGGCGACTTTGTCTTGAAACGGGCCGACGGCCAGTGGGCCTACCAATTGGCGGTGGTGGTGGACGATGCCGCGCAGACCATCTCCCATGTGGTGCGCGGGGAAGACTTGGCCGACAACACCCCCCGGCAGATGCTGCTGCAACATGCGCTGGGCTTGCCATCCCCCGCCTACATGCACACACCCCTGGTCTTGGGCGTCAATGGCGAAAAGCTCAGCAAGCAAAACGGCGCGCAAGCCCTGAATCTGCAAGATCCCTTGACCGCATTGAACCAGGCCGCTGAGGTGCTGGGCTTGCCGCCTTGTCCTGCACCGCTGGGGGCGACATCTGTCCAAGCGGCGCTGGATACATGGGTCAGGGAGTGGCGTAGCACGGCAAACTAGCTCGTCATGGCGAGGCCTATCTGCCATAGCGAGCAAAGATTGCTTCGCTGCGCTCGCAATGACGAGAAATCGCAATGACGCCATTGTGAGGGTGTCTGTCATTGCGAGTCCGTCTGTCATAGCAGGCCTATCCGTCATTGCGAGGCCGAAGGCCGAAGCAAACCCACCGCCATAATCCCCAAATCGCTGCCAACAAGCCTCTCATGACCGCCCCACCCGCCCACATCACCCACCCCAAAACCATCAAAAGCTTTGTCACACGCGCCGGACGCACCACCACCGGGCAGGCCAAGGCTTTGCAGGAGTTGGGGCCGCGGTTCGTGCTGCCTTATCAACAAGCGGCGATGAATGCCAGCGAGGTTTTTGATCGCAGCGCACCGCTGATCTTGGAAATTGGCTTTGGCATGGGTGACGCCACCGCCCATATCGCGGGTGTTCGCCCAGAGGACAACTTCCTGTGTTGCGAAGTGCACGAACCCGGCGTGGGCGCCTTGCTCAAGCGCATGGGCGAGCAACACCTGAGCAACATCCGCATCCTGCAACACGACGCGGTCGAAGTGCTGGAACACATGCTCACCCCTGACAGCTTGGACGGGGTGCACATCTTTTTCCCTGACCCCTGGCACAAAAGCCGCCACCACAAGCGGCGTTTGATCCAAGCGCCCTTTGTGCAGCAACTGCTGCAACGCATGAAACCGGGTGCCTACCTGCACGTGGCCACTGATTGGCAGCCTTATGCAGAGCACATCCTGGGGGTGCTGCAAGCTGAAAGCGGTCTGGTCAACGCCAGCAGCCGCCCTGATGGCTATGCCGATCAACCCGCTTACCGCCCACTCACCAAGTTTGAAAACCGGGGCTTGAAGCTTGGCCACGGCGTTTGGGACCTGGTGTTTCGCCGCCCCTAGCCATGCTGCGCCCGCCCATGCTGAATGGGGTCAGCGCCAGCATGGTGGCGGTCCCGCAGGGTGTTTGGCCAGATGTGCTGGCCTTTTTGGTGGCACGTTTCCCCGCCATCCCTGAGCGCGTGTGGACAGAGCGATTGATGCACGGCTTGGTGCTGAATGCCCAGGGCGAGACGTTGCATGCCCAATCTCCTTGTATTGGTGGCGAACTGCTCTATTACTACAGGCAAGTCCCCCAAGAACCCAGCTTGCCCGAATGGGAAACGGTGTTGTTCGAGGACGAGCATCTGTTGGTGGCCGACAAGCCGCATTTCATGCCCGTCACCCCTGCAGGGCGCTATGTGCACAGCAGCTTGCTGGTGCGGCTCAAACAGCAAACCGAATGCGACAGCCTCACACCGCTGCACCGCCTCGACCGGGAAACCGCAGGCGTGGTGGTGCTGTGCAAACGTCCACAAGACCGAGCGGCCTACCATGCCTTGTTCAGCGAGCGGCAGGTGAACAAGGTCTACGAAGCGGTGTCGACAGGCATGCCCGTTGTTCAACTGCCGACTGTGCGCCGAAGTCGCTTGGTGGCAGACGCGCAGTTTTTCCGCTCGTGCGAGGTCGAGGGTGCGCCCAACAGCGAAACGCGGATTTCTGTGCTTCGCCAGCTGCCTCAAGGTGCGCTTTACCAACTGGAACCCCATACTGGGCAACGTCACCAGTTGCGCATCCACATGATGGCCTTGGGCTTGCCCATTGCTGGCGACCAGTTCTACCCCGAGGTATTGCGCGGCCCTGATGAAGCCGAAGACTACAGCCAAGCCTTGCAATTGCTGGCCCGGCGCATTGTTTTCAATGATCCGGTCACCGGGGAATTGAGGGATTGGTCCAGCCGCAGGGTGTTGGCAAAGGCGAGGTGATGGCTTCGTCGCTGAGCTCCTCGCAAAGACGGTAGGTTGCTTCGTCGCTGCGCTCCTCGCAAAGACGGTAGGTTGCTTCGTCGCTACGCTCCTCGCAATGACGCTTCGAGATGACCGATGCGTCATTGCGAAGGGCAAAGCCCTGAAGCAATCTCAGCAGCTCAAAGCCGCTCTGCCACCCACGCCTGCACACTCGCCAAGGCCTTGTCCAGGCCCTTCGGGTCGGTGCCACCGGCCATCGCCATGTCGGGCTTGCCGCCGCCCTTGCCGCCCACCTGCTGCGCCACAAAGTTAACCAACTCGCCTGCCTTGACCTTGCCCAAGGTGTCTGCGGTCACGCCTGCAGCCAACTGCACCTTGTCGCCATCCACACTGGCCAACACCACCACCGCGGTTTTGAGCTTGTTTTTCAACTGGTCCAAGGTGTCGCGCAAGGCTTTGGCGTCTGCCCCAGGCAGCAAGGCCGCGAGCAGCTTGACGCCCTTGACCTCGATGGCCTGGCTCAACATGTCGTCGCCCTGAGACGCCGCCAGCTTGCCTTTCAAGGCGGTCATGTCTTTTTCCAGGCTGCGCACCTGCTCCAACACCTGGGCCAAGCGGGCATTGAGTTCCTGCGGCGTGGCTTTCAAAGCGCCAGCCGCTTGGGCCACGGTGTCTTCCAAAGATTGCAAATAGGCCAGCGCATGCGTGCCGGTCACCGCCTCCATGCGGCGCACACCCGCGGCCACGCCGCTCTCGGCCACCACCTTGAACAAGCCAATATCGCCCGTGGCACCCACATGGGTGCCGCCGCACAACTCGCGGCTGGAACCGATGTCCAGCACCCGCACCGTGTCGCCGTACTTTTCGCCAAACAGCATCATGGCGCCTGTTTTTTGGGCGGATTCGATGTCCATCACCCGGGCTTGCGTGTCGGCATTGGCCAAAATTTCGGCGTTCACCTTGGCCTCGATCTGACGGATTTCGTCGTCGGTCACTGGGGCGTTGTGGGCAAAGTCGAAGCGGGTGCGCTGGTCGTTCACCAACGAGCCTTTTTGCTGCACATGCGCACCCAGCACCTCGCGCAAAGCTTTGTGCATCAGGTGGGTGGCGCTGTGGTTGCGCACCGTGGCGGCGCGAACCTCGGCATTCACCCGTGCAGTGAGGTGGTCGCCCACCTTGATGCTGCCCTGCGACACATGACCATGGTGGCCAAACACATCGGCCTTGATCTTCAAGGTGTCTTCCACCACAAATTGAGCCGCTTTGACCGATTCGCCTGCCAGCAGCCAACCCTGGTCGCCCACCTGGCCGCCACTCTCAGCATAGAAGGGCGTGGTGCTGAGCACCACGACACCGCTTTGCTCGGCCTTCAGCTCGGAAACCGACACACCATCCAAATAAAGCGCGGTCACCTCGGCCTGGGCTTGTAAGTGTTCGTAGCCTACGAATTCATTACCCGCCCCGGTGTACTCCAAGGCGCGGTCCATCTTGAATTTGCCGGCTGCACGGGCCTGGGCTTTTTGTTTTTCCATGGCGGCGGCAAAGCCCGCTTCATCCACCGACAAGCCCCGTTCGCGGCAGACATCGCCGGACAAATCCAACGGAAAACCATAGGTGTCGTGCAGCTTGAAAGCCACTTCGCCAGGCAGCACTTTCACGCCACCGGCCAAAGCCGCATCCAAAATCTCCATGCCGTTTTCCAGCGTCTCGTAAAAACGCTCTTCTTCGGCCTTGAGCACCGCCATGATGCGATCGGCCTGTTGCGCCAAGCTGGGATAGGCCTCGCCCATCAGGGCCACCAAATCGGGCACCAGCTTGTGGAAGAAAGGCGTTTTTTGGCCCAACTTGTAGCCGTGGCGGATGGCGCGGCGGATGATGCGACGCTGCACATAACCACGCCCTTCATTGCTGGGGATGACTCCGTCGCTGACCAAAAAAGCGGTGGCACGGATGTGGTCGGCGATCACACGCAGCGAGCTGTTGTGCAGGTCTTGGCAGCCGGTTTCGCGGGCCGCCGCCTTGATGAGGGTGTCGAACAGGTCAATTTCATAGTTGCTGTGCACATGCTGCAAGATGGCAGCCAGACGCTCCAAGCCCATGCCGGTGTCCACACAGGGTGCGGGCAGTTTTTTCAGTGAGCCATCGGGCTGCATGTCGAACTGCATGAACACGTGGTTCCAAATTTCGATGTAACGGTCGCCGTCTTCGTCCGGGCTGCCTGGGGGGCCGCCTGCCACTTCAGGGCCGTGGTCGTAAAAAATCTCGGAGCACGGACCGCAAGGGCCGGTGTCGGCCATCATCCAAAAGTTGTCCGAGGCGTACTTGGCCCCCTTGTTGTCGCCAATGCGCACGATGCGCTCTGCGGGAATGCCAATCTCTTGGTGCCAAATGTCGTAGGCCTCATCGTCATCGATGTAGACCGTGACCCAGAGTTTCTCGGCCGGGAGTTTGTACACCTGGGTCAACAGTTCCCAGCCCCATTTCAGGCTGTCGCGCTTGAAATAGTCGCCAAACGACCAGTTACCCAACATCTCAAAAAACGTGTGGTGACGTGCGGTGTAGCCCACGTTTTCCAAGTCATTGTGTTTGCCACCAGCACGCAAACAAGCTTGCACCGAAGCCGCCCGCACATAGGAGCGCTTGTCCTCGCCCAAAAACACGTCTTTGAACTGCACCATGCCCGAGTTGGTGAACATCAGCGTGGGGTCATTGCCCGGCACCAAGGGGCTGGAGGCCACCACGGTGTGGGCGCGGGCCGCGTAAAAGTCCAAAAAGCTTTGCCGAATATCGGCGACAGAAAAACGGGGAGTGGTCATGAACGGGTGCAATCTGAGGGGGCGCCGCCGGGGCGAAGGCCCTGGTGTCGTGCGGGGCAAATTATAGGTTTGCGCCTGCTCGCCATGTGTGGCAAGGCACGCAAGCGGTTTTTGATTTGTGCCATCATCCTGCCACCTCATTTAGAACATCAAAAGACGCCCTGTTTCATGGACATGACCACCTCCCCCCTGTCGCTGCTGAACGACCCCAGCTTGCTCAAAACCGATGGCCTGATCAACGGCCAATGGGTGGCTGGCAATGCCCGCTTTGAGGTGCACGACCCCAGCAACGGCCGCTTGTTGACGACCGTGGCCAACCTCGGGCCCGACCATGCCAGTCAAGCGATCCAGGCTGCCAACGCCGCTTGGCCTGCTTGGCGCGGCAAAACCGCCAAAGAGCGCAGCATCATCCTGCGCCAGTGGTTCGATTTGCTGGTCGCCAACCAGGATGATTTGGCCCGCATCCTCACCGCCGAGCAAGGCAAACCGTATGCCGAGGCCAAGGGTGAAGTGGCCTATGGGGCCAGTTTTGTCGAGTGGTATGCCGAGGAGGCCAAACGGGTCAATGGCGAAACCCTGCCCCAGTTCGACAACAACCGACGCCTCTTGGTGCTGCAGCAACCCATCGGGGTTTGCGCCGCGATCACGCCTTGGAACTTCCCGTTGGCCATGATCACCCGCAAAGTCGCACCCGCCTTGGCGGCAGGCTGCCCAGTGGTCATCAAACCGGCAGAGCTCACGCCGCTCACCGCTTTGGCCGCCGCTGAACTGGCGGTGCGTGCTGGCATTCCGCCAGGCGTGCTCAATGTGTTGGTCGCCGACAGCGACAACAGCATCGCGATCGGCAAGGTCATATGTGACAGCGACCTGGTGCGCCACCTCAGCTTCACCGGTTCCACCGAGGTGGGTCGCATTCTCATGGCGCAATCAGCACCTACCGTGAAAAAACTCTCGCTCGAGTTGGGCGGCAACGCCCCTTTCATCGTGTTCGACGACGCTGACATCGACTCGGCGGTGGAAGGCGCCATGGCCAGCAAATTCCGCAATGCCGGCCAAACCTGCGTGTGCGCCAACCGCATTTATGTGCAAGACGCGGTGTACGACGCTTTCGTCAGCCGATTCGCGGCCAAGGTCAAAGCATTGAAGGTCGGCAACGGCTTCGAGGCCGGTGTGAACCAGGGCCCTTTGATTGAAGACGCAGCCTTGGACAAGGTCAAGCGCCACGTGGCCGACGCCATCGCCAAAGGTGGCAAGGTCTTGACGGGTGGCAAGCCGATGCAAGGCCAGTTTTTCGAGCCCACGGTCATCGCCGAGGCCAACGCGGACATGCTGTGCGCCAAGGAAGAAACCTTCGGCCCATTTGCCCCTGTGTTTCGCTTCCACACCGAGCAAGAGGCGATTGACGCTGCCAACAACACCGAATTTGGCTTGGCCAGCTATTTCTACAGCCGCGACATTGGCCGCATTTACCGGGTTGGCGAAGCCCTGGAATACGGCATGGTCGGCGTGAATGTGGGCATCATCGCCACCGAACATGTGCCTTTTGGCGGGGTCAAACAATCAGGTTTGGGACGCGAAGGCTCCAGGCATGGCATGTCCGAGTACCTGGAAATGAAATACCTCTGTGTTGGTGATATATCCATACAACGTGTATAAATACCCACACAAAGTGCATAATTAACAAAAATGATCGGAATAACATGGATAACCAACACATTTACCTGCGGTTTTTGAGCCTTTTGCACACGATTGAAGGCAAAGGTGAACTCCCCCAATTGGATTTGGATGCCAAAAAGTTGTTGGAAGTGATTGCTGTTCGACACACCCAAGGTCAACCCCTGACCGTGAGCGATGCCATGGCCCTCACCCACGTGGCCTCTCCTGCCACCATCCACCGCAAACTCGATTTGTTGCGTGAAATCGGCATGATTGAAACCCAATTTGAGGGCAGCAACCGCCGCACCAAGTATTTGCGCCCCACAACCCAAGCCGAAAAATACTTTGCGACGGTGGGTGAAGTGATGCACCAAGCCAGTGCCGCCATCTGATCGTTCGCTGGCTTTGCAATGAAAAAAGCACCTGCATGCAGGTGCTTTTTTCATGACTGAACGGGTGTCAGATCAGCGTCACACCGGTTTTGCTTTGGATGAATTCGCGGCTCACACCATCAGCCAGTTCCACCAATTTCAGCCCCTCTGGCGTGACATCCATCACCCCCAGGTCGGTGATGATGCGGTCCACCACCCCCACACCGGTCAATGGCAAGGTGCAAGTCGGCAAGATTTTCATGTCTTCGGTGCCATCTTTCTTCTTGGCCACGTGCTCCATCAAGATGATGACCCGTTTGACGCCCGCCACCAGGTCCATCGCTCCACCCATGCCCTTGATCATCTTGCCGGGGATCATCCAGTTGGCCAAATCGCCTTTTTCACTCACCTGCATCGCGCCCAAGATGGACAGGTTGATTTTGCCGCCGCGGATCATGGCAAACGATTGATCGCTGCCAAAAATGGCTGACCCTGGGATGGTGGTCACGGTTTGTTTGCCCGCATTGATCAGGTCAGGGTTCACGTCCTCTTCATGAGGAAAGGGACCAATGCCCAGCATGCCGTTTTCGCTTTGCAGCCAGACCTCGAGGTGGTCAGGCACATGGTTGGCCACCAGCGTGGGAATGCCGATGCCTAAGTTGACGTAAAAACCGTCTTGCAATTCATGGGCTGCACGCGCAGCCATTTGGTCTTGGGTCCATGCCATTTCAAATCCTTGGGGTTCAGACGTTGCGTTCGGTGATGGTGCGCTTTTCAATGCGCTTTTCAGGCGTGGCATTGAGCACGATGCGGTGCACATAAATGCCAGGCAGGTGGATGTCGTCGGGTGCTAACTCGCCGTTAGCCACCATGCGCTCGACTTCCACCACGCAAATCTTGCCTGCCATGGCTGCAGCCGGGTTGAAGTTGCGCGCGGTGAGGTTGAAGCGCAAATTGCCAGACTGGTCGGCCACATCCGCTTTGATGAGCGAGACTTCAGGCACCAGCGAGCGCTCCATCACATAGGTTTCGCCGTCAAATTCACGCAATTCCTTGCCATCGGCCACCATGGTGCCCACGCCGGTCTTGGTGAAAAAAGCAGGGATGCCCGCGCCACCTGCGCGCAGTTTTTCTGCCAAGGTGCCTTGTGGCGTGAACTCCAATTCAAGCTCGCCGCAGAGGTACTGGCGCTCGAATTCTTTGTTTTCACCCACATAGCTGGCAATCATTTTCTTGATTTGACGCGTGTCGAGCAATTTGCCCAAACCGAATCCATCAACACCTGCGTTGTTGGAGATGACTGTGAGGTTTTTCACACCCGAGTCGCGCAAGGCATCAATCAGGGCCTCGGGGATGCCGCACAAACCGAAACCGCCGACTGCCATCAACTGACCATCGGCCACGATGTCTCGGAGTGCCTCGGCGGCAGAGGGAAATACTTTGTTCAATCGAATCTCCTGAAAACGTGAATTCATTCTACGAGGGGCGTCTTGCACGAGACTGAACCCCGCCCACGCATAATCCATCCAACCCAAGGAGACCCCATGTCACGCTACCCTGCCCCCGAAATCCAAGACCTCCCCGATGACATCCGAGCCAAGGTCTTGGAAGTCCAAGAAAAAGCTGGCTTTGTGCCGCATGTGTTTTTGGCGTTGGCGCGTCGCCCGGCTGAATGGCGGGCATTTTTTGCCTACCATGACGCGCTGATGACCCCCGAGACCGTGGGGCGTGAAAGTGGTTTGACCAAGGGCGAGCGGGAGATGATTGTCACCACCACCAGTGCCGCCAACCACTGCCTCTACTGTGTGGTGGCACATGGTGCCATTTTGCGCATTTACGAGAAAAAACCTTTGGTGGCCGATCAGGTCGCCATCAACCACCGCAAGGCTGACATCTCGGCGCGACAAAAAGCCATGCTCGACTTTGCCATGAAGGTGTGCTTGAAGAGCCACGAGGTGGAAGACGCTGACTTTGCGGTCTTGCATGCCCATGGCTTCAATGATGAAGATATTTGGGACATTGCAGCGATCACTGCTTTTTTTGGTCTCTCCAACCGCATGGCCAGTTTTTCCAACATGATGCCCAACCCGGAGTTCTATGTGATGGGCCGGGTACCCAAAGAGAAAAAGTAAGGGCTAATGGGCCAGCCGCTCGAGGTGCATTTGGCCCAGCAGCATTTCAACCAAATCGTCTTCAAACTCATGTGAATCGATTTGGTTGAAGCGCTCCAGCGAGGCACTGCGCAAGCAACCCATCAGCGCCCGGCTCCAAACAAACCAACGGGTTTCACTCAGGTCGTTCATTTGAGGGTGTTCGATGTAACGCATGCAATTGATCAGCCGCTGCACCATGGATTGCACCGCTTGCGCGGTTTCATCAGGCTGCTCGAGCAACCAGCACAAACGGTTCATGGCGCGGCGGTAACTTTGCCCCAAAGAAAACCCGTCAATGCAAATGCGTACATAGTCACGCACGAAAGTCTCAGGGTCTATATCCTGCGGGTCCAAAGAACATTCGACAGAGAACAAATAACTTTCAAGTTCACGCAACACCTGGCTGCGCGCATGTTGTGACATGGCTCGAAAGATGGCTTCCTTGCTTGAAAAATACTGGTAGAGCGTCCCCACAGAGAAGCCAGCCTTGGCTGCAATTTTGTTGGTGGTCAAACCACCCACGCCCTCTCTGTCTACGATTTGTGAAGTGGCTTCAAAAATGGCATCGATGGTTAACTGTGCTCTTTTTTGAATGGGTTGCTTGCGCATGATTTTTGCTGACAACTCGTCGGGAAGTGTCACAGGCCGTATCTCCAGATACCAACGAAAGTTGGAAACCTCAATATTACCTATTAATCATTAGAAAATCGCCATCGTGCTTTCGAGATAAACATAAATGAAGATTTTTACAAATAGACTTGAATTCTTTGGCGCTATAGAGATCAAGACAAGATTTCAGCTAACCATGCCGGCAAGGGTTTGGATTTTTGTGCCGGGAAATCCACCCACAGCGTGGTGGCACCACCTTCTGCATGGATCACACCGGGCATGTCGGTGCGTTCTAACGTGGCCCAAGATTCAAAACTGCTGCGCTTGGGGTCGCTCACATACATCTTCACCAGCACATCGCCCGGGTACTCCAGCTGCTTGTAAAAGTTGCAAAAGGCATTGACGATGACCGGCCCCTCGCCATCAGGCAAAGGGGGGCAACCGATGTGGGTCATCCAATCAATGCGCACGGTTTCCAGGTAGCGAAAGTAACTGCCATTGTTCAAGTGGCCCATGGCGTCCATGTCACCCCAGCGAATGGGAATGACTTGCTCAAACACCAGTTTTTTCTGCTCTGGGATGACGATTCTCATATGCCAAAGCCATCGTCAGCCGCAATGATGGCCCCGTTGATGAAATCGCTTTGCGGCGAAGCCAACATGACCAACACCGCGTCCAAATCATCGATCTTGCCCAGACGTTTGCGCGGCAACATGTTGACCAATTTTTGGCCTTGTGGAGAGTCCCAATGGTGTTGGTTGATTTCGGTTTCGATGTAGCCAGGGCAAATGGCGTTGACATTGATGCCATGTTTACCCCATTCCGCAGCCATGGCTTTGGTCATGTGCACCACAGCGGCTTTGCTCATGCAGTAGACACCGATTTGCGGCAACACCCGCAAACCCGCCATGGAGGCGATGTTGATGATGCGCCCTGCATCTATGTCCACCTGCCCAGCTTCTTTGGCCTCCTGGGCACGCACCAACATGCGCTTGCCCACCGCTTGCGCCACAAAAAAAGCACCACGTGTATTGGTATTGAAAATAAAGTCGAAGTCTTCTTCTCGAACATCTTGCAGTCGCTGCGTGTTGCTCACACCCGAGTTGTTCACCAAGATGTCAATTGGCCCCACTTCTCGCTCTGCAAAATTCAATGCCGCTTCGATGCTGCCCACATTGGTGACATCCAAAGCCACCACATGCGCATCGCCCCCATCTGCTTCGATTTCTGCGCGCAAGGACTTGAGCATTTCAACGCGGCGACTGGCCAACACCACGGCTGCACCGGCAGCAGCCAAGGTCTTGGCAAACTGTGCTCCCAAACCGCTGGAAGCGCCAGTGACAAAGGCCACGCGGCCCGCTAAATCGAGGTTGTATGCCATGTTCAACTCCTGTTGCAATGAATGGTGATGCGCACAATGAATAAGCACATGACCAATTTGAATTTGATGCATCTGCTTGCAAGGCGCATTATGACGAGGGACAGAGGTGCTCAGGGCATAGAATCTGTCGCACTTTAGACAGCCACTACTGCGACAACATGACACCTACTCATTTGCTCGAACAATTCGGTCCGCGTGAGGCCATGGAATATGACGTGGTCGTCGTCGGCGGCGGCCCCAGCGGTTTGGCAGCCGCCATTCGGATCAAACAAATGGCCCAGGACAACAACCATGATGTGTCCGTGGTGGTGCTTGAAAAAGGATCAGAGCCAGGGGCGCATATTTTGTCGGGCGCTGTGATGGACCCACGTGCCATGACCGAGTTGTTTCCCAACTGGAAAGAGTTGGGTGCCCCATTGAACCAAGCGGTCACGGGCGATGAACTGTTGGTGCTTTCTGAACAAGGCGCCACCTCGACGCCCGGTTGGTTGATGCCACGCAATTTCCACAACGATGGTTGCTATGTGGTGTCACTCAGCAATGTGGTGAAGTGGATGGCCCAGCAAGCTGAGCAACTGGGCGTTGAGATTTTTCCAGGTTTCACAGCGGCTGAAGTGCTCTACAACGAGGATGGTTCGGTCAAAGGCGTGGCCACAGGACATGTGGGTTTGGGCAAAGACGGTGAGCCCACCGAGAACTTTCAACTCGGCATGGAGTTGCACGCCAAATACACCTTGTTCGCGGAAGGCGCACGGGGTCATTTGGGCAAGCAAGTCATTGAGCGCTTCAAACTCAATGCAGACAAAGACACACAGACCTTCGCCATCGGCATCAAAGAGTTGTGGGAGATCGACCCCGCCTTGGCCAAGCCGGGCTTGGTGGTTCACACCAGTGGTTGGCCCATGACCGACAACACCTTCGGCGGTGGCTTTTTGTACCACTTGGAAGACAACAAAGTCACCCTGGGCTTTGTGCTGGGCTTGGACTATCAAAACCCCTACCTCAGCCCGTTTGAAGAAATGCAGAGGTGGAAAACACACCCCAGCATCGCCAAGCATTTAAAGGGTGGCAAACGCATTGGCTATGGTGCGCGTGCCATCAACAACGGCACCTTGCAAGCCTTACCCACCACCGTCTTCCAAGGCGGTGCCTTGCTGGGTTGTGACGCCGGGTACATGAATGCCGCTCGCATCAAAGGCAGTCACGCAGCCATCAAATCGGGCATGTTGGCGGCTGAAGCGGCCTTCGAAGCGGTGAAAGCTGGTCGTGGCAACGATGTCCTCAGCGCCTACCCACAAGCTTTTGAGAAGAGTTGGTTGTACAAAGAGTTGCATCAAACCCGCAACTTCAAAACCTGGTTCAAAAAAGGCCAACTCATGGGCACGCTCATGACCGGCATTGAGCAGTGGTTCATGCCCAAAATCGGCATCAGCACACCGCCTTGGACACTGCACAACCACAAGGCGGATCACACCAGTTTGAAGCCTGCATCTGCTTGCACGCCGATCAGCTACCCCAAGCCCGATGGTGTCCTCAGTTTTGACAAACTCTCCAGCGTCTTCATCAGCAACACCAACCATGAAGAAAACCAACCCGCGCACTTGACGCTGAAAGACGCGTCTGTGCCAGTGAATGTCAATTTGAAGACCTATGCTGGTCCTGAGGGTCGCTACTGCCCCGCAGGTGTCTACGAGTATGTGAAGACCGCTGAAGGTGCAGACCAGTTGCAAATCAACGCGCAAAACTGTGTGCATTGCAAAACCTGTGACATCAAAGACCCCACGCAAAACATCATCTGGGTCACGCCTGAAGGCAGTGGTGGCCCCAACTACGCTGGAATGTGACCATGACCAAATACCACGCAGAACACACTTGGGTCCGCATCGAGGGCGACACCGCTGTGGTGGGCATCACCGTGCATGCGCAAGACACCTTGGGTGACATTGTGTTTGTGGACTTTGCGGAGATTGGCAAGACCTATGCACAAGGCAGTGTGGCCGGTGTGGTCGAGTCGGTCAAAGCGGCTGCCGATGTGCACATGCCCGTCACGGCCACTGTGCTGGCCGTCAACGAAGACTTGCGTGCCGACCCCTCACTGGCGAACAGTGACCCCGAGGGTGCAGGCTGGTTTTACAAGGTCACGCTCAGCAACCCGGCCGAGTTGGATAGCTTGATGGATGCCGCTGCCTACCAAGCCTTCGCGGGCTGATCAAAGCGCCTGCGCCAAGCGGGCAATACCCTCGTTGATCTTCGCCACATCCGCGGTGGCAAAGCTCAAGCGGATGGCGGTGGCATCTGGGTTGTTGGCAAAGAACGGCGCCCCAGGCACAAAGGCCACGCCTTTTTCAATGGCACGCTTGGCCAATTCACTGCCATCTTTCACTTTGCCGTTTGCGCCTGTGAGATTGGCCCAAAAGAACAAGCCGCCTTGCGGTTGAGAAAAGGTCAAGGCGTCGCCCAATTCGCGTTTCAAGGCCTCGCCCATGGCTTTGGCACGCTCGGCATACACGCTTCGCACATGCGCCAAGGTGGCGGGCATACGCCCTGCTTTCAGGTAATGGGCCGCAGTGGCTTGTGCAAAGGTCGAGGTGTGGGCATCGCTGAATTGTTTGCACATGGTGGCACGCGCCAAGAGTTCAGGCGGGGCGATCATCCAACCCAATCGCAAACCCGGCGACAAGACCTTGCTGAGAGAACCGCAATGGATCAACCAATCACGACTGCCAGGCACTTGATCACTCAACGCCAAGAGTGACAGAGGCGGTGCTTCGCCAAAGTACAGGTCGCCATAAGGATCGTCTTCCACCACCACGGTTTGGTATTTCACCGCCAACTCGAGCACGCGCAAGCGACGCTCCAGGGTGAGCATGGCACCGCTGGGGTTGCCGAAGGTGGGAATCAGGTACACCAACTTGGGCTTGTGTTGCACCATCATTTCTTCAAGTTGGTCCACTTGCACACCATGGGTGTCAATTGGCACGCCCAAGACGCGAGGTCCATACAACCTGAAGCATTGGATCGTGGCCAAAAAAGTAGGGCCCTCCACCAAGGCCACGTCGCCAGGGTTGAGCAATGTTTTGGCGACCAAGTCCAAAGCCTGTTGACTGCCGGTGGTGACGATCAAGCCTTCAGGGGTCAAGCCCTTCACACCTTTGCTGGCCATGAAAGACGCCAGTTGCTCCCGCAGTGGGTTGTAGCCTTCGGTGGCCCCATATTGCAATGCGGCCCCAGGCTCTTCGGTCAAGGCGCGGGCGCTGGCTTCGCGAATGCCTTCCACATCAAACATGGCGCTGTCGGGGAAACCACCCGCAAAGCTGATGATGCCCGGCTTGCCCAGCAATTTGAACAGTTCACGAATGGCGGAGGTTTCAACTTGGTTGAGGCGATCGGCGAATTGCATATGAAGATAATGGGGTTCTGACCCCCATTGTTTTGTTCCGATAGTTGAACATGAAAAAAGAGCACATCGAGCCATTTTTTGCGACGCTGAAAGCAGCCAATCCGCAGCCCAAAACTGAACTTGAATATACCAGCGTGTTTGAGTTGCTGACCGCTGTGCTGCTGAGTGCGCAAGCCACCGATGTCGGGGTCAACAAGGCCACACGACAGTTGTTTGCTGTGGCCAACACACCGCAACAAATTTTGGATTTAGGCTTAGAGGGTTTGGAGGCTTACATCAAAACGATTGGCCTGTACCACAGCAAAGCGCGTCACCTGCTGCAAACCTGTCAGATGCTGGTGGACCTGCACGGTGGCGAGGTGCCTCGCAGCCGAGAAGCGCTGGAGGCCTTGCCCGGGGTGGGGCGCAAAACCGCCAATGTGGTGCTGAATGTGGCCTTTGGTGAAGCCACGATGGCGGTGGACACACACATCTTCAGAATGGGCAACCGCACGGGACTGGCCCCTGGCAAGACGCCGTTGGAGGTGGAAATGGGTTTGCTCAAACGTATTCCAGCGGCGTACTTGGTGGATGCCCATCACTGGTTGATCTTGCACGGTCGTTATGTATGCCAGGCGCGCAAGCCCTTGTGCTGGCAATGCCAAGTGGCCTCTTGGTGCGACTTCAAACCCAAAACGCCACACCCCTGAATTGACTCAATCGTCCAGGTGATCCCGCGCCGTTTGAATGGCTTGTGTCAGCACGTCCAAATTGCCAATGTGGTTGGCCATGACCAAAATCAAACGTGCATTGAGCAAATGGCTTTGGTCTTCAGTCAATCCCTGGTGGGCATCCATCAGGGCTTCGTAAAAAGCATCACCTGGTTCAAAGTCCCCACGCTGTTCAGACCCCTGAGCATGGAAATTAGGCTGTGTTCGAAGAGAAGTCATGTAGCACCAAATTTTTGATGTTGATGTTGATGATGAAGCTTAACAAAGACTCACCGGGTCAGCGCCACCCACTGCGTCTCTATTTTGTGAAAGCTGAGGCGGTGATCAAACACTTGTTGCAAACAGGCATGCAAGTCTGAATCGTGGGGGGATGATTGCATCACCACCCGACCCGCTTGCATCACCACCACCTGATCCGCCCGCATGGCGAGGTTCAAGTCGTGCAACACACTGACCACGGTGGTGCCTTGTTGGGTCAGGCTGTGCACCGTGGCCAGCCAATCGGCTTGGTGTGGTGCATCCACATTGGCGATGGGTTCATCCATCAACAACACCGGCGCTTGCACCGCCAAAGCACGCAACAACAGCACGCGTTGACGCTCGCCGCCTGACAGCGTGTTCAAGCTGCGGTATTTCCAGTCTTGCATGCCATGCCTGTCCAGCAACTGCTGCACCACCGCATGGTCGTGTTCGCTCGGGCCAGACCACCACGACTGATGGGGCAAGCGCCCCAGCATGACGATGTCTTGCACCGTTAAATCATTGTGGGTGTGTTCTTGTTGTCCCAACCAAGCCAACGATCTGGCCCGTTGTTTGGCGGTCATATGGTGCAAATCCTGACCTTCAATCTGCACTTCACCCAGGGCGGGCATCAAGCCTGCCATCACCTTGAGCAAACTTGTTTTGCCAGCGCCATTGGGGCCCACCAAGCAAGTCCATTGACCTGTGACGATGTCGGCATGCGCATCAAACAGAACCTGGTGTGGGCCAAAAAAAGTATTGACGCCTGTCACCTTCAATGCAACAGAGCTCATCAGGCATCCCCCTCACGCATGGCGGGCGATTGCAAACGCCACAACAAGTACCCGCCACCCAGCATGGCGGTGAGCACGCCCACGGGCAATTCCTGTGGTGCCATGATCCACCTGGCCAGGATGTCTGCAGCGCACAGCAACACACCGCCCATCAAGGCGGACAGCACAGAGGTGGCGGCAAACGTGGCCCTGACACGCGCACGCACCAAATGCGGTGCGACCAACCCCACAAAAGCAATCAGCCCTGTTTGTGCGACAGCGGTGGCAGTGGCCAAGGCCATCACGCCCAATAACAAAAACCGCAAAGGTGCCACGCGCAAGCCCAGACTTTGAGCAGTGGCTTCACCCAAACTGAGTCCATCCAGCAAGGGGCTCAAACGCCAGGAAAACAACCAACACAGTATCAAGACCACGCTCATCAATGCACACGATGCCCCACTCAGCATCGACGTGCTGCCCAGCGTGAATGCCTGCATGGCCGGCAGGATTTGGGGCGAAGCGACCATCAGAAGCGATGTGATGGCCCCCAACACCACACCCACCACCACCCCCGCCAGCAGCAAGCGCAAAGTGTGTTGCACCCCTTGTGCCAATAACAGGGTGAGCAGCACCGCCACCCAGGCACCGATGAATGCAAAACCTGTGATGCCCAAGCGCCAAAGCCATTGCATCGCCCATGTCGCCTCGGTGGACAGGTAGGACCCGCCCCACCAACCGCCAAACAAAGCCAAGGTGACTCCCAAGGTGGCACCCGAGGCGCTGCCCAGCAAATAAGGGTCCGCCAAAGGGTTGCGGAACAACCCCTGCGCCAAGGCACCTGACAAACCCAGCAGTGCACCTGCCAACCAAGCGCCCAGTGTGCGCGGGAGTCGAATCTCTTGAAGAATCGGGTCATGCCAGTCATTGACTTCAAAACCCAGGCTGCCTGTGAACAAACCCAACAGCAGCAGACCGGCTGACAAGCACAGCAACCACCCACTGAGGTGAACCACTTTGGTGAAGGGACTGTGGTTCATGACTTGAAATGTTTCTGCAAACAAGCTGCCATCAATTGAGCAGCTTCGCCCAAGCGAGGCCCGGGTCGCACCAACACATCACCCTCTGCTGGTGTGAAGGCACAAACGCGTTGACGTCGAATGGCCTCCATGCTGGACCACCCCGGGCGTTTGTGAAGTTGAACTGCCATAGGCTCACCCAGCAAAATGATGTTCGGCTTGGCCCGCACCACAAACTCGGGGTTGAGTTGAGGGAAAGCGCCCATGCTGGTGGGCACGATATTGCGTAAACCCATTTGCTTCATGATCTCGCCAATGAACGAGGCTTCACCCGCGGCATAGCCCCCGGTGCTGGCTTCAAAATAAACCGAAGCACCCTTGGCTTGGGTCGGTACATGTTGAGTAGCGGAGGTGATGCCATGCACAGCTTGAAGCCACAAAGTATCCGCTTTGTGATCCGCATTCGGCAAATGCATGGCCTGTGCCAGGGTGTGCATCACCCGCTTCACATCCGCCATGTTTTGGGGCTCAAGGGCCAGCACGGTGAGCCCCAAGCTTTCCATGCGTTGGATGTTGCGCGACGATTTAGCCAACACCACCAAGTCGGGTTTCAGGCGAACCAAGGCCTCCAACGAGGTGTCGTCCAAGCCGCCCAACTTGGGCAGTGCTTTGACTTGCGCGGGCCAATTGGCATGGTTGTCCGTGCCCACCAAGCGGTTGCATTCGCCCAGCATGCAAACGGTCTCGGCCAGCGATGGCAGCAAAGTGATGATGCGTTGCGGTGACGAGTCGATTTGAACTGGCACACCGCGATCATCCACCACGGTGAGGGCAACCGCCTGGGTGCACCACAGTGCCAACAACCATGAAACCCATTTAGCCATGTTGAACTGCCCATGCTGACATGATTTGGTGTAGTTGCTGCACACCATCTGTCAATGCTGCAGGCCCGGGTTGAAGGATGTTGGTGGACTTGATCTCGAACAGCTGATGATGCATCACCGCAGGCAGGTTGTGCCAACCTTCACGCGCCGCCACTTTGTCAGGTCGGAATTTTTTGCCGCACCAAGAACCGATGATGATGTCGGGTTGCCGCGCCACGATGGACATGGGGTCGGCAATGATGCGGTCTTTGCCCATGGCTTGCTGGGCAAGTTCGGGAAAGCAATCATCACCACCTGCGATGTGAATCAACTCCGATACCCAACGAATGGCACTGATGGCAGGTTCATCCCATTCTTCGAAGTACACCTTGGGGCGTTTGGTCCATGTCTGTGCTCGGGTTTGCATCTGTTGCAAATCGCGCTGCATGGCTTCAATGCGTTGCAAGCCTTGTTCGGCTTCGCCCACCATGGCCGCCACCTGGTACAGCATGGCAAAAATCTCTTGCACACTGCGTTGGTTGAACACCGTCACTTGCACCCCATGGCGAATCAGCTGGGCAGCAATATCCGCTTGCAGGTCTGAAAATCCAAACACACAGTCGGGTTTCAAGGCCAAGATCTTGTCGATCTTGGCACTGGTGAAGGCACTGACACGCGGCTTTTCAGCACGTGCTTGAGGTGGTCTGACGGTGTAGCCCGAAATCCCCACAATGCGATGCGACTGTCCCAAGAGGTAGAGCCACTCGGTGGTTTCCTCGGTGAGGCAGACGATGCGTTGGGGGGTCAGTGCCATGGTTGGGTTCAGCGAATTTGATAAGCCAGTGAGGCCAAGACAGTTCTGCCGGGGGTGTTGTAGCCGTAGGCAAGTTGATAGCTTTCGTCGAACAGGTTCTGCACCTTGACTCTGGCAATCCAGTCTTTTCCGATTTGACGCGATGCATATGCTGAAAACAAACTGTAATGATTCAAGATGTTGGTGTTGTAGTGACTGTCTTTTCTGGCGCTGCTGGCTGAGAGTTTGACGCCAACCACATAGTCGTCAAAGCGTTGGCTGAGATCGATGGTCCCGTACCTTTTCGCTCTTCGCGCCAAAGCTTCGTTGTAAGTGATATTCACTGGGTTTTGAACCACCAGCGAACCTTTGACACGCCAACCATTCCATTGCGCTTGGCCCGTCGTTTCAAATCCTTTGTTGCTAGAAGAGTAGGCGTTTGAAAAGACAAAGTTGTCATCAAAATCAATTGAGTTTTGGGTTTCCATTTCGAAGTAAACAACCCGGTACAACTGCTTTTCATGGGAATAAGTCAAACCGATTTCCTTGGCTTGAAACTGTTCAGGGGTTAATCTGGTGTTTTGTGAGACGTCATAAGCGGTGGGCGCACTGAAACCATTGGACACTGAACTGCTGATTTTCCATTCGGGTGTGACGCTGTAGCCAACACCTATCAAACCAGAGGTTGAAGTGGGGTCTATGTTGGTAACCGCGTCAAAGGCGTCTGTGTTTTGGATCTTGATGTTGTCTCGGCGGATGTTGGCTTGCAAAGTCCATCGTCCTAGCGACTGATTGACACCAGTGAACATGCCTCGCGATGTACGTTTCATCGCGTACGAGTCCGAATTGAGATCAGTACCTGTGAATGCCAATTGGTCTTCACTGTAATCCAGCCCAAAGTTGACCAAGGTTTGGTCATTGACCACATAGGCGTTGAACCATCGCACACTTTTTTGGTCCCCTTGGTTGCGTCCAAAACCATAGTACGTGGTGTTGACGGCGCCATTGAGATAGTCGTCGTATTGAATCTGACTGCCTGCAACATCCAACTTGGTTTTCCACTGACTGTTGATGTCAGTCTGCACATAAACAACCTGTGAATCTATCGATTTGACTTGCTTGTGTTCATCCGTTTGCAATGGGTTGTCAAAGGCGGTTGCATAGTCGTATTGGTTTTCTGTATGGCTTTGATGAAGTCGAAGTCCTACAAATGAGTTGGCGGTGATTTTGTTCTCCAAGTTCAGCGAGACATGCTGCGACATTTGTCCATCCGCATCAGGATTTGCAAGCGACTTTTGAGTCGTGTTCATGGCTGAAAAACCAGTTGAAGATTGATACCCAGCCTGCACATTGAATTTGAGGCTGTCCACCACGCCACCGTAACCCACAACCGTTTCCTGGTACCCATAGCTGCCCGATGACAAGCTTGCGTAGGGCGCTGGTGGCCCAGATCCTTGGCGGGTATAAATATTGATGACACCGCCGATTGCTGCATCGCCATAAAGTGCTGAGGCATTGCCACGAAGGATTTCGATTTTTTCAATCTGCGCCAATGGAAAATCTGTGATTTGAATGGCCCCGACTTGATCCACGGGTGAGCGTACCCCGTCGACATACACAGCAATGTTTTTACTGGCCTGTCCCCTCAAGAAAAAAGATGTTGTCGAACCTATGCCGCCATTGCGACCAAATTCAATACCCGCCTCACCCAACAGCAAATCCGCCAATGAAGCAGATTGGGATTTTTCAATCTCCTCGCGACTGATCACTGTGACAGAGGCCAATGCATCAGACAGGTATTGTTCGTTCAAAGTCGCCGAAACAATCACGGGATTGAGGATGGCTTGCTGGGAAAAAGCAGGTTGATGAAAAAAATGGAGCAGGCATACACCTGCAAAGACAAGCTTGAAAAAGTTCATTGGAATCGATACCAGCCAAATTGCCCTCACCGCCTTCCCCGACAGTGCATGGACGTTACGAAGCCGCGAATGAACGCGGCATCACCTTGTTGGCCGGTATCCGGGCTGGCGAAAACAACCTTGTCCGCCTTCCCAAATGCTTGTTCAAGGCACTCAGTGGCTGTGTGGGACAGGGCGAAAGTGCTGGAGGCACTTTGTTCGCTTGACCGTTGCGGGGGCAGCGCAGGCTGGCTTGCAGTGCAGGCCATGTACAAAAAAGATGTAATTGGCTGCCTGAAAACTTCTGCTTCCCGTTGAACTGCGGCATGCGAACCACACCGCGAGCACCAACGCCTTCATTCTAACCACAAGCGAGATATCGGACTCTAAAATGACAAACATGTCAGAAACATCGCCCCTAGATCCTGTCCTCGAACGTGTTGAGCGTTTGATCGTTCGTTACGAAGAACTCAAACGCACCAACGACTTGCTGGTTTCTCAAGTCGACAACTTGACTCAAGAACGCGACTCTCTCAAATCTCGGTTGCAAGCAGCTCGCAGCCGCATAGATGGTTTGTTGGATCGTCTGCCGGTTGAAGTCAAGGACACGGCATGAACCAAGTTGAAGTTCAAATCATGGGGCAGAGCTACATCTTGGGCTGCCCCCCTGGCGCTGAAGAACGTTTTCACACTGCCGTTCGCAAAGTCGATGAAGCCATGTGCAAGATTCGGGATGCCGGCAAAATCAAAGCGCGTGACCGTATCGCAGTCTTGGCCGCTTTGAACCTCGCTTTCGAATTGAGCGATTTTTCTGCAGCCCCATCTGAGCCCAGCACCTCCAACCACAACCTGCAAAACCTCCTGCACAGACTCGACAATGCCTTGGGTCACGACGGTCATTTGCTTTAGGCTCCTACAATGCACCCGTCTGCAAGCCTGCCGGGTTTTATATTTCTTGAACCAATGCTCTTTGGAGCCCCGGGCTTGGAAATTGTTTGGTGAGCGTGATCATCTCGCGTTAGATGAACCCAACACCCTACTGACCTCGCCCACCTGAACCTTTCGTTCAGGATGACGATCCGGTGGATCCTTGCAGACACCTTCTACTGATTGGACGTTCTCTTGATTTCGATATTGCTGGCCTTGGCCGTCCTGGGCATATTCACCGGATTTTTGGCAGGCTTGCTGGGTGTAGGTGGTGGCTTGGTCCTCATCCCCATCCTCACGTTCATGTTGCATCACTTGGGCATAGAAACCGAGTTGGCGGTCAAGATGGCCATTGCCACAGGCATGTCCACCATCGTGGTCACCTCACTGGCCAGTACCCGCATGCACCACCAACTGGGTGCTGTGAGGTGGGATTTGGTGCGCGGTTTGGCACCTGGTTTGATGGTGGGCAGTTTGGTCTCCAGCCTTTGGCTGTTTTCCATCATTGAAGGTTCTGCCCTGGCTTTGGTCTTTGCTGGCTTCACGGCTTTTTCTGCCACGCAAATGCTGCTGGATCGCAAACCCAAACCGTCGCGTGACATGCCCGGACCAGTGGGATTGATTGGCACTGGCAGTTTGATTGGCATGGTCTCTGGCTTGGTGGGCGCAGGCGGTGCCTTCATGAGCGTGCCCTTCATGGTTTGGTGCAACGTACCCATGCGCCAAGTCGTGGCCACCAGTGCAGCACTGGGTTTTCCAATCGCCCTCTTCAATGCCATCGGCTATGTGGTCAGTGGATGGTCGCTCACGGGCACACCGCCCTTGTCATTCGGCTATTTGTGGTTGCCTGGCTTGGTGGTCGTTTGTTTGTGCACCGTGTTCACTGCACCCATGGGCGCACGCATGGCCCACCAGTGGCCGGTGGCCAAACTCAAGCGTGCGTTTGCCATGCTGCTGTATGCGCTGGCCACTTCCATGCTTTACCGCGGATTGACCAGTTAGCGCAGGACCAACACGGGCAAGTGCGCATGCGTCAAGACGCTGAGGGTTTCGCTGCCCAGCAACAACCGTTTGATGCCTCTGCGACCATGGGAAGCCATGACGATCAGGTCAGATTTCAGTTGCTCTGCGGTGTCGATCAAGCCCTGGGCAATGTCATCTGATTTCACCACCATGGTTTTGGCCTGAATGCCTTTGAGTTGGGCCTGTTCTTTCACGTGGCTCAACACCTTTTCTGCGCCTTGCACCCACTGGCCTTCGATGTTTTTCACATCCTCATCACTGATGGCGAACGAACCTTCGAAGTAGGTTTGGATGTAATGCGGCACCACTTTCACCGCGACCAACTCTGAGCCAAATTTGGCGGCCAGTTCAATGGCGGCGTGCACCGCTTTTTGAGACAAATGTGAGCCGTCTGTGGCAAGCAAAATATGTGTGTACATGCAAGTCTCCTTGGGTGAAGCGCTGGTCATCTCGGGTGTGACCAGTCTTCAGTGAGAGCTTACGCGGGGCTCACACCAGGGGCTTGATCAACATCAAGAAACACGCGAATCAGCTTCGCTATTCACACAGGTTATTGCTGGATGCACCAAGGGGCCTGGTCATGCACCAAGCCCATCCACAATCCCCATCCCGCTGTGACACTCAAGGTCAAACCAGCCAGTCGGGTGCCCATGTCGGACCAACGAGCAGAAAGGTTGGGGTGCCGCTGTAACTTGAGCCACAACAGGGGCCCCATGGTGAGCATGACCCCACCACCCAAGGCAAAGCTGATCATGACCAAGGCACCTTGCCATGGGCCGCCGCTGAAGAGGGCCACCAACAAGGCTGAGTACAGCAAACCACAAGGCAGCAAAGCCCAGGCCATGCCCAAGACCAAAGCGCCCCATGGGTGTTGTTGAAATGCTTGCCGACGCGCCGGTGAAGCAACGCGCTGCCAGAGCCCTTGGGCCGCTTGGTTCAACCACAAGGGCTGGTTGGCACGCCACACCAACAACAATCCCACAAGCACGGCCAACACATGCACCATGGTCCAGACAGGGCGAAAAGCAGCACTGTGCACGGTCAGCCAGGCCAAGCTGCTCATGGAAGCGGCGGCCACTGCTCCGAGGGCTGCATAGCCTAGCAAACGACCGAATTGAAACCGCAGCAAGCTATGCAGGGGCCGTTCGGGCGTCCAGCGTGATATGCCCAAACAAGGTGCGCCACACATCGCCACACAATGGGGACCACCGACCACCCCCATGAGGCCAGCGGTGAGCAGCAGTGATGAAATCATCACAGGATTTTAGAAAAATGCGCGCGCTGCTCATCCGTCTGGACATAGCGGTCAAACACCATGGCCACCGCTCTGACGAAGTACCAACCCAATTCAGTCACGTGGATGGCGCGGTCTGAGAGTTCAATCAAACCTTGCTCGGCCATGGCTTGCAACTGCACCAACTCTTTGCCGAAACTTTGCTTGAAATCCAGCAGGTGTGCCAATTCAATGGATTCGAAATCCACATGCCCTTGGCACATCAAGGCCATGATGATGGTGCGGCGGGTCAGGTCATCACGGGTCAGCGCAATGCCACGCACCACAGGCAGCCGCCCCTGCTGCAACAGGTCTTGGTAGTCTTCCAAGGTCTTGGCGTTTTGCACATAACTGGGGCCGATGCTGCCAATCGACGACACACCCAGTGACACCAAATCGCAATCGGGTTGGGTGCTGTAGCCCTGGAAATTACGGTGCAAGCGGCCTTGGCGTTTAGCCACGCTCAGTGGGTCGTTGGGCAAGGCGAAATGGTCCATGCCAATGTAGACATAGCCAGCATCTTGCATGGCCTCCAAAGCCATGGCGAGCATGGCGGTTTTGTGGTTCGCCTTGGGCAAGCTGTTGACGTCAATATGTCGTTGCGGTTTGAAGCGCGCGGGCAAATGCGCATAGCCATACAAGGCGACGCGATCGGGCTTCAAGGCCACCACGGTTTGCAAGGTCTTGGCCCATGACGTTTCGGTTTGCATGGGCAAACCGTAGATCAAGTCCAAGTTGATCGACTCAAAGCCCATGCGACGTGCGTCGATCATCAAACGACTCACCTGCTCGGGGCTTTGCTCTCGGTGCACCGCCACTTGCACTTGGGGGTCGAAATCTTGCACACCTAAACTCAATCGGTTAAAGCCCAGATTAAACAAGGTTTGCAAACGCTGCGTGTCCACAGTTCGGGGGTCCACTTCAATCGAGTATTCCCCGCCAGGCTGAAACTGGAAGGCAGTTTTCAGTGCGTCCATCAGGTCTTTCAATGCAGCGTCTTTGAAAAAGGTGGGCGTACCGCCACCAAAGTGCAGTTGCGACACAGGCTGACCTTGGCCCAAATGGGGCAACAGCAAGTTGATTTCTTGCTTCAGGCTGCCCAGGTATTTCAGCGCACGGTCGTGGTTTTTGGTGATGATCTTGTTGCATGCACAGTAGTAGCACAAAGATTCACAAAAAGGAATGTGCACATACAAGGAAAGCGGTACCGAATGACCACGTGCGCTGTGCCTGCGTTGGCGCAAGGCCTGCACATACTGGGCTTCTCCGTGGGCATCGACAAACCGGTCCGCTGTTGGGTAGGAGGTGTACCTGGGGCCAGGCACATCAAAGCGCTTTAAAAGTTCTGTGGAAATGAGCATGGTTGTCTTTTTCAGAGTCCATAATGTGCCTGTGCTGTAAGCGCTCAGATTTGAGCTATGTCAAACAAATGCCTCGAAACGTATGACGATCAGGTCTTCCGACCCCCACATGAACCCTCAAGCCATCAAAGTCGCCTGCTCCAATTGCAATTTGCGCGAACTGTGCATGCCGGTGGACTTGAGTCCTGCTGATCTGCAACGCATTGATACCTTGGTGGGCTCGCGCCGCAAAGTCAAACGCGGTGAATCCCTCTACCAGCTCGGCGCTGAATTCAAATCCTTGTTCGCCATTCGCTCTGGCGTGTTCAAAACCAGCGTCACCATAGAAGATGGCCGAGAGCAAGTGACTGGTTTTCAAATGGCCGGCGAAATCATGGGCTTGGATGGCATCGTCAGTGACCGCCACACCTGCGACGCGGTGGCCTTGGAAAACGCCGAAGTGTGTGTCATGCCATTCAACGAGATTGAAATGCTCTCGCGTGAAGTGAGTGCCCTGCAGCACCATGTCCACAAAATCATGAGCCGCGAAATTGTGCGCGAGCACAGCGTGATGATGATGCTGGGCAGCATGCGTGCCGAAGAACGCTTGGCTGCGTTTTTGCTCAACCTCACCCAGCGTCTGCATGCACGTGGGTTTTCACGCTCTGAATTGGTCTTGCGCATGACCCGTGAAGAAATTGGCAGCTACCTCGGTTTGAAAATTGAGACAGTCAGCCGCACCTTTTCCAAGTTTGTCGATGAAGGCATTTTGGAAGTCAAACAAAAAAACCTGCGTATCTTGAAACCAGATGCCTTGCAGCAACTGGTCAACGCACCGGCTTGCCACTGAGGGTCACGGTTTTCGATGGGGTTCTTCGGCCGTGGCGGCGTGGTTGCGCGCCTGGATGGCGGGCACCATGGAACGGTCTTTGTTCAATTGGAGCTCGCGGGCCGCACGCATGGCAGCCGGATCGTCGATCAAGGCTGTGTCATTGCCCTGAAAAGCCACATAGGCTGAGACCACACTGGCCACGATCACCATCAAAGGTCCCGACATCACCAGCCACACATGGCCAAATCGCCACCATGCCGGTGCTTTGGGGGGTGTTGCTGAATTCATGTGAATCACCTTTCAAACATCAACGCGGCACCAAAAACACCGACGCTTCGGTGATGTGAATGCTGTCTTCTTCATTGTCAATATCAAACCAGATTTTGTGCGAGCCCTCCTTGAGAGAACCGTAGGGCACACCCACACGCACCGCCACCCAGCGTGACATGGCTGGGCCGACGTCAAAGTCGTCGTCGGTTTCAATCCTCACACCTTCCAAGCCTCGCACGCGAATATGCAGCGTCTGCTTTTCTTCCGTGGCGTTCATGATTTGCAAGCGGTAGACGTTTTCAATCTCGCCGAGTTGGGTGATGCGCGGCATGCTTCTGTCTTTGACCACGTCGACCTTCATGGGCGTGCGCAGCATCAGACTGAAGCCCAACACCAATATCAGCGTCCACAAAATGGCGGTGTAGATGACCACGCGGGGACGGAAGAACCGCTTGAGCATGGCCGTGGTGCTCCAACCATGGTTGATCGCATTTTGGGTGGTGTAACGAACCAAACCCTGCTGGTAGCCCATCTTGTCCATCACCCCGTCACAGACATCGGCGCAAGCACCACACCCAATGCATTCATATTGCAAGCCATTTCGAATGTCGATGCCTGTAGGACAGACCTGCACACATAAATGGCAATCGATGCATGCTCCCATGCCAGAGTCTGCCAAGGCCACGCTGTGCGGACGGTGACCACGCGGTTCACCACGTTGTGTGTCATAAGTGACGATCAAGGTGTCATGATCAAACATGGCGCTTTGAAAGCGGGCATACGGACACATGTATTTGCACACCTGCTCGCGCATGAAACCAGCGTTGCCATAGGTGGCGAAACCATAAAAGAACACCCAAAACACCTCCCAAGACCCCATGCGCGTTTGGAAGAATGCCATGCCTAATTCGTGAATGGGTGTGAAGTAACCGACAAAGGTGAAACCTGTCCAAATGGCCAACCCCGACCAGACGATGTGTTTGTAGACTTTCTTGACGCCTTTCTCCAGGGTCCATTGACCTGCGTCCAAGCGCATGCGGGCGTTCCTATCGCCCTCGATCTTGCGCTCGATGTACATGAAGAGTTCGCTGTAGACGGTTTGCGGGCAGGCATAGCCACACCACAACCGCCCCGCTACGGCAGTGAACAAAAACAAAGACAAGGCGCTCACCACCAACAGACCGGTGAGGTAGATGAAGTCTTGCGGGTACAAGACCAAGCCAAAAATGTAAAAACGACGTGCACCCAGGTCAAACAAGACCGCTTGCCGTTGGCCCCATTCCAACCAAGGCAGGCCATAAAAAATCAACTGGGTGACGAACACACCCAACCAGCGCCAGTAAGCAAAGATGCCTTGAACAGTGCGTGGGTAAATCTTGGGGCCAGACGCATACAAAAATTCAGACGAGACCGACTCGTCTGAACTGTGGATGGGAATGACTTTGTTGTCTGGTGAACGGGAAGTCAAAACTCAGGGCTTGTCTGAATGGTTGGAAAACGACCACACGTAGCTGGTCAGCACATGGATTTGGGAAGCTGTGAGCCGGTCTTTTTGGGCTGGCATGGCGTTTTGCTTGCCGTTGTTGACCATGGCCACAATCGCTTCTTCTCCCCAGCCGTGCAGCCAAATTTTGTCGCTCAGGTTGGGGGCGCCCATGGTTTGATTGCCTTTGCCATCGATGCCATGGCATGCAGCACAAGCCCCAAACTTGGGTCGACCAAAACCGGCCTTGAGTGAATCATGGGGACTGCCTGACAAGCTCAGCACATAGTGGGCGACATTGCGCACATCGTCGGGCGTGCCCACGGCCTGTGCCATCGAGGGCATGTTGCCAACCCGACCCAAGGTGATGCTTTCTTTGATTTTTTCGGGTGAACCACCATGCAACCAATCGCTGTCGGTGAGGTTGGGATAGCCCTTGGAACCTTGTCCATCAGAACCATGGCACTGCGCGCAGTTGTTCATGAACAAGCGCTCGCCAATCGCTTGGGCTTGCGGGTCTTTGGCCACGTCTTCAACCGACAAAGCGTCGAACTTGGCATACAAGGGCGCCACTGCCGCATTCGCCTCAGACACCTCGGCGTCGTATTCGGCTCTGGAACTCCAACCTTTGCTGCCACTGTATGCACCCAAACCTGGGTACAAAAACAAATAAGACAAACCAAAAATAACCGTGATGATGAACAAACCCACCCACCACAGCGGCAAGGGGTTGTTCATTTCGCGCAGGTCTTCATCCCACACATGACCGGTGGTGTTGTCGGCGTTGCCCACTGATTTTTTGCGCGCGGTCACCCAGAGCAAAACCAAGCAAGCCAAGATACCCAGCACACTGATGATGGCCACATAGCTGGACCAAAACGAATCATTGAAATCACTCATGGCAATCCTTACTCATCCATCAAGGGCAATTTGGATGCTTCGTCGAAGCGGTGGTCCTTGTTGCGATCAAGCACCCAAACCACAATACCCAGGAAACAAATCAAACTCAAAACAGTGGCGGCAGCGCGCAAGGTGGTGATGGTGTCCATGTGTCCTCCTTATTTGAGCGCACGGCCCATGCTTTGCAGGTAGGCAATCAGCGCCTCCAGCTCGGTTTTGCCTTTCACCGCATCGGTGGCTTGGGCAATCTCGTCGTCGTTATAGGGCACGCCCACGCTACGCAAAGCCTTCATGTGCTGTGGCAACGACACGGCATCCACCAGGTCTTTGTCCAACCAGGGGTAGGCCGGCATGTTGGACTCGGGCACCAGATCCCGTGGGTTGATCAGGTGCACGCGGTGCCAGTCGTCGCTGTACTTGCCACCGACGCGATGCAAATCAGGTCCGGTGCGCTTGCTGCCCCACTGGAACGGGTGGTCGTACACAAACTCGCCAGCCACCGAGTAATGCCCATAGCGCAATGTTTCAGACCGGAAAGGCCGGATCATTTGCGAGTGGCAGTTGTAACAACCTTCGCGCAGGTACACATCCCGCCCAGCCAATTGCAACGCTGTGTAAGGCTTGACACCTTCCAAGGGCTGCGTGGTGGATTTTTGGAAAAACAGCGGCACGATTTCGATGAGACCACCCACGGCGATGACCAGGATGATCAGGACCACCATGAGGAAACTGTTGGTCTCGATTTTTTCGTGGCTGAAGCCTTGTGATTGTTTGTCAGACATGGTTATTCTCCTCAAGCGTGCGCCATGACAGCAGGAATGGCGACTGGTTCAACACGCCCTTTGAGGGCCGTCATGATGACGTTCCACAACATGACCAACATGCCAAACAGGTACAAGGCACCACCAAGCACACGCACCACGTAATAGGGGTAAGTGGCTTTGACACTTTCAACAAAGGTGTAGGTGAGCGTGCCGTCTTCGTTGATGGACCGCCACATCAAGCCTTGCATGACACCGGCGATCCACATGGCCGCGATGTAGAGCACGATGCCGATGGTCGCTGTCCAGAAATGCAACTCGATGGCTGGCACGCTGTACATCTTTTTCTGACCGAACAAACGGGGAATCAGGAAGTAGACCGTGCCCATGGAGATCAAGCCCACCCAACCCAAAGCGCCCGAGTGCACATGGCCCACGGTCCAGTCGGTGTAATGGCTCAAGGCGTTGACTGTCTTGATGGACATCATGGGGCCTTCAAAGGTGCTCATGCCATAAAAGGACAAAGACACGATCATGAAACGCAGCACCGGGTCGTCGCGCAGTTTGTGCCATGCGCCCGACAAAGTCATGACGCCGTTGATCATGCCGCCCCAACTGGGTGCCAACAGAATGAGTGAGAACACCATGCCCAAGGATTGGGTCCAATCTGGCAGCGCGGTGTAATGCAGGTGGTGAGGACCGGCCCACATGTAAGTGAAGATCAAAGCCCAGAAGTGGACAATGGACAAGCGGTAGGAGTACACAGGGCGTTCGGCCTGCTTGGGCACGAAGTAATACATCATCCCCAAGAAACCTGCCGTGAGGAAAAAGCCCACCGCATTGTGGCCATACCACCACTGCACCATGGCATCTTGCACGCCGGCATACACCGAGTAAGACTTCATCCAACCTGCGGGCACTTCAGCACTGTTGACCAAATGCAAAACAGCCACAGTGAGGATGAAGGCGCCAAAGAACCAGTTGGCCACATAAATGTGTTTGACGCGGCGTTTGGCAACGGTGCCGAAAAACACAATCGCAAATGACACCCAGACCAAGGTGATCAAGATGTCGATGGGCCACTCAAGTTCTGCATATTCTTTGCCTGTGGTGTAACCCAGCGGCAAGCTGATGGCGGCAGCCACAATCACCAAGGTCCAACCCCAGAAGGTGAAGGCTGCCAAGCCTGGTGCAAACAAGCGGGTTTGTCCGGTGCGCTGCACCACGTAATAGGTGGATGCAAACAAGGCCGAACCACCGAACGCAAAAATCACGGCATTGGTGTGCAGGGGTCGCAAACGTCCATAGCTGAGCCAAGGGATGCCGAAATTCAGCTCGGGCCAAGCGAGTTGAGCCGCGATGATCAAGCCGACCAGCATGCCCACCACACCCCACACGACGGTCATGATGGCGAATTGCCGCACCACGGTGTCGCTGTAGTTGTTTTGAATGGAAGAACTCATGTATTGCCTTTCACTTTCTGATATTGAGTATCTGTTTGCGCAGCTTGAGCAGCTTTGACATAGGTCAATCGTTGCGAAGAATTCGTTCGCCCTCGCCTTCCAAGCTATCGAACTGACCTTTGTTGATGGCCCACCACAACCCGACCAAGACAAACAACACCAACACCACTGACAAGGGAATGAGCAAATACAAAATGTCCATGTCAAACCACCTGCTGACTTGAAGCTTGCACGCGCATGGGCACGGCCAATTGCAATGAATACAGCACCACCCACAAGGAACTGAGGGCCATGCCCAAACCGGCCAACCATGGCGGCAAATAACCCATGAAGGCCAAAGGCACACACACGGCGTTGTAAATCGCCGCCCACATCAGGTTGTGGCGCACCACCTTCTGGGTTCGCCGTGCCAATGCCAATGTGTGTGCGACCGCCAAGAGATGCGTGCCTTGCACCACCACATCGGCGCGGGCTTGTGCCAAGGGCACGGCTTGCCCAAAGGCAAAGGACACATGCGCCCCCGCCAGCACCGGCATGTCGTTGAAACCATCACCCACCATGGCCACTTTGAAACCTTGCGCTTGCAGGGCTTTGACATGTTGCAATTTGAGTTCAGGTGAACAACTGGCTTGGACCTGACGCAAAGGCAGATTCAAGCGATAGCCGACACGTTCCACCGCCACCTCTTTGTCGCCTGACAGCACATGCACAGCCATGCCCATGGCTTGCAATTGCTGAACGGTTTGCAAAGCATCGTCACGCAATGTTTCTTGGAACACCCAGGAGGCCAACCATCCGTTGGCATCGCACAGGTGGACCTGCGCGCCCATGGCTTTGACAGGCACACCACAACGACCGCGCCAAGCTTGGCAAAACGCCAATGAACCCATGCGCCATTCTTGAACCACACCATCGGCACCCACCAGACGAGCGGACAAACCTTGTCCCACATGCTCCTGTACATCGCTCAGAGACAGCAGGTTGAGGCCCGAATGAAGCTGCACAACCGCTCTTGAATAGGGGTGAGAGGAATGCTGGGCCATGCTGCTGGCCATGCGCAGCAGGGCTTGCACATCTGGCCTGTGCAGGTCTTGCACAGCAACATCACCCTGCGGCGTGAACAAGGCTTGCAAGTCCATGTGGTCGCTGGTGAGCGTGCCTGTTTTGTCAAACACCACCGCATTCACCTGCGCCAAGGTTTCCAAACTTTGCACATCGCGCAACAACACCCCTTGTCTGGCCAATTGACCGGCCGCAGCCAACATGGCGGCTGGTGTGGCCAAGGACAAAGCACAAGGACAGGTAACGATGAGCACTGCCACCGCCACCATCAGCGCATGGCCTGGTGAGGTCGACCAGGCCAGAACGGCACTGAGACAAGCCGCCAACAACACGGCCATCAAAAACGGTTTGGCGATGGTGTCTGCCAAGGCTGCCAAACGTGGTTTGTGCAGCGAGGCACTTTGCATCAAACGAACAATGTCAGCGTAACGGGTGTCATCACCCAATCGGACAACACGCATGCAGATGGTTTCGCTCAGGTTGTGTGAGCCCGCCATCAAGGGCTCACCCGGTCCACGCTGCAAAGGTTCGGATTCGCCTGTCAGCAAGGCTTCTTCCACCATCGTCTGGCCATGCAGCAACACACCATCAGCAGCAAACACCTCGCCAGGTCGAACCTGCAGCACATCGCCCTCGTGCAGTTGGTGCAAACCCACTGTTTCCAGCGATCCCTGCGGGTTGAAACGTTGCACACTTTGCGGCAGGCGATTGATCAAGGATTCCAACGCGCCTGCGGTGCGTTCGCGCAAACGCGATTCCAACCAACGGCCTGTGAGCAAGAAAAACACAAACATGGTGAGCGAGTCGAAATACACCTCGCTGCCCAAGATGCCTTGCGGCTCGAAAGTGGCCGCCGAACTCACGATGAAGGTGACCCAAATGCCCAGCGCCACGGGCAGGTCCATGCTGATGCGGCCGTGTTTCAAATCGCGCCAGGCGGCTGCGGTGAAGGTATCGGCGGCAAAGAACATGACAGGCAACGTCAATACCCATGACGCCCAGCGCAACAATGACACCATATTGGGTGTGATGTCTTCGGGAGATGACACATAGGCAGGCCATGCATACATCATGACTTGCATCATGCAAAAACCAGCAACCAACCAACGCCAGAGCTGACGCCGTGTCTCTTGCTGTCCTTGCTGTCTGGAGAGGTGGTCATTGGCGGGAACGGCTTGGTAACCAGCGCGGGCCAATGCATCGAACCATTGCGAAGGTTTGACTTCATCAGCAGACCAGGTGATTTGCGCACGGTGGGTGGCGCCGTTGACCACCACGTCTTTCACGCCGGGCACCGCGCACAAAGCCGATTCGACATTCAATGCACAAGCAGCGCAATGCATGCCCTGCACCACCACCTGAGATTGCCAGCTGGCATGGGCAACCGAGGGCACACTGAAGGAAGGCCAGCTCTGGGGATCATCGAGCAAGGCATAAGCGGCATTCATGGGCTGCGAGCTTACGCAAGGCCATGCATGAAAGGCTTGATCTATGTCAAGTGAACGGGGTCAGATCATGTTGACTGACTGCTGACTGACGGCGGGCTGACTGTCAACGCCCATTGGATGTGCTCTTTCACCATCTCGTTGTCATGCGACGACCAGCGTTGCAAAGCCGCTTGCATGGCTTGGGCATCTTGTGGGTCGGGCGCAGCCCGAAGCCCATTGCCCATGGCCACCGCCAAGTTGCGCAACCACCGCACATGGCCAATGCGTCGGATGGCAGTGCCCTCGGTGAAGTGTAGAAATTCAGCCTCATTCCAGGCCATGAGCCGGATCAGTTGAGCCGACCCCCAACCATGGCGCTCATCGAAATCGGGCAAGGCGCTGCGCTTGGCAAATTTGTTCCAAGGACAGACCAGTTGACAGTCGTCGCAACCGTAAATCCGGTTACCGATCAAGGGACGCAGTTCGATCGGAATAGCGCCGGCGTGTTCGATGGTGAGGTAGGAAATACAGCGACGTGCATCGAGTTTGTAAGGAGCGATGATGGCTTGGGTGGGGCACACATCGATGCAGGCTTGGCATGTGCCGCAATGCTCAGTCACCATGGTCGTGGGCTCCAGCGCCATGTTGATGAAGATTTCACCCAAGAAAAAAAACGAACCCGCATCGCGCTGCAGCACCAGGGTGTGTTTACCCCGCCACCCCTGCCCGCTGCGCACCGCCAACTCAGCCTCCAACACAGGCGCAGAGTCGGTGAAAACACGATGCCCCAGAGGTCCAACCTCGGCTTGTAATCTGTCGGCCAGTTGCTGCAATCGTTGACGCAGCACCTTGTGATAGTCCCGCCCACGGGCATAGACCGACACCACAGCTTGCGTCGGGTCATTCAGCCTGGACAACTCCTGCTCAGCCCAACTGGGCTCGGACGGGTTGCTCGATGGTGCAGCGCGACGCGGCAGGTAATCCATGCGGGCGGTGATGACACTCAAGGTGCCGGGCACCAACTCGGCGGGACGGGCGCGTGTGAGACCGTGTTTGGCCATGTAGGCCATGTCACCGTGGAAGCCTTGGGCCAGCCAATCTTGCAAACCAGGCTCAGCGCTGCGCAGGTCGATGGGGGCCACGCCAATTTGGGAGAATCCAAGCTGTTGACCCCAAGTCTGCAAAGCCCCGAGCAACTGGGTCGATGAAATGGACACGATTCCCCTTTGAATGAAATGCCGATTGTAAAAACACTGCACTGGCCAAACGAGGACGCCTGCCAAGCGTTTGCTGCTGACATGGTGCGTCACCCGCATTGGGGGCATGCCTTGGTGTGTTTGCATGGCGAACTGGGCGCCGGCAAAACCACCTTGGTGCGCCATGTGTTGCAAGCCATGGGGGTGACCGGGCGCATCAAAAGCCCCACCTATGCCGTGGTCGAACCGTATGAACTGCCAGGTCAGCACATCTGGCATTTTGATTTCTACCGTTTCTCAGACCCGCGCGAATGGGAAGACGCTGGGTTCAGAGACTTGTTTGCTTCACCGGGTTTGAAACTGTGCGAATGGCCTGACAAAGCCACCGGCTTCTTGCCAGTGGCCGACTTGGACATGCACATCCATGTGAATGGTGACCAATCCCGCAGCGTGAAGCTTGAGGCGCACACCGCTTTGGGCGAGGGTTTGTTGGCATGAGTCTGTCCAGGCGGCAACTCCTGCAAGGCGGCAGCTTGGTGCTGTTGCTCGGCGCGGCCCAGTTGGCGCGTGGTGCCAGCATCTTGGCGGTGCGGGTCTGGCCGGCAGCCGATTACACCCGGGTGACGATTGAATCGGACACCTTGCTCAAGGTGCAGCACACCTTCGTGACCAATCCACCCCGTTTGGCGGTTGACATTGAAGGGATTGAACTCAATGCCGCTTTGCGCGAACTGGTGGGCAAGGTGCGCAGTGACGACCCGTTCATCACCGGGGTGCGTGTGGGCCAATTCACCGCCACCACAGTGCGCTTGGTGCTGGATTTGCGGCAAGCTGTCAAACCACAGGTGTTTGCATTGGCACCTGTGCAATCGGGTCAATCGCAGTTTCAACATCGCTTGGTGCTGGACCTGTACCCGGTGACAGAAATCGATCCGCTGGAGGCCTTGATTGCAGAACGCTTGATGGCCGACAGCAACAAGGATGCGATTGGCGAACTCTTGTCGCAAGCCAGCAAACCAACTGGTGTGGCACCACCCACACCGCCTGCCAAACCAGCTGCACCTGCCCTCAAGCCAGAAGCTCCCCCTGTGGTGGATCGTTTCGTGGTGGTGGCCTTGGACCCCGGGCATGGGGGTGAAGACCCGGGCGCCATCGGCCCCAACGGCACACGTGAAAAAGATGTGGTGCTGCAAATTGCACTGCGCCTCAAAGAGCGCATCAACAACACGGTGCTGAAAACCAAACAGGGACAACTGCCCTTGCGAGCATTTTTAACCCGTGATGCGGACTTCTTTTTGCCTTTGCATGTGCGGGTGCAAAAGGCGCAAAAGGTCCAGGCCGACTTGTTCATCAGCTTGCATGCCGACGCTTTTTTCACGCCCCAAGCCCGTGGTGCAAGTGTGTTTGCATTGAGTCAAGGTGCGGCATCCAGCGCTGCTGCGCGTTGGATGGCCAACAAAGAAAACGGTGCCGACGCCATCGGCGGATTGAACATCAAGGTGCAAGACAAACATGTGCAACGCGCCTTGTTGGACATGAGCACCACCGCGCAAATCAACGACAGTTTGAAATTGGGCAATGAAATGCTGGGGCAAATCAGGCGTGTGGGCAAGTTGCACAAACCGCAAGTAGAACAAGCGGGTTTCGCGGTGCTGAAAGCACCTGATATTCCCAGTTTGCTGGTTGAAACGGCATTCATCAGCAACCCCGAAGAAGAAGCGTTGCTCAACAGCGAGGCTTACCAAGTGAAGCTGACTGATGCGTTGCTCAAGGGGATTGAAAACTACTTTTTCCGCAATCCTCCGCTGGCCAGGAACCGCTCGACTTCGTGATCGCGATATGGCGATTCGCGTCATTGCCACTCCCGTCATTGCGAGTCCCGTCATTGCCACTCCCGTCATTGCGAATCACGTCATTGCAAGTCACGTCATTGCGAGCGAAGCGTAGCAATCTCCAGACTGCCACGGCCTTGCGGCCTCGCAGTGACAAAACCCGTCATTGCGAGTCCCGTCATTGCGAGCGAAGCGAAGCAATCTCCAAAACTCATAGCAATGAGTCATACAAATCCACCCACAATGGATTGAGCGCCTCAATCAATGCAATTTTCTTTTGGCGTGATCCACCCTTGATTTGCTTCTCCCGCAATATGGCCATTTCCATGGATGCATGTTGTTCGAACCAAACCAGCGAATGCAGACGGTATTTGCTGCTGAAGCCCTCAAACACATGGTTTTTGTGTTGCCAAATTCGTTTGATCAAGTCACTGGTGACACCCACATACAAGGTGCCACTTGGCTTGTTGGTCAAGATATAAACGAATGGGGATTTCATGCCAGCACCACTGGTGAAGTAAACGGCTGGTCAGTCTAGAAAACCTTTTGATGGTGGTGAGGAAGTGAGGCTTATCGTATGAGTGAGTTCGAATGATCACTTTGATTTGACAGTTTGCTTCGTCGTTTCGCTCCTCGCCATGACAGTAGAGGTCATTGCGAGGCCGAAGGCCGTGGCAGTCTGGATTGCTTCGCTACGCTCGCAATGACAGATCATCGCAATGACGGATCATCACGATACCGAGGCGATCCACATTTGCCGGATGGCGGCTTGCATGTCGCGGGTGTAGGCGTCGATGTCCCAAGCAGGTGAGGCCATCAAACGTTCACGCAGGCCTTGTTTGAGGCTGAGCAAGGCTTGACGGTCTTGCGACAAGGCCACAGCGCGGCGCACAAAGTCGGCGTCATCGGTGGCCACCCATTCGGGCAAGCCCGCTGCTTGCATGAAACTGGCCCCCATACGAGATACAAAATGCCCGCCAGCAATGGTCAACACAGGTGCGCCCATCCACATGGCTTGCAAACTGGTGGTGCCGCCGTTGTAAGGTGCAGGGTCTAGGGCGATGTCCACATCGGCGTACTCCGCCATCATGTCGCTCAAGCCGGATGGCCCGCGAAACTCGATGCGGTCCAAGGATATGCCCAGGTCTTTGAAACGCTGCCCAAACACGCGCTTGGCTGCCTCGTCTTTGAAGCTGGGGGCTTTGAGCAACAAGCGGGCGTCCGGAATGGCTTTGAGCACATTTGCCCACAGGGACAAGGTACGTGGTGTCAGTTTGGAAATATTGTTGAACGAGGCCAAGGTCAAGGGGCGCTTGGCGGTCTCAGCCGTGAATACGGGATAGGGGTAGTCCACCTCAGGGGAGAAGCAAAACACGGTATTGGGCAAGCGCAAAACCCGCTCGGAAAACAGCTCATCACTGCCCTCCGGTGCCACCACCTTGTCCGTCAAAATCCAATCGATGTTGGGCACCCCCGTGGAACCGGGGTAACCCAAGAAGGTGGCCTGCACAGGTGCCGCGCGTTGGGCCAACAAAGGCATGCGTTGCTGTCCCGTATGGCCAGCCAAGTCCAACAGCACGTCGATGCCGTCATCCTCGATGCGCCGCGCCAATTGCACATCATTCAAGGTGGTGACCTCGACCCAGCGACTGACACGTTGCTTGGCCAACAAGGTTTGTTCGTCGTAGCTGATGCCGGTGAAATACACCGTGATCTCGATGTCCTCGGGGTCCCAGCGGGCCAGCACGGGTTGCATGAAGATATTGACCGGGTGCTGGTGATGGAAGTCGGCGGTGACCAAGCCCAAGCGCAAACGCTTGTTCGGTTCGCGGGTGTTGCTATAGCTTTCCGGTTGACGTGCGCCTTCGCCCAAGGGTGCAAACAACTCGCGGTGCAACGCCGACACGGCTTTGGGTGTCAACTGGTCGCTGTACAAGGAAGCCATGGCCATGCTGGAACGCATCTTGGACAAAGGGCCTTCTTCTTCTGCGAGTTCGGCATAAATGGCCAGTGCCTTTTCAATCTCACCCAAACGACCCGCCACCGACGCACGCAAAGATCGAGCGCCCGGTTGCGGCGCAATCGCCTCGGCTTGCGCCAGGGTGGCCAAGGCCAAGTCCATTTCCCAGGTCTCCACGTAACCATGCGCCAAATTCCACAAGGCGGTGGCGCTGGTGGGGTGAAGTTCTGCGTTGCGTTGCAGGACCGCTTGCGACTCTTGCCAGAGATTGAAACGAAACGAGGTTTCGGCCAAGCGAACCAGCGTGGCTTCTGCTGTGGCTTGTGAGGCCTCGGTGAGCACTTGCATGGCGTCTTCTCGGGCGTTGATGCGCAGCAACATTTCACCCAAGTCGATCAACATGTCGCAGCGCTCATCCAAGGACAAGGGTGGATGCAAACGCTCCGCCGCCAACAGGGCTTGGCGCATGCTGTCCAAAGCAGCGGGCACATCGCCTCGCTCTTGCCGGAACTTGGCCATGCGCTGGTGCATGAAATGGCGCTTATCGGACGGCACCAAGTTGCTGGCACGGTGATACAGCGCTGCACCCTCATCGCGACGACCCAGCTCTTCCAACAAACGGGCAGCACCCAATGCGGCCTCGTAGCGTGTGGGCGCAACCAGCATGGCGCGTTGGTAACTGGCCAATGCTTGTTCGAATGCACTCTGTTGCCGGCACATGTGACCGGCTTCCAACCAACCGCTGAAGTTCTCGGGGTGGGCTTTGAGAAGTGAGGCAAACCGGTCGCGTGCGGCACGACCCAGGCCTTGGTTGACTGCGCAGCGTGCCCATTGCAGTGCGGCCCATTCATGCTGAGGTTCAGCTTGCAGCAGCGCTGCGTAGGCCTCGTCGGCTTGGGCAAATTGGTTGTGCTGAAACAGTTGGTCTGCAGGGGCGCTGGCGGGTGTGGGGCGGGAGGTCAAAACTTGCTTCCTGAGTCTTTAAGGGATTATGTCGTGGAGGGATTGCTTCGGCCTGCGGCCTCGCCATGACTGAACGCCTCGCAATGACGGTCAAAGCACATGGCTTGCGTTGTTGACGATGCTTTGGTCGATCAACAACTGCGCAGCGACGCTGCTGTTGGCGTTGTACACCTTGTAGGTGTGACCACCATAGGTGACAACAGTGTCGGACAAGGTCCAATTGCTGGTGCCGATGTTGGCGTAGTCTTCGCTGCCGCCGGTGATCATGAGTTGGTGCTTGGCCACAGTGGCCCCCAAGCTGGTGCCACTGACAGCACCCGTGTTGCTGGTGGTGAAGAGGTTCATGCCCGACATGTCAATCACATCTTTCACCGTCAAGGTCAAGGTGTTGGCCGCGGTGTCGGTGGCGAGGTCGACGATCTCGATGCTGTCGATGCGGCTCAAACCATCGGGTGCTGCGCCGCCTGCGTTTTTGATGGACGTCAAGTCCAAGTTGCCACTGCCTTGCGCCAGTTGCAAGGTGTCGTAACCAGTGCCACCCGACACCCGAGAGAGTTGCGCCGTGTTGCCGCCTGCACCCAACACGTTTTGCAGCGCGGTGAGGTTGCTGGAGTTCAAGATGAAGACATCGTTGCCTGCACCACCCATCATCACGTCTGCGCCACCGCCACCGGTCAGCGTGTCGTCACCTTGTCCAGCGGCAAAGGTTTCATCCGCAGTGGTGCCGGTTTGGGTTTCAGCGCTGGTGGTGCCCATGAAGTCCACATAGGTGTTGGAGAAAGAACCATTGGTGTTGCCAAAAATCACGTAACTGCGACCACCGTCGTTGGCGCCGGTGGGGTCGCCTCGGTTAGCCCCGACCAGCAAATCGGCCAAGCCATCGCCGTTGATGTCGCCTGCGTTGCTGACGGACACACCCGCTTTGTCATTGGCCACTTCACCATTGATGACAAAACCACCATTGCCAAGCGCCACGGCCGACAAATCAATCGAAGTGGTGCTGGCTTGACCAAACACCACATAGCTCAGACCTGGACCGCTGCTAATCAAAGGGTATCCCCAGGAGGAGCTGCGTGCACTGACAATCATGTCTGCAAGGCCATCGCCATTGACATCTCCTGCGCTGCTGACCGAATATCCGCTCATATCACTGGCCGACTGGCCATTGATGGCAAAGCCACCTGTACCAGCAGCCACGGCTGCCAGTTCGATGGCCGTGGTACCAGTCTGACCAAACACCACATAACTGCGCCCTGCCATCGTCCTGCCTGAAGGATCACTGAAATAGGCCCCCACGATGACATCAGCCAAGCCGTCGCCGTTCACGTCGCCTGCGCTGCTGACCGAAATACCGCTGTAATCTCCGCCAATCTCTCCATTGATGGCAAAGCCTATGGTGTTGCCCGCCACCGTCAAAGCTGACAGGTTGACTGCCGTAGAGCCGGTCTGACCAAACACCACATAGCTGCGCCCAGCATTATTACCTGCAGACGTGGAGGTGCCCGGAGCACCAACGATCACATCGGCCAGTCCGTCCCCATTCACATCGCCTGCGCTGCTGACCGACATACCGCTTAGATTGCTTGCCGTCTGGCCATTGATGACAAAGCCGAGTGTGTTGCCCGAAACGGTCAAGGCCGAGAGGTTGATGGCAGTGGTACCGGTCTGGCCAAACACCACATAGCTGCGTCCTACGCCTGATGAAAGTATCCACTCACCCTCCGGTGCACCCACAATCATGTCCGCCAACCCATCGCCGTTGACGTCGCCTGCGCTGCTGACTGAATAGCCGCTGTAACCGCCGGTGGTCATCACAGCCAGCGGAAAAGTAATCGAGCCAGTTGATGGTCCATTGATGACAAAACCCATGGTGTTGCCAGATGTCGTCAAAGCCGAGAGGTTGATGGCGGTGGTGCCGGTCTGGCCAAACACCACATAGCTGCGGCCAGCAAATTTGTAGTTGGATGGGTCGCTGCCATAAGCCCCGACGATGACATCAGCCAAGCCGTCACCGTTGACGTCACCCGCAGAACTGACTGAATACCCGCTGTAGTCACTGGCTGACTGGCCATTGATGACAAAGCCAAGGGTGTTGCCTGACACGGTCAATGCCGAAAGGTTGATGGCGGTGGTGTCGGCCCGGCCGAAGACCACATAGCTGCTGCCGGCATCGGCTGCTGTGGAGTCTTTCTGGAAAGCCCCAACAATCAAATCCGCTAAACCGTCCCCATTGACATCGCCTGCGCTGCTGACCGAGTAACCGCTGTAGTCACTGGCTGACTGGCCATTCATGACAAAACCACCCACGCCCGCAGCAACCGCAGACAAGTAGATGGCTGGTGCTGAAGATGTGACACTGAGTGAGTTGGTCGACACACTGCTGAGGTTGCCGGCAGCGTCACTGGTGTAAAGCTTGTAAGTGCCACTCACCAAACCACTGAGTGCCAAATTGGTGTTGGTATTGGCCAAACTGATACTGACCGAGTTCCAAGAAGTGGGGGCCGCTGACAAGATGCTGGCTTCAGATGTCACCACCACATTGGTGTTCACCAAGTAGGCCGTACCGGTTTCACTGCTTCTGACTGTGGCGTTGTCGCTTGTTGTCCATACGGCCGTAGTCAAGGTGGCTGTGGGAGCCACCGCATCTACCAAGTAGCTGGCGTTGTCGCTGACCGCGGTATGGGTGAGGGTGGCGCTGTTGCCCCCACTGTCGGTGATGGTGCCGCTGTTCAAGTTGATGCTGTTGGCTGCGATGCTGATGCCGTTGGTATCCAACTGCCCTGACAGAATGGTGTAGTTGAACTTCAGTGTGGTGGTGCCTGATCCACTGGCATAGCTCGCACGCACCGTGGTGCCATTGATGTTCAGGTTGATATAGGGTGTGCCACCGGTCGTCGTGACAGTGACGGCTTCACTCAGGGTGGCGGTGACGGTGAACACATCGCCCGTGTTCAAGTAACCATTTTGCATATTGGTGCCACTCATCGCCAAGTTCAACACCGTGGGTGCCACGGTGTCCACCAAATAACTGGCGTTGTCAGTGACAGCGGTGTGGGTCAGCGTGGCGCTGTTGCCTGCACTGTCGGTGATGGTGCCGCTGTTGAGGCTCACGCTGTTGGCATTGATGCTGATGCCGTTGGTATCCGTCAAGCCGGATTCCATGGTGTAGGTAAATACCAAAGCGCTGGTGCCACTGCCGCTGACATAGGTGGCGTTTTTCGAGGTGCCACCAATATTCAGCGCCACATAAGGTGTCCCGCCAGTGGTGGTGACGGTTGCAGCTTCGCTCATGTTGACGGTGACCGTGACCACATCACCCGTACTCAGGTAAGCCCCTTGCATATTGGTGCCACCGGTGATGGCCAGGCTGCTGATGGTGGGCACTGTGGTGTCTACCTTGAAACTGGCGTTGTCTGTCACGGCGGTATGGGTCAAGGTGAGCGTATTGCCTGCTCTGTCCGTGATGCTGCCGCTGTTCAGGCTCAAACTGTTGGCAGCGATGCTGATGCCGTTGGTGTCGGTTTGTCCTGACAAGACGGTGTATCTGAAGCGCAGCAGGCTGGTGCCACTGCCACCGGCATAGCTGGCCTGCACCGTGGTACCTCCAATGTCGAGGTTCAGGTAGGGAACGCCATTGGTGGTGTCGACATAAGCTACCTCGCTGGTTGTGACTGTAGCGGTCACGATATCGCCAGCATTCAGGAAGCTGTTCAGTGTGTCGGTGGCACTGGTCAAGGCGGTCGAGAAAGTAGGTGCCGTGGTGTCCAAGGTGTAGGCTTGGCTGTACACCGTGCCACCGTTGCCTGCGGCGTCCGTCACCTTCACCTTCAAGGTGTTGCTGCCCGTCAATGTTTGTCCGGTCAGGCTCCAGGTGTTTTGTCCGACGGCGGTGGTGGCTGTGCTCCAGGTGCTGCCGTTGTCCAAAGAGACGTAGACGGTTTCGCCACTGGCCAAGGTGGTGCTCAACGTACCGCTGATGTCTTGCGCCGCTGTCTTGGTGATGAAGTCTGTACTGCTGGTTCCCGTGTCTGCGCTGAACACCGCAGTCGACACCGTTGTCGTCGCTCCGGTGGAGTCGATCGTCCAACTGCTGGTGCTGCTGCTGACCGTTGAGATATTGCCCGCCACATCCGTCTGCCGCACCTGCACCGCACCTGTGGCATAAGTACCCTCTGCCAAGGTGAAGGTGGTGGTCGTCGCTGCTTGCGCTGCACTCCAGGTGCTGCCACTGTCGGTGCTGTATTGCCAGGTCGCGCCTGCTTCAACGCCACTCACCGTCACACCCGTGTTGCTGGTGATGTTGTCCGTGTTGCTGCTGCCCGTGTCTGATGTCAAAGCCAGTGTGGGTGCGCTAGGCAGCGTGGTGTCCAAGGTATAGGCTTGGCTGTACACCGTGCCATCGTTGCCTGCTGTGTCCGTCACCTTCACCTTCAAGGTGCTGCTAGCCGTTAATGTTTGTCCAGTCAGGCTCCAGGTGTTTTGACCGACGGTGGTGGTGGCGGTACTCCAGGTGCTGCCGTTGTCTAAAGAGACATAGACGG